>OBZN01000001.1_pt1 | contig 543418 bp, 507 predicted proteins | sample 1476951 | NCBI WGS metagenome assembly OBZN01 (sample SAMEA2580246, study PRJEB22360) | human gut metagenome | biome: human gut; feature: human-associated habitat; material: faeces | place: Denmark | collected 2008/2010
CGGACAGGTCTTTTTTCACATTTTCTGGGTGGTAACTTTAATTATGCAATCTAGGCGTGTTACTTGCTGGTGTGATAGAAAAAGTTGCTGGTCGTTCATACGAGCAGCAAGTCAAAAACAATATTTTCGATCGGCTCAACCTGAAGCACACAGGCTTTTTACCCGCAATGCTGACAGATCCTGAGCGAGCTATCACTTACACTGGCCCGGCTGCTAATCCTTATCAAACTGCGATTGGTGAACCAGCAGTTTGGTATAATCGAGAACTAGGAACGGGCAATGTCTATACTTCCACCGGTGACTTATACCGGCTGTTGCGTGGTATTGATACAGGGAAAGTATTATCGCTTTCAACTTTAAAAACATTGCGTAACCGCAACGATGGTGTTTACAACGCGGGTATTTATAACCATGCTGACTTTTACTCAACCAACGGTGTCGTCGCCGGTCAGATGGCCTCAACTGCGATAAGTCATGATGGCCAAAATGCCGTCATTTTGCTCAGCAACTACAATTCGCATGCACTGAATCTGCATGACTTAGCGGTTCACCTATTTAGTGAGTTGGGCTGAATGGCTGCCTAATAAGGCCACTTATGCTGGTTTCTAACCCGACTTGCACGCTCTGCTCTGATTAAACGCGTTTGCAGGCCCAGAAACCGGGCCTGTTCACGCTCTTCGCAAGTAAGCCTTGCGAAGCATGACCCGCACCTGATATACTTTAACCAACATAGGGGAGTAACTAGCAGAGTATTCTGCGACAACGTCACCAACAAGGCTATGTCTGGTGTTGTCTTAAATAGTGAGACTTATGGATCTACTGCTGGTAGTCCATAGGTCTCTTTTTGGCTACCGGCCCAAATACGAAGGAGGCACTACTTTGGCAAACAAACCGCCATATGCATTAAGCAGTGAGGCAGTCTTAAAGCAAGAACAGACTAGTCTAACCGGGTTAACGAAAGAAGCGGCACAAACACGGTTAAATGAGAATGGGCCAAATGAACTTGCGCAGGCAGAAAAGAAGGGCATGTTAGCCCGTTTCTTAGATCAGTTCAAGGATTTTATGATTATTGTCTTGTTGGTTGCCGCTTTGATTGCCGGCTTTTTACTCAGTGAGTGGGCGGATGCCGGGATCATCTTGGCCGTTGTCTTATTAAATGCGGTTTTCGGCGTTTTCCAAGAAAGTAAAGCTGAGGAAGCGATTGATGCGCTGAAGGAAATGTCGACCCCTAACGCCCATGTTCGTCGTGGTGATCAAGTGTTGACCATTCCTAGCAGCCAACTGGTTTTAGGGGACATCGTGTTACTTGAAGCTGGAGATGTCGTACCAGCAGATTTACGACTAGTTGAGAGTGCCAACCTTAAAATTGAAGAGAGTGCGTTAACAGGTGAAAGTGTGCCGGTCGATAAGACGACGGCGCCGTTGGATGCTGATGATGTCGGAATTGGCGATCGCACTAACATGGCATTCATGAACAGTAACATCACATATGGCCGTGGCGTCGGTGTTGTAATCGCTACAGGAATGCAAACTGAAGTCGGCCGCATTGCCGGGATGATTAATTCGGCAGAAGAAACCAACACGCCGCTGCAAGAGAACCTCAAAAGTCTCGGTAAAACGCTGACGGTCATGATTTTGGTGATTGCGGTGATTGTGTTTGCAGTCGGTATCTGGCGTCAAGCGGCAAGCTTGCCAGAAATGTTCCTGACAGCCGTTTCATTAGCTGTGGCGGCCATTCCTGAAGGGTTGCCAGCCATTGTCACCATCATTTTGGCATTGGGTACGCAGAAAATGGCCAAGCGCCATGCACTGGTTCGTAAATTGCCTGCTGTTGAAACCCTCGGCAGCACGGATATCATTGCGAGTGATAAAACTGGAACGCTTACTCAAAATAAGATGACGGTTGAAAAAGTTTATTACGACGGTCAGCTTAATGATGCAAGCGCTGGTATTCATGGCGGCAATCCATTAATGACCATCATGAACTTTGCCAACGACACACAGGTGCAAGACGATGGTAAGTTACTAGGCGATCCAACCGAAACTGCGCTTGTTGCTTATGGGAAAACCCAGAATTACGATGTTGCCAAAGCACTCACTGGCGAACCGCGGATCGCAGAAGTACCGTTTGACTCTGAACGAAAATTAATGACGACAGTTCATCGACGCGCAGATGGCAAGTTGCTAGTCGCCACAAAGGGTGCGCCTGATGAATTACTCAAGCGGGTGACTGACCTAGCAACCGGCGAAAATACGGCTCCGTTGTCAGACAGTGAACGCGATGCCATTTTGAAAGCCAATAAAGACATGGCGACACAGGCGTTGCGTGTGCTGGGGATGGCTTATAAGGTCATCGATACTTTACCGGAAAAAGTTGATTCCGATACGGTTGAAAATCACATGATTTTTGCTGGATTGGTCGGCATGATTGATCCCGAACGGCCAGAAGCGGAAGCTGCGGTGGCAGAGGCAAAAGCGGCTGGTATTCGCCCGATGATGATCACCGGCGATCACCGCGATACGGCTGAAGCAATTGCCGTTCGGTTGGGAATCATTGACCAAGGCGATGATGATGCTGTCATCACCGGCGCTGAGCTAGATCAGCAAAGTGATGATGAGTTTGCAAAGAACGTGGCAAAGTACAGTGTATACGCCCGTGTTGCGCCAGAGCACAAGGTACGGATCGTCAATGCTTGGCAGAAAAAAGGCAAGGTTGTGGCAATGACCGGCGACGGTGTGAACGATGCGCCTGCTTTGAAAGCTGCGGATATTGGGATCGGTATGGGCATCACTGGGACCGAAGTTTCCAAGGGTGCTTCTGATATGGTTTTGGCTGATGATAACTTTGCAACCATTGTTGTGGCGGTGGAAGAAGGCCGAAAAGTCTTTTCCAATATTCAAAAGGCGATTCAGTACCTGTTGTCGGCCAACCTTGGTGAAGTCTTGACCTTATTCATGATGACCATGCTAGGTTGGGATTTGCTGGCACCGGTGCATATTCTCTGGATTAACTTAGTGACAGATACGTTCCCGGCGATTGCACTGGGGGTTGAACCAACTGAACCAGGTATTATGAAGCAAAAGCCGCGCGGCCGGAAGTCAAACTTCTTCTCAGGCGGCGTTGGCCCCGCGGTTATCTGGCAAGGAATTCTCGAAGGTCTGCTGACGCTTGGCGTTTACTGGATTGCCATTACCTATCCAGTGCACAGCGGCTCAGCTGCGATTCACGCCGATGCTTTGACGATGGCCTATGCTACGCTGGGCTTGATTCAGCTGTTCCATGCTTTCAACGTGAAGAGTATCCATCAAAGTCTGTTCACGGTCGGCGCGTTCCGGAACAAGGCCTTTAACTGGGCGATTCTGGCTTCCTTCGTGTTGTTGGCAGTCACGATTTTAGTGCCAGGTTTCAATGGTCTGTTCCATGTGACATCGCTTGATTGGCATCAATGGATCACGGTTCTCGGGGCTGGTGTGGCGATGATCGTCATTGTTGAGATCGTTAAAGTTTTCGAACGTGCTCGACGCAAGCAACGCGCATAAGACACCACAAGATTGCTTAGAGTCAAAAAACAATAGGAATAGCCTTGACCGTGATGTCCGTGTTGTAACGGTCATGACAGTCAAGGCTTTTATGCGTTAATTACCGGCTAATGAGCCGATGAAAAGGATGAAGCACATGAATAAACAACAAATGAAGTTAGCAAACTATGGGACGACCATTAATGCGGTCGTTGAAGCCACACAAGACAACCAAGAAAAAATGGCGCCGTTGTTTGAACCGCTGCGCAAGGCGATTGATGAGAACAAGTTGGCCGATTACGACCTTGAGGCTTACCAACAAACGCAAACCGTGTTTAGCGAGGGGACAAGTAACTATGAAGCGTTGCTTGTCAAGTTGCAGCAAGTCGCGGCGCCAGCCAGATTGTTGGGGCCCCATCATACACTTGTACGTGATTTTGCCGCTTTCACAGAGGCATGTAAGGCGATGACCGCAAGTTTGCACGCGGATCGGCAAGTTGATGTGGCAGCTTTCAACGCAGCTGAAAAAGCTCAGGACGAGGCAATTCAAAAATTCACCAAGCAAATCCAAAAAATTTCAGTCATGTTGTCTTAAGCTGGTCAAAATTGTCAAAAAAAGTTTAAGCTTATACTTGACATGAGAACTTTACTCACGTATCTTTAATCTAACAACAAATCAATTAATTAGAACGGAGGAAACCGACATGACAGCATTGCTTACCTTTTCTGCTTGGCAAAGCCAACTTTAGGTAGGTTGCAGACGCAACCTGCCAGACGCGCAGGTTGTGTCTATGTTGGCCCTCTGTTCAATTTGTCCGCATAGATACCCCAAAAGTGGGACTATGCGGACTTTTTTATTGCCGCGACGAGTCCTCACCTGTCGCGGCAATTTTTGTAAGCGTGAGCCAGCCCGTTTAGAAACCGGAACATAAGTGGCCTCAGACAGAAATGGCTGGGCTTTGGCCATTTCTGTCTGAGGTCCTTATGTGCAGGTTTCTGGGCTGGCGAGCGCGTTATGAATCATAACTGATTAAGTCCAAGCGGGCACAGCATGAAGTAATTTAAAACGGAGGCGGAAACATGAAACGAATGCTAGGGTTGATCTTCATTATGGCAGCATTCTTAGGGATTGCCTATTTTCAAACCGGCACGACAACACCACAGACACAGGCAACACCAACTGTGGGTATCCTGCAATTGACCACACATCCCGCATTAGATGCGATTCACAAGGGGATTATTGATGGCTTGAAGGAGAAGGGCTATGTTGCAGGGAAGAATGTGAAGATCGATTTTCAAAATGCCGAAAATGATCAAAGCAATCTGAAGTCCATGTCCGAACGCTTTACTGAGGAACATGCGGCGGCAACAGTTGGGATTGCTACGCCATCGGCTCAGGCACTTGCCAATGTCAATCAGAAAACACCGATCATTCTTGGCGCGATTACCGATCCAGTTGCGGCAAAGTTAGTGAAGAATGTTAAACGGCCAGGTGGCAATATCACGGGGGTATCTGATCAGGCACCGATTGCCGCGCAGCTGAAATTAATCCGGCAAATTATGCCGAATGCCAAAACTCTCGGTGTGATTGCAACGTCGAGTGATGATTCCGCTCAAACACAGGCTAAAATGGTCGAAAAACTTGGGCCAAAGCAAGGCTTCACAGTTAAGCGGTACGCGATCAGTTCAACAAATGACTTAAATCAGGTGGCCACACAAATGGTTAGTCAAGTAGATGCGATTTTTGTGCCGACTGACAACACTGTTGCCAGTGCGATGCAAACTTTGGTTGCGGTGGCTAATACGCGGAAGGTGCCAATTTTTCCAACAGTGGACACTATGGTTGAACAAGGCGGATTGGCAACGATTGGTCTTGACCAACATCATCTCGGCGTTTTAACTGGCCGGATGCTGGCAGACATCTTGAGTGGAAAGACAAAGCCAGCAACGACGCCGATTCATTTTGAAACCACCGGTAAACTGATCTTGAACGAAAAACAAGCAAAACTGTTAGGCATCGACTTACCTAGCTCGTTAATCAAAACGGCAGAGGCGAAAGGAACGGTGATCAAATGAGTATCGGCGTATCAGCGATTGGTCAAGGTTTATTATATGGTTTAATCGGACTTGGCTTATTCTTAACATTTCGGGTATTGGATTTCCCGGATATGACGGTTGAAGGTACCTTTCCATTTGGCGCGGCACTAGCCGTGAGTGCCATTACTCATGGCATTTCCCCGATTGTCGCAACGCTGTTGGCTACCGGTGCGGGGATGCTTGCTGGATTGGCAACTGGGTTGTTGACCACGAAAGGCAAAATTCCAGTTTTGTTGGCCGGTATTTTGGTGATGACCGGGTTGTTTTCAATCAACTTGCGGATTATGGGACGCGCCAATCTATCGCTGTTGCATCAAGCCAATCTTTTCCAGACAGCGTTCTTAAAAGATTTACCGCCATACTTCAATAGTGTGGTTATCGGCGTTATCGTTGCTGTTGTGGTGGTTGGCTTGCTAATGCTGTTTCTAAATACTCAGTTAGGCCAAGCGTTTATTGCAGCAGGGGACAATCCAAGTATGGCGCGCAGTCTCGGTATTGATCCTGATCATCAGATGGTACTTGGTCTGATGGTGGGTAATGGTCTCGTCGGTTTGGCTGGCGGTTTGCTGGCTCAAAACAATGGCTATGCTGATGTCAATATGGGCATTGGGATCATTGTCATTGGCCTCGCCGCGATTATCATCGGGGAAGTTGTATTTGGCGAATTAACACTCTCACAGCGTTTGGTTGCCGTGATTCTCGGTAGCATTCTTTATCGCTTCGTTTTGCTGGTTGTGCTTGCACTAGGGTTCAATGCCGACGACTTAAAACTGATCTCAGCGGTTGTTTTGGCTATCGCGATCATGGTGCCACAAATTGATCATCGCTTGAGATTACGGCGCGTGTTGCAGAAAGGGGTGCAAGCACATGGCTGAGCTAACCTTAACCAACGTTACAGTGAATATTCCCGTTGGTACAGAAGTGAAAACTTTGCTTCAGGACGTGAACCTCACCGTTGCTAAAGGTGAATTTTTAACGGTTTTGGGCAACAACGGGGCTGGTAAATCGACATTATTCAACGCGATTACAGGCGATATGCCAGTCAGCGGTGGCACCATTACGCTGGCTGATCAAACTTTGAATGGCAAACGACCGGAGCAACGTGCGCGGCATATTGCCAGAGTTTTCCAGGATCCTAAAATGGGGACAGCACCACGAATGACAGTTGCCGAAAACTTGCTCTTAGCTAGTCACCGCGGTCAACGGCTAACGTTGCGATCACGCGGCATGACGGCTAGCAAAGCGGCGCTGAAGACCTTAGCAGCGAAGACGGGCAATGGCCTTGCAGATGCCCTTGACAAGCCGACTGAGCAGCTCTCTGGCGGCCAACGGCAAGCACTCAGCCTATTGATGGCAACTATGCGGAAACCGGATCTGTTGCTGTTAGATGAGCATACGGCGGCGCTTGATCCGCATACCAGTCAGGCGATCATGCAACTGACGAACGAAATCGTCTCCGATCAGCTGACCTGCTTGATGATCACTCACCAGGTTGAAGACGCCTTACGTTATGGTAACCGCTTGATTGTGTTAGATGCTGGTAAAATTGTGGCTGATTTTGACCAAGCCAAAAAAGCGGCGATGAGCCGTGATGATGTTTTGGCCTTTTTCAGTTAAACTAAAAACGAGTCCTCGAGATGGCTATTTAGTCATTTCTCAGAGGACTCGTTTTTGATATTTTTAGCCAAGTTTGAGTAACCAAAATGTCATGATGCAACTACGGGTGACTTGGAGTAAACTATTGGCTCGGAGGTAGATATGACAGATCAAGAATTACAGGCTCGCGTTGAGGCGATCTCGTTGAAAGCATTCCATCAACCTTTTCGCCATCACGCAGTTTTTAATAATCGGCTAAAAACGACGGGTGGCCGCTTTCATCCGGCTGATATGAACTTAGACTTCAACCCCAAGCTATTTGCGGTTTATCCTGCGAGTGTCACCGATGGCATTATTAAACATGAGCTGGTGCATTACCACCTATATGATCACCATCGCGGCTATCAGCATCGCGATCACGACTTTAAGCAGCTCTTGACTGCAGTTGGCGGGTCACGTTTTGCGCCACCGTTGCCAGTGAACGGCCATCAGTACGTGTATGTATGCACCCATTGCGGTCGCCAATTCGTTCGTCGCCGGCACATTGATGTTCGGCGGTACGCGTGTGGTGTCTGTCGCGGTAAATTGCGCCTGCAAAAGACGTTGGCTAGTTAAGCGGTTTTTGAAAAATCAGACTTACCGGTTCAAACCCAGCTTTGGCATAGACTTGTTGAGCAGTCTGATTGGCATTCAAAACGTTTAACTGAATGAAAGTGGCATCATGGCTTTTGGCAAAAGCCGTGACCGCGTCCATAAGCTGTTTAGCCAATCCCTGATGCCGTTGCGCAGGGATCACATAAAGATCGATCAGCTGGGCAAAATGTTGCGGAACAAATTCCGCATTGTCGCCAGTGCGAGCCAAAACGACAAGTGCAAACCCACTTAAAGTACCAGCCGTTTCGGTCACGAAAAGCCGAGCAAGGTCATTTTGCAAGTAGTCGGCAAAATATTGACGATTGTCGCTAGTTAATGGACGATAAGTTTCAGGGGCCATCGTCGCCATTTCAGCGGTTAGTTGTTGATAGAGGTGAACAATGGCACCGAGATCGATAAATTGAGCTTCGCGAAGCATAGAGAAACTCCTTTCAATGACTTGTGTGACATGATAGTTGATTAAAACAGCTGCTAGAGAGCCTTGCCGGTAGTTAGAAAATCTAAGGTGGCAAAAAAGACCCGACCAACAAGATGTCCTGTTGGTCGGGTCTTTTGTGATGCGGGCAAGAAGACTCGAACTTCCATGAGCAATAATGCTCACAAGATCCTTAATCTTGCGCGTCTACCAATTCCGCCATGCCCGCATGGCTAATTAAGCACAAGAAATATTATAGGAAATTAGGGATTTAAAGTCAAACTTTATTTTTCAAGAGCGTTCGCCACCCCGGTTAGAAACCGGAGTGTAAGCGGACTTGACCGTGATGGCCTGGGTTTGGCCATTGCGGTCAAGGTCCTTACAGGCAGGTTTCTGGGGTGGCGAACGCGTTTAGAAACCGTAGTGTAAGTGGGATGGCCGCACAATGGTCATTGCGACCAAGGCCCTTACACGTTGGTTTCTGGGGTGGCGAACGCGTTTAGAAACCGACGGATAAGTCAATGACCGGTTTTCAGTCATTTATTTATGAGGTCTTTATGTGTAGTCTCCTCCAAATACGAGCGTGTTTTGTGCAACACCATCGCGGGAATTCTTTGACAGCCAACCTTTTCCCTAGCGTTTCCGGTAAAAGTCTTCCTCCCAGCATCACTTTCCTCGAACGTGTATAATTGATAAAATCAAACTTAGACAATTTGGAGGTAGCAGCGCATGACGCAACGCGGAAAAGCTTATAATATTGCGATTATTGGTATTCTTGGTGCTTTGATTATTCTTCAGGCTTATATTCCAATGGTCGGATATGTGCAGATTTTTCCGGCTTGGCCTGCGATTTCAACGATTCATTTGACTGTCATCATTGGTGGTATTGTATTAGGCTATGGCGGCGGTGCCAGCCTTGGCTTATTATGGGGGTTAACCAGTCTGATTCGGGCGTATACATCAGCGACTGATCCAGTGACCCTGCTGCTGTTTAGAAATCCGATTATCGCCATCGTGCCGCGTGTCATGGTTGGTTTGGTGGCGGCATTTATTTTTCATCAATTGTTTAAGAAAAAACAAACACCGTTGGCGCAAACCGTTAAAATGGTTTTCGCCGGTGTTGTCGGTGCCTTGACGAACACCTTGCTGGTCATTGGGTTTACATGGTTGATGTTTGCCAGTAAAGCAGCGCAAATTGTGCCGGGTGCGGATGCGACCAACCTAGGATGGTTATTGATGACGGCTTTGGCGATTAACGCCGTAGCCGAGGCCTTGTTGGGCGGTATCGTGACGCCAATTTTGGGTCATGCATTATTACGATTCAGACGGAAATAAGCGTTAAATGTTGTGCTGAGCGGCTGTCCGAAGCCAAACAAAAGCAGCATACAAACGATCATAAGCGGAGGCCTTATCTTGACAGAAGAAGAACAAGTCGTTGATTTACTCAGTGCCATGGTAAAGATACCAAGTGTGGCAGCAAAAGAAGGCCAGGTAGCAGACCTGATTGAAACCTTTTTAGCCCCTGAGTTGAAAGCCGGATTGATTAAACGGGAACGCATCAGTTATGCGCCCGGTCGTGATAATTTGGTGCTGACGATCGGTAATCCTAATGCCCAGCGCTGGCTCGGTGTGGATGGCCATATGGATGTGGTTGACCCTGGGAACGTCAATAAATGGCAGTTTCCACCATTCTCAGCACATGTAGAAGATGGCAAGTTGTACGGTCGTGGTGCAACTGACATGAAGTCTGGACTGGCTGCAGCGGTTGTGGCATTCAAGCAAGCTGCCCATGAAAAATTGGATCATGGGATTCAATTGATGGCGACAGTTGGTGAAGAAGTTGATAATGACGGCGCACGCCAACTGTCTGCCGCCGGTTACGGAGATCGTTTAACTGGACTGCTTGTGGCCGAACCCGGCAATAGCAATGTTGACGCTGCTGAACGCGGTATTATTGATTACACATTGACCGCGCACGGGAAAGCAGCACATTCGTCTCGGCCAGATTTAGGGGCAAATGCCATTCATGGGTTGTTTGCATTTGCGAATGCAGCGCTAACTGCAACAGCGCCGTTGCAGGCAAAAGAGGACCCCATTCTTGGTCATGCCACGCATAATATTGATATTATCCATGGTGGCAATCAGATCAACTCGATTCCGGAGTCCGCATATTTGCGCGGTAACATCCGGACAACCATGATTGCGGATAATGATGCGTTTATTGCGGCGTTGAAACAAGCAGCTAAAACGACAGTGCCTAAGGGTGTTCGGTTGAGTCTGTCAATTGATTCCGTTTTAGGGGCAGCTGCGGCTTCACCTGACAATGATTTGATTCAGTTGGTACAGACAGCCCGTCAACGTGCGGGGCTGAATCGTGGTCAAGTGGCCTATCGCACCGGCATCACGGATGCGGCGTTGTTCTATCATGACGGTCTTGATTTAGCTATTTATGGCCCGGGAAATGAAACGTCTCATGAGACGGATGAATACGTCACTTTAAAAGACGTCTTTGACAGTGTTAAAGTCTTCAAGGATGTTTTTATGAACTATTAATCATCACTGATTGGAAAAAAGGTTTGACCACACAACAGATACCGTGGGGTCAAACCTTTTTAGTTTGCGTTGCTAGATAAGTGAAATTCCGCATGATGCCGCCAAGTTGCACCGGCTGGCAACACCCACGGCAGAGCGTCTTGGTTCATTTCCGGCGAAAAGCCGACTGCTACATTGGGTTGGCCGAGAATACCGTTAAAATTGTTTTCGGAGTTGATGCCAGCGTAAGAATCAATTCTCGTGAATGAAGCATCGCTTAGATATGCCAACTGCCAATCGGCGGCTGCAAGGGAATAACGTTGCGCAGTCTCACAGCGGGCAGTTTTAGGGACAGGGGTAACATGTTCATCGGCAGTCAACTTGGCTGAAAGCATTGTTTGGGCAGGGTCGGCAGTGAGCATCCAAGGCAAATTGAGCCGGGGATGTATTTTCAAGTCGGCAGTGGTTGCCACCTGCATGTCAATCTGCCACAAATTGTCATTTGTCAATCGGTGGGTAATACTGAGTTCTCGCTGGCCTGGCTGACCGTCAGCATTTTCAGGTAATGTTAGGGTGAAGGTGATGGCTAGATCGGTTTCTTGACTGGTTTTAACCGCCCAATTCCAGTTTTGCCATGAACCCGGGGCTAGCTCAGCGTCAGCTGCCTGTAAAGGGCCGGTAAAGGCGCCTAGGTAACCGGGTTGGTGTAAGTAGTCTTCCAGCGTGACGAACCCGAGCAGCAGATTAGGATCGTCACCTGCAGCATTTGGCAGGCGAACCTGTTGAACCCGAGCACCAAACGTTAAAAAACGTAGCGTCATCTGATGGTCATTGACTAAAGAATACTGGGTAATCCGTTCGCTACCGACTTTGGCAAAGATCTTGGCACTTAGTTGCATGACGAAAACGCTTCCTCTCTCAATCCCTTAAGCGTACAGAAAAATTGGCAGAGATTCAATGCAATTACGCGGTGAATCTGCTAGGCTTAAAGGGAAAGAGAGGGGTAGACCCATGAGAACGTTACTCAAAAAAGCCTATCAGCTGTTGTGGGGGCTCTTTATTTTGGCACTCGCTTACAGCTTTTGGGCCCGCAGTTTTCTGCCCCGCCAACTGCGGCAATATGGTGATCCGGCTAGTTTTGGGATCATCAGTCTTTTTGTTGTGATCAATGCCATCATGCTTTATCATCATCATTTCCGTTTTCGTGATTTGAAAATGGAAACTGTCGATATTATGGAGGGTGAAAAGTTTGAGTCTTTTTGCGCGTATCTGTTGAAGCGCAATGGGTTTAATCACATTCAACTGACGCAGGCTTCAGGTGATCAAGGAATTGACATTATTGCCCGCAAAAAAGGTAAGACGATTGGCTTTCAGTGCAAGCGTTACACCGGTTTCGTTGGCAACAAGGCCGTGCAGGAAGTTTGGGCGGGCCATCATTTTTACCAGCTCGACGAAGCGGCGGTGATCACCAATAGCGAATTTTCTGATTCGGCGATCGCCTTGGCCGACGACTTGGGTGTGATGCTGATTGATCGTAAAAAGTTGAGACGTTTAATGCGCCGGTTGCCAAGTTAAAAAGACAACTGAAATTTGAAAGTGCAAGTAGGAGCGCTTCGAAAGCGTAGCATAAGCCGCTTAGAGCCTTGGTCAGCGATGCTTAACGTTCTTATGAGCAATTTTTGGGATCATGAGCGGGTTTTGAATTAAGGAGGAAAAGTGTACATGCTATTAGGCTTAAAGGCTAGTACAGATCAGCGGCAGATTCGTGATCGGCTGCAATATCATCCTGATGTATTTGAATTTCATCTCACCGAAAATGATTTTACCGAAGCTGGATGGTCGCATTTTGTACAGATGGCAGCATTAGTTCAGAGTCTGGTGCCAACGGTGGTTTTTCATCATCCGATGCGGTTTCGCGGCCAGCGCAATGAGCTTGCCATGAATCCGACGAAGTATCCTACACGCTATGATTTTTTAATGACAAGTTCGGTTAAACTCATGAACTTTGCCAAAAAAGCTAACGCCACGGCTTTGATTCACGGCGGATACCGCGTTGACACGCCTGGTGATTATGCTGGCTGGACAGATGTGGGCAAAGCACAAGACGTTGCCTTAGCGCGCATGATTGCTTTTGCCCAGGAAGCACCGGGCCATGTCGTGTTTGAAAATTCCATGTCACCGATTTTCCGATATGGGGATCCCACCTTTGAAGACCGTTTGTTGCGCTGGCATTTACCTTTAGCCTATGATACCAGTCATACGTTTATTGTGTTACATGGCGATAATGATCGGCTCATGGCCAGTCTAGCGCATCTGAGGCCGCTGATTCGGCACTATCATCTTGTTGATTCCATGGGGCAAACGCATGATAGTTTACCGCTTGGCCGCGGACGGATTGATTGGGCGCGGGTCTTGCCACTGTTGAATCAAAATGCGAGTCGCATTTATGAAATTGGTTTAAAGGATCAGTTTGATTGTCGGGAAATGATTGAAAGTCATCATTATTTGGAAAGCGTTGCTAAACGGTTAGCTGCGACCAAACATCCAGCGTAATCAATTGAGCAGCAAGCCAATTTGCCGTTTAACAAATCCAAATAACGCACGCGGTTCATCAACATCAGCTAGATAAACGAATCGTTGCTGTAAATCAGGTTGGTTCAGTAAGAGTTGCAATTCCCAAACGCGCAATGCGGCTTTGCGCTCAGGATTAGGCTGAAAGACCAGTTGCGGTTGATCATTAACGGTTGTTAACTTAAAATCGTCAAAACGACTTGGTGTCGGCTTTGTGTCGAGTAACACCGAGGCGTTTTTATTTTGATCGGCTAGTAAAGCCAGCAAATCGGTGACACGCATGAGGTAGCCTTCTTTCGAAATGATTCATTAAGGATTGGTCAAGATGGTTGTTGCTTTGGGGAACAATCGCATACAATCTATTTAGTAAACGGAGATGAGTAGCGTTTTTAGGCGATCGCCAACCCAAAAGTCGGTGTAACCGGGTTGGCGATCGCTCTTATTATATCAGTGCGTCATCTGAACGACTGTGATAAACTGAAACGGTTTATCTCAGCATATGCTTGTCGAAACGCGTTCATAGCCACAGAAACCGGCACATCAGAACCACGAGAACAATGGCTCGGCCATTGCCCTCGTTCTTGATTATGCGCCGGTTGGCTGTTCACGCTCTTTAGGAGGTCATCATGGAAGAAGTTGTGATTCTAAGTGCCAAACGGACGCCGATTGGTAAGTTGGGTGGTGATTTGGCTGGCGCCAGTGCCGTTGATTTAGGGGTTGCGGCAGCGCAGGCGGCAATTAAGGCTGCACGAATTGACCCAGCGTTACTCAATCAGGCGATCTTTGGTAATGTCATGCAGGCTGGTTCTGGGCAGAATGTTGCCCGACAAATCGGATTAAAAAGCGGTATGGCCACTAGCAGCACGGCGATGACTGTCAATGAAGTCTGCGGCTCAGGCCTGAAGGCAGTGCGGCTTGGGCAAGCTGCCATTCAACTCGGCGAGGCTGACGCGGTGCTTGTGGGCGGTACCGAAAGCATGAGTCAAGTACCTTATTACGCCGAAGCGGTTCGTTCAGGCCACAAATTTGGTGATACAACGCTGGTCGACGGTTTGAGTCGCGATGGATTAAATGATGCCTTCAGTCAGCAGCCAATGGGAATCACGGCGGAAAATGTGGCGACACAATTTAACGTCAGTCGTCAGGAGCAAGATGAGTTTGCTCTCCGTTCGCATTTACGCGCCGCGGCCGCCGCAGCTGAGGGTCGGTTTAAGAGTCAGATCGCCCCAGTGACGATTGCTGCCCGTCACGGGGATGTCATCGTAGATCGTGATTCAGCCATTCGGCCCGATACGTCATTGGCTAAATTAGCCCAATTACCGCCTGTTTTTGAAGTCGGCGGGACTGTTACAGCAGGTAACGCAAGCGGCATTAATGATGGCGCAGCCGCCTTGATCCTGATGGCAAAATCGAAAGCCGAACAACTGGGGCTCCATTATTTAGCGACGATCACTGGTTTTTCCGAGGTGGGTATTGATCCGGCAATTATGGGGTATGCGCCAAAACTGGCGATCGATAAAATACTGCAGGCAACCGGCGGCTCTATCGCGGCAATTGATCAAATTGAATTGAATGAAGCATTTGCCTCACAAAGCGTTGCTGTGGCTCGTGACCTTGGTTTAAAGGATGAACAATTCAATATCAATGGTGGCGCCTTAGCGTTGGGTCATCCATTGGGAGCTTCAGGTGCCCGAATTTTAATCTCATTATTGTACGATCTGGGTGAACGTAATCAACGCCAAGGCATTGCCGCATTGTGCGTTGGCGGTGGCATCGGTATCGCCATGCAAATCGCGATGCATGTCTGAGGGAGATCGTGATGAAATTTTACGAGTTGTCTCCAGAAAAACGGCGTGACCAATTGGTTCAAGAAGGGTGGTTAACAACACAGGATGCTGCGTTGTTAGCTGGTACGCATAGCTTGCCTGAAGTCACAGGAGCGCGTCTGATCGAAAATGCTATCGGCGAGTTTCCTTTACCCCTAGGCGTTGCTCGCAATTTGTTGGTCAATGGACAGCTACATCAAGTGCCTATAGCGGATGAGGAACCTTCTGTGATTGCAGCTGCCAGTAATGGGGCCAGGCTTGCGACTGCAAACGGCGGCGTTAGGACCCATGTAGCGGCGCATCGAGTGGTCGCTGAAGTAGTCCTGACTAACTTGACCGACTTAGTGCAAGCAAGGCAAACAATTTTGGCTCATCAGACTGATATTCAGAAAGTCATTGCGGTTGCGCATCCTTCGATGATTCAACGTGGCGGTGGTCTTGATCAGTTAACAGTCGAATCACTAGGAGCGCAGTTTTTGAAAATCCGTTTAACGCTCGATCCGCAACAGGCAATGGGGGCCAATTATGCGAATACAGTTGCCGAAGCGGTCGCAGCGGCGGTGACAAGCTGGGTAGACGGTGATGTGCTTGTCAGTATTCTAACCAACGCGCCAACAGAACTCGTGACGGCTGAGGTTTCGCTTGAGCCGGTTTCTTTAGCGACGAAAGCTGTTTCTGGAGATGTGATTGCTAAGAAAATTGTTCAGCTTAGCGATTTAGCCTTTGTCGATGCTGAGCGGGCAGTGACCCACAACAAGGGCATTCTTAACGGTATTATTGGTGCTGTATTGGCTACTGGCAATGATACCCGCGCTGTCGCAGCAAGTATCGGTGCTTTTGCATGTGCGTCTGGCAGGTATCAGCCTTTATCGCGCTGGTATATGGATCAGGGCCATTTAGTTGGTCACTTACAGCTGCCCTTGCCGATGGGGGCAGTTGGCGGGGCGATCGGTGCTTTACCAATGGCGCAGGTTGTCCGTCGGCTCGGTGGGTATCAGAATTTAGCTATCATGCAGCAAGTTATTGCCGCCCTCGGGTTGGTGCAAAATCTTGCTGCGATGCGAGCATTGGCTGGACCGGGGATTCAAGCTGGTCACATGAAGTTGCAAGCTAATGCCCTCGCCATTGCTGCCGGGGCAACAGAAACAGAATTGCCGATGCTTGTGAACGCACTTCGTCAAGGTAGTATGGATTTAAAACATGCGCAACAATATTTAACAACCATTCGTTTAAACAAGAAAGTAGGCCAATCAAAAGATGAAAATCGGGATTGATGCAATCGCTATGGACACCCCAGATTTCTACGTTGATTTAGTAAAACTCGCGCAGGTTCGAGGTGATGATCCGGACAAATATACGATTGGCATTGGCCAAGACGAGCAAGCGGTACCACCTTCTAGCCAAGACATTGTCACGATGGGTGCGAATGCAGCGACAAAGTTGTTGACGCCAGCGATTCGCGCTAGCTTGGGCATGGTCTTGGTTGGTACTGAAAGTGGTGTTGATGCCAGTAAATCGGCTGCATTGTTTATTCATGATTTATTGGCACTCCCTGAGTGGGTGCGGGCCGTTGAGTTAAAGGAAGCTTGTTATGGCGGTACTGCCGCACTAATGATGGCGCGTGACTACATCGCCGCTCACCCAGATAAAACCGTTTTAGTCATTGCTGCGGATATCGCCCGGTACGGTTTGGCAACAGCAGGAGAAGTCACACAAGGTGCGGGCGCGGTTGCCATGTTAATCAAAGCAGAGCCGCACATCATGACCATTGAAGACGATTCGATTTATCGGTCTGAATCTATTGACGATTTTTGGCGGCCGGTTTATCAAGACACAGCAATTGCACAAGGAAAGTATTCAACGGAACAATATTTAGCTTTTTTTCAAGCAATTTGGTCACGATACCAGACCCAACGCCATCACACAGCAAGTGATTTTGCTGCGATGACATTCCATTTACCGTATACCAAAATGGGCAAGAAAGCTTTAAAGCTTGTTCTGCCGGACACAGATGAAGCCACTGGCGAGCGACTGCAACGGCGCTTTGAGGCAAGCACTCGGTACTGCCGGCGAGTTGGCAATATTTATACCGGTTCTTTGTATTTGGGTCTGCTGTCGTTGTTGGACAATGATACTAGCTTGAAAGCGGGTGACCGGATCGGTTTATTCTCGTATGGCTCCGGGGCCGTGGCAGAATTTTTTAGCGGCATCTTGCAACCGGATTTTGCCGCACAACTGCATGCAGCCAATCACGCTAAAATGTTGGCTGATCGTCAGGAATTAACCGTTCCTGAATACGAAGCTGTTTTCAGCGATAAGGTGCCTTATGATCCAGAAGATTATCGTAGTGATCCGACTTATTATCATGGTCAGTTTGTTTTGACCGGTGTGATCGGTCAAGAACGTCAATATCAGCAGCGGTAATGCTTGACAGCTAATAAGATGATGAACAGGACCGTCCCTCGACGGTCCCTTTTTTTGATCCATGATCCTGATCATCATTAAGTTAATTTGTGAAAAAGGTTTACCAAGCATGTTATGGCGTGGTGATGCTGTATTAGTTCACTTGTTTGACTGTTATGGTGTCGTCGCTTGCTAGTTTAAGCGTTTTATACGCTAAGGTCGCAATTTGGGCGTTAAGGTTGCTTAAACCAGATGAAAGGGCTTGCATTGTTATCAATAAATTGTTATACTCGTAATCGTAAAGAACTTACAAAATGTAAGTAATAATATTGGAGGCAAGTGTCATGACAGAAAAAATAAACGCCGCAGACGCAATGATCAAGGTGCTCGAAGACTGGGGTATCCATAATATTTATGGGTTACCGGGCGGTTCTTTTGATAGTACCATGAATGCGCTGTACAATCGCCGTCACACCATTAATTATGTTCAGGTTCGCCATGAAGAAGTAGGCGCATTGGCTGCTGCAGGTGAAGCTAAGGTAACGGGTCGAATCGGGGCGACGTTTGGTTCTGCCGGTCCTGGTGCTGTTCATCTTCTGAATGGGTTGTATGACGCACAGTATGATAATGTGCCAGTTTTGGCATTGGTAGGGCAAGTACCAACTGCTGCCATGAACACCAATTATTTCCAAGAAATGAACGAGAACCCAATGTTTGCTGATGTGTCTGTATACAACCGTACAGCCATGACTGCTGAGCAATTGCCTCATGTTGTTGACGAGGCGATTCGTCAGGCTTATAAGCATAACGGGGTTGCCGTTGTGACTATTCCAAAGGATTTAGGTTGGACCCAGATTGATGACAATTATGTATCATCAGCCAATCTGTACCAGAAGCCGCTTTTGCCTGACCCAGACCCGGATCAGGTTGCCGCAGCTTGGGATATCTTGAAAGATGCGAAGAAGCCAATCTTGTATGTTGGAAATGGCGCGCGGGGTGCGCGCGACGAGATCATCGCTTTCTCAGAAAAAACGCATATTCCGATCATCACGACTGCCTTGGCTAAGGGAATCGTGCCTGATGATTATAAGGCAAACATGGGCTCGGCCGGCCGTGTGGCTTCTAAACCTGGCGTTGAAGTTGCGCGCGGTGCTGACACCGTCTTGTTCTTGGGATCGGATTTCCCATTCCAGCCATACTTTATAGCACCAAATGCTAAATACATTCAGGTTGATATTGACGGTAGCAAGTTTGGCCGTCGTCACACGGTTGACTTAGCTGTTTTGGCCGATGCTAAGAAGTTCATCAAGGCACTGAGCGAAAAGGCTGATCAATTGCCAGAAAGCGCTTGGTATCGGGCTGCTTTGGCCAACAAGGAAAATTGGCGCGAGTGGATGACTTCATTTGAAGATGATGGCTCCACGCCACTGCGCGTTGAACCAATCTTCAAATTGATCAATGAGATGGCCGAAAAAGATGCCATTTTCCAAGTAGACGTTGGCAATGTTACCATCAATGGGATGCGTTATCTGAAGACCAATGATGATCAAGTGTTCACGACGTCTGGCTGGTATGCGACAATGGGTTATGCCTTGCCAGCAGCGATTGGTGCGCAAGCGGAATTCCCTGATCGGCAAGTTTGGTCAATTTCTGGTGATGGTGGATTTGCCATGGTCATGCAGGATATTCTGACACAGGTCAAATATCATATGCCAATCATCAACGTTGTTTTGACGAATGAGAGTTTGGGCTTTATTGAAGCTGAACAGGATGACACGCAACAGCCGCACTCCGGGGTTGATTTAATTGATGCCGATTATGGTAAGGCAGCTGAAGCGTTAGGTGCTCAAGGATTTGAAGTGCACAATCTGGACGAATTGAAAGCCGCATTTGCTAAGGCAAAAGATCGTAAGGGTCCGGTTGTCATTGATGTGAAGATTTCTGATCTTCGGCCAATTCCGGTTGAACAACTTGTTTTGGACAAGCAAACTCAGGATCCTGCTGCTGTGGATGCTTTTGTGAAGAAATATCATGCAGAAAGTCTGATTCCATTCCGACAGTTACTGGAAGATGCGGAGAAACCGGTAACAAATGCTTAACTGGTTGACTTAAAATATAAATTATAAAGCTTTCCAGCAATTAATATGCCTTGCTGGAAGGCTTTTTTTTGCTTATCGCTATTTGAAGTCTTCATTATCAGTTGCCGGCCTTTTGCGATAAGGCGTAGAGACAAAATTTCAAAAAGTTCAAGAAATCGTTTACAAGAAAGCGATTTCTTGGTATTATAAAAGTCGTTCGAACGAATAGTCATTCGAATGACTTCTGATATGGCTCGTTAAGCTAGCGAGTATGCTGATATTAAAAAGTCATTCTGTGGTGAACAATAACTTTGAAATTTTGAAAGCGAGGAAAAACTAATGGGTAAGAAGACAATTATGTTAGTTTGTGCAGCAGGTATGTCAACCAGTATGTTAGTCAAAAAAATGGAAGATGCAGCGACCAAAGATGGTATTGAAGCAAAAATCTTTGCTACTTCGGCTTCAGATGCCCATGACAAGTTAGATTCAGAAAAGCCAGATGTCCTGATGCTTGGACCACAAGTGCGTTATTTAGAGGGAGATTTCAAAAAGGATCTTAGTATCCCAGTTCAAGTGATCAATATGCAGGATTACGGCTTAATGAAAGGCGAAAATGTTCTAAAAACGGCTCTTAAGCTGATTGACGAGCAGTAGGAGGTCAGGATGAACGAGCAAGAGCAACTAGTGATCATGCAGCTAATTATGGCCGGAGGAAATGCAAAAGGATCTTCTTTTGAGGCAATTAAAGCTGCAAAAGTCGGTGATTTTTCTACCGCAGAAGCAAAACTGAAAGAGGCAGACAGCTTTCTGTCAGATGCACATAATGCACAAACAGGTATGTTAACCGAAGAAGCTCAAGGGAAAAAACATCCAGTATCATTATTGATGGTGCACGGACAGGATCATGTTATGAATGCAATCACATTTCGAGACTTAGCAGGGGAAATCGTTGACCTCTATAAAAAGTTAGCTACGAAATAAGTCTAAGCGAAAGGAATGTGACACGCATGTCAGACCAAAATAAAGCAAGATATGACAAGAGTCGGAGAGAATTAAGCTTAACTAGTATGTACTTTAATCGCTATTTATTAATCCGTTACGTGACCGCCGGTTTTTTCTTTGCAAATTTATATTGGTTTTTTCTTAGTTTGGGCACACAGGGCGCGATGAAATGGGTACCGTTTTGTTTGACCGTTATAAATGCAGTGGTAGCGGTTGAACAAGTAAGTAAGTACTGGCGAAGAGATAGCAAGTTACCATTTACTAAGTTCGGTTATGTAGTTCAGTTAATAAGCAATTTCCTGAGCTTATCCATAATTGTCGCTGGATCTGGGACAAAACTGTTTCCATTTTTAGGACAAAAGGGTTTATCTCTGGCAACGACTGTTCTGTTAATTGGTCTAGGCATATGTTTTTATCTCTTAGTGCGTATCCGTTTGATTGAAAAAAATCAGGATCGGTATTTACAACAAATAAATAAATTTGCTCAAAGCATACAATGAGCTCAAACAAGGAGACAAAACTATGGATTCAAGTAATAATAAATTGTTTAAATTTATGAACAATCATTTGATGGGACCAATGGGAAAACTTGCCTCGTTCAGAATCGTTCGCGGAGTCATGGCTGCCGGAATGGCATCCATTCCATTTACCATCGTTGGATCAATGTTTTTAATTATTAATGTTCTCCCCCAAAGTTTTCCGGCATTAGTCGGTATTTGGAAGGGTTCTTTTGATAAGGTTGCAAATTTGTATATGCTTGCCAATGGCGCGACCATGGGCATTTTAGCACTTTATTTCTGTTTAGTTTTTGGTTATGAATATACTCGCATTCAGGCTCAGGAAGAAAAAATTGATATTAATCCTCTAAATGGTGCATTGCTTTCTATGATGGCGTTTTTTATGTGTATACCTGAATTAGTCTTTAAAGGTGGGACAGCGACCTTGGTCACCGAAATCACCAAGGACAACAAGATTATAGATGGTTATGCCATCGCAGGTGGGGTAACTCGGCTGGGAACGACTGGTATCTTTACGGCCATTATCATGTCGATTATTGCAGTAAAACTTTATGCGTGGTTTGTTAAAAAGAATATTGTGGTCAGTATGCCGGATACCGTCCCAGCTGGTGTTTCACGTTCCTTTACAGCTTTGATTCCGACCGCTGCGATTGCCTTAACTGTCATTATCATTAATGGTATTTTGATGGCATTCAACACCGATATCTATAAGATTGTTGCTATTCCGTTTGGTTTTGTTACTAACCTGACCAGTACATGGGTAGGACTAATGGTCGTCTACTTTATCATGCATGCGCTTTGGATCGTTGGCATTCACGGCGCAACGATTGTGACCTCGTTCCTTACCCCAATTGTTCTCTCCAATATGCAGTTGAATCAGAAGGGGGCAAACATCCCATTTGCCGGAGAATTTAATAACTGTTTTGTGACTATAGGTGGATCAGGCGCTACGCTTGGAATGGTTATTTTTATCGCCTTCTTTGCAAAATCGGCACAGCTTGGTGCATTAGGCAAGGCATCTGTTGTTCCAGCTTTCTTCAACATTAACGAACCAATTCTTTTCGGTATGCCAGTTGTTTATAATCCATATACAGCGATTCCATTCTTCTTAGCACCGATGGCATCCATGAGTATGGCTTACTTCGCAATTTCAATGCATTGGGTTAAACCGATGATTGCACAGCCGGCATGGCCAACACCACTTGGTCTTTCAGGGTTCATCGGCACGGCAGGCGATTGGCGAGCAATTGTTTTAGCTTTCGTTTGTGCGCTTGTAGCCTTCCTGATTTGGTTCCCATTTATTAAGTTCTATGATGGCAAACTATATAAAGATGAGCAGGCAAAAGGTGCAGCGGAGGCGGCGGCTTAAGAAGCGGCAGACCAATTGTAAATGGTTCGAGGACTAAATAAGGAGGATTATTTTGACAGCATTTCCTAAAGGTTTCTTGTGGGGCGGCGCAGTCGCTGCTCATCAATTCGAAGGTGGGTGGCAAGCAGGCGGTAAAGGGGTCAGCATTGCTGATGTGATGACCGCAGGCGATAATGAAACTAAACGCAGAATTACAGACGGTGTTCAATCAGGCGAGAATTATCCCAATCATGATGCTATTGATTATTATCATCGCTATCATGAAGATGATCAGCTCTTTGCTGATTTAGGCTTGAACTGTTTTCGGACAAGCATAGCTTGGACTAGAATTTTCCCGAATGGTGATGAAGAACAGCCGAACGAAGCAGGGCTGAAATTTTATGATGACGTGTTTGATGATCTTTTATCGCATCAGATTGAACCAGTGATTACCTTGTCACATTTTGAAATGCCTTATCACCTTGTCAAAAAATATGGTGGTTGGCGTAGTCGTAAGGTGATTGATTTCTTCGTCAAATTTGCGACTGTTGTGTTTGATCGGTACAAAGACAAAGTTAAATATTGGATGACTTTTAACGAAATCAATAATCAGGTTGGCATGATGAATGAATGGTCTCTGTTCACCAATTCTGGGCTACTGATCAAGCCTGATGAAGATAAAGAAGCAGTCATGTTTCAAGCCGCTCATTATGAGGCCGTTGCAAGTGCCTTGGCAGTCCAAATTGGGCATCGGATTAACCCCGATTTTCAAATTGGCTGTATGGTTGCGATGGGTCCTGTTTATCCCGCAACACCGAATCCAAATGATGTGTTTAAAGCTGAGCGAACGATGCAGACTAATTATTATCTGGCAGATGTCCAAGTAAAGGGCAAGTATCCTGCATTTTTGGATCGTTATTTTGATCGACATGCGTTTAACTTGGACATCACACTTGAAGATCGTGATGTTTTATTAGCTGGGAAAGTCGATTATATTGGATTTTCTTACTATGCTTCCCATGTCACTGAAGCCTCACAAGATGAACCTACAGACTTTATTACCATGGGACACAATCGAGAGGTTAAGAATTCGACGCTTCAACGTTCAGACTGGGGTTGGGAGATTGATCCAGTCGGGTTGCGTTATGCACTCAACTGGTTTAGTGATCGATATGAGGTACCCTTATTTATTGTCGAAAACGGTTTTGGGGCATTTGATAAGATCAATCAGGATGGCCATATTCAAGACGACTATCGAATCGATTATTTACGTCAACATATTAATCAGATGCGACTTGCGGTTGAGGTCGATGGTGTCAAGCTGATGGGTTATACACCGTGGGGCATTATTGATTTGGTTTCGGCGGGAACCGGTCAAATGGAAAAACGTTATGGCGTGATTTATGTTGATAAAGATGATCAAGGTAAAGGCACACTTGCACGAAGCAAAAAAGCCTCTTTTGATTGGTTTCAAAAAGTGATTCGTAGTAACGGGGATGATCTCGCCTAGCATGAAAATGCATGTAGTCAAAAAAACGCCTTTCGAAGGGCGTTTTTTTTACTGGAGACGTGGAGCTAGTCCGGAACAGTAAATGGCGGTATAATAACATGAAATGACTGAGCTTGGAAGCAAAGTTGAAAGGCGGAAATAAATTGTCTCAGCGGGAAAGTAGCTATGATATTAAAACACTCGAGAATCAATTAATCAAGGCGATTCAACAAGGTGCTATTCAAGATGAAGATGGTCAACTACCTGCTGAGCCGGAATTGATGCGTCAATATCAAGTCACTCGTTACACGTTACGACAAGCCTTAAAAGATCTTGCCAATTTGGGCTACATTTATCAGGCACATGGTAGCGGCACTTTTGCTCGCCCACACCACGTTGAGGGGGCCATATCGCTTCAAAATAACGTTGGGTTGACGGAAGAAATGGCGAGACAGGGACGAGTTGTTAAAACAACGGCAATTCATCAACAAGTCATTACGCTAGATCAGGCAGATTTTTTGCCTGAAAGCCAGAAATTGCCGAATGAGACGACATTAATTTCGGTGACCCGGCAACGAACACTAGACGGTCAACCGTTCTTAGTAGAACACTCGTATTATTTAAGATCGATTGTGGACAACATTCCGAATAGTGCATTAAAGGGGTCCCTATTTGCTTTTATTGATCAAAAGCCTGGTCTGAAAGTTGGATTCATTGACTCTGTAATTGAGTGTGAAATGATTTCTGGCTTACCAGCCAAATTCTTTGGGATTGCAGACGGAAGTCCAAGTTTAGTTGTTCGTGACGATTCGTATCTAAGTTCTGGAAAATTATTTGCGTTTTCGAAAATCTTTTATGACTTTCGTAAAACCAAATTTTTTATGCTCAAGAAAATGCATTAATTTTCTTAATTCGGCTGATAGTGACATGTAAAAAAGCCTGCTAACATATTAGCAAGCTTTTTTACATGTCACTAGAATCGGATTTAAGCACGGGATTTGATACTGGCGATCAAGCTATCCTCATCAGTTAAAATGGCGCCGTTAAGTTTAATTAAACCAGTGGTATACAGATTGAGATAGTGAAACTGGTTTTCTGCAACTTGTTGCAAAGCACCGAGTTTTTGTTGATTGGCGGCGCCTAACCGTCGACTGTCCGTGTAAAGACCCAAAATAGGAATCTTAGCAGCATAGGCAACGCCGATTTCACTAGCGACCCCGTTATCAATCACGGGGCCATCGAGAATGGCAATCATCAAATCAGCTGACAGCAGCCGCTTGGTGTCGGCTTCGGCAATCATTTTCGAATCGGCGTATGCCTCTTTGTTGTTGATCGCGGCATTTTCTTGAGGCACATACATGTCAACATCTGGTAAGGCGCGGCGAATTTGGGCAGCGAGTTGCGCATTGTAATTAAAATCAGCATGACTGAACAAGGCGTTAGCAAAGTAAATTTTCATTTTTTAAGACCTCGTCTGTAGTTTGCGGGATTGTTGGTTTAGGTGGGGTGCCGTGAAGTGGTGGCCTGATGAAACGCGTTCACAGTCGCAGAAACCTGCACATAAGGACCTCAAGCCGTAACCAGCCAAAGCCCGGCTGGTTACAGCTTGAGGCCGCTTATGTTACGGTTCCTAAACGCAGCTGTTCACGCTCTTGTAAATTTTACCACTGCTTCGCATCGTGCTGTTTGTGGAAACATGTCGATGCTTTGAATCCAGTCGACTTTGTAGCGTTTAGTGAGGAAAACGAGATCACGGGCCAAGGTGGAAGGGTTGCAGGAAATGTAGACAAATTTGGGTGGATCGAGTTCAAGGAGGGCGTCGATGAAGGCACGCTCTAGTCCAGCTCGTGGCGGGTCAACGATGACCGCGTCTGGTTTCATGCCTTCCTGAACCCATTTTGGAAAAATGTCTTCAGCCTTGCCCACTGAATAATGGGCATTGGTGAGGCCATTTGCTTTAGCATTTGCCTTGGCATCGGCAATGCCTTCCGCAATGGTGTCCATTCCGTAAATAGGTTGATTGCCTTTTGCTAAACTGATGCCGACTGTTCCGATCCCACAGTACGCATCAATTAAGGTGTCGTGCGGCCCTAAATCAAGTGCTTTTGCGGCCAATGTATAAAGTGTCTCTGTTTGTTTTGGGTTCAGTTGGAGAAATGCTTGTGGTGAGAGTTGAAAAGTCCGGCCTAACAGTGTTTCTTGGATATAAGGGAGACCTGCCAGCAGGCGACTTTCTTTGCCCCAAATTAAGGATGTTTCGCCAGGATTGATATTCTGGGCGATGCTGACCACCATGGGAAGCTGAGTGGCGATGGCATTGAGCAATTCGCCTTCGTGCGGTAATTTTGGACTGTTCGTGATGAACGTGACCTGGACTTCTTTCGTTGCAAATGATTCGCGAACAACCAATGTTTTGACAATTCCGGAGCGCTTTTTCTCGTTATAGATCGGGATCTGAAGCTGTTCGAGAATCTGACACAAGGTTGTCACGACTTTCATTGTCAGCGGTGCTTGGGTCAGAAACTTGGTTAAAGGGATGAGATGATGTGAGTTTGGAGCATAAAGACCTGCGCGTACGTGACCATCAATGACCCGAACAGGAAATTGGGCCTTGTTTCGATAGTGCGTTGGTTGTGCCATGCCAATCGTCGGCCGCAAATCATAATGGGTCCAGCCAGTCGGTTTAAATTTGGCAAGCGATTGTGCGACGACATCTCGCTTAAATCGCAATTGCGCCGGATAAGCGAGATGATTGAGTTCGACCCCGCCGATTTGTCCAAATAGCGGTTCTGCCGGGGTTACGCGATTTGGTGACGCCGTCCGAATTTTATGAACTTTGGCCTCAAGATAACGGTCGTGAATCCCAGTAACCTCTGCGACGACGACCTCTTGAGGTAGTGCACCGGTAACAAACGTAATTTTCCGTTGATAATAACCGATACCTGCGCCATTAATGTCTAGACGCTTGATGGTCAGGGGAAAACGCTGACCGATTTTGACAGTGACTGCCATGAAATGCTCCTTTGCTTTGAGAAATGGTGACGAGGCTTAAGAATGTTTAGTATAATGAATCATCGGGAGGATTTAATGTGAAAATCAATTATTCGAATACGATGAGTAGAAAAATGACAGCAACGGTGTGGCAAAATGACACGCCGCATACGATACGAGTTGGCGAGACGCTAGACTTAAAGGTGCAACGCGGCGATAAGATTACTTATAAAGTTGGTCGGTTTAATGCGATCCACACGATTGACTATCAAAGTCCGGATGCCCAATTTGAAATTCAAATCAATCGCAGCCTACAAAATGCCTATTTTGTTGTGATGTTTGCGATGGTAGTCTTTCTTTGGTTTAATCGCAACTTCAGTCAAACGATTCTAATTGCAGCGGTCATTTTGGGACTTGCCGGGTATGAAGCCCTAGTCTACTTTGTCGGCTACACGGCAAAACCGATTCACTGACGAGTCTGATTCGTATCGGCTGCTGTTCGTTGCTCGCGCTGTAGGCGTTTTAAGCGTTGAAAAAGGTGAAAATAGTCTTGATCGCTGGGTTCCTTGGACCAAGTGATCAAGGGAACAGTTGGATCAAACGGGTGGCCCATGCAAGGGATCACCCGTTTTGGCTTTGTCAGCGTTGTAATGATCAAATCAGGATTGATCGCCTCGGTTGGAGGCACAACACGAATAAAGCCTAAATCGTTTAAAAAGTTTAAGAGATCCCGTTTGACGAAAGAATCATGTTCAATCAAAACGTTAACGACCATTTGCATGTCACGATTGAGTTCAGGATAATTATCATTGACTAATATATAGAGACCATTAATAAATTGGCTTGTAAAGTCTGCGTAGATTGACTCAGGCGCCATTTTTGGAATTCGTTTCAAACAGTCGCGAATTTTGGCCGTCAATTGGCTTGTTCGTGCTTCGTCATGCAATGTCGAAGCAAAATCAAGCCTCTGACTAAAATGACCATTCAGCACATACTCGGTGAAACTTAATCGGTAAAGATTGGCTATCATGACTTGATTTTCGGCAATTAACTGACTTTTGGTTTCTTTTAATTGGTTATTCAAAGACGTAACCAGATGTCGCACAAATCGATTCACTAAGTTATCTTTACTTTGAAAATGGGTCATGATCTGATAATCAATTTGATGTGGTTGCCGAGTGACGGTCATAAAATACATACGCGAAAAATAGTAATACTGTTTTTCTGCTTTTAATTCAGAAGCAGATAAATTGGGAAAGTAGTCTGGCGTAAAAATCAAATCTGGCAATTCAGTTTCACCGTCAAACAACAGCTGCATTCGCCGGTTTGGTAAAAGGGCGTGCCCACAGTTGATTCGTAACATCTGAATGGCGAGAATCAGTAAAGCTTCTTTGGACATTGGTTGGATTGGTGACACCAAGAAAGCCTGCTTTGTTTGGTTGATTACCTTGAGAAGTGCTTTTGCTTCCCGCTCTTCTGCACTTGAAAATGGCCATCCTGCCCCGCGATAGGCTAATGTAAAGAAGGTGAACATGGCTAAGCGTATATGCAATTCATCGCCTTCAATGGCCCAAGTAGTACTATTTAGCGTGACACCATTGTCAGCTAAGTAGTCTCGAAACGGCGAAATTCGGCGCCGTAACGTTGAAATACTTGTTTGATGGTGCTGCTTGAAGGCGTGAAAGTCCGAATGCGGATTCTTGAAAACCCCATCGAAAAATTCAAATGGTAGACTGTTTTTTAATAGCGAGAACCGATAACGATCAATCGAAACATCAGGCAAAACTGCTGCGAAGTTTGATTCGTCAATCTTTTTGTCAGGTAAGATTTGGTTGAGCTGTGCTAAAACGGTCTGAAATGCCGTATAAGTCTGCGAATACGAAAGCCCAGTATTGCGGCTAAGCGTATTGATCGACATTGTCGTCTGTTGTAGGGTCTTCATTGCCCGGAATAGTTGATAATTAATTAAGCTGTGCCGGTCAAAGAAACTGGCTTCAAACATAACGAGCCTCCAAATTTATTTATAAAAAGTATAACATAGAATGGCAACGTGATTAGAGAGGTGACAGGGGTTCATGAGTGAAATTACAAAGATAACCGCCCAAAAAAGGCGTGGGCGCTATAATATTTTTATTGACGGGACATACGCATTTCCGGTGAGTGAAACCACGCTGGTGGATTACCGCTTGGCCAAAGGAATGGTATTGACAGCAGAGACCATTGCCCAAATCAAGAGCAGTGAAGTCACCGCGATGGGACTAGAGATCGGGCTGACCTACATTAGCCACCAAAGTCGCACGAGCAAAGAGGTCAGTGATCGGTTAGCTAAAGAAGACTTACCGGCTGATGTGATTCAAAAGGTGCTGACGCGTCTGACCGATCTGGGCTTTTTGGATGATGCAGATTATGCGCATCGTTACATTGAAGAGCATCTGAAAATGGGTGAACTTGGGCCGCGAACGCTGCAACATAAGCTACAACAAAAAGGCCTTAAGCCAGACTTGTTGGCCAATGAGTTAGCTGCTATTCCAACAACAGCATGGCTAGATGCGGCTGTTCGCGCTGGTCAGAAGAATCTTCGGCACCACCAGCATCGCGCTTATAAAGACCAACTGCAACGTCTCAGAGTCGCTTTAATGCAAAAGGGATTCGATGACACTACTATCCAAACAGCTATCGCAACCATCGACCCGCAACCCGATCCTGAGGCAGAAAGCGACTTGCTTAAGCTTGAGGCAGCCAAACAATGGCGTCTAAAAGCGAAATATGATGATCGAGAGCGCAAGCAAAAAGTTAAAACAACTTTGTTTCGTAAAGGCTTTGATGTGGAAGCTATTGATGAAGTGCTAGACGACTTGGCGGAAAGTTGATCGTATTTTTTTGAAAGATCAAGCTATCCTTTTGCATGCCCTTGTAAGCTACCGACTCTTGCTGAAAAGCGTTCACTGCTGCAATAAGTCAACCTCAGGCACAAATGAACAAAGTCTGGCCATCACACATGAGGCTGGCTTATACACCGAATTTTTATCGGGTTGCTTCACACGCTTGCTAGTTTCTAAGCGCGCCTGTCCATGCTCTGCTATAATAAAGAACGAAATTTCCAAGAAAGCGGGTTTTGTATGCGGATCCCTAAAGAAGGCGACTCGTTTGCTATTCAAAGTTATAAACATGACGGTAGTCTGCATCGCACCTGGCGTGACACGATGGTCTTGAAAACCAGTGAAGATGCCCTGATCGGGTGCAATGATCACACCTTGGTGACGGAGTCGGACGGACGCCGTTGGCTGACGCGGGAACCGGCGATCATTTTCTTTCATAAGCATTACTGGTTCAATGTGATTGCGATGATCCGTGAAGGCGGCGTGTCGTATTACTGCAATCTGGCCACTCCGTACACAATGGATCAAGAAGCTTTAAAATATATTGACTATGACTTAGACGTCAAGGTGTTTGCCGATGGTGAAAAACGGCTGCTGGATGTGGATGAATACGAGGCCCATCGCAAACTTTGGCAGTATCCTGCAACCACTGATCGGATTTTAAAAGCTAATGTGAAGGTGCTTGTCGATTGGATCAACCATGGCAAAGGACCCTTTTCACAAGCCTATGTCGATTTATGGTACCGTCGTTACATTCAGTTAGCGCACCGGATCTAGCCCAACCGGTCAAACTTGGAGGCAAAAATGAAACAAATTCCAAAACAACCTGCTCAACTTTTTGCGGGTCATGCCTATACCGTCGAAAGCAGTGATCAGCTTGGTACATTTCAACCAGCGTGGCAAGACTTTGAGGCGCAACTTGGGTTTAAAACGCTCGATGATTTAGCCGAGATACCCAATCGATCGGCGATGGTTGTCTTTTCGCCATATGACACCTTTTTATATTGGATCGGCAGCTTGTTACCGGCTGATGCAGCGGTTCCCAAACCTTATGAAGCGTTTCGCCTACCTGAAGCAACGGCTGGTCAGGTCAGGCAGCCAGCTACAAGTGTGCTGTTGAAACAATTACCACTTGCAACAAGCTTTAATAAGGGGCTGCAACTCATTGAAAAGGCAGGGTATCCTTTGCCAGAAAGACTCGGGCAAACAGATCATCCTTATTATCTTGAAAGCTATCTGATTCAAAATGGCGCGGTTCATCAAGTGGCTTATCGTCTATATATTGATCCTCATCAGTTAAAAGGTGTGGATGAGTATGAGTAAGATGCATGAAAAACAAAAACAAGCAGGGGATTAGCCTGCTTGTTGAATTGATGCGATCCCAATATCTTCGTGTTGGGATCGCATTTTTCTCACATACTCATGGTTTAATCAAGTGAAGCTGATAAATTTGAATGATTGTCAAGCCAGCTTGAGTATCATTTCACGGTGGCGGATGCCGGCATCAAGAAATTCAGGGCGATCGGTCAATTGAAAACCGAGGGCTTTGTAAAAGCCAATCGCCTGAACTTGCGCACCTAAGCGTAGCGCTTGAATTTGCTGGGCGCGAGCATAAGTCATGATTGCTTCAAACACCATCTTACCAAGGCCATGCTTGCGATAGGCTTTTTCGACTGCAACACGCTGAACGTGGTAGGCGTCGCCCTCAGGCAGAATGCGCGCCGTAGCAACAGGCACACCTGCATCGTAAATGACAAAATAGGTCGCCTTTGCTTCATCGGCGTCGACTTCGAGCTCTGGTGGCACATGTTGCTCTTCCACGAAAACGTGGGTGCGAATCTGGACGCTGTCTTGATGAATCTGTGAATCGAGGGTTGTTGTCGTTTTGACTTCCAAAAGTTGAACCTTCTTTCCGTTTTAATAAATTGTTTGCTATTATAGCACTAGTAAAATGCTGCTGGGGAGGTCGAATATGTTTGATAGGTTACGGCATTCAAAATTAATGTTTTGGTCCGTTGAGATTCTGATTTTGATTTTTGTGGTCATCGGGTTGACGCAGGTTTCGTTCTTGTTTGCACCTGTGGCGACTTTTTTCTCAACGCTACTCATTCCGATTTTATCTGCTGGGTTTTTGTTCTATCTCTTCAATCCGATTGTTAAATTATTGCAGAAGTTCCACATCAGTCGCAATATTTCGATTTTATTGATTTTCTTGGTGGTCATCGGTGCCTTGGTTCTGGTATTCATGGCCGTACTGCCAAACTTGATCTATCAGGTCACTCAGTTTGTTACGAATATTCCGGATTTCTTAAAAGGCGTCCGGTCATTCATTAGTAAGGCGTCACACTATACTTGGTATCAGCGGCTAAATATTGGCAAATATGTTGCCAGTCTTCAAATTTCGCCAAGCAAGGTGTTGAGCAAAGTTCTGGGCGGTTTTTCCACCGGCTTGCCAACGGTTATCGGATCAGTAGCCAGCATGATGATCAGTATCATTACAATCCCGGTGATGCTATTTTACTTTCTCAAAGACGGTGAAAACTTTGTGCCAAGTATTCAAAAGATGTTGCCTCATCGGTATCACGAAGAGGTTGCAACTGTTTTTACGCGTTTAAACTCGACACTGTCTCACTATATTGGCGGGCAGGCCATTGAATGTTTATTCGTTGGCACTTTTACTTTTATTGGTTATCTGATTATTGGCATGCCGTATGCGTATCTCTTAGGCTTTATTGCGGGGATCGTTACCATTATTCCGTATTTGGGACCCTATATTGGTATTGCACCAGCTTTGGCAATTGCTGCCACTGAGGGATGGACAAAGATGCTACTCGTTGTCGTCGTTGTCGTCATTATCCAGATGACGGATGGTAATTTTATTTATCCGAATGTGATCGGCCGCTCACTGGACATTCATCCTTTAACCATCATTATTTTGCTGATGGTTGCAGGCAATCTATGGGGATTGTTAGGCACCATTCTAGCTGTACCGACATATGCTGTCATCAAAACAGTTGTGACATACTTATACGAGCTTTATCGTTTCCATCAGGAACATAAGCATGACGAGGATGCTGACAGTGATGAGGAAAATGCTGGAGAAGCTCATCAGATCAAGGATCAAGCCGATCCACAATTGAAAAATAAATAAAGACTTGGTATACTGAAATAATCGAACGAAGCGGGGATGATTCCCCGTTTTTTTTACGAAAGGTTGTGTTTTTGCATGGGCAGTGACCCAGACGGTCAGATATGGGGACAATTGATCCTCATTGTGATTTTGACCTTAATCAATGCAGGATTTGCCGCGGCGGAGATTGCCGTGGTTTCAAGTTCCCGTACTCGTATGAAGGCGCAGGCGGATAAAGGCGATCGTAAGGCCGCCAAGCTTGTGACCATCATGAAGGATTCGAGTAATTTTCTGGCAACAATCCAAGTCGGGATCACTTTTGCCGGTTTCTTTGCGTCTGCTTCGGCCGCAACAACGCTGGCAGATCGGGTTGCACCAATTTTTGGCGGCTGGTCATTTGCGCATGAGGCAGCGGTCATCTTAGTCACGCTGATCTTGTCTTATTTTTCGTTGGTTTTTGGCGAATTATATCCCAAACAGGTAGCGTTACAAATGACAGAGCGGGTTGCTAAAATGAGTGTGACCCCGATCAGTTGGCTAGCCAAAGTGATGCGTCCGTTTGTTTGGCTGCTTTCTGCTTCAACCAAGTTGTTAATGAAACTGACGCCGATGGAATTCAATCATGAAGGGGAAACCGTGACCCGTGACGAAATGGTTTCCATGATCGAAAGTGGTCGAAATTCTGGGGCGATTGATCCCGATGAGTATCAAATGTTTGAGGGAATTATATCGTTGTCCGATACGATGGCGCGCGAGGTCATGGTGCCGCGAACGGATGCTTTTATGGTTGATGCGCAAGAACCTGATCACACGGCGATTGACGCGATTTTGAACAATATCTATTCACGAATTCCGGTTTATGAAGAAGACAAAGATCACGTGGTTGGCATTGTTCACATCAAGAATCTGCTAAAGGAAGCACGCCGCGTCGGCTTTGATCATGTTAAAATCGAATCGGTCATGACCGCGCCGGTTTTTGTTCCCGAAACCATTACAGTCGATGATTTGTTGACTGAAATGCAAGTGAAGCAACAACAAATGGCGATCTTATTGGATGAATATGGTGGCGTTGTCGGCATCGTGACCATTGAAGACTTGCTTGAGGAAATCGTCGGTGAAATTGATGACGAATCGGATCAGGTTGAAAAATTGTTCACGAAACAAGGGGACCATGATTTCGTTGTCTCAGGGCGGATGCCGATTTCGGACTTCAATGATTTGTTTAAAACTGATTTGGATGCACCGGATGTTGACACGATTGCGGGTTATGTTCTGACGCAACTCGGTGCCATTCCTTCATCGCATCACAGCGAAAAAATGCAGCTGGCACCAGGTGTGTTATTGGCGACCGGCAAAGTTGAAGGGTCACGACTCGTCAATGTTCATGTTCATCTATCATCAGAACCAGAACCAGAAGAAGCCTCCCACGAGGCCGATAGCTAGCGATGCAGTCTGTGTAAATAGGCAACGTTGTTAGCAAATTTTGTCAATTTTGGAAGGAAAGCACGATGAAACCACAGGAACTAGCAAAAGAAGTCGCAAAACGCCGCACATTTGCGATTATTTCACATCCAGATGCTGGGAAAACAACGATTACGGAACAGCTTTTATTGTTTGGCGGCGTGATCCGCGAGGCTGGAACAGTTAAAGGCCGAAAATCCGGACATTTTGCGAAATCGGACTGGATGGAAATCGAAAAGAAACGTGGTATTTCGGTTACCAGCTCTGTGATGCAATTCAATTATCAGGGCAAACGCATTAATATTCTGGACACCCCTGGGCATGAAGATTTTTCTGAAGATACCTATCGGACCTTGATGGCGGTTGATGCCGCAGTCATGGTCATCGACTCGGCAAAGGGGATTGAAGCTCAGACCAAGAAACTGTTCAAAGTTGTCAAACAACGTGGTATCCCGATTTTTACATTCATGAATAAGTTGGATCGTGATGGTCGCGAACCATTGGATTTGATTGCTGAACTTGAAGACTTGCTGGGTATCGAAGGCTATGCGATGAACTGGCCGATTGGTATGGGTAAGGGACTCAAGGGTCTCTACGATCGAGTGAATCAGCGAATCGAGCTTTATCGGCGTGAAGGTGATGATCGATTTTTGCCGTTGAATGACCAAGGTCAGCTTGATCCAAGTCAACCATTGACGCAGGATTCGATTTATACGCAAACATTAGATGATATCGAATTATTGAATGACGCGGGCAACCAGTTTAATTTGAAAAAGATCATGGCTGGTGAGCAAACACCAGTGTTCTTCGGGTCGGCGTTGACTAACTTTGGCGTTGAGACATTTTTGAATAGCTTCGTTCAATATGCACCCGAACCGGGACCGAAGAAAACAGAACAAGGCGGGAAAGTGAATCCGACTAACCCAGAGTTTTCCGCATTTGTCTTTAAGATTCAGGCAAACATGAACCCTGCTCATCGCGATCGCATCGCTTTTGTCCGAATTGTTTCAGGTGAATTTGAACGGGGGATGGATGTCATCCTTCATCGAACCGGCAAAACGATGCGACTGAATAACTCAACCGAATTTATGGCTGACACCCGTGAAACGGTTTCAACTGCGGTTGCCGGTGATATTGTTGGGTTGTATGATACCGGTAATTTTCAAATTGGCGATACCATTTATCAAGGCAAGGAACCGATTCAATTTGAAAAATTACCGCAGTTCACCCCTGAATTATTTGTTCGCGTTACGCCGAAGAATGTGATGAAGCAAAAATCATTTCATAAGGGGATGCAGCAGCTTGTCCAGGAAGGGGCAGTCCAGCTTTACAAGACCTATAACACGAATGATTATATTCTAGGAGCAGTCGGGCAACTTCAATTTGAAGTTTTCCAATTCCGGATGCTGCATGAATATCATTCAGAAGTGATTATGACCCCGATTGGCTCGCGAACGGCTCGCTGGATCAATCCAGATCAATTGGATGAAAAGATGAGCAGTTCCCGGAACTTATTGGTTCAGGATATCCACGGCGACCCGTTGTTCCTATTTGAGAATCAATACGCTGAACGCTGGTTTGCAGACAAGTATCCTGACGTTAAATTAACTGCCAAAATGTAATAGGGTGCTTGGGTATGATTATCGTGGCACACAAAAAGCGGCTGAGCAATGTCAGTCGCTTTTTGTGTGCGCTTATTAATCTAGCAATGTGCAAAAATCTCATTGGTATTGGCAAGCATGGCACTATCCTTCTTCGGGTTACTCTGCTTGCCGCTCAAGCTTGGGAACAGTCACTTCTGCCAGATGATGACCCATAATCGGCGAAACATCGCCAATGTCCTTTTGCAAAAGCCGTTCGAGTGTGAAAGCAATTTCCGCACGCTGAATATTGCGGCGCTCATTGGTGAAAAGAAGTTCGATATGGGAAGGTGCCTCCGTATAAACAACTGTCGTTTGGCCAAGTGAGAAGACCTTGACCAGCCGGGCATCGGTACCACTCAATTGTTGGCTTACTAGATTTCTGAAACTGTTGGTCACGTTAATCAGTCGCATGCTCATGCCCTCCATTTCTCTCCCTACTGTTTTTATTATAAAACAGTTTAACGGAAAATAATAATATGTGAATTGAAAGCCCTCGAACGCAATGAAGTTCGAGGGCTTTCTTAAAACAAATTACTTTTTAGATTTTTGAGTGGTTTCAGCCTTGGCAGGTTCACCAACCGTAATCTCACCATTACTGATGCGGGCTTCAAGTTCCTTAGCCTTTGGATGGTCAAGGTAGAAGTCAGCAACGCGGTCTTCAATCTGTTCCTGAATGACTCGACGCAGCGGCCGAGCTCCCATGGCAGGATTGTAACCGAGATTAACCAGCTTTTCCTTAACCGGATCGGTAACATGAATCGTCAAGCCCTGATCCTTGATGTTATTGTTGGTATCTTGAATCATCAGTGACACAATCTTCAACAAGTCGTCTTTAGACAATGACTTGAATTCAACGATGTCATCAAAACGGTTCAGGAATTCAGGCTTGAAGTAATTACCAAGCTGATCCAGCACACTGTGCGTCTTACCGCTTAAAGCTGCGCCAAAACCAACGTTTGCTTCGGCATCGGTTGAGCCAGCATTGGATGTCATGATAATGATCGTGTCCTTGAAGGAAACGGTACGGCCTTGAGAATCAGTCAATCGGCCGTCATCCAAGATCTGCAAGAACATATTCATCACATCTGGATGGGCTTTTTCAATTTCATCTAACAAGATGAGGCTATAAGGATTTCGGCGAACTTTTTCAGTTAATTGACCGGCTTCCTCATAGCCGACATAGCCTGGCGGTGACCCGATAAGCTTAGAGACACTGAATTTCTCCATGTACTCCGACATATCAAACCGGATCATGGCGTCTTCAGAACCAAACAGCTCTTTGGCAAGCTGTTTAGCCAGTTCAGTTTTGCCGACACCTGTTGGGCCGACGAATAGGAAGGACCCAATCGGCCGACCGGACTTGTTAAAGCCGATCCGGTTACGACGAATAGCGCGAGCAACTTTATCGACTGCTTCATTCTGACCAATGACATGCTTTTCAAGGTCGCCAGCCAGATTCTTCAGCTGTGCTTGCTCCTGAGCCTTCAGTTCACCGACTGGAATGTTGGTTTTTTCTTCAACAATCTGTTCCATATCTTTTTCGGTGACAGTCGGAATTTCATTTTCAGGCAGATTAGACTGTTTCTTAGCCATATCTTCTAACTTAGTAACTTGGTCGCGATAGAAGGCAGCTTTTTCGTAATCCTCCTGCTTCAGAGCAGCTTGCTTTTGCTTCTCGGCGTCGTCAATCTTGGTCTTGATCGTTTCCGGATCGACAGTGGCAATGGTCAGATTCTTCCGGGAACCTGATTCATCCAGAAGGTCAATCGCTTTGTCAGGCAAGAAACGATCTTGAATGTAACGATTGCTCAAAGTTGCAGCTGCTTCAATGGCGGCATCTGTATATTTAACATGATGAAAATCTTGATACCGCGGCTGCAGGCCTTTTAGAATCTTAATCGTCTCTTCTACAGTTGGCTCCTCAACGAGGACTGGTTGCAGACGACGAGCAAGGGCTGAATCTTTTTCAATTTGACGATATTCATTGCTAGTAGTGGCACCAACGAGCTGCAACTCGCCACGTGCTAATGCTGGTTTCAGAACATTGCCGGCATCCATACCGCCTTCAGCATTGCCAGCGCCGACGATTTCATGGATTTCATCAATAAATAAGATAATGTTCTTATTCTTTTTAAGTTCGTCAATCAATTGTTGCATACGTTGTTCGAATTGACCGCGAATGCCAGTTCCTTGAACTAGTGAAACGACATCGAGTCGGATGACGTGCCGATCTTGAAGTTTTGACGGAACATCGCCATTAGCGATCTTCAATGCCAAGCCCTCAACAACAGCAGTCTTGCCGACACCGGCTTCACCAATCAGGACTGGATTATTTTTTGTTCGGCGGTTTAAGATCTCGATCACCCGTGAAATTTCTTTGTCACGACCAATGACCGGATCAATTTGACCATTCCGTGCTTGTTCAGTCAGATCAACGCCGAATTGTCCCAGCAGTCCCTTGCCCCGGTTGCCATTGCGGCCGTTATTACCATTGCCGCCACGGCCTGCCTGAGTTGGCGGGGTCTGAGCATTTGGTTGTTGCGGTTGATCCATTCCCTGATTCATCGCACGGAAAATATCATCTAAGCTGCCGAAACCAAATGGATCGGTTGCATCAGTTGGTCTCATATTTCCTCCTGCTTGGTTCTTGAGTAATTGATAACAGTTTTGGCAGAGATTAATTTCCTGTCGAGTGCCATTAACAACGGTTGAAAGATGAATAGTGGCTGGATTCTTATGACAGTTTTCACACAGCATTTTGTCACAACCTTCCTATCTGTTTAGGTGCCACGTGCAGTCAAAAAAGGTTTGACCTTTCTTGACCTATGGCAATAGTATACACCCACATTTCTGGAATGCAAGCACTCTGCCGCTAAGAGTGCTAAAAAGTTGCAAAAATTTCAGTGACAGCAAGCACTTGCGCTTTTTCCTTACCAGCTTTTATGCTACTCTTATTAGGTGAGGTGAGGCAAATAGATGACTCAGGATTACGTCGCTTTAATAGATGAGTTAAAGACTGGTCAGCGGGACAAAATCACGGTGACGCCAGAAACGTTCATGGCGTTTCGCGCGGCATGGACGAATTATCCTGATCGTGAAGAGATCGTGGGAATGGCTAAACGTGATGGTGTCATTGAATACCATTATCGATCAGTTGATTCTCGTTAATATAGGCGCCAAATCTGATGTGGCGCTTGTGACAAGCTTCAAAAAATGGTAAGGTTTACATGAATTGTTTTGGGTACGAATGCGCACACAAACTATTCGGAAAAAAACTAGAAATCTAGTTAATACGAAGGAGCAGATCAGTCATGGAAAAACGCGAATTTAATATTATTGCAGAAACCGGGATCCACGCACGTCCGGCAACCTTGTTGGTACAGGCAGCAAGCAAGTTCAACTCAGATATCAACTTGGAATACAAGGGTAAGAGCGTTAACTTGAAGTCTATCATGGGCGTCATGAGTTTGGGTGTTGGCCAAGGTGCCGATGTTACCATTTCTGCTGAAGGTGCAGACGAGGCTGATGCTATCGCTGCTATTACAGACACAATGAAAAAGGAAGGCTTGGCTGAATAATGGCTGAACATTTGAAGGGAATCGCTGCTAGTGATGGGATCGCCACAGCGAAGGCCTATTTACTGGTTCAACCTGATTTGTCATTCCAAAAAAAGACGGTTGATGATCCTTCAAAGGAAATCGATCGCCTGAAGCAGTCACTTGATCAAAGTAATGATGAGTTAAAGGTTATTCGAGCAAAGGCCGCTGAATCGCTTGGCGAAGAAGAGGCTCAGGTTTTTGATGCGCACATGATGATTTTGGCTGATCCTGACTTTACTGGTCAGGTAGAGACTAAGATCAAGGATGAAAAAGTCAATGCTGAGCAGGCTTTGAAAGAAGTCTCCGAATTCTTTATTAAGACATTTGAAGGTATGACCGACAATCCATATATGCAGGAACGTGCGGCTGATGTCCGCGACGTGACAAAGCGGATCATGGCACACTTGCTCGGTCGCAATTTGCCAAATCCAGCATTAATTGATGAAGAAGTCGTTGTGGTTGCGCATGACCTGACCCCTTCGGATACCGCACAATTGAATAAGAAGTATGTCAAAGCATTTGTCACGGATATTGGCGGTCGGACTGCGCACAGTGCGATTATGGCACGTTCGTTGGAAATTCCGGCTGTTGTTGGGACAGATGACATTACCAAGAAGGCTAATAACGGTGATCTTATTTCCGTTGATGGCTTAACTGGTGAAGTTGTTGTTGATCCGACCGATGATGAAGTAGCTAAGTTCAAGCAGGATGCTGAAGCATTTGCTAAGCAAAAAGCTGAATGGGCTCTTTTGAAGACGGCCAAATCAATCACAGCTGATGGCAAACACTTTGATGTTGCTGCCAACATTGGCACGCCAAAGGATCTTGATGGTGTGCTGGCAAACGGTGCTGAAGGTATCGGTTTGTATCGGACAGAGTTCTTGTACATGGATTCTGCTGAATTACCGACTGAAGACGATCAATTCGAGGCCTACAAGAAGGTTGTCGAAACGATGAGTCCGAAGCCTGTTGTTGTTCGGACGATGGATATTGGTGGGGATAAACATCTGCCATATTTGCCGCTTCCTGAAGAACAGAACCCATTCTTGGGTTATCGTGCGATTCGGATCAGTCTTGATCGCCAAGATATCTTCCGGACACAGTTGCGCGCCTTGTTGCGTGCATCTGCCTTTGGCAATCTGCGGATCATGTTCCCTATGATTGCTACCATTGCTGAATTCAAGCAAGCAAAGCAGATTTTCACTGAAGAAAAAGATAAGTTAGTCAAGGATGGCGTCAAAGTATCTGATGATATCCAACTTGGCATTATGATCGAAATTCCTGCAGCTGCAGTTTTGGCTGATCAGTTTGCTAAGTATGTTGACTTCTTCTCCATTGGTACAAATGACTTGATCCAGTACTCTATGGCCGCTGATCGTGGGAACGAGCATGTTTCCTACCTGTATCAGCCATACAACCCATCCATCCTTCGCCTAATCAAGCACGTGATTGATTCGGCACATAAAGAAGGCAAGTGGGCCGGTATGTGTGGCGAAGCTGCTGGTGATCCAATCATGGTACCACTGTTGCTTGGTATGGGTCTTGACGAATACTCAATGTCCGCAACTTCTGTCCTTAAAGTCCGCAGCTTGATGAAGAAGCTTTCGACAGCTGATATGGCTAAGATGGATGAAATTGCTTTGAACCAAAATATCACTAATGATGAAAACGCTGATCTGGTTAAGAAAACAACTGGTCAGAAATAAACTTTCATTATCAGAAAGAGGCTATTGACTGAATAAGTTGACGGCTTCTTTTTTTGACCAAAATTTGATTTTGATCGGGCTCGCTAGCATTGATTTTTCTGAAACCCGCTCGAAAATGGGACTTTATCTTTGCCATGCAAAAAGGTGATTGCGCGACTATTTGTCGGCATCTGAACAGTGACTGACTGCAGACTTTTCAGAAAAGTGTTAAGGTTATTATGTAAACTAAAAATTGAGTTACTGATTCATGGTATGGCACTGTGAGCGGTGGTTCATTTGGACTTGTAGGGGGAATTGCATGTATCAATCAAAAACACACAATCATCGATTTACCGGTCACCTTGCGAGTGCGAAGACACGGTTGCGGCTAGTAGCTTTGATTTCAACGATGGGTGGCCTGCTTTTTGGCTATGACACTGGGGTGATCAATGGCGCATTGCCTTTTATTTCTTCGGAACTGAAACTTGCCCCTGGATCACAGGGGTGGGTCACCAGTAGTTTGACGCTGGGTGCTGCTTTTGGTGCTATCTTAGTCGGTCGTTTAAGTGATCGCTATGGGCGCAGGCGGCTCATCACCATGTTAGCGGGCTTATTTTTTCTGGCAACGGTAGCCTCGTCACTTTCCCCGAGTGCTGGCTGGCTGATTGGCGCACGGCTGATCCTTGGATTAGCCGTTGGTGGCGTCTCTGTGCTGGTTCCGAGCTTTTTAGCAGAGATTGCCCCAACGAGTCATCGTGGGCGGTTAGTCACACAAAATGAGCTGATGGTCGTGACTGGCCAGTTACTTGCTTTTGTTCTCAATGCCTTTTTAGGAACTACTTTTGGTAACGTTCCTGGTATCTGGCGCTGGATGATTGTATTGGCAGTCATTCCGGCAATTATCTTAGGTATCGGGACTTATTTTGTTCCGGAATCTCCTCGTTGGTTAATGATGAAAGGACGGCCGGCAGCAGCACGTTCAAGTTTGGAAGTGTTGCGATCTGCTGCTGAAGTGCCAGCAGAGATTGACCATTTGAAACAGAATCTTGCCGAAGATGCTAAACATAAGCAGGCGAGTGTTCGAGCATTGAAAACTAAATGGATTCGCCGACTGGTTCTGATTGGCATCGGCCTAGGCGTCATTCAGCAAATTGCTGGCATCAATGTCATGATGTATTATGGCACCTCAATTTTACAAATGACGGGTTTTGGGCGAGATAGCGCCTTGATCGCCAACATTGCTAATGGGGTTACTGCCGTTGCTGCAACGATTGTGACGTTGCAATTGTTGAAGCATGTTCCACGGCGGCCAATGCTGATTGTGGGATTGATTGGCTCAACCGTGGCGATTACTGGTGTCACCTTCGCTAGTCGACTACCAGCGGGTTCGCCATTCCGGGCATTTGCGACAATCGGGATGATGATGCTGTTCTTGGCGTTCTTCCAAGGCGCTATCAGTCCAATGACTTGGCTGCTGATGTCTGAAATTTTCCCTGAACAGGTTCGGGGTATAGGGATGGGCGCTGCAACCTTCTGCTTGTGGTTAGCTAACTTTGGTGTTGGCGTTCTGTTCCCGATTGGTCTGGCCCAAATAGGCATGTTCTGGACATTCGTTTGCTTCATCGGGACAAATTTGATTTCATTGCTTTTCGTTCTGATTTTTGTGCCGGAAACGGCTGGACGCTCCCTCGAAACTTTGCACCGAGAGGAGAAAGCCCGCTTAAATCATTAATGACAAGCCATTTGTTCAAGACCAAAAAGTTGCGCTTTACAAAAAGTTTGATACCATAAAGGTGTATCAACAATTCGATGAACCTTCACAAAGGGGAGCCATTGGCTGAGAACGGGGAAACCCGGACCCTTCGAACCTGTTCGTTAATGCGAGCGTAGGGATTTGTGAATGGTCGGAAGCGACCTTCTTTGTGAACGGGGACTCACTAGGAGGCTTTTTTTATGCAACAGCACAAGCAACTTGTTGTCATTTTGGAAACTGCGATCATTGCAGCTTTTGCGATGGCATTGACTTATATTCCACATACCACGGGTGTTTCGGCAATTGAACTGAATTATGGTCTGATTCCAATTGCTGTTTTGGCTATGCGGCGTGGGTTAGTTCCTGCAGCATGGGCAGGCTTTGTCTGGGGGATTTTAGATCTGATTTTGCGTGGCATTGGCGGTGGCAGTGTCTTGAATCCTTTACAAGGTATTCTTGAATATCCGATTGCGTTTACCTTGGTCGGTTTAATGGGGTTGACGTTTGCATCTTTCCAAAAGGCAGTGCGCGGTAGTGAAAAAGTGAAGGCGAGCGGCTATGCCTTTGCTGGTATTATTATCGGCACATTTGCTAAATACTTTATCCATTTCATCGCTGGCGTTGTTTTCTGGGGTGCGTATGCGCCTAAAGGAACGAATGTCTGGGTATACTCGTTGATCGTCAATGGCGGATCAGCGTTATTCAGCACCGTCTTAACAATTGTTGTTGTTGGTGTATTGCTAACCGTTGCCCCGCAACTCTTTGTTGCTAAGGACGGCAAATCATTTTCAACGAAGGCTGCCTAAATTTAAGACTTCAACAACGCATATCTGATGAACGCACATCGCTCTGTGATGTGCGTTTTTTTGTGCGCGAGTAGCAGCCTTTGGCGATGGCGACTGCAATAAGTTGTCAAAAGGAATATTAGTAACACAGATGTGATTTCAGACATTGAAAAGCTGACTGGTTAAGATTTTAAAAGATAAACACGAACGATTATTAATATAACATTGAGAATTGTTCTCATTTTTATTGAATCTGTCGGGCTGACGTGCTATTCTCAAAACATCTTAAAGAAAGCGGGGAACGAGATGCAAAAAGTAGCAGTGGTCATGGGGTCAACCTCTGATTGGCCGACCATGCAGCAAGTGACGGCTCAGTTAACGTCATTGGCTATTCCTTATGAGAAGCGGGTTATTTCGGCTCATCGGATGCCAGACGAGCTGGCGGATTTTGGTAAACAGGCAGTGGCACTGGGGTTTGGTGCAATTATCGCCGGTGCAGGCGGCGCTGCTCATTTACCTGGAATGCTTGCCGCTAATACATTGCTGCCAGTTATCGGGGTTCCCATCAAAACACGAACATTAAATGGGGTTGATAGTCTCCTGTCAATCGTGCAAATGCCTGGCGGGGTCCCGGTTGGCACGATGGCCATCGGTGATGCCGGAGCTGTCAATGCGGCGTTGTTCGCTGCCGCTATTTTAGCGCTGAACGATTCAGAACTGGCTGACCGACTGCAAGCTTTTCGCGATGCTCAAACTAAGCGTGCCAAAGAAAGCGAGGCCGCGCTTCAATGATTGATGTAGTGACGTCCCCAGCAACAATTGGCATCATTGGCGGCGGTCAGTTGGGACGCATGCTGACACAAAGCGCCAAGTCGATGGGTTATCGCGTCGGTATTTTAGAGCCGACACCCAATTCGCCAGCCGGTCAGGTAGCGGATTTTCAAATCACTGCGCCCTATAACGATCAAGCCGCCTTAAAGCAACTGGCTGATGCGTCAGATGTGCTGACGTATGAGTTTGAAAACGTTGACTTAGCCGCGTTGGAGGCGGTTCGCAGCGAGACGCGGATTCCTCAAGGTACCGCCATTTTGGCGATAACCCGCGATCGGATCAAGGAAAAGACTTTTTTAAAGACACATGGGGTACCGGTGACGCCTTTTGCCGCTGTCAACCGTGCCGCTGAGTTGGCACAAGCAGTCGCGACCATCGGCTTGCCAAGCATCCTGAAGACGACCACTGGCGGTTATGATGGCCATGGTCAGCAAGATATCAATACACCAGATGATTTTCCCGCCGCCCGCGAACTTTTGACGCATGGTCCTTGCATTCTCGAAAAACGGCAGCAATTTGATCGTGAAGTCTCCGTTATGATGACACGTGATGGCCGCGATCAAGTGCGTGTTTTTCCGATCGTTGAGAATCGCCATCAGCACCATGTTTTGCATATCACGCTTGCGCCTGCACCGAACATCTCACCGGTGTTAGCCAAAAAGATTGATGATCTCGCGACTAAAATTTCGCTTGGCCTGAATCTTCGTGGTGTGTTGGGCGTTGAGCTCTTTATCGAAGGGGACAATGTGGTGGCCAATGAGTTGGCTCCGCGTCCGCACAATTCCGGACACTACTCGATTGAGGCATGCAACTTTTCACAATTCGATGCACATATTTTGAGTATTTGTGGCTTACCGATACCGCCGATTACATTGAAGCAGCCAGCGGTTATGCGCAACCTGCTCGGCGACGATTTAACCATTGCCAAACAGAAATGGCCTCAGCATCCTGAATGGCACATGCATGATTATGGTAAAGCCGAGATTCGCTCCGGTCGCAAAATGGGTCATCTTACGGTAACTGATGATCGTAATGTGTTGGACATACTTAAACAAATGGAGGCAGCATGGTGAACAAAACAACATTATTGTATACCGGCAAGGCAAAACAGGTTTATGCAACCGATGATCCTGATGTGTTGTGGATGACATACACCAATCAAGCCACAGCATTAAATGGCGAGAAAAAAGCCCAGATTGCGCACAAAGGCGAATTAAATCGGGCCATTTCGACGTTACTGTTTAAGGAATTGACAGCTGTCGGTATACCAACGCATTATCTTGATTCGCCGGACAGCACGACGATGATCGTCAAAAAAGCCGCGATGTTGCCGCTTGAAGTAGTTGTGCGTAATTATGCATCCGGTCATTTTGTCACCAAGTTCAATGTTAAGCCGATGATGAAGCTCGATCCGCCAATCCACGAATACTATTACAAGTCTGATGAACTTGGCGACCCGTTCATGAATGAAGCCCAAATTTTCGCTTTGCACGAAGCTACGCCTGAACAACTCAAGCAAGTGCGCGCTTTAACTGATCGCATCAATACTTATTTGACGCAACGGTTTGCGGCGATTGGGATCACCTTAGTTGATTTCAAACTCGAATACGGCACGCTCAAGGATGGCACTTTGGTACTGGCGGATGAATTGTCTCCGGATAATTTTCGCTTAGTTGATCAACAAACCGGGGCATCGCTCGATAAAGATGTTTTCCGACAAAACAGTGGACCATTGACCCCGGTTTATGAAGAAGTACTTTCACGCCTGCAAGAAAAAGGAGCTGCTCATGTTTAAAGCTAAAATTTACGTAACCTACAAACCTTCCGTGCTGGATCCCAAAGCCGAGGTCATTAAAACTGCTTTGGGACGAATGGCTTATCACAATGTTGAAGATGTATTGTATGGCAAGTACTTTGAATTAACGTTAGCAGGCAGCGAAGCGGACGTTCGCAAGCAAGTTGATACGATCTGCGACCAATTACTGGCTAACGTCAACATGGAAACTTATCGCTTTGAGCTAGAACCGATGGCGGAGGTTAACGCATGAAAGCGGCTGTGATTTCTTTTCCGGGCTCGAACTGTGGTCTTGATTTGCAATGGGCGGTGCGTGACATTGCCGGAGCCGAGTGTGACTTGATCAAGCCAACTCAAACCGACTTGACTGCTTATGATGTTGTGATGGTGCCAGGCGGTTTTTCCTATGGTGATTACTTACGCAGTGGTGCGATTGCACGCTTTTCACCAGTGATGACTGCCCTAAAGCAGTTTGCTGCGGCTGGCGGCTATGTCATTGGCATTTGCAACGGTTTCCAGATTTTGACCGAAGCCGGTTTGCTTCCCGGCGCCTTGCAATGGAATCGCGACTTGAACTTCATCTGTGAACCGGTTGCATTGACGGTAGAAAATGCTGGGACGGCGTTTTCAAATCAATACCAAGTTGGGGACCATTTGACATTACCGATTGCTCATGGTGAAGGCAATTATTACGCAGATCCGGAAACGTTGGCGGCTCTAGAAACTAATGGCCAAGTGGTTTTCCGTTATGCAAATAACCCTAATGGCAGCATGCACGATATTGCCGGTGTGACCAATGAGACTGGTAATGTGTTAGGCATGATGCCCCATCCGGAACGGGCTGTTGAAGCACTGCTGGGCGGTACGGATGGCTTGGGCGTATTCCAATCGCTGATTAACCAAACGGAAGGAGCCGATGTACGTGGTGCACGTTGAGATGAACCCCGAGGCTATTGCAACCCAGAAACCTTATTTAGACCTTGGGCTGACAGAGGCTGAATATGATCGTTTTGCAGAACTAATCGGCCATCAGCCAAACGATACCGAGATCGGGTTAGCCAGCGGTATGTGGAGCGAGCACTGCGCTTACAAATATAGCAAGCCGGTGTTACGCCAATTTTGGACCAAAAATGAGCGCGTGTTAATGGGGCCAGGTGAAGGTGCTGGCGTGATTGATATCGGTGAAGGCAAAGCAGTGGTCTTCAAAGCCGAAAGTCATAATCATCCCTCGGCAGTTGAACCTTATGAAGGCGCAGCAACAGGTGTGGGCGGCATTATCCGCGACATTTTCTCAATTGGTGCCAAGCCGGTTGCGATGTTGGACTCGCTAGCTTTTGGCGACATTGAACAGCCACATACCCAACATTTGGTTGATCGGATTGTCGCGGGGATTGGCGGTTATGGCAATGCAATTGGCATTCCGACAGTTGGCGGCGAAACAAACTTTGACGGGAGCTATACCCGAAATCCGCTGGTCAATGCCATGTGCGTTGGTATCATGGACAAAGATCAAATTCAAAAAGGTAAAGCTGCTGGTGTTGGCAATGCTTTGATTTATGTCGGGGCCAAAACAGGGCGTGATGGTATTAACGGTGCGAGCTTTGCTTCTGGGGATTTTTCTGACGAAGAAGCAGCCGATCGCTCGGCGGTTCAAGTTGGCGATCCCTTCATGGAAAAGCTGCTGATGGATGCTTGTCTCGAAATTACCGGGCATCATCAGGAGGCGCTTGTTGGTATTCAAGATATGGGTGCAGCTGGATTGGTATCGTCAAGCGTGGAGATGGCAGGTAAGGCTAACAGCGGGATGGTGTTAGATCTCGACCTGATTCCGCAGCGTGAGGCCGAAATGACGCCGTTTGAAATTATGTTGTCTGAGTCTCAGGAACGGATGCTGCTGTGCGTTCGGGCCGGCTTTGAGCAAGAAGTTTTGGCTGTTTTCGCTGATTATGATTTGGATGCGGCGATTGTTGGTCATGTGATTGCTGGTCATCAGTATCAGCTTTATCACCATGGCAAATTGGTTTGCGATGTGCCTGTGAGTTCGTTGACCGATGATGCGCCGATTTATCATCAACAAGGGAAAATGCCAAAACGACTGGCCCAACCGGCTGCGGATTTTGACCCTATCATCACTGATCCGGTGCAAATATGGACGGACATGATGGCGATGCCGACGATTGCTGACAAGTCATCTTTGTACAAGCGTTACGATGCGCAGGTGCAAACTAATACCGTCGTCTTGCCAGGCAGTGATGCAGCCGTGATTCGGATTCGCGGTACTCACCGAGCACTGGCGATGACCACCGATAGTAAGGGCCGTTACTTGTATCTTGATCCGCAGGTGGGTGCGGCAATGAGTGTGGCTGAAGCTGCGCGCAATTTGGTTGCTAGCGGGGCGGAACCGCTTGGGATCACCGATTGTCTCAATTTTGGCGACCCAACTAAGCCTGAGGCCTTCTACGAACTGGCTGAGGCGGCGAAGGGAATCATTGCGGCTACCAAAGCCTTTAACGCCCCAGTTATTTCAGGAAATGTGTCGCTGTATAACGAAACGAATGGTGAGGCGATCTATCCAACCCCAATGATTGGCATGGTTGGCTTGATTGAGGATTTGAGCACGATTACCACGGCGGCTTTCAAGCAAGCAGATGATCTGATTTATCTGGTTGGGGAAACTCATGGTGATTTTAACGGCAGCGAACTGCAGAAGCTGCAAACAGGAGAAGTCACTGGCAAGTTGTTCAATTTTGATTTAGAGGCTGAAAAGCAGCATCAGCACTTTGTTTTGAAGGCCATTCGCGAGCATCTAATTACTGCAGCGCACGATTTAAGCGATGGTGGGTTGTTGGTCGCCTTGGCAGAGATGGGGTTTGATGCCCAACTTGGCGCCCAGATTAACGTCACATTGCCGACTGCTTGGGGATTTTCCGAGACGCAAGGCCGCTTCTTGCTCACCGTGTCCCCTGAAAATCAGGCAGCATTTGAAGCATTGCATGGTCCGGCCCAATTGATTGGTCGAGTTCAGGCTGCACCAGAATTTGAAGTCACAACCGTTAATCAACATTTTTCTGCATCGTTGCAACAGCTACAGACAGCATTCGAGGAGGCGCTCCCATGCCACATGAACCAAAAGGCTTAAATGAAGAATGCGGGGTTTTCGGTGTTTGGGGTAATCCTAATGCCGCCAGCATCACGCATCTTGGGTTACACACACTACAGCACCGCGGTCAAGAAGGCGCCGGTATTGTTGGGCTGACCAAAGACGGGATGCGGCGGCATTATGGGTTGGGGTTGCTGAGCGAAGTTTTCACGAATACCGATCAATTGACGCCATTAATCGGACGCGCCGCCTTGGGCCACGTGCGCTACTCGACAGCAGGGGGACGCGTGCTGGAAAATATTCAGCCGTTGCTTTTCCGGTTTTCGGATGAAGCCATTGCCTTGGCGCATAATGGCAATCTGACCAATGCGATCAGTTTGCGGCGGCAGTTGGAAGATCAAGGCGCAATTTTTCAGTCCACCTCCGATACGGAAGTTTTGATGCATTTAATCCGACGGCAAGTTGGCAAGCCTTGGCTGACACAGTTGAAGACCGCTTTAAATGAAGTTCATGGTGGTTTTGCGTTTGTCTTACTGACGGAACATGGTTTATATGCCGCAGTTGATCCGCATGGCTTTCGGCCGATGGTTGTCGGGGTGTTGTCAGATGGCGGCTATATTGTGTGCAGCGAAACAGCGGCTTTGGACGCGGTTGGCGCTGAATTCGTCCGTGATGTCCAGCCAGGGGAATTAATCACAATTGATGATGCTGGTTTGCACATTGATCATTTCACCACGAATACCCAATTAGCAGTTTGTTCGATGGAATACATCTACTTTGCCCGCCCCGATTCGGATATTCACGGCATTAATGTCCATCAGGCCCGTGTACGGATGGGTGAACGGTTAGCAAAAGAACAACCGGCGGAAGCGGATATTGTCGTCGGCGTGCCGAATTCATCGCTGTCTGCTGCCATTGGTTACGCGAAGGCCAGTGGAATTCCTTATGAGATGGGTTTAATGAAAAGTCAGTATGTGGCGCGAACCTTTATCCAACCGACACAAGCATTGCGGGAAAAAAGCGTCAAAATGAAGCTCAGTGTGATCAAACCAGTTGTTGCCGGCAAGCGAATTGTTTTAGTCGATGATTCGATTGTTCGTGGAACGACTTCCAAACAAATCGTGAAGTTGTTGAAAGAGGCTGGCGCAGCTGAGGTCCATTTACGTATTGCCAGCCCACCGTTGCGCTTTCCTTGTTTTTACGGGATTGATTTTCAGACGACCAGCGAACTTTTTGCTGCGAATCATAGCGTTGCTGAAATGCGGGATCTTTTAGCAGTCGAGTCGCTTGGATTCCTTTCAACCCAGGGGCTGGAAGAGAGTGTCGGCTTATCGGCCACGGCACCTAATGGCGGTTTGTGTGTCGCTTATTTCACCGGCCAGTATCCAGCACCGTTAGATGATTATGCCTTTGCCTTGGATAAGGAAGTGGCATCCCTCAAAGTCAATGTTGCGGAGGTTAGTGCATGACTGATTATAAAGACGCCGGCGTGGACATTGAAGCTGGCGAAGCAGCTGTTAAACGAATCGCGGCGTTGGCAAAAGAAACAACGAATGCCAATGTTTTAGCTAGTGTTGGCGGGTTTGCCGCGGCTTATCGGTTGCCGGAGATTTCGGAGCCAACCTTGATCAGCGCCACGGATGGCGTTGGCACCAAGTTGCTGTTGGCATTGCAATGCGATGCGCATGAAACTGTTGGAATTGATTTAGTCGCCATGGTTGCGAACGATTTATTGGCGTCAGGCGCCCAGCCACTTTTTTTCCTTGATTATATGGCGGTGGATCATTTGGATGTTGACCGCGCTGAGGCCGTTGTTCGCGGAATTGCTTATGGGTGTCAGCAGGCTCAGATGGCCTTAATTGGTGGCGAAACAGCGGAAATGCCCGACATGTACCCGCAACATCATTACGACTTGGCCGGTTTCGCAGTTGGCTTGGTTTCCGCTTCAAAACGCCTGCCGCAAAAAGTGGCTGCTGGCGATGTTTTGATTGGGCTACCAAGTTCAGGTGTCCATAGCAATGGTTATTCACTGGTGCGCAAGCTGCTGGCAGAGACCGACTTAGGGAGTCAATCGCTTAATGACGGTTCGGAAATGATGAATGCATTAATGCGGCCCACGCGCATTTATGTGAAGCAGGTATTACCGCTCATGCAGCAGGGGTTGATTCACGCGGCCGCTCACATTACTGGAGGTGGCATCACCGAAAATCTCCCACGGGTGATGCCTGATGGTTTGGTAGCAAACATTGATCCGCAAGCATGGCAACGGCCAGAGTTGTTCGATCGTTTGCAACATGCCGGACATTTAAGTGAAACAACGATGCGTAGTACCTTCAATCTTGGAATTGGCATGATCCTTGTCGTGCCAGAACAAGCGGTTAGTCTTGTTCAAGACGCGATTCCTAGCAGTAAAGTGATTGGCACGGTTGGCGAAGATCCTGTCGAAAAGCTGCACTGGCAGGTGAGTCGTCGATGAAAGATCTAGCTGTTTTTGCATCTGGTTATGGCACCAACTTTGAGGCGTTGGCAAATGCCGCTGATCAACCAGATAGCGGCTATCGCATCGCCGCACTGGTTTGTGATCAATCACAGGCGCCGGTGATTCAAAAGGCTGCCGCGCGCAACATTTTGACGATCGTAGTTGATTTTAAAAGCTATCCTAATAAAACGGCGGCAGAGACGGCCATCTTAGAACAGTTACCGCCAGTATCTGCCTTGATTTTAGCCGGTTACATGCGTATCATCGGGCCAACCCTTTTAAGGGCATTCCCTAAAAAAATCATCAACTTGCATCCAGCTTTACTACCTAGTTTTCCAGGGCGCCAAGGTATTCAGGATGCTTTCGACTACGGGGTGAAAGTCACCGGCGTCACGGTGCATTTTGTGGATGCTGGCATTGACACCGGCGAGATTATCGCCCAAGTGCCAGTCAATATCACTGATGGTATGAGCTTGGCCGAGCTTGAGCAGGCGATCCATCGCCAAGAACATCAAATTTTCCCTGCAACTGTGAAGAACCTCATTCAAGAAGGAGCGATTTAAGTGAAGCGTGCATTGTTAAGTGTTTCGGATAAAACAGGTTTGGTCTCTTTTGCCAAAGGTTTGATTGATCGAGGATTTGAATTAGTTTCAACCGGCGGCACGCATCGCGAACTGGCTGCGGCCGGTATTGCGGTGACCAGCGTTGAAGAGGTGACTGGTTTTCCCGAGATGCTCGATGGTCGGGTGAAGACACTGCATCCAAAGATTCATGCTGGCATTCTTGCACGCCGCGATGATCCAGCCCATATGGAGGCATTAGCTAACCACGATATTCAACCGGTCGATTTGGTTTGTGTCAATCTCTATCCATTTGCCGCCACAATCAAACGCCCAGATGTTACAAGGGCAGAAGCTATTGAACAAATCGATATCGGTGGCCCGTCTGCCTTACGTGCAGCAGCTAAAAATAGCGACAGTGTCTGGGCAGTCGTTGATCCGGCCGATTACGAGGCTGTTTTAACCGGCCTTGACCAAGACGATGCTCATCTGCGTCAAAAGCTGGCTGCTAAGGTCTTTGCCATTACAGCGGCTTATGATGCTCAAATTGTGCATTATCTTGATCCTGAGCCATTTCCCGAGCACTTCACACCGACTTACACAAAGCGCCAAGATTTGCGCTATGGTGAAAATAGCCATCAGCAAGCTGCGTTTTACGTTGAACCTGATCCGAATCCAACTAGCCTTGCCGCTGCCAAGCAGTTGCACGGTAAAGAACTGTCCTATAACAACATCAAAGATGCTGATGCTGCGCTAGCGATGCTTCGTGAATTTTCCGAGCCAGCGGTTGTGGCTGTCAAACATATGAATCCTTGTGGCATTGGTCTTGGAAAAACCATTGAAGGCGCTTGGGACAAAGCCTATGCTGCTGATCCGATGTCGATTTTTGGTGGCATCATCGCCTTGAATCGGCCTGTAGATCTAGCAACCGCCGAAAAAATGCACAAACTTTTTCTTGAAATCATTATGGCACCGGCATTTGATGATGATGCTTATGCTGTGTTGGCCAAAAAGAAAAACGTCCGGCTGCTTACAATCAATACAGCTGATACGCCGGCTGAATTAGGAACAGAGACGACAGCAATTTATGGCGGGTTACTGATTCAAACGCGGGACAATCAGACAGAAACACCGGCTGATATGACTGTTGTGACAACGGTGAAACCCACAGACGAGCAGCTCAAGGCACTTGCTTTTGCGCAAACCGTCGTCAAACACGTGAAGAGTAATGCGATCGTTGTCGCCCAAGCTGATCAGACGTTAGGCATTGGGGCAGGACAAATGAATCGGATTGGTTCGGTTGAGTTAGCCCTCACCCAGGCCCAACAAAACGACAACTTTGCTGGCGCCGTCATGGCCAGTGATGCCTTCTTCCCAATGGACGACTGCGTTGATTACGCGGCTAAGCATGATATCAAAGCCATCATCCAACCAGGTGGCAGTATTCGGGACAAAGATTCTATAGAAAAGGCTAACCAGTACGGTATTGCGATGGTGACAACTGGTGTCCGTCATTTTAGACATTAAAAAGAAGAGCGTGAACAGGCGCGTTTAGAAACCGGAGCATAAGTGGCCTTGAGGTGAACTGGCTGGGTTTTGGCCAGTTCACCTCAAGGCCCTTATGTGCAGGTTTCTGCGCCTGAGAACGCGTTTAAGAGAAAAACAGGCGTGTTTAAGAAAAAAGACAGACGCGTTTAAAAAGCTTCTCCACCAGCAAATACACTAGGAGGTTACGATGAAACAGGTTTTGATCATTGGCGGCGGCGCCCGGGAAAGTGCCCTTGCTTTAAAATTCAAACAGTCTCCGCAAGTTGATCATGTCTATGTGGCGCCAGGTAATCCGGCAATGAGCTTGCTGGGAGTTGATCCGATCAACATTGATGACAATGACTTTACCAAGTTGATTGACTTTGCTGAGACCCACCAAATTGATCTGACTTTTGTGGGTCCTGAAGTGCCGTTAGCCGCTGGGATTGTTGATGCTTTTCAGGCAGCTGATCAACCGATTTTTGGCGTCACCAAGAAAGTTGCCCAGTTAGAGGCCAGCAAAACGTTTGCCAAGGATTTTATGGCGCGCCATCAGTTGCCGACTGCCGCCAGCAAGACGGTTCACAATGCTATTGATGCCCATGCCGAAGCCGCGACAATGGGCTTGCCATTGGTCTTGAAAAAGGACGGTTTGGCTGCTGGGAAAGGCGTCGTTATTGCTCAAGACGCTGAAACGCTGGATGAAACGATTGAAAAAATGTATGCCGATCATCCAGACGCAACCGTGCTACTTGAGCAATATCTTGCGGGTGAAGAGGCCTCTGTCATGGCCTTGTTTAATGGTGAAAAGCGTGTCGTTCTACCGCTTTCGCAGGATCACAAGCGGCGTTTTGCCAATGATCGTGGTCCTAATACAGGCGGAATGGGGGCGATTAGTCCGTTACCGCAATTTAACGATGATCAAGTAACCGCTGCCCATCAACTTGTGGATGCAACGTTAAAGGGCATGCAGGCTGATGGCTTAGATGGTCAAGGGGTCATGTACATTGGACTGATCTTCACACCTGACGGACCGAAGATTTTGGAATATAACATGCGTTTTGGCGATCCAGAAACGCAAGTCCTGCTGCCGCAAATCACAAATGATTTTTATCAACTGATTAGCGACTTATTAGCAAACCGCCAACCTAGTTTGACGTTGAGCGATAAGGCCTATGCTTGCTTTGTTGCCGTTAATCCTGCGTACCCGAGCGGCGCGCTCAAGACAGTTCCCGTCATTGTGCCGACAGATTGGCCAGAGGGAACTTGGCTGCCAGCAGGAGTGGCGAAAAGTGACCACGGCTGGGAAAGTCATGCTGGTAGAATCTTCTCCGTAGTAGCTGGGGCGGAGTCTTTGCCGGATGCCGTTAAAGCGGCAAAAACAGCCATGGAGAAAATTCAAGGCGTTTTGGATTATCGCACTGATATTGGGTTCCACACACTGTAAAAGTGAATGAATACAATCGCGCCTCGGCTGGCTAGCCGGGGTATTTTTGTGCGCTCAAGAAACTGCGGTTGACTTTTATGGTTTACAGTTGTAAATTAAAGATGTTGATAGATTACAGATGTAAACGGAGGCAAGCGATGGAAACACCGAAAGTTGAAATTTCCCAGTCTGAATGGGAGGTTATGCGAATTATCTGGACACTAGGTCCACTGACAAGTAGCACGCTTGCAACAATTCTTGCTGAAAAAATGGGCTGGAAAGTGGCAACGACCAAAACCTTTTTAGGACGGTTAGTCAAAAAAGGCGCCTTAACCACTGAAAAAAATGGACGTGAATTTCTTTATCACACTGCAGTGGGTGAACAAGAGTCTATGGATGCCGCCGTGGCGGAATTATTTAGCCACCTTTGTCAAATGAAAATCGGCACGGCCATCAATCACTTGATGACGAACGTCACTCTTTCGAAACATGATATTGAGATGTTGCAACAAACGCTTTTAGCGAAGCAGCACGATGCGCCGGAAACAGTTAGTTGTAATTGTTTACCAGAAGGTTGTAAGGAGGCTGCACATGAATGACGATGAAATGAAAGCGATGAACGATACGAAAAGATCACAGACTGACAAAAAAGATCAAATGAATCACGATCATATGGCGATGGGTCACCATGGCGATATGGACCACATGCACATGGATCACGACTCTGAAGAAGAGCATGCTGGCATGGCGAAGATGCAGATGGAACCGGGTTCAATGGATCATGCAGCAATGGATCAGATGCACATGAATCACGGCGCGATGGATCACATGCATATGGATCACGGCTCGATGGATCATGGCGGGGGTCACATGATGCATATGGGAAATCTCAAGCAAAAGTTTTGGGTGAGTTTGATCGTCATGATACCCGTGTTGTTGCTTTCGCAGTTCATGGGGATGGATATCCACCTCGGCGTTTTGCAATTGCCAATTGTTTTTCCTGGGTCTGATTGGCTTGTCCTGATTCTTTCGTCATTTCTTTTCTTCTATGGCGGTTGGCCATTTTTGACCGGCGCTAAATCAGAGTTGCAAAGTCGCCAGCCCGCAATGATGACTTTGATTGCAATGGGGATCACCGTTGCGTACGGTTACTCGCTTTATGCTTTCGTCATGAATCACTTTATCGCGCCACATGGTATGGTGATGGACTTCTTCTGGGAACTGGCCACTTTAATTGTGATCATGTTGCTGGGTCACTGGATTGAAATGAATGCTGTGATGGCGGCTGGTAATGCGGTTGAAAAATTGGCTGCATTATTGCCAAATCAGGCGCATGTGGTTCATGGCGACAGTGTGATGGATATGCCATTGTCAGAGGTTCAGGTTGGCACGCGATTACGGGTTTTGGCCGGTGAACAAATGCCAGCTGATGGCGAAATCGTAAGCGGCAGCAGTAGTGTCAATGAATCGCTTGTCACAGGCGAAGCCAAGGCTATTCGTAAGGCAGGCGGTGATAAAGTTATTGGTGGTTCCATCAACGGAGATGGGGTCATTGAAATCCAAGTGACAGGTACTGGTGAAAGCGGCTATTTAGCCCAAGTAATGAAGCTTGTACAAAGTGCGCAAGCAAATAAAAGTAAGGCCGAGGGCATGGCCGACAAAGTTGCCGGCTGGTTGTTCTATGCTGCCTTAGCTGTTGGTATTCTGGCGTTTATTCTCTGGATGCCAAGCGGCCTAGCCACCGCTTTTGAACGGATGGTCACCGTCTTCATTATTGCTTGTCCACATGCATTAGGGTTGGCGATTCCGCTTGTCATTGCTCGGAGTACCAGTATTGGCGCCACGAATGGGTTGTTGATTCGCAATCGCCAAGCGCTTGAAACAGCCAAGCGAGCCAAGTACATGCTAATGGATAAGACAGGGACGCTGACTGAAGGCAAGTTTACGGTTGCCACAACGTTGCATTTTGCTGATCAGAGTCAGGAAGAAATTCTAGCAACCATGGCCGCCTTGGAAAGTCATTCCGAGCATCCGCTTGCAACTGGGATTAAAGCGGCAGCAATTGAGCAAAAGCTAACAGTGCCAGCTGCTGAAAATGTTCAGGTCATGAAGGGTGTCGGGCTGTCAGGCACAGTCGACGACATTCAGTATGAGATTGTGAATGCCCGATATTTACAGGATCATCAGTTGACCTACGATAAAACCCAGACTGATCAGTGGGCTGCTGCCGGAAATTCGTTAGCCTTTTTGCTGAAAGGTCAGCACGTTTTGGGCATGGTGGCTGAAGGCGATCAGTTGAAGTCTTCCAGTAAGGCATTTGTTGCCGAGTTGAAACAGCAGGGGATTACGCCTGTGATGCTGACTGGTGATAATCATGAAACTGCTAAGAAAGTGGCCAGTCAGCTTGGTCTGACAGAATTTCAGGCAGAGTTAAAACCTGAAGACAAAGTTGCGCAAGTGAAGGCTTATCAACAGCAGGGCGTTGTCATGATGGTTGGTGACGGGGTCAACGATGCGCCTAGTTTGGCTCAAGCAGACATCGGTGTTGCAATTGGAGCTGGGACGGATGTCGCGATTGATACCGCTGATGTTGTCTTAGTTCATAGTGACCCGGCTGATATTCTCAACTTCTTGTCATTGGCAAAAGCAACTAACCGGAAAATGGTTCAAAACCTTTGGTGGGGTGCTGGTTACAATATTCTGGCGATTCCGCTTGCTGCAGGGATTCTGGCACCTATTGGGTTCATCTTAAGTCCAGCTGTCGGGGCGGCGATCATGTCGTTGTCAACGATCGTCGTCGCACTGAATGCGATGACACTGCACTTGAAGCGCGCTTAGTGACGCTGTAAGCAAGATGCATAGCAATCTAAATGCCGGCCTATCATCAAGATATAGATGATAGGCCGGCATTTTGTGTACAACCAATACTATATATTGGGGGTGAAAGATGATATGATAAAAAAGACAGCTTCGAAAAAATGCACGGTGCGTGATAACGCGCTCGTTTCAAGGAAGGCAGACATATGATCGAAAATAAATTACCCCAGAATCCAAAACCTAAAGAATGGCTTGCCAGTGAGCTTTCACAGCAACGTATCGCCGATTACAAACCGTTTAACTTTGTTGACGGCGAAGGGGTTCGGTGTAGTTTATATGTCTCCGGTTGCCGTTTCGCTTGCCCTGGTTGCTACAATCGGGTTGCACAAAATTTTCGTTATGGTAAACCTTATACGCAAGAACTTGAGGATCAAATCATGACCGATCTTAGTCAAAGTTACGTACAGGGTCTGACGCTGCTAGGCGGCGAGCCTTTCCTCAACACGCAAGTCTGTATTCGCTTGTGCAAACGAATTCGTCAAGAATTCGGGCATGAGAAAGACATTTGGAGCTGGAGCGGCTATACGTATGATGAATTGATTCAGGATTCAGACGATAAACTTGAGTTGCTAAAATTGATCGATATTTTGGTTGACGGTCGCTTTTTGTTGGCGCAAAAAGATCTGACCTTACAGTTTCGTGGCAGTGCTAACCAGCGCATCATTGACGTACCAGCAACAATGGCGGCTGGCGAAGTCAAGTTGTGGAAAAATCTGATTCGTTAGTTCGTTCAGGCAATTCGAAAGACATTAAGATAATCTATTAAAAAATCGGCATCAGAGGCTGCTTGCCTCTGGTGCCGATTTGGTTGAATAGGTGGCTCTCAATTTTGAGATCTAGGGTTGATTCAACTACTTGATGCTATCTTATTCGTCAGCTGTCTGGATGTGACCTAGTCTGGGTGTGCCCAGTAATCGCGTGGAATTCAGGATGGTGCACAGTTTGATCGGCCTCTCCATAATAGCTCACGTAAGGAAAATGGATTGTGACCGTGGTTCCTTGATTGATTACCGAGGTTAACGACAAGTGATGGCCTAGTTTTTCAGCTAACTTTTCAGCCAAGAACAAGCCTAATCCCGTTGACTTATGATTCGAAAGGCGCCCATTACTACCCGTGAATCCCTTCTCAAAAACACGATGTTGCTCATCTTTGGGGATGCCGATACCGGTATCCGTAATCTGTAGTTGCGTTTCCTTCCCAGTGTTACGAATGAGAGCCGTGATACGGCCTCCTTCTGGCGTATATTTGACCGCATTGGAGATGAGCTGAGCAAGAATAAAGCGAAGCCACTTGTTGTCTGTCAATACGATTTGATCGGTGCCATTCAGTCTGAAAGATAGTCGTTTATTGATAAAGCCGTTCCGCTGGTTGGCGACTACGTCATTGATGAGCGGGCGCAATGATGTCTCATGCAGCAAATAATCCTTTGAAAAGCTGTCGAGACGCGAGTAATACAAGACTTGCTCGACATAAAATTCGATTTGATCCAATTGCAGATTCAAATTATCCAGTTTGTCATCAGGTACTTGCCCCTCAAAACTTTCGGCCAGCAACGTCACGGCCGCGAGCGGTACTTTGATTTCGTGCACCCAAGAATCAATGAAGTCTTTTTGATCTTGCTGTTGTGCTAGCAGGGCAGTTACTTGTTGGCGATGCTGGGTCAAAATTTGATTGTACGTTTTCGTCACAAGTTGTTCGGTTGCGGATTCACCGCCAGGCAAGGGCCAATCTAACGCAGCCTCCTGAGCATCGATCCGTTCCTGAAGCCGAGCTGCGAACCGCCGTACTCGCCAATACCGTGCGATCAAAAAAGCGCTGGCCAATAGTGTCACTAACAACACAGCGTACCAAAGCGTCATGGCCTTAACGCGATGCTGCGGGTCAAGCCAGATGATTAAGGCCGCCAGACCAACACAAAGAATATAGCCACCGATCGGGCTTAAATGATCCTTTAAATAATCACGAAACCGCATCTGCCAGCCTCCTAAGGAACGATGTAACCTTGTCCAACCTTGGTTTGAATATAATCTTTCAACCCGGCTTCCTCGATTTTTTTGCGCAGGCGATTAATGTTGACGGTAAGTGTATTGTCATCAACAAATCGCTCGTCTTGCCACAAGTCCTTTAATAACCGGGAACGGCTGACGATTTGACCGTGTTGCCGGATCAAGATTTGTAACAGTTTATATTCATTTTTTGACAGGTTAATTTCGTTTTCGCCAATTTGTGCCATACCGTTTTTGAGGTTCAACATCAAGCCGTTGTGTTCCAAAACATCGGTTCCTTGATCAGCATAATTGTAGGTTCGTCGAAGCAAGGCGTTGATTTTGGCGATCAACACTTCCATGGCAAACGGCTTATTCAAAAAGTCGTCAGCGCCCATATTCATTGCCATGACCATATCCATATTCGTGTTACGACTGGAAATGAAAATCACAGGGACCTTTGATACTTCACGGATTTTTTGAACCCAATAATAGCCGTCAAAAACTGGTAGATTAATATCCAATAAGACTAAATGGGGTTTTTCTTGCAAAAAGTCATCAAATACAGCATTAAAATCGGTTACCACAACTGGATCAAATTGCCATTTTTTTAAGTTATCAGCGATCAGCCCACTAATCGTCTGATCGTCCTCTACGATCATGATTTTAAACACGTGACCAACTCCATTTCTGCTCTAATGGTATAAGTTTTGGGAAGGAAGCACAAGCGCGAACAAGGTCAATGAGATCAGTTTTTATGAGCTGGGTTTGTCCGGCTTTTAGGAAGCCGCAATCTTCTAATAAATAAGTTTTCAGGATTTACTTTAAAATGTAAACTAAGAGCAACAAACCCGAGATTCTTTGTCTAACGGGAGTTGGCAGCACATGCATAACACGTTTTTGGTATGATAATGGCGGAGGTGCGCGATGGCAATTCTTGAAGTATCTAACTTGAGCAAGATTTTTGGACAACGGCATGATCGAGTTCGCGCTTTGAACGACCTTAGCTTTCAGGTCAACGCGGGTGAGTTCGTCGGCATTATGGGACCAAGTGGCGCCGGAAAGTCAACATTGCTCAATATTTTAGCAACGATTGAGACGCCAAGTACCGGAAAAGTCAATATTGCAGGGAACGATCTTGAGGCCCTTAATGAACGACAACAAGCGGCTTTTCGTCGAGATCATCTTGGTTTTGTGTTTCAAGACTTCAACTTATTGGATGATATGACGGTGACGCAAAATGTTTTGTTGCCGCTAACCTTGCAGCAAGATCTTCAGCCTGATCGTGCTGAACGATTACAGACAGTCGCGAATCACCTTAACTTAACTCCCATTCTGCAGGCTTTTCCGGGGGAGTTAAGTATGGGACAACGACAACGCGTCGCGGCTGCTCGCGCTGTGATCACCCAACCCGATCTTTTGTTGGCAGATGAACCGACTGGCAGCCTCGATTCATTAGCAGCAACTGATTTTTTAAACTATCTGCGTCAATTAAACGAAAAAGAAAAAACCACGATATTGATGGTGACGCATGATCCCTTCACCGCGAGCTTCGCAAGTCGCATCATCTTCATCAAAGATGGGGCATTTTTTGCTGAAGTAACGCGTGGTAAGTCCCGCCAGCAGTTTTTTGACCGAATTATTGATATGGAAGCAACTGTCAGTGGAGGAGGCCATACCCGTGTGGCATCTGATTAAGACAAATTTACGGCGCCATCGTCACGAGGATGGCTTGCAGGTACTAGTGGCAGCATTGATCAGTGCCGTTATGTATGCCATTGGGGCGGTTGCGAATAATGAACCGATTTTGAGCGATGCCAGCAAGCGGCTTGGGGATCTGGATATTGTTCCGATTCTATTGATGATTGTGATGATGGTCTTAGCACTTTTTGCGATCAGTTTTTTGCTTTATTTCAACACTTTACTCATTGCTCGTCGTGATCGAGAGATTGGGCTATATCGTTTGCTTGGTTTGTCTGGGGCCAAATTAGGATTGTTAGTCTGTATTGAGAGTTTAATGATCGGTATATTCGGAATGGCTCTGGGTCTCCTACTCGGATTGATTATCTCACCTTTATTGGGCATGGTGCTGATTCGATTGATGGCCTTGCACACACCGATTAGTTTGATGCTCTCTTTCCCAGCTATGGTTGATGTCGTGATTTTAATGGGCGTTGTCTACCTATTAGTGGGCAGCATCAATGCCATTTATGTTCAAAACCCATTGCGTAATTTTATTCGCCAGCAGGATGTCTCGGCCGCTCCCAAACCGCAAACATGGTGGCGGTTTTCCCTTGGCATTGCTGGCGTCGTTTTGTTGGCTGGCAGTCTGTTTACGATGGTCCATTTGTTACCAGTTGGTGGCGTGTTGATGCATATACTGCCGCGAACTCAGGGGCGTTTGATTCCGCCATTGTTAATGGGATTCATGCTAGTGGCTTTGTTGCTGGGACTTTTCCTCGTTTTTGAGGAGTTTCTGCCTGGCATAGTGGCTTGGTTCCAGCAACGAAGTCAAATGAAGACGCGCAATGCGCATGCCATCTCAAGACATTTGATCATTAAACGACTTCAAGGGAACGCGCATTCATTGTGGCTAACAACATTGCTGTGTGCGATTACGATTACGATGCTTGGCAGTTCTGCTATGTTGTTTCAATATAATCAGGATCTGGTTCAGCGCGAGATTCCGACGACTGTGGTTGCAGCAGGGGCAGGCGTGGATAATGTCACGAAAATTTTAGCAAAAGCTAAGGTCAAACCAACTCAAGCAATTATCCTATCTTCGAAACTTGTGTATGCCGAAATTCGACTAAGAGATCAGGCCGATCAGGTCCGAAAACAACCTGGTGTTTATAATGTGATTGCGATGCGGGATTATCAACGCGCTGCCCACTTACAGCACTATTTAGCTCCTGTTAGACTTCGTGGGAACGAAGCACTTCTAATGCTGCCAACACGAACCAGTTTCCGACCAGTCGGTGCCCGCCGCAATCCTGATCGAGCCATCATATTGCCGGGTAGCGATGCGTCATTATTGTTAACACGAACAACCAATCTTTTCCCGACCGGCAGAAACAATTTTTTTGACCGGGGGTTGCTTGTCAGTGATCGGACGTTTGACATGCTTGAAGGAACGACTGATCGATTGTATATGGCTCGCTTACCTAAGTCCAAAGCAACCGCCGATGCGTTGCGACAATTACAGCACTTGGAGAATAGTCAAAATCTTCAAGAGTATGTCAATATTGGCAGTTCTGAGCGGGATGGCAATGATTTGAGAGTGACAGATCGAGCCAGCACTACCTTGAACTTTTGGCGCAATCCGTTGGGAATTCAGTCCTTCCAGCAGGGAATTGTGAACACTTTGTATGGCTTTTTGTTCTTTCTGATTTTATTGCTCGGCGGCGTTTTTGTTGTGGCTACGGGTAGCATTTTACTTTTAAAACAAGTGATTGCAGCTCGCCAAGAGGCCCGACATTTTCAAATTTTAAAACATCTTGGTATGGATCCAAGGCAACTCCGTATAACGATTTATCGGCAAGCTGCGGTTGTCTTTGCGGTACCGTTTCTTTTTGGGACAACAATTGGGCTTTGTATGATTAGTGTTTTGACAACTTATCTTGATAATCCGCCTTCGCGTTATTTGGGTTTGATGATTTTGATCTATGCAATTATCGATTGGCTTTTTTATGAGGCAACTGTGCACATTACTGCCCGCATGGTAGATGAACCTGTTTCCCGTTGGGCGATTGATTAGCTACGGCGCTATCCGTGGGCTATCTGAATAATTACACAAGCGAGTGCATTCTTAAAAAGCGCATTAGGCGCCAATAAAAAATCCGAAGTGATTGACTTCGGATTTTTCATAGGCGTTAACAAGCCGTCTATGTAACTTATTTAGTTTTTCTGATGCGGATCAATCACCGCATAGCCAGCCTGATGGAAGCCGTTTGCGGAGGCCGCGCGACGAATGAACTCCTTGACTGCTGACAAGGCCGGCGTATTCTTAAACTCGTAGTAGTCGTTACTGGATTGCCAACCTGATACGACCACAAAGTCGTCTGGGTGTTTGACTTTCTGGGCGACTAAGACTTGAGTCTGACCAAGAAAAATATCATGCTTATCAATGAGATCCTTAATTTTGGCAAGGAAAACTTTCACGTCATCGCTACTCAAATTAAAGTACATGAAGTGAATATAACCATTGTCGGCGGGCGTACCTAAATCCGCAAGGGTTTCATATTGCAAGGGCGCGGAAAAGTGTGCTTTTCCGCTGGGGTCATAGATCATGTAATCCAAACCCTCTTCAGCTGGTTTCAACAGTTTCAATTGCGGGTCATGACGTTCGTCTAGCAGTTTGACAAGGAACGACTTGCTGCCGAAGACTGTTTGTATTGTGGACATTCTGACCACCTCCAAATCCATTATAAGCTTTTTGAATGGTTTCACATTGAAAGGAAGGAAAAACAAGATGAAATTGACAGTTTTAGGTTATCTTGGCGGCTACCCAGATGCGGGTCACGCGACCAGCACTTACCTTATTGAAAGTGGTGACTATCATTTATTGATGGATTTAGGTAGCGGCGGCTTGCTTTCACTAGAGCAGCAGTTTGATCCATTAAAATTAGATGCAGTTTTATTGACTCACTACCATCATGATCACATCGCGGATGTCGGTGTTTTGCAGTACTATTATCAATTGCGAAAAGGGGACAAAAAGGTGTCACCGTTGCCGATATATGGGCATACAAAAGACCCGTTGAACTTTGCCAGTTTAACGTTTGGCCCTTATACAACGGCCAAAGGCTATACGGCAGACAGCACTTTGCATCTCGGTCCTTTAACGTTAACGTTCCTTGAAACCCAACATCCGGTGCCAGCGTTTGCTGTTCGAATCGTTGAAGACGTCACTGGTAAAACACTTGTCAATACAAGTGATACGCGTTATTTCCCGGCATTGGCACCGTTTTCTAAAGATGCGGATCTTTTGATGGCAGATACCAATTTTCTAGCAGATCAGCCACAACCGCGTTGGCATCTCACAGCACCAGAAGCGGGAAAACTAGCCAAAGACGCTCAAGTAAAGCGCTTATTATTGACACATTTGCCGCAACAGCTTGATCTTGTCACCTTGAAACAGCAAGCACAGACTGCTGCTGGGGGTATACCAATTCAATTGGCAGAGGATGACTTGACAATCTTAATCTGATACTCTTGATAAGCCTTACTTTAAAATGATAACAAGATGTGTAAATCGAGGTTATTATAACGTGTATTATTTATTGCAAATGAATAAGCATAATTGTTGATAAAATGGACAATAGTCAATATTCGTTAATATGGAATTTCAGCTTTTAAAAAATTATTTTTCTAAATGTGATTGCTTAGCGCCGGTCCAATCTCTTATACTATACCTGTAGAGATGAAAAGTACCTCGTCACGAAAAAGGAGCGAGCGCTAATGGTTATTTTATATACATCCCCAAGTTGTACATCTTGTCGGAAGGCGCGCGCCTGGTTGAAGGAAAATAAAATTCCATTCGAGGAACGTAATATTTTTTCTGATCCATTGAACGTAGATGAAATCAAACGGTTACTGAGAATGACCGAAGATGGCACTGAAGAAATTATTTCAACACGTTCGAAAATCTTCCAGGAGCTGGGTATTAATATTGATGACTTGTCAACTGGTACGTTAATTAAGCTGGTTGCCAAGTATCCTGGCTTGCTACGTCGCCCGATTATGATGGACGATAAACGTCTGCAGGTTGGTTATAACGAGGATGAAATTCGGCGTTTCTTGCCGCGTTCTGTCCGAACAATGGAGCTGCAACAAGCACAACTACTTGCAGGATTTTAAAAAACTAATTATAAATGAGCCAATCATTTGCAAAAACCGTACCTAGTTTGGTGCGGTTTTTGCGTATGAAAGGCGCAAACGCGATGTTACTGCAGGTTGATAAAACAAGTGTTACTAGAGTGAAGGTTGAACCAAGTTTGAAGACCGCGCGCTTTACTTGATACTCACGCTAACGTGCGGTAGAATGCCTTGACGTACGAAATCTGCTATAATGTAGTAAGTGGTAATGTGATATTCACAGAAGCCAGGGTTCCGTGACTAAAGTGAGGTGCAGCAATCATGGAAATGGAACGGATTAACGCAAATACGATCCGGGTCATGTTAGGCAACGATGATCTAGCGCAGCGTGGGATCACGGTTTTGGATCTGTTAGGCAATCATAAACAGATTGAGAGCTTCTTCTATAGTATCCTCGATGAGGTCGATAAAGATCATACGTTTGCTACAAATGAGGCCGTGACGTTTCAGGTCATGCCGAGTCAGTCCGGACTCGAATTGCTGATCAGTAAAAGTGGTCAAAAAAACGATGATAGCGCAGCCGATCAGACTGATGACGAAGGTACGGATACCCAGGTGCCTGATTATATTCGTCAGCAACTGCAAGGACTTGATGCCAGTGATCAACAAGATCATCAGGCAGTTGATGAAGGCGGCTATATTGATGCCGACAAAGCACCACAGACTGAGCTTGTTTTGAAATTGAAGGACTTTGAAGATTTTATCAGTTTAGCAGACACATTGCGGCTCGAAGGCGGAAAGAGTGATCTTTATCGTTATAAGAACGCTTATTATCTGGTACTGACCTTTTATCCAAATGAGATTTCGTCTGACGAGGCGCACGATCAAATGGCCGTCGCGATGGAATTTGGCGATCGGTCACCGTTGTCATCAGCGGTGCTGTCTGAGTATGGCAAACGCTTGATGGAAACCAGCGCATTAGAAACAGCTAGGTATTACTTCAAGTAAATGACTAAAAAGGCCATCAACGAATAAAAGTTGATGGCCTTTTTTGATGCCTTTATTTGTAGATAGCTAGTTTTCAGCATCATCAGAAAAGCTCGTCAGATATTGCAAAATCTGATCAGCATAACTTGGATGGTGGTTCATTTGATATAGTGTTGTTTTTAATTCACCCAATTGATCTGTGATAATCCCATCCGCATCCATGAAAGCTACTTTTTCCATATCATCGCTGTCATTGACAGTCCAAGCATAGACTTTTTGATCACGATTATGCGCTTCGTCAATCACCCGCATGGCTAACGTGGTTGTTTCAAGTGTGTAACCACTAGCTGGTGTTTCAGGAAAGACGAGCGTATACGGCAAAATGAAAAAAGTTTTCAACTTTGGCACTCGTTTGCGCATGGTTGTGACAACTTGATAATCGAGCGAATGCAACTGATCATGATCGGCTAGAAGTCGTTGCCCGTATAGTTGAATAAAATGATTCATCATTTGCGGGCTGTCTTCAGGTGTGGTCTTAATTTCGATCAATAACTTTTGATGCAGTCGTTCCGCAGCCGCCAAATACTGGTCAAAACTAGCGACTTTGGCGGTGTGCCCATTCTCGCGAGCTGTCAGTTTGGTCATCTCTGATAAAGTCAGCTGATGTGGTTTGGCATCGACACCGGTTAGATCTTTCAGGTTCTCGTCATGCATGACGACAAATTGATGGTCTTTGGTTTCGTGCAAATCCATCTCAACATAATCCGGTTTTTCTTTAGCGGTGGCTTGTAACGCTGGGATTGTATTTTGGACTCCGTTACCATCATCAACCCCGCGGTGTGAGATAGTTAACGGCTGACTTGCCAGTGCACCAGTCAGATAAGCGTAGTAGAAAAGACTGCTGCCTCCGATGACTAACGCAATTAAGCCAACGGCGCCAATTCGGAAAAGAAGATTGCGCCGACGTTTTGGGACTCGGGCAATCAAGTCTTGGTTGGGAATGAGCTGAAATGTCTCTGCCTGCGAGGTTCCCAATTGATAAAGCATAACGGTAAAGAACACTGTTAATAGCAACATAACCACTTGCAACACACCAAGGTTGATGGTGGCTCCAAGTAAGGCCCAATGTTCCCAGTGACTGTCCAAGTATGACTGAAGTAAATATAGGCCAATGGTCAGCAAAGTGGTCAGAACAGCTACCGGTATGAAGATTAACAAGACTGCTAACAATGTGCGCCAAGTTTGGCCGCGCGTCATCCGCCAAGTTTTGGCAACCGCTTTTCGAGGAGGGGTTTCGCTCAAAATTAAAGCAGGTAATAACGGCAACAAGCGGACGGCGAGCCAGGTACCCATCATGTAAAGCGCTATGACCAGTAGGCCGAGATACCATCGGGCAAAAATAAAATCGACGATGAAATCGGGAATGGTTAATTTGGCCAGCAAGCTTGTTTTGAAAACAACGCTTGAAAATGGAAAGATTAAAACAAAGTAAGCGATTAAGACAGCGATGGTTGTCGGTGTTAGGCGGCGGGTTTTTTTCAAAGTCGCGATTGCTAATTGAAAGAAGCTTAAGCGAGTTTGCCGATGAATGTTTTGAATGCCTAGAATCAAGAAGGTGAACTGCCAGTACACGAATAACAGTAGTAGCAGCCCCAACAAGGTGAGAACTGCAGCAACCCCGGGATCATGAGTCAGGATTTGCCCGAGGTTCGTCAAGGTAATGTAAGGCACGTGTCCAATTCGCAACGTTTGCTGAGCAGCAAAATTAAAAAACGGGATCACAGCTAACCCAATAAATAGATTGGTGACGCTGATGAGCATGATATACGCGCCCCAATGTCGGCTAAAGTCGCCAGCGTTGTGTTTAAAGTATGCCCAAACCTTCATTTTTTCGTTCGTCATTGGGTTTTCAATTGTCCTTTAAAGTCGCTAAGGTTGGTATATCCCTTGGTCTGCATGACAGCCTGAAGTTCACGGCTCAGGCGGGTGAATACGGCCGGTCCTTCTTCTTGAAGCAAGGTGCCAACTTGAACCAAACTCGCACCGGCGAGGATGAGATCATAGGCATCACGGCCATTGGTCACACCACCAGTGCCGATAAGCTGAATCTTCGGGTCCAGCCGTTGTGAAAAGGCACGGACATTGGCTAGTGCGATTGGTTTCGCATAGGCGCCGCCAATACCGCCAAAGCCGCCTTTTGGCTTAATTAACGCTGTGTCAGTTTCGGGATCGATCATGAGGCCGTTGCCGAGACTGTTAATAGAATTCACAAATTGCAACGGGAACTGATTTAAGATGGCAGCCATTTGGTCGAATTGCGCGAGGTCAAAATAAGGTGGCAATTTAACGCCTGCTGGTTTGGTAAAGAACGTGAAGAGGTTGGTAAGCACTTCCTTGGTTCGGTCAAAATCGTAACCGGTTTGGGGTTTACCCGGAACATTTGGGCAGCTCAGGTTAAACTCGACCAAGCCATTAAAATCGGAGTCTTCGATAGTGTGTGCCATGGCGAGATTTTCTTCCATTGTCAAGCCGGCAACTGACAGAAAAATCCATTGACCTGGATGCTTTTCCTGAAACTTCAAGGCGTAGTTGAGATAGTAATCGAGGCCCTCATTAGGTAAGCCCATCGAATTGATAGAGCCGAGTTCTAGTCGAGCATAGCGCGGGCTGGGATTGCCGAGGCGTTTTGCTTGGGTAGCACTTTTAGTGACAAATGTCCCAGCATCACTTTGTGCCAACGCATCTAAGTCTTCCTCGGTGTAGCAGCGTACACCGCTTGCGTTCATGAACACATTATCAAATTGAAAGTCGCCAATACTTGTTTGCAGGTCAGTCATAAGCCCACTCCTTCATTATTTGCTGTTCCTATTTAAGCATAGAAACACAATAGAAACCAGTCAACGCCTCAGAGCGTGAGCTGACGCGTTTAGAAACCGGCGTGTAAGCGGCCTTGGACGTGATGACCGGGCTTTGGTCATTGCTTCCAAGGTCCTTACACACCAGTTTCTGCGTCAGCGAACGCGTTTTTGAAGCAACAGCGTTCAATTATCATTCTCGATTCGATTGCACGACCATTCCGTGCAATCCCAAACAAAAAACACTCCCATCACTGGCAGTGCTCTTCTTGAAATGATGACTTAAGAATTATCGCTTAAATCAAAGTTGTTTACGTAAACGCGTTGAGAATCAGCGCCGCAAGCGCCACTCCGCCGCTCAGCCAAGTCAGTCGCCGCATCGGTTTTGTTTCGCGGTGTCGCAATAGGGCAATCAACCAACTTACTAGGCCGATCAAAGCTAACCCAACGCCAACAAGAAAAATAACTAACAACAACATTCGAAAAGTTTGCATGTTGAATACCTAGTTACAAAGCCAAGTTATCATTTGGCGTCACTAATCCAGCCAGTTTAGCTGCTTTTTGTCGAATATCGGCAGGCGGTGTTTGTGGCAAGGTAAAATGTGTTTCCATTTTGTGCGGATCAAAGTCAGGCGTGACGCTCACCAATGAATAGAAAACATTGCTGGAAACCGTATCCGGAATATCGGAAAGCGTGTAGGCACGAATTTCCGCTTCTTGTTTTGGCAGATGGCTCAGGAAGTCAGCCAAGACCCGATATGAATAATAAACGGTCTCTTCGTATGTTGTCCCGACTGCCTCAGCGTTAGGAATATTTGGAAAACTAATGTGATAACCTGTTTTGGTTTTCTCGTTGCGCGCCACGAAATAATAGTGACGTCCCGTTTTTGCCATCTCGACCACTCCTTCTTTACTAATATTATAGCACGGTGAGAAACATTAACAAGAAAATTGCCGGTACTCATTTTTAAGATTTTTTCTCATCAAATTCATAGAAAAAGTCGTCTTTGATGACCTTTGCAAAATGTAGCCCTCGTGATATACTTATATCCGTTGATTTGCGGTCGTAGTTTAGTGGTAAAACTCCAGCTTCCCAAGCTGGTGTCGCGAGTTCGATTCTCGTCGACCGCTGTATAAGGTTCTGTGAGAAAGAGGAAATAAGGTCAGTTGGCGGTTCTTAGTGAGATCGGATAGTGCAAACGATCACGTCGGACCTGATGGCGCGCTTTTGAGAATCAGTGCTTTGAGTGGACATATTGTCAAGCAGAGTGGTACCGCGGGCTAGGGCTCGTCTCTTCGAACAGGAGAGATGGGTCCTTTTTTCGTGGCATCATCATTTTAGGAGGAAGTTATGGATTTTAAAGAACTTGTTGTTAAGGCACTTGAACCAGCACTTGCCGGTCAATTAGACGCGGCTGCGATCAAGTCCTTGATTGAAACACCCAAGTCATCAGACTTAGGAGATTATGCTTTTCCAACCTTTTCCTTGGCGAAGATCATGCATCGCGCACCAAAGATGATTGCGAGCGATTTGGTCGGTCAAATTGATGTGACCCCGTTTGAACAAGTGAAGGCTGTTGGTGGCTATGTTAACTTTTATCTGGATAAAATCAGTTTTGCCCACGATGTGTTGAAAGTGATCGCACAAGCTGGCGAGCATTATGGTGATGCTAATATCGGCAGCGGGAATGTACCGATCGACATGAGCAGCCCGAACATTGCTAAACCAATGTCCATGGGGCACTTACGCTCAACCGTGATTGGCAATGCCTTAGCCAACATTCTCAGCAAAATCGGGTATACACCGATTAAAATTAATCACCTTGGCGACTGGGGCACACAATTTGGTAAACTGATTGTGGCGTACAAGAAGTGGGGATCCGAGGACGCTGTCAAAGCCGATCCGATCAAAAATCTATTGCATTACTATGTGGAATTTCATGAGAAGGCCGAGGCAAATCCCGAGTTGGACGATGAGGCCCGTGCTTGGTTTAAGCGGCTGGAAGATGGCGATGAAGAAGCCATTGCGCTTTGGCGCTGGTTCCGCACAGTTTCACTAGCTGAGTTCAATCGAATTTACAAAATTCTCGGTGTTGACTTTGATTCTTACAATGGCGAAGCCTTTTATAATGACAAAATGGCTGATGTGGTGAAGCGACTTGAAGACAAGCATTTGCTGAAAACTAGTCAAGGTGCCGAAATTGTGGATTTGAGTGCGTATAACTTGAATCCAGCGCTGATCAAGAAGTCAGATGGCGCAACGCTGTATATGACGCGTGATCTCGCTGCTGCAATTTTCCGGAAAGAACATTATCATTTTGTTCAAAGCCTGTACGTTGTTGGTAATGAACAACGCGAACACTTCCAGCAGTTAAAAGCCGTCTTGTTAGAAATGGGTTACGACTGGGCGAATGATATTCACCACATTCCATTTGGGCTGATTACGGCGAATGGCAAGAAGTTGTCAACGCGTAAAGGCAACATCATCTTACTGGAAAATGTTTTGCGCGATGCTGTCGGTCTGGCGAAACAACAAATTGCTGAAAAGCATCCCGATTTACCAAATGCGGATAAAGTTGCGCATGAAGTCGGTGTCGGCGCCGTCATTTTCCATGACTTGAAGAACGAACGCTTAGACAACTTCGACTTCAACTTAGAAGAAGTCGTGCGTTTTGAAGGTGAAACTGGTCCATATGTACAGTACACGAACGCGCGGGCTAATAGCATTTTGCGGAAGGCTGCGATTGACCCGGCGCCTGAAGTGGCTTTAAGTGATCCAGCGGCTTGGGACGTTTTGCGCGCCCTTGGCGATTATCCAAGCATGGTCTTGCGTGCAGCCAAGGAATATGAACCTTCTGTGATTGCTAAGTATGCACTACGCTTGGCAAAAGCTTTCAATAAGTATTATGCCAATGTCAAAGTGCTGGTTGAGGACAGTGAGCTGCCAGCTCGATTGGCGATGGTTAAGGCGACGACACAAGTGCTAACAAATGCGCTGCAACTGTTGGGTGTCGGTGCGCCAGAAGAAATGTAACCTTGCGCGTCAGCAACCGGCAGTGACGATAACGCGCTCGTTAGTCCAGACACCTACGCATAAGGACTTTGGTCACAATGGTCAAAGTTCGGCCATCGCGTCTAAGGCCACTTACACGCCGATGTCTCCTGGACTGACTCCCGCGCAACAATAATGGTGGAGGCCATGTGATGAATAAAAGTGAACGCCAAGCGGCCTTAACACGAATCATTAATCAAAAGCCAATCGCCACGCAGGAAGAGTTATTGGCAGCATTAAAAGCGGCTGGTATTGATGCGACGCAAGCCACGATTTCGCGCGACATTCGCGAGATGAAGATCGTCAAATCGCAAGACGCAACCGGGACGTTACGTTATACCATTTTTCGCGGCTCTTCAGAGTCCCAGTTAGAACGGTTAGGCCGCTCAATTCGCGAAGTCGGGCTGTCAATTACCCGGGTGCATTTCATGAACGTGATCAAAACGTTACCGAGCAACGGCAATTTATTGGCAGCGATTATTGATGACATCGGTTTTGAGCAAGTTGTCGGCACCATCGCTGGTCATGACACGATTGTCGTAATTAGCCCAGATGAGAAGCAGGCAAAATGGTTTGAAGCGGCTTATCGGCAAGCCTTCAATTCGTAAGCATCTGGCAACATCACAAGCAAAAGAGCTGGGCAACAAGGTCAACCTTGTCAAACCCAGCTCTTTTCGTTGTCACACAATTAGTGGCCCGCTGCTTGCCATGGTATGTGCCATTACTTTGGCTCAAAATTGTTCAAAAAGGCAGGGGACTGGTCACCGTCAACGTTGTGTCTGATAGTGGCTTTGTGAAGCGAACCTGAAAGGCGTGCAGATACATGCGCTGATAGGTTGTCTGATCAGGGGCATAAAGCGGATCACCTAGGATTGGATAGCCAATGCTAGCTAAATGTACCCGAATTTGATGGGTGCGGCCGGTTTCGAGTCTGAGCGCAACCGTCGCAGTTGTTGACGTTTCTGCGATCCGGCGAAAATGAGTAATGGCCGATGCCCCGTCCGGTCTAATCATGCGTTTACGCTGATCATCAGGATCATGCCCAATCGGAGCCGTTATGGTGCCACTGGCCGCAATTCCCTGCGGCACTAACGCTATATAATCCCGATGCATGGTTTTAAGAGCCAACTGTCGGTTAATGATGGCTTGCGTTAAAGGGTTCTTCGCGATGACCAATAAACCACTGGTCGCCATATCTAGCCGATGGGTAATTAACGCCGGAAAAGGGGCCAGATAAGCGGCTGCCTGGTTCATTAAGGTACCGGTTTCGCCTGGTAAGTTTGGGTGAGTTTTCATACCAGCCGGCTTATCGACAATGAGTAGATCATCATCTTCATAATGAATTGTGAGGGCCGGCGTTTCCGGAACGTAGGCAAGTGGCGTGGGTTCATCATAAGTCATCGTGATAACATCACTAGGCTGTACTTTTTCATTAAAATTACGATAATGACCATTAACTAAAATTGTTTTGGCAACGCGCAATTGGTGTTGCCGTTTACGTGGTATCAACCATGCTTGAAGTTGATCGCGAAGGCTGGCGGGCAGCGTGGCACGTGCAGAAGTTTGAAACAACAAGTGATTTCCTCAATTCATTTGACCATAAAGTTTGCTTAAAAAGATGTCGATGAAATTTTGGCGGTTGTCGCCTATGCTACAATAAACAAGATTCACATTAGGAGGACGGAAATGCAGTTCTTATCACGAATTTGGCAGGGAACACGGTGGTTTTTCCGCCGGTTTCAGGTGATTCGTTGGCTGATTTTAATTGGTCTGACAGTCATGCTCGGGTTCTCTGCTTGGTTTACTTATAAAGCCAAAACCGCCGATGTTGAAAACATCAAGAGTACCTTACAAACAAAAACCGTCATTTATGACGCTAACAACGAAGAAGCCGGCACACTGTACGGCCAAAAAGGGACCTACGTCGAGTTAAAGGCGATTAGTCCGCAAGTACAAAATGCCGTTATCTCGACGGAAGACCGTACGTTTTATACCAATGGCGGTTTTTCAATCAAAGGGATTCTTCGCTCTGCTTTGAATTATGTCATTCACCATGGCCAAATCATGGGTGGTGGTAGTACGATTACCCAACAATTGGCGAAGAATACCTTGCTGACGCAAAAGCAGACGGTGATGCGCAAGGCGCAAGAACTATTTATGGCCATCCAGTTGAATAAAGTTTACTCCAAAAAAGACATTCTTGCGATGTACCTCAATAATGCTTATTTTGGCAATGGGGTCTGGGGGGTTCAAGATGCTGCTAAGCGGTATTTTGGCAAAGATGCCAGCCAGCTTGATGCGAGTGAAGGGGCAATTCTGGCGGGGATGTTACGGAATCCTAGCTACTATAACCCCGCTGATCACATGGACAATGCTTTGTCGCGCCGCAATGTCGTTTTGCAATTGATGGTGGACAATAAGAAGCTCACGCAGGCGCAGGCCAATGCGGCAAAAGCGCAGTCAGTGCAGGTTGTCGATACTTTTTCAACGGCCAACAGTCAAAAATATCCGTCATATTTTGACTCCGTCATTGAAGAGGCGCGCAGTGAAGGTATTAGTGTCGATGATATTTTGAACAAAGGTTATAAAATTTATACTAATTTGGATCAAACTTATCAACGCAACCTTCAAAACAGCTTTGCTCAAGACTGGGCGTTTCCGGCAAATGCCGCAGATGGTAAGCAGGTTCAAGGGGCTTCCATCGTGCTTGATCCGAAAACAGGCGGTGTCAAGGCGGTCGTTGGTAATCGCGGTGAGCATACCTTCTTAGGGTTTAACTACGCAACACAACTTCGCAATTCGCCGGGTTCCACGATCAAGCCGTTGATGGTTTATACACCAGCACTTGAAAATGGTTATCATTATGATTCTGTCTTGAAGGACGAGAAGCTTAGTTACGGTAAAAATAATTATACGCCGACCAATGCAACCGGCACCTATTTAGGTACTGTCCCGATGTATAAAGCGTTGGCCGATTCGATCAACGCGCCGGCTGTTTGGCTGCTTAATAAGATTGGTGTACAAAAAGGGGTCACTAGCTTAGATCGGTTTGGCATCCAACTAAAAGAAAGCGATCAGAATCTTGCTGCTGCACTTGGTGGCCTTAAAAATGGGGTTTCACCGCTGATGATGGCACGGGCCTATGCGGTGTTTGCGAATGGCGGTAAATTGCCAACGACTCACTTCATTCGCAAAATTGTCGATGCGTCAGGTCAAACGGTGGTCGACAACTCACATCCAACGATGCGTCAAATCATATCAAAAAAAGTGGCTCAGGAAATGACGAGCATGATGATCGGAACGTTTAACGAAGGGACCGGTCAAACTGCTAAACCAGCTGGCTACACAATCGCCGGGAAAACTGGCAGTACTGAGGTCCCAAGTAGTTGGGGCTATGGCACTAAGGATCAGTGGGTCATTGGCTATACGCCAGATATTGTAAATGCGACCTGGATTGGTTACCCGACAACCGACAGTCAGCATTTCCTTCAAGGCACCAGCACGTCTGGAGTGGCACCGTTATTTAAACTCGAAATGACGAATCTAATGCCGAATACGCCACAAACCGCGTTTGACACGAAAGATGCCGCACAAATGGCTAGCATCCAAACACCATCCAGTGGCGACAAAACATGGCAAGGAATTCAGGATAGTATCGAGAAAGGCATAGACAGTGCCAAGCAAACTGTGGGACAATGGTATGATAATATCAAGGGCTGGTTTAAATAGGCTCAAAAAGTGAGGTAAAGTATGGCAAATGTTTACGACACCGCTAATCAGATGGCGGCAGATATCAAGACAACACAGGAATTTCAGGATCTCAAGAAGGCGTTTGATCTCTTGAAGCTGGACACCGTTGCTTACGGTTTGTTCCAACAATTCCAACAAAAGCAATATGAGATGCAGCAAAAGTCAATGCAGGGACAAGATTTCACGGATGATGAAGTTAAGTCATTGCAAGAACTTGGCGACAAGATGCGCGACATCCAGCCGATCCAAAATTTGATGGCAAAAGAACAAGGCCTATCTCAGATGATGGACGAATTGAATAAAATTATTTCCCAGCCAATTATTGATGTTTATCAAGGCAAGTAATGACTGGTGATTGAAGGATTTCCGTTGATTGCGGAGATCCTTTTTCTTTGGAAATTCATGCGCATAGAGAAGGCTGAGCGTGTCGCGACAATGTTTGAACTAAACTTGCTGGCAAAAGGCAATTCATAGGCGGTGCATTTTCTTTTGCAGTATCCACCCATTATTTTTAAAAAGGGGTAGGTGCCAGCTCTTACTCGAGCGTCGACTCGTCCTTGGATGTGCCTAACATTTGTATGACAATGAAGCATGGTTTCTCATACACTCAAGCACCAACCTTCCTTGTACTTTATCATTGATATCTGTATGATTTAAGTAGTGTGAAAATTCAAGGAAAAGGTGACGACCTTGGTAAAACGGCTTTTCGATTATCATAATGAAGAAGATGTTCGGCTTCCGGTGCTGATTAAATCAGCTGAAGTGCGTGTCGCAAAGAATGGCAAAAAATTTATTGCGATGATTTTTCAAGACAATTCAGGACATATTTCAGGTAAGTTCTGGGATGCTAGCGACAATGACATTGCTCAGTTTAAGGCTGGCGAAGTCGTCCAATTGTCGGGTAAGCGTGAATTATATCAAGGCAATCCGCAAATTAAGATTTTTTCATTGCGGTTGGCAACCCAAGAGGAAGGCAATGATCCTAAAGCCTTTGTTGAGCGGGCGCCAGAAGCACCCAGTGATATGGAAGAGGAACTGAACAGTTACATCTTCGAAATCACCAATGCTAACTGGAATCGAATTGTCCGTAAACTGATCAATGATCACAAGAAGGCATTTTTCAGTTATCCGGCGGCCAAGTCAAATCACCATGCTTTTGCTGGTGGTCTCGCTTTTCATACGCTAAGCATCTTGCGACTTGCTAAAAGTGTCGTTCAACAGTATTCGAGCTTGAACAAAAGCTTGCTATATGCAGGCGCAATTTTACATGATCTCGGTAAGACCATTGAGTTAAGCGGGCCAATCTCAACTGATTACACGGTTGAAGGCAACTTGATTGGTCACATCGTTCTCATTGACGAACAGATTGTCTTAGCAGCACAACAACTTAAAATTGATATCAACGCTGAAGATATGCTCTTACTACGTCATGTCGTGCTTGCACATCACGGATTGCTTGAATACGGCTCGCCGGTGCGGCCAGAGCTTCTTGAAGCGCAAGTATTGCATGATTTAGACGAATTGGACGCATCAATCAATATGATGACAACCGCCTACCAACATGTTGATCCTGGTACCTTCACAGAACGACTTTTCGGTATGGACAATCGTCGCTTCTATCGACCTAAAAATGGTCAAACTTTTCCGGATCCGCACTAGGCGAATTCAGTCAGTTTAGTTGTAGTCATGTGGTTGTCAAAAGGCTGATAAAGATGGGATAGCGCCTATCTTTATCAGCCTTTTTTGAGTCCTACAAACAATCACTTGCCATTCATTGCGTCATGTTTGCAACACAAATAAAAGCCTCGCAAAATTAATTGCAAGGCTTTCAAGTGCTAACACTGATTTAATTTTTAATTTGAAGTACTGGTACTTGAGCTGGTGCTCAGATAGCTTGAAAGAACATCCTTCAAGTCGTTATCCTTAATGGAAACATTTTCCTTCTTAAGCACTTTGGTGATGATACCGTTCATCACGGTTTGGTCGCTCTGCCATGTTGTATAGAGCTGGTTTTCCAAATCTTTCTTGTGTTCCTTCATCGTGCCTTTTTTACCAACGGAGATAACGCGGATAACATGATAGCCATACTGCGTCTTAACCGGTGTTGTGGTGATATCGCCGGCCTTGGTTAACTTAAAGGCTGCTTTCTTGAAGGTTGAATCCAAGCTAGTATCGGTGTTGTCAAACGCCGTCAACTTACCGCCCTTATCTTTTGTTCCAGTATCGATTGAGTTCTTCTTGGCAAGGGCCTCAAAGTTCTTTTCGGTTGGGTCTTTTTGGTAGTCGGAAATGATTTGTTTAGCTTCATCTTCGGTCTTGACCAAGATATGTTGCACGGTGATCTTCGGTTGATACTTCTTCCACTGAGCAGCAATTTGTTTTTCTGTTGGCTTTTTGAGGGCCTTCAAGGCAACTTCTGAGTACAAGGTTGTCCGAATTTGATCCTTAAAACTTGATTCGGTATACCCATTTTGTTCAAGGGTTGTATCGAATGAAGAACCATATTGTTTCTTCAGTGTATTGAACTGACTGTTGACCTTCTTATCAGACACCTTATTCGGGTATTGTTGTTCCAATGCCTTCAAAACAATCATGTTACGCAATGTTGCTTGGCCAGTGGTGGTCTTCTTCATGGCGTCATAGTACTCGTCTTTGGTGACCTTGGCACCTTTCATGTTTGCAACCGTGCTGCTTGAACAACCAGCTAACGTCACTGCTACAAACAAACCAACAACGCCGAGAATCCATTTTTTCATGCAATCACACATCCTAATCTTAAAAGTTTCGGTTAACACTGCCGTCTACTATACCATAACTTACTGCCGCACGCGGATCTTCACATAAGTTTCACGAAACCGTCACGACTTAATTGATGGGCATCGCCGGCAATTTTCAATGTTTTGGTAAAGGTTCACGCTGATCGGCAGTCGGCATAGCATCAAGATTGCTGACTGCATCATTGATATTTTCAACATGCTTTTGGATCGCATCAACGCGCGGTGCCGTTTCAAATTCAAAAGTCTCGACCCGATCTGTGATATCTTTCATGGCAGGTTTCAAAGTATTGTTGAGTTCGTCAGATAAATGGGTGAGGGATTGACTGAACTGAGCAACACTCTCACGCACCTGACCAACCCCGTCTGATAAGCCTTCAAAGTAGGTCGCGATCTCTTGTTGAAGTTGTGGACCGGTTTTTTTTGCAGTCAACAGCGCATAAACTGTTCCGGTCAGTGCTCCGAGTAAAAAGCCGTGTTTAAATTTCATGCTTGGGCCTCCAGCTGGGTACGAATTTTGTCAGCGACCGCTTCAAGTTTCTCTGTGTCATACTGTGCACTGTGATCGCCAAAGTGCATGCCAAAATCATCTTGATCGCTATAGCGAGGAATCAAATGAATATGTGAGTGAAAAACGCTTTGATAGGCGACCTTGCCGTTGTTATTCAAAATATTCATACCTTTAATTGCCGGGTCACTGGCCTTGATGGCGCGGGCAATTTTTGGCAGACGTTCAAAAACAGCTGCGGCAAGTTCAGTGTCATAAGCGAAAATATCTGGAATGTGAACTTTGGGGACTAATAAAGTATGTCCCGGTGTAACCTGCGTGATATCCAGAAAGGCTTTGACAACGTCATCTTCATATACGGTAACATTGGGGATTTCGTTACGGACAATTTTGCAAAAAATGCAATCATTCATGTTGCTGCCTCATTTCTGCTTGCGCTTTTTTAATAGAAACCTTGATTTCATGCTATCATATCACTAACTGAAATTATACAGATTGGGACTGGTAAGATGACTTTAACAATTGAAGGATTGACCGGTGGTTACGGCAATTTAACGGTCTTGAAAGATATCAACTTTACCGTACCGGCAGGCAAAATTGTCGGGTTAATTGGTTTGAATGGTGCGGGCAAGTCAACGACCATCAAACATATTATAGGATTGTTGACCCCACAAAGCGGGACGATTTCACTTGATGGCAAAACATTGCACGATGATCCCACTGGTTTTCGAGCTGACCTCGCGTATGTGCCTGAGACACCGGTGCTTTATCCGGAATTGACGTTGCGGGAACATCTTGAAATGACCATCATGGCTTACGATCTTGATGCGACGGTTGCATGGCAAGATGCCGATAATATGCTGAGAATGTTCCGACTCGACAATAAGTTGGACTGGTTTCCAGCAAAATTCTCAAAAGGGATGCAGCAAAAAGTCATGATTGTGGCGGCGTTTATGACGCATGCACAGCTTTTTATCATCGACGAACCTTTTACTGGACTTGATCCACTGGCCGTCCATGATCTTTTGGACTTGGTGACAGCAAAAAAGGAGCAAGGAGCGTCTATTTTGATGTCGACCCATATTTTGGCAACCGCTCAACAATATGCTGACGAATTCGTTTTGATCAAAGCAGGTAAAGTCAGAGCAACTGGTGACTTACCTTCTTTGAAGCAGCAATTTGATCTTCAGGATGGCAGCTTGGATGACATCTATATGAAAATGACGGAGGAACAGTAATGGTCGCGTTATGGCGAACTCGACTTCGACAACATGTCCAAGAACAGCAAAAATATTTGCGATTGGTGTTCAATGACCATTTTGTACTGGTCTTGCTAATACTTTTTGGCGGTGCCTTATATGCCTACAGTCTGCTAGTGAAAACATTGCAACCATCTTGGTGGTTAGCTTTGTGTCTGGCTGTCATTTTTACGGCTTTAATCGCGCTTGGCCAGTTAGCCACGTTGGCGCAGGCGCCCGATCAAGTCTTCTTACTGCCAAAAGCAGAGGCCTTCAGTGACTATTTGTTGAAGGCACGGCGATACAGCATGATGTTACCGGCAACTTTATTAGGCTTTGCGGCTTTGGCGATGTGGCCATTATTTGCACAATTGGGTCAAGATCCAATCAGTGCGACGGTGACGCTGCTACTAGCTGTGTGGTTATTCAAAGATCTCGACTTGTGGCTGCAATTGCTTCAGCGCTATCATCTGCCGATCAATTGGCGACATCCACGACTTGTACTGCTTGTCATCACATTCGCAGCTCTTTTTCTAGGTTTTTACTTGCATCCGGCAGTGACCTTGTTAGTGGCGCTGACGCTGAATTTGGTCTTCAGATGGCTGCGAAGTTCCTTGTTGGCAGAGGGGTTGTTGAATTTTGAAGCTTTAATTGACCTCGAAGCAGATCGCATGGGTCGACTGTATCGATTTTATAATCTATTCACGGATGTGCCAGGTTTGGCAAATAGCGTCCATCGTCGCCGGTACCTCGATCCACTTTTGAAGTTGGTTAAGCCAAGCAAGTCAGAGACGTGGGCATACTTGTATCTGCGCGGCTTTTTGCGTGGTGGTGAGTATCTTGGGTTGTACTTGCGGCTACTGGTGATCGGCGCAATTATCGTGGCGGTTTTGTCTCAGTGGTGGCTGTTGCTTGGTTTTGCGATTCTATTCTTGTATATGGTTGGCTTTCAGCTGTTGCCATTCTTCTTCCAATATGATGAAATTGTCTTCACGCACTTGTATCCAGTAGCACCAAATCAAAAACTCGCGGCCTTTGAACGGCTTTTGATGACGTTGTTGCTGCTTGAAGTGGTTGTTTTCACACTGGTTGCGTTGATCAGACTGCAGTGGCTCGCCGCGTTGACGATATTTGTTGGCGGGACTGCATTTGTCTGGGGCTTCACGCGATGGTATGCACGTGTTCGGTTGAAGGTACATGATGCGATGCGTTGAATGACAGACGCGCCAGTTCGCACTCTGCCTAAACGTGTTCACAGGCGCAGAAACCTTCACATAAGGACCACAAGCACAATGGCCAAAGTGCGGCCATCGCACTTGTGGCCGCTTATGTTCCGGTTTCTAAGCGGGCCAGTTTGCGCTCTGCTCTTGACGTGAATTTCGCAAGTTAGTAATATTGAGCGTGGACGCACGAGCGCCTGGGAGTGTCTTTTTGATGTTGTGAATCATTCCTGCGGCCAGAAGTAAGGAGTAGTGCCTATGGAGTTTGAATTAGATTCCGGGTGGTCCCTGCAGCCTGCAGGTGGATCCACCGGAAGTGCGTTTCTTGGGGTTTATGCCAATCAAAAATATTTCCTTAAGCGCAATGCCTCGCCGTTTCTTGCGGCACTATCAGTTGAACACATTACCCCGCGGCTGTTGTGGACGCGGCGGGTGAGTACGGGAGACGTGCTAACCGCTCAAGAGTGGCTGGACGGTGAAACGTTAACGCGGCAACAAATGATGTTGCCAGTCGTGGCCAAAATGTTGGCACAGGTGCACCACTCAAGTCTGTTAAAACGGTTATTACGTCAAGTAGGCGGTCAAGTCCTTGATCCTGAGCAATTACGAATCGCACTACTTCAGGATTTCCCAGTCGATGTGGCTGCGCAGCCTAAGATCAAAACGGCTCTGCACGATTTAAAGCAGTGGTTACCGCACACGGATGTGCAAACGGTTTGTCATGGCGATTTGAACCACAAGAATTGGTTACAGGCAGGCGGTCGGTTGTATTTAGTAGACTGGGAGCAGGTGGCGCTGGGCGATCCGGCTTATGATCTCGCGGATGTACTTGCCCACTATGGCAGTCCAGCCACAAGTCACCACTTTTTGGATGCTTACGGCGCACGACTTGATGAGGATTTGAAACGCCGACTGTACTGGTACGGTGATCTGCATTTGCTTCATGATATTAAGGTAGCAGCCACGCATCAACGATTCGAAGAAGTTGCGCAAGTTTTGCATCAATTCGAATGTTTACAAGCGAGTCGGTAAACTGTGCTGCAAACAAGCAAGGTCATTCATCAAAAAGGCCTGAGGCAAAAAGTGATTTTGTCCCAGGCCTTTTGAGCGGTCACGGTTTACTTTGACCTAGCCAATGTTCAAGTTAAGGAGAAATTTTATGCGATTACGTAACAAACAGTGGGCGAAACCGCTAATCTTGGCTCATCCTGAGATGATTCTGGTTCGCCCAGAAAAGATGCAAGGTCATTGGCAATCGCGATTTGACCAAGCACGGCCATTGTATCTTGAGGTTGGCTCTGGGAAGGGCCAATTTATTGTCGAAATGGCCAAGACCCATCCAGACCGAAACTTTATTGCTTTAGAGTTACAGGAAGCCGCTGTAGCGATGATTCTGAAAAAACAGGTTGCCTTAAAATTGCCAAACTTGCAGCTTGTGCTGGGCGATGGTGCGGACTTAACCGATTATTTTAGTGAAGGTGAGATTGATGGCTTGTTTTTAAACTTCTCCGATCCGTGGCCAAAAACCCGTCACGAAAAAAGGCGGCTCACTTATCGTGACTTTTTGCGACAATATCAAGCCATTATGAAGCCAGATGCTTTGCTGCAGTTTAAAACGGATAATCAAGGGTTGTTTGAATATTCCCTGGTCAGCATGAATCATTTTGGGATGACGTTCGATTTGGTTTCCTTGAACCTACATCACGACAAACGCGTCACGGATAACGTGCCCACTGAATACGAAGAGAAGTTCAGCGCTGATGGCGGTCGAATCTACGAACTTGTCGCGCATTTTAAGCATTAATAGGTTCGTGAAGTTGTTTTAATTGTCTTAAGGTACCATCGGGTTCAACAGCAAAGGCAAACTGATTGAGGCGGTCGCCTTCACGCACGGTCAACCCGCCAGTATACACGCGATAGCGATCACGGCCAGTCCCGCGTTCGGTTGGCTGCATGTTGATCCAGCTATTTTCGATGGTGCCGCGATTTGTAAAGTTGGTCTTGACGATGGACAAAATGCGATTAGGAATGGTTCGATAATACAGGCGCCGATAAACAATCGAAGCCATGCCGGCCGTCACCGCAGCAGCGGCTATCCAGACACGCCAATTCGACTTCTTTTTGAAAATTGCCAAATTTGTGACCCCCTTTAGTGATGAAGACGGACCTGTCCAACCTATTCCGGACGTTCTTTTAAAACTGATATAAAGGCGAGACATTGCTGACGTCTTCTGCTAATCTCTAACTGATCTGACGATGTGTGACTTGGCTTTTGTTGACCTGTTCAAGCTTTATCACCTTGAGTATAATGTAACACAGCACGAGCATCATTGATCTTAAGACGATTTCCTGTTATAGTTACTTATAAATAGTAAGCGAAAGGATGTTGGCTATGAAAGAATTAGGCTCTAATGCAGCAATTTTAAATGAGGTCAAGCAACCAGGTAAAAAAATGTTGTTCTTTTCTGCAGATTGGTGCTCGGATTGCCGTTTTATCAAACCAGCTATGCCTGAAATTGAGAAGGACTTTTCAGACTATGAATTCATCGCGGTTGATCGCGATAAGAATTTAGAAGTTGCTCAAGATATGGGTGTGTTTGGCATTCCGAGCTTTATTGCCTTTAACGATGGCAAGGAAACCGGTCGTTTTGTGAATAAAGATCGTAAGACGAAACAACAAGTCGAAGATTTCATTAACGGCTTGCATTAATTTTTGGAGGTTTATATGCTCATTACCAGTTATAATCAACCAGCGTTTGGCGACACCTTGCTTGCCATCACAGGTCAGGATACGGCAACACAAACAATTCAGCGACGTGGTGACATTGTTGCGATTCTCAATGATAAAGGCAACGTGATTGGCTACAACTTTTTCAACGTGACACAGTGGCTGGGTCAGTTAACTGGCCAAGGTCGCCTTGTGTTGACCGCAACACAAATTGCCGAGCTTAATCAGGCTATTCAGACGGCAGGGCTGCCGGGTAAACTAGCGGTTGATGAAACCCCTAAGTTTGTGATTGGCAAAATTGTTGATTTTAAGGATCATCCTGATGCTGATCATCTTCATGTGACGCAAGTTGATATTGGTAATGAACAGGTTCAAATCGTTTGTGGTGCACCGAATGCAGCACTCGGCCAAACGGTTGTTGTTGCTTTGCCAGGTGCCATGATGCCAGATGGCAAAATTATCTGGCCGGGCTCGTTGCGCGGTGTTGACTCTTACGGCATGATCAGCAGTGCCCGTGAGTTAGGCATTCCTGGCGCGCCACAACGTCGCGGTATCTTGGTGATGCCTGATAGTTTACCTGCAGGCACACCATTTGATGCTAAAAAAGCCGAGGCCGTTGTTGCTGTTCAAGCATCATAATTTGTGCCCATCTGAACAGCCGGTTGTAATTGTTTTGATCGCGAATAACGAAAAAATTTGACGTAAGCCTCGTGCTTACGTCTTTTCTTTTGCCTCCAATTGCAAAATCACTGGTCTTAACATGAATCTTTTTCCAATTGCTGGTGATATTTTTAGGGATCAAGGATTATTGGTTGCGGTGCTTATGCTAAAATAGAGGCACTGCTAGAAACATGAATAGAAGGGGATTCAATCATGGCGCATTATGATGGCCCGGCATTTCTACATCAAAATAAAGTGCCGGAACCCCAATCTGAGTTGAATACTTCGGACTGGACACAGGCGCAACACGAGGAACAATATCAGTTGCCACCGCAATTGGCGCACGAACCAAAGCCTGATGTGGATCCGCGCAAGGTCGCGGAGGCTCAGGCCGATTTGCGTGCCTTTGATTATCCGCAACGACCGCGGGGCCGCGATGAGTTGTCGCGCCTATCGACACCAAACAGCACAGCTCATCGGCGTCCCGTTGATCGTACCGATTACGCACAAATTGCTGAGATTTTGCGACCAGATTCGCAAACGGTTTATCTTTTTGCGGGCCATGGCATCGAAAATAAGATGGCCGCTAATCATGATATTTCGCTGACACCGTCTGATACGAATACAGCCAAATCGACGACGTCATTTATAGAAAAACAAGATGAAAATGAGGCTGACAGACGAGCGAACGCTTCTAAAGCACCGCAGGAAGACACCTTATTAGCAGAAAAATCGGATGAAGCCGGGACGCAGAACCAAAAGCCGCTTGATGAGACTTTGCCAGAAGCAACCGCACCGTCAGTTGCCGCCAAACCGGTAACACCAACCGACACGCACCAATTATCGTCTTCGACACCGGCAATATCTGCTGTTGAACCACAGGCTAAGTCAGCAGAGACCGAAAAAAAGACATTACTGACCGCTGATGAGTCACAGGAGGCTCCAGCATCGGTTAACAAGCAGTTTGTTAATTCGTCCTCACAGTCTGTCATCAATAAGCCACATGCGCCTAACAGTCGCAAGGCAGCGAGAATTGAGGCATTGCGGCGCAAACATGCGGCCAAAAAGTTACGGCGTGAATTAGCTGCCCAGAAGGCAAAGGCAAAGCAAGCTCAGGCAGAGGTGCAAACATCACCAAAAACATCAAGGCCACCTTCAACGACGGCTGAAACACCATCAGCCAATGATGCCGACTATTCAACGTCAGCACTAACGCAATCACCGTCAACTGGTATTTTACCTTCATCAATGGCTGCGGCTGAGGACACAGGTTCCGCACCTACAGGGCCAACACCGGGGGTTAGCACATTGCCACCGCTCAAGCTACTTGCTTCGCCCGTCAAAGTTGATCAGGCTGCCCAAGAAGATTGGGTTGTGGCACAAAGCGACCGGTTGGATAAAACGTTGCAAGCCTTTAACGTGGATGCACATGTGGTCGCTCACACTGTTGGCCCGACTGTCACCCAATTTCAAGTTCGCCTGGCCAGTGGTGTTAAAGTCAATAAAATCACGAACCTCAATGATGACTTGAAATTGGCGTTAGCAGCAAAAGACATTCGGATTGAAGCACCGATTCCTGGCAAAAATACGGTTGGCATTGAAATACCAAATCTGAAACCGCGACCAGTGATGCTACGCGAAGTCCTAGATACCCCGGCTTTTCAGCAGGCTAAATCGCCACTGACGATTGCTTTAGGTGTGGATCTTTTTGGCCAGCCTGTGGTCACCAACTTGGCTAGGATGCCACATGGCTTGATCGCCGGAGCAACTGGTTCGGGGAAGTCTGTCTTCATCAACAGTCTGTTAGTATCCTTGCTCTATAAGGCTACACCGGAACAAGTGCGGTTATTATTGATTGATCCAAAAGCAGTGGAGCTTGCCGGTTATAATGGCTTGCCACATCTGGTATCGCCAGTTATTTCCGATCCCAAAGCTGCCAGTGCCGCTTTGAAGTGGGTCGTGTCAACAATGAATGATCGCTATAAGAAGTTGGCGGCGGCTGGTGTCCGTAATTTGGAACAGTTCAATGCAAAGGCCGAGCGTTTTCACGAATACGCGCAAGTCCTGCCATACTTAGTGATTATCATTGACGAGTTGGCCGATCTGATGCTAGCTGCGGGCAGTGAGATTCAAGATGACATTGCGCGAATCACGGCGAAGGCCCGGGCGGCTGGGATTCATTTGTTGGTCGCCACTCAACGGCCAAGTGTGGATGTGATTACTGGTACCATCAAGAATAATATTCCGACGCGCATCGCCTTCATGACCGCCAGCCAAATTGATTCACGAACGATTATTGACACGGCAGGCGCAGAACGGCTGCTTGGTCGTGGTGATATGCTGTATCTGGGCAATGGCGCTAGTCAGCCGATCCGCCTGCAAGGAACCTTCGTGGATCGCGAAATTGATGCGATTGTTGATTATGTCAAAGCTCGGCGCGGACCACGTTATCTTTTTGATCCGGCTGGTTTGGTCAAATCGGCTGAAGCCAGCGTGTCACATGAAGACGAGTTGATGCCTGAAGTTCTAGACTATCTATCTGGTGAACGACATATCTCGACTTCAAAGCTTCAACGGGTTTTTTCTATCGGTTACAACCGCGCGGCTAATTTGATTGATGCGCTTGAAGCGAAGCATCTCGTTTCGCCAGCTAAAGGCGCAAAGCCGCGGGAAGTTTATTACAGTCAAGCAAAGAAAGAGGAACAAACGTCATGACAGAGGCAACCTATTATTTTATTGGTATCAAAGGATCAGGTATGAGCGCATTGGCATTGGTGCTCCATGATTTAGGGCATCAGGTTCTGGGCAGTGATATTACCCAATATACGTTTACCCAAAAAGGACTTGCTGCTGCCGGCATTAAGATGCTGCCGTTTGATCCGGCTAACCTGAAACCGGGTTACACTGTCATTGCTGGCAATAGTTTTACGGACGATCATCCTGAAATCAAACGGGCCAAGGAATTGGGACTCACGATTTATCGTTATCACGAATTCTTGGGCAAGCTGATTGAAGGTTATACCAGTATTGGTGTTGCTGGTGCGCACGGAAAGACCAGTACAACCGGTTTGCTGGCCCATACCTTAAGCGGCGTTGCTAAAACCAGCTATTTGATCGGTGATGGCACAGGCAAGGGCATTCCCGACTCCAAATTCTTTGTATTTGAAGCTGATGAATATCGCCGGCATTTTCTGGCCTATCATCCTGACTACATGATTATGACCAATATCGATTTTGATCACCCTGATTACTACACTGGTTTTGAAGATGTATACGATGCTTTCGAAACTGAGGCCAATCAAGTTAAAAAAGCAATTGTAGCTTGGGGGGATGATCCTTGGCTGCGGAAGCTAAAGGCAAAGGTGCCGGTTTATTATTATGGGATTAGTGATCGTGATGATTTTCAGGCTCGCAACGTTGATCGCGATACGAACGGCAGCAGCTTTGATGCTTACTTCCACGATCAACTGATCGGTCATTTCTTTGTGCCGCTGTTTGGTGAACACAGCGTCCTAAATGCACTGGCTGTGGTCGCGGTCGCTCACATGGAAAAGCTGGATGCAAAGTTGATTGCCCGCGAGCTCGGCAACTTCAGTGGCGTTAAGCGTCGGTTTGCTGAAAAGGATCTCAAGGACATGATCATCGTCGACGACTATGCTCATCATCCGAATGAAATCAAAGCAACCTTAGATGCTGCTCGTCAAAAGTATCCTGACAAGGCGATTATTGCTGTCTTTCAGCCGCATACCTTCAGCCGCACGCAGGCCTACGAACCACAATATGTTCAGGTCCTAAGCCAAGCTGATCAAACATTCTTAACCCCGATTTTCAGTTCTGCTCGTGAGAAAACTGGTAAAATCCGATCCGAAGATATCACCGCGCAGATCAAAGGCGCTGCAGTGATTCATCAGGAAGACATGAAGCCTCTGCTGCAATATCATAATGCAGTGGTTGTCTTTATGGGGGCCGGTGATATTCAAAAGTATGAAAAAGCTTACGAAACCTTATTGGCTGAAGAATAGACCGTGTGATCATGATTTGTTGGACATCGAAAACTGTGTCTAAAATGATCGAAAACTGCTCATAATAAAGATCGGTCTTTCGCCTGACTGACAAATATCATCATTCCGGTTATAATGGTCTTCAGATACTCGAAAGAGTTACTTGAAAGGAATGAACGCTATGCAAGAACGCCGTGTTGTAAACGAGGCCGGCTTGACACAGTTCTTCTCCCGCATCTATACCTTGATGGGGAGCGGGCTGGTCGTGACGGCGCTCGTCAGTTATTTGTTAGGATTTCCATTCAGAGCTGAGTACACCAGTTTTGTGAGTGGGCATCCGATTGTTTTTTGGATCATGGCTTTTATGCCGATCATTTTGTCATTTTTTGTGACAGGGCGTCGCGCACAGGCAAGTCCGGGGTATGCAACAGTGATGTTTTACCTCATGTCCGCTAGTTTTGGCTTCACGTTCGCTTCAGTTGCCATGGTTGCGGACGGTACTAACCTTGCCGTTGCTTTAGCTACGACAGCGGTTGTCTTTCTAGTCATGTCGATGGTTGGCCATTTTGGAAAGCGTGACTTGAGCAAAGCCGGCAGTATCGCGATGGTTGCCTTGTTTGGGATCATCATCATGTCATTTGTGAATATGTTCCTTGGCTCAAATGGGATGCAACTACTGATTTCATACGGTGTCCTGATTATCTTCATTGTATTAACGGCGTGGGATACGCAGCGGCTGAAGAACCTGTATCTCACCACTGGCAATGATGGACAAGCTGCCGTTTCGGAAGGCTCGCTAGCGGTTCTCGGTGCGTTAATGCTCTATCTCGACTTCTTGAACCTGTTCACCGCAATCCTACAGATTCTCGGTGTTGGGAATAACAATAATTAACTAAAAATGTTCAAGAGAACTGGTATTTGCCAGTTCTCTTTTTGTTTTCTGCCAGTTTTCCCCTGACCAGCAAGTCACCGGTTAGCAGAATTTGGTACAATGACTATGACAACTAACTCAGGTCGCGGTGACAGAAGCGGCCGTAGAAAAGGAAGCCCACTTATGGCGAGCAAAACAAAATTATTATTAGTCGATGGTAACTCAGTCGCATTTCGTGCATTTTTTGCTTTATATAATCAATTAGACCGTTTTACGAACCAAGATGGCTTGCACACCAACGCCATTTATGCGTTTAACAACATGCTCGAGATTGTTTTAAAGGCAGTCCAACCAGATGCCGCTTTAGTAGCATTTGATGCAGGCAAGACGACTTTTCGCACAGCCAAATATGCTGATTACAAAAGTGGTCGCGCCAAGACACCGAGCGAATTGCTGGAACAATTGCCTTATATCAAGGAATTGTTGGATGACATGGGCATCGCGCATTATGAATTAAAGGATTACGAAGCCGATGACATTATCGGCACAATGGCTAAGCGTGCGGATGAGGCCGGCTGGGAAACGACGATTGTCACTGGTGATCGCGATTTGACGCAGCTGACGACCGATCGGACCACAGTTCAAGTGACAGTGAAGGGTGTCAATGAGCTTGAAGCTTACACCCCAGCACATGTCAAAGAAAAGCTTGGCATCACACCGGCTCAAATTATTGATCTCAAAGGTTTGATGGGTGATACCTCGGACAACTATCCTGGGGTGACCAAGGTCGGTGAAAAAACAGCTCTGAAATTGCTCAATCAATACGGAAGCATGGAAAACCTCTATGCTAATGTGGATGACATGAAAAAGAGCAAGCTTAAAGAGAATTTGATCAACGATAAAGATAACGCTTTCTTAAGCAAACAGTTGGCAACGATTGATCGCGATGCACCGCTTACTGTGGACTTAGCGGATGTGACATATGCTGGACCGGATTTAGACAAACTCCGGGACTTCTATACAAAAATGAATATGAATTCGTTGCTCAAAAAAATCGGTGGTAGTGTCGCTAAACCTGTTCAGGCGGTTCATTTTTCCGTGCTGGATGAGCAATCGATTCTTGCGCTCACCAAACTGACCGAACCGCTGACTTTTGAGATTGAAATGCTCGAGGATAATTATCATGTGGCCGAACAAATCGGTTTCTTTATTGGCACTAAGGAAGAAACTTACGTGAGTACCGATGTCACCTTGCTGACGCTGCCAGCGGTTAAACGGTGGCTGGAAGATGCCAAACGTGATCTGACAGTTTTTGACGGCAAACGAAACATCGTCGCCGCCAATCGACTCGGCGTGAAATTACCGGATATCGCTTTTGACGTGTTATTAGCGTCCTATTTGATTAATCCTGACGAAAACAGCAATGATTTGGGTAAAATCGCTGAAGATCACGATTATCATGACTTGCCGCGTGATGAGGATATTTATGGCAAAGGCGCCAAACGGCAAGTGCCAGAAGACGATAAGCTGTTTGGCCAGTTTGCTCGCAAGTCTGATGCTTTGTTCGCATTGCGGCCTGATTTGACTGGCGATTTGGAAAAACAGGCCCAAACAGACTTATTCACTGATATGGAAATGCCGCTTTCTCGGGTTTTGGCAGAAATGGAAATTCAAGGGATTACCCTAAATGCTAAAACACTGAAGGCTATGGGCACTGAATTCTCACAAAGCATCAAGATTTTGGAAGAGAAAATCTATGCAGAAGCTGGCGTGAAGTTCAATTTGAACTCACCAAAGCAGCTCGGCGAAATTCTTTTTGAAAAATTGAATCTGCCTGTGATCAAGAAAACGAAGACCGGTTACTCGACAAGCGTTGACGTGTTGAACGAATTGAAATCGGCAAGTCCGATTGTGCAGGACATTTTGGATTATCGCGGCTGGGCAAAATTGAATTCGACTTATGTTGTCGGCTTGTTGAAGGCGCAATTGCCTGATCATAAGATTCATACCCGCTATTTGCAGACTTTGACGCAAACTGGCCGATTGAGCTCAGTTGATCCTAACATGCAGAATATTCCTGCTCGTGATGAAGGTAAGATTATTCGCAAGGCCTTTGTACCGTCACATGAAGGTTGGCAAATTTTTAGTTCTGACTATTCCCAAATTGAGTTGCGGGTGTTGTCGCATATTTCCGGGGATGAGAATATGCAGGAGGCGTTTAAACATGGCGTCGACATTCACGCCAACACTGCGATGAAGATTTTTGGCCTGAGTTCGCCAGATCAAGTCACACCTGATATGCGGCGGCAAGCCAAGGCAACTAACTTCGGTATTGTGTATGGCATTAGTGACTATGGTCTATCCCAAAACATTGGCATTTCCCGTAAACAGGCAAAAGCGTTCATTGATGGTTATTTTGATCAATATCCTAAGGTTCATGATTATATGGATGCGATGGTCAAGAAGGCGCGTGAAGACGGCTATGTCGAAACCCTGTTCCATCGGCGGCGCTATCTGCCACAAATTCACTCACGCAACTTCAATCTGCGTAAGTTTGCCGAGCGGACCGCTATGAATACGCCGATTCAGGGTAGCGCTGCGGATATTATCAAGGTAGCCATGATTCGCATGCAAAAGGCCTTGGATGAGGCCGGTTTGCAAGCTAAAATGCTTCTACAGGTTCACGATGAACTCATCTTCGAGGCACCTGAAGAAGAAATTGTCCAGCTTAGCGAGCTCGTGCCCAAAGTCATGGACTCAGCAGTTCACCTTGATGTGCCATTAAAGGTTGAAAGTCATTATGGACCAACTTGGTTCGACGCTAAATAAGGAGATTTCAATGCCTGAATTACCTGAAGTGGAAACAGTTCGCCGCTCGCTTCTGCCGTTAGTCAAAAATAAAGTCATTACTGCCATCAACACTAACTGGGAGAAAATCCTGATCAATGGGTTGGCGACTTTTCAAAAGGAAATTGTCGGCAGTGAGATCACGACCATTGATCGGCGCGGCAAGTATCTTTTGATGCGCCTCAGCAATGGTGAAACGATTATCAGCCATCTGCGTATGGAAGGGCGTTACTATGTTGTCAAAGATGCAAGCACACCTTTTGATAAGCATGATCACGTTACGTTCACATTTCAGGATGGTAGTCAGTTGCGGTATCGGGATCTGCGAAAGTTCGGTCGGATGCGATTGATTAAAACTGGTCAGGAAGATCAGGTGCCAGCTCTTGCTAAGCTCGGACCGGAACCAACGCCACGCACGTTTGACGAGACTGAGTTTGCCCGGCGCCTGAAACGCCATCATAAACCGATTAAGTCGGTTTTACTCGATCAAACCGTGGTCGCTGGTGTGGGCAATATTTACGCTGATGAGGTACTTTGGTTAAGTCGGCTCAATCCGCTGCAGCCAGCTGACACCTTGAAATCTAAAGAAATCAAAACACTGCATGACGCGATTATCCAAGAATTAAACGCAGCCATTGCGGCAGGCGGCACCAGCGCGCATACGTATGTTGATGCAGAAGGCAATCGCGGTTCTTTTCAAAATGCCTTGCACGTCTATGATCGGGAAGATACCCCGTGCGATCGCTGCGGCACGACGATTGTCAAAATTAAGGTTGGTCAGCGCGGAACCCATTACTGCCCACACTGTCAGCCATTACATCAAAGGAGGCGGCCAGCGTGACTTATCTCTTGGGGTTAACCGGTGGCATTGCATCGGGGAAATCGACGGTAAGCCGCACTTTCAAAGCCGCTGGGTTTCCGGTGGTGGATGCTGATGTCATTGCCCGCCAGATCGTCGAGCCTGGGCAGCCTGTTCTTGCGCGCATTGCTCAAGCTTTCGGTCCTGAAGTGCTGCGCGCGGATGGCAGCCTAGATCGCGCCAAGCTGGCCAAGATTGTTTTTTCCCAGCCAGGCAGAATGGCAGCCTTGAATCAGATCAATCGGCCTTATTTGCGCGAGGCCATCAGTCAGGCACTTGCACAGGCAAAAGCCGGTGGGGCCGCCATCGTTGTCGGCGACATTCCTTTGTTGTATGAGGCCGATTATGCCGATGACTTTGACGGTGTTGCGGTTGTGAGCGTTGATCCCAATATCCAACTATCACGTTTAATGGCACGAGACGGACTCTCACAGGCTGATGCGGAGGCCCGAATTCAATCGCAAATGCCGTTAGCGCAAAAGGCAGCATTGGCAGATTTTGTGATTGATAATAATGGGACTCAAGAGGCAACCATTGCCCAAGCCAATGCCTTGATCCAGCGGCTGCAACGGCTATCATAAGCGGCTTACGCGTGCTATAATAAGCTATCAAACTTTGATTAAGAGGGTGGAGTCGTGCAATGTCCCCATTGCCATCATAATAGTTCGCGAGTTGTCGATTCCCGACCAACAGACGGTGGCCGTGCGATTCGCCGCCGTCGCGAATGCGAAAATTGCGGGTTTCGGTTTACAACCTTTGAACGGGTTGAACAAACCCCGCTGTTAGTGATCAAAAAGAATGGTACACGTGAAGAATTTAATCGTGAGAAGATCCTAAAAGGACTTATTCGGGCCGCTGAAAAACGGCCGGTTACCATGGAACAAATGCAAAGTATTGTCGATTCGGTCGAAAATCAGTTGCGTGCGATTGGTGAAAACGAAGTCTCCAGTCAGGCGATCGGTGAGTTTGTCATGTCTAAACTAGCCGATGTCGATGATGTTGCCTATATCCGTTTTGCCAGCGTTTATCGACAGTTTAAAGATATGTCCGTCTTCATGCAGGAACTGCAGGACATGATGAAGAAAGAAAAGACCAAGAAGTAAAGATCATCGCAGCTGAAAATGGTAAACCGGACCTGAGGCAAATGTCTCAGGTCCATTGTCTGAAAAGAGGTGAAAGTGCATGCAACGTCCTGATACATTTAGTCCACAGGCAGGGTTTGTGTTAACAAAAGCCGGTCATTTGAGTGATTTTGACGAAAAAGTGGCAATTTCACTCTATCAGCCGCTCATCGGGCCGATTGCGATGGCATTGTATCTGAGCCTGTGGCAGGAAGTTAAAGATCGCGCACTAGTGACTGATCGACGTCTGCAATTATGGCTGCTGGATTTGTTAGATATTGATATTGATCAATTATTCAATGCGCGTGTCAAACTGGAGGCGGTCGGGTTACTGCGCACTTATACGCAAGTCGACTCATTAGGGCGTTACTACGCTTATGAGTTGTATGCACCGGTGGCACCTGATGCCTTTTTCAAGGACGATCTTCTCGGGTTGCTCCTATACGACAAAGTCGGGGAAAAAAGATACGATGAGCTGGTTGGCCAATTTAGCCTCAAACCAGTGCGCAGACCTGAATGGCAGGAGATTACAGCCAGTTTTCTCGATGTGTTTCGGTTTGATCATGATTTGAGCAAGGAACCACCAGCAGTGGTGGCAGCTAAATCAGATATGACGCAAAAAGAAGCCACGCGGCCACGGCTTGGCACAGGCGGCGGCTATGATTGGGCATTAGTCAAAGCGATGCTGGCGAATAGTAATATTCAAGCGGGGCAACTCGCAACGCATCAGGAAGCGTTGTATCAAATCGCCGGTTTTTACGGGATTCAACCGCCGGATTTTGCTCGCTTGATTAGTCGCGCCACAGATGTCATGACCGGCAAGATTAATTTGAGTCAATTGCGGCGCTTAGCTGAACAAGGCTACACCCGAGCACAACCACATGCGCAGCCGACGACCACGACGGCGCCGCCAAAAGTGGCATCAGCTGACGAAGCTTTGTTGCAAAAAGCCAAAAGTATGCCACCGCGCCAATTCTTAACCGCCACCAAGCAGGCAAAAAATGTCCGAATGTACCCGGCTAACAACGAGTTACGTGCCGTTCAGCAGCTGAGTGAGCGGAATGTGTTCGATGCGCCGACGATCAATATTTTGATTGATTATATTTTACGAACCAATGACAGTATTAATCAGGCATTGCTTGATGCAATTGCTAACAGTTGGCTGAAAGCTAATGTGAACAGTCCTGAGGCTGCTTTGAAACAGATAAGTGACTTTGAAAAACAGAAGGCCAGTGGCCAAAAACGGCGTCAAGGTAGCGCCAAAGGTCCGCGGCAGGAGAAGTTGCCAGATTGGGCACAAGAAGGTTACCAGCCTGAAAAGAAAAAGGTGAGCGATGCTGACCGCGAGAAACTAGCAGCCCAATTGGCGAAACTGCGTGAACTCGGTGATAAAGGAGGCGCGAACTGATGGAAGATATGCGGAAACGAATTGCCATGTTGATGGATTCTCGACAGTGGCGGGATCGTTATTTCAAGATGGTCAAAGAAGCCTTGCAGGACCCTGAAGTTCAGGCTTTTCTAAAACAACATACCGGCGAACTCGCCGATGATGCGATTGATCGCGGAACCGCGAAGATCTACGAATTTGTCAGCGAACGAAACAAAATTGCTCGTGGCGAATTACCATTGGCACCGGGGTATAAGCCGACCCTGGTGGCAGCTAACGGTTTGATTGACGTCGCGTATGAACCAACAGATGCCAAAATTGCGGCCGATGAGGAGGCTAAACAGGCTTCCTTAGTCACCTCGGTTAACATGCCCAAGGACATTCGTGGGGCAAGCTTAACCAATTACGATCCGACTGATGAGCGGATGGATGCTTTGTTGGCGGCTAACCAATTCGTTCTCGCCGTTGTTGCCGATCCTAAGGCTTTTCATCAAGGACTATATTTGAGTGGGCCATTTGGAGTCGGCAAAACATATTTGCTTGGCGCCATCGCCAATGATCTTGCCGAAAAAGGTGGGATTGCCAGTACCTTGATTCATGTCCCAACATTTGTGGTTGAAATGAAAAATGCCATCGGGAACAACACCGTCTTGCCAAAGATTGACCGCATCAAACGCGCGCAAGTTCTGATTCTTGATGATATCGGTGCTGAAAGCATTAGCCCATGGGTTCGCGACGATGTTCTTGGCATCATTTTGCAGTATCGCATGCAGGAAAAAATGCCGACCTTGTTTAGCTCGAATAAAAGCATGGAAGATTTAACTGCCTCACTTGCCGGCACAGATCGCGGAAATTCAGAGATGCTCAAAGCCAAGCGCATCATGGAACGGATTCATTTTTTAGCTAAAGAAGTGCAGGTCGGCGGTGAAAATCGGCGCAATCCATTGGCAGATTGACGCTCAAAGTAGCGCTATTCAGTTGTAAACCGTTGGCGGATGATGTTATTTCCAGAATTACTTGTAGCCTTGCGGACGGAGCTAGTTCACACTGTGGCTGAAACGCGCTCTCTGGCGCAAAAACCTGCACATAAGGACCTCAAGCCTAAAATGACCAAAGCCCAGCCATTTAGGCTTGAGGCCACTTCTGTTCCGGTTTCTAAACGCGCCAGAGAGCGCTCTTTTTCAGAAAACCTCTTGCACCTGACTGCGCAATGTGTTTCAATGAAGCTATCGAAGACGGAAGCAACAAAGGATCATCCAATAGAGAGCAAGACCATGGCTGAAAGTCTTGCAAGATCTGATCCGAACCACTTCTCGAGATTGCCGCAAGGCCCTGTTACGCAGGTTACGCGTCAATTAAGTGGCCAACAGCCGGTGCTGTTGGCAAACTGGGTGGAACCGCGATCACTGATCGTCCCTGATGTCTCTTAAGAGATGTCAGGGATTTTTTGGTTTCTTCGAAAAAACAATAAAGGAGTCTTACTCATGGCATTAGATATTACATTTCCTGATGGTAACGTCAAACAGTTTCCTGATGGCACCACAGTTAAGGCAATCACCGAGGGTATTAGTAATAGCTTGGCAAAGAAGGCTGTCGCCGGCAAGTTAGATGGCGATTTGATCGCTTATGACGAACCGATTGCGCATTCTGGTCAATTGCAAATTATGACCAAGGATGATGCAGAAGGTTTGACCGTTTTGCGGCAGACAGCAGCGTTCGTACTGGCCGCTGCTTTGAAAGACTTATACCCGGATATTCATTTTGGTCAGGGTCAAGCAACGGAAGACGGTTTTTACTACGATACCGATCGTGCTGACGGTCAGGTGAGTGTTGATGATTTGCCAGCCGTTCAAAAGAAAATGGAAGCGATTATCAAGGAAAACGCGGCACTTGAACCAGTTGTGTTGAGTCGCGCCGAAGCTTTCCAAGCCTTCAAAAATGATCCATTCAAGAAGCAGTTGGTTGAAGCTGCTGGCGATCCGATCAAAGGCTATAAGTTAGGCGACTTCGTTGATTTTGAAGAAAAAGTGTTGCTACCAAGTCTCAAGGACTTGAAGCATCTGAAGCTGCTGTCAGTGGCTGGTGCTTACTGGCAAGGCAAGAGCAGCAACCCGATGCTGCAACGGATCTACGGCACGGCATATTGGAGCGAAAAGGGTCTGGAAGATGATGCCAAACGACGCCAAGAAGCTGCTGAACATGACCATCGGGTGATCGGCCGTGATTTGGATCTATTCTTCGTTGATCCTAAGGTTGGTGCTGGCTTGCCGTACTGGATGCCAAATGGTGCCACGATTCGTCGTGTTATCGAACGCTATATCATTGACAAGGAAATTGCCGATGGGTATGAACACGTCTACACACCTGTTTTAGCTAACTTGGATCTCTATAAGACGTCTGGTCATTGGGATCACTATCGCGAAGACATGTTCCCGCCAATGGACATGGGTGACGGCGAAATGTTGGAATTGCGGCCAATGAACTGCCCAAGCCATATTCAGATTTATAACCATCACATTCGTTCTTATCGTGAATTACCGTTGCGGATCGCAGAACTCGGCATGATGCACCGTTATGAAAAGTCAGGTGCCCTGTCCGGCCTGCAACGTGTCCGTGAAATGACGCTGAACGATGGTCATACTTTTGTTGCTTTAGACCAAGTTCAAGAAGAATTCAAAAAGATTCTGCGCTTGATCATGGATGTCTATGAAGACTTCAATATCACCGACTACAGTTTCCGGCTTTCATATCGTGACCCTAAGAACACCGAAAAATACTTCGATGATGACGAAATGTGGACCCGTAGCCAAAGCATGTTAAAAGGTGCCATGGACGACTTGAAACTGGATTATTACGAAGCCGAAGGTGAAGCTGCCTTCTATGGTCCAAAGTTGGATATCCAAACGAAGACCGCACTTGGCAATGACGAAACCATGTCAACCATTCAACTGGACTTTATGCTTCCGGAACGGTTTAATCTAACCTACGTCGGTAAAGACGGTGAAGAGCATCGGCCAGTCATGATTCACCGCGGGATTGTCGGCACGATGGAACGGTTCATTGCCTATCTGACCGAAATCTACAAGGGTGCCTTCCCAACTTGGCTAGCACCGACACAAGCTGTTTTGATTCCAGTCAACAATGATCTGCATCTGGATTACGTCAATCGCATTAAGAAACAAATGTTAGCCGCTGGTCTCCGCGTTAAAGTTGACGATCGGAACGAAAAGATGGGCTACAAGATTCGTGAAGCGCAAACTAAGAAGATTCCATACACCGTTGTTGTCGGCGATAAGGAATTGAATGATGCTGCGGTTTCAGTTCGCCGCTATGGGGATGAACACACCGAAGAAGAAGCAGGCAACATGTTCATCGATGCTTTAGTCGCTGAAGTGAAGAATTACAGCCGTGACGGCAAAACCAAGCCAGGCGAAGCGACCAAGGTTTTAGGTGATTAGTGTCATTTTCAATCAAATGGGGAAGGAACTTTTGAGACATTGTTCTCAAAGCTCCTTTTTCTTTTGATCAAAATCCCGAAACGCGCCATCAGTTTTGGATTATTTTGAGGTTTGGAAACACTATTTTAGAACTTTAAATGTCTTTGATTTTGGTTCCCAGACAGCTAGGTGAACCATATTGCCTGCATGCATTTCGATACGGGTGACAGCGGCGTAACCAAGTTTCGAGAAAAAATGATAGCCGATACCGGGGATGGCCGCTTCGACAAGACTGCTTATCGCCGTGCCATGACTACCGACAGCGACGAATGCTGAACTTGGCAGCCCATATAAAAATGAAAGGTAGCGTTCTTGAACTTGATGAATAGATTCACCAGGTTTTTCAAAGAATGTTAAATCTTGCCACTGCTGATTAACATAGTCAGAAAAATTTGGCAGCCATGCAGGCATTTTTCGCTCCACCAATAGTTCGTTTTTTTGAACGGGTAAGCCGTGATCATCTGCAATCGGTGTGATCGTATCAACGGCACGTTTGAGTGGGCTTGAAAAAAAGGCCGTGTACGGATATTGATGCAAACTGTCAACCAACTGCTGAGTTTGCCGCTGACCAGCGCTGGTCAGTGGCCGAAAAAAATCATCATGAATCGTGATGTCTGGTTCAGCATGCCTCACTAAGTCAATTGTTGCCATGGTGATTTCTCCTTTCATTCATAATTTTGTTGTTAGTATCTTTAGGAACAGGTTTGTTCTCGCCAAATTTAGCACATCCGCCATTTGTTTTCAGCATGTATGATAAACTGGACACATTTACGACACACGTCAAAAGAAAGGGTGACTCGGTGTTTATCGCATTATGGGCTTCATGGCTCGTCTTATTCGTGGTCACAAAGATCCTCGCTGCCGTTTTGTATTTGGTGGTTTTGTTCGCTTACATGAAGCTGCCATGGCGGACCCCGAATCAGCGCGGTTACTGGTTAATTGCCCATCGCGGCCGTGGCCTGTTAGTGATCATGGGCATTGTGATGTTGCTAACTGTTGTTGGTGCTTATGGCATCGCAACTTGGTGGTTTGCTAAAATTGAATTTCAACCTCAAGGTGTGGCTGTTTTCGGCAGTGTTGGCATTGTGTTACTCTCATGGCTGGTTGGCCTACCAAAAAAATTACGCAGGTTTCGTGGCAAAGTGAGTGCCGATCAGAAACGAGATAAAGGGGAAAACGATGATGACTGATGAACCAATTGTTCAAAATCCACAACTTATTCATTTGATTCAGTTATTACGGGCTGATCAGAATGATGAGACCCAAGCCGCTTTTTACGCTGCTTTAAAGACTGCTAAATTCATGTTGCCTGTTGGGACAACGAGAGATGGTGATCCGACAATCGTCATGATTACGGATGATCAAGGACAGGACTTCTTACCAATTTTTACCGACCAGGCTAATTTCGGTAAAAGCCCAGATCATGATCAATACGCTGTTGCCACCATCAATGACTGTGCCAACTTTTTATACGAAGATCACGATATACAAGGTGTCGCCATCAATCCATACGGCGAAAACATGCTGCTATCACGCGCCAACTTGTTTTACGTGGCTAAACCTGATAGTGCTAAAAATGGTGAGGCTGTGCGGATCGGTGAACCGCCGCGGGAAACCGCCACATTAGTTAAGCACTTGCGCGACTACTTGGCGAAGCTGAGAACTGTTCATGCAGCCTATTTGACCACCATGATCCGCGCTGATGATACCCAAAGCCTGTTGCTGGTCGTAGATGCAGATAAGGGAACAGACCTACACGCCGTTGTTGCCTTTGCAGAAGCTTATTTACCAGAAACGACCCAATTCCACGTAAGTCCTAATGACAATGAATTAGGACGCTATGTGAGCGGTGAGTTTGCGCCATTTTATCAGCGGTAAAATCGCTAAAAGCTGAAACTTGACGTCGCCTGAATGTTCCTGTATAGTTATATCCGTTGAGAAAAAGCAGAAGTTCCCGCTTCTCGCCTAAGTCCTTGGACCGCTAGGCTCATTAGTTCGGTATTTAATGAACAGCGGGGTCTTTGTGGCCACGCTGTTTTTGTTTTTTCTCTGAAATTCACACGGAGGTGAACAACCATAGCAAGAGATCTGATAGTCAATGACAGTATTCGCGCACGTGAAGTTCGATTGATCTCCCAGACCGGTGAACAGCTCGGCGTTAAGAGTACGCGTGACGCCTTGGCCATTGCCGAGGATGCAAATTTAGATGTTGTCCTAGTATCGCCTAATGCCAAGCCACCGGTTGCCCGTATTATGGATTACGGGAAATTCCGGTTTGAGCTTCAAAAGAAAGAGCGCGATGCTCGGAAGAAACAAAAGACTGTCACCATCAAGGAGATCCGCCTAAGCCCAACCATCGGTGAAGCAGATTTCAATACTCGACTCAAGAACGCCACCAAGTTCCTTGAAAAAGGTGACAAGGTTAAAGTCAGCGTTCGGTTCCGTGGTCGGGCAATCACGCATAAGGACCTTGGTCGCAAAGTCCTTGAGCAGATGGCGGATGCCGTTAAGGAAATTGCTGCTGTTGAAACGCATCCTAAGATGGACGGCCGCAGCATGTTCTTGATGCTTGCACCGCGTGCCGAGAAGTAGTTTTCGGCAAGATCGTATAAAAAGCGCAAACTGGTGAACTTCACCAGCAACACGCTGATGTTTACAGGAGGAAAAAGTCATGCCAAAATTCAAGACCCACCGTGCTTCCGCAAAGCGTTTTAAGAAAACCGCATCAGGTGCACTGAAGCGCGGTCATGCTTATACGTCTCACCGTTTCCACGGCAAGACCAAGAAACAACGCCGTCAATTGCGTAAGTCAGCATTGGTATCCCACTCAGATATGAAGCGGATCCGCCAGATGCTCAGCCAGATGAAATAATAATCTATCGGATTTGATTTGAGGAGGAATTCTAATGCCACGTGTTAAAGGTGGAACAGTTACTCGTAAGCGTCGTAAGAAGGTACTGAAGCTCGCTAAGGGCTATCGTGGTGCCAAGCATTTGCTGTTTAAGGCAGCTAATGCCCAAGTCATGGTGTCATACCGTTATGCTTTCCGCGATCGTCGCGCTAAGAAGCGTGATTTCCGTCGTCTTTGGATTGCACGGATCAACGCCGCGGCACGCATGAACGATATTTCCTACAGCAAGCTAATGCATGGCTTGAAGGTTGCAAATGTCGACATGAACCGTAAAATGCTCGCTGACCTTGCTGTTAGCGATCCAGATGGCTTCAAAGCTGTGGCTGATACAGCTAAAAAAGCTTTGGCTTAATGCCAATTTAAAAGAGCATGTCACAACTCGCTTTGGCGAGCGGACATGCTCTTTTTGCGTATATAAGTGAAAAACATGGGTTCACATTAAGAAAACCAGCTCACGTGAGCTGGTTTTTTAATGATATTGCCGAACCCCCAAGGGCTGATAGTTGGCAATGAACGTACTGATGGCGGTTAGATCATCCGAGAATAACACGTTATCGAACGCATCCTGATCAAAGAAACCTTGGTCAACTGCGGTTTGATACATCTGTTTCAAAGGTTGGTAATACCCATTTTGATCAAACATGATCGTTGGGCTTGCGTTAAGGCCAATTCGGGAGAAGGAAATTGCTTCGGTGATTTCTTCCAAAGTGCCAGGACCGCCGGGAAGGGCAAGGTCGGCATCTGCCATCTCGATCATTTTGGCTTTTCGCGTTCCCATGTCAGCAACGACTTCTAAATGCGTCAAGGCTGGCATGGCTAAGCCGCGATCAGCGAGCACTTGCGGCATGATGCCGATGACGTCACCGCCATGGTCAAGGGCACTTTGCGCAACTGCGCCCATTAGTCCGAGTTTACCGCCGCCATAAATCAGCGTATCGCCACGTGCCGCAATCCATGCGCCAACTTTGCTTGCTGCCTGTAGAAATGCTGGATCCGCGCCACTATTGGCGCCACAATAAACTGCAATTTTCATGTTGTCCCGCCTTTCGTTCACCCGTTTATCATACGGCGTGAAAACAAGCGGGACAAGGCGTTAACCCAATTTTTGTTTAAAGTTGATTGATGTCTTTACGAACCGGATGGGTGACATGACGATCTTGCATCACAATCAACTTGCCCGGGGCGTGGTGTGTTTCCAACATTTCATGCGCAGCAATGACGCCATCCACGTTAAAAGCAAATGATTGCGCTACACGAACTTGCAGACCCCATTTTTGGGCGACATCAACTAAATAGGCAAAGCCATCATGAACAGAATAGTCCTTCGATGGGTTCAATTGCAGGTGGGTTGTGCCAGGCTTGCTGCTAACATCAACGTCAGCATAAGCGGTCGTCACATATTGACCGCCAGCTTTGACAAGCTTTAGCGAGGCACCGTGGTCTGCAGCGCCAAAAACGGCGTTGACCACAGCATCAGCACGACTGTCAGGTAAATCATCTGTATAGCTGTAAATCTGATCGGCCCCGAGTTGCTGCAAATAGTCGTGGTGTTGGGCACCTGCAACGGCAATGACATTTAATTTTTCAAACTTGGCGAGCTGCACCAAGATAGCACCAACACCGCCGCTTGCGCCAATGACTGCCAAAGTTTGGCCAGGCTTAAGTGACAGCATATAGTGCAAAATGTTAAAAGCAGCTAAGCCAACTTGCGGTAGTGCAGCAGCGTCCAAAAAGCTTAAGGCAGTCGGTTTTTTGTAAATTTTTGAAGTTGAGGCGGTGACATACTCGCTGTAACCGCCAATTGGTCGATAATTCAAGACAAGATCACCAATAGCAAAGTCAGTCACCCCTTCGCCGAGTTTGGTAATTCGCCCAAGAACATCTGTGCCAGGGACAACTGGGAACTTAACTTTTCGAAAAGCCGCTTGTTCACCACGACGCAGTGAAGCATCGTAGGGATTCAAGCCAAAGCCAAGAACCTGCAATTGTACTTGGCCAGTTTTTGGTTCGGGAATCGGCGCCTCAATGGTTTCAAAAACGCTCGGATCACCATACTGTTCAAAACCAAAACGTTGCATAGTCTTTCACCTCCGTCGCCAATCAGCTAACCGACCACTTTTTGCCAGCCAGCTTTTGGCGTTTGTCAATTCTTCTTCATTCAAATTGTGACTTTGCCCATGACGGAAAATCGTGACATCGGCACCTTGCTCTTCAAGGTACGTATCGAGCACTTTGAAGTTTTGTGCTGGCACAATCGGATCTTGGTCGCCATGTGACATCCAGACTTTGACATCGCTAAGATCTTGTTTTGAATCGACTGTCGAAAGTGCCATCGGGTGGAAGAAAATGCCTGTGTGGAATGTATCACTTCGCGTCAATAACGCCCGTGCAGCAACGTTAGCGCCGTTAGAATAGCCGATCACGATAAATCGCTCATAGTCGATGTCAAATTTCCGGCAAAGGTCATTTAACACTGAAAATAGCCAAGTGGTCTCCTGTTCAAGATCGTTTAAATCAAAGCCGCCATTTTCCGTGTGCTTGAAGTAGCGGTTCATGCCTTGTTCTTGCACGCGACCGCGAATCGACAACATGGGACTATTTGGCGAGAGGTACTTGCCAATTGGCAGTAAGTCATTTTCATCGCCGCCTTGGCCATGCAGTAATAGTAATGGTGAGACAGTTGGATCACCTTTAACAAATGCGTAGTTTACTTTATCTTCTGCCATCGCAACCTCCAATCATTAACGTCCGCGCCAGTCGGTTTTGACTGGGGTTAATTGCTTTTCAATTTCTTCGCGTTTGCTTTCCAAGAATGGTGGCAACTCTAAGTGAATGCCAGCTTCATCATAAGTTTCATCCTGTAAGAAGCCTGGGCCGGTGGTTGCAAGTTCAAACAAAATTTGCGGTGCCGCGCGGAAATACTCGGATTTGAAGTAGAAGCGGTCAACGTAACCTGATTGTGGCAAACGATACTGCTTGATGCGATCAATCCATGTACCTAAGGTTTCTCGATTCTCAGTCGAGAAAGCCGCGTGGTGAATGTTGCCAAAGCCCTCCTCGGCAATCGGCAGATCTTCTCGATGCTCAAGAATCACTTGGGCGCCATGACCGCCTTCGCCAACCTCGTAAAGTGACCAGTTGCCATCTTCAGCAATTTGCTTATAACCCATAATCTCGGTCAGTACATATTGCATATGACCTAAGTTGAAAATGGTAACGGTCACTGGTCCAAGGCCAGTAATCGCGAATTCCTCAGGTACGTCATTGTGTTTCCATGGCGTCCCACCGGCAACCCCATGATCGTTTTCATCGGATACAAGCTGATACTGTTGATCATCTTGATCATGGAAGTTAATAATCTTGGTACCGAATTGATTGCTAATACCTTCATTAGCAACTCCTTTTTCAGCAAACCGCTTGAGCCAATAATCTAACGCTGCATCACTAGGCACACGAAAACTTGCGCGGGAGATCATGTTCGTGCCTTTTTTACCTTTAGGCTGGTTAGGGAAGGTGAAGAATGTCATGTCAGTTCCGGCAGTACCTTGATCATCAGTGAAATAAAAATGGTACGTATCCAACGCATCTTGGTTAACTGTCTTCTTAATGAGATGCAATCCCAACGTTTTGCTCATGAAGTCAAAAATCGCTTGAGGATCGCTGGCCATGGCTGTGACGTGGTTCATACCTAATAATGTGTGTTCAATCATGGAAATCCACTCCTTTGGTTTTAAAATACGTTTCAATGGCTTGACGTTGTGCCTCGAACTTCGGCGGCAGTCCGAGACCTTCGCCGAGGTGGGCAAGCGGCTCATCTAACGCAAAGCCGGGTTCCGTAGTGGCAAATTCAATCCGGTTATCGGCAGGATCGCGAACATATAGGCTCTTAAACCAGCCGCGATCAGCAAACTCCTCAACTTCATAGCCATGTTGTGCGGCAATTGTCCCCAGTCGCGGCAGTGCTTCTTCATGGTCAACGGTTAACGCAAAATGATCCATGCTTCCGCGGCCAAATCGTTTGATGCTATCAGTGAGGCTAGGCTTAAGGGTCAAGGTGTTACCGGCCTCAAGCTTGAATTGATTATTTTCGGGGGTCACACCCAGCATGGTTTGAAAGAAGGTCTTTTCAGCTTCATGATCGGCCACTGGGAGATCGACATTAATTAATCCGGTAATCTGGTTTTCGCCCGGAACATCGTTTGGCACGACAAGTTGCGTTGGTAACGTTTGATCGGTCACCAACAGTCGGACCGGCGTATCAGCCGGATCAACCAAAGTTAAACTGGTCAGCGTGGCTGTCACCACACAACCTGCCATCCGCAGACGCTGTTCCCAAAATGCCAATGACCCAGTTGGAATGGCAAGATCAATCCCACCCAATTGATTTTGCCCATCGTAGCGATGCCCCAATCGATCAATCGCAAAAAAGGTAACCACACTGCCAGGAGTTCCTTGGTAATCACCGAAAAACAGATGTCGAACATGAACATTCTCCTGATTGACGGTATTTTTGACCAGACGTAAACCTAAAACCTTTGTATAAAACTGAATTGTCGCTGGTGCATCACCGGTCAACAGCGACACATGATGCAAACGGGTCATGACATTGCCTCCTTTTTGATACACTTACTAAAAATAAGTATAACAGTCTTATTCGCTGAATGCGAGTCGCTGCTATCAACCTAATCGTACCTTGTTTTGACATATAAGGCGATGATTTCGTCTTTAAAAAGATAACGGTTTCATTCAAGTTTGACGCTTGTTTGGAAAAATAGCAATTTTTATAATTGTTGAAGGATTTTGCTGTTGGAAGAAAACAGAATAGCTTAACTAGCTTCTTTAATTTTAATGGCAAGCAGAGAGCTCGCGGAACCATCCCGGACAAAGGCGTACACCTTTGGATCAATAGGATTGGAGCTCGCCACGCCTGTCAATGAAGCTGACTCGCGCTCGGCACGCTTTTCGGCTATAATATAAGGATATGAAAACCGGAGAGGGGACAAGATTTGTGGCAGTTTTTGAGCCGACTTGGCTGGTAACGAATATTTTCAGTTTGACACCTGCCAGCTTGAAACAACAAGGGATTAAGGCGGTCTTGACGGATCTAGATAATACGTTGATGGCGTGGGATCATCCCGAAGGCACTGAAACACTGACTCGCTGGCTGACGGACTTGCGCAATAGCGGGATTAAAGTGGTGGTCGTCTCGAATAACAATGCAAATCGAATCCACAAGGCAATGGCCAAGCTGGGTGTGGCATATGTTGCTCGTGCTTTGAAGCCGCTTCCTGTGGGTATCACGAAAGCCCGCAAACAATTAGGGCTTAAGCGATCTGAAGTGGTGATGGTTGGCGACCAATTGCTGACCGATATTTGGGCAGGCAATCTTGCTGGTGTGCGAACCGTTTTAACCCAGCCACTTGTTCAAAGTGATGCGTGGAACACCAGAATTAATCGTTACTTTGAAGGTTACGTTTTTAAAGCACTCGCCAAGAAACGGCATTTGGATTATCAGGAGGATATTCATGGATACCACGAACACTGAAACAGAGCGCCGTTGCATAGGCTGCGGCGCTATTTTGCAAACAACTGATCCCAAAAAGCCCGGATACTTGCCAAAAGCCACTTTAAACAAGGCCGATCCTGATGACGAGATTTATTGCCAGCGCTGTTTTCGGTTGCGGCACTACAACGAAATTGCGCCGGTGACGTTGACGGACGATGATTTTTTACGCTTGTTGAATGCCATCGGTGAAAGTAATGCGTTGATTGTCAACGTCATCGATATTTTTGATTTCAATGGCAGTGTCATCCCTGGACTGCATCGTTTTGTGGGTGACAACCCAGTCATTCTTGTCGGGAACAAAGCCGATGTGTTGCCGAAGTCGCTTAACCCGAATCGATTGAAGAATTGGTTACAGCAGCAGGCAAAGGCACAAGGGTTGCGTCCGGTAGCCACGATGCTGGCCAGCGCTAAAAAAGGTTTTGGCGTTGATGAGCTGTTGGATGCCATTGAAAAATATCGTGATCATCGAGACGTTTATGTGGTCGGCGTGACGAATACTGGTAAATCGACTTTGATCAATCGAATTATAAAAGAATTGACTGGCGTTGAGGATTTAATTACCACGTCGCGTTTTCCGGGAACGACGTTGGATCGCATTATGATCCCGCTGGATGATGGCCAATCATTGATTGATACACCAGGGATCATTCATCGGCATCAGATGGCACACTTTGTCGGCCCTAAAGACTTAAAATTAGTCTCACCGACTTCCGTCATCAAGCCAGCAACCTATCAATTGAATGAAGGCCAAACTATTTTTCTTGGCGGTTTAGCGCGATTTGATTACCTTCGCGGAGGTCGCAACAGTTTCGTTATTTACACTGATAATCAGTTGACACTGCATCGCACCAAGTTAGAAAATGCAGATGATTTCTATCAGAAGCATGTGGGCGGTTTACTGTCACCACCACAGGCGGATGAAGTGCCAGACTTTCCGCCATTGGTTCGGTTTGAATTCACCCCAAAGGAAAAAGCCGACTTAGTTTTCGCCGGGTTAGGCTGGATCACTGTGCCTGCTGGTGTTACGGTTGCCGGCTATGCGCCAAAAGGTGTGGATGTTTTGTTACGGCGTGCGTTCATTTAGAAAAACTATCTTTGGTATCAAAATTAATCATGTCGAAGTAAAACGTGTACGGCGGTAAGTATCCATGACCACAACGAGGCACTCAGCCAGTTGTGTTTAAAGAGCTATGCCTGCCGACACGGTTAGAGGAGCGTTATTGATGTTAACAGGGAAACAGAAACGGTATTTACGCAGTTTGGCGATGACCACGAAGCCGTTAATCAATGTTGGTAAGAACGGTTTAGGTGACACGTTTGTGGCTGGGGTGAAAGATGCCCTCGAAGCGCGGGAACTAGTTAAAATCAGTTTACTGCCGGCTGCTGATGATACACCGCAAGAGGTGGCCGATACCTTACAGGCGGCCATTCAAGGTGTGGAGATCGCCCAAATCATCGGTCACACGGTTGTTGTCTATAAGCAGGCTGAGAAGAAAGATCATCGAAAAATTAGCCTGGAAGTTAACGCACGCTAAGAGGATCACTATGGAGAAGACGCAGAGTGTCACATTGACCCAGCCCGTGATCTCCGTTGAAATGCGCGAGCAGATTCTTGGCCAGCATCGGCGAAAACAGATTGGCCTATTTGGTGGGACTTTTAATCCGATTCACAACGGTCATTTAATCATGGCCGAAGCAGCTGGCACGGAGCTGGGATTAGAAAAAGTTTATTTTATGCCCGATAATCAACCACCGCATGTCGACACCAAAACTGCCATTTCAGCGCGGCATCGTGTGAATATGGTGCAACTAGCTATCGCGGATAATCCGCTTTTTGGATTGGAAGGGATTGAAATCCGACGAGGCGGTGTCAGCTACACTTATGAGACGATGTTGGAGCTGCACCGGTTACATCCAGACACCGATTATTATTTCATTATTGGAGCCGATATGGTGGATTATCTGCCAAAGTGGTCGCACATTGACGAACTTGTCAAATTGGTGACATTTGTCGGTGTTAAACGGCGTGGGTATACGCCAGCTAGTCGTTATCCAATTCTGTGGGTGGATGCGCCTTTGATTGATATCAGCTCAACTGATGTGCGTGATCGGGTCGAAAATGGCCGAAGTTTGAAGTATCTGGTACCTGATTCAGTAATTGATTATATTCAAAAAGAGGGATTATATCGTGAGTGAACATCAATATCCGGCAAGTCTGACACATGGCTTAAGTCGTGAGGAAATTTTAAATCGGCTGCACAATCGGCTCGATGAACCGCGTTATGAGCATTGTTTGCGGGTCGAAGCGACTGCCATTGAATTGGCCAAGCGTTTTGATCAAGACGTTGATCGCGCAGGCTTAGCAGGTTTACTGCACGATTATGGTAAAGAGATTCCAGTTGAAACCTATAAACGCGTGATTATTGAAGATGGTTTCGATCCGGATTTGTTGCAATATGGCCGCGGGGTTTGGCATGGTGTTGTCGGCGTTCATTTCATTCAAACAGAGGTCGGCATTACTGATAAGCAAGTATTGACTGCCATTGCGCGGCACACGACAGGTGATCCGGAAATGACCAAGCTTGATGAAATCATTTTTGTTGGTGATTTTATCGAACCGGCGCGATCTTTGCCGGTTGAAGCAAAGGCGCGTAAGGCAGCGGAAACGAACTTGGAAGAAGCTAGTCGAATTGAATTGGAGAATACCTTGACTTATCTCATTGGTGCGCGCAAACTCGTTTTTCCAAAGACACTATTAACTTATAACGCATTCTTAACAAAGGAGTAATTTATGATTGATTCAAAAACGATGTTGGAAGTTGCTGTCAAAGCAGGTGATTCTAAGCGTGCTGAAGACATTGTGGCGCTAGATATGCGCGGTGTCAGTTTATTAGCTGACTACTTTGTCATTATGAGCGGTACTTCAGATCGACAAGTGCAAGCGATTGTCGATGAAATTGAGGATAAAGAAGAAGAAGCCGGCGTTACGATTCGTCGTATTGAAGGCCAAAAAGGATCGAAATGGATGCTGATTGACATGAACGATGTTGTCGTGCACGTCTTCATGCCAGAAGAACGCCAATTCTACAACCTTGAAAAGTTATGGCAGGAAGCACCGCTGGTTGAAGTAGATCAGTGGGTTGAAGCATGATTTATCAAACGTTTGCCGAAGTTTACGACAAACTGATGGATCAATCACTCTATTCGCAGTGGCGGGATTATGTCACGAAGCGGGTTGCACCAGCTGGTCAGCCTATCTTGGAGTTGGCAGGCGGTTCGGGTTTCTTGGCTGTGTTGTTGGCGCAAGCCGGCTATCAGGTGACCGACTTTGATTTATCGGACGAAATGTTGTCGCTGGCGGCAGAAAAGGCTGAGGAAGCCGATGCCCAACTGGCTCTTATTCAAGGCGACATGCGTGATTTGAGTGATTTACCACCGTTTCCGGTCGTGACATGTTTTGACGATTCCATTTGTTATATGGCGAATCTTGAAGAAGTTAAGCAAGTCTTCACTCAGGTAGCATCTTTGTTGCCGCCGGGCGGGGACTTTCTTTTCGATGCGCACTCGCTATATCAAATGGACCAGATTTTTCCCGGTTATATGTACAATTATCAGACCGATGATTTTGCCTTTTTATGGCACAGTTTCGTAGGTGAGGTGCCGCATAGTGTTGAGCATGATTTAACGTTCTTTCTTTATGATGAGGGCCTAGATGCCTATAAGCCGCTTACGGAAACCCATAAAGAACGAACTTATCCGATTAACGACTATCTCGATGCCTTAACCGCAAGTGGGTTTGAAAAAATTGAAGTGACAGCTGATTTTGGCCGTCAGCCAATTCAGACGGACAGCACACGCTGGTTTTTCCATGCGAAGAAAAAATGAATGACCATGATGATCTTGCAGTTTAGGAGGCGGCCATGCAGACAGTTGGGATGATTGCTGAATTTAATCCATTTCATACGGGTCATGCATATGCCTTGGCACAAGCGCGAAAGCTGGCGCAAGCAGATGTTGTCGTTGTCGTGATGTCTGGTAACTATGTACAACGCGGGGAGCCGGCTATTTTTGATAAATGGGTTCGGGCGCAGGCGGCTTTGCAGCATGGTGCAGACATTGTCGTTGAGTTGCCGGTGACCGGAGCCGTTCAGGCCGCTGACCAGTTTGCTGAAGCCGGTGTGACCGCGTTGGCCGCCATGGGTGTCAACACTTTAGCCTTTGGTACTGAGCATCCTGAAGTTGCTTATGCGGATTTAGCTGAAAAACTGGCGACAGCAGCGTTAACTGGGGATGGATTTCGCGATTATACGCAGACATACGCCACGCAACTCAACGCTGTTTATGCAAAAGCGGTTGGGATCACCCAAACTGATCCTAATTTTATGCTGGGCTTGAGTTATGCCAAGGCTAATTTGGCGTTGAAGAGGCCGATGACGTTGTTACCATTTGCGCGTCGTGGGATTGGTCATGATGAAGTGGGCATTCAAGCCAACATCGCCAGCGCCTCGACAGTGCGTGAGTATTTACGTGCTGATCAATCGGTTGAAGCCATCGTGCCTACTGAGCTTGTCGATTTTTATGCTAAGCAACAACAGTATAGCTGGGCACAATTTTTCCCGTGGTTGAAATATCGCCTGCAAACAGCCGAGCTCAATGAACTGCGGCTGGTCGCAACCATGGCAGAAGGGTTAGAGTATCGCTTCACCCAAAAAATTGATGACGCGCAAGACATGTCTGCTTTTTTGAAGCAGGTAAAATCGAAACGCTATACCTATGCGCGGTTGCGACGGCTAGCGTTGGCCATTACTTTGAATATGACGGCTACGGCGGTTAATCAGGCACGGCAACACCCGCAGTTGCATGTTTTAGGGTTCACGCCAACTGGGCGGCAGTATCTCAATAGTGTCAAGCATGATCTTGACTGGCCCTTGCTCACAAAGGTCAGTGCTGATATGCTTGCACCGGATGGCGTCCTCGCGATGACCCATCGCGCGGATCGATTAATCACAACGATTGGTGGCGTTGAGCAGAACTATGGCCGACGACCACTGATGTGAAGAGCGCGAACTGGCGCGCTTAGTAACCGGAGCATAAGCGGCCTCAGGTGTGATGACCGAACTTGGGTCATTGCGCCTGAGGTCCTTATGCGCAGGTTTCTGCGCCTAGGAACGCGTTTAAAGGAGGTAAACCACATGTTGAAATGGACCGTTCAGGAGTTAATAAAACACGATCAGGAGCCGTTGCATTTTAGCACCACGTTAGATGTTAAAACGGATTTACAGGATCGCGATCCCGAGGTTCTTGACGTGAGTCCCATTCAGGTAAGCGGCGATATTGTCTATGATCGCGGTGACTTTTTGGTCAGTGTTAATCTAAAGGGTGATTTGGTTGTGCCGTCAACGCGCAGTTTGACGCCGGTCACACTGCCGCAAGATTTTACGTTCAGCGAAATTTATTTAACGGACGCTGGTCATGCTGACCAATATGAGGACGGCGAAATTCTTATGCCGCTCGAAGATGCTGAACTGGATCTGTTGCCAGCAATTGAGGACCATCTGTTGTTGAGCATTCCAATGCAGGTCCTGACACCAGAAGAAGTCGCAAGCGGTGATATGCCCTCAGGCGATGACTGGGAAGTTTTAGCTGAAGAGGATTTTGATAAAGCTGTTAAAAAAGAAAAACAGGCGGACAATCCCTTTACGAAATTAAAGGGAATGTTCCCTGATGACGATCAAGCGTGATCAATAAGGTCTTCAGGCTCACGGTAAGGCGATTTGATCTATTGACAAATGGCACCTTCGTAATTGTATTGCGAGGATGCCATTTTCTTTTGTAGTAGCGAAAACGGTTTTTATGAGAAAGTCTTGTTGGGTTAATGACTCAAAAACAGTTGATGAGGGAGCGGGCTCAAAAAGTAAAGCTCGCTGCGGTGAATATAAAAATGATTTCTAATAATCAGTTACTGAGAAACTTAGACAAATTGCACACTACAAAACTAGGGCGCATCCGGATTGAACACAATCTTTCACTTACTAATCGGGACGTCATTGCATTTTGCAAAGAGAAAATTCTGAATCCTGAAGCAATCATGAATCGAAAGGGTAAAAATTGGTACGTCAAGATTGATCACATCATCGTGACAATTAATGCTAACAGTTTCACCATGATAACAGCTCACACAGAGGGATAACATTTTAAAATAGTTGAAACAAAGCAGATTCTGTCAGTTTGCCTGAGGCAGCGTCTTCTTTTTCAAAGAAAATAAGCGAAGAAAAATTGACCGTTTCTAACCTAGCTGTTGACTGTTAAACCCAAGCTGTTTCTGCTAACATAAAAGGAGTAAATGACGAAATGAATGAGGAGGTCCATGTTAATGGATAAACCACAAATTGGTGTTGTCGGCATGGCAGTTATGGGCAAGAATCTTGCCCTGAATATTGAAAGCCGCGGCAATACCGTTGCTATCTTCAATCGCACTGGCAGCAAAACAAAGGCGGTTGTTGAAGAGCATCCGGATAAAAAGTTGGTACCAAGTTACAAAATTGAAGATTTTGTCGCATCACTTGAGAAACCACGCCGAATTATCATGATGGTTAAGGCTGGCGCTGGTACAGATGCTGTTATTAAGGAACTACTCCCGTTATTGGATAAAGGCGATGTGCTGATTGATGGCGGTAATACTTTCTTTGAAGATACCATGCGCCGCAGTGCTGAGCTCGACAAGTCAGGCATTAACTTTATCGGCATGGGTGTTTCCGGTGGCGAGTTAGGCGCTTTGCATGGCCCTTCATTGATGCCAGGCGGCCAAAAAGAAGCCTATGACCTGGTCGCACCAATTCTGGAAGCCATCTCCGCTAAGGCTGAAGACGGCGCACCTTGTGTCACGTATATCGGACCAAACGGCGCAGGCCACTATGTCAAAATGGTGCATAATGGCATTGAATACGGCGATATGGAACTGATCGCTGAAAGCTACAACTTAATGCGCAATCTTCTTGGCCTTGATGTCAAAGAAATGGCTGATATTTTCAGTGAATGGAACAAAGGCGAACTGGATTCTTACCTGATTGACATCACTGCTGACATTTTGACTCGCAAGGATGATCTCGGCAGTGACAAACCGATTGTTGACATGATCCTTGATCGTGCCGGTAATAAAGGCACAGGCAAGTGGTCCTCCCAGTCAGCACTTGAATTAGGGGTACCGCAGAGTGTCATTACTGAATCAGTCTACGCTCGTTATATCAGTGCCATGAAACAAGAACGGGTTGAGGCCAGCAAGGTATTGCCGAAGCCGGTTGCCAATGTTTCTGTTGACAAAAAAGAAGCCATTGAAATGATCCGCAAGGCTCTGTACTTCAGTAAGCTCATGTCATATGCCCAAGGGTTCGAACAATTGCGCTTTGCTTCAGAGAAGTACGATTGGAAGCTGCAATATGGGGACTTGGCCAAGATCTGGCGCGCCGGCTGCATCATCCGCGCTCGTTTCTTGCAAAACATCACTGACGCATATAACAAGAAGCCCGATTTGCAGAACTTATTGCTGGATGACTACTTCTTGAATATCGCCAAGAATTATCAGGAAAGTGTCCGCGACTTAGTTGGTGTTGCTGTCAAGGCTGGTGTACCAGTTCCAGGCTTCTCAGCCGCTATCAGTTATTACGATTCCTACCGTTCAGCCGTCTTGCCTGCTAATCTCACGCAGGCACAACGTGATTACTTCGGTGCGCACACTTACGAACGAACCGATCGCGACGGCATCTACCACTATTCATGGTATACCGAAGCTTAATAACTTCATATTTAAAAATGAAGACCAATCTCACAAACATATTTATTGTTTGAAGGATTGGTCTTTTTATGAGAATTTACCAGTTTTGAAAAATGAGAAAGTCTCCGAACAAAGATTTCTTGTGTTTGTCGAGCCCCATCGTTGCGCGGCTGATAGTCAAAATGAGAAAACTGTGCTAAACTGTCGTAGCATATGTTTTTATGAGAAAAAACAAATGGATTCAGTCTGTGAGTGCGTCAGAGACGAATAAGTATAAGGAGACCATTGATGAGTAAAATATTAATTATTGAAGATGAAAAAAATTTAGCGCGGTTTGTCGAACTGGAATTAAAACACGAGGGCTATGAGACCGAAGTGCATTTTAACGGTCGAACCGGGTTGGAAGCGGCTTTGGCTGAGGACTGGGATGCCATCCTACTTGACTTGATGTTGCCAGAATTAAACGGCCTTGAAGTTTGCCGGCGCGTTCGTCAGGTGAAGAATACACCGATCATTATGATGACCGCGCGGGATTCTGTCATTGATCGCGTCAGTGGCTTGGATCATGGTGCTGATGACTACATTGTGAAGCCATTTGCCATTGAAGAATTACTCGCTCGCTTGCGTGCTTTGTTGCGCCGAATCAGCATTGAAGGCGAAAACAACACTGCTAAGCAGACAACCATCAAATATCGTGATTTAGTGATTGAAAAAGAAAATCGCGTTGTTCGGCGCGGCGACGACATTATTGAATTAACCAAACGTGAGTACGAATTATTGCTGACGCTTATGGAAAATGTCAATGTTGTTTTGGCTCGTGACGTTTTGCTATCAAAGGTTTGGGGTTACAACTCTGACGTGGAAACGAATGTTGTTGACGTCTATGTCCGTTATATTCGTAATAAAATCGATCGACCGGGTGAACCGAGTTATATTCAAACGGTTCGGGGAACCGGCTATGTTATGCGTTCGTAATGATTCCGAAGAAACAAACGCTTGAGCAAACTAGAAAAAGTCCCCGCATCTCGTTAAAGGTTAAATGGGCCTTAACAGTAGGTGTCGGGATTTTTGTGACCTTTGTGACCTTTTCAATGATCCTTTATGGCGCGATGCGGCAGATTTTAGTGAATCAGGAACGCCGAACCGTGACGGACACCCTTAACACCGTCGTCCAACGACTTTCCCCAGTCAGTGGTGACTTAACGATGGCGCAGGTCGTGCCGCGATTGGAAGGTGCAATGCCGAGTGGGCAAGCCTCTATTCCAGCGCCAAGTGAATCGCAAAATCGTATTTTCTCCGATTCCGTGATTCAAAAACTAGCACAAGCGGATGTGAGCGTCTCTGTTTTTTCACCTGATCGGACAAATATTTTTCAATCGCGCGATACGCCGATTACATTAGGCAAGGTTCATGGCGTGGAAGTTCAAGAAGCCAATATTGATGATTTTCATGGCTTGGTCGGTACGGCACCGATTTATTCTGCAACTAGTTCGGATTTGATCGGCTATGTGCAGGTAACGGATAAACTGACGGCATTTCATGCGACCATGCATGAGATTACGTTACTCATTATGGGACTGTCATTTGCGGCTATTCTTATTTCTATTCTCATTGGCTATGCTTTGGCGACGCGCTTTCTCAAGCCGATTAAGCTTATTACGAATGCTATTGATGTTGTCAATGAGGAACCGCAGAGTACGGTTCGGATACCAGCCTTGAAGCGCAACGACGAGCTTGGCGATTTAGTGCTGGAATTTAATGGTATGTTGGATCGGATTCAACGCTACATTGATCAGCAAGGTGAGTTTGTTCAGGATGTTTCCCACGAATTGCGCACCCCTGTGGCGATTCTCGAAGGGCATTTGCAGCTTTTAAATCGCTGGGGAAAAGATGATCCGGAAGTTTTGGCGGAATCTTTAACGGCCTCATTGCAGGAAGTGACTCGCATGAAGAGTCTGATTCAAGAAATGCTAGATCTTACTCGCGCTGATCAAGTGGATATCCAATTTCCAAATGCGGTTGTTGATGTGCACCAGACTGTGCAACAAGTCGTTGGTGATTTTCGGATGATTCATCCGGAATTTACGTTTACATTAGATGACGACTTGGAACAGAAAACGTTTGTGCGCATGTATCGCAATCATTTGGAACAGGTCATGATTATTTTATTGGACAATGCGGTCAAGTATTCCACTGATCGCAAGGAGATTCACGTCTCAATGGCTGAAAACAGCGTTTCCGGTGTCGCCGTTGCGGTGCAAGACTTTGGTGAAGGTATTGCCGAAGCGGATCGTCGACGCGTCTTTAATCGTTTTTATCGAGTTGATAAGGCTCGTAGTCGTGAAAAAGGCGGCAACGGACTAGGTTTATCAATCGCGCAACAGTTAGTTGAGAGTTATCACGGTCAAATTGAAGTTGACTCCGCTTTAGGTCATGGATCCATTTTCCGAATTGATTTACCAACCATCACGGAAGCTAAAGCCCAAGCACTGGCTGCACAGGAAACCACTAAGCGCGCAGAAGCAGGCAAAACTGATACACATATCAAGAGTAATCTTTAATCGTTTTATACCTCAGACGAGCTATTTGTCTGAGGTTTTTTGTTTTCAAGCGCAGGGTGAGTTCATATGAGCGTGTCATCAAGCAACCCACACTGTATGAGGCGAACAAACAGGGGGACATCAAATACTTTTGGCTTCAGATCCTGTCGCGCACACAAATAGCCCTAATCGCAAGCTTTGCGATCAGGGCTATTCATAACTTGACGATTATTTCCGGGGACGCTGTTGTTTACCAGCGTTACGCCGACGTAATTTGCTATGATCAATGGCGTCTGGATCAGCAGGTTTGCTGCTACCTGTTGTACCAGCTGCACCAGCAGTTGCCGTATCCCAGTTATCAAAAGTATGTTCGTCAACAACGATAACCGGTGGATTTTCTTCCATTTCAGCATCCATTCGCTTCCGGATGTTCGGCGTAACAATATAGGTTACGATCGCTTGTTGGATAATCAGAATGATCCCACCAGCACCGAAGTAGAGGCCTAATCCGGCGTTGTACATCATACAAAAGACAAATGTCATGATCGGATTCAGAAAGGCAGTTGTCTGCATGGCTTTACGCTGTTCTGGCGGTACGCCTTGCAGCATGATCAAGCTGACGACAATGTATGGCAGAGTTGCTAAAATCGTGACAATAAAATTGGAATGCCCCAACTGAATGCCAAAAAAAGTGGCTTCAGAAATTTCTGGGGAATAAGCGATGGCTTGATACAAACCAGAGAAAATTGGCAGTTGAATCAGCATTGGTAGGCAGCCCATGGAAGGAATCATGCTTGTGCCATTGGCTGAGTATATTTTCCGCATGTAACCGTTCATTGCCATCTGCTGTTCAGGTGTCTTGGCGCGCTTAGTAGCCTCTTGAACGATCTTTAGTTGTGGCTGGATGATCTTCTGCTTCTCTTGATAAGCCGTCATCGTTCGTTGTTGCCGCAGCATCAGTGGCAGGACAATCAGACGAACTAGCAGGGTGATCACGATGATGGCGATCCCATAACTGCTGGCAGTGCCAACCAGACTGGCGATCCACTCCATCAAATGTTGCAGTGGCAGCCCGATCACTTTATAAAAAGTGCCAAAAAACGGATCCGTCGGCGGCTTCATGGTTGTGCCTTTTTTAGTGGTTTGCGCGCATGCTGCTAAAATCAACGGCAGCAAGCTCACCAACCCAAGTGTGACAAATTTTTTCGACTTGTGCATGAATGTTTTCCCTTCAAAATGTAATCGGGTTTAACTATACTGTATGGACTGGTTGGATTCAACCGGTAACTTGAAAACCGCGGAAGTTTGGCACGTCTTCAAGCGGCTGTTCTTCGTAGGTCGACACGTTTGCATATGGGTTTGGACCGGCCTTAACCTTCGCCACAAATTTGGCAAGGTTTAACGGTTCACCTGCAGCCTGAATAAAGACAGAGCCATCAGACCGATTCTCAATCGTGCCGCTAATATCAAGATTGTCGGCGATCATCTTCGTGGCCCAGCGGAAACCGACGCCTTGCACCCGTCCGCGGACGACGATTTGTTTAGCAAGTTTGACCAAAAAGACACTTCCTTTCTTAATTGGAGATGCTGTCAAGCAGCATTTGCTCATCTTAGCTTTCTCCACAGTCCATACTAGTGTAGCATAAGGCTTATAGTAGAAACGACAACAGACTTAAGTTGGATTTTGTCTTGCAAGAAGAAAACCCGCCAAACGGCATCAAGCAAACAAAGTACCATTTAAAAATAAGGAGAACTTCATGGAATATATTTCATCACCTAAGAATGACAGAATCAAAACAGCCAAGAAACTCACGGTTAAAAAACATCAAAAGGATGCCGGCCGCTACTTATTAGAAGGCCGTCACTTGGTCCAAGAGGCACTTGCCAGTGGCCAGACCCCTTATGATATTTATGCGACCGAAAAGTATGTTGAAGATCGTGCGCTCAAGCCATTTTATGACAAAATCACACAGATTTCTGAATCCGTTTCTGAGCATTTAAGCGACACTCAGACCCCGCAAGGCATTTTTGCTGTGATGCCGCGCCGCGCAGAACAATTGCCAGAGCCATTGAGTGGTCAGTTCTTATTGTTGGATGCGATTCAGGACCCGGGTAACGTTGGGACCTTGGTGCGAACTGCAGATGCAGCTGGGATTCAAACAGTGGTCTTCGGTAATGGGACAGCGGATGCGTTCGGTCCAAAAGTATTACGTGCGATGCAAGGCAGTCAATTCCATGTGCGCATTGTCTCCGCTAAATTAATGCCAATTATCAAAGCCTTACACCGTGGCGGCATCCCGGTTTATGGCTCAGAATTAAATGAAAAAGCTAAAAGTTATCATAGCATTCAACCGAGCGAACGATTTGCCTTAATTGTGGGCAATGAAGGCAATGGCATGGATCCAGTTTTGTTACAAAATACCGATACGAACCTTTACATTCCGATCCGGGGCAAAGCTGAATCATTGAATGTGGCGGTTGCTGCAGCAGTCATGATGTTTCATTTAGTCGGGGATTAAGAATCCCTTACAAACGTGACCTTTCTGGTTAGAACCTGTTATACTATAAGTGTGTTCATCAAACCACAAAAGGAGCAGATGTCTTGAGCAAAAAACGCGATTGGCAATCGGATGCTGAGTACGTTGGGTATGTGGCGGATCTTTTAGCCAAACCCGAAGTCCAGCGACTGGCAGAACACCCGCAACATCATTATTCTAACCGATTGGAACACTCGATCAGTGTTTCTTACCAGAGTTATCTGATTGGGAAACGGCTGCACTTGAATGTTCGTGCGATCGCCCGGGCAGGCTTGTTGCACGACCTGTTTTACTACGATTGGCGTAAAACCAAGTTTGACTTGGGGACTCATGCCTTCATCCATCCACGGATTGCTTTGCGGAATGCTGAAAAGCTGACCGAATTGTCACCGATGGAAAAAGACATTATCGTCAAACACATGTGGGGCGCAACGGTTGGCTTACCGAAGTATAAGGAAAGTTTCGTTGTTTCACTTGTCGATGATTATGCCGCCATGGATGAAGTCGTTGTACCATGGATGCACAAGCTCCGGCATCCGATCCACACTCACTTAAAGGCTTTAAATTAGGATCGCAAAGTTTTAGCAGCTATTTGGCTGTGAAGGACGATTGGAACCACGGATGAATGCCGTGGTTCTTTTTCTGGAAAGTTTTGCCATATTTTTCAACGTTTCTCGAAGACTGGCTTGTAATATTTTCACATTGTGGTATTCTATCACTATATAAATGTAAGTGAATGGGAATTATGAGGTGAGTAGAGTGGATGCAACAGTAACCAGTACAGCCGATTGTCAAAGCCAGCAGGTCGCTCTTTGTCCAAAATTTCAACATACGTTTGAGATCTTAGGAAAGAAATGGAACGGACTGATTTTGGAAGTTTTATTAAACAATGGCAATTCCCGTTTTAAGGACATTGCGCAATTAATCCCGCGGTGTTCCGATCGGGTCTTGGTCGAACGCTTAAAGGAACTCGAAGGCGAAGGCCTTGTGGATCGCTTGACCCACAAAGACTCAGCTTTGATTGAATACGCGTTAACTGACAAAGGCCGCGGCCTCAATTCAGTTATGGCCGCTGCACACGCATGGGGCGATGCATGGGTCACAGATGCTGAATGCCACGCTAACGAGAAGTAGGGATTCAGCATAATCCAAACGTATCAAATGCAGACGAATGGTTTTCCAAATGCGGAAAATTATTCGTCTTTCGTTTCTCATAGACAATTTGATACAGGATTTCAAAATTCCAGTGCTAAGGCGGAGCAATCGTAGGCCAGATGGGGCTCAGCCGTGCAAACAACACAGCGACCGGGCTTTGTCGCTGATGTTGTTAGGCGACTTCGAGACCGCGGGCTTTGCGGGCTCGAAGCGCCGTCACAGCGTTCCAGCCCCGTCTGGCCGGAGATTGCGGAGTTTGGCACGGCCGAGGTTAGGGACTGCATCGTCTAGTTCCTTTCAAAGCTTACTCGGAGTCTAGCAAACGACAAGTCATAGGGAGCGTGATGACACCACATTTTTTATTAACTAGCGCGAATCGCCACTTGACGTTGGCGCTGAATTTGCTAAGCTTAGTTTATCTAAAAAGACGTAAAAACGATGACGAAAGCCCAAACAGGCTGACGAGATAGGGAATGACGTTCATACGACTGCAAGACGTCTATCGCCAAAGTGTTTGTCTTCACTTTCTGAGTTGACTTTTGAAGTGGCAACACTTAGAAAGCTCCGGCCTAGCCGTTACCTTGTTGAGTGCATGGTTATTTCGTGACCATGAACAAGGGTGGTACCGCGATGCTTCGTCCCTTTTTCGAGAGGGACTTTTTTTATGCCTTCAAATGCATCAGAAAGTTGTATCAACCCTCACGTCAGCAACCAAGGAGGAAGAACATGGATCTTCAAACCAAACTTGAACAATTGTTCCAACAAAACAACGACACCATTAAAAAGGTTAAGTCGTTAGATGAATTAAATCAGATTCGCGTCCAATTATTGGGCAAGAAGGGCCCGATTACCGGTGTTTTGCGCGGCATGAAAGATTTGTCCGCTGAAGAACGGCCAAAAGTCGGCGCGTTCGCCAACAAAATTCGCGACGATCTCAGTGCAGTGATCGAAGCCCGCAAAGCCCAGCTCGAACAGGCGGTGATCAATGCGAAATTAGCATCAGAGACCGTTGATGTGACCTTGCCTGGTGATCCGGTTGAGGCTGGCACACCACATATTATCACGCAGATTATGGACGATCTTGAAGGCTTTTTTATGGGCATGGGTTACCAAGTTTTGACCGGTCCAGAAGTTGAAGAAGATCACTATAACTTTGAGATGATGAACATCCCTAAGGATCATCCTGCTCGTGATATGCAAGAGACTTTTTATATTACCAATGAGTTACTCATGCGCTCGCAGACAAGTCCAATGCAGGCGCGGACAATGGAAAAGCACGACTTTACCAAAGGACCGCTGAAAATGATTAGCCCTGGGGTGGTTTATCGACGTGATGACGACGATGCTACTCATAGCCATCAGTTTCACCAGATGGAAGGACTCGTCATTGACAAGCATATAACCATGGCTGATCTAAAGGGAACCTTGTTGGCCATGTGCCAACACGTGTTTGGTAAAGATCGGACAATTCGCTTGCGGCCAAGTTATTTTCCATTTACGGAGCCATCCGTTGAAGTTGATGTTTCCTGTTTTCGTTGCGGCGGTAAAGGTTGCCCGGTTTGCAAATATACCGGTTGGATTGAAGTGTTAGGTGCCGGCATGGTGCATCCCAATGTGCTACGGGCAGCGAACATTGATGCTGACGTTTACGGCGGTTTTGCTTTTGGCCTTGGTCCTGATCGGTTCGCGATGCTGAAATACGGGATTGACGACATTCGCAGTTTCTACACAGACGACTTGCGCTTCTTAACGCAATTCAGCCAGGAGGGTTAAGATGGACGTCTCATATGAATGGTTAAAAGAATTAGTTGACGTGCCGGTTTCACCAGAAGAACTGGCCGATAAAGTGTCACGAACAGGGATTGAAGTTGATGGCGTGAAGCATCCAGACGCCGGCTTGAAAAAGATTGTCGTCGGTAAAGTGGTAAGTGCTACGCCACATCCGAACTCTGATCATTTACATCTTTGTCAAGTTGACGTCGGTGAAGAAACGCCGCGCCAAATTGTCTGCGGTGCGCCAAATGTCGCTGCCGGTCAGACTGTCATTGTGGCGCTGCCAGGCGCGCGCATTGCGGATAACGTAAAAATTAAAAAAGGCAAAATGCGCGGTGAAGAAAGCCTTGGCATGATTTGTGCCTTACAGGAAATTGGTTTTAGTGAAAACGTCGTGCCGAAACCATATTTGAATGGTATCTATGTCTTTAACGAGCCATTAGAGCCCGGCAGTGATGCCTTAGCTGCGTTAGGCATGCATGACGCCATTTTGGACTTTGAGATCACGCCTAATCGCGCTGATGTACTTGGCATGCGGGGCGTAGCTTGGGAAGTTGGCGCTACTTATGCAGAAAAGCCCCATTTTGAAGAAAAGCCATTAACTGAAGGTGATCGTCCGGTCGGCGACTTTTTGAGTGCCGAGGTCAAGGATGCCAAAGACGCTCCGAGTTATCAACTGCGGGTCATTGATCATGTGAAGGTTCAAGAAAGTCCTTTGTGGTTGCAAAAACGCCTGTGGTTAGCAGGTATTCGTCCAATTAATAATATTGTTGATGTGACCAATCTTATTATGCTGGCTTATGGGCAACCGCTGCACGCTTTTGACTATGCCAAGTTAGGCAGCCAGCAGATTGTGGTGCGGCGCGCTAAAAATGGCGAACCTTTGACCACGCTGGATGGCAATGAACATGAATTAGATGATCAAGATATTGTGATTACGAATGGGCAGGTACCAGTTGCTTTGGCTGGCGTCATGGGCGGCCTGAACTCTGAAATTACGCCAGAAACGACTACCGTTGTGATTGAGTCTGCTAGTTTTAATCCAGTCAATGTCCGTAAAACAGCCCTTAAGTACAATTTACGGTCTGAAGCCTCTTCCCGATTTGAAAAAGGGACGAACTTGGCTGATATCAATCGTGCTTTAGATGCTGCAGTTGCTTGGATGGCTGAATTAAGCGAGGGCCAGGTTGCAAAGGGAACGGTTAGCCCGACTTCAGTTTCTGCAGAAGATGTTGTCGTCGATATTTCGCTTGATCATATCAACCATGTTTTAGGTACCGATTTGACGCAGCAACAAGTGACGCAGATTTTTGAACAACTCGGTTTTGATGTGACCGAATCTGATGGCTTGTTTGCCGTCGCTGTACCGCCACGCCGGTGGGATATTCATATCAAAGCGGACTTGGTGGAAGAAGTTGCGCGAATCTATGGGTTTGACAATTTGCCAAGTACGTTACCAACGACAACCATGACTATTGGCGAGTACACCTCGCAACAAAAACGGATCCGACGTACACGTCATCTATTAGAGGGATTGGGTCTGACCCAAGTCATCACCTATGCGTTGACAACTGCCGAGGCTGCCGAGCAATTCAAGCTGCAACCTGGGCTCCCAACCAAAGTCGATTCACCGATGACGACCGATCATGCTGTTTTGCGGATGAACATGATTAGTGGTTTGCTAAATGTCATCAAGTATAATCAAGCGCGGAAGGAAACCGATGTTGCGATTTATGAACAAGGTCGGATCTTTACCAAAACAGGCGATCAGGTGCGGCCAACCGAAATTGAATATTTGGGTGGTGCCATCACTGGCAATGTTGTCGCAAAAGATTGGCATCAATCTGCGAAAGCCGTTGATTTCTTTTACGCTAAGGGCATTGTGACACATTTGCTGGGTGATTATTCGCTGGCCGATCCGATTCGCTTTGAAGCAACGCAAGCTGTTGCTGAACTCCATCCTGGTCAGGCCGCAAACATTTTTGTTGGCGATCAACTTGTTGGCATTTTGGGGCGCTTACATCCTGCCTTTGAACATGCAGAGCACCTGCCAGCCACCTTTGTTTTTGAATTAGATTTGGATGCGCTATTTGCCGCACCGCGACAGGAAAAAATCGCGCAACCCGCACCGAAGTTCCCGGCAGTAACCCGTGATATTGCTTTGCAAGTTGACGAGCAAGTAACGAACGATCAAGTCATGGCTATTTTCCATGAACACGGCGGTGCCTTCTTGCAGGATGTGACGTTGTTTGATGTTTATGCAGGCGATCACATTGCCGCGGGTCAGAAGAGTTTGGCGTATACGCTAACTTATCGTCGAGACGATCAGACGTTGACTGAAGACGAAGTGACGCAGGCGTTTGACAAAGTGAAGGCGGCGTTACAGACAGGAATCGGGGCTGCCATTCGCTAGATGCAGTCGCATTTTTGTCGCTGGTTGGGTATAATATTTGCTGATTCAGATTTATTGTTCAGAATAGTTAAGTAGAGCGGGACTAGGTACGTTTGGAAACCGTCACATAGGCAGCCTTGGGCACGATGGCCGGTACTTTGGCCATTGTGGACGAGGTCCTTAAGTGCAGATTTCTGTGCCAGTGACCGTGTTAATCTTAGAGGAGGCAACATTTTTGGATAGACGGTCATCAGATCGACAAGACAAGCGGCGCCAGCGTTCTAGTGAAAAGAAAGTAGCCAACAAGATCGTTGCTTGGGTTATTGGGATTGTATTGGCGGTCCTAGTGATCGTTGGTTTGATGGGCTATCGCTATGTCCGTTCAGCGCTTGAGCCGGTTGATCCAAATGGCAAGACGTCGATTAGTGTGACGGTGCCAGCGGGTTCGTCAACGAAACAGATTGCCGCGCAGCTGGAAGCCAAACATGTCATTAAGAGCGCCACTGTTTTTAGTTACTATGTGAAATTCCACAATATCGCCGACTTTCAGGCGGGCCAGTACAAGTTGACACAACGCGCCAATATGAGCACGGTGATTCAAGCCTTGCGCGCGGGTGGCAGTGCCACCACTGCTGCGGGCCAATTGCTAGTTAAAGAAGGCACAACGATCGAACAAATCGCGACGTCGATGGATAAGTTAACGAAAAGTAACAAAAATCTGACCGGAAAGAAATTTCTGGCATTGATGAAAGATCAAACCTTCTTTAATCAATTGGCTAAGAAATATCCGCAATTGCTGAGTTCAGCGGCCAATGCAAAAGGAGTTCGCTATCGATTGGAAGGCTATCTTTTCCCTGCGACTTATAACGTTGGCGCTGGTGAAACAGTCAAGGACCTTGTGGATGCGATGGTTGCCAAGACAGACAGCGTGATGCAGAGTTACTACAAGAGCATTAAGAAGCAGCAATACACCGTTCAAGAAGTCATGACGCTTGCATCGTTAGTTGAGCGTGAAGGGGTCACCCAAGATGATCGTCGCAAAATAGCTGGCGTCTTCTTGAACCGAATTGATGCGGGGATGCCACTACAATCGGATATCTCTGTTATGTATGCATTGAACACGCATAAAACGCATCTGACTAACAAGGATACTAGCGTTGATTCACCGTACAACTTATACGTCCACACCGGCTATGGACCGGGACCGTTTGACTCGCCAAGTGAGCAAAGTATCACAGCGGTTCTCAGCCCTGATGCACGTGACAAGGACTACTTGTACTTTGTTGCTAACCTTAAAACTGGTGAAGTACTTTACGCGACAACACGGGAACAACATGATGCCAATACGGCTAAGTTTGCCAGCGATAATGCAGCGGCAGATAAGTAACCTAATTGGACTTTGGCCGCATAAGGACCTTGGTCATTGTGACCAGGGTCCTTATGCGGTTGTTTCTGGGCTGAAGGATGAGTTTTGAGGAGGGCTTCAAGGTGCAGCAGAAAAAACCGATTGTGATTGGCGTGACAGGTGGTTCTGCCAGCGGCAAGACAAGTGTGAGTCGAGCGATTTTTGATCATTTTTCGGGGCACTCATTGCTTTTATTAGCGCAAGATGCTTATTACAAGAAAAGTGACATGCCGTTTTCAGAACGAAAAAAGATTAACTATGACCATCCTCTGGCATTTGATACACCATTGTTAAAGGATCACTTAAATCGGTTGATCCATCGGCAAGCTGTCGATCAACCGGTGTATGATTACACGATTCATAATCGCTCTGACCGAACCGTTCATCTGGCGCCAAAAGATGTGATTATTCTTGAAGGTATTCTGATTCTTGATGACGCAGAATTACGCGACATGATGGATATTAAGGTGTTTGTCGATACTGATGATGATATTCGGGTCATCCGCCGCATCAAGCGGGACATGGTATCGCGTGGGCGTTCACTGGATTCGATTATTAATCAATATTTAAAAACGGTAAAACCGATGTATCATCAGTTTGTCGAACCATCGAAGCGTTACGCTGACTTGATTGTGCCTGAAGGTGGCCAAAATCAAGTCGCCATTGATTTACTGGTTACTAAGATCAAAGCCATTCTGGCCGAACGCGGTTTGCAAGAGTAATCATTGACAAATGCGGCTGGTCTTAATACAGTGACTAAGGAAAATAAGAAGTGAGGTAAGAATTTTATGGCAGACAAAAGCTATCCAATGACAGCGGAAGGCAAAAAGAAACTCGAAGACGAGTTGGAGGAACTGAAGACAAAGAAGCGTCCAGAAGTTATCGACCGGATCAAGGTTGCTCGCGGTTTTGGTGATCTTTCAGAGAACTCTGAATATGAAGCAGCTAAGGATGAACAATCCACCTTGGAAAATCGGATCGTGACCATTCAAACAATGCTTCGTTACGCTGAAATTATTGATTCAAAAGCGGTTGCTAAGAACGAAGTATCACTTGGTAAGAAAGTCACGTTTGAAGAAGACGGTGATGAAGAAACATATGAAATCGTCGGCGCTGCTGAGGCAGACGCCTTCAACGGTAAAATTAGCAACGAAAGCCCGATCGCTCAAGGTCTGATTGGCCGTAAAGTGGGCGATAAGGTCACGATCAGTACCCCTGGTGGTGAGATGAAGATCAAGATCACCAAAGTTGAAGGCTGATCAGCACATAACGCTTTGTCAACTTGCGCCAAAAGCAATCAACGGCAAATGTCTTTTCCGGTCATCAAGGAGAAGACGTTTGTCGTTTTTTGTGGCTTTAAAAAAATGAAACGGCGACTGAGCCACATCTTGGGTTGCAAATTCAGCCTTACGCCCTAAGTCAAAGGCAACGAAATTCGTTATAATTAATTGAAATGAATCGACATCGAGTCAATGTATACGCTAAAAAGTAGACAAGGAGGGATCGTCGTGCGCCGCTGGCAATTATTTTTAGGCATCGAGTTAGCTTTAACCCTGTGGCTGTTTTTCCAGATCATCACGAATCCTATGGCACTGACAACGATCCTAGTGGGCGTGTTTTTTCTTTTCCTCGGTGCGCGATGGCATCGGTTGCGCTCGTTCAATGTGGCTTTTGGCGGGATTTTGTTAGTCTTGGGAATTTTTATCAATCCGGCCATTTGGCTCATTCTAATGATCGCGGGTGTGTTCATAATCATGGTCGTTACGAAACCAGGTATGGGGTTTTCGGCTTGGGATCGCAAACAGTATGTAGCGCCAGTGACTCAGGAGCCCAGTGAAAAAGCCGGTAAGCGCACGATTAACTCGTGGACTGATCGGCATACGATTTCGCCAACCTATGATTGGGATGACATTAATATGGTTGTACCAGCTGGCGATACCATTATTGATTTAGGGGATACGTTTCTACCTAAAGGCGATAGTGTGATCATGATTCGCAAAGGTTTTGGCAAAACGCGAATTCTGGTGCCGATTGGCGTTGGTGTTGCGGTTGAACACGCTGCCTTTTATGGTACCTTGCATTTTGAAAATAAAGATTCGATGCTGCATAGCCAAAGTGTCACGGCATATTCAAAGGACTATGATGATGCACCGCGCCGCATTCACATCATTACGAGTGTGGGTGTCGGCGATTTGGAGGTGCTGGCTGTATGAGAAGACGGATGCTGGTTGGCTTTTTTATGGCATTACTGGTCTGGGCGCTTTTGGTCGAGGCCTGTTTGGTTTTCATGCTAGCTAAAGTAACCGAACATGATTTTTTGCAGGTGTTATTGACCACCGTCCTGTCCGCACCAGTTTTGGTTTATCTGGTAATCGGCGCTTTGTTGATCAGTACCGGTGCGACGGTTATTGTCATGTGGCGGCAGCGAGTCATGCACAGTCAGTTGGACAGCCGATTGGCACAATTAAATGCTGGACAATATCAGGCACCTATTTTTAGTCGCTCGCAGCAGGCAGTCGGCGCTTTGGGTAAGCAACCGGCAGCCTTGCTTGAAGAGTTGCGGCAAAAAATGATACGCTTACAACGTGAGATTGAACGGTATAGCAACACGCCGGTTCGATTTTCCGGTGAAACAAAAGAAGCCATTTTAACCGGTGAACGGCATCGGCTTGCTCGTGAACTGCACGACTCTGTCTCACAACAGTTGTTTGCTGCGATGATGATGTTATCTGCACTGCGTAGTGTGGCTGATCGTGACCCTGCGCAGGCTGAACTGAGCAAACAACTGGATACGATCCAAAAGGTGATCAATGAGGCACAGGCGGAAATGCGCGCATTGCTGCTGCATTTGCGGCCGACTAATCTTGAAGGCAAATCTTTGAAACAAGGGATTATTCAATTGTTGAAAGAATTGCAAACCAAGATTACAATCGAGATCACGTGGCAGTTGGATGATATTAAATTGAATCCAGCGGCCGAAGATAATCTTTTTAGAATTGTTCAAGAACTTTTAAGTAACACGTTACGACACGCCAAGGCAACGAGCCTTGAAGTTTATCTGAAACAGCTGCAGGATATGGTGGTGTTGCGGATGGTCGATGACGGTGTCGGATTTGATGCGAAACAAGCCAGCAGTAATGGTAATTATGGGCTTGCAAATATCAAGGAACGTGCCGCGGCCATGGGCGGAACTGCGAAAGTGGTGAGCGTGGTCGGACAGGGAACCAGTGTTGAAGTCAGGGTGCCATTATCAAAGGATGTTGCGCATGATTAAAGTATTGATTGTTGATGATCACGAAATGGTTCGGTTGGGGTTGGCAACTTACATAGGGGTCCAACCTGATTTGGAAGTGGTTGATCAGGCCGAAAACGGTCAAGAGGGTGTCGATATGGCACTTAAAGATCGGCCTGATATTATTTTGATGGATCTCGTGATGCCGGTGAAAGACGGGATCACGGCAATCAAGGAGATTCTGAAGGCATGGCCGCAAGCACGAATTATTATTTTGACGAGTTTTATTGATGATGCCAAGGTGTATCCAGCCATGGAGGCGGGGGCGGCCAGTTACATTCTCAAGACAGCCACAGCCGAGGAAATTGCCAAGGCGATTCGGCAAACAGCTAAAGGTGAGCGAGTTTTGGAGCCGCAAGTCACGACTAAAATGATGAATCGCATGAATCATCCGCAACCACAGTATGATGAGTTAACGAATCGTGAACGTGAGGTATTGCAATTGATCGCGCAAGGTAAGTCGAATCAAGAAATTGCGACAGAACTTTTTATCACGCTAAAAACCGTTAAGACGCATGTGTCCAACATTTTGGCGAAACTGGATGTGGAGGACCGAACGCAGGCAGCTATTTATGCACTTAAACATGGACTCGTAAAAAATGATCAAGGAGATGATGGGGTTGCAACTCGCGATCACTGATGAAGCAAGTCGTTGGTTTCACCGTGAATTAAGTTTGCCAGACAAGGGTGCTGGTATCCGTTTTTTTGGGAAGGCATATGGTAAGACTCAGGTTCATGATGGCTTTAGTGTTGGCATGACGCGTGATGATCATCCTGACCAGCCAATCATGGCAGTAGAAAAAGACGGCGTCACTTATTTTGTTGATCCAACCGATGCATGGTTCTTTGAAAATCTTGCCATGACAGTGGACTATGATGCGCACTTGGATGAGCCGAAGTATGAATTTAAAGAAGAATAAGCGTGCTTTCGGCAAGCTTTAATGCCCAGCGCGTCTTTTATGGCTCGGCTATAGTGGCATTAGGCATGCTTGAAAAAGTTTGTGGACAAGTCTGAATTAGCGCATTTAAAAAGCCAGTATACCTGCGTTTTTGATTGTAACGGCCAATCAATTGGCTACGATCAAAGACGTGCGGATACTGGCTTTTGGGTTGCAATGGTCGGTCAAATAACTTCGGATATCTCACCGTCGCGAAACAAGGTGTCGCGAGAAGCACCGCTTATCAACGACATACCAACAAGCCGTTAAGCATAGGCCAGTCACCGTTATCACAGCACCCCACCCTAATAATGGCGGGACGTAACGCATGGTAATCACGTGTTGCCCAGGTTTTAGCGGCATGGCCATGAAAATGCCTAAACTTTTTTTGACGGTGACAGGTCGATTGTCAACTTTCACGTGCCAACCAGAGGCGGTTGGGATCGTGGTTTGCAGCATTTGGTGGTCGTGCAAAATGTTGATCGTCGCTTCAACGGTGGTAGCCGTGTGTTGTATCACATGCCAAGATCCTGTTTGCAGTTTTTTAAGATCGTGGATAACTTGCTTGGCGTCAGCTTGATATAAGTCAAAATTTTCAAACCAGGCGTCTTTTTTATTCAGGCGAAACCGCAAAACTTGTTCAGCTTTAGGATTACGGGGGGTGACATTGACCGTAATGGTATCGTTAAAACTATCTGGCAAGGTGACAGTTTGCCCATTTTGATTGAGTGTCACTAAATGGTCAGCAAACTGGCTGCCGAGGGTTAACACATAGATTTTACCTGGTATTGGCTTAAATCGATAAGTGACATCGTGGGGACCGTGACCAACCTTAGCATAAGTGGGTGCGCTGCCAGTTGAGACTCGGCGCACACCGGTGAGTTGCGGTGCCTCTAATGCTGTTGGCGTAAAATAAGGATTGCCCGACTTGCCGAGGGCTGATTGCAGGATTAAGGACTGATTGGCAAGCGGGGTTTCACTATAGAGTGGTTGTTTGAGCAAATCAGTATCGGCTACAAAGCCTAGATTTTGGGCAAAAGGTGATCGCAAGATTTGCCAAGTAGGCGTCGTTTTGATCCGCCGATACCACTTTAGATCTGGTCGTTGACCGGCATCTGGCAGTTTTTTTGCCGCCCGTTTGGTTGGCGTCAGATAATATTTCATGCCTAGTAGACTGTCCGTAATTAAAGTGCCATTTGTGTAGGCCACCGAACCATCGTCTTCAGGTTGTCCTAACTGACCGAAGAATTTGGGGACAGCCGGCTCTAACATGGAGTTAAATTGGTCTGCGCCGAGATAATTGGCCGTCATGGGGTCGTTACGGGTTCGAATGGTGGTTTTTCCAACTCGAAACAAGCCGGGATCATGTTGCTGAATGGTCTGTGTCCCGCGAATCAAGGCGGCGGTATAATCGTGGTAATCACTGTGATTCAAATAGGCTAGTTGATTAAGCGTCAGGATTAAACTGCCACTTAAGTCAATTAACACGATCGCAAAACCGAACCAGACTGGCCGGCGATTGTCCAAACTAAACCAGACAAAAGCCAGCAGCAGACAGCCTGCGCCAAAAAGCAAGTGGCCCACGGTCAGAAAGCTGAAGTGTTTGAGGTTGGCAGCGACATCAATGTAAATAGCGCCGAACACAAGCAGCAGAACGCCTAACCATTGCAAAGGAATGCCAATTTGTAAATGCGGCAGGACAGCGATACCCAGACTCAAAAACCAGAAGCACAATACAAATGTAAACCGGTATGGATACCAAACCGGAAACTGAAAGCCGTGCCACAGTAAGTCAAGCGGCTCTAGCATGCACGATAGGATTAACACAATTGTCACGCCAGCCGCTGCCAATTTTTGGCGCCAAGGATGACTTTTGGATAGGAAAAAGAGGACAACCAGTACAAATCCTAAAGCACCAATGTAATAGTTGGGATAACCGGATGGCATTTGGTCAAAGTTAAAACTGCCTGGCAGCATTTTACTCAAAAACCTTGTTGGCGCATATTCAAAGCGCCAACGTATCGTCGCCACGGTGTAAGTGCCTTTTGACTGGGACAGTTGAAACCAGGTGGGCAATAGCACAACCGCACTGATCATCCCAGCTAACCCGCTGGCGCCGACAAACCGCAGTCCAGATCGCCAAAAATGCTGCCATGTGGAGGTGTGGGCAATGAGCCAGTAAATGGCATACAAGATTAAAAACAAGGCGATCATATAGCCGGTATAAAAATTAATGATGAGAGCCGCGGCGAGCCAGCCAATATAGGCCATAACGCGGCCGCCTTTGAATAGTATGTCAACGCTGTCAATAATGAGCGGCAGTAACATTGCAGCATCCAGCCACATCAAATTAAAACTGTTGGCCAACAGCCAGCCACTCAAAGCATAGGATAACCCAAACGCCGGAATCATCATGCCGTGGATGGCGTGACGTTTAGCGTACCAACCCATGGTGAAGCCGATGGTGCTGATTTTCAACACCGTGATTAAGAAGGCAGCGACATCCAGCATATCTGCTGGAAACAACACAACTAGCCAGTTGAATGGGCTAAGCAAATAGTAGGCAAAGACCCCGTACATGTCACCGCCAAGTGCTTTATTGAAGGCGTAAAAAAGTTGGCCAGGATGGCCGAGCAAGGTTTGCCGCAAGTAAGCGAAGAAATCGATATATTGCTGTCCCAGATCCACTGTCAACACACTGCTTGATCCAAATGGAAAGGTGCCACGGATTGCAAAATAAAGGCCGACGAGCAGTCCCGGTAAAAGAAAACTGAGGATCAGCGGATAATTTTTCAACCAACGTTGTCGCACAAGTGTCCACCAACTTCTAAAATAAGATTAATTCCGGCATTTTAGGTGTCGTCTTCCGTATTTCAAGCATATCATAAGACACGTGTCATGGCGTTTTGACTGGTTCTTTGCTACACTTTATAAGATAGAAATTCTGAAGGAGCAATTTTAGGTGAAGTACATTCGTACACCGCAACCCAAACGGAACAAGAGTCAAATTCCGTTTCGCTTAAATTTATTATTTTTCATTGCGTTTCTCCTGCTGGCAGCCTTAGTTGCACAGCTGGCTTATTTGCAGATTTTAAATGGCCCGCGGTTGGCTGCTGAAGTCGATCGCACCAACAAAACAGTGGTCACCGGCAATGTGCCTCGTGGGCTTATTTTTGATAGCAAGGGCCGTGCTCTAGTGACGAATAAGGCGAATAATGCCATCACTTACACTAAGAGTGTTGGGGCTAAATCGCAGCAGATGTATGACATTGCTAATCAGCTTGCCAAGCTTATTGACAAGCCTGAAGACAATCTTACCAAGCGCGATTATATTGACTACTATTTGGCACCAACGAAAGTTTCAAAACAGATTGTTTCCAAACTGCCAAAGAAAATTCAAGATCTGCCGACAGACAAAGCTGACGAATTGTACAAGTATGAGGTCGCTTACGTGCGTCAACACATGCCAACCTTTACGGCGACTCAAAAAGAAGCAGCCGGCCTTTACAAAATTATGAATGGCGCCACTCAGCTATCGACTGTCTACCTTAAGAATCAGGACGTGACGGCACATGAAGTCGCGGTTGTCGGTGAGCGCTTGACTCAGATGCCTGGGGTGAACCTTGGGACTGACTGGGAGCGATCTTATCCGAACGGTGACTCTATGACGTCAATCATTGGACAAGTTTCCAACGAAAAGTCAGGGTTGCCAGCTGACCAACTACAGGCATATTTGGCAAATGGCTATGCTCGGAATGACCGGGTCGGCACCAGTTACCTTGAAAAGGCATATGAAAATGTTCTGAAGGGTTCCAAGAGTCAAACGCAGGTTGAAATCGGGAATAACAACCAGATTATTCAATCTGTTTCCAAGTTCAAGGGGCAACAAGGCGCCAATTTGAATCTGACGATCGATTCGGATTATCAGAAGAAAGTCGAAAAGTCTTTGAGTGACACCTTCAGTTCGATTCGATCTGCTGGTGCGGGCAGCTTGTCAGACGGTGCTTACGCGGTTGCGATGGATCCAAATACGGGTCGTATCCTCGCCATGGCGGGTCAGCATCAGGATGTTCAGACACATAAGGTTGAAGATGATGCACTTGGCGTTATCAACCGCGCATTTGTTGTTGGGTCAGCGGTTAAGGGTGCCACGGTGCTAGGCGCCTTGCAAGACGGCGTGATTACCGTCAATTCTAATACTCAAGCTGATACACCGATTTACTTGCCTGGTACACCAGTCAAGAAATCTGTTTACCCGGTCGGTACCTTCAGTTCATTGGATGCAGCCTCTGCGCTGGAAGTTTCCAGTAACATTTACATGATGTGGCTGGCCATGAAAGAAGGCCACTATGCATACTCGCCAAATAATTATCTGAAATTGAATTCGGATATTTTTAGCAAAATGCGCGGCTACTTTAACCAATTCGGATTAGGTCTCAAAACCGGGATTGACTTGCCCGGTGAGATTGCAGGGTTAGAAGGCAATACGCATGATTCATCAGGCAATTTGCTTGTCGGTTCGGCGTTGGATTTGTCTTACGGGAACTATGATAACTACACCCTTATTCAGATGCTGCAGTATATCAGCGCCATTGCCAACAACGGTTATCGGATGAAACCATTCTTAGTGAACAGTATTAGCCAAACACTGAGCGATGGCAGTAGCGGTCCGGTGTTAACCTCAACTCAGCCTTCCGTTACTTCAAAAATCGACAATACGCAAGATCAGATTAACCTAGTTAAGCAAGGAATGTGGCAGGTTGTGCATGGCACAAACGGTTGGACTACAGCGACTTCGCTGAATACCTTGAATCCGGGCGTTGCCGGGAAAACCGGGACTGCTCAAGGGTTTGCTCGTGAGTCCAAAGATTCAGCGCTCACTGAAACCATCACGGAAAGTTTCGTTGGGTATGCACCAGCGAAGGATCCAAAGATTGCGATTGCAGTGATTATCCCGAATCTGAAGGCTGAAACCACCACGCCTTATCAACTGCAGATTGCCAAAGAAATGTTTACTGACTTCTATCAGATGAACAACATCAAAGAAGATAAGGATTATTCGATTCATCAGAAGACAGTTAACGGCTGATCGTGTTGGCAGCGTGTGCAAAAAATGCTAAACTACTACAAGAACATGGCCGCCAAGTGTTTGGCCAACGCTTCTGACGGTGCGAAAAACAACAGGCGGACCTGTTGTTTTTTTAGCGGATTGGTGCGGCAGGCTCGGCATACGGCAAGCAGTTCCTGTCTGCTTGGCAGATGGGTTAGAAAGGAAACTATGAATTATTCAAACTGGCGCTCTCGGCTGCAAAATTCAGCTTATGTGACCAATGCTATTTTAGCGGTTACCATTTTGGTCTTCCTTTTGGAGACTTTCTCTGGTGGCAGTACCAATAATAGCGTGTTGGTTTTCTACGGCGCGCGGCTGAATCCTTTGATTTTGTATGGTCAGTGGTGGCGATTGATGACACCAGTATTTGTCCACATCGGCTTAATGCACATTCTGGTTAACGGTTTCTCATTGTATTATTTGGGACAAATGACGGAACAACTATTTGGCCATTGGCGATTCTTTCTGTTGTACTTTATTTCGGGTTTTGCCGGTAATGTCGCGAGTTTTGCCTTTAGTCCTAACACACTTGCAGCAGGTGCCAGTACAGCAATTTTCGGTTTGCTCGGTGCCTGCTTGATGCTCGGCGACAGCTTCAAAGAAAATCCAGTGATTCGTCAGTTGGCGCGCCAATTCTTACTGTTGGTTGGCTTGAACTTACTGTTTAATCTGTTTTCCAGCGGCATTGACATTTTTGGTCACATTGGCGGTTTGCTTGGTGGCTTTCTTGCAGCAGGCATGTTGGGTGCTCCGGCACTTGGTCGCATGGGGACACCGCGGCGGATTGCTTCAGCTGTCACCTTGCTCTTCGGACTGGGCGCGTTGCTTTTCTTAGGATTTAACGCAGGCTAGTATGAAAACTTACTATGATGTTCTGCAATTATTAAAGAGGTTTGGTACGTTCATTCATGTTGGCAAGCGTGAGTGGGATATCGAACTGGCTGCACTTGAATTAGATCGGCTGCACAAAGCGCAGCTCATTGATGACAAGGTTTACCTGAATGCGAAAGTCGTGCTGCGGCATGCACACGCACAAGAAGAGGCACATCCTTTAAATCATGAGCTGCCACTGCCCGCCGAAAAACGGAGGAATGACAAAGATGAATGACAAAAAATTAATTGGTGTCGATCTGGGCGGCACAACGGTTAAATTCGCGATCTTAACCACTGATGGTGAGATTCAACAGCGCTGGAGCATCGATACTAATATTTTGGATGAAGGCAGTCACATCTTGCCGGATATCATTGATTCGATCAACGAACATCTCAAACTCTACAACATGACACCGAATGATTTTGTCGGTATCGGTATGGGCTCACCTGGTTCCGTTGATATTGAAGCAGGCACGGTAATTGGCGCTTACAACTTGAATTGGAAAACCTTGCAGCAGGCTAAGAAGGATATTGAGGCTGGTACTGGGATTCCCTTTAGTATTGATAACGACGCCAATGTTGCTGCCTTGGGCGAACGTTGGAAAGGCGCTGGCGAAAATGACGCCAATGTAACTTTCGTAACGCTTGGCACAGGCGTTGGCGGCGGCATTATTGCCGATGGTAACTTATTGCATGGTGTTGCAGGCTCAGCAGGCGAACTTGGACATGTGACTGTTGATCCGGTGAATGGTTATCTCTGTACTTGCGGCAAACGCGGTTGTCTCGAAACTGTAGCCAGTGCGACTGGCGTTGTCCGGGTGGCCCGGGATATGGCTGAAGAATTCGCTGGCGACTCCAAACTGAAGCAGACGTTAGATGATGGCGATGAGATTTCTAGCAAAATTGTTTTTGATCTTGCCAAAACCGGCGACAAACTTGCGTTGATGATTGTTGACCGGGTTAGCTACTTTCTTGGCTTGGCATTGGCAAATGTCGGCAATCTGCTGAATCCGAAATTCATCGTCATTGGTGGCGGCGTTTCAGCAGCAGGTGACTTTTTGCTGAAGCGAGTTGATAAGTATTTCAAGGAAAATACGTTCCCGAATGTTCGGGAAACAACAAGTCTGCGTCTGGCAACGCTAGGTAACACTGCTGGCGTTATCGGAGCTGCCAGCCTTGCACTTAAGTAAGCGGAAGAAGGAGTCATACACGTGTTAACTTATCTGTTAATTTTTGTTGGATTATTTCTGATTTATTGGGGTTTCAACTGGTTGTGGAGTTACTATCAAAAATCACGGTTTAAGGCTATCGGCGGCGAGATCATGCCGGATGACTTTGAACATACCATGCGTAAAGCACAGATTATTGACTTACGCGAGCGTAACGAATTCAAAGCGGGCCATATTCTCGGTGCCCGCGATATTCCTTATACGCAGTTGCGTGAACGGATGGGTGAAATGCGTCAAGATCTGCCTGTTTATCTCTATGACAAAACTGGCGTGCTCTCCTTGCGTGCTGCTCGGCGTTTACGCAAGAATGGTTTCGAAAAAATCAGTTGGCTAAAAGGCGGCTATGATAACTGGTCAGGCAAAACAAAAAAGAGCCCGACTAACTATTAGCCGCTACATAAGCGCAAGAAAAAAGCAATCGAACTTGTCGATTGCTTTTTTGCTGATAGCGGCGCTCATTATGAACATACCGCTATTAACAGCTGGTGTTGCTTAACCTTGATGAGCTGAGAAACGCTTACGGTTAGCTTTACGCCGGTTATCGTTAATTTCATCGACCTTAGTTTCCACAGGTTCGATATAGTTTTTCTTAAAGGCAAAAACGCTACCGGCAATTGCGCCAAGGGTCATTAGCGTGCCAACAAAAAAGCCACGAGCAAATTTATGTTTCATGAAAATCCCCCCTGATTAATGATCTATGATACTGTTTTTATTATACTATACTATCGGAGCTTAATGAAATGGATAAACCAGCCAAACGGATTGTCATGATTGTCGGACCGACAGCTGTTGGAAAAAGTGACCTCGGCGTTTATTTAGCCCAGCAGCTACACGGTGAAGTGATTAACGGCGACGCCTATCAGATTTATCGCCACATGGACATTGGAACGGCGAAAATCACGCCAAAAGAGATGCAAGGGGTGCCACACCATTTATTGGATATCGCTGACCCTACCGTCGCATACTCGGTCGCCAAGTTTAAAAAGGCAGCAACGGCCATGATTGATACGGTGGCTGATCGGCAACAATTACCGATTCTGGTAGGCGGTACCGGTTTTTATCTTAATAGTTTGCGCTTAAATCTGCCTTTAGGCGGGAAGGCGCCGCCGACAGCTATTCGGCAGCGCTGGCAGGTGGCGCTAGCAACAAACGGTCAATCATGGTTGTGGCAGCAATTGGCACAGCGCGACCCAGATGCTGCGCAACAAATTGCGCCGGCCAATACGCGGCGGGTGATTCGTGCCTTAGAAGTCGGTGAATTAACCGGACGGCGCTTTTCTGACCAGCCACAACCAGAGCCGTTGTTCTCGACCTTGGTCATTGGCTTAACCACGGACCGAGCCGTTTTGTATGATCGAATTAATGCACGAGTGGATGCGATGATGCAGGCCGGGTTACTCGCTGAAGTTGAGCAGCTATTAAAAACCGTGCCAGCAGATGCACAGGCCATGCAGGCTATCGGCTACAAAGAGCTAGTGCCATATCTTCACGGTCAGGCTGAATTGGCGAATTGTGTTGCACTGATTAAGCAACATTCCCGGCATTTTGCTAAACGGCAGCTGACCTATTTTCGCAATCAGATGCCGACCCATTGGTTTGATCTGGTCGCGCATCCGGAAGACAAAAATGCCATTGTTACGTTGGTGCAACATTGGCTTAAACAACGTTAACGCGAATACAGTCGTATCAATTTGGATATGAGGGCCGTCAACCAGATTGGCTAGGTTCAGCTTCGAGCAAATCTGGTTGACGCTCATCTATGCGCCGATTTCTAAACGCGCCTGTTCGCGCTCATTTAAAGGAGGAAAGTATCATGAGTTGGATGGATAAGTTTGATCCAAAATTACAGACAATGGTTAAAGAAGTTGACGCACAGATCGCGCCACAACTGGCAAAAATTGATGCGCGTATCTTGGAGAATCAGAATAAGGTTTTAACAAGTTTTCAAAACCATCATGTGGCAGAAAGTTATCTAACCGGATCAACCGGTTATGGTCATAATGATGAAGGCCGCGATGTCTTGGAGGCCATCTACGCCGATGTTTTGGGCGGCGAAGATGCACTGGTGCGGCCGCAATTTGTTTCTGGTACGCATGCAATTGGCGTTGCCTTATTAGGGTTGGTTCGGCCAGGTGACGATATTGTGTACATCACCGGTAAGCCGTACGATACCCTGCAGGAAGTACTAGGCTTAGCTGGCAACGGGATTGGCGCGCCGCAAGAATATGGCATTGGTGTTGATTATGTTGACCTGCTGCCAAACGGGGCGGTAGACGATGATGCTGTCAAAGCGCGGTTGAACGATAAGACCAAAGTGGTTGCCATTCAGCGATCTCGCGGTTATGCAACCCGCGATTCTTTCACCGTCGATCAAATCGCCGCGATGATCAAGGTTGTTCGCAGTGTTTTGCCGAATGTCTGGATCTTTGTCGATAATGCCTATGGCGAGTTCTCGGAAACCAAGGAACCATTGGAAGTCGGTGCTGATGTCATGGCCGGCTCGTTGTTTAAAAACGCAGGCGGTGGCATGGCCAAAACTGGTGGTTATATTGTCGGTAAAAAGAATCTGATTGACCGCATCAGTTATCGGTTCACGGTACCGGGTCTTGGCGGAGCTGAAGGGGCCACAGTCGGTGCGTTGGCTGACATGTATCAAGGCTTCTTCATTTCGCCGCAAACCACAGGGAATGCCATTAAAGGCGCCATTTTCGAAGCAGCCTTGTTTGCTAAACTGGGGCTGGACGTCTCACCAGCTTGGGATGCACCGCGAACCGATTTGATTCAAACAGTCAACTTCGGCAATGCCGATGACATGGTGAAATTTGCTAAGGCTGTTCAATCAAACTCGCCAGTTGACAGCTTTGTGACGCCGATTCCGGAAAAAATGGCCGGTTATGAGGATCAAGTCATTATGGCAGGCGGCACATTCGTTGCTGGCTCGACGATTGAATTTTCCGGTGATGGCCCGTTGCGCCCGCCATATACGTTATACCTGCAAGGCGGGTTAACCTATGCGCATATTAAATTGGCGACCATGGGAGCCGCGCAGTCCACTTTCTTTGATAACTAGAATAGGCTAAGCAAAAAAACGCGATCAAGCTAATTGATCGCGTTTTTTGACGGCTATGAAAGTTGTTCATGAACAACATGAACATATGGCTGACCACCTGCACGAGCGATAACGCCTTGGATTTCTGGGGTAAAGCCGGGGAAGTGCCGTATACCTTCAAAAAGTGTTTGAAAGTAACTGATCGCTTCCGGTCGCCAGCGTTCGCCAGGGACAACCACAAAGATTCCGGGCGGATAGGGCAGCGCGCCGTCGACTGCGATACGGCCCGTGGCTTGCTCCAGAGGGATGGTGTCAATTTGACCGCGAACAAAATAACGATCGGCGGCTTGCGGGGTCATGGCAGTGGGGATGGCGTTGGTGTTGGTAAACAAGTCACGTTGTTGCTCAGTTAGGTGCGCTTCTCGGAAAAAGTCCGACATGGTCTGACTTAGTTCGCGTAATGTTTGATGTGCATACGCCTCGCCAGTTTCAGCGACTAATTTTGGCAAACTTTCAGCAACGGTTTTATTTGCAAAATAATCGGCTTCAAACTGCGCTAACACTTGGCGCAATCGTTGCCAGTCTGGTCGAGCGGTTCCCGGCGTCACTAAAAAAAGCAGGCTATTTAGGTCGGCTTTTTCCGGAATAATGCCGTGGTCAAGTAAATAGCGATCTACTAACCAACCGCTGATGCCAAATGCGGCTGTGTCGGGTAATAGCACGGTCACTTTACCTGGATCAAGAAATGCTTGATCAGGTTGAAGGCCTGCGAGTTGATGCCATGCAGCTTGTGGCGTCATGGACCAAGCCTCAGCAGTCTGAATGGCCTGATCAGCAGGCAAAGTTGTCAACTCAGGCGGTTCGTAAGCAGAAAAGAGTCGCGAATCGTTGAGCGAGCGGCGAAAGCCGAGTGCTGCTCGAATGGCATCTTGCCAGATTTTTTGTCCGCGAGCACCTTGATTAATGGCAGTGTTGGCGACTAATGACGCGTAAAGCGGATAATTGTAGCTGGTCGTAACATGTTTTAAGTACGCGTGGTTGAACTGTTCGTGACCGACATATCGCGCTTGTCCCTTAATATGGGCATCTTTTTTATGAATCTGTGATGCCTGGCCAAACCCGGATTGCTGTTTGTGGACACTTTGGGTAACGATGATACCAGGGTCAGTCGGCCCAAGCGGTACCTGCAGGGGATCCATGGGCGTCATTGCTGGAATAAACGGCTCATAACCACCCCAGGCAGCATCGAAAGCAATGTAGTCGGTTAAAGGCCCAAAAAGATCGATTAACTGACGGACATTTGGCACAATGCCATCAAAGGTTTCTAGTTCAAGAATTGTCAGTCGAAATGGCCGCGATTGATGTGCCTTTTCGGGAGCCACCGCTACCGCCATTTGTCGCAAACTTTCATGGGTTAGATTCTGTAAATCGATCGGACCAATCAAACCACGTTTCGTTCGAAGTGTATCCAAATAAACCGGGCGGGCATCATTTTGAACGAGTGCCGCGTTATAAAAAGATTTGTGGTTATTCCGATCGAATAAAACCAAATCGCCTGGCGTGAGCAATGCACTTGCCACAATGTTATTCGATCCAGTCGTGCCGTTGGTCACAAAATAAGTTTCATCGGCATGATATAACTGCGCGGTCGCTTCTTCGGCAGCTAGCGGGGTGCCCCCATGTGTTAACATATCGCCCAAAGAAGTGACGACATCGCTGGTATCGCTAGCGAAGAAAGATGGGCCGTAAGCCTGATGAAGTAAGTAACCTGCTGGTGCTAAGTCGTCGTAGTGACCGCTGTGGTGGCCAGGAGTCGCAAAGCTGGTTGGGTCCGCCTTCGCATAGTCCAGTAAGTCACGAATGAATGCTGGTACCATGGTTTGCTCATAAGCTTGTGCAGCAGCAGTAATCTGAGCCATCGTTGCGGTATTAAGTGTATCGATGTTGGTGACTGTCAGCTGACCAGTGTGACTGATTGGTATCTGGCCGATGATAAAAGTTGGTAAGGGTAATTGGCTGGCCACAAGCTGAGTGAGCGTTGCAGTGTCAGAGGCATCGATGATTGCTGCGCCAAAGGCAGCTAACGGTGCCGCAGTTAAACAATGCCAATTGGTGGGCAGTATCCTTGCTGCTACTTTTTCTGAGTAGCCGATATATAAGTGCATGCCTGCGAGTTCCTTTCAAAATAGATTCAGTTGATTTTAACATAATGTTGAGCGGAAAATTTTTAGGCTGACTTCAAAGGCTGTGCCTTCGATGCCTTCTATTCGTGCCAACAGTCTGAGCCGGCAGTGTGATGATGTGATTGGTGGTGGGATGATAGCGACATAGCGGTTGGAAACGGTTGCGCGTTACCAGAGATGATGACCGTCTTTTTATTTATTGGTCTATGGCATCTTCATTTTGAAAACAAAAAAAGGGTATCTTTTTATTCGAATGTCAGAAAAGCTTACATCTGCCGTTGACACGCCTTATATGGTTTGATAACCTGACATTGTTGTAAAGGAGGATGCCTATGGCTGAGATCGCTGATCTGAGAACGCGATCGGTTCTGCCGATTGGTACAGTCATGTTATTGACTGATTTAACCGCGCGCCAGATTCGTTATTATGAAGCGCAAGGGTTGGTTCAACCTGCACGAAACGCTGGTAATCATCGGACATACTCGCTGAATAATGTTAATGAATTGCTTGAGATTCGCAGTCAAATGGCAGACGGTTTCACGCTAGCCGACGTAAAGCGACTCAAGCATCCCCGACATCATGAAGACAGCGATGCCGAAGTGCGGCAAGTACTGCGAGACGAGTTGTTAAACCAGAGTCGACTGAACCAGAGTCCCGATCCCGGTCCAGCCATAGGCTTCCGCCAATCACACTAAAGATAGGAGTTCACGTATATGGCAAGAAAAACAATTACCGCTGATGAGATTCGTCAGACTGTTAAGGATGAAAATGTTTTGTTCCTGCGCCTGATGTTCACTGACATTAACGGAATCGTTAAGAACGTTGAGGTCCCAATTTCTCAATTGGAGAAGGTCCTCAATAACAAGATCACCTTTGATGGCTCCTCGATTGATGGCTTTGTCCGGATCGAAGAAAGTGATATGCTACTGTTTCCGGATCTCGACACATGGTTATTGTTCCCTTGGGAAAACGATCACGGTAAGATTGCGCGTTTGATTTGCTCCGTTCATCGTCCTGATGGCAGTCCTTTTGCTGGTGATCCACGGAATAACTTGATTCGGGTCGTGAACGAAATGAAGGAGGCTGGTTTTACTTCATTTAATATTGGACCAGAACCAGAATTCTTCCTGTTTAAGATGGATGAAAATGGCAATCCGACGACTCAGTTGAACGACAAGGGCTCCTACTTTGATTTTGCACCATTAGATTTAGGCGAAAACTGTCGGCGTGATATCGTCCTTGAACTCGAAAAAATGGGCTTTGAAGTCGAAGCTTCTCACCATGAAGTTGCGCCAGGCCAGCATGAAATTGACTTCAAGTATGCTGATGCCTTAGAGGCTGCTGACAACATTCAAACCTTTAAACTTGTGGTTAAAACGATTGCCCGCAAGCATGGGCTTTATGCAACCTTCATGCCAAAACCACTCCACGGTATTAACGGTAGTGGGATGCATATCAACATGAGTCTTTTCCATGACAAGGGCAATGCTTTCTTCGATGCCAATACGGATGACCAGTTGAGCGAAACTGCCATGCATTTTCTCGCCGGGGTTCTGCGTCACGCTTATGCTTTAACCGCTATTAATAACCCAACTGTGAACTCCTACAAGCGTTTGGTTCCTGGTTTTGAAGCGCCAGTTTATGTTGCTTGGTCAGGCAAGAACCGGTCACCGTTGATTCGTGTGCCACAATCTCGTGGATTGTCCACGCGACTGGAACTGCGGTCAGTTGATCCAACCGCTAATCCATACTTAGCCATCGCCGGGATTCTCCAAGCCGGTTTAGATGGTGTGACTAAGAAATTGAAGCCGGAAGAAGCCGTTGATCGCAACATTTATCGGATGCAAGACGATGAACGGAAAGCAAATCATATTCAAGACCTCCCATCAACTTTGCACAATGCTTTGAAGGCATTAGCGGCTGATGATGTGGTCAAGGCTGCCCTGGGTAAACATTTGTATCAAAGTTTCATGGACTCAAAGAACCTCGAATGGTCCGCTTATCGTCAGCAGGTTTCTGAATGGGAACGGCAACAATATCTGGAGCTTTACTAAACCAGACAACCCAAAAGCTGTTGCTGTCACCGTTGAAGCAAGTTGATTGAACAGTTAAGTAAGAAAAAAGGAGATGTCAGGCCGACTCGGCGCTTGATATCTCCTTTTTTGATGCATCATGCATGAAAAAACTGGTGAGAATCCTATTAAGTTAAATGCGGTAAGGGAGCGTGATGCTGCTATTAGCCAAATCAATTTGATAATGAGTTGTTTTGATCGGGCGAATGGTTTGGGCCATATCTGCCCCATGAATGACCAAAGCGAGTTGACGACCAGCTGGCAGATGATAGTGGGTGGGTTGGAGATCCAAACTGATATGGAACGGTTGGCCGGGCGTAATCCTTTGCACTTCGTAAGCATTTTTTGGATTTTGCAGGTTGATATGGCCAAGCGAGATCAACTTGCTTGGTGTCGGTTTAGCCGTTGGTTTGAATTCGAGAATGTCTGTTGTTTTATAATCAAAACCAAGTTGAAGACCGTTTAAGGCTACCGTTGCCGCGGTTTCACCGAATCGCTTGGCCATTCCTAAATCAATGAGGCGAACACTGAGAATACCTGTTGGGGCATCAATGGCCAGCGTCAGCTCTAAGTGCGGAATGCCTTCCAGTGTTTGGTCGCGCTCAAGTGGCGGCTGCGTGAGCCACAAGCGGCTATTGGCATAAGCACTGTTAGGGGTGATGATGGCAGTCTCGAAACTGGCACTGGTATCATGCTGGGCATTAAAAGTTGCTGTTGCGTGATCGGTAAATTGATCCGTGGCCGCCTCGAAATCCGTTTTTAGATTGCGAGTGTTGGTCACATGCTCTGCTGCTGGGCTGGCAAAATTCTGATAGGCCGACCAAGTCTGAACAGCAACATTATCTTGCACAACAACATTTGGTAATACATCTTCGGCGCCATTCGCCTCACCAAGCAATTCATGTGTGAGCCACAAATTCATCATATCTAGAAAATCTAATGAGCGAACATTGTGGACGTAAACGTGCTGGCCTTGATGCAAAACCAGTTTCTTTTGAATTGGCAGGTCTGCGATGGCCTCCCAAAACTTGATGGCGTTTGTAGGTTTTACGTTCCAATCATTAAGACCATGGATCAACACCACATCTGCCTTGACCTTGTTAGCGTTTTTCCGGTAGTTGCGCGCATCCCACCATGTGTTGTAAGCGCCAGTTGTACGATCCTGATCGTGAGTGATCGTAGCAAGATGCTTTTCCCAAGCTTGTTTGATGTTGATCAGGTCGCCGCCGGACTTTTGCCGGGAGAAGGTATCCACAGCCAGAACATCCGCATCTTCACCTTGGAAACCACCAGGGGCCACTACGAGACCATTTTCACGGTAGTAGTCATACCAGCTGGAAATGCCAGCGTCGGCTACAATTGTCTTGAGACCGTCAACCCCAGTGGTGGCCGCCGCCATGGCTAATGTAGCCAGGTAGGATTTGCCGGTCATAGCGACAAGACCGGTTGACCACCAAGCTTTGATGGTAATACCATCTGTCCGGTTCGTAAAAGCGCGGCGTTTACCGGTTAACCACTCGATGACAGCAACAGCACCATCGGTTTCTTCTGGGCCACCGGTTGTCCGGAAGCCGTCGGAATAGCGAGTGCCAACACCTGCCGAATAAACCACAGCAAAGCCACGGGCGAGAAAATAATCGTTAAGGGCATACATACTGTTTTCTTCGGCATAAGCTTCGGCCTGTGTCGCCTCGCCATTAACTGGATGATGAGGCAAGTTGGCAGGCTCTTCAGGATTTGCCGTAACTTCAGCTTTCGAGGCTCCGTGTGTTTTAACAGCTAAGGTCGTTTCCGGCACGTGCGTCACTGCAGTCACATCGTTGGTTCCATGAAAATAAGGATTTGCAGTAAATAACACGGGCACTTTAAGCCCTTGATCTGTGGCTTTCGGGCGGTAAATAGTCGCTTCGAGCAAGTCGCGTTGGCCATCGTGATCGGTATCCATATCCGATTCGATCCAAACAACTTCACGAACCGCCTGCCGCGCATCAAAAACTTGTTGGACTTTGCCGTTAAAAAGAAGGTGGGTCGGTTTTTTCTGTTTTTTCTGGAAGTCCTTTAAAAAACCGCGATTAGCTAGATCATCCAAATAACTAACCAAATGCTTGGTTCGCGTATTTAACAATAGATAAACAGCCTTGAGCAAATCAGCGGTGCTCGTTAGATCGTGATCGAGGCTTGGTAACTTGGTTGCAGTCATCATTTTAAATGGATCATTCAGGTCAAAGTCAGTGAAAGCTTCGAAGCCAAGTAGTTGTAGCGCCACATTATAAAAGTCCCGGCGCGTCATTTTGGATGGTTTTTTCGCCAACCATGCTGCTAGTGTTTGGTCCATGTTGACTGCTACTTGGGCGAGCTTATCTTCCTTTGCGGCTAAAGTATAAGCCTCTGGAAAAAAGGCATTGAAAAGGTCGGTCGCACTTTGACTAAAAGCGTCATCAGGATCGGCTTGCAGGCCAATCTGCTTAAGCTCCGCTACTTGCACCTTGAAGTCAGGTGTCAAACGGGCAAATTGATTTAATTTCATCAGCATTGTCTTCCTTTATGAGAAAATTGTGATAAATTCAGTGTAGCGGTCTCATTGACTGCTTTCAACTATATCCGTCTAACTTGCGTATCGGATGATCTTCCTCATAGAACCCGTTGACGGCCTGTCGCGCTTCTCGTATACTTAATAACGATTTGTACCAGTAGCTCAGTTGGATAGAGCAACGGTCTTCTAAACCGTTTGTCCCGGGTTCGAATCCCGGCTGGTACATAAAACTTACAAATGCCATGAAGCATTGCTGTGACGACGGGCTATCCGTGACTAAGCAGGAGGACAATGCATCAGGCTTTTTTTGTATCTACGAGTTGTTAGTTCGAAATGTTGACATGAGTCACGACAATGAAGGTGTTTATTGATGGAAATGGATCCAGTTTCAGAGTGGGGTGCGGGTTTATCTGAATTTCTTGCCGTTTGTGTTGCCTTATTATCACAAGCGTAAAAAAGAACAGAGAAAAGTCCGAAATTTGAAAACGGCCATTAAAAAGTTAGGTGCAGAGGTAATCGCAGGCGATCAGGATGCCACCAAAGTCTTAAACATCTACTTAGTTGTTTCTTTTTTGAGTGATACAAATGCTGATATTGAAGCATTAGTCATTCAAGGTCGCGAATTGCTTGATCAAATCAAAAAGTTACCGGCCAAGACCGATGGCACGTACGACGAGGCCATGACCAAGGCTAAATTGCTTTTAAATCAGATTAGTTAAAGCTGGTTTGAGCGTTGCTATCTTGATTTATCCCGTCAAAAGCAAGTCAGTTAGCAATCGTTGTGTTTTTTAATACTTGACATACTAACAAAAAGTGAGTAGTATAACCTTCATCGCTACCTGAGACCATTCAAACTATTTTTTAAAGAATGGAGGGATTACGATGTCATATCGAATCCAACTCAACATGAAGACGCAAGAATTTATCGCTATTGACTCAAGCAATGCTAAACACATTGGAAAAGGCAACACGATCGAAAAAGCGTTACAACAATTGAAGAAGTAACTAAAGGCTGCTGAACTGAACAATCAGCGGCTTTTTTTGTGCCGTCGTTTCAAAGGCTTACGAGTCAAAATGTTTGGAAGCTTTTCCGAGAACAAACCATTTCTTTTCAGCAATGGTGTTTTAAGTGATAGCTAAAGGGGCTTTTGGCAACAATGCGGCCTCCAAAATTCAAAAGTTCAGTAAAATAATTGCGCGCATCTATGGTATATTAAAGGTCCTTGGCAGGGGCAGGCTCGGAGATCTTTTCTGAGCCTTTTTCTTTTGCCGTTCTGCTCAATTAAACGATTTCTTGTTGAAAGAAGATGGCTCGTATATAATTCTTCAAGGAGGTGACAGCTTATCATTATATTACTTAACCTTTTAATTCTTCTCGTGACCGGTGCTTTGCTGATCGTTGTGACCACACAATTGGCTCAACCGGTCAATTGGATTGTGGATGCTATTCTAGTCATTAGTTTACTGTTAATTAATGCCGCACTTGGTGGTTGGATGACCATCTTTACGATGATATACATCCTTTACATGCTGGCAGTCATTGCTGGTGTCTGGCTTTTTCGAAAAAGACACAGTTGATGGTTTCTAGATTAAAACGTGATTACTGAAGGCGGTGCCGTGGCTTTCAACTTTTGGTTGAAACGCGTTCGCTAGCCCAGAAGCATACATATGAGAGTCTTGAAGGTGGCATGTTTAAAAAGCAGCACGGCTTGTGACATACCGGTTTCTAAACGCACCGATCTACGCGCTTGTTGTTTGTCTTGCAACTTGACGTCGTCTCTGGTAATATTAGTCCGTTGTATTTGGCACCCCTCCTATGCAACCGCACAATGTTGGGTTTTTAAGCGTAAGCACCCAACTTGGCGAGTCTTCAGGGGAAAAGCCGAAAGGCAAAACAGGAGGTGCACACAGTGTACGCAATTATCAAAACCGGCGGCAAGCAATACAAGGCAGAGGTTGGCGAAGCCATCTATGTCGAAAAACTCGACGCTGACGAAGGCAAACAAGTTACTTTTGATGAAGTCATCATGGTTGCAGGCGAAGGTGACGCCAAGATTGGCACACCAACCGTCAAAGGCGCGACCGTAACTGGCAAGGTCGAAAAACAAGGGCGCGAGAAAAAGGTTGTTACTTACAAGTACAAGCCTAAGAAGCACTCTCATCAAAAGAAGGGTCACCGTCAACCATACACGAAGGTCGTTATTGACGCGATCAACGCTTAAGAGGTCAGCATAGTTATGATCAAGGCAATTTTTCATCGAGATGAACATGGTGATATCGTCAGCTTCTCGTTGACGGGTCATGCCGATGCCGGTAAAACCGGTAAGGATATTGTATGTGCCGCTGTTTCTGCGGTGAGCATTGGTGCCGTTAACGGCATTGAAGGCTTAGCAGGGTTTGAACCTGATGTCATTGCGGATGAAGTCCATGGTGGGCATCTCCAGATGGCAATTAAAACCGCCATTACCGGCGAACAGCTACACATCAGTCAGATTCTGTTGGAAAATTTATTGCTCGAATTACAGAGCATCCAAGACCAATATCCTGATCGTTTGACGATTACTACTAAACAACTTGAACAAAATTAATCCTCGGAGGTGTACGTTATGTTAAAGATGAATCTGCAATTCTTCTCTCACCATAAAGGTGGCGGCTCAACATCCAACGGTCGTAATTCTGCTGGCCGGCGTTTGGGCAGCAAGCGTGCCGATGGCCAATTCGTTAAGGCAGGCAATATCTTGTATCGTCAGCGCGGTACCAAGATTCACCCTGGCGAAAACGTTGGTCGCGGCGGCGATGATACCTTGTTCGCGACTGCTGACGGCGTTGTAAAATTTGAACGCTTCGGCCGTGACAAGAAGAAGGTTTCAGTTTATCCGGCAGCAGCTGCTGAATAAAGACTAGACGTCCCGGTAACGGGGCGTCTTTTTTTCAGAGAAAACGAAGCATGAGTCAGTAAAGGAGCGATTTGGATGGATCGAATGACAGCATTGCAGGCGCGAATTCAGGATAAAAAACTGGATGGCTTTTTTGTTACCGATACGAAGAACGTGACTTATTTGACCGGCTTTACAGGTGAAGAAAGCACCTTGCTTGTAACCCCGCAAAAGGCTTATTTTGTGACTGATTCGCGATTTACCGAACAGTTTAAGCAGCAAGTACATAATGCCGAAATGATTTTGCATCAGGACAGCATGTTTAAGGCCGTTGGCAAGCTGGCCAATCGCTTACAATTGACTAGAATCGGTTTTGAAGCAGTTCACTTAAATTATGCCGATTATGAAGCATTTGATTTGCTCACACAAGGAACTTTAGTACCAACCCGTGACTTTGTCGAAACGCAACGCGAGATCAAGGATGCCAATGAATTGGCGTTAATCACACAAGCTATCGCTATTGCCGAAAAGGGCTATCAACATGTCATTGCTACAATCAAACCAGGCATGCGTGAAATTGATGTCGCCAATGACTTAGATTTCTTCATGCGCGGACTTGGCGCCAGCAATGTTTCTTTTGAAACGATTGTCGCTTCCGGGACGCGCTCAGCGATGCCCCATGGTGCGGCAACAGAGAAGAAAATTGAAAAAGGCGATATTATCACGCTTGACTGGGGGTGTATCTACCACGGATACATGTCTGATTTAACCCGCACGTTTGCGGTGGGCGAACCAGATCCTAGGTTGAAGACCATTTATCAAATTGTCTATCAAACGAATCAAAAAGTGCAAAAAGCTTTAAAACCAGGTGTTCTTGGCCGAGTCATCAATGACTTAGCTCACAACACAATCAATGATGCTGGTTATGGGAAGTACTTTGGCCACGGAACAGGCCATGGCATCGGTTTGTCAATTCATGAAGGACCCGGCGCTTGGGGACCGTATCTAGACGTGCCGGCTGCTAAGGGCAATGTTGTCACGGATGAGCCCGGTATTTATGTACCGGATCTTGGCGGCGTTCGGATTGAGGACGATTTATTAGTGACTGCTGCGGGTAGTCAAAGCTTGAGTCAACCAGCACCTAGTGAGTTGTTGGTGCTGTAAGTTACGTGCCAGAAGCTGACTTGTGAGTCAAATCGGTTAGCTTATTGATTTTTGGCTAAAACGCGTTCGTCAGCCCAGAAACCTGCATGTAAGGACCCTGAGCGCAATGACCAAGGCCCGGTCATCACGTTCAGGGCCGCTTACGTCTGGATTACCATTGGCAAGCTCGCTAATTTTTGCTGAAACGCGTTCGCAGGTGCAGAAACCTACACATAAGGACCTGAAGCCTAAATGGCCAAAACCCGACCATTTAGGCTTCAGGCCGCTTATGCTCCGGTTTCTAAACGCGCCTGCTCACGCTCTGCTGTTGCAAGCATTCGCAGTGCTTGCTAGAATAGGTTTAGTTTACGACTGAATGTATGGAGGAAGTTCATGATATCTGTTAATGATTTTAAAAATGGTTTGACGATTGAGGTCGACGGTGACCTTTGGCGAATTGTCGAGTTTCAGCATGTTAAGCCAGGCAAGGGTTCTGCTTTCGTGCGTTCAACCCTTAAGAACCTGCGTACAGGTGCCGTTCAAGAAAAAACGTTCCGCTCAACTGAAAAAGTTGAAAAGGCGCAAATTGACAGCAAGAACATGCAATACTTGTATGCCGATGGGGACAATTATGTCTTCATGGATACCGATACTTATGACCAATTGACGCTTCCCGGCGACGAGATCCGCGATCAATTGAATTATTTGAAAGAAAATATGAATGTCAAAATTATCATGCATGGTAATGAAACGCTTGGAATTGAGTTGCCAAAGACTGTTGATTTAGTGGTTAAAGAAACAGAACCTGGCATTCGTGGCAACACAAGTAGCGGTGGTTCTAAACCAGCAACGATGGAAACAGGGTTGGTCGTGCAGGTACCGTTTTTCATCAATGTTGACGATGTTTTAACGATCAATACTGATGATGGCACCTACATTTCACGCGCCAACAACTAGGGCTTAGGAGGTTCTCACGATGGCTGAAGAAACAAATATCATATTAGCGAATCGCACCGATGCACAGGGGACTATTGAGATTGTTCCTGAAGTTTTGGAAGTCATCTTGGGCATCGCGGCTAGTCAAGTAGATGGTGTTTATCAAATGCGCGGCTCACTGGGTGCTTCAATTAACGCCTGGTTCGGCCGGGCTAATCATGGCAAAGGCGTCAGTGTGACGGTGACGGATGATCAGATTGCCGCTGACGTTTATGTGTATCTAGACTATGGCGTCTCGGTTCCTAAAGTGGCACTGACGATGCAGGAACGGTTACGGGAACAGCTTTTGTTCATGACAGATTTGACGCTCAGCGAGGTTAATGTCCACGTTGTTGGCATCATTCCAGAAAAAGCTGAAAAAGTTGACCCTGATAATCTGTTCAACGACGATGATACCGACACTGACGATGCAGAAAGCGCTAGCGGCAAGGATGACGAATAAGATGGAATCACGACATGCAATCCGTGAGGCTGCTTTTCAGGCGCTGTTTGCCTTGGCAACCAATCCGGAAGCTGATAAAGATGCGGTGTATGCCGAAGTTTTACCTCAAGATACCGAGGTACCGGCTTATTTAACCACGCTGGTTGAGGCTGTTTTGAGTAAACAGGCTGATTTGGATGCTGCCTTGACGCCGCAATTAAAAAAAGGCTGGACCCTTAATCGCTTGACGAAGCCAGATTTAATCATCCTGCGATTAGGTCTATACGAAATTCGTTATGAAGAAGCGATGCCGGAAGCTGCGGCGATTAATGAGGCCATCAATTTGGCAAAGCGCTACAGTGATGATCAATCAGCCAAGTTTGTGAATGGCATTTTGGCGAACTTCATCCAAGCAGCGCCGCAAGCATAAGTCAACCGGTCAAAGGCATTTGCTTTGACCGGTTTTGATTTATCTTGCTTTGGTCGTACTATGTTCGCATATTGATAAGTGACGATTGCGCGCAACAAGCGCCGATAAAATGAGGAGTGAAGCTCTTGGCAACCCGACTAGATGGCAGAGCAGTTTCAAAGAAAATACTGGCAGACCTTAAGCAAACCATTGCTGAATTGGCACAACACGATGTGACGCCGACATTGGCAGTTGTTTTGGTGGGATCAAATCCGGCCAGTGAGGTTTATGTACGTAATAAACAGCGCCGTGCAGAAGATATTGGCGTGCGTTCTTTAATGTTTCGAATGCCTGAAGCGACAACGCAGGCGGACTTGCTGGCGAAGGTTGCCGAGTTGAATCATGATCCGGATATTGATGCTATTTTGGTTCAGTTGCCGTTACCATCAGGACTTGATGAACAGGCGGTGATTGATGCTATCGATCCTGATAAAGATGTTGACGGGTTTAGTCCGGTTAGTGTAGGGCGGTTATGGGCCAATGAACCAACTGTTGTGGCGTCCACGCCTTATGGCATCATGGCGTTGTTGGATGCTTATGATATTGATGTTGCGGGCAAACGGGTTGTGATCATTGGCCGTTCAAACATTGTCGGTCGGCCGCTGGCTGGTTTAATGGTCAATCACGATGCCACCGTCACAATTGCGCATAGTAAAACCCGTGATCTTAAACAGCTGGCAAAAGAAGCTGATATTTTGGTGGTTGCTGTTGGGGTGCCGCATTTTATTGGTGCCGATGCGGTGAAACCAGGTGCAGTGGTCATTGACGTTGGTATTTCGCGTGGAGCTGACGGTAAGCTGCTTGGGGATGTTGACGAAGCCGCGGTGGCGCCGATTGCCAGCGCCATCACGCCAGTACCAGGTGGTGTGGGGCCAATGACAATTGCTTCGCTCATGGCCCAGACAGTGACCTTGGCTAAGAGGCGAGCAAATGGTTGATGCCAGTCAATATTTAAGCGTCACGGCACTCACTCAATATCTCAAACGCAAATTTGATGCGGACCCTTACCTTGCCAAAGTCTATCTGACGGGTGAAATTTCCAATTATCGCAAACGTGTAGGTAATCAGTATTTCTCACTCAAAGACGATCACGCTAAAATCGGTGCGCTGATGTTTCGTAATGCCTTCAGCAAGGTTCAATTTGACCTTGAGGAAGGTATGAAAGTCCTAGTTGTTGGGCGGGTCAGTTTATATGAACCCAGCGGCGAATATCGTTTAATTGTCGAACATCTCGAACCAGATGGTGTGGGTGCACTTTATCAAGCTTTTGAGCAACTGAAGAAAAAGTTGTCGGCTGAAGGGCTATTTGACCGCAACCAACGACCACTGCCACTCTTTCCCAAACGGGTGGCAGTTGTGACCAGCCCAAGTGGTGCCGTCATTCAAGATATCATGACGACGGTCGCACGCCGCTATCCGATTTTGCAATTAACGCTGTTCCCGGCAGTTGTCCAAGGCGATCAAGCCGCCGATTCACTGGTGAAACGATTAAACCAGATTAAAGCAATAGGTGGATTCGATGCTGTGATCATTGGCCGCGGTGGTGGTTCAATTGAAGATCTTTGGCCTTTTAACGAGGAAAAAGTTGCGCGGGCATTGGTCGACATGCCGATGCCGGTTGTCAGCTCAGTGGGGCATGAAACCGATACAACCATTACCGATTTTATTGCCGATCGACGGGCGGCAACGCCAACTGCTGCGGCGGAAATTGTAACGCCCGTGACATTGATTGATGCGCTTAATCGAATTTCTGAAGATCGGGTGCGACTGGTCAATGCCATGCATAATCGGCTCAAAAATGCCGCGATTCGAGTGCAGCGTTCTGCACAAAGTGTTGTGTTGACGCAACCGGATCGACTTTATGATCAATACGTTCAGCGAGTCGATCAATTTCAACAACGGCTACAACAGAGTATGCATAATCGCCTGCGCGAGGCTGATCATCGTTTGGCAATGGCAACTTCCCAATTGGATGGCCGGCAACTGTTTATCCGATTGGTCAATTTGCAGCGGCAAGTGACTGGGGATCGTCATCGCTTGGATCAAGCGATGCGCGGTTTGGTGAAAACTAAGCGTCAGGCATTTGCTAGTGCCGTGAGTGGCCTTGATCACCTAAGTCCGTTAAAAATCTTGGGCCGCGGATTTGCTTACGTGACCGATGAACAAGGTCAGATGCTGAAAAGTCTAAGTGACTACGAGCTAGATCAAGATATTCATATTCACGTGGCTGATGGACAAGTCGGCGCACACGTCACCACAAAGGAGAAAACACATGGCTGAACCTACTTTTGAAGAGAAACTTGCACAATTGGAAAACATCGTGAATCAGCTTGAGCAAGGCGATGTACCGCTGGAAAAGGCATTAGATCAATTTAAAGCCGGTGTTAAATTGAGTCAGGACCTTGAGAAAACATTAAAAACTGCAGAAAAAACCGTTACCGAAATGGTCAGTGACGATGGGACGACGCAACCATTTTCGCCAAAGGATGATCAGCAATGAGCCCTATGTTAGCAGGATGGCGCACAGCCGTTGAACAGACGTTGGACGAGCAATTAGCTGCTGTTGCTAACCCGCATTTGCGAGCGGCAATGGTTTATTCCGTGGAGGCAGGTGGCAAGCGCCTGCGACCATTGTTGTTGTTGAGTGTCGTGGCGATGTATGACGGTGTGATTGCTGATGCATTGCCGGCTGCTGCTGCTTTGGAATATGTGCATACTTATTCATTGATTCACGATGATCTGCCGGCGATGGACGACGATGATCTGCGTCGTGGGAAGCCGACCAATCATAAGCAGTTTGGCGAAGCCTTAGCGATTTTGGCTGGCGATGCCTTGCTGACCGATGCGTTTGCTATTTTAAGCCGCCAGTACCCTGAAAAAGGCGCCGCATGTGTGCAGATTCTAGCCGAAGCCGCTGGCAGCAATGGTATGGTTGGTGGCCAAGTGCTCGATATGGACGGTGAAAACGAGCAATACCATCTCGAAACTTTGAAACGCATGCATGAAGCTAAGACTGGCGCCTTGATCCAAGCCGCAATCGCGATGGGCGGGCTGCTTGTGACCATTCCGGAGACTGACCAAACAGCACTGGCTGATTTTTCGGCCGCTTTTGGCTTGGGATTTCAAATTAAAGATGATATTAACGATGTGACCAAAACAACGGCTGAACTCGGGAAAACGGCTGATAAAGATGTCATTGAGCATAAGAACACTTTTCCCGAGTTATTGGGGTTGGACGGTGCTATCCAAGCTTTGCAGGTAGAAATTGCAAAAGCAGAGACGGCGTTAAATGAATTGACAGTTGACGCGGCGCCATTGGCTGAGATTTTGGCGGTGTTGAAAGCATGACAAAAATCAAAAAAGAACGCGTTGATGTTTTGCTAGTTGAACAAGGTTTATTTGAATCTCGTGAGCAAGCAAAGCGATCAGTGATGGCTGGCGAAGTCTATGATCAGAACAATCAGCGACTCGACAAACCAGGCGTAAAAATTGCTGGCGATGCTATTTTGCATGTGAAAGGCAAAAAAATGCCTTATGTCAGTCGCGGTGGGTTGAAGTTAGCGAAAGCCTTGAAAGTCTTCAATATTGACTTGAAGGACAAAACCGTTTTGGATATCGGGGCCTCGACCGGCGGCTTCACAGACGTTGCCTTACAAAACGGCGCCAAGATGAGTTATGCATTAGACGTTGGCTATAATCAATTGGCGTGGAAACTGCGTGAAGATCCTCGGGTCAAAGTAATGGAGCGGGTTAACTTTCGGTATAGTAAGCCGGAAGACTTCACTGATGGTCCAGTTGAGTTTGCCATGACGGATGTCAGCTTTATTTCATTAAAGCTTATTTTGCCGCCGTTAAAAGCAATTCTGATTCCCGGTGGTCATGCGGTTGCCCTCATTAAGCCGCAATTTGAGGCGGGGCCTGCTAATGTTGGCAAACACGGGATTGTTCGCGATCCGCAGGTCCACCGAGACGTGCTGAAAATGATCGTTGATTTCGCACTTGAGGCTGGATACGATGTCTTGGGATTGGATTACAGTCCGATCAAAGGCGGCGAAGGTAATATTGAATTTTTAATTCATCTGCAAAATAGTGCGCAAACGCCTGGGAAAATGGCGCCTGATGTCGATATTGAAGAAACTTTGACTGCCGCTTATGGTGATTTACATCGGCCATAATGAATATTTATGCAAAAACTTGGTATCTGTCTAGTTCGTGCGCTATGCTAGTGGTAAAGCTTTTGTTTGACTAGTTTTGATCGAACAAAGCCATCTATGACAGAGGTGAGCACATGCGCAAGCGCGAACGACAGGCAACCATTCAACGATTGATTCAAGATGAACCAATCGAACGTCAGGAAGACTTGGTTGCGCGATTGAATGAGCTGCATATTCCGGTCACGCAAGCAACCATTTCGCGTGATATTAAGGACATGCAGTTGATCAAAGTGCCTGCTGGTGAAGGCCATTATCGTTACAGTATGCCGGCAGAAAAACAATTGCCAGCCACTGATAAATTGCGGCGAACGCTCATCACCGCGATGAAGTGGGGTGAGGCCATGGATAATTTTATTCATTTGGCCTTATTGCCTGGGACAGCGGCAGCAGTTGAGACTTTAATTGAACAACTGGATGATCAGCGTATTTTTGCGACCATCAGCGGGGATGCGTCTATTTTGATCATCTGCCGGTCTGCAAAATATGCAACGGCAGTGTTGGCTGAACTTGAAGCAATGGTGGGGTGAAGCGATGTTACAAGAGTTAGCGATTCATGATTTCGCCATCATTGATCATCTGGCGCTGAGTTTTCAGCCCGGTATGACCGCTTTGACAGGTGAAACAGGTGCCGGTAAGTCGATCATTATCGATGCAGTTGGCTTGTTGGCAGGTGGCCGCGGCTCAGTCGATTTTATTCGTACCGGCACCACTAAGGCCAGTTTAGAAGGTCTCTTTGATGCGCAAGAAAATCCGGCAACAGAGGCTAAGCTGCAAGCATATGGGGTCATGGATCCAGATCAAAATGACACCGTACTGTTGCAGCGCGAGATTTTTCGCACTGGCCGTAATGTTTGTCGTGTGAACGGGCATCTGGTCAATACAACGACCTTGAAGGCGATCGGCGAAACGCTGGTTGATATTCACGGGCAAAATGAACACCAACAGCTCATGCATCCAGAAACGCATCTAGGGTTATTGGATTCGTTTGCCGGCGATGACTTGCTGAAATTGCGGCAACAATACGCTGATGTTTATCACGATTATCAACGGACCTTGCGTGCCGTGAAGCAAAAACAGGCAAATGAGCAGGAATGGGCACAACGCTTGGATATGTTGAAATTTCAGGTGGGTGAGATTCAAAGTGCCAATCTGCAGCCGCATGAAGATACGGATCTTACTGCAGAACGTGAAAGGCTTGCCAATTTTCAAAAGATTAATTCAGCATTGCAGGAGAGCTATGCTTTATTGAGTGATGAAGAAGTGAATGCGCTTGATCAAATCGGTCAGGCCATGTCGAGTATGCAAAGTATTGCTGATCTTGATCCGAATTTTGCTGCCATTGCTGACAATTTGCAAAGCGCCTATTACAGCTTGCAAGATGTCCAAAATGACTTGTCGAAGGAATTGGATGATCAGGAATTTGACGAAGGTCGGCTGGATGAAGTCGAAAAGCGGCTTGATTTATTTAATCAGTTAAAGCGCAAATATGGGGAATCGCTTGATGAAGTGATCGCCTATGGCAAGCGGGCCGCGACTGAATTGAACCAAATGGAACAAGCAGAAACTTCTGTTGAAGATCTTGATACGACATTGAAGGCATCCCAGAATCAGTTGCAGAAGCTGGGAACGGCTTTGTCAAAACGCCGCCATGCCGCCGCTAAGCAATTGACGAAAGCGATTCACGAGCAGTTAGCATCATTGTATATGGAGAAAACAGTTTTTTCGGTGCATTTTGCTAAGGCAAAGGATTTTCGGGCTGATGGACTGGATGAGGTTGAATTTTATATTCAAACAAATCCTGGTGAGTCAGCTAAACCGTTAGCTAAAATTGCCTCTGGCGGTGAATTGTCGCGGTTGATGTTAGCGATGAAGACGATTTTTGCGAAAACAGAAGGTGTGACGGCTATCATTTTTGATGAGGTCGATACCGGCGTTTCCGGTCGAGTTGCGCAGGCGATTGCCAATAAGATTAGCTTGATTGCTAAGTCTTCGCAGGTGTTGTGCATCACCCATTTGCCTCAGGTGGCGGCGATGGCTGATCATGAATATGTCATCAGTAAGGCGGTTCATAATGGCCGCACTACGACGCAAGTTCTGAAATTAACCGATCAGGCCCGCGTTGATGAGATTGCGCGAATGCTAGCTGGGGAGAAAATCACTAAGCTGACAGTTGAACATGCGGAAGAATTGTTGAAAATGGCAGACGAATTCAAACATGGACGCATGGGTTAAGTGACTGAATTGTCTACGACAGTACATCTGGTCAATGATTTCTTTGCTTTGACGGTATCAGTTTTAGTTTCCAATAAGTGATCTATGCCAAACGAAAGACGCCTGATTTTCCATATTTAGGAAAATCAGGCGTCTTTATATAGCGGCTAGAAAGAAACCTTAACGTCGTTTTAGTTGGTGGTGATGAATCCCATCTGAATTAAATGCCATTCATGCAAGCCCAAAAATTCGGATTCGATGATCAGCAGCCTGCGATGAATGGCATGATGGTAGCGCGCGACACTGCGCAACCGGCCAACACCGATCATTTAAATCGTTTAATGTAGGATACCTCCGCTTCGGTGATGATCCGATAGACGTTACTATGGTATGCTTTGACCAGATACCGTTTCTCACCCAATGGCCGAGTAATGCGACCGATAAATGGCGGCCGATCTTGATCAAAGAACAGCGCCACTTGATACTGGCGATGCATGGCCTGATCAAGGAAAAGATCAAGCTGATGGGAAGGCATTTTTGCATTTGGTGCCGCCAAATCGAAGAATTCACGATAAGATGCGACGAGATGACGGGTAACGGTTTGCAGTGCAGATGATTTGTTTTCCATGATCAAACCTCCGAACATTTGTTTGTAATTTCATTATACGAACAAGTGTTCAAAGTTGCAACTAGTTTTTTTAAATCAGTGGATCACGCCGTTTGGGGGGAACAAGCGATGGCAACAATAGCAGTTGTTTTTGGCGGCGGTGCTGCCCACGGCGCATACCAAGCCGGTGTGTGGGCCGTATTGGGGCCGCGATTACGTCCGACATTTGTGATTGGGTCGTCAATTGGCGCCATCAATGCTGCCGGAACCGCCCGTATGCTGCCCGAGCAAGTACCACAATGGTGGCAGCATTTTTCCGAAGCAAAAGTGAATGGACCGATCTTTTTGCGGCGTCATTTTGTGCCAGTATTAGATCGAATGCTGCAAGCCCCCAAACTCGATTCGCGGGCGGTGTTAGCAGTGACAACCAGTGTCCCGGATTTTCAAGCACATGTGACCCGACTGGATGTGTTGACTGCACCTGAGGCGCGGGAGTGGTTGCTCGCTTCAAGCGCCATGCCAGGCGTTTTTTCGCCAGTTGAGCGGGCTGGGGTGAGTTATGTTGATGGCGGGGTTGTTAATGACTTGCCTGTTGACATTGCGCGGCAAATTGGTGCTGATTATGTCATCGCGATTAGCGGCGAAGGAATTGGCCGCATTGGCCCTGATCATGGCGATCTCTATCTTAAACCCAGTGAGCGGCTGCCTGGATTGTTTAATTTTCGGCCTGAAGCCATCGCTAATATGATTGCTTTGGGGCGCCGTGATGCTCAGATTGCCCTCAAACGGGCGCACTTTTCACCATTTCACCGGTGATGCAGTTGAAATCAGCCTCGAAAAAGTGCAAAATGTTCAATAATACTTAACGAAAGAGGTTCACACATGCACGAGCGGGGAATGCTAATTGTTTTGTCCGGGCCCAGCGGTGTCGGTAAGGGAACGGTTCGGCAAGCAATGCTGGATGGTAATTATCGAGATTTTCAATATTCAATTTCAATGACGACACGGCAAATGCGGCCTGGTGAGGTTGATGGTGTCGATTATTACTTTAGGACGAAAGCCCAGTTTGAGCACGAAATTGCGACAGGTGGTATGCTGGAGTATGCGAAATATGTTGAGAATTACTACGGCACACCGTTAAAATATGTGAACGAAACTTTGGATGCCGGCCGCGATGTTCTACTGGAGATCGAGGTTAACGGTGCCATGCAGGTTCGCAAAAAATGTCCAAACGGTGTCTTCATCTTCTTGACACCACCAGATCTTAGCGAGTTGCGCCACCGGTTGAAAGGACGCGGCACGGATGATGATGTGACCATTGATAAACGGATTCGCAAAGCAGCTTCGGAGATCACCATGATGGAAAATTATGATTATGCCGTGGTGAATGATAAAGTTGACTTAGCAGTTAAGCGCATCGAACGCATTATTGAAAGCGAGCACTTGCGGGTGCCACGCGTCATTGATCGTTACAAGGGCATGTTAGCAAGTGCAGATTTGGCAAGATAGTTGTCTGTGGCTGGCTCGCATAGCGCGGGGCTCATGCCCATCTATTAGAAAAAGGAGTTTCATCTCATGATTATTTATCCTTCGATTGATAAACTATTGGAAAAGGTGCCGTCCCGTTATTCGCTAGCCGTATTGGCAGCAAAACGTGCCCATGAATTAGAATCTGGTGATTTGAAGATGTTGTCAGATTATAAGTCTGATAAAAGTGTTGGCAAAGCGCTTGAAGAAATTGCGGCTGGCGATGTCATCATTGATCCTAAGTCTAAAATGCTTGAGCGTGATGCAGAAAAATTGGATCGCAAGGATCAGGAATGAGCGATTGATCGTTCTGGCTGTCTGATGACAATGGCGTTTAAAGACGGCTGGCAATACAGGAGGCAGTGGCGCTTAAAAGTGCTCCTGCCTCTTTTTAGTGTGCGTTTGGTATAATGGTCCTAGCTTGAAGTGCGAAAGGAGTCGACATGAAGAAGCAACATATTGCCTTGTTTGTCACTGGCGGGATTGCCGCTTATAAAGTGCCATTACTGGTCCGAGCCTTAATCAAAGCAGGCCATGATGTACGGGTTGCGATGACCAAAAGTGCGGAACGATTTGTCACGCCGGAGACGTTGGCTATCGTCAGCAAGGCGGCTGTATTGACAGACGGGCATGAATTTGATCATCCTGAACATGTTGCCCATGTGGCATTGGCACATTGGGCGGATCTTGGTGTTGTGGTACCGGCAACGGCCAATACGTTGGCTAAACTGGCGAACGGCCTTGCTGATAATGTTGTGACGACGACACTGCTGGCAATGCAGGCACCAAAGTTGTTGGTCCCGGCCATGAACGACCAGATGTGGCAAAATCCGCAGACGCAAAAGAATATTGCTAGTTTGATGACTGAACAAGACTATCTCGTGCTTCCACCTGAAACTGGCTTGTTAGCGGAAGGCTATGCCGGTATCGGGAGAATGCCTGAGCCGGAACGGATTGCCTTATTCATCGAAAGCTTAGATGACCCACGGTTACGTGGTCGCCGTATCATCGTTTCTGCTGGCGGAACCAAAGAACGACTTGATCCTGTCCGCTACCTTACAAATGACTCTTCAGGTAAGATGGGCACGGCGATTGCCAATGCCGCGGCCGGAGCTGGTGCCGAAGTGACGCTGGTCACAACGCGACAGTTACCAGTTGTTCCCGGTGTGACAGTCAAACAAGTCGAAAGTGCCCAATCCATGGCAGACACAATTGATGCCGAATTTACCGAGGCAGACGCGGTTATCATGGCAGCGGCAGTTGCTGATTATCGGTTGCCAACCGTCAGTGATCACAAGTTAAAGAAGACTGATGCGACTTCTGGACTGACGCTGAATTTGGTTCAGAATCCGGACATTTTGGCATCACTTGGCCGTAAAAAAACGCATCAGATATTGATTGGGTTTGCGGCTGAGACCAATGATCTTTTGAAAAATGCGCAACTTAAATTAACTAAGAAAAATGCTGATATGATTGTGGCCAATCACGTTGATGCGACTCACGGATTCAACACTGATACGAATGCTGTGACGTTATTGCGGCCAGAACAGGCACCAGTGACCTTGCCGGAAATGCCCAAGCCAAAAGTCGCCGCTGCTTTGATTGAGCAACTTGCAACGATGTTAGCAAAACAAAAGGGGTGAGCGCTTGGCAATTGTTGCCAAGGTGATCGTGGATGTGCCCACGATGCAAACAGATCGACCGTTTGATTATCTTGTACCTGCGCGCTTAGAAGGCGCTTTGCAGGCGGGAATGCGGGTCTGGGTCCAGTTTGGCAAAGGCGCGCGAAAAGTGAGCGGCATGGTCGTGTCAGTCTCCGACCAAAGCGACTATGACGGTCAATTGAAACCATTGCTAGATGTCCTTGATCCGGCCCCCGTTTTGGACCACGAATTATTAAAGCTATCGAAGTGGTTGGCGCAAACAACGTATTCTTTTTGGATTGCGTGCATGCAGACGATGTTGCCAACTATGTTGAAAATCGATGCGGTAAAAGTTGCTGAACCGGTTAAGCTGTCGGCTGATGAGCAACAAAAATACTTTGGGACGGCTGACAGTCTGGCGATCGGTAGCCTGAACGCTGAACAGCAAGTTGCAGTGATGAAATTGGCGCAAGCAGGTAAAGTTGCTATTTCATATTTAAAAAAGGATCGTGCTCGGGTTAAAAAAATCTTTTACTTGATCCCGCAATTATCACCGGAGCAAGCGGCTGCCGAGCGTGAACACGTGCGTAAAAACGCCGCCAAGCAACTTAAACTGTTAACTTTAATTGGTGAATGGGCTGCTAACAATCAGCATCCTGCTTTGATGACCGTTGAACATCAATATGGCCTGACAAAGCCGGTGATTAATCAGGCAGTCGAAAAAGGCTGGCTGAAGCTTGAAGGCCACGAGACATACCGCGATCCTTATCCGGAACTGCAGCATCAACCGTTGACGAAGCCGTTGCCGCTCACGCCAGAACAACAGACGATTGTGACGCAAATTAACGCTGCCGTTGCCGAAAGGGATCCTAAAACATTTTTGTTAGAAGGGGTCACCGGCTCTGGCAAAACAGAAGTCTATTTGCAGGTGATTGCACGGGTTTTAGCCGCGGGACAGACAGCCTTGATGCTTGTGCCGGAAATTGCGTTGACGCCGCAAATGGTCAATCGCGTAAAAGGCCGTTTTGGGACGCATGTTGCCGTGATGCACTCTGGCTTGTCTGATGGCGAAAAGTATGATGAATGGCGCCGAATTGCGCGCGGCGAGGCTCAGGTCGTTGTCGGCGCACGATCGGCAGCATTTGCGCCGTTAAAAAACATCGGCGTTTTCATCATGGATGAAGAGCACGAGACCAGCTACAAACAAGATTCGGCGCCACGCTATCACGCCCGTGACGTTTTGTTAAAACGGGCACAGATTCACCATGCACCGGTTGTGTTGGGCTCAGCAACACCTTCATTGGAGTCGCGCGCTCGAGCGGAAAAGGGCGTTTATACACTGCTGCGGCTGCCGCATCGGATTAACGATCAACCATTACCGCCAGTGCATATTGTTGATATGCGGGAAGCCTTTGCGCACGGCGCGCAAGAGGACTTTTCGGGCCCGCTGCTTGACGCCTTGAGAATTCGACTACAGCGACAGGAACAAAGTGTTTTGCTCTTGAATCGGCGCGGTTATTCAAGTTTTGTGATGTGTCGCGATTGCGGCTATGTGGCAAAATGTCCGAACTGTGACATTAGTCTGACGCTGCACATGGACACACACACCTTGAAATGTCATTATTGCGGCCATGAGGAACCGATTCCACATCGTTGCCCAAACTGCGGCTCTGATAAAATTCGCTATTACGGTACTGGCACCCAAAAGGTCGAGGCGCAGTTGCAGCAGCTGCTGCCAGATGCCCGAATCTTGCGAATGGATGTTGATACCACTCGGCGCAAAGGTGGCCATGCGCGGATCTTAGATGCGTTTGGTGACCATCAGGCCGATATCTTACTGGGTACGCAAATGATCGCAAAGGGACTGGATTTTCCCGATGTGACTTTAGTTGGTGTCATTAATGCGGACACAGCGCTCGGCTTGCCGGATTTTCGGGCGAGTGAGAAGACCTTTCAGTTGCTCACACAGGTGAGTGGCCGGGCTGGTCGGGCGGACAAACCCGGTGAAGTCTTCGTTCAGACCTTCAATCCAGATCATTATGCCATTCAATACGCCAAACGGCAGGACTACGAAGGCTTTTTCCGGCAAGAGATGGCCATTCGGCATCGCGGCAATTATCCGCCATATTTTTATTCAACGAAAATCGCTGTGAGCCATGTTGATGAAACACAGGCGGCTAAGGCTATCTTTTCTTTGGCAAAAGAATTACGTGAGCATCTATCCGATCAGGTCATCATGCTTGGCCCGACACCAGGACCGATTGCTCGTTTGAAAAATCGCTATATTTACCAAATCGTTCTAAAATATAAACACGAGCCGGCGTTAGCGGCAACCCTGCAGCATATTCTGGAAGAGACCCAGCAAAGCAGTCGTCACGGCTTTTTAGTCGCGATTGATCCAGAACCGTTGGCATTTGTTTAAACGTCTTAACCTGTTTCATGGCAAAATAGGCACCAACCTACCAGCAACTCATCGTTTGGAGGAAAAAATGACTTCAGTAATTTTTTTAGGTACACCCGAATTTGCTGTCCCGATTCTTGAAGGACTGATTGCCCAGCATTACGACATTCTTGCCGTGATGACGCAACCCGATCGTAAAGTTGGCCGCAAGCAGCGGCTGGCGGCTAGCCCAGTTAAACAGGCGGCGCAGAAACATGATATCCCGGTTTTGCAACCGGAAAAATTGAGTGGTAGCCCAGAGTTGACGCAAGCCATCGCCATGGCACCAGACTTGATTGTCACGGCGGCATATGGCCAATTTTTACCAACAAAATTTTTAGAAGCAGCCAAAATTATCGCTGTGAATGTGCACGGTTCGCTGCTGCCAAAATATCGCGGTGGCGCGCCGATTCAGTACAGCATTATGAATGGCGATTCAGAAACTGGCGTCACGATTATCGAAATGGTGAAGAAAATGGATGCTGGTGATATGTTTGCGCAGGCAAAACTGCCATTGACGCGTGCTGATGATACGGGAACCGTTTTTGCCAAATTGTCATTGCTCGGTCGCGATTTGTTACTAGAAACGTTGCCGAAGATCATTGCTGGCACGGCCACCCGGACCCCTCAAGATCCAGATAAAGTGACCTTTTCGCCGACCATTACCAAAGAGCAAGAGCATCTTAATATTCATCTGCCAGCCAAGGCCCTTGATCAATGGATTCGGGCGTTGCGTCCCGATGTCGGCGGGTATGTTTATTTAAATGGTCAACGGACGAAGTTGTGGGCGATTACGCCGCTATCAGCAGGATCAACGCTTCCTGCTGGCAGTATTGTTGAACGGGATAAGCATCGTTTGGTGATGGTTGCCGGCCAACAAACCACTTTCCAAGTGGATGAACTACAGCCGGCTGGCAAGGCTAAACAATCAATTGCCGACTTTTTGAATGGACCGGGCCAACAATTGGTCTCAGGACAGCAGGTGATTACTGATGACCCCGAATAATCCGCGTTTATTAGCTGTTGAAACCTTGTCGCGAGTCACTGGGCAAGGTGGCTATTCAAATCTGACATTGGATCACGTGATTAATAGTCACAAGTTGACGCCGCGTGATGCTGGCTTGCTGACAAACATCGTCTATGGTGTGATCCAGCATCAGCTGACGTTGGATTTTTATCTGGCACCTTTCATCAAAGGCCGGAAACTCGACAATTGGATTCGGTGTTTGCTTGATACAGCCGTTTATCAACTGCAGTATCTTGATAAAGTACCAGCACGCGCGGTTTTTTTTGATAGTACAGAAATTGCCAAGAAGCTTGGACATCAAGGAATCGCCAAATTTGTGACTGGGGTTTTGCGAAATGCTCAGCGAACAGGCTTTCCTGACCCAGCCGCAATCGCTGATCCTGTGAAGCGATTGTCAATCGAAAGCAGTACGCCGGTGTGGCTTGTTGAAAAATTGACGGCACAACTGGGTGAACCGAAAACCCGTGCCATTTTGAATGTCATCAATGTCCCAGCGCATGCTTCACTGCGCGTCAACACGACGAAAATCACCCCAGCTGCCTTGCTTGCTTCTTTAAAGCCGGAATTCCCCGATTTGAAGGAAAGTCCTTTGACCCCAATTGGCCTCATTGCACCTAGTGGCCACTTAGCAGGGACATCCGCATTTGTCAAAGGTGAGTATACGATGCAAGATGAAAGTTCGATGCTGGTGGCCCCAAGTTTAGACATCCAGCCTGGGGATGTTGTTTTAGATGCTTGTGCCGCTCCTGGCGGTAAAACCACCCACATTGCTCAGTATCTTGATCCAAAACAAGGCGGACAAGTGACGGCGCTTGATCTGCACGCCAACAAAGTGCGTTTGATCAATAAAAATGCTAAACGCCTGGGCTTGACGGATCGCATCCATGCACAGGTGCTGGATGCACGTAAGGTTGCGACAACATTTTCTGCCAATTCTTTTGACAAAATTTTGGTGGATGCCCCTTGTTCCGGATTAGGTTTAATTCGACGTAAACCGGAAATCAAGTACACAAAAACGCCTGAAGATCCGGCGCATTTGCAACAAATTCAGCTAGCAATCTTAAATAGTGTGGCACCAACCTTAAAAATCGGTGGCCGCCTGACGTATAGTACATGTACAATGGTGAAAGAAGAGAATCAAGATGTGGTTGCACAATTTTTGGCGGCTCATCCTGAGTTCGAGCAAGTTTCAGTACCAACCTTGAAGCCATTGCACAAGGCGCATAGCGCACCAGCGCTGCAACTGTTTCCAGATGATTATGATACGGACGGATTTTTCATTGCCAGTTTGATTCGTCGCAAATGAGGGGTATGTATGGAGTTCGCTTATCGCACTGATATTGGTCGTCGGCGACCAAATAATCAAGACTATGTCGGTATTTTTAAAAATCAATCCGAAGCGACGTTGGCCTTGGTGGCGGATGGCATGGGCGGCCATCGTGGTGGTGATGTTGCTAGTGAAATGGCAGTATCGCATTTAGGTTATGCTTTTGAGAAAACAGATACTGCCGAGATCGAGTCCATCGTCCGTTGGCTCATTTTTGAGTTGCAGCAGGAAAATGATGTGATTTTGCAAAAAGCGAAACAATATACAGATCTTTCTGGGATGGGCACAACGGTTGTGGCTGTGATTATCAGCGGTACACGATTCGTGGTGGCAAATATTGGTGATTCACGTGGCTACCTCTATCGCAATGGCCATTTAGTTCAAATTACTGAGGATCATAGTTTGGTCAATGAGTTGGTCAAACATGGGGAACTAACCCCTGAGGAAGCCAAACGCTTTCCGCAGCGTAACGTGATCACGCGTTCGCTTGGTGTCAGCAGTGATGTTGATGCTGATGTGACGATTTACGATATGGAATATGACGACTATTTGTTGTTGTGTTCTGATGGCCTCACCAACATGGTTGACAATGAAGATATCGCGGCAGTGTTGCGTCAGGATATGCCGATTGGCAGCAAGGCTCAAGAATTGATCCTCAAAGCAAATGCTGCTGGCGGACCTGACAACATCAGTGCCTTGATCATTCATCAGGATCGGAGGGAGCCGCAATGATTGAGCCGGGGACGATTTTAAATGAGCGCTACAAGCTTATCAAAACATTAGGCGAAGGCGGTATGGCCAACGTCTATTTGGCACGCGACCTGATTCTTGATCGCGATGTGGCGGTTAAGGTTCTCCGGCTTGATTTGCAAAATGACCCCGATACAGTTCGCCGCTTTCAACGAGAAGCCATGGCGACCAGTGAGCTGGTTCATCCAAATATTGTGTCGATTTATGACGTTGGTGAAAGTCAAGGTCAGCAATTTCTGGTCATGGAGTATGTCAAAGGCTCTGATTTAAAGCACTACATTGTCGAGCATTTCCCCATTCCATATCAGCGCGTGGTCGACATGATGGAACAGATCCTTTCTGCCGTTCAGACGGCGCATGATCACAATATCATTCACCGTGATTTGAAACCGCAGAATATTTTGATTGATCCGGATGGCAATGCTAAGATCACCGATTTTGGGATTGCAGTCGCGTTATCGGAGAATTCGATGACGATGACCAACTCATTATTGGGGTCGGTGCACTATCTATCACCGGAACAGGCGCGCGGCAGTATGCCAACCCGTCAAAGTGATATTTATGCGTTAGGCATTATTCTTTTTGAAATGCTGACTGGCTCTGTACCTTTCGAAGGTGATTCGGCAGTTACGATTGCGTTAAAGCATTTTCAAGAAGAAATTCCGTCGGTGCGCGCGTTTGATCCGCATATCCCGCAGGCACTGGAGAATGTTGTTTTTAAGGCTACAGCCAAAAATCCGGCTAATCGCTATACCAGTGCGGATGCCATGGCTAGCGACCTCAAGACAGCGTTGAGTCCGGCACGGGCACATGAAGCAAAGTATGTGGTTCCTAAAGATGATCTGGATGAGACACGAATCATGCCAGTCATCCCCAACGGTCCCAAACCGCCGCATGACGAAGGAGGAGATGCTGACAGTCCAGCGAGTCAGCCAAGTCCGAAAGCACGACCTAAGAAAAAAAGTCGCCGCTGGTGGATTATTGGCATCGGGATACTTGTCGCCATGCTGCTGATGATTGGTATCGGCGCAGTTTTTGCCAATCAGAAAAGGGATGTGGACGTCCCTGATCTACGCGGCATGACCACAACCCAGGCAAAAACTGCCTTGACCAGCGCAGGCTTAAAAGTTGGGTCATACAAGTACACTTATTCCACGAAAGTTAGCAAGGATTTAGTGATCGATTCAGATCCGAAACGGCAGGTGAGTGTTAAGGAAGGCTCAACGGTCAAGCTGATTTTAAGCCGCGGTCAGCCGCAATTTACACTAGAGAATTATGTTGGGCAAGATTACACAGACGTGAAGTCAGACTTGCAAAAACGCGGCGTAACCGTCAAAGAAAAACAGGTCAGCACCAATGACGAACCGTCAGGCAAGATCGTGTCACAAAGCATTAAAGCAGGCAAAAAGGTCATTGCGGACAAAACGACGATCACATTTGGTGTTTCCGTTGCGATCAAGCCAAATACTTTTGCGCTTCGTGATTTGACGGGCTATACCGAAAAAAGTTTGCGAGATTACGCCAATGAAGTCGGACTTAAGATTGTGATTTCTCAAGCGCACTCTGATACCGTCGATACAGGCATGGTAATCAGTCAAACGCCAGCTGCTGGGACACAGGTTAAACCAGGCGACACAGTCAATGTTTCGGTCTCTCAAGGCCCAGATCCTGAAGAGACCAAAACTTGGTCGAAAACAATTTCAATTCCCTATCAAGCACCGGCCAGTTCGAGTACCGCAAGTGCCAGCAATAGCAGTGGCAGTGGCAGCACTAGTAGCAGTAGTAGTGCTGCGCCCGCACCCAACGGTATTCAGGTCTTCATCGCAGATAAGACACATAACATTAGTACCATTAATCGGTCCTTTAACATCACGGCTGATGATCAAATCACCATCACGTTGCAAGTTAGCACGAAATACCCAGGCAGCTATCGGATTGTCCGGGACGGTACCGTGATTGCGCAGGAGGATAACATTACTCAATGAGTGAAGACTTAACTGGAAGAATTATTAAACAGATCAGCGGGTATTACGACATCGCTGTGAATGGGACAACTTACCGAACTCGCGGGCGCGGCAGTTTGCGCAACGACAAAATTACGCCGCTGGTGGGCGACTTTGCTGCTTTTCAACCGGGAGAAGGGGATGATGAAGGCTATTTGCTGAAGGTATTACCGCGTCATAATGCGTTGGTGCGCCCCCCGGTTGCCAACGTTGATCAAGCCGTTTTGATCACTTCCGCCGTGGAGCCGGACTTTTCTAAGAACCTATTGGATCGTTTTCTGGTTTATCTTGAGGGCCACGATATTCACGCGGAGATTTATCTGACCAAGACCGACTTAACAAAGCCTCAGCGATTAACGAAGATTCGTCAAGATTTAGCCGGCTATACAAAAATAGGCTATCCGGTTTTTGCACCTGACAAGCCCTTTGATCCGACAATCCTCGCGCAAGTACAAGCGAGCTTTGCCGATAAATTGACCATTTTCACTGGACAAACCGGTGCTGGTAAGTCTACTTTGTTGAATCATCTTGTGCCAGGATTGGACTTGGCAACAGCGGCCATTAGTCATGCGTTAAATCGTGGCCGGCACACGACCCGCACCACTGATCTTTATCCGATTCACGGTGGCTTAGTTGCTGATACACCTGGTTTTTCATCGCTTGGTTTACTGGACGTCACCTTAGATGATTTGCGTGACCGTTTTCCTGAGTTTGTGGCGTTAGCACCCAATTGCAAATTCCGCGGCTGTCAGCACGTTAGCGAGCCACATTGTGCCGTTAAGGCGGCACTGGCGGCTGGCGATATCATGCAAAGCCGTTATGATAACTACTTACAGTTTCGTGAAGAGTTAAGCGGCAAGCGCCCAGTTTACAAGAAGAAGTAACTTAGATTAGACAAAATGCGGACGTCAAGCTGATTAATGGCCGGATGAACGCAATATATGGAGGAGATCGTTATGAAAATTGCCCCATCGATTTTAAGTGCTGATTTTGCTCATCTTGCGCGGGATGTCGAAAAAGTTGAAAAAGCCGGTGCTGATTTACTGCATGTTGATGTTATGGACGGTCATTTTGTATCAAATCTGACTTTCGGTCCGCTGGTCGTCCAAGCGTTACGTCCGGTTACCAGTCTGCCATTGGAGGTTCACTTGATGGTCAGTGACCCAGCGGCTTGGGTGGCAGATTTTGCTGAAGCTGGGGCGGATACGATTTTGGTTCACGAAGAAGCCACGGATCATCTTTATGGCGTTTTGCAGCATGTGATCGAGAAAGGTGTTCGCGCTGGGGTTGTGATCAATCCGGGCACACCATTGAGCAGTCTTGAAGAAGTTCTCCCGTTGGTTGATCAAGTGCTGGTTATGACGGTTAATCCCGGTTTTGGTGGTCAAAAATTTTTGACGCCGATGGTGGACAAGGTTGATCGATTATATCAGCTGCGTAAAGCTCGGAAACTGCATTTTGACATTGAAGTCGATGGCGGTATCAACAATCAAACCGTGAAGGCGGCAGCTGATGCCGGGACAGATATTTTTGTTGCAGGTTCGTATGTTTTTGGGTCCAAAAATGTCGGTGACGCGATGAATAGCTTGCGTGAGGCTGTTAAATGACGCACGTCAACATCATGGCAGGCGGTCCACAGGCATGCTTGCCAGCCGCTTGGGAACAATTGCCCGGTGTATGGATCGGCGTTGATCGCGGCACATTGCGACTCGTACGTGCAGGGATTCATCCTGAACTGGCAGTGGGCGACTTTGATTCCTTAACGCTTGAAGAATTGCGGCTAGTTCGTGGACATGTCCAGAAGCTGCAACAGGTGCCTTCTGAAAAAGATGACACGGATACAGAGTTGGCTGTTAAAGCGGCACTTCAGGCATCTTCATCCGGCGACGTCACCTTGGTTGGCGGGACTGGCGGACGACTAGATCATTTTTTGTCTAATCTCTTCTTACCGCTTCAACCGCGCTTTTTAGCAGATATTGAGCGCCTTCATTTGTTTGATGTGCAAAATTGGGTTGATTATTACAGCCCTGGTGAGCATGAAATTAAACCGCTGCCAGGTTATCGTTACGTTGCAGTTGTCAATCTCACCCCAGTTGGCGATTTGACCATTGTCGGAGCGAAATATCCATTAAAACCATGGCAAGCGGGCTATCCTTATGCGTGGGCTTCCAATGAGTTTCTTGGCAGGCAGCCATTCACCGTGAGTTGGACGACTGGTCAGGTGGCAATTATTTATAGTCGTGATCGGCGCGGGCAAAAATTGGATAATTAGGCATTGTTTTCTTCCTGATTTGCTTTAATGAACTACCGATCTGAGAAGTCAGCATCTCAAGATCCTGAAACAGTGCGTACCAGTCCCAACTGGCCGGAGATTGCGGCGTTTGGCATGGCAAGGAAATTTTAGCCCAAGGCTTTCCCAAATTAGTTGGCGTCCAACGAATCACAGATTGTATGAGTGATATTAGGTCAACCGCTTAAAATCCGCGTACGCTCCGGTTTCTAATCGCTCCTGCTCGCGCTCAACAAAAAAAGGTCCTGACAATGAAGGATGCATCACATTCATTGTCAGGACCTTTTTAAATGTTATGGGATCAAACCCGGGTCAGTTTACCTGATTTAAGGGCACGTGCAGAAACCCATACCCGCTTTGGTTTACCATCGACAAGGATACGAACCTTGTGCAGGTTGGCTTTCCATTGGCGCCGGCTTGAATTCAAAGCGTGAGAACGCTTGTTGCCAAACGTGGTATGACGACCAGTAATAATATCTTTAGCCACAATATGACCTCCTTTTTTTCAAGGTCACCCTCGAATTTTTCACTCAACTAACTTATCATAGGCCCGCGGTTAATGCAAGAATTTTTGCAAAGTAAAATTACTTGACAGGTCAAAATAAACGCGTGATCAGAGTCTAAGAAAATTGGGTGGGTAAGTACAACTAGTCCGATATTCTTTGAAAAATGTTACTGTTAACAATTGTCTCATAAAGGTAGCGACAAGACCAGAAACTGACGTGTAAGGAACTTGGGCGCAATGGCCAAAAACCGGCCATCACACCCAAGGCCGCTTACACACCGGTTTCTAATCGGGCTGATTCACGCTCTGCTCGCAGTCATCGCTTAGCTATGCTAAACTAGCTGGTAGAATTGTACGCGATGTGAAAATCATCGCGAATGGCTTAGGAGGAAACAGCATGGCGGTCAAAATCAAAACCAAATACGGAATCATCGACATTTCCAACAGTGTCATTGCGACGGTGGTTGGCGGTGCGGCGACGTCCATCTATGGTATCGTCGGCATGGCTAGCCGTAATCAGATTCGCGATAATCTCAATGACATTTTGAAACGCGAAAATTATTCGCGCGGTGTTGTCGTTCGTCAGACAGATAATGGCGTGAAAATCGAAGTCAACATTATCGTCAGTTATGGCACTAAAATTTCAGAAGTTTGCCGAAATGTCCAAGACAAAGTAAAATACAACCTCGAAACGATGTTGGGGGTCACGACTGATGAAGTGACCGTCATCGTCCAAGGCGTCAAGGTATTAGGCGACTGACGTACACGCACCGGTTGTTAACGGTGTGACATATTGAAGCTCTTCGAGGAGGATGTTCCGTGGCAGTAACCGAAATTACCGCGACTAAATTCCAGGATATGATCCGGGTAGCCGCACATCGCATCAATAAAAATGCTGATTTTGTGAATTCATTAAACGTTTTTCCAGTTCCGGATGGTGATACTGGCACTAATATGAACCTGACTTTTCAAACTGGCGCAAAAGCGGTGTTGGAGTCTAATGATGAGTCAGTTGGTGACTTAGCCAAGCATCTTGGCAAAGGTTTGCTGATGGGCGCGCGAGGCAATTCTGGCGTCATTAGCTCGCAACTTTTCCGTGGCTTTGCAAAAAGCGTGGCGCATAAGAAAAGTCTGACGGCTCAGGACCTAGCCGATGCGTTTGCACATGGCGTCGAGACGGCCTATAAAGCCGTCATGAAGCCGGTTGAAGGCACGATCCTGACAGTCGCCCGTGAAGCGGCTAAAGCTGGCTTAAAAGCGGCTAATGGCTCTGATGATGCTTTAGTTGTTATGCAGGCAGTTGTGAAAGGTGCTAAACGTGCCTTAGCCAAAACGCCTGATCTTTTGGCCGTCTTGAAAGAAGTCGGCGTGGTTGATTCTGGTGGACAAGGACTTGTTTTTATTTACGAGGGTTTCCAAGAAGGCTTGTCTGGGAAAATTAGTTCAGATGTTCATGACGTCACTGACGAAGAAATGAACGAAATGATTAATGCTGTGCATCATCAAAGCGCTCAAGTACAGCTTGATCCAGCCGATATCGTATACGGTTACTGTACCGAAATGATGGTCGAACTTGGTGATGGCCAAAACCTCAAACATTTTGACTACGAACCGTTCCGTAACTATTTGAATACACTCGGTGACTCGACCTTGGTTATTTCTGATGAAGAGGTGGTCAAGGTGCACGTTCATACTGAGCATCCGGGGACTGTTTTCCGTTATGGTCAGCAATTTGGTTCATTGATGAAAATCAAAGTTGATAACATGCGCTTGCAACAGGAAAGCATTATTGAACGTGAAGGCGCATTGGATCAACAAGTGGCCCAAAAGCCGTTAGCTGAAATGGGTGTCGTTGCGATTGCGGCTGGTCAAGGACTCGGAGAACTCTTCAAGAGTCTTGGCGTGACGCATGTGCTCAATGGCGGTCAGACCATGAATCCAAGCACAAACGATATTTTGGATGCGGTTAAAGCAGCGCATGCCAAGCACGTGATCGTCTTGCCTAACAATGGCAATATCTTCATGGCCGCGGAAGCAGCGGCAAAAGCGGCGACTGACGTTGAAGTTGCAGTGGTCAAAAGTAAGACGATCAACCAAGGAATGACCGCGATGCTAGGGTACAGTCCTGATGCAGATCTAGCCACTAATCAAAGTGAAATGACTGCCCAACTACCGAATGTGATCAGCGGGTCAATCACCCGAGCCATCCGTGATACGACGATCAACGGTTTGGCGATCAAAGATCACGACTGGATGGGGATTATCGACGGTACGATCACAGTGACTGATAAGGATCGCGAAGCAGCAGGGATTGCGATGATTGATAAAATGATCAATGACGATAGTGAAATTGTGACCATCATCGTGGGTGCGGATGCTAATCAAACGGAAGCAAAGGCGATTGCCGATGCTGTCGGTAAGCAATATCCGGATTTGGAATTTGAAATCCATCAAGGTGATCAACCGGTTTATCCTTATTTCGTCTCAGTTGAGTAGGCTTAAACAGCTATCGCGTACAGGTGTCCCGCATGCGGGGCACCTTTTTGCGAAATTTATATAAAAGCGTGCGATTGGCGTCATTAGGCCAGATGGTCAGTAACACACTCATTAGTGGTTTGCTATATTCTGAAAAAGGAGGTGCCTTGATGGCTTTGACTGATCCCGTTACTGTTCTACCTGGTGTTGGTCCGAAACGTGAAGCTGGGCTGGCAAGCCTTGGTATTCACACCATTAGAGATCTCCTATTTTATTTTCCTTACCGCTACGATGATTTGAAAGTGAAGGATCTTGCCGAGGCAGCCGATCAGGAAAAATTGACGGTCAAGGGGATCGTTGTGACTGATCCGGTTATTAGTCGATTTGGGCCGCATCGTAGTCGTGTTAACGTGAAGCTCCAAATTGAACGTAGCGTGATTCTGGTGACGTTTTTTAATCAACCATGGTTAAAAGATCGTTTTCAGATGGGTGATGAAGCAGCAATCTTTGGAAAATGGGATGCCAAGCGTCGTAGTCTGACCGGCATGAAAATTCTCGCGACACAGTCGCAGGATCAACCGTCGATGGCGGCGATTTACACCGTCAACAAAAATGTCCGCATGGGGACGTTACTCGACTTGATCAAAGCTGCCTGGGAACGCGATCGGCAAAATATCAACGATTTGGTACCTGCCAGCATTCGCGAGCATTATCGCTTAATGAGTGATGCTCAGTTGGTTCATGGCATGCATTTTCCTGATACGCCAGCAGAAGCAAAGGCGGCTCGCCGTACTGGGGTTTTCCGGGAGTTTTTCCTTTTCCAATTGCAAATTCAGGCGTTAAAACAACTGAATGCCAACAGCAGCAACGGGTTGGCGATTCCTTATGACAATCAGGCCTTGCGCGCGCTAATAGCGACATTGCCGTTTGCGCTCACGAATGCTCAAAAACGCGTGGTAAACGAAATTTGTGCCGATATGCGGCGGCCAAATCATATGAATCGACTGCTACAAGGCGATGTTGGGAGCGGTAAAACGATTGTTGCCGCCATTGTTTTGTATGCGGCGGTGACCGCTGGTTTTCAGGCGGCTTTAATGGTGCCGACTGAAGTGTTAGCTGAGCAGCATTTTGCCAAATTGACAAAGTTATTCAAAGATTTTCCAGTCAAATTAGGTTTGTTGACTGGCTCGACGTCAACCAAAAAGCGTCGCGAGCTCCTAAGTGAGTTGCGTGATGGCCGCCTGAATCTCATCATCGGCACGCACGCGTTGATTCAAAAAGGGGTTGACTTTCATGCGCTCGGTCTGGTTGTTATTGATGAACAGCATCGATTTGGGGTTAATCAGCGCAAGATCCTTCAAGAAAAAGGCCAAAAGCCGGATTTGTTGTCAATGACAGCGACGCCTATTCCCCGAACACTGGCCATTACAGCCTATGGGGAAATGGATGTCTCCACGATTGATGAATTACCTGCGGGTCGCAAGCCGATCGCGACCACGTGGCTGCGCAAAAATCAGATTGACCAAGTTTATCGAATCATTCGTGAACAGGTGCAGTCAGGCAGTCAGGTGTTTGCGATCACCCCTTTGATTGCCGAATCCGAAAAAATTGATTTGCAAAATGCCGAGCAGCTTTTTGTTGATATGCAAAAAGCGGTCGGCAATCTTGGCCCTGTTGCGTTATTGCATGGACAGATGAAGCCGGATGAGAAGGATCAGATTATGCGTGCTTTTAGCGATGGGAAGATCGCGGTTCTGGTTTCGACCACCGTCGTTGAAGTTGGTGTGGACGTGCCTAATGCCACTGTCATGGCAATTTTTGATGCTGATCGCTTTGGACTTTCTCAACTGCATCAGTTGCGCGGGCGTGTCGGACGTGGGCAAAAAGCAGCACAGTGTCTGCTTATCGCTGATCCCAAAAATGAGCAAGGAATTGCCCGCATGGAAATTATGACCAAGACCAACGACGGGTTCTTACTTGCCCAAAAAGATTTGGAAATGCGCGGTTCAGGTGATATTTTTGGAGATAAGCAATCTGGTTTACCAGAGTTCAAAGTCGCTGATCCAGTGGGCGATTTTCCAACCCTAGAAGCTGCGCAAAAGATTGTGGCCCAGATTTTTAAAACCGATCCACATTTGCTGCAGTCTGACCATCAGCCGCTTGCCGCTTACTTGGCGGAAAGCCGGCAGATGCTCGGTAGTTTGGATTAAAACTTGAAAGGAACGAATTGAATGAAAATTGCGATTGATGCCATGGGTGGCGACAACGCCCCAGAAGTTGTCATTGCCGGGGTCGAAAAAGCTAGAGATGCCAACAAAGAATTGACATTTCTTTTGTACGGGGATGAAGCAAAAATTAAACCGCTTATTCATCATGATGAACGGTTAACAATCATTCATACTCCGGAAAAAATTAACAGCGACGATGAACCCGTTCGTGCTATCCGCCGCAAAAAACAGGCTTCCATGGTCTTAGCCGCTCAAGCCGTTAAACAAGGCGAGGCAGACGCGATGGTTTCACTCGGCTCAACTGGAGCTTTGTTGGCGGCAGGCTTGTTTATTATCGGCCGCATTCGTGCCATTGAACGCCCTGGTTTGTTACCAACCTTGCCGACAGTTGACGGCAAAGGCTTTGTGATGCTGGACGTCGGTGCCAACGCTGAAAATCGACCGTATCATCTGTTACAATATGCCATCATGGGCAGTTACTATGCTAAAGATGTTCGCGGCGTTGAAAACCCCCGAGTTGGTTTGCTGAACAACGGCACTGAAGCCAATAAAGGCGACAAAATGCATCAAGAGGCTCATGATTTATTAGCTGCGGCTCCGGGGATTAATTTTGTTGGTAACGTTGAGTCTAGTGATATCCTAAACGGTCCTGCCGATGTTGTGGTGACGGACGGTTTCACCGGTAACGCAACGCTCAAGGCAATTGAAGGCACTGTGCGGACGGTCATGCACATGCTGAAGGGGGCCATCTATGAAGGGGGCCTTTCCGGCAAATTAGGCGGTTTGTTCCTGAAGGGTAATCTCAAGTCGATGGCCTCAACCTTTGATATTTCGTCATACGGCGGCGCGGTCTTGCTGGGCCTCAAGGCACCTTTAATCAAGGCTCATGGTGCAGCAGATGCAGAGACCGTTTATTATACTTTGCTGCAAACCGCCAAAATGGTTCAAAATGGCACCGTTGCGAAAGTTGCCGATTATTTTGATGCCCATCCAGAAGTTGCCGAAGCGAAAACCGCTGAGAAAGCGTAGACATTTCAGTGGCAAACAAGTACACTAAATTGGCAGATGAATGGAGGAGCAACATGAGTGAAGACGAAATTTATCAAAAAATTGCCGGCCTAATTCAGGACCATTTTCAACTAAGTCCCGATAAAATCAGCCCGACACTTAACTTTCAAAAGGATCTTGATGCGGATTCAATTGACATCGTTGAATTTGTTTTAGAGTTAGAAGATGCCTTCGGAGCAGAAATCCCCGATGACGACGCCGAAAACATCAAAACAGTTCAAGATGCCGTTGATTACATCAACGCCCATCAGAAGTGACAAAAAGCCGACCAGAGATGGACGGCTTTTTTTAAGAGTTTGCTTGGCTAGAAACCATCGTGTAATAGACCTTGATCTTGAGCGTGATGAGCGCACTTGGGCACTGTCCCTGAGACGCTGACGGATAAGGCCTTGGGGATGGCGTTTGTCTTTCAGCGAACCGAAGATGTTGGCCACAGATAAGAAGTTGCAACGGTCGACACATCAAAAGATTATTCTTTTCGAAATATTCGCCGCTACGAACTCATTGAGCGCCCACAGTTCGCTAAATTTCGGCGACCAGGGCCCAAAATGATGCCATCAAATTTTCGCTTTTGACATGGCAAAACAGCTTTAGAACGCATTTTTCGCTTGCATAACCGCTATAATTTCTTTATACTTAGAGACAATTATTTCAAAAATCTCATCTTGTTTTAATCTTGCGTCGAGGACGCAAAGGAGGAGTTCGCTTGGATAAACCTGAAGATTTGCTGCTGGATGTGCAACATCTGCACACGGGATTCAGACTCGGAGACGACTATTATGATGCGGTCGATGATGTCAGCATCACGTTACGAAAAGATGAGATCTTAGCTATTGTTGGCGAATCGGGTTCTGGTAAAAGTACTTTGGCAACCAGTATTATCGGCCTTCATGATCCGCGCAATACGAAGGTCACTGGCGATATTTTGTACAACAATCTTAATCTTGTTGGCTTGAATGAGGCCCTTTTTGACCGAATTCGTGGTAAAGATATTGGCATGATCTTTCAAGATCCATTGGCTGCTTTGAACCCATTGATGCGGATTGGTGAGCAGATTGAAGAAACACTGGTCTATCACACTAAGATGAACAAAGAAGAGCGTGAAAGTCGCGTCTTGGAATTACTGAACCAAGTTGGTATTCCCAACCCTGAGCGAACGGCACGTTCATATCCGCACGAATTGTCAGGCGGTATGCGGCAGCGGATTGTGATTGCCATTGCGATTGCCTGCAAACCACCGATTATCATCGCTGACGAACCAACAACTGCTTTGGATGTGACGATTCAGGCCCAAATCCTGGATCTGTTGGAAGACATCCAACGGGAAATGCATTCTGGCATTATTTTAATTACGCATGATCTTGGTGTTGTTGCTGAAACGGCTGATCGTGTGGCAGTTATGTATGCGGGCCAAATTGTTGAAAGTGGTTCGGTAATGGATGTTTTCAAGCATCCAACGCACCCATACACGCGCAGTTTACTTCGCTCCATGCCACAGACAGATTCAGATGACGACGAATTACATGTCATTCAAGGCGTTGTGCCATCATTGAAGAATATGCAGATAGAAGGTTGTCGGTTTGCGGCTCGGATTCCTTGGATTCCTGCATCAGCCCATGAAGAGCATCCGATCATGCACGAAGTTGGCCCTGATCACTTTGTTCAGTGTACCTGCTACAAGGACTTCTATTTCCCGGATGACGAACAAGCAGCTGAAAAAGGTGAGTAAATTATGGCAATGATTGAGGTTAGAAATCTAAAAATTCATTATCCGATTCGCTCAGGGTTTTTTAATCGAGTGACGGACCATGTTTTGGCAGTCGATGGGATCGACTTTGATATTGAACAAGGTGAAACATATGGGTTAATTGGCGAATCCGGTTCAGGAAAATCCACCACAGGCAAAGCAATCGTGGGTTTGGAACCGGTCACGTCCGGCTCGATTATGTATCAAGGGCAGGATATTACCAAACGCAGTGTGCGGAAACATATGCAGTACAACAAAGACGTTCAAATGATTTTTCAGGACTCTTTATCTAGTTTGAATCCACGAAAGCGAATTGAGGATATTATTGCTGAACCAATTCGCAACTTTCAGAATCTTACTGGGGATGAAGAACGTCGGCGCGTCCAAGAACTGCTCGATATTGTTGGCATGCCAAGCGATGCTTTGTACAAGTATCCGCATGAGTTTTCCGGCGGCCAGCGTCAGCGAATCGGGGTTGCTCGTGCTATGGCAACGAACCCGAAGCTCATTATCGCTGATGAACCAGTCTCTGCGTTGGACTTGTCGGTTCAGGCGCAGGTGCTGAACTTCATGAAGCGGATTCAAGAGGAATACAATATTTCTTATCTGTTTATTTCCCATGACTTAGGTGTTGTGAAGCACATGTGTAAGAACATGGCGATCATGCATCGCGGCCGTTTTGTTGAAATCGGCTCGCGTGAAGATATCTATAACCATCCACAGCACATCTACACACAGCGACTGCTTTCTGCGATTCCTGACATCAACCCTGATGATCGGAAGAAGAATAAAGAGCATCGTCGTGAAGTCGAACGTGTTTTTAAAGAAGAAGAATCAAAATATTATTCTAAAGAAGGCCGCGTTTTGGATCTCCAGAAGATTTCCGACACACATTTTGTTGCGCTGCCAGATTCAACGATGAAGGGAGTGCATGATTAATGTGGAAAACAATTCTGCGACGGGTCTTAATCATGATCCCGCAATTGATCTTGTTAAGCGTCCTGGTTTTCATGCTATCAAAGATGATGCCTGGGGATCCATTGACTGGTAATTTCTCGCAAGGTCAAAGTGCTGCGCAGATGGCAGCATTACGCCAGCAATATGGTTTGAATGATCCTTGGTATATTCAGTACTTCAAATGGGTTGGCAATATGTTCCACGGTGATTTGGGCCAGAGCTTTGTTTATAAACGTTCTGTTACCGGTCTGATTGGCGAACGCGCCGTGAACACTTTCTGGTTGGCCTTAATGTCAACGGTTATTCTGTACGTTATCGCTATTCCAGCCGGGGTTATTGCCGGCCGTTACGAAGGCACCAAGCGAGATTCAGCTATCTCTGTTGGCTCTTTCATTTTGATGGCGGTACCGCCATTCGTCTTTTATCTATTGGGTTTAATTTTCTTCGGGTTCTTCCTGCAGTGGTTCCCAACCGGTGGTAGTGTGTCATCCACTTATAATCCGGGCACGTTAGGGTATGTCTGGGACCGTATTTATCACATGATTCTGCCAGCCTTGGTTGCTGGGATTATCACCACACCAAGCACGATTCAGTATTTGCGAACTGGTGTTATTGATAATACGAGACAAGATTTTGTCCGGACTGCCCGTTCAAAAGGGGTTCCGGATCGCGTCATCTTCAACAAACATATTTTGCGTAATTCCTTATTGCCGATTGCGGCGTTTATGGGGAACCAAATTACCATGTTACTGGGTGGATCGGTTATTCTGGAAACAGTGTTCAGTTATCCCGGAATGGGGCAACTGTTTGTTTCTTCTATGACCAGTCGTGACTATCCAGTTGTCATCTCTCTGGTGTTGCTATTTGGTTTCCTGACGTTGTTAGGGAATTTGCTGTCAGATATCATCATGAGTATCGTGGATCCGCGGATCCGGATCGAGTAGAAGGTGGGGAAAACTTATGCAAAATAATGCAAATGAGGTGGCAGCAACCACCAAAGTTGAACAATCACCTTCTAACTTCAAGGTGATTTTGAATGAATTTCGCAAAGATAAAGTTGCTGTCGTCTCGTTAATCCTAGCAGTGTTCATCATCCTCGCTGCATTCATTGGCTCAATGATGTTCAATGTCGGTGGTGCAACAGAGGTTAATATCATGGATCGTTACATGGCACCAGGTACAGGTGGCTATATTCTTGGTACTGACGAAGGCGGCCGCGACATGTTCAAATATCTGTTTTTCGCAGCTCGAAATTCAATTACAATTGGGATTTCTGTTGCGTTGATCATTGAATTTGTGGGAGTCGTGCTAGGTACGGTTTCTGGTTACTTTGGTGGTTGGATTGATGCCGTGATCATGCGACTGGTTGATTTCTGGATGATCATTCCATCATTGCTGGTCATCATCGTGTTGGTAACAGTTATTCCACAGTACAATGTCATCACAATCATTTTGATTATGGCTGCCTTTTACTGGATGACGACTACTCGACTGATGCGCTCGCTCGTCCTTTCTGAAGCACGCAGCGAGTATGTGATGGCATCGAAAACATCAGGGACGTCTAACTTCAAGATCATGTTCGCCGGCGTCTTGCCAAATATCAGTTCATTAATCATCACTGATTTGACCTTGACTATCGCAAGTTCTATTGGGATTGAAACAGCACTGTCATTCTTGGGCTTTGGCTTACCGATGGAAACACCTAGTCTAGGGACGCTTATCGGTTTTGCTTCAAACCCAGATTTAATCTTTGATCGTTGGTGGGTTTGGTTCCCAGCCGTGCTGGTCTTATTGACGCTGTCCCTGTCGATCAACTTTGTTGGTCAGGCATTACGGCGTGCGGCTGATTCACGACAACGTCGCGGGTGAGTTTGACGCTTATTTTCTGAAAATTACTGGAGAGACACTTAGAGAAATCGAAGTGTCTCTCCTTTTTTGAAGAAAAAAAGTAAAAATTGTGCCCAAATATTGGTTTTTTTGTTCTAATTATGCTATCATTTAACTCACATGAAGCGTTGCTTCGTTTACATATTGCGATGACGACGCGGAAGGGGGAAGAAGTATGAAAAAGCGTTCTGTGCTCGGAATGATCACACTCGCTACCGCCTTATCAATCACCTTGGTAGCCTGTGGCAGCAAGAGTTCAAACTCCAGCTCAAGCACATCCAATAAGGCTGTGAAGTTACCGATCTCTTATAACAACACCAAGAAGGCGATTAAGGGTGGTAATCTTAACGTCGGTGTCGTTGATGACTCACCATTTAAGGGGGTTTTCAACGAAGAGTTGTATACAGATGCCTACGATGCTGACTATATGTACCCGGCTGCTGAAAGTCTTTTTGGCTTTAACAGCACCTTCAAGTTCAATAACTCGGGTGCGGCCACATTGAAGCAGGATAACACTGCCAAAACAATCACAGTGACGGTTAAACCAAATGTTAAATGGTCAGATGGCCAACCGGTTGTTGCACGTGACTTAGTTTATGCATACGAGATCATTGCGAACAAGGCTTCAAAGAGTCAGCGTTATACTGAATCTTTGCAAAATATTGAAGGGTTGACCGAATATCACGAAGGCAAGGCTGACTCGATTTCTGGGTTGACAATGCCTAAGGGCGATAATGGTAATACTTTGGTTATTCATTTTAAAGAAATGAAGCCTTCCTTCAATACGTCAGGTAATGGTTACTTCTTGGAAAGTGCCGCACCATATCATTATCTGCATGATGTTGCTTTTGATAAGCTGGAATCTAGCGATAAGATTCGCAAGAAGCCACTCTTCTTTGGACCTTATCAGATGAGCAAGATTGTTGCTGGCCAAAGCGTTCAGTATACGCCAAACAAGTATTACTGGAACGGTACGCCAAAGCTGGATAAGATTACCTTTGAAAATGTATCTTCAGCATCCAGTACTTCAGCCTTGAAGAATCATAAATACGACCTTGTTTATGAAATGGGCACTGATACTTGGAACGATTGGAAGAGTGTCAAAGGGTATGAAAATCTCGGCCGCCAAGGTTTGATTTATACTTACATTGGCTTCAAACTTGGCAAGTGGGACGACAGTAAGAGCGAAAACGTTTATAATCCGAAAGCCAAGATGGCTAACAAGAGTTTGCGTCAGGCAATGGGTTATGCACTTAACAACGATGAAGTTGCTTCCAAGTTCTACAACGGCACTCGTTCACGTGCAACAACATTAATTCCTCCTGTATTTGGTAAAGCTCATGCTAATATTGATGGTTATAACCTTAATATTAAGAAAGCTAATAGCTTACTGGACAAGGCAGGCTACAAGAAGGGCAAAGATGGTTACCGGACAGATCCAGATGGCAAGAAGCTAACCATTAATTTTGCTACCATGGCTGGCGGCTCAACTGCTCAACCAATTGCGCAAGATTACATCCAGCAATGGAAGAAGATTGGCTTGCGTGTCAAGTTAACCACAGGTCGACTGATGGAATTCAATTCCTTCTATGATAAGGTTCAAAAGGATGATAAGAGTATTGATGTTTATCAAGCTGCATGGCAGCTGTCATCCGATCCGTCACCAATGGATCTTTATTCTCAGAAGGCACCGTTTAACTACACGCGTTTTGCTTCAGCTAAAAACACGCAACTGTTAAACGATATTGATGGCCAAAAGGCGATGAGTCAAAGCTATCGTGACAATGCCTTCAAGAAGTGGCAAGAATATGCTAATGATGAGGCCTTTGTCATCCCAACGCTGTATCGTCAACAGATTTTCCCAGTTAACAAGCGTGTGAAGAACGCGAGTGTCGACTATGCATCATCACAGAACTTGAATTGGGCTAAGATCGCTGTTACAAGTAATACGACAGCTAAAGATTAATCACGTCTGATTCGAAGAGACACCTGTAATCGCAGGTGTCTTTTTTTGTGCGCTCTTGTATAATTAGAAGGTAATAAAAAAAGAGCGCGTGAATGCGTCCGGTTTAGCAACGGCGTGTCAGCTGCTTAGAAGTGATAGCCAGCCCTGATAGGTACTTCTAAACTTATGACCCAAGCCGTTCACGAGCTCATGCATGCATTTTCGAGGAGGATTTTTAATGGTTGCCTCAGAGTTTGTGAGTGAATTGCGTCAACGTTATGGGATCGAGTTTCATGATCTCAGTCTTTTGGATGAGGCGTTTACGCATTCCTCATATGTGAATGAACATAAAGAATTAGGTTTAAAAGACAATGAACGATTGGAATTTTTAGGCGATGCTGTCTTGGAATTGACAGTTTCAGATTATTTGTATCGCAAGTTTCCCGACAAACCCGAAGGCGATCTCACCCGAATTCGGGCAGCGGCTGTTCAGACAGCGGCCTTCTCGGCTTTTTCAAAAGAAGCGCATTTCGACCGGTATATTAAACTTGGTAAAGGTGAGGAAAAGGCTGGGGCGCGGAAGCGCTTAACGCTGCTAGAAGATTTATTTGAGGCCTTCAATGGCGCCTTATACCTTGATCAAGGCCGCGATGCCAACATTCGGTTTGCTGAGCAGATTATTTTCCCGAAAATTGATGCGGGAGAGTTTTCAGCCGATCAAGACCACAAAACGGCTTTACAGGAAGTTTTGCAGCAAAATGGTGATGTGGCGATTGTCTATCACTTATTAGATGAGCAGGGACCAGCCCATGAGCGGCAGTTCCACGTTGATGTCGAAGTCGATGGCCGGGTTTTGGGTACCGGTTTTGGCAAGAATAAGAAAGCGGCTGAGCAAGCTGCTGCAAAAGCTGCATTAGCCAGCTTGAAACGGTAAGTAGAATTGGGGTCATCATGCAATTAAAGCGTTTAATCATTAATGGCTTCAAATCATTTGCAGACAAAACTGAGATTGATTTTGTGTCGGGTTTAACTGGGATTGTCGGACCTAATGGCAGTGGCAAAAGTAATATCACTGAGGCCATCCGCTGGGCCTTAGGCGAACAAAGTGCTAAAAGCTTGCGCGGCGAACGGATGGGCGATGTGATTTTTGCAGGCACTGATACGCGACCAGCGCTTAATCGTGCATCTGTCACGATGACTTTTGATAATCATGATGGTTATCTGAAAAATCAACCTGATGAAGTTTCTGTCACTCGGCGACTTTATCGAGATGGGACATCTGAATTTTTATTAAATGGTCAAGATGTTCGGCTGAAAGATATCGTGGATTTGTTCATGGATTCCGGCTTAGGGCGTGAAAGCTTTTCGTTCATTTCCCAAGGTCGGGTTGAAGCCATATTTAATAGTAAACCAGAAGAACGCCGGGGCATTATTGAAGAAGCCGCTGGCGTTTATAAATATAAACAACAGAAAACCAAGGCAGAACGAGAACTCGCCAATAACGATGATAATCTGGCGCGAATCAACGATATTATCGTGGAATTGAAGCATCAGGTGGAACCATTACGTGAGCAGGCTTCGTTGGCGAAGGACTATCAACAACAATCCGGCGAGTATCATCAGATTCATCAAACTTTATTAGCCTTAGAGATCGAACAACTAGCGACTGAACAGGAGAAAACCCAAGGTGAGGCTAAGGTCACCAAGGAAACCATCGCCGCTTTGACGGCGAAGGTTAAAGATTTGGAAGATCAGTCGGAGCGGTTAAGTGCCGTAGATCGACAGTTTGAGAACCAGCTTAATCAGTTGAATGACCAGGTCTTGAGCCGGTCGATGAAGCTTGAGAATCTTAGCGGAGAAGCCAACCTATCTAGTGAACGTTCTGCTAATGCTGAAACCACGTTGGCCGATTTAAAGGAACGACTGGCGCGTGCTCAGCAAGCGTTAACAGAAGCAAATCAGCGATTGAAGGAACTTAAGACAAAAACAACTGCTGCCGCCGAAAAAGAGCAAGCAATTAAGCAAGAATTGGCCCAGCAGAAGCAGGCAAATCAGGATCCAGCCAAACTGAATCAACAAGTGGAAGTAGCTCAGAATCATTATATTGATCTGTTAAAATCACAGGCCGATAACAAAAATGCTCAGGCTGCTTTACAAAAAGATCAACAGTTAGCCGCCAGCCAAAATGCTGCGCATGATCGTCGGATTTACGAACTGAGTAAACATGCACAGGATCAGGAAGCCAAAGTCACTGCATTATTGACGCAGCAGCAACAGTTGCAAGCAGAGGTTGATGAACAGCAAACAGCCGTTGAGCAGGCCAAAACTGATCGTGATCAATTGCAGCAACAACGGGCGGCCCAACAACAAGCTTATCAAGACGAGCTGGCCACCTATCAGCGCAGTCGGGCGCGATATGAGACGTTATCCGAACTGAATGATGATTATGCTGGCTTTTACAATGGGGTTCGGGTGGTTTTAAAGCATAAGGATCAACTTCCCGGAGTGATTGGTGCGGTCGCAGAATTACTTGAGGTTCCAACTGCCTATCAACAGGCGTTTGACTTAGCCTTGGGTAGCAACTTACAGGCCATTGTGACCCGTGACGAAGCGGCTGCACAACGCGCCATTAGCCTGCTCAAGCAACAACGAGCAGGTAGGGCGACTTTCCTGCCGGCTGCCGTTATGCGGCCAAGAGAGCTGCCCAGTGCGGTTCTACAGTTGGTTGAAGGTGCTGAAGGCTTTTTAGGCACTGGGTTGCAATTAGCCCAATATCCTGCAGATTTGGCACACGTCATGGCGAACTTACTCGGCAGCGTTTTGATGGTGGATACCTTGCCACATGCCATCGCGATTGCCAATACCACCCACCATCGTTATCGAATTGTCACAACAGCTGGCGACATTTTAAATCCGGGGGGTTCGTTGACTGGGGGCCAAGTCAAGCAGGGACGCCAAGCATCGCCGCTTGCTCGCAGTCAAGAGGCCCGGCATTTAAAGGTCCAACTGCAAACGCTTGTCGAAACATTAAAGGCAAAGCAAGCTGATCTGACTGCTTTGACGAAAAAAGAAAACGTGGCCCAGGCAGCTTGGCAAACGGCTTCCCAACAAGCACAGGCATTAACCGCAAAGTTGACAACAATTACGAGTCAGCACACAGCCCAAGCGGAAACCTTGCGTCAGGCGCAACGTCAGCTGGCAGCGGCGCAACAAGCAGATACGGCGCAGGCAGATCTTAGTGCCAAATTAACTGAGTTGCAGCACCAAGGTAAAAAATTGGTTCAAGATATTGCTGAAGCACAAGCAACTATTGAAAATGCTAAGGCGGCTGTTGCGGCGGCAACGGCATCCAGCACCCAGCATGCAGCAACGGTTAATGCGTTGAAGACCAAGCTAGCAGTCACAACCAATGATTTGCAGACCTTGAATGACCAGCAACGGCAATGGCAGACACAAGCACGCGATGCGCAAGCCCAAGCGACCGATTTGCAACAACGAATTGAGCACATTACTGCGACGGCCGAAGAAACTGCTGCAGAAAAGGCCAGTCGTACCGCTACGATCGCGAATTTGCAAACTGAATTAAAGCAGCTCAAGGCGGATCAAACCAAATTAACACAACAAAAGGCGGAAAATCGTGGTAAGCTGAGTCAAATATCGGCGCGTATTACGACCACTTATGAGCAGCAACACCAAGCTATGGCAACTTCTGAGCAGCAAGCGGTTGCTTTGAATCGAGTTAAACTAGGTTTGGATGCTCGGTTGAATACTTTAGCCGAGGATTATCAGTTGACTTACGAGGCCGCTAAGGAAGCAGTGACAGCCGATCACGCGCCAATTCCTGAATTGAAAAGTAAACTCAAGCTTTTAAAGCGTGGCATTGATGAGTTGGGACCGGTGAACCTCAACGCAATTGATCAGTTTAAGGAAGTCAATGAACGCTACGAATTTCTCACCAAGCAGCAAGATGATCTTCTAGAGGCTAAGCAGCAGTTAGAAGAAACGATGCACGAATTGGATGAAACGGTCAAAACAAGATTTAAGGATATGTTTGATCAGACCAATAGTGCTTTTGAAGCAATTTTCCCGCAAATGTTTGGTGGCGGTCATGCACATTTGAGCCTTACGAATCCGGATGATTTGCTCGCAACAGGGATCGAGATTTCCGCTCAGCCGCCTGGCAAAAAACTGACTCGGCTTTCCCTTCTATCCGGTGGCGAACGGGCGCTAACGGCGATTGTTCTGTTATTTGCAATTTTAAAAGTGCGTCCGGTACCATTCTCCATCCTCGATGAAGTTGAAGCTTCGTTAGATGATGTTAATGTCAATCGATTTGGTGAATTCTTACGGCATTATGCTAGCGCCACACAATTTATTGTCATCACTCACCGGCATGGCACGATGGTTGCAGCGAATGTATTGTATGGTGTCACGATGCAAGAATCAGGTGTTAGCCGAATTATGGCTGTTAGTCTGGATCAATCACAGAAAGAAGCGATCAATTAATGGGACTTTTTGATGCGATCAAAAAGGCGTTTACCGGTGATGAACCGGAAACGCCTGAAGAAAATAAATATGATGAGGGCCTAGAAAAAAGCCGCAGCAGTTTTGGTGAAAAACTCAATGCACTGTTTGCTAATTTTCGTAGTGTCGACGAAGACTTTTTTGACAATCTTGAAGAGATGCTGATTGAGTCTGATGTCGGCTTTGAAACGGCAGTTAAGCTTAGTGACGACCTGCGTGAAGAAGTTAAGCTTAAAAATGCCAAAGACCCTAAGGCCGTTTCCCGTGTGATTGTGGAGAAGCTGGTGGATATGTATGGCGATGCTGGTAAAGATGAAGACAATGCCCTACATTTTGCTGAATCAGGGCCAAGTGTGTTCCTGTTTGTCGGCGTCAACGGTGCTGGTAAGACAACAACGGTCGGCAAGCTTGCCCACCAGCTAAGGGAAGAAGGCAAGCGGGTTCTGCTAGTTGCTGCCGATACATTCCGTGCTGGCGCCATCCAGCAATTGCAGGAATGGGGTCGCCGGGTTGATGTACCTGTCGTTGCCACGAAAGAAGGCGGCGATCCGGCCGCGGTGGTTTTTGATGGCGTCAAACGCGCCAAGGATGAGCAATTTGATGTTGTGCTCGTTGATACAGCTGGCCGATTGCAAAACAAGGTCAACTTGATGAATGAGCTTAACAAAATCAAGCGGGTCATTGTCCGCGAATTGCCGGATGCACCACAGGAAGTCTTGCTGGTTTTGGATGCGACAACCGGTCAAAATGCACTTAATCAGGCTAAGGAGTTTAATCAAACAACTAAAATCACTGGAATTGTTTTGACAAAACTTGACGGTTTAGGGAAAGGCGGAATTGTGTTGGCAATCCGTAATGAACTGCATGTACCGGTCAAACTTGTCGGCCTTGGTGAAAAGATGGACGACTTACAAGCTTTTGATCCAACCAAATTTGTGGCCGGACTATTTAAGGGTTTGATTAAGGTCGAAGCTTAATTAAAATGAGAAATAACGAAAAAGCGCCGTGCTGGCGAAAAACCAGTACGACGCTTTTTTTATAACATTAAGCCGCTTGTACTTTCTTCTCCCGGCCAAGGATGACCTGTAGGACAATCAAGACAAGGTAACCGATGAGCAGGTAGGTGAACCATGCAGATGGCTGCACCTTACTTGCAAACCAGTATTGTTGCCATGCCGTATTACTCATGATCCAAGCGAATAACCAGCCTAGAAGGCCAAGAATCGCATTAATGATAGCAAAGAACCACAAATTGCCGTTTTCATGGTTGCTCAGGTAAACACATGAGAAGACCAAACTCCACAGTCCCCAAGCAGCGAGAGCGGCAAACACGGCCCAGTAAATAAAGGTTGAGACCATATTCTTCCCTCCAATTTTTCACATGTTCAGTGTACCACGAAACTAGGGGAAACTGGAAGAGCGCGAACAGGCGCGGTTAGAAACCGGAGCATAAGTGGCCCTGAAGCTAAATGGCTGGGTTTTGGCCATTTAGCTTCAAGGTCCTTATGTGCAGGTTTTTGCGCCTGTTCGCGCGTTTCGGAACCTCCGAGAGGATGAACCATAATTTTCCTCGTAGGACTTGTGAGTCATTAAATTCCGAACAATCGTAGGAAGGGCTAGGCTAAAACCTTCTTGCCGTGCCAAACTCCGCAATCTCCGGCCAGATGGGGTGGCGACGCGAAGCTAGAGCGGAGGCGGCGCTTCGAGCCCGCAAAACCCGCGGTCTCGAAGTCGCCTAACAACATCAGCTCCAAAGCCCGGTCGCTGTGTTGTTTGCACGGCTGAGCCCCATCTGGCCTACGATTGCTCCGCCTTGGCACCACAGTCTTCAAAAATTGCAGTAAATACTCCACGAGAAGACTAAAACAAACAATATTTTATGGAAGCCTTTTCCTGTCTAAAAATGATGTGCCAACCTCGTTCAAGATCCTTATGTACAGGTTTCTACGGATGCAAATGTGTTTTTGAAGCAATTGCAAGAAAGCAATCTTTTCTTCGACCCTATTTCTTGGCTGTTATCCACCGATAGTCGAAGCTGGTTTTCTACGCTAGTATTTAGCTCCGTGGCCATCAACCTAATTTTTTAAGTAATTGACCATTTTCAGCGATACCGGTATCCTTATACAAGGACCATGTTCAAGCGGCCGGGGAAACTGAGTTGCCGGCAATCATGGGATTAAAGGAATGACATGATGGAAATCGAAAAAAATTATCGCATGAACTCGCTGTTTGAGTTTTACGGGCCGTTATTGACGGACAAGCAGCATGCCTATCTGGCATTATATTACGGTGATGATTACTCACTCGGCGAGATTGCAACCGAGTTTAACGTCTCGCGTCAGGCCGTGTATGACAACATTCGACGCACCGAGGCTAGCTTGGAAGAGTATGAAAAGAAGTTGCATCTTTTCGCCAACTATCAAGCGCAAAATGAAGCTGTAGATACGTTAGTGAGTTATGCACGTACACATTATCCAGACGACAAGGCATTAAGTACCTTATTAGAACGAGTCGCGGATCAAACCGCGAAATAGCAGGGGGAAATTATGGCATTTGAAGGATTATCAGAACGACTGCAGAAGGCTTTCAGCGGACTGCGGCGTAAGGGTAAGGTCAGTGAAAGCGATATTCGCGATGCAATGCGCGAAATTCGTTTAGCTTTGTTGGAAGCCGACGTCAATTTTGATGTTGTCAAAACATTTATTAAAAACGTCCGCACCAAGGCGCTTGGCGCTGAAGTGCTTGAAAGTTTAACCCCATCACAGCAGATCATTAAAATCGTCAATGACGAGTTGGTCAAGACGATGGGCGAGGCGGCAGTGCCACTGAACAAGGCACCACATATTCCGACTGTCATCATGATGGCTGGTTTGCAAGGGGCCGGGAAAACCACAACTGTCGGTAAGTTGTCCAAGTATCTGATGGACAATGACAGTGCGCGGCCATTATTGATCGCTGCTGACGTTTACCGGCCAGCAGCGATTGATCAGTTGCAGACTATCGGCAAACAGCTCAACGTGCCAGTTTTCGAAATGGGAACCGATGTTGATCCGGTCGAAATTGTTCGCCAAGGGTTGGCAACTGCCAAAGAAAATAAGAATGATTATGTACTGATCGATACCGCCGGCCGATTGCAGATTGACGAAAAGCTCATGAACGAGCTGAAAAACATCAAGGAACTAGCCCATCCTAACGACATTTTGCTTGTCGTTGATGCCATGACTGGGCAAGCCGCGGTTGATGTTGCTAAAGGCTTCAATGAGCAGCTAGATATCACCGGTGTTGTCCTGACCAAACTGGACGGGGATACTCGTGGCGGTGCCGCACTGTCCATTCGTGCCGTCACTGGCAAGCCGATCAAGTTCATTGGTCAAGGTGAAAAGATGGATGCGCTGGATGTCTTCTATCCTGATCGCATGGCCAACCGAATTCTGGGCATGGGCGACATGCTCACCTTGATTGACAAGGCACAGAAGAATTACGATGAAAAACAAGCCATGGAAATGGCTGAAAAAATTCGCGAGAATTCTTTTGACTTCAATGATTTTCTGGATCAAATGGATCAGATTAGCAAAATGGGTCCGCTGGAAGATATCATGAAAATGATCCCAGGAATGGCGAACAACAAAGCCTTGGCCAATGTCAAAATGGATCCGAAAGACATTGCCCACATGAAGGCGATAGTTTACTCGATGACACCACAAGAACGCGAAGATCCAGATCTCCTCAATCCAAGTCGACGGCGGCGGTTGGCTGCAGGTTCTGGCCGGCCAGTGGTTGAAGTCAATCGGATGATTAAGCAGTTTAATCAAAGCAAGCAAATGATGAACCAGATGAGCAAAGGTAACATGAAGGGCCTCGACGGTCTCATGGGCGGCGGCGTTTCTGGCAAACTTGGCAAAATGGCGATGAACTCAATGGTCCGCAAACAAAAGAAGAACAAGAAACGTCGGCTGAAAAATGCCAAGCGTTTCCATTCCTAAAAATCAATTTTTTCCTGACCAGCCAATTAGGAACAAGACCGTTGCCAAACGACACATTTTACCTGTGTAAAGAAAAAAGGCTTTACAGCTTAAAATATTTTTGCTATGCTATCAAGGTTGATAAATGAGCAGGAGGTGGACTTAGTGGCAGTTAAAATTCGTTTAAAGCGGATGGGTTCAAAGCGTAAGCCTTTCTACCGGATCGTTGTAGCAGACTCACGCTCCCCGCGTGACGGTCGTTTCATCGAAGCCGTGGGCTATTACAACCCGTTGACTAATCCAGTCGATTTGAAATTAAATGAAGAAGATATTTTGAACTGGCTTCAAAAAGGCGCACAACCTTCAGATACTGTACGTAACTTGCTTGGTAGCAAGGGCATCATGCAGAAGTATCACGAAGCGCGCTTTGCCAAGAAATAAAGGCGGTTATCAATGGTGGATATCGGCAGCTTGATTCAAGCAATCGTCACCCCGTTGGTTACACAACCAGAAGCCGTCAAGGTGACTGCGCATGAAACAGGTGATTACATGGCCTTTGATTTGGCTGTGGCACCTGAAGATGTCGGCCGCGTGATCGGCAAACAAGGTCGGGTTGCGCAAGCGATCCGAACCATTGTATATAGTGTCAAAAGCCCGTACAACAAGCGGGTGCGGCTCAATATTTTGGATGCATCGCATGCAGAATAAAAAGACTGACGCATACCGCGTCGGTCTTTTTATTTTGAAAGAGCGTTCGCTGGCCCGGTTAGAAAGCGGAGCATAAGTGGCCTTGAGCCTAAATGGCTGGGTTTTGGCCATTTAGGTTCAAGGTCCTTATGTGGAGGTTTCTGGGCCAGCGAACGCGTTTAGAGGAGGAAGAACATGCCAGATTATTATGACATCGGCACCATTGTGAACACGCACGGTATTCGTGGCGAAGTACGCGTCCTTGTCACGACAGATTTCCCGGCCGATCGTTTTAAGGTTGGTAACATTGTTTATGTGGCAACATCACCAAAAACTGCCTTAACGATTCAATCCGTGCGAGAACACAAGGGGCTCACCTTGCTGACCTTTAAGGATTACACCGATATTAATCAAGTTCTGCCATTTAAAGGCAAGAAACTACAAGTTACCGAGACAGCGTTACAACCGCTGGACGAGGGAAGTTACTATTACAAAGACATTATCGGCTTAACGGTTATTGATGAACAAGGCCAGACGCTCGGCAAAGTCAATGAAATCTTAAGCCCGGGTCCCAATGACGTGTGGGTTATTCCTCGTAGCGGTAAAAGCGATATTTTACTGCCTTTCCTAAAATCCGTTGTCCAGTCCATCGACTTAGATCAGAAAGTGGCGCATGTGATCGTGCCGGAAGGGTTGATTGACGATGCAGATTGATGTTTTAAGTCTTTTTCCGAATATGTTTGAGCCGTTGCGCGAAAGCATGATCGGCAAGGCGATTGAACGCGAGCTACTTAATTTTGATGTGGTGGATTATCGCAGCTATAGTCATGACAAGCATCATCATGTTGATGACACGCCATATGGTGGCGGTGCAGGCATGTTGTTGAAACCAGAACCGCTATTTGAGGCGATGGATGGCGTCAACGAGCGTCACCCCGGTCCAAAGCGAGTCATTTTAATGGATCCGGCTGGTAAGAAGTTCAACCATCAAGCCGCTCGAGAGTTATCGCAAGAAGATCATCTCGTCTTCATCTGTGGCCACTACGAAGGCTACGATGAACGCATCCGCACGCTTGTCACCGATGAATATTCATTAGGCGATTACGTTCTCACTGGTGGTGAACTCCCTGCTATGGTCATGATTGACGCTATTGTCCGTCTCCTGCCAGGCGTTCTCGGCAATGATGAAAGTGCCCACACCGATAGCTTCGAGAACGGTCTCCTCGAGTATCCGCAATACACCCGGCCTCCAGAATACCGGGGGATGAAAGTGCCCGAAGTCCTCCAAAATGGCAATCACCAACTCATCGCTCGCTGGCGCCAAAAGGAAAGCCTTCGCCGCACCTATCTTCGCCGTCCAGATCTCTTGAAAACCATTACGCTCGATCAAACTGCTCAAAAACTCTTGCGAGAAGTTAAAACAGAAGAAGCTACTAAGGCGGCAGAAGCAAGATTGAAGAATCAATCCTGAACGCTAGCATACCGTAAAGATTTTCACCTTTACACGTCCAACCAGTCATGGTAAACTTATTGATTGTGATACGTCACACATCAACGACATTCCGCTGGTCGGGATGATTATGAATGTCGGCAAAGGAGAAATACCCATGAACCCATTGATTCAAGAAATTACCAAGAAACAGTTACGCGATGACATTCCAGACTTCCGTCCTGGTGATAACGTCCGTGTCCATGCCAAGATCGTTGAAGGCGAACGCGAACGTATACAGCTCTTCGAAGGCGTTGTTATCAAGCGTCACGGCGTTGGCATTTCCGCTACTTATACAGTACGTAAGATCTCAAACGGCGTTGGTGTGGAACGGACATTCCCGTTACATTCACCACGTGTTGAAAAGATCGAAGTTACCCGTCACGGCCAAGTTCGTCGGGCAAAGCTTTACTACCTGCGCGCATTACGTGGGAAAGCAGCTCGTATCCGCGAAAAGCGTCGTTAATACTGGAAAAAGGCCGGCAAACGGTCTTTTTTTTTGAGCGTGAGCCAGCCCGCTTAGAAACCGGTGTGTAAGTGGCCACGGTCGTGATGGCCGGCTTTTGGTCATTGCAACTGATGTCCTTACATGCAGGTTTTTGGGCTGGCAAGCGCGTTATAGCGAAGCATGAGTAGGATGGAAAACTCGTACACGCAAAAAAGAAGCACCCACAGACTCGAGGTGAAGGCTGATGGATGATCAGCTTGTCTACATCGTCTACTATGCGGATCAGTCGGCACCGACTGAGTTGTTGAAAGCCTTCTCGTCAGAACGACGAGCCGCAGAATATGTTGCGATGTTAAAGAATGCGCCTTATCCTAAGCATGAGGCGGCGAATTATCGTTACGCCGCAGTGCAACTCAACTGATGCACGCCACTGAAATTGTAGGAGGTAGCATGATGGCAGAACAACCAAAAGAACGACTGGATCGTATCAATGAATTAGCTAAAAAAGATCGCAGTGTTGGTTTGACACCCGAAGAGAAAATCGAGCGTCAACAATTGCGCGAGGCTTATTTAAAGGACTTTCGTGCCGGATTGCGAGATCAAATCGAGCATACGCAGGTCTTTGATAAAAAAGGCAAGGAGCTCACTAGCAAAAAAGTTCAGAAGATTCAACGTGAACACGGTTGGCGAAAAGATTAGTCTTTTCAACGTCAACCTGCTTTAGTACAATGAAGAATGAAACTTGAAGGAGGCCGCACATTGTTAATCACAGTACTTGTGGGGATCATTGCCTTACTGGTCGGCTTGGCAGGCGGTTTCTTCGGGGCACGGGCTTACATGAAGAAGTATTTTCAGGATAATCCGCCTGTGAACGAAGAAATGCTGCGCACGATGATGATGCAGATGGGTCAAAAACCATCTGCTAAGAAACTGAACCAGATGATGGCGCAAATGAAACAAGCCCAACGTAACGCTAAGTAATTGCTAAGAAAGCGCGATGACAGGAATCACTTTGTCATCGCGCTTTCGTGTCCCAGTGCGTTTGTGCTATGATGAGAGAACGTTAATTATTTTGAGATGCTGATGGGGAAACCATGAGCAAAAGGGTTAAGGAGCAGTGTCGTGGGAATCTTTAGAAAATTAGGTTGGTATTTTAAACAAGAATGGCGCCGGTATTTGCTCGGCGTTACTTTTTTGCTGCTCGTGGCCTTGGTGAATTTGATTCCGCCAAAAGTTATTGGGGATCTCGTTGATGCGATGAGCAAATCTCGGTTAACCAGCAGTCACTTGGCGTGGATGCTGGGGTTATTGCTGTTTTCCGGGGTTGCCCAGTATTTATTCCGGTTTGGCTGGCGTAATGCGATCTGGGGTGGCGCTGCGAAGCTTGAACGAACGTTACGTACGCGGCTATTTTGGCACTTTATGAAAATGGACGCCACGTTTTATCAAAAACACCGTACTGGGGATTTGATGGCGCATGCGACCAATGACCTGAACGCGGTGCAAAACGTTGCCGGGGCCGGTATTTTAACCTTGTTCGACTCCATGATTACTGGCGGCACCACCATCATTGCGATGGTGTTGGTCGTTGACTGGCGGTTGACGATTGTTGCCATTTTGCCAATGCCATTATTGGCGGTGATGGCACGAAAACTCGGCACCCGCTTGCATGCGGCTTTTTCTGAATCGCAGGCGGCTTTTTCACGTTTGAATGATAAAACGCAGGAAAGTGTCAGCGGCATTAAAGTCATTAAAACATTTGGCCAGGAAGCCGAAGATACGGCAGATTTTAATCAAATTGTCGACCATACCGTGCAAATTAATCGGCGCGTGAATATGATTGATGCCTTATTTGATCCAACGACAAGTCTGATCATGGGCTTAACCTATGTCATCACGATCATCTATGGCGGCTGGCAGGTCGTTCATGGACAAATCACGATTGGCCAACTGGTTTCCTTTGTGACGTATGTGTCAGCATTAGTGTGGCCGATGTTTGCGATTGGCCGATTGTTTAACATTCTAGAACGTGGGAATGCCAGTTATGATCGGGTCGATGAACTGTTGCAGGAAAAGTCGACGATCCTTGAAGCCAAAGACGCGATTACGACACCAGCGCATGGCGATATTCGTTATCAAATCAATAAATTTAGTTATCCGGATGATCAACAGGTCGCTTTAAGCCGTGTCCATTTTACGCTGCCTGAAGGTCACACGCTAGGGATTGTCGGCAAGGTCGGCGCCGGGAAAAGCACTATTTTTAAGTTGCTTTTACGCGAGTTTGATAACTACGATGGCGTGATTGAGTTTGGCGGCCATAATATCAAAGATTATTCACTGGACGCCTTGTTAGATTCGATCGGTTATGTGCCACAGGACAACTTCTTATTCTCGACAACAGTTGCCGATAACATTCGCTTTTCAGCGTTCGAAAAGGGACAACAGGATGTTGAGCAAGCGGCTAAAGAAAGTGCTGTTCACGAGGACATTAAAAAGTTTGCGGCTGGCTATGACACGCTGGTGGGTGAAAAAGGAGTCAGTCTGTCAGGCGGTCAAAAGCAACGGCTGTCTATCGCACGAGCAGTGATCAACGCGCCTGAACTCTTGATTCTCGATGATGCCTTGTCTGCAGTGGATGCTAAAACCGAAGAAGAAATTTTAGCCAACATGAAGCAGGATCGTGCCCATAAGACGACAATCATTGCTGCTCATCGTCTCAGCTCAGTGATGCATGCGGATGAGATTCTCGTCCTTGAAAATGGTCAGGTGATTGAGCGCGGGACTCATGAACAATTAATTACCAAGCATGGCTGGTATGCCGAAATGTGGGCAAAACAAGAAATGGAAGCAGCGGAAGAAGGTGAATCACTTGGCAAGTAAGGGTTATGAGAGTGCTTGGTCGAAAAGTATTCCGATTCGACAACAACTCAAAATTATGAAGCGGCTGATGGGGTACACGAGACCGTATAAGCGGCAGTTTATTGGCGCCATTGTGGCGGCTGCGTTGCTTGCAGGCATGAACGTTTTGCTACCATTCATTCTCCAACAGTTCATGGATCGTTATTTGGCCAATCAAAGTGCAACGGTTCAGATTCTGCTGCTGTTTGCAGCACTCTATGCATTTGGCACGCTCGTTAAAGCTGTTTTCCAATTTTTTCAGACATTTTTATTCAACATGGGCGCAGAGCGCGGCTTAGAAGATGCTCGCCGTCAGCTGTTTGCCAAACTGCACACGTTAGGTATGCGGTATTTTGATCAAACGCCAGCTGGTTCGATTGTGTCGCGTGTCACCAATGATACAATGACATTTTCCGATTTCTGGAACGTCATTTTAGCTGTTATCGTCGGGTTATTCTCAGTTATTAGCAGTTTTGCCATCATGTTTGCGGCCAATCCAAAGATAGCCTTGATGGTCGCTGCCTTTCTGCCCATTTTGCTCATAGTGGTCTGGTATTACAGCACGTACAGTTCCAAGGTTTATCGGCACATGCGTGAAAAACTGTCAGAGTTGAATACCCAACTGAACGAATCTATTGAAGGCATCGGCATCATTCAGCAGTTTCGTCAGGAAAATCGCATCAGTCAAGAATTCGAAGCGACGAATGAGGAATATTTGGACTCACGTAAGGCGATGATTCGCGTCAATTCTTTGTTGCTGTCATCAGTGATTAACTTGTTATATTCCTTTGCGTTGATTGCGGTTTTATGGGCCTTTGGATTGATTTCGATGCATAGTTACGTGGAAGCTGGACTGATCTATGCGTTCACGACTTACACGGCAAACTTCTTTAATCCGATGGTTAATATGATGGATAACCTTTCGTTTTTGCAGGATGGCGTTGTTGCGGGTAGCCGGATTTTTCGAATTCTCGACAGTCAAGAGTATGCGCCAGCGCAGCATCCTGATGCTCATGCGCTGATCCAACAAGGCAAAATCGAATTCCGGCATGTCAGTTTTGCTTATGATGGCAAGCACGATATTTTGCATGATATCAGCTTCGTTGCCAATCCGGGGGAAACCGTGGCCTTGGTCGGGCACACCGGTTCCGGAAAAAGCTCGATTATCAACGTTATGATGCGGTTCTACGAGTTTGGTGAAGGCCAGATTTTAATTGATGACGTGGACATTCGCGACTATCCCATGCCAGAATTGCGGAAAAAATTAGGATTAGTATTGCAGGATTCATTCATGTTCTATGGCGATATCAGTAGCAACATTCGCTTGTTCAATGACAGTATTACCGATGAGCAAGTGAAACAGGCGGCTGAATTTGTGCAAGCTGATCGCTTTATCGATAAACTACCAGGCACCTATCATGCTAAGGTTATTGAAGGTGGTACTGAGTTTTCCAGCGGCGAACGACAACTGATTTCCTTTGCCCGCACAGTGGTGACTGACCCGAAAATTCTCGTACTGGACGAAGCAACGGCCAACATTGATACGGAAACAGAGTCCGTTATTCAAGAAGGCTTGCGTCGGATTCGGCAAGGGCGAACGACAATTGCAATTGCCCATCGGCTATCAACGATTCAAGATGCCAACCTGATTTTAGTTTTGAATGCAGGTCGAATTGTTGAACGCGGCACGCATGACGAATTGTTAGCCAAGCGTGGCCGATACTATGAAATGTATCATCTGCAAATTGGCGATCATGCCGAATAAATGCAAATCATTAAAAAGATCCCCAGTACCATGTACAGGCAATTGCGCTTGCATACAGTACCGGGGATCTTTTTCAATATAAATCGAATTGACATGATTACTCATTGGTTTTGTTTTTTTGATCAATGGCTATATCCTTATTGGCCTGATCCTGCGTTGCCTTTAACAATTCAAGTTGCTGGCGGGTTTCAGTGAGTTGATTGACCATTTCACCCAGAACCTCAACGGTGAGTCGTTGGCTCTCAAATAAGTTGGGGTTGTCATCTGAAATAATGTGATCCAACTTTGAGTGTAACAGTCGGATTTCTTCTTCTGATTTTAGATTGACATGATAATCATTTTTCGCTTCTAAGCGATCATATTCGGCCGCTCGATTTTGGCTCATCATAATGAGTGGTGCTTGCAAAGCAGCGATCATGCTCAGAAATAAGTTAAGCAAAATGAAAGGAAATGGATCGAATTTCGCCCCGAAAATGCCGACCGTATTCAGGATCATCCACACAATCATAAAACCAGAAAAAATGATAATGAATGGCCAAGATCCGGCATATTTAGCAACGGCATCGGCAATTCGCTCGCCAAAAGTAATCGTCGCTTCCATGTTGTCGTAAACATTGGTCAGCTGAAAGTTGTCTTTGACCAAAGCCTGCGACATTTTTCGATTGATTTTATCATGCGCACGCGCATCTTGCCGTTGTTGGCGCCGCATGCGTTCTAGCCGATAAGTCAGAAGGTGAGGATTGCAGATGAAACTGTTCTTAGTCGCCTTCGGATAGTCGTTTCTGATGATATTGGCCAACTTAGGCTCCAAATCGCTTAAGAAAAGGCCATCGCTAATCGCATAGACTTTACCGTCAACCAAGCAGGTTGCAGTTTGAGGATTGATCAAGACTTATTTTCCTTTCTTAATTCAGCAGATTCATTCAATTCTTTTCTCGGCAACATGACCATGGCGGATGCCATAGCTGAAGTAGATGACAAGTCCGAAGGCAAACCAGATCAGACTCATAATCCAAGTTTCGACACTTAACTGGGTCATCAATAGCAGACAAAACAGAAAAGAAATAATCGGCGTCACTGGATACCCAGGAACCTTGAAACCTTCGTTGTTAAAGGCTTGATGTCGGCGCAAGGGGATGATGCCAATTGAGACGAAGGCAAAAGCAATTAAGGTGCCGATATTGACGAGGTTGACTAGTTGCGTGAGTGGCACAAGGCCGCCCATGATCGCAATGATCAAAACCACAGTCCACAACGCATTTTCAGGCAGATGGCCTTTAACGTGACCAAACCAACGGGGTAACAGTCCGTCACGGCCGATCGCATAAATCAACCTTGATGAGCTGTAGATCATGGTGACCATCATGGTGAACATGCCAGCCAAGGCGCCTACCGAAATGATACCGCCAACGCTACGCAGATGCACGGCGCTCAAGGCAAAAGCAACTGGATCGGCCACATCTAATTTGGTGAATGGTACCATGCCGGTCAAAACAATCGCGACTAACACATACAAAATGGTGGCAATGACTAAAGTGCCGATGATGCCGCGTGGTAGCGTATGTTGCGGATTCTTGACCTCTGGTGCTGAAGCAGACACGGCGTCAAAGCCAAGATAGGCAAAGAAAACCATCGCAGCACCGGCAAGTACACCTTTTGCACCAAATGGCAAATATGGATGCCAATTAGCTGGCTGAACGTAAAAAAAGCCAACGACAATAAAAATGGCAATAATAAGTAACTTCACTAATACCATTAAACGATTAATCGCCATGGAGGATTGCATACCGCGTGACAACATGACACCAATGATAAGAACAACAATGACCGCAATCAGATTCACATAAGTGCCGTGACTCGGCGAAAACGGACCGGCAATAGCTGCTGGCAAGGTGATGTGAAAGCCTTGTAGAAGACTAGCGAAATACGCAGAAAAACTAGTTGAAACCGCGGCAACTGCCAGCATATATTCCAAAATAAGTGCCCAGCCAATAATCCATCCAAAGACTTGACCAAACACGAGATTGCCGTAAGCATAAGCCGAGCCGGCAACTGGCAGAGCCGATGCGAATTCGGCATAACACATAGCCGCTAGCGAGCAGACGATGGCAGCCAAAATAAAAGCAATCGTGATCGCTGGTCCGCTGGTAGTCGCCGCTACTGTCCCGGGAAGAATAAAGATTCCCGTACCTATGACGGCGCCAATACCTAACGCGATCAGGTCACGCGTTGTTAAACTGCGTGTCAGTAAATGATCAGCATTGAGTGCGGCCTGAACATCAGGTTTTCGGGTCATCTGTTTCCAAAGATTCATGAATCAAGCTCACTTTCTGTATTGAATAAAAAGGAAAAAGGTTCGACTAGCGAACCTTAAACTTCTCCGTGTTCTTTTTCTTCCAGATATTTCTTCTTGTCAGGCACATACTTGTACTCTGGATTGATCGCGTAATCGAGCGCGTTAAAGTTTTCCTGCAGCTTGTCACTAAAAGCGGCAAGGGCTTCGTCGGTCAGCTTACCTTTAGGCGGTTCAACAGGTGCACCGAAGCGCACAATCGCAGGCTTACGTTTAAATAATGACCAAAAAGAACCAGGTCCTTGATAAACAGCTGGGACGATGGGGGCTTTGGCTAGCTTTGCAATGAGAATCGCGCCGCCCTTCATATCAGCTGAATAGCGAGAGCCAGTTGGGAAAATCATGAGCGCTTTGTGTTCGTCTTTTAACGCACGAACCGGTACTTTAATCGCGCTAGGACCGGGATGGGCCCGATCAACTGGAAAGGCGCCCACTTTGACTAACAGCCAGCGCATTAAAGGATTCTTGAACAATTCACTTTTGGCCATAAATGAAAAATGATGCGGCCACGAAGCCAGTGCTAGAAAAACGGGATCGAGCCACGTACGGTGCGGCGCAACCAAAACAAACGGCCCTTCAGGTAGCTGCTGTTTGTTCTGAGTTTGGGCGTGGCCATTGATGAGCCAGATTAAACTGGCAATGATATAACGCAGAAAACTATAAAACATGGCTTATTCTTCCTTCATGGATAAACTTTGTGGTAAATTATACCATTGTATAGCGCACTTCGGAGGAAAAAGGTGTTCGTGATGTCATTATTACCAGGTGAACGGGTTGATGTTCTGGCCAGTCGCAACATTAAAATCATTCAGAGTTCAGCCGTTTTTTCATTCTCACTGGATGCGGTTCTTTTGGCCAACTTCGCCCAGGTCAAGCGGCACAGCCGGGTGGTCGATCTGGCCGCCGGGAACGGTGCTGTCGGACTTTTTTTGGCAAGGGACACGGACCAGCAGGTGACCATGGTTGAATTACAGCCGCGCCTAGCTGATATGGCGAAGCGAAGTGTGGAGCTGAATCAACTTCAAAATGTGACTGTTCAAGTCGGTGATTTAGCTGATGCCACCCAAATGGTTGCCAAAGATTCAGTCGACATCGTCACCTGCAATCCACCTTATTTTAAAGTGAGTTCGCAAAGTATCACTAATCCAAATGATCATTTAGCCTTGGCTCGGCACGAATTAACGACTGACTTCGCAACGGTTGCGCGCGTCAGTGCCGATTTACTGAAATATCAAGGCAAAGCTTTTTATGTTCATCGACCTGAACGACTGGCCGAACTGCTGACGACTTTGACAGTGGTCGGCTTGGCGCCGAAACGGTTGCAGTTTATTCATCCCCGGGAAGATCGCGAGGCGAATATGGTATTAATCGAAGCCATCAAAGCCGGGCGACCAAACGGGATTCGAATTATGCCACCATTGATTGTTCACGAAGCGGATGGCACATACTCGTCATCGGTGAGGAGGTTGCTGAATGGCGACTAAAACGTATTACTTTTACGTGCTGTTATGCGCAGATGGCAGTTTTTATGGCGGCTTCACCGATGATGTCAAAGCGCGTGTGGCCACGCATAATGCCGGTAAAGGCGCTAAATACACCGCCCAACGACTTCCGGTTCGCTTGTTGTACCACGAAGCCTTCGCTGACAAGCACGATGCTTTATCAGCAGAATGGCATTTCAAACATCAGAGCCGGCATCGTAAGGAAGTCTTTTTGGAAGATCATCAGGTTGATTGGCGGTAAACAGGATTGATGTCAATTAAATGATTTAACGAATGATGCAATGGTCAACTGGTGCTCAGGTTCTAGAATAGAAAGCAGAGAGTTTGCGGAGCCAGCTCGGACTACCGGAGACTACCCACCAAGAATAGAACTGAAGCAAAGACTACCTTCTTGCGGTTGCTTCAAAAACGTGTTCTCAGGCGCAGAAACCTGATCACGCTCCGAAACGCGATCACCACCCCAGAAACCGGGGTGGTTCACGCTCTTGTCAAAGTAAAGAAAAGTCTGTATAATCTTCTAAGTGCGATATGCACAAACCACATTGACGATTGATCGTGAGTGGGGTGCTTCGATTGAAGTCCACCTGCGAGGAGACGTCGTCAAGAGGAATAAAACCATAATGGAGGAACAAACGCATGGCAGTATTAAGCATGAAACAGCTTCTTGAAGCTGGTGTACATTTTGGTCATCAGACCCGTCGTTGGAACCCTAAGATGAAGCCGTATATCTTTACGGAACGTAATGGCATCTACATCATCGATCTGCAAAAGACCGTTAAGATGATCGACGACGCTTACAATTTTGTTAAAGAAGAAGCTCAAAACGGTGGTGTCTTCTTGTTCGTTGGGACCAAGAAACAGGCCCAAGACGCAATTGCTGAAGAAGCAACTCGTGCCGGTCAATACTATGTCAACCATCGTTGGTTGGGTGGTACTTTGACTAACTGGAACACGATCCAGACTCGGATCAAGCGTCTCAAGGATATCAAGAAGATGGCCACAGATGGCACCTTTGATGTTCTTCCTAAGAAGGAAGTTTCTCTTCTTAAGAAGCAACAAGATAAGCTTGAGAAGTTCTTGGGCGGTATCGAAGACATGCCTCGCATTCCAGACGTGTTGTTCATCGTTGACCCACGCAAGGAAAAGATTGCTGTTCAGGAAGCACAAAAACTGAACATTCCGATCGTTGCGATGGTTGATACTAACACCGACCCTGACGACATTGACGTGATCATTCCTTCTAACGACGATGCTATCCGTGCCGTTCGTCTGATTACTTCTAAGATGGCAGATGCTATCATTGAAGGCAATCAGGGTGAAGATCAAGACGACGCTCAGGAACAACAAGTAGCTGCCGACAAAAAGGCTGATTCCATGGAAGATATCGTGGAAGCCGTTGAAGGCGACAACAAAAGTGCAAAATAATTAATTAAACAATAGGCTGTCTGAGGGTTTCGCATACTGCAAGATCTGCAGGCAGCCTTTTTTAAATCAAGGAGGATCAGATCCATGGCTCAAATTACTGCTGCACAAGTTAAGGAATTACGCGATCGGACACAAGTCGGCATGATGGATGCTAAAAAGGCACTGGTTGCGGCTGATGGCGATATGGACAAAGCTATTGATGTTTTGCGTGAAAAGGGCTTGGCCAAGGCTGCTAAAAAGAGCGGCAATATTGCCGCTGAAGGTTTAGCCGAAATTGCGGTTAACGGTAATACCGCTGCAATTATCGAAGTTAACTCCGAAACAGACTTTGTTGCTTCGAATGATCAGTTCAAGGACTACGTTAATAATGTTGCTGCAGCGATTGCGGCTAATAAGCCAGCCGACCTTGAAGCTGCTAAGGCAACCAAGATGAGTGATGGCCAGACAGTTGACGAAGGTGCAATTGCCTTAACCACAGTTATCGGCGAAAAGATCAGCCTGCGTCGTTTCCAAGTTGTTGAAAAGACAGACAACGAACACTTTGGCAAGTATCTGCACAATGGTGGCCAAATCGCAGCCTTGACCGTTATCGAAGGCGCAGATGACGACACTGCCAAAGATGTCGCGATGCATGTTGCTGCCATCAATCCTGAATATTTGGATCGGACCAAGGTACCGGCAGAAGAATTGAAGCATCAAACCGATATCTTTACAGAAGAAACCAAAAACGAAGGCAAGCCAGAAAAGATCGTGCCACGTATCGTTGAAGGCCGTGTTAACAAATGGCTCGGCGAAATTTCCCTTGTGGACCAAGAATTCGTCAAGGATCCTGACCAAACCGTTGCTAAGTATGTTGCTGCAAAAGGCGGCAAGGTGAAGGGCTTCGTTCGTTATGAAGTCGGCGAAGGTATTGAAAAGAAACAAGAAAACTTTGCTGATGAAGTGATGGATCAGATTAAGGGTTAATTGCTTGAAGGGACACTGTCAACTCGGCAGCGTCCCTTTTTACTTATCTTGAAAAATTAAAAACGTCCGTTCTTTTCCGCGCTATACACCGTGTGACTGCGTGTTTTTTGGGTACCCTGATCCGTGGTGAGGGAAAATAACGGTCCGCAATTCTCAATTTCAAATCAGCTTCTTTCCGCAGAAACCCTGCGACTATGGTAAAATAGTGCCAGCAACCAACGGAGGTATAGGATACATGGTCAAATATAACCGGATCGTATTAAAAATCAGCGGTGAAGCGCTGGCAGGTGAGGCTGGCTTCGGCATCAAGCCACCGGTCATTGCGACGATCGCAAAGCAAATTAAAGAAGTGCACGAACTTGGGGTTCAAATTGCCATTGTTTGTGGCGGCGGCAACATCTGGCGCGGCGAAACAGGCGCCGAAATGGGAATGGAACGTGCGCAGGCCGATTACATGGGCATGTTGGCAACGGTCATGAATGCATTAGCATTGCAGGACAACTTGGAAAGTCAAGGCGTTCCAACCCGCGTTCAAACATCCATTGAAATGCGGCAAATTGCTGAACCATATATTCGGCGCAAGGCAATCCGTCATTTAGAAAAAGGTCGCGTGGTTATTTTTGCTGGTGGTACCGGGAATCCGTACTTTAGCACGGACACAACCGCTGCCTTACGCGCCGCAGAAATTGGCGCTGATGTCATTCTGATGGCGAAAAACAACGTTGATGGGGTTTACTCTGCTGATCCGAATAAGGATACGCATGCAGTGAAGTACGAAAGTCTGACCCACATGGACATTATCAATAAGGATCTCAAAGTCATGGATTCAACAGCCAGCACCTTGTCCATGGACAACGACATCGATTTGGTCGTCTTTAACCTCAATGAGCCAGGCAACATCAAACGCGTGGTTGAAGGCCAGAAGATTGGCACAACAATCGAAGGGAGAAGCTAATGGCAAATCAAATCATTGATCAAGCAAAAGTAAATATGGGTAAAACTGAAGAATCGTTGCAACGCGAACTTGGCAATATTCGAGCAGGCCGAGCAAACGCCAGTCTGTTGAATCAGATTACGGTGGAATATTATGGTGCACCGACACCGCTCAACCAAATGGCCGCCATTACGATTCCAGAGCCGCGTGTTCTGCAAGTGAGCCCATATGACAAGTCGTCATTAAAGAACATCGAAACCGCGCTTAATGCCAGTGATCTAGGCATCAACCCAGCAAACGATGGCGATGTCATTCGTTTGGTCATTCCACAATTAACCGGCGAACGGCGTAAAGAAATTGCCAAAGAAGTCGGCAAATACTCTGAAAGCGCCAAAATCGCGGTCCGCAACATTCGCCGTGAAGGTCTCGACAAACTCAAGCGCCAAGAAAAAGACGGTGACATCACCGAAGACGACTTGCATCGCTTAGAAAAAGACATGCAAAAGGCTACTGATGACGCCACCAAGCGCATCGATGAAATCGCTGCAGCTAAAGAAAAAGAAATTACTGAAGTTTAATTTCAGCGACCAACAAAAAGGCTGGGACATAATTCTCAGCCAGACAATAAAAAGGAACAATTTTCGATTTGAAAAATTGTTCCTTTTTGGTTTCTCATGAAATATTTACTGCGATTTTAAAGACCGTAGTGCCAAGGCGGAACAATCGTAGGCCAGATGGGGCTCAGCCGTGCAAACAACACAGCAACGGGCTGTGGATCTGATGTTGTTGGGCTCGAAGCGCCTTCTCCGCTCTAGCTCCGCGTCGCCACCCCAGCTGGCCGGAGATTGCGGAGTTTGGCACGGCAAGCATATTTTATGCCTAGAACCTTCCGACGATTAATCGGCATTTAATGGTCACAAGTCTTGCGAAGAAATTATGGCTCACCCTTTTCCTATACCTTAATGGCACCTGTTGTCCAGATCCGTGTTACTAATAAAATATCCCCACTTATACCCGCGCTAGTTCGCGCTCTGCCTCTTTTTCTGCTACAATCGTTAAAGACATTTGGTGCAAGGACACCATCGACGTTATGAGGAGGCACCGATTTTGGCCACATCCAAGGCTTCTAAAGTTAAACTTGATCCCGCGCGAATTCCCGCTCATATTGCGATCATCATGGACGGCAATGGCAGGTGGGCGAAACGCCGCTTTTTACCGCGTGTTGCCGGTCATAAACAAGGCATGCAAAATGTCAAAACGATCACCAAAGCTGCCAGTCGCTTAGGGGTTAAAGTTTTGACCTTGTATGCTTTTTCAACGGAAAACTGGAAGCGGCCGGGTTCAGAGGTCAATTACCTCATGCGCCTGCCGGTTGATTTTTTCAATGACTTCATGCCTGACTTGATCAAGGAGAATGTTAAAGTTGAGGTGATGGGCGAACTGGACGACTTGCCACCGCAAACGCGTCAAGCAAGTGAAAAAGCCATGGCTGACACCGCCAATAATACCGGCATGATTCTTAACTTTGCATTGAATTATGGCGGACGTGACGAGCTTGTCCATGCAGCACAAAAGCTCGCTAAACAAGTTCAGGAAGGCGAGTTATCTCCGAATGATATTGATGACCGTCACTTTGCCAATGCGTTGATGACCGGATTTCTTGGCGACCTAGCTGATCCGGACTTATTGATTCGCACCAGCGGCGAACTGCGAATTTCAAATTTCTTGCTTTGGCAGATTGCTTACAGTGAGTTGGTATTCGTGGATGATTATTGGCCAGACTTTTCGCCTGCAGCTCTAGAAGCAGCGATTGCTGAATATCAGGCACGGGATCGCCGATTTGGCGGATTAAAAAAATAAAACAGCTATTTTTTGGTAATGGAGGATTTATTACGATGAAACAACGGGTCATTACGGCAGTCGTTGCCTTGGCTATCTTTATACCGATTTTGATTGCTGGTGGCGGTTGGATTGATATTGCCGGTGCAGTTTTAGCAGTGATCGCTTTGTCAGAAGTGTTTATCATGCGGAAACGAATTCTGGTTTCGGCTGATTATCTAATCGCTGCTCTTGGTGTGCTGGTGGTAGTTCTGCCTAACAGTTTTTTCCGCTGGCTGCCTGCTTTTCTTGGACGAATCGATTTAATATATATTGCGGTAGCGCTGTTGCTATTCCTGACCGTCACGACCAAGAATAAAACTACCTTTGACGACATTGGTGTGTCAGTATTGTCCTTCTTTTATATTGGCACTGGGTTTCATTATCTGATTAGTGTTCGTAATGATGCTGGCTTGGACACCTTGATGTTTGCGTTGTTGATTGTGTGGCTGACGGACACTGGGGCTTATATGATTGGCCGTAAGTTGGGCCGTCATAAGTTGTGGCCGGCTATCAGTCCTAATAAAACCATCGAAGGCAGTCTTGGCGGGATTGCACTGGCGTTGATCACCGCCGCCATCTATCTGATGTTCTTCCCGCAGTACTATACCTTCTGGCCGATGATGGGGATCGCCCTATTTTTGTCCGTTATCGGTCAGATTGGGGATCTAATCGAATCTGCTTTGAAACGCTTCTATGGCGTCAAAGATTCCGGCAAGATTCTTCCAGGGCACGGTGGGATTCTCGACCGTTTTGACAGTTTGTTGCTGGTTTTGCCGATGCTGCATCTGTTTGGCATTGTCTAACCATTAAGGAGATTTTATGACCACTATCATCGCCTTTATCGTTATCTTCTGCATTCTTGTGGTAGTTCACGAGTTTGGCCATTTTTACTTTGCAAAACGCAGCGGCATTCTAGTCCGGGAATTTTCGATCGGTATGGGCCCGAAGCTATGGGCGTCGCACAAGAACAATACGACCTACACGCTGCGGTTGCTACCCCTTGGCGGATACGTCCGCATGGCTGGCTGGCAAGATGAGGAGGACGAGATTAAGCCCGGGACGATGCTGAGCCTGATTCTTAACGATCAAGGCAAGGTTGTCCGGATCAATGCCAGTGACAAAACGACTTTGGCCGGCGGAATGCCGGTTCAAGTGAGTCGCGTCGATTTAGTTAAGGATCTGGTGATTGAAGGTTATCCAAACGGGGATGAAACAGCCTTGCAAACTTGGCAGGTTGACCACGATGCGACGATCATTGAAGAAGACGGAACCGAGGTTCAGATCGCGCCAGAAGACGTTCAGTTTCAAAACGCCCCGGTTTGGCGCCGGTTATTGGTCAACTTCGCCGGTCCGATGAATAACTTCTTACTCGCGATTCTAGCTTTTATTATTTACGGTCTGTTTTTTGGTGTTCAGGTGCTCAATACCAACCAAATCGGAACAGTTGTGCCAGGTTATCCAGCCGCAGAAGCTGGTCTTAAGTCCAATGCGACGGTGCAAACGATTGACGGTCAAAAAATGTCATCATTCACGGATCTTTCAAAGATCGTCAGTAAAAATGCCGGTAAATCAGTGACATTTACCGTGAAGGAAAACGGTAAAAGCAAGAACATCGTGATCAAGCCGAATAAGGAAGGCAAGATCGGGGTTGAAGCACACGTCGATAAGTCCCCAGCAAATGCCATTCCTTTTGGCTTTTCTCAAACTTGGAATTTGGCTGTCCGCACTTGGGACGTGCTCAAATCCATGGTGACCGGCGGTTTTTCACTCAATAAACTGGCTGGCCCGGTTGGTATTTATACCATGACGAGTCAAAGTGCCAAAGGCGGTATTCAAGGATTACTCTTCTTTATGGGTTACTTGAGTCTCGGCTTAGGGATTACCAATTTATTGCCGATTCCAGTGCTTGATGGTGGTAAAATTCTTTTGAACCTGATCGAAATTATTCGCCGTAAGCCATTAAAACCGGAAACGGAAGGCGTTGTGACCATGATTGGCTTGGGCCTGATGGTTCTATTAATGCTAGCGGTCACAATCAACGATATCATGCGCTACTTTTAAAATATTCTAGCTTTGGAGGCTGACATGAAACAATCACGGATGTTTATTCCCACAGAAAAAGAAGTACCGAGCTCAGCGGAGGCCAAGTCGCATAAGATGATGTTGCGGTCTGGCTTTGTGCGTCAGATTCAAGCAGGCGTTTATGCTTATTTACCACTTGCGGAACGCGTTTTAGCACGGATTGAAGCCATTATTGACGATGAAATGACCAAAATCGATGCTGTTAAAATGAAAATGCCTGTCCTCTTGCCAGCTGAATTATGGGAAGAATCCGGACGTTATGAAACTTACGGTCCTAATTTATTTAAATTGAAGAATCGTCAGGACCGGAAAATGATCTTAGGCCCGACGCACGAAGAAACCTTCACCGATTTGGTCCGTAATGAATTAAAATCCTACAAGCGGATGCCATTGGTGTTGTATCAAATTCAGGATAAGTTTCGTGATGAAGATCGTCCGCGTTATGGTGTTTTACGTGGTCGGGAATTCATCATGCAAGATGCTTATTCCTTTACTAGTAATGACCAGGATTTGGATACCATTTATCGGCAGATGGAACATGCTTATACCAATATCTTTGATCGGTTAGGCTTGCGCTATCGGTCGATCATCGGTGACGGCGGTGCCATGGGTGGTAAGGATTCAAAAGAATTTTCCGCGATTGCTGATATTGGTGAAGATACGATTGTTTATTCAGATAGTTCTGACTATGCAGCGAACCTTGAAATGGCAACCAGCATGGCGTTGCCAAAACAAGGGGTCGAAGAACAGGCAGCGCTCGAACCTGTTGATACTAAGGATGCCAAAACGATCGCTGAAGTCGCTGAATTCTTGAAGGTACCAGAAAAGAAATTGATCAAGGCTGTCCTTTTCATGGCTGATGGCGCACCGGTATTGGCCTTGGTTCGTGGTGACTATGAAGTCAATCCGACTAAGTTAAAGAATTTGTTGAATGCTGACTTTCTTGATATGGCGACACCTGAACAAGTGCAGACCGTGATGCACGCAGAAGTCGGTAATATTGGGCCGGTAAATGTCGATAAAGACGTGCGGATCATTGCCGACAATAGTCTAAGCGACCTGACTAATCTTGTCGCAGGGGCTAATAAAGCGCACACGCATTTGCTTAACGTCAATTTTGATCGTGATGTTACCCCGGAAACCTATGCCGATATTCGATTTGTGACTGAAGGTGAAGTTTCTCCGGATGGCCAAGGTGTCCTGAAGTTTACACGCGGGATTGAAATTGGCCACATCTTCAAATTAGGAACCCGATACACGGAAACTATGGGAGCTAATTTTCTTGACGAGAATGGCCGCAGTCAACCGATCATCATGGGTTCATATGGGATTGGTGTTTCCCGTTTGCTTTCTGCGATTGCGGAACAGCAAGCCGATGAACATGGGCTAGTTTGGCCAACCACGATTGCCCCGTTTGATATTCATCTCATTCCAGTTAATCTGAAGCGCGAAGAACAAAAGTCACTGACGGCTTCGATTGAAACAATGCTAGAAGATGCAGGTTACAGCGTTTTGGTTGATGATCGTAACGAACGCCCAGGGGTTAAGTTCGCAGATTCTGATTTGATTGGTGTACCATTACGTGTCACGGTCGGTAAAAAAGCGGTTGACGAGATTGTTGAACTGAAACTGCGTAAAACCGGCGAGACAATCGAAGTTAAAAAAGAAGAATTGATCAGCTCGATCAAGATTCTGATGGGTCAGCTGAATAAGCAAGAACAAGATAATTGATAGACTGAGGAGACGACTGAAGCAGCTGCTTTGGTCGTTTCCTGCCATCTAAGAGGGGTGCACAATTTGGCTTTATCCCAACATGAGATGTTTGAAAAATTATTGGATCAACTCGACTTGGCGGCAGATGTCCGACAAGATCCTTCGTTGACCAGCGGCACGGTACAAAACGTGACCATTCATGAACAATCTCGGCGTTATGATTTCACTTTGGGGTTTGACGCGATCCTGCCATTTCAGATTTTCAATGCAATTGCGACCAAGTTGCCGTTAGTGTTTCAACAGATTGCTGCGACTGATTTATCGGTGGAGGTAACCCAGCCAACCATTACTGACGAGTTATTAGCTCAATATTGGCAGTACGTCGTGACCCATGCCGAAATTGGGACAGGAATTGTTCGCGAGTTATGTGAAAAACAAGTGCCAACACTTGAGAATGATCGTGCTGTGATCAAAACCGAAAATGAGCAAATTCGGCAATACTTGATTCAGCAAGGGCTCGGTAAGCTCGAAGAAACTTATCGTCAGGTTGGCTTCTCTGGCTTACGGATGCAAGCCGAAGTTGATGAGGAACAAGCAGCCCAATCAATGGCGGCTTTTCAGGCTCAAAGAGCTGAAGAAACCGCTAAAATGGCCAAGGCTGCTGCAGAAGTAGTGAAGCAGCAAGCGGCTAAACAAAAACAAGTTCAAACTGACGGCCCAGTTCAAATGGGGCGGCAGATGAAAATGACCGATGCCCCGCAACAAATGGTGACCATCACGCAAGAGGAACGTTCAGTGACGGTTGAAGGCTATGTTTTTGATGTTGAGGTTCGGGAACTGCGGTCTAAGCGGCAGTTACTAATTTTCAAAGTGACTGATTATAGCTCCAGCTTCATTGCAAAAAAATTCAGCAATGGTCCAGAAGATGAAGCCATGTTTGCACGGATTCAAAAAGGTCAGTGGCTACGCGTGCGAGGCAGTGTTCAAGAGGACAACTATTCCCGTGAGCTGACGATTAATGCACAGGATATTCAAACTGTCTCCCATCCGGACCCAACCGATGATGCTGAACGTGAGAAACGCGTTGAATTACATCTGCACACCAATATGAGTCAAATGGACGCTATGAATCCAATTAGCGACTATGTGAAGCGGGCTAAAGAGTGGGGGCATAAGGCGATTGCTGTCACTGACCATGCAGGTTTGCAGGCTTATCCAGAGGCACATTCAGCCGCTGTCAAAGCCGGTTTAAAAATGCTTTATGGCGTCGAGATAAACTTAGTTGATGATGGCACGCCGGTTGCTTACCGAGCAGATGAGCCGCGTGATTTAGCCAGTGCTGAATATGTGGTTTTTGACGTTGAAACCACTGGCTTATCAGCGGTTTACGACAAAGTGATTGAATTGGCTGCCGTCAAAATGAAAGACGGCAAAGTGATTGATCAATTCGAAGAAATGATCGATCCGGGTTTCCCACTTTCTGAACTGACAATTAATTTGACACATATCACTGATGACATGGTGCATGGATCAAAGTCTGAAGTCGACGTTTTCAAATTGTTTCAGCAGTTTTGCGATGGTGCCATTATGGTGGGTCATAATGTGACTTTCGATGTTGGCTTTTTGGATAATGGTTACGAGCGGCATGGATTGGCAGACATTGACAATCCGGTCATCGATACTTTGGAATTGTCGCGGATGCTGCATCCAGAACGGAAGAATCACAAACTCGATACCTTGGCGAAGCAGTACAAAGTCAGCCTAGAACATCATCATCGCGCTAATGCCGATGCCGAGGCAACTGGTTATCTGCTTTATGCTTTGGAAAAAGAAGCGGCCAAGATGTATGGCATGACGACCCTCAATCAGTTGAACGATCGGGTTGGGGCGGGGGATGCCTATAAAGCTGCACGGCCAAGTCACGCGATTGTTTTTGCGAAAACACAAGCGGGATTGAAAAACCTTTTCAAATTAGTATCGTTGTCTAATGTTAAGTACTTCTATCGGGTCCCACGGGTGCCACGCAGTCAGCTGCAGAAACTGCGTGAAGGCTTGTTAGTCGGTTCGGCTTGTTCCAGCGGCGAAGTTTTCACAGCAATGATGCAAAAAGGCGAAGCGGAGGCCCGCGCCAAAGCGTCATTCTATGATTATCTAGAAGTGCAACCATTACCTGTCTATCAACCTTTGATCGAGGCTGGTTTGATCAAAGGCGAGGCACATCTAAAAGATATTATTCAAAAAGTCATCAAAATCGGATCGGAACTGGAAAAACCAGTCGTAGCGACAGGCGACGCCCATTATTTGGATCAACATGACGCGATTTATCGACAGATTCTGATTCATAGTCAAGGCGGAGCCAATCCACTCAATCGCCACAGTTTGCCAGATGTGCATTTTCGTTCGACAAGTGAGATGCTGACCGATTTTAGTTGGCTTGGGGAAGAGAAGGCCCACGAGCTGGTAGTTGATAATTCTAACTTGATTGCCAACTGGGTTGACGATGATATTACGCCGGTGAAGGATAAGCTTTACACACCTGAAGTACCTGGGGTGGAAGAAAATCTGAAACATGACGTGATGACCACGGCGCATGAATTGTATGGCGATCCTTTACCAGACATTGTGGCGCAGCGACTCGATAAAGAACTAAAAAGTATCATCGGTAACGGGTTCTCTGTTATTTACAACATCGCGCAACGGCTGGTTTTGAAGTCCAATAAAGACGGATACTTGGTTGGCTCTCGAGGATCAGTTGGGTCCAGTTTAGCCGCAACGATGGCCGGCATTACTGAGGTTAATCCTCTGCCGCCGCATTATCGTTGTCCTAACTGTCAATACAGCGAATTCTTCACTCATGGCGAAATCGGGTCCGGTTTTGATTTGCCAGATAAACAATGCCCTAAATGCGGCGCTGATTTGCATAAAGATGGCCACGATATTCCGTTTGAAACTTTCTTAGGCTTCCACGGTGATAAAGTGCCGGATATTGATCTGAATTTCTCGGGTGACTATCAGCCAATTGCACATAACTATATCAAAGTCATGTTCGGTGAGGATCATAGTTTCCGTGCTGGGACCATTGGCACGGTTGCAGACAAAACGGCTTATGGTTATGTTAAAGCGTATGAACGTGACACGGGACAGCAACTGCGCGGTGCCGAGATTGATCGGCTGGCGCAAGGTGACACGGGGGTTAAACGTACCACTGGGCAACACCCGGCAGGTATTTTGATCGTGCCCGCTGACATGGATATTTATGATTTCACACCGATTCAGTACCCAGCTGATGATCAAAATGCTGCCTGGATGACCACGCACTTTGATTTCCATTCCATCCATGACAATATTTTGAAAATGGACGTGCTGGGGCATGATGACCCGACGATGATCCGGATGCTGCAAGATTTGTCCGGGGTTGAGCCAAAATCAATTCCAACGGACGATCCTGGCGTCATGGCGCTTTTTTCCGGCACCAAGAGTCTGGGTGTCACGCCGGAACAGATTAACTCGAAAATGGGGACGTTAGGCATTCCGGAATTTGGGACGCGTTTTGTTCGCGGAATGCTTGAGGAAACCAAGCCAACCACTTTCAGCGAACTGTTACAGATTTCCGGTTTGTCTCACGGGACCGATGTTTGGTTAGGTAACGCTGAAGAACTGATTAAGCAAGGCATTGTCACGCTTAAAGAAGTCATTGGTTGTCGTGACAACATTATGATGGACTTGATTCACTGGGGCATGGAAGATTCAATGGCCTTTAACATCATGGAACATGTGCGTAAAGGTCGCGGTATTCCAGATGATTGGCAAAAGGCAATGCGTGAAAACGAGAACGTGCCTGATTGGTATATCGAGTCCTGCTTAAAGATCAAGTACATGTTTCCGAAAGCACATGCGACCGCCTATATCTTAATGGCGTTACGAATTGCTTGGTTCAAGGTCCATTACCCGTTGATCTATTACACGGCATATTTCTCGGTTCGAGCTGAAGACTTTGATCTTGCCGCCATGAGTCATGGCAAGGAAGCGGTCAAAGCGGCCATGAAGGAGATTACCGATAAAGGCATGGATGCCTCTACCAAGGAAAAGCAGTTGTTGACGGTTTTGGAAATCGCCAATGAATGTCTCGAACGCGGTTTTAAGATTAAAATGATTGATGTCACGAAGTCGGATTCGCACAATTTCTTGATTCAGGATGATCACACGATTCTGGCACCATTCCGTGCTGTTCCGGGCCTGGGCGATAACGTTGCCAAGCAAATCGTGGCCGCTCGTGAAGAAAAACCATTCCTGTCCAAGGAAGATCTGGCTAATCGTGGTAAGGTTTCGAAAACGTTGATTGATTATATGACAACAAACCATGTCTTGGATGACTTGCCAGATGAAAACCAATTATCGCTATTTGACGGTTTATTCTAGGCTTAATGCGGTTTCATGCAAACTGTCATGAATGTTTAGAAAAAATGCGATGAATTGGCTTACAGGCTTACTAGCACAAAGGTCTGCTAGTTTGCAAGTAGTAACAATCTATGGTATTGTATCAATAGTAATGTAAGGTTCTGGCGGTGAGTGAGCAGCGATGCTCACTCTTTTTATTGGCGAACGTCACCATGTTCGCATCTGGAGACGTCAGAAGTGTTAGTCTTGAATGAGAAAGTAAAGGAGGCGGTGGCTTGAGTACGCAATCGGTTGTTGAAACCGTGACCGCTTTGGTCAAACCGATTTTGGACGACCATCATTTTTACCTCACGGATGTCGAGTTTGTGAAGGAAGGCGGCGGGTGGTACCTGCGTGTGTATATTGACAAGACAGGCGGCATTACACTGGACGAATGTGTGATGGTCAGTGAAGCCTTGTCAGAAAAGCTAGATGCCATGGATCCCGATCCAATCCCGCAGCAATATTTCCTTGAGGTTTCAAGTCCTGGTGCAGAACGGCCCTTGAAACATGAAACTGATTATGAACAAGCAGTTGGCGACTATATCCATGTCTCTTTATTCAAGAAACTGGACGGCAAGAAGGTTTTTGAAGGGACTTTAAAGGAGCTATTGCCTGACCAGTTGACATTGACGGTCAAAGATAAGAGCCGCAAGTTCGATCAGGTCATTGACCGGCAGTTGATCGCTTCAGCGCGGTTGGCGATCGAGTTCTAGTGGAGGTAAGAAAAGCATGTCAAAGGAAATGATCCAAGCACTTGACGCTCTTGAGCAAGAAAAGGGTGTCAAAAAAGAGGTCGTGATTGAAGCTTTGGAAGCCGCTTTGGTTTCTGCTTACAAGCGCAATTACAACCAAGCGCAAAATGTGGACGTCGAATTTGATCCTAAGCAAGGTGACATTCACATTTATGCGGTGAAGGAAGTTACTGACGAAGTTTTCGATTCACGGCTGGAAGTCAGCTTGAAAGAAGCGCTGGCGATTAACAAGGCTTATGAAATCGGTGACCAAATCAAATTTGAGGTCACACCAAAAGACTTCGGGCGCATCGCTGCACAAACTGCTAAGCAGGTTATTATGCAGCGGGTTCGTGAAGCTGAGCGCAGTATTGTTTATGACGAATATTCACAGTATGAAGATGAGATTCTTCAAGGGGTCGTTGAACGCCGAGATAATCGGTTCATCTACGTCAACTTGGGTAAAATCGAAGCGGTCTTAGGCCGTCAAGATCAGATGCCTAACGAGAAGTATGAAGCCCATGATCGCATCAAGGTTTATGTGACCAAGGTTGAAAACACGAGCAAGGGTCCGCAAGTTTTCGTTAGTCGAACACATCCGGGTCTGGTTAAGCGGTTGTTTGAACAGGAAGTGCCAGAAATTTTTGACGGCACGGTAGAAATTGTCAACATTGCTCGTGAAGCAGGCGATCGGACTAAAATCGCTGTGCGATCAACCAATGACGCTGTTGATGCTGTCGGCACGACTGTTGGTCCGCGTGGTGCGCGCGTTCAAGCCGTCGTTAACGAGCTTTCAGGTGAGAACATGGATGTTGTGCAATGGGAGGAAGACCCAGCGGATTACATTGCCAACGCTTTGAATCCGGCTCAGGTTATCGCGGTTCAATTCAATGATGAGGCCAATGATCGTTCCGCTACTGTGATTGTGCCGGATTACCAGTTGTCCTTGGCAATTGGTAAAAAGGGGCAAAATGCGCGACTTGCTGCCAAGCTGACCGGCTATAAGATTGACATCAAGCCTGAATCTGAAGTTGAATTCGTTGATGATGATGAATTGCCTGAAGCAGAGGCTGAAGCGGCTGCTGAAACTAACGACAACGCAGATGCAGCAACTGACGCTGAGACAACGCCTGACAGTGATGCCGCTGCAGCAGATGATGCCGACGACGCCAAAACCGCCTCAGATGCACCAGATTCAGCTGATCAAGCGCCTGTAACGCCGAGTGCAACCGATCATCCGGCGCAAGCTTAAGGAGGCGAGCCATGAAAAAGCGTAAGATTCCAATGCGCAAGGACTTGCTAAGCAATCAAATGATGCCGAAAAAAGAACTGGTTCGCATCGTGAAGAACAAAGAAAATGTTGTCGCCATCGATCCTACCGGCAAAGCTGCTGGTCGCGGTGCCTATGTGGCACTTGATCCAGCCGCTGTGAAAGCAGCAAAGGGTAAGAAGCTGATTGACGCAGCATTTGGAATCACGATTGAACCAACCTTTTATGATGACCTATTCGCGTATGTCGATCATCAAAAGGCTCGTCAAGAACTATTCGGCAAGTGACGATGCAAAAACAAGCCGTATTGAATTTATTGGGTTTGGCCCGCCGCGCCAGTCGCTTAGTCACCGGAGATAATCTGGTCTTAGGAGCGATTCGCTCGCGTGAAGCTAAATTGGTTTATGTTGCCAATGATGCTAGTGCCAACACCCGCAAGAAGTTTTCGGATAAAAGCAGCTATTATGAAGTTCCCTTGGTTACAGAGTTTTCCAAAATGGAACTATCGCAGGCCATCGGCAGTGATCGCTCGATCATTGCCGTTGTGGATGCGGGCTTCGCCAAGAAGATGCAACAGCTGCTCACCTAAATTGCAGGGAGCGTGAAGAAATGGGCAAAAAACGCGTTTATGAATTTGCCAAAGAAATGCACGTCGATAATAAAGACGTCATCGATATCGCGAAGAACTTGGGTATCGAAGTAAAAAATCACATGTCCTCGATCGATCAAGATCAGGAAGCTAAGATCAAAGGTATGTTAAGCAAGCAGTCGGCTGGCAAAACACCGTCATCACAGGCGGCAAAGACACCTGCTAAAGCAGCCAAGACGAGTTCAACGGCACACAAAGAGGCTGCTAAGAAGCCAGTCGCTGCCAGTGCCAAGTCAAACGATCATGCTGATGCTGCTGAGCATTCGCAAAAAAACGCAAAACCTGCTGCTAAGCAAGAAAACAAGCCAGCGCGGTCAAATAAGACCTCTGACGGCAAAATCATCTTGAGCAAGTCAACAATTTTGCGACCACGCAGCACACAAACGGCGCATACCAACACGAATCACAATCGTGGCGGCAATACAGCCAGCGCTAACAATACGGCTAATGGCCGGAATTCAAATCGCTCAAACAACAATAATAACAACCGTTCTGCGAACAATGCTAATCGTTCCGGTAACAATAATCGGTCTAACGAACGTAACCGTAATGACCGCAATCGTCGGTTCGATAACCAACGCGTCACAGGGCCAATGCCGCGTGCTGGCCGTCCCACGGCAGCTAATGGCAATCCCCGTCCTGTGGCAGGCAACGGTGGCAAGTTTGTTAAACCAGCGTCTGAACGTCAGCAGCCAAAACGTCAGGAAGCGGTCAAACCGGCAAATGCAGCGAGTAAACGTTCTGAGCAACCTCGGACGGAACGGCCGCGCACTGAGCAGCCAGCTGCAACAACCAATCAACGCTTTACGAAACCGGCTCCAGTTCCAGCAGCGGCAGCACCAAAACCGGCAAGTGCCGGCAGCCAAGACAATCGCAATAGCCGGCGTGGCGGTGGGAACAGTAATTTTGGCCGCAGCAACAGTTATGGGAATCGTAACGGGTTTAACCGCAACAACCGGCGCAACAAGAAGAACAAGCGCCGGCAACAAAGCGCACCGAAGAAGGAAATGCCGCAGCGTAAAGAGCGGCCATTACCAGAAACACTGATTTATGAAGTTGGGATGAATGCGCAGGATCTTGGTAAGATTTTGCATCGCGAACCAGCTGAATTGATTAAGAAGCTCTTCATGTTGGGTGTGATGGTTAACCAAAACCAAAGCCTCGACAAAGATACCATCGAATTGTTGGCTACCGATTACGGGATTGACGCCCAAGAAAAGGTTCACGAAGATATTTCCGACTTGGACAAAGTGTTCGAAGAAGAAAACAAGAACCAAGACAACTTACAGCCACGGCCGCCAGTTGTTACTATCATGGGTCACGTTGATCATGGGAAGACAACCTTGCTCGATAAGCTGCGTCACACACATGTGACTGAAGGCGAAGCCGGCGGGATTACCCAGCATATCGGTGCTTATCAAGTTAAACTGCGTGATCGGTTAATTACGTTCTTGGATACACCTGGGCATGCGGCCTTCACTAACATGCGGGCGCGTGGTGCGGACATCACCGACATTGTTGTGCTGGTGGTTGCCGCTGATGATGGTGTGATGCCGCAGACGATTGAAGCGATTCATCATGCGCAGGCAGCCAAGGCACCGATCATCGTTGCAGTTAACAAGATCGATAAGCCAGGCGCTAATCCAGACCACGTCATGGAACAATTGACGGAATATGGGTTGATTCCTGAAGACTGGGGCGGCGACACGATTTTCGTCAAAATCTCAGCTAAATTTGGCAAGAACATCGATGAATTGTTGGAAATGATTTTACTTGAAGCCGATGTGCTCGAACTCAAAGCTAACCCTGATCAAAAAGCGGTTGGCACTGTGATCGAAGCACGTTTGGATAAGGGTAAGGGTCCTGTTGCTACCGTACTGGTTCAACAAGGTACGCTGCATACAGGTGATCCAATCGTTGTCGGGAATACTTTCGGCCGCGTCCGTGCCATGACTAATGATCATGGCCGGCGGGTCAAAGATGCTTTGCCATCAATGCCTGTTGAAATCACTGGTATCAACGATGTGCCACAATCGGCTGACAAGTTTGTTGTCTTTGCCGATGAACGCACCGCGCGTGCTGCTGGTGAAGAACGGGCCAAGCGGGCACAGGAAGAAGAACGTAAGAACACCAACCATGTCACGTTAGATAATCTTTTTGAAACAATGAAGGAAGGTCAGCTGAAAGAAGTTGACGTCATCATCAAGGCCGATGTGCAAGGCTCAGTTGAAGCCTTGGCTGGCAGTCTTGAGAAAATCGAAGTTAAGGGTGTTCGGGTGAATATTATTCATCAGGCCGTTGGCGCGATTAACGAAAGTGACGTTACCCTTGCAGCTGCAAGTAACGCGATCATCATTGGCTTTAACGTTCGCCCAACTGCGCTGGCAAAAGCCCAAGCAGAACAAGACGATGTTGATATTCGGTTGCATAGTGTCATTTACAAGGCGATCGAAGAAGTCGAAGCTGCGATGAAGGGTATGCTGGAACCAACCTATGAAGAAAAGGTGATCGGAACAGTGACTGTTCGCGAAACAATTCCGGTTTCTAAGGTTGGTACCGTTGTCGGTGGTTATGTCGATTCCGGCTATATTACCCGTGACGCTGGTGTCCGTCTCGTTCGCGATGGCATCGTCAAGTACGAAGGTAAACTCGGCTCCCTGCGTCGCTTTAAAGACGATGTCAAGGAAGTCCGTCAAGGCTTTGAACTTGGCCTGACCATTGAGAACTACAACGACATTAAAGTCGATGATCAAATTGAAGCCTTCACAATGGAACAGGTTCCAGTGAAGTAACTAACCCAAACGTATCTCAGGATTTAATGATACCGACTGTTTTGAAGGAGGTAGGCAGATATGAAACATCGTATCGGTCGAGTTGAGACTCAGATCCAACGTGAAGTTGACGATATCTTGTTGAAAGATGTCAACGATCCGCGGGTTAAAGGCGTGACGATTACCGGAGTCAAACTGACCGGTGATCTGCAACATGCCACCATTTTCTACAGCATTCTCGATGATGCGCCTGACAAAGTCGAAGCAGCCCAAACCGGTCTGGACAAGGCCAGTGGACTCATTCGCCGCGAGGTCGGGCAGCGTATCCGGTTATTCAAAGTACCGGAAATCGAGTTTGCTCAAGACAAATCCGTTCAATACGGCGCACGCATTGATCAACTGATCAATGAAGTACGACGGAAGAATCTTGAATAAGCACCATTTAAAAGAAAGATCTGACTGCTGCTAGTGGTCAGGTCTTTTTTTATAATCGATAATTGATACTTTGTCAGCAATAGGAGGATTGTGTATCCGGTTTGAATTTTGAAATCGAATGCGGAGCCGGCTCGTAGCTGCGGTGTTCAAGGAGCCTTACAGAGACAGTCCAAAGTCGCGGTGCAAAAAAAAAGATTTGTGGTTCTTACCTCATATCCCCTAGACAATCTTTTGAATCTAAACCGTAATAGAACCATCAATTCAAACCTTCAGACTTTACCGCCCAACAGCTTTAGGTTTTTAAGCATGCACGGTATAATAATAATCATTGAGAAAGGAAGGATCACGATCAAGTTACTAGGTGCCTTATACGGACCATTCTTCTCAGCGCATAATTGGCAACTGGCATTTTCTGTTAGCGGCCTCGTGACCATTTTCAGCTTGATCCTGCTAGAATGCATGCTGTCAGTCGACAATGCCGTCGTGCTCGCCGCGCAGACTGAGCAGCTTAAGATCGAGTCAGAACGAAAAAAAGCCTTGATGTACGGCATGGGTGGCGCTTATTTATTCCGTTTCATTGCCATCGGACTAGGCACTTACTTATTACAATTCTGGCCGATCAAAGCGATTGGCGCAGCATATCTTGTCTGGATGAGCGCCAGTTATTTCTATGAAGTGCGCCATCCAAGAAGTCAGACAGGAACCAATAAAAAGCGATCCCACGGGCTTTGGGGGACAGTCATTCAAATTGAGAGTCTCGATATCGTATTTTCGGTTGATTCAATTTTGGCGGCCTTGGCAGTGTCCAGCAATCCGGTGATTGTTTTGATTGGCGGTTGTCTCGGTATCTTTGCTATGCGGCTGGTGGCGCAGGTCATCACCACCTTTATTGATCGTGTTCCGGAACTTGAAACCGCAGCTTATATTCTTGTAGGTCTCATTGCCATTAAGCTAGGCCTCAGTCTGCCAATGATTGATGTGAAAACGCCAGACTGGCTTTTTTCGGTCCTAGTGGTGCTCGTTTTCATCTGGGCCGGCTGGCGACATGTCGAGCATGAAAAACATCATCATAGTATGTATAAAAAATCAAAACCATGAAAGGAACTGCCATGAACGGGATTTTGCCGTTATATAAACCCACTGGCATGACCAGTGCTGATGCGGTGTATCATGCCCGCAAGATTCTTGGTATCAAAAAAATTGGCCATTCCGGCACCCTTGATCCTAATGTGGACGGCGTGCTGCCGCTGGCGATTGGTGCAGGCACTAAAGCGGTGCCGCAATTAATGGCCAGTGGGAAAGTCTACACCGGAGAAATCACGTTAGGTTTTGCGACGACAACCGAGGATTTGGATGGGGAAGTTGTTGATAAAACGCCTTTAACGCAGCCGTTTACAGCTGATCAGTTGGATGCTGCATTGACTGCGTGGACAGGAAACATCACACAGATTCCGCCGATGTTTTCGGCGGTCAAAGTCAATGGTCGCCGGCTTTACGAATATGCGCGCGCCGGTGAAACTGTGAAGCGGCCAGAACGACAGGCCACGGTGTCACAGTTTACACGTACCGATGAACCGGTTTTTTCAGCCACTGATGGCACCCAGCGGTTTCGGTTTGAGGTCCATGTTTCTAAGGGAACCTATATTCGAACACTGGCAGTGGATGTTGGCAAAACGCTGGGAGTTGCTGCAGTGATGAGTCAATTGACGCGAGTAAAAAGCGGCGGGTTTACGTTGAAGCAGGCGGTTAGCATTGAGCAATTGAAGGCTCATGCCGCGGCAGGTACTTTAGCCGATGTGATTCAACCGATTGATATTGCTTTTGCCGATCTGCCTCAAGTTGATTTGACCGTAGAACAATTTGAGGCAATCAGTCATGGCCGCTTTTTATCGCTCGATCAGCAGACTCCGCGCGTTCGTCTGCATTTTGCAGGCGTTCTTAAGGCTATCTATCGCCGAGAAGACGATCAGTATCGGCCAGATTTAATGTTTTTAGCTAATGAAAAGAATGTGTGAAAATTTATGAAAACAATTGATATTCAGCCGCCATTGCAGGTGTCCGCGGCTCCGCCACAGCCCATCGTCTTGACCTTGGGCTTCTTTGACGGCGTCCATCGCGGCCATCAAGCGGTGATTAAAACCGGCAAGAAGATCGCTTTAGCAAAAAAGATACCGTTGGCGGTGATGACGTTCAATATTCATCCAGCCGTCGTTTATCGTGGGGTTTCCGAAACCGATATTCGGTATTTATCCACTCGTGAAGAGAAAATCAAAATTATGCAGTCACTGGGCGTGGACTATTTGTATGTGGTTCACTTTACCCCAGATTTCGCTGCGCTGACGCCGCAAGCATTTGTCGATCAGTATTTGGTCGGTCTGAAGGCGGATACGGTAGTTGCAGGTTTTGACTATACTTATGGCAAGCGGGATGTTGCATCTATGGCTTTATTGCCAAAATATGCTCGTGGCCGGTTTGATGTCATCAGCGTGCCCGAACTCGCTGAGGATGGTCAAAAGGTCAGTTCAACCCGAATCCGGCATGCACTTGATTCCAGTGATATTGATACGGCCAATGATTTTCTGGGTTATACCTATACAACTGCTGGTAAGGTGGTTCATGGTGAGGCGCGTGGCCGTTTACTTGGCTTCCCAACAATCAATTTGGAGACACTTGGCCAACAGCGATTACCAGGCATTGGTATTTATGCAGTGAAGGTCAAAGTTGGCACCACTTGGTATTTAGGCATGGCCTCCATTGGCCGTAATGTCACGTTTGGCGCCGATCGAGACGTGACACTTGAGATTAATTTACTTGATTTTAATCAAATGATTTATGGCGAAACCGTTCAAGTTCGCTGGTATCACTATTTACGCGGTGAAGTGAAATTTGCTGGTGCTGATGCCCTGATTGATCAATTGAAAAAAGATGAAACTGCCGTCCGAGATTATTTTGCCGCAAAGAAGGGTTAATATGGCAGGTGCTTATCTTCATATACCATTTTGTGAACATATTTGTTACTACTGCGATTTCAACAAAGTTTTCATCGAAGGCCAGCCAGTTGATGATTATGTGGCCATGCTGCTAAAAGAAATGCGGATGGTGATGGCTGAACATCCTGAAGAAAAAATTCAGACGGTTTATGTCGGTGGTGGCACGCCCAGCACGCTGACACCGACACAATTGGCTACATTGTGTCAGGGTATTCATGATATCCTACATTTTGATCAAGGGGAGTTTACTTTTGAAGCCAACCCCAATGACTTGCTCACGACCGAAAAATTGCAAGTGCTACATGATTATGGTGTCAACCGTTTGTCGATTGGCGTGCAATCGTTTAATGATGATGTATTACGCCGAATCGGCCGGATACATCGAGCAAAAGATGTTTACACTGCCATTGCTAACGCCCGTCAAGTCGGGTTTGATAATATTTCGATTGATTTGATTTTTCGACTACCTGATCAAAGCCGCGATGACTTTCTGACCAGTTTGCAAAAGGCGTTGGCACTGGATCTGCCGCATTACTCAACGTATTCCCTAATTTTGGAACGTAAAACGATCTTCTATAATCTGATGCGACAGGGCAAGTTGCGCTTGCCGACCCAAGATGTCGAGGCCGATATGTATCAAGATGCGATCGATCTCATGGAAGCACATGGCCGACATCAATATGAAATTAGTAATTTTGCAAAAGACGGGTACCAGTGTGAGCATAACTTGCTTTATTGGCGCAATGACAAGTACTTTGGCTTCGGTGCTGGCGCGTTTGGGTATCTTGGTCGTGATCGCTACCACAACTATGGTCCTATTAAGCAGTATTTAACACCATTACATGCTGACCAATTGCCGGTCCTTGAACATCATTTGGTGCCACAGTCAGAACAGATCGAAGAAGAAATGTTTCTAGGCTTGCGGACGATGCAGGGGGTCAGTGAAGCGCGGTTTTATGATCGCTACCACATGACAGTTGACGCCATTTATGGTGAAACTGTGCCGGAACTGGTCAGTCAAGGTTTGGTTGTGCGCCAAGATGGCTACATTCGCTTGACCAACAAAGGCAAGTTCCTTGGCAACGAAGTTTTTCAACGTTTCTTGATTGATGAGCCGCTTGTTTAAGTGCTAAAAGAAACGGCTGTGTTGCTAAAATGCACTTGCCATAATTTTCACTAGAAACGTTCACAATCTAGCAATCGTACCTTGACTTTGCTAACCTCGCTTGGTATATTATTCATTGTATTAGCACTCATATAAAACGAGTGCTAAAGGTGAGGTGAGAAAATGTTGACGAAACGGCAATTGCTCGTCTTAAAAGAGATCATCCGGTTGTTTACTGAAAGTGGCCAGCCGGTGGGCTCAAAGACGTTAATGCAAGAGCTGCCGGTTCACGTCAGTTCTGCGACGATCCGCAACGACATGGCAGCGCTGGAAGATGCCGGTCTGATCACCAAGACCCATAGCAGTTCAGGTCGAGTTCCTTCGACACAAGGCTATCGCTACTATCTTGATCATCTTGTTGAACCCGTGCGCGTCTCTCGCCATGATTTGGCAACGATCAAGCAGGAGCTTGGCCAGCGTTACAGCAAAATGGACGAAATTGTGGCACAAAGCGCGCAGATTCTATCAAATCTGACGAGCTACACTGCCATTAGTCTCGGTCCGGAAGTCAACAATATTAAGCTCACTGGGTTCCGACTCGTACCACTAGGTAACCATCAAGTCATGGCCATTTTGGTCACGAATAATGGTAATGTCGAAAATCAGGTGTTCACCGTCCCGCCGTCCATTTCTTCCGATGAACTTGAAAAAGCCATCAGAATTGTGAATGATCAGCTGGTCGGGTTGCCATTGGTTCAGGTAGCACAGCGGCTGAGGACGGATGTCCCGTCCATGCTAATGCAGTATTTGACCAGCCCAGACGGCTTCCTTGATATTTTTGGCAATGTCTTAAAGTCAGCTGCCTCTGAACGTTTTTATGTTGGTGGGCGGTTGAACTTGATGGATTACCTTGGCGATTCGGATATTCACGAGCTGAAAAAGATCATGTCGTTGATCGATGCGGATCACGGCGATCTGACTGAGTTGCTGGGCGGCCCAATCCGCCAAACACCGGTTCAAGTGCGACTGGGTCCGGAGTTAAAACCTATTGATCTAGCGAACCTCAGCTTGATCACTGCTAGTTATGATGTTGGTGGTCACGGTACCGGTATGATCGCCCTCTTGGGACCGACGCAAATGCCGTACTCCAAGATGATCGGCCTGCTCGACGTTTTTCGCGAAGAGCTGGCTAAACGGTTGACAGACTACTATGCCAACTTTGATCAATAATCATGTTAGCAAATAGCATCAGTTGGTGTTTTTAAGCCAACTGATGCGTTTAAAGAATAGCGTGAACTGACACGTTCAGAAATCGGCGCACAAATGCAATGGTCTTTTTTGGGCATTGTGCATGTGTTCCTTATGGACAGGCTTTTACGTCAGGAAACGCGTTAAAGGAGGATACCATGGCAGAACAAAAAGCAAAGCATGCAGCAAACGCCGCAAAGAAAGCTGAAAAGTCTGCTGATACGAAAGAGACTTCGTTAAAAGAAGATATTTTACAAGAAAGTATCGCGGATCTTAACGAACAACTTTCGAACAGTAAACATGACGGCGAGCAGTTGAAGCAAGAACGCGACGACTTTGAAGATAAATACCTGCGTGCCGCTGCAGAAATTCAAAATATGAATGCTCGCTTCGAGAAAGAGCAGCAAAAGCTGTTGAAATATGATGGGCAAAAGTTGGCTAAAGCCATTTTGCCAGTTGTTGATAATCTCGAGCGGGCGCTTGCAACCGAGGCCAAAGATGACAGTGCAGTTTCCCTGAAGAAGGGTGTTCAAATGGTTTACGACCATCTGGAACGCGCTTTGAAGGAAAACGGCATCACTGCCATTGATGGTGCCGGGGACAAGTTCGATCCCAATACCCAGCAAGCCGTTCAAACGGTCGCGGCGGATGATCAACATCCAGCTGACACAGTCGCGCAGGTATTGCAAAAGGGGTATTACCTCAAGGATCGCGTGTTGCGTCCTGCTATGGTTGTCGTTGCAAAATAATTAATCTGAAAATAAAGAAGGTATAAACTATGAGTAAAGTTATTGGTATTGATTTAGGGACTACCAACTCAGCTGTTGCGGTTCTGGAAGGCAATCAGCCAAAAATTATCACCAACCCTGAAGGCAATCGGACCACGCCATCTGTTGTTGCGTTTAAAGATGGTGAAATCCAAGTCGGTGAAGTGGCCAAGCGCCAAGCGATCACTAACCCAGACACGATTGTTTCCATTAAGCGCCATATGGGTGAAGCTAACTACAAAGTTAAGGTTGGCGACAAGGAATACACCCCTCAAGAAATTTCTGCGATGATTTTGCAATACATCAAGAAGTTCTCTGAAGATTATCTTGGCGAACCAGTTAAGGACGCCGTTATTACCGTACCGGCTTACTTTAATGATAGCCAACGGCAGGCCACCAAGGATGCCGGCAAGATTGCTGGTTTGAATGTTCAGCGGATTATCAACGAACCAACCGCTTCTGCCTTGGCTTATGGCTTGGACAAAGGCGACAAGGACGAAAAGATTCTGGTTTATGACCTTGGCGGTGGGACATTTGATGTTTCCATTCTGCAATTAGGCGACGGGGTCTTTGAAGTGCTGTCGACCAATGGTGATACCCATTTGGGCGGTGATGATTTTGATAACAAGATCATCGACTGGTTAGTTGCTGAATTTAAGAAAGACAACAATATTGATTTGTCCAAGGATAAAATGGCGATGCAACGGCTGAAGGATGCCGCTGAAAAGGCTAAGAAGGATCTGTCCGGGGTTACCCAGACACAGATCAGCTTGCCATTTATCTCTGCTGGCCCTAATGGCCCGTTGCATTTGGAACGCACCTTGACGCGGGCACAGTTTGACGAAATGACCGCTGACCTGGTTGCCAAGACCAAGATCCCAGTCGAAAATGCTTTGAAGGATGCCAAGTTGACCAACGCTGACATCGACAAGGTTATTTTAAATGGTGGTTCAACTCGGACACCAGCAGTTCAGGAAGCAGTTAAACAGTGGACTGGCAAGGACCCAGACCACAGCATTAACCCAGACGAAGCGGTTGCGCTTGGTGCTGCCATTCAAGGCGGGGTCATCTCTGGTGATGTCAAGGATGTTGTGCTGTTGGATGTAACGCCGCTGTCTCTTGGGATTGAAACCATGGGCGGTGTCTTCACCAAACTGATTGATCGTAATACCACAATCCCAACCTCAAAGAGTCAAGTCTTCTCTACTGCAGCAGATAGTCAACCAGCCGTTGATATCCACGTACTTCAAGGGGAACGGCCAATGGCAGCTGACGATAAGACACTTGGTCGCTTCGAGTTGACGGATATTCCGCCAGCACCGCGTGGCGTACCTCAGATCGAAGTTAAATTCGATATTGATAAGAACGGCATTGTTCAGGTTTCTGCGAAGGATCTTGGCACCGGCAAGTCGCAAAACATCACCATCAAGAGTTCTAGCGGTTTGTCCGATGAAGAAATTGAACGGATGAAGAAGGAAGCCGAAGAAAACGCCGATGCCGACGAAAAGCGTAAAGAAGAAGTCGACTTAAAGAATGACGTCGATCAGCTGCTCTTCCAAACCGATAAGACATTGAAAGATGTTGACGGTAAGGTACCTGAAGAAGACATCAAGAAGGTCAAGGATGCTCAGGAAGCCTTGAAGAAGGCGCAACAAGAAAACAACTTGGACGACATGAAGCAAAAACGGGATGACTTGAACAAACTGGTTCAGGATATGACCGTGAAGTTGTACGAAAATGCCCAGAAGAATCAGCAGGCGCAAGGCGGCCCAGCCAGCGGTGCAGCAACTGATGCAGGCGCAGCTCAAGGCAGCGATGATAAAAAGTCTGACGATGACACCATTAATGGTGACTACAAGGATGTTTCCGACGACGATAAGAAGTAACATGTTGTATCATGAGCAAGAAGCCGAAGCCGCGGCGCGGTTTTGGCTTTTTGTTTGAATTATGCTATGCTGAACAGGCATTTTCAGTCATGATCTGAATCGAGGAGGAACTATGGCGGATCAGAAAGATTATTATGAGACACTCGGTGTAAGCCGAGATGCCGATGATGACACCATTCGTAAAGCGTTCCGCAAGCTTTCGAAGAAATACCATCCGGATCTCAACCATGCACCAGGGGCTGAGCAGAAGTTCAAAGACATTAATGAAGCCTATCAGGTTTTGTCTGATCCCCAAAAACGGGCGGCCTATGACCAGTATGGTTCTGCTGACGGTCCGCAAGGGTTTGGCGGCGCTGGTGCTGGTCAAGGCGGATTTAGTGACTTTGGCGGCGGACAAGGCGGTTTTGGCGGATTTGACGATATCTTCAGTCAATTCTTTGGCGGTGCCGGCGGTGGTACGCAGGCTAATCCATCCGCTCCGCGCCAAGGAGCCGATTTGCAATACCGCATGGACCTAACGTTTGAGGAAGCTATTTTTGGTAAAGACACCAAAATTTCCTATGATCGTGAAGCCGTTTGTCACACCTGCAATGGCAGCGGCGCTAAACCTGGTACCAGTCCAGTGACCTGTCATAAGTGTCACGGTAGTGGGTATATTCAGGTTCAACGCAACACCGCATTTGGCGCGATGATGACGCGACAGGTCTGCGATGTTTGCGGCGGCACAGGTAAGGAAATCAAGGAAAAGTGCCCGACTTGTCATGGCACAGGCCACGAACAGGAACGTCACACCATCGATGTGAAAGTACCGGCTGGTGTTGAAGATGGCCAGCAAATGCGACTACAGCAGGCTGGTGAAGCTGGAACCAACGGCGGCCCTTATGGTGATCTCTATATTGTTTTCCGAGTCGCACCAAGCAAAAAGTATCAACGTGATGGTTCAGAAATCTATCTGACCATTCCGTTGAGCTTTGCCCAGGCAGCCTTAGGTGACGAGATCAAAGTCGACACCGTTCATGGTGCAGTTGAATTGAAAATTCCTGCTGGCACCCAAAGCCAGACGAAGTTCAGACTTCGCGGCAAAGGGGCACCACGCTTACGCGGCAATGGCACTGGTGATCAGATTGTCACCGTTGAAGTGCAGACGCCAAAGCATTTGAATGAGAAGCAAAAGTCAGCCTTAATGCAGTTCGCAGCCGCTAGTGGCGAGGATGTCACCCCGCACAATGGCACGCTGTTCGATCGGGTTAAGGAAGCTTTTAAAGGCGGTAAGTAAGCAAAAAGCGATCCTATATGGATCGCTTTTTTGATGGGGACATGTTTGAATCGTTACAGAATGGAATCAAGATCAAACTGACACTACCTTTAGCTGTCCGTTTCTACCGAGCAGCGTCAAGCTCTGCTATAATAGAACTCATATCACATTCGCTTAGAAAGTAGGCACTACTAAACATGAATCAAGAAGAAATGCTGGACCGCCAAAAGCATATCCGCAATTTTTCGATCATCGCCCACATTGATCACGGGAAGTCGACCCTTGCTGATCGTATTTTGGAGTTGACCGATACCATTGCCAAACGTGATATGCAGGCGCAGGTGCTAGACGATATGGCACTTGAACGTGAACGTGGCATTACCATTAAACTAAATGCGGTTGAACTGCATTACAAAGCTAAAAATGGCGAAACTTATATTTTTCATCTAATTGACACACCGGGACATGTTGACTTCAGCTATGAAGTCAGCCGCAGTCTGGCGGCCTGTGAAGGGGCCTTGCTGGTCGTGGATGCTACCCAAGGCGTCGAAGCCCAGACGTTAGCCAACGTCTATTTAGCGATCGATGATGACCTTGAAATCATCCCGGTCATTAACAAGGTTGATTTACCGAGTGCCCAGCCAGATGTCGTTAAAGAGGAAATTGAAGAGATGATCGGGCTGGATGCCTCCGATGCTATTTTGGCCAGTGGTAAAACCGGCCTAGGCGTGCCTGAAATTCTTGAGCGGATTGTGACCGATGTGCCAGCACCATCTGGCGATTTGAATGCGCCATTACAAGCACTGATTTTTGACTCAGTTTATGACGATTACCGTGGCGTTGTGCTTGATGTGCGCGTCAAGGAAGGCCAAGTTAAAGTCGGCGACACCATTCAGCTGATGAGCAATGGCAAGCAATTTCAAGTGACCGAAGTCGGCGTGATGTCGCCTAAAGCGGTCAAACGTGATTTTCTAATGGTCGGAGATGTTGGCTATATCACAGCTGCGATCAAAACCATTCAGGATACTCGCGTGGGTGATACGGTGACCTTAGCGGATCGGCCAGCAGAAAAGCCGCTGAAGGGCTATCGCAAAATCACGCCAATGGTGTATTCAGGCCTTTTCCCAGTTGATAATGCCAAGTTTAACGATTTGCGCGAGGCGCTCGAAAAGCTGCAGTTGAACGATGCGGCTTTGGAATTTGAACCAGAAACTTCGCAGGCGCTTGGTTTTGGCTTCCGATGCGGGTTCTTAGGTTTGCTGCATATGGATGTCGTCCAAGAGCGACTAGAACGCGATTACGACCTTGACTTGATCATGACCGCGCCAAGTGTGGATTATGAAATCATCATGACCGATGGCACTGAAAAAACGATCGACAACCCGGCTGACATGCCAGAAGTTAGCGAAATCAAAGAAATTCGCGAACCGTATGTCAAAGCCTCAATCATGGTGCCTAATGATTATGTCGGGCCAGTCATGGAGTTATCGCAACGTAAGCGCGGCGAGTTTGTGACGATGGATTATTTAGACAAGTATCGGGTGAATGTGATTTACAACTTGCCGCTTTCAGAAATCATTTACGACTTCTTCGATGATCTCAAGAGCAGCACGAAGGGATACGCCAGTCTGGACTATGAAATCACCGGCTATCGCCAAAGTGATCTGGTTAAGATGGACATCTTGCTCAATGGCGATCCTGTCGATGCGCTCAGTACCATCGTGCACAAGGACTTTGCTTACGAACGCGGCAAGGCCATTGTTGCGCGTCTGAAAACCACGATACCGCGTCAACAGTTTGAAATTCCGATTCAGGCCGCGATTGGCAATAAAGTCATTGCCAGAAGCACTGTGAAGGCTTACCGTAAAAACGTTCTTGCAAAATGTTATGGCGGCGACATCACGCGGAAACGGAAGCTTTTAGAGAAGCAAAAGGCTGGTAAGAAGCGGATGAAATCAGTGGGGTCTGTGGAAGTTCCACAAGAAGCGTTTATGAGTATTCTGAAGATGAATGATGAAGAAAGCCAAGGTAAATAGGCAGTTCTGTTTTCATAGAAACAAAGACCTTGGTGATTTGCCCACATCTTCTTCAAAACAAGCAAAAAGCAGGCCGTTGTGACCTGCTTTTTTTATGCCTCGTGTTGGTGGTCATCTTCATGTTCATCAACGAGTGTTTTTGCTTTGTGGGCTAACTTTCGCTCCGGTTTAAAGAGCTGATAGGCGCCATAGGAAACTAGGCCGCCGATAGCAGTGATGCTGAAAACGAGTAAGTAGAGTGTGGCATCAAGTGTGGGATGGGGGATGTCATCGAGCTTTTGCGTGACTTTCTTTTCTGTGATCGCTGTACGATGCTTGAGATTCATTGCTTTCACCTCGTTTGAACGACTGGGTACACAGTATGAAATTCCTCGACCACGACCATGGATGATTCTGGATCAAATTGAATGCCATTCGCTTGATATTCCCGACTGAAAAAGGCTTGATGGACTTCACGCCAACTAGCTAAGGATTGATCGTCTTCTCCTTCGCGTTTAGCAATATCGGCAGTCACTTTCATAAATGGCGTTACAAAAACATTGTCCGTGAAAGTCAAGGCAACAGGCTTATCCGCCCGATTCAAGATAATATTATAGACGCCGGCGTTGGGTAGCGGATCCTGTTCAATAGTATACAGCTCAAAGCCGCTTGAAGTTGCAGTTTTCTTGCCGGTTTTAACCAATGCAGCGAGTTTATCAGCAAATTTTGCACCGCCGAGTTGGTAAGCATCTTCATAGGTGTCAGCGGGCAAATCTAGAGCAGCCTTGGCGTGGGCAAAAAAATCATCTAATTCCTGTTGGTCAGCCATGGCATTCACATCCTTTCTTTATCATCATTATCACACAATAAGCTGGCGGTTGCATGATGATGTGTTTGAAAAATCCTTGTCACTAGCTGCTATCCTGATGGTGCCGGTTATCGCCATAACGTGCTCGCAATTGCAGAAGGCTTACATGTGAAAATTAAGGCCACGGTTTTGACCGTTTGCCTTAAGACCACTTACGCGCCGTTTTTTAAGTGTGGTTTGTTCGCGCTCACAAAAAAACCGGCTCCGCAAAGGATACCGGTTGTTTTATTAAAGTTGAACCGCGTCCACAGCTGCAGAAACTGAAGCTGTGAAACTCCTCCAGACTAGAAGACCTGTTCGTCGATTTTACGCATTACAATCTTAGGAACGGTAAGGCCAAGTTCATCAGCCAAAATTTTCATGGCTTCTTCGCGGGTCTTAATTTTATCCATGTCCCACATGATATTTGCAATGCGGCCATTTTCATAGTCAAAAGGCTCTTCGTAGAAGTAATCATCGTCATTGTCTTTGTGAAGTTTTGCCGAAACCTTCTTGGACAATGCCCGAGTGTAATCGCGATCGATCATTTCCGGAACGTCCTTTTCAGTGACGTAGCCGACTTTCTCGATTTGGGCAGCTGCTTTATCGACGGCCTCGTCAGAAACGTTAATTTCTTTACCGACCTTTTCATTGAATTGGTCTTGAGATTTTGCCATGGTGCTTCCTCCTTATCGCATGACCAACTTAAGCTGATCACACATCTTAAGTCGCTGACTGGAGTTGGGCTTATTCACAATTTAATTATATCACGTTTTCAATGAGTCGCACGGATGGCTTGCATTGAATGTCCGACACAATAACATGTCATGCCGACACGCATTCTGTTTGTGTCCTGTCAGTCAGCATCTGCCAAAGATAACTTAGGCTTACCGGTTAATTCGCTAAGCTTTCTCTGGTATACTGGATCGGTTAGAAAGGAACGAGACGATATGACGCAGTATCAATGGCAACTCGCCCCACAACCTGCAGCAGCTGATGCACACGCGCTTAGCGAGACATTGGGTGTCCCACCATTTTTAGCGACCTTGTTGCTGCAACGCGGGATTAATGATCAGGCAGATTATGAAGCGTTCGTGCACCCAGACACTAGTCGATTGCATGATCCATTCGCCTTGCATGACATGGATAAAGCCGTTGCCCGGATTTTGAAGGCAATTGAGCAAAATGAAAAAATCACGATTTATGGCGATTACGATGTTGATGGGTTGACCAGCAGTGCCATCATGCTTGAGACCTTGCAAAGTCTGGGCGCCGATCCGGATGTGTTTATTCCTGATCGCTTCACCGATGGTTATGGGCCGAATGCCGAAGTTTATGCTTATTTGCAAAAAACTGGCACACAGTTGGTAATCACCGTTGATAACGGTGTGGCTGGTGCCGCAGTCATCGATCCGGCACAGGCTGCAGGCATGGATGTGGTGGTGACCGATCATCACGAGTTGCCAGCAAAGTTGCCGCATGCGGTTGCCGTTGTTCATCCACGGCATCCAGATGGCGATTATCCGTTCGGTGATCTTTCTGGGGCTGGCGTTGCCTTTAAGGTTGCAACGGCCTTATTAGGCGAACCACCGTTAGAAAGCGTTGACTTGGCAGCTTTGGGTACCATTGCTGATCTGGTCAGCTTAACCGATGAAAATCGTGTGATTGCGCAATTGGGCTTAAAAATGATCCAGACTCAGCCGCGGGTTGGGCTTGCGGCTATTTTAAAGGAAGCTGGTGTTGCCCCGGAAACCGTGAATGAAACAACGGTCGGTTTTGTCATCGGACCGCGGTTGAATGCACTTGGGCGGATGGGCGACGCGAATCCTGGCGTAACGTTGCTGACGACATTTGAGGATGACGTAGCGGCTGAGTTGGCCGAACAAGTCGGCAAGCTAAATCAGGAACGACAAGGATTAGTTGCAAAGATCGCTCAGGAAGCCTTGACGATGGCACAGGCACCGGAAAACCAAGCGGCCAAAACATTATTGCTGGCCAGTAAAGGTTGGCATGAAGGGGTTGTCGGGATTGTGGCCAGCAAGGTTGTCGAAGCAACAGGCAAGCCAACGTTAATTATGAACATTGCAGATGATGGCGAAACTGCCAAAGGCTCAGGTCGCTCGATCGAGGCTTATCATCTTTTCAAAGCTTTAGAGCCAGCAAAGGAACACATGGTCCATTTTGGCGGCCATCATATGGCAGTCGGTCTCACAGCTAAAACAACGGATTTACCAGCGATTCATGCGCAGATGGAGGCGGCTGCGGCGACAATGCTGAAAACTGTTCCGAAACCAACGTTGCCTATCGCAACGAGGCTGGAAGACGCTGATTTGACATTGGATCACTATCAATTGATCCGTCAGTTGGCACCGTTTGGTCAAGGCAATCCCGAACCGGTTTTCTCAGTACGCCCGCAAGCTATCCAAAATGTGAAACAGATTGGTAAAGAAAACAATCACTTGCGTTTTCAAATCGATCAAGGCATCAATGTGATCGGTTTTGGCTATGGTGATGCTGCTGAAACACTGGCAACTGCACAGACCGTGAAATTGGCGGTTCAGCTGGATCAGAATACCTGGCAAGGTAACACTAGTCTGCAGCTCATGTTGAAAGACTATGAAGTCAAACAACCGCAAGTCATTGACTGGCGGATGCCAACGATTGACGGTGGCCAGTTCAAAGCCAGTCGCACTTATGTGTTCTTTGATGCGAAAGTCAAGCAACAGTTTGAACGGCAATTTTCCTTTGGTGGGCCAACGACCATCGCGGCTCAAGTTCAAACGCCGTTAGCGAATGCGGTTTTAGTCGACTTGCCAAAGGATGCTGCCGCGTTGCATCAGGTGATGCAGTATGTGCAGCCGCCTGTTGCCGTCATGTTTTATGGCGCACCAAGCCGCTTGGTTGCTATACCGACGCGGGCAGAATTTGGGGCCGTGTTGCGTTTTCTGAAGGCCCATCCTGGGTTCGACAAGCATCACATTCCAGCGATTGCTAAGGCGGTCCATTTAACCGTCCATCAAGTGATCTTGGCGGTTCAGGTGTTTTTTGAACTCGATTTTGTTACAATAGAGGGTGCTTTTATTTCTCCAGTCACAGCCCCGGCGAAAAAGCCGCTGCAAACGGCGAAAGCTTATGCAGCGCGTGCAGCCTTTCTAGATCTGGCGCAACAGTTACAGACCATGCCGCGCGCTCAGCTTGAAACCATGTTGCTGACGGAGCATTCAGACAGTGAGGTAGAATCATGACCATCAACTTTAAAGATTACATTGCCAGTGTGCAGGATTACCCTGAACCAGGGATTATTTTTCGTGATATTTCACCTTTGATGGCAGATGGCAAAGCCTATGCTGCAGCGACAGATGAAATTGCTGCTTATGCACAGGACAAAGGCGTTGAAATGATCGTCGGCCCAGAAGCACGCGGATTCATTGTTGGCTGTCCAGTGGCGTACAAGCTGGGTATTGGCTTTGCTCCGGCGCGGAAAAAAGGGAAGTTGCCACGGCCAACCGTTAAAGCCAGCTACGATCTTGAATATGGCGAAGCCACCTTATACTTGCATAAAGATGCGATTAAACCTGGCCAACGTGTCCTAGTTTGCGACGATCTGTTGGCCACTGGCGGCACGATTGCTGCTACGATTCGCTTGGTCGAACAGCTGGGCGGCATCGTTGTCGGCACCGCCTTTTTGATTGAGCTAAGCGACTTGCACGGCCGCGACAAGATCAAAGACTATGACATGTTCACGCTGATGTCATACACTGGCGCATGATAGTGGTATTTTCAGTCAAAATGCCCTAGTATTTTAAGTGGCATCGGGATTAACGTAAGACAGGGCGTGAGCCAGTGCGGTTAGCAGCTGGCGTGTAAGCGGCCTTGGGCGTGATGGCCGTCTTTTGACCATTGCGACCAAGGTCCTTACATGCATGTAGGTTGGCTACGCAAGGTGGCGCATTTAAGCAAGAGCGTGAGCAGTCGCGCTTAGAAACCGGCGTGTAAGTAGCCTCAGGCGTGATGACCGGGTTTGGACCCATCGCACTCGAGGTTCTTACACGCAGATTGCTGCGACTGTGATCGCGTTTAGGGGGGATCGCGATGGCTAAACATCACAATAAGGTTGAAAAGACCTTGGTCGAAAAAATGTTGGACAAAGCGGGGATCGCTTATGTGCCTTACGAATTTCCGACTGAAGAGGTGGGCGATGTTGCTCAGCTAACAGTTGACCATCTGGATGTACCAGAACATCAGATTTATAAAACGCTGGTCTTGACCGGCAACAAAACTGGTCCGGTGGTCGGCGTCGTGCCGCTCGATCGGCATGTTGATTATAAAAAACTAAGCAAGGTCTCTGGTAACCGCAAAGTGGGCATGGTGCCGCTGAAGGATCTCATGAAAACCACAGGTTACGAGCATGGTGCTAACACACCCATCGGCATTCACGAACGGCATAAGTATCCTATTTTTATCAGTCAAGAGGCTGAGGGCCAGGCAACGATCATTGTTTCCGCCGGTAAAGTGGGTCGCTCAGTTGGCATTGATCCTAAAATTTTGGCGCAATTTGTTGATGCACAATTTGCGGATATTGCCACGCAAGACTGAAGGAAGGAGATCGCGTGTATGTTTGAGACAAATCACAGTCGGTTCGCGACTTTTGGCGTCATCTCGAATCTGCCAGGTGAAATCATTGATAGCATTTGGATGATCATCGATCGAAATCTGCAAGGGGTTGTTCCGCTAAATAACTTGTTACGTTTCGATCTGCAGAATAATCAGGGGAAGCTGACCGTTCATTTTAGTGAAAATGGCGCGGCAACGGAGATGTCAGTTGATCTGCCATTCCCGTATGATCCCAGTTTTCCCGACACAGTCATGGCTTACGACGACGGCGAGAGTCAAACTATCTTGCTGCCTGAAGAAGGACACCAGAAGTAATTAAAAATCACCTGTATGCGGAAGAGGGTGAGCCATCTTACCCTCATAGAACTTGTGATTCATTAAATTCCGAATAATCGTAGGAAGATGCTAGGCTAAAATTTCCTTGCCGTGCCAAACTCCGCAATCTCCGGCCAGCTGGGGCTGGAACGCTGTGACGGCGCTTCGAGCCCGCAAAGCCCGCGGTCTCGAAGTCGCCTAACAACATCAGCTCCACAGACCGTCGCTGTGTTGTTTGCACGGCTGAGCCCCATCTGGCCTACGATTGCTCCGCCTTGGCACTACGGTCCTTAAAATCATAATAAATTATCTATGAGCAGGCAAAAGCGAACAAATTTCCAAATGGAAAATTGTTCGCTTTTGCTTTGTCGTCTTAGAAGTATGTCTCAACCTGTACCTGTTCTAGATCCGATAACAGTCACCGAGGAGGAAAGAAAATGGGTGAAAACGAACAACTATCAGCTACCTTTGAGATGCTGCATGCAGACGCAGCATCTCCTGTTGTGATTAGTTTCCCGCACAGTGGTACTTGGATCCCTGCTGACATGCGTAAGCGTTTATTGCCAACGGCCGTGTTGGCCAATAGCGACTGGTTCTTGCCTACGCTTTATGACTTCCTGCCGCAAACCGGCTTCACGACGCTGATCAATCGTGTTAATCGCTATGTCGCCGATCCCAATCGTGCTGTTACCTTAGATTCAGATCACGATTATCGTTCTGCCACAATTTATCAGCGAAATACGTTCAACCATCCTCTATACGCGCGGCCGCTACCGCCAGAAACACTGCAATCACGGTTGAGAACCTATTATTGGCCGTATCGTCACGCCCTAACAATGATTTTAAAGCAAAAACAGGCAAAATTTGGCCATGCTTACTTAATTGACTTGCATAGTTTTGCCCAATATCCTCATTACCCTGGTATCAAGCCAAAAACAATCGTGTTAGGCAATGACCATGACCGAACAACTAGTAAAATTTTTCGACAAACGCTATCCGCCGCGTTTGCTGCACATGATTTCACAGTTGAAAATAACTTTCCATTTCGTGGCGGTGACATAACGCGCTACTACGGCCATCAACCTAATATCACCGCCATTCAAATTGAGCTACGAGACGATCAATACATTGACCAGCGTCCATTTAGAGAAGAAGTGTTGACTCAGTATCAGACTGATTTATTTCGCAAAGCGCAAGATAGATTGCGATTTTTGCGGGATTTTCTGAAACAGTTAAGATAAAGATTGCTGGAACACTAAAATTAAGGATTGAAAAAGAGAGATAACACCGTTACCCTATAATTAATTAATGGGGTAACGGTGTTATCTCTTTTTGGGGGTGAGTATTTGGTAGGAATCAGTCATGATACGGACCAACGTATTTTAGAACAAGCGATGAATATGATTCGTGAAAATGGTGAAGATCAGTTATCTTTACGAAAATTGGCACGGGCCATCGGATTGACAACTGGCGCTTTCTACAAGCATTTTGCAACCAAGGACGATCTATTGCGCGCTGTTACCCAGCTTCTGTCACAGCGAGAGGAGGCAGAGATGACGCAAGTGCTGGGGCAAATCACCGATTCAGAAGAAAAACTTTTGGTGATGGCTGCCGAGATTTTACAGCGGTTTGAAGCAGATCCGCATTTGATGCACTTTTTGTTTTTCAATCCAGCAGCTCGCGATGTGTTGAAAGCCGAACCTGGGCAATTCGGATTTTACGATCAAGTGATCCAACTAATAAAAGACGTACTCCGCAAACGCGGGATCACTATTGACCCCCAGATTCTTTTTATCCAGTTGTGGTCATTTATTCAAGGATACGGTTTGTTAATTGATAGTAGCATTACGAATTATGATCCTAATCTGGTGCGTAAAACATTGAAGGATCTATTGGAGGCTTCAAATGACTAAAATTCTGATTGTTTATTGTCATCCATATGCAAAAAGCTTTAATCATGCAATTTTGGAAGCAGTCGAACATAATTTTGATCACCATCAAGTGTCCTATACGGTCATTGATCTTTATCAAGACCAATTTGTTCCTAGTTATGATGTGGCAGAACTTCGCTTGTTTCATGCTGGTAAAACCCATGATCCGCTCGTCCAGAAATATTTGCGACTCTTACAAAAGGCAGATGGTTTAGTCATCATTTCGCCAGTTTGGTGGAATGATGTTCCAGCAATGTTGAAGGGATTCATTGATAAAGTGATGAAAGAAGGCCCAGGATTAAGTCATATTGTGACTAAAACCGGCGTGAAAGGTTTACTGACTAACTTACAACATGCTTACGTTCTCACGACTTCGACTTCGCCAACATTTTACCTTCGATTATTTTGCGGCAATGCGCTGAATGGTGTTTTTGTGCATCACACACTCAAACAAATCGGGGTGCAACACGCCTACTGGTATAATTTTGGCGGCATAACAAAGTCTACTTTGAAAAAAAGGCAGCGATATTTACAACAAGTAGCCGAAAAGAGCTTTCGTTTTTAGCAAATACCGTGTTTAAATCCCGTTGAAATTTTAAATTTACTGAACGCTATCCGTGAAACGCCAACAATTCAACATCCTGTTGACCTAAATAGTGGCAGACATTTTGTTTGCTATGGCATACTTGGCCGCTTTAATTAACGCAAGCAAGGGTAGCCATCAAAATAACTTGACTTGCTGCTTAAAATAACCTAAGTTCCCAATTTACCTTCTTCTGTTCGGATATTCTTTGTTATTATTCCTTTTAAGACGATAGGGGGTTCATCCGAAGCTAAAGTCAGTAGAAGCGGGGGAGAAAGTTACATTTTTCAGGCACCGGTTTTCACACTAGTTAGTTAAGCCGTCAAACAACTTGTTGCATAGCGAAGACGAGCAGGCAAAATGTATCAGTTCGTGGTTAGTGCATCAAGTTTGTTTGGCTAGTGTTCCCTTTGAATTTTGCATGATGTTATCTGTTCAATTCTATGTTAGACATTGGTCAGATAATTCTAGCGATCGGTTTGATGTTCTTAATGTTTGTCGCCGACATTAGCTTGGCGATTACTTGTTCGTGTGTTTGGGTTGAAGGTTTTGGTCAAAGAATATAATCCATCGATTTTTGAACAAGTTACTCCCAAGACGAAATGATCAATTTCCACCTTTTTAACCAAGAGGAGAGCAAATATGAAGCTTGGAAATAAAACACTTTGATAAAGGGGGGACGTTAGATGTCTGTATCTTCTTAATAGAACAATTAGATATAAATAATTTGATCACTGCTTTTGCTGGAAATACAAACAAACTGCAAACGACGATTAAAGAGAAGTCAAGCGTTGATACTTGACTAAGTGATGCTGCCAACATGTTTTCTAAATGAACTTAAATAGCTTCTTCGCATAGCCCGCTGGATGATTAGATTTGAATTAAATTCTGTGCAAAGAAAATGGTCGCATAACCATCACTTTGGTGGTGAGCAATAGAGACGTATTTTCGGGAAGAAAAAAGAACCGCCTGATACCACACCTTTTACTGGCGTTATATCAGACGGCTCTTATTGAAATAATAAGGAGAGTACAGGATTTGAACCTGCGCGCCGGTATTAGCCGGTTCGACGGATTTCGAGTCCGTTGCATTACCACTCTGCCAACTCTCCAAAACACAAGAACTAGTATAACAAAACAGACCACCTTTGGGAAGCTATTGTCTTAAAATGTGTGATAATTACGGTTGAATCGAGAAGGTTAATCGTTGTTCAATTGCCAGTTAATCTGTGAGCTATGAATAAGCCAAGGTGATTTTATCAATTAGGGAGAGATCGCTATGAATGAATCCTTTAATTTTACGACCGTTACCAAAGCGGATTTACCGCTTATTCGGCAGATGTATCAGGTCGCTTTCAAACCTATCTATCTGAAATACCAGGATGACCAAACTGACCCTTTTTTTGAATCATTAGTTTCCCTAGAAGAAAAGTGGTCTCGTCCTACCAATCACTTTTATTTTTTTAGCCACGGAAATGTTCGCGTGGGTATGCTTCGAATCATTGTCAGTCAGGATAGGCAGATCGCACGTTTATCTCCCTTGTTAATTTTACCGCAATTTCAGGGTCGAGGTTACGCGCAGCAAATGCTACGTGACATTGAAATCTTTTATCCGAGTATCACGACATGGCATCTGGATACAATTGCTGAAGAGAAAAAGTTGGTTCATCTATACAGAAAAATGGGTTATGTTCAGGACACCACCAAGATAACGGCCATAAAACCCGGGATGACCATCATTTATTTCTCTAAAATCATTAGTAGGTGAATATTTTTCTGGATTTGAAGTGTTTGGACAAAAATTTAAAACCCCGCTAAAAGCAATATTTTTAATAGCCAACCGTTCCCGAAACACTATTATTTTAATTAAGTCGTTTTCATCTTCCGTGCATTGCCACGTTTAACCTTGTATAATACGATTATCGCTAAACAAGGGAAGGTCGACACTTGAAAATTTCCATTAAGAAAGTACCGGCACTGTATGACCTCTTATATGGTGCCTTTGCCTTGGTAATGCTAGTTGCTGCCATCATGGCGACATTGCCAAACGGCTTCTCATTGACGGGTGTTGGATCAACACTGATGCAGTGGGCCAATCATTTGTGGTGGCTGACGTTGCCTGGGATCGTCTTACATTTGCTGTCGTATTTTGCGAGTCAGAATCAACGGCTGCTTTTAATAGGCAATCTGATAGGCTTGTGTGCCTTTATTGCCTTCATTCTGATTCCGAACTACAGTGTCTTTGCAGTCATTGGTTTGGCTGTTGCCATGTTCTTAATTTTGTCAGGCGCCAAACGATCTCGTCGTGTCCATAATAATTCGGAGGTGTCGTGATGGCCTGGTTAAAGCATAAAAAAGAAGAACCGCCTGAGATTGGCATCGGCGATCATGATTTTAGTCAATTCGTGCAGGATGCTCGCCGTGATCCGCAACGGTTTAAGGCCGTACAGTCAGTTTTCAGCCGCCTGAAGCGCAAGCCGCGAAAAGATGATTCGCGGCGACCTAAGCGACATTAAATCTGGTTTGGGGTGGTAATACCTATTACAAAAGTGTTGGTTCCTTGATTTGTTAAAGACTGCCAACACTTTTTTTGGTCAATAAGCCGTCAAGGGATTCGATGAGATGATATAGAAATTGTATTTAAGCAACCATCACATTTTCGCAAGGTATCAATAAGAGAAGTGAACGATGTCCCTCGTGGATAAGTTGTCTTCTTACATACCAGTGACATACGCATTAAATAATATTAGTAATAAAATTAATTATTCAGTTAGTTCCATTTTGTTTTTAAAAATCTCATGATATGCAATGCTGATGGATAAAGCATTAGCATTGCAGAATGGCTTTAACCCGCATCAAGCTTACATTTCTTACACTTTTGTCACGCGTTAAGAAAGCCGTAAAAGCCGTTGAAAGTGTTGAATCCAGGTCACGATTTTGGCATACTATTTTTATCGAGAAGGAGTGAAACAAATATGAAAAAAGCATTCGGCGTTGTGTTCTTATTGGTCGTCATTGTCTTGGGCTTTTTCGGCTATCAGTATTGGAACAGCACCTATAATGGCGTTGAATCCTATGCAAAGGTGACACAAGGAACCAAGCATGCGTCCAAAAATAATGATGGCTCCCCTTATAAAGTTAATGGTAAACAGTATTACTATTATGATTATGAGTTCACTTGGGTGACAAAGGATGGTCAAAAACGCGAAGTTGGATATGAGTCTGGCGAATCTGCAAATCCAACTGAACTACAGCCTGGCTCTTATGTGAAAGCAACTGTTTCCGAGAAACGGGTTATCAAAGGCCCAGAAGTCGTGAATAAAAATGCGATCCCTGCCTCAGTGCTTTCTAAGCTTGAGTAAACGGGAACTGGTAAAAAAGAACGAAGCAGGCTCATTATGAGCTGACTGCTTCGTTCTTTTTATTTTTTACTAAGCTTGCTCCTTGAGTTTGAGCGAACCATCCTCGACAAGCTTTGTCAGAATGCGATAGAGAAGTTCCTCAGAGAAATCGCGAGATTCCGACAGTAGGTAACTGTAGGTATCGGCTACACCAGGATCAGGTACTTTTGCTAACCACGTCTGCAGTCGTGCATTGACCTTGTCGTCGGTATAGAGTTCAGAGACGAGTGCATCTGTCTGTTGGCTGATTAATGCGCGCAATGCCAAGTTTTCTGCCATGTTCAGCTTCCTTTCTAACTTGATACCATTATACCCGGCAAAGATTTTTAGGCAAAGCTGTGCTGCCTCTTTGATTTCGTGCGCAGCTAGGCTAAGATGTTAAGCATGATGATACCATGGTTAGTAACCCAGCCAACAATTCAATCTGCGCAGCAATTGCTAGGGATGCAACTGAGTCTGGCTGGCTGCAGTGGTTTGATTGTTGAGACTGAGGCGTATTTAGGTGTAGAGGATAAAGCCGCGCATGCGTTTGGCGGTCGAAAAACACCGCGTAATCACAGTCTGTACTTACCGGCGGGCAACGTCTATGTTTATCAAATGCGCCAGTACTGCTTATTGAATATTGTGACGCGAACTGCGGAGGTGCCGGAGTGTATCTTGATTCGGGCGCTGGAGCCGCAAGCTGGTATGGCGAAAATGCAGCAACGTCGGCACCAAGAAGGCGTTGGGTTGACCAATGGCCCGGGTAAGCTTTGTCAGGCATTGGCAATTGACCGTGCGCTTGACGGCAGTCGATTAAACGCTGGCGGCTTGCAGCTGACGGCGACAACATTTCAGCCGCGTCACATCACAATAGGACCGCGCATTGGCATTCCAAACAAAGAACCTTGGACAAGCGCACCTTTGCGTTTTTCCGTGCAGGGGAATCCGTTTGTATCAGGCACAGCTCGGCGAGATCAGGATTTAAAAACGAGAGGATGGCAATCATGAGCCAAATCAATATGTTAGATGCAATTGGTGACAAAATGGATGCGCTGGATTTCGATGGTGATTTAAGTCTAAACTGGGATAAAGATGCCCATGTGATTGAACTTGAAATCACGATGACAGTACAAAGCGAGTCTGGTATCGAGGTTGAAGATCAATCTGGTGAGACCGTTGACAATGGGCCAGTTGAATATCAAGATGCCATTTTATTTTATGATGAAACCCGGCTGCACGGTGAAGAGTATGCAGATGATTATTTAGCTGTTTTCGGGTTTAATGGTAAGAAGGGCATTGATAAAGCCACAGTGGATGCTTTGTTTATCTATCTGCAGGACTTTTTAGACGATAGCGAAAGTGACCTCATGGATTTTGTCGATGGCACGTCTGACGATGATACTTTCGTCTTGAATTTTGACGATGCGGCATTTGAACGGATTCTGACGGAACAGCCGGAGGAGGATAACCGCATCTTTTTACCCTATCCCAAGTACTAGTCAGCCTGCCAAAGAAGAAAGAATATTGGCCGCAAAGACCGGTCGGCTGACTTTTCAAGCCGGTATCTGGACAGTAGCAGTTTTTGCATCAAAGAACACGTTTAAAGGAGGCAACCATGAATGATTGGACAGCGTTAACGGTCACAACCACCACTGAAGCCATTGAGGCGGTCAGCAATATTTTAATGGAGGCAGGGGCGGTTGGGATTCAAATCAAAGACGCCGCCGATTTCCAAAAAGAAACCGTGGATGCTCACGGTACCTGGTTTGACCCGAAAACGGTGCCGCATTTGGCCTCCGGAGCACAAGTGATTGGGTATTTTGATCCAGCAACATCACTTGTTGAACAACGCGATCATATTGCAACGCGGGTCCGCGGGCTTGCTCAATTCGGCCTGGATCCCGGTGCTGCAACCGTCACCTTGGCAGATGTCAGGCAGGCGGATTGGGCAAATGTCTGGAAACAGTATTACCATCCCTTACGCGTTTCGCGATTTTTGACCATCGTACCCAAGTGGGAGCATTATACGCCGCAACAAGCAGGCGAATTGGAGTTGACACTTGATCCCGGTATGGCCTTTGGCACCGGCACACACCCGACGACCCAGCTGATGCTTTCGCTATTGGAGTCTGTGATCCGCGGTGGTGAAACCATGATTGATGTCGGCACTGGCTCAGGTATTTTAGCGATTGCGGCTGAACGGCTTGGTGTCGGTGACATTTTGGCGACCGATGTGGACGAGATTGCCGTTAGAAATGCTGAGGCTAATATCAAGCTAAATCCGGTTAGCCACATTACTGTCACCGCGAATGACTTGTTGAAGGGCATTACCTTGTCAGCCGATTTGATTGTAGCCAACATTTTGGCCGAAGTGCTGGTGCCGCTGATTCCGCAAGTGCGACCACGATTAAAAGCTCATGGACACTTCTTGCTTGCTGGCATTATTGCCGACAAGGCGACGTTAATTATTCGGACTTTAGAAGATAATGGCTTTTCAATTGCTCAGCGGCGCGAGGCCGGTGGTTGGGTCGCATTAGACGCAGTGATTAAAGAAACAGCGTGAGGTGGCACGGTTAGCAATCAAAGCAATGAGCGTTCTTGGCCGGAATGGCCGTGCTTTGACGATTCTGACCAAGGTTCTAATGTGCAACTTTTTGCGCTAGTGCTTGCGATTCGTTTATGAGGAGGACATCAGATGCAGCGGTATTTTACCGATCAAAAACTTAAAACCGGTGACGTTGTTCAGTTAGATGCGACCATTGCCAAACATGCGATCAAAGTGCTGCGTCAGGATATTGGTGATCGGTTCGAACTCGTTGACCCCACGCACCACGCATATTTGGCAATCATTCAGCAGTCTTCGCCGCTACAGGTCGCGATTGATGAAGACATAACTAAAAAAGTTGAACTGCCACTGGCTGTGGAAGTTGTCTGTGGTGTCAGCAAAGGGGACAAATCAGAATGGATCGTTCAAAAAGCTACTGAGCTGGGTGCCGACAAAATCGGTTTTTTCAATGCCCAGTGGGGAACGGCGCGGTGGCCGGCGGAACGGGTTGTTAAAAAAATTGCCCGTTTACAGGAAATTGCTAAAAATGCTGCCGAACAAAGTCATCGAAACCAGGTTCCAGATGTGACGATGTATGCTAAGCTAAATCAGGTAGGGCAGACTGCCGAGGCGAAATTGGTCGCTTATGAGGAAAGTGCCAAACAAGGTGAGCATGGTGCCTTAATCTCGGCGCTATCGCCTCGGCCTGCTTCGTTGTGTGTGGTTTTTGGTCCAGAAGGCGGCCTTGCACCAGAAGAGTTATCGGTTTTAACGGGGCAGGGGTTTATTGCTGCAGGATTAGGGCCGCGCATTTTACGTGCAGAAACTGCACCGCTTTACTTGCTTAGTGCCGTGTCGGTTTTAACAGAATTACAAGCAACATCTATATAAGTGTCATTAAAGGAGAACATTTTCATATGAGTCGTATTCTCAATTGGGTCAAAGTGCCCCGCAACAGTGTTATTAGTTGGAGCATTCTGATCACCTTGATTTTACCGTGGCTATTTCCGTTATTTCATATCAGCACAGCGATTCGTGTCGGTGTTTTGTTTATTCTCATCGATATGTTCAGTGCTTGGTGGATTGGTAAGATGATTCATCGGCATCATTTGGCTTGGTGGTGGTTATTCGTTCTGCCAGTTTTATTTGCCGCCATGGTTTTTTTGCGTTATCAATGGTATGGCTATTTCTTTGTGCCGGTCTATATTTTGCTCAGTCTGCTCGCAATGGCAAAGGACTAGCATTTTTACATAGAATCGTTATAATTTAAGGGTAATCTAAGAAAAGTGAACCGTCACGCACACTGCTTTTTGAAAACGGTGTGTTGAGATAAAAGCGCGCACTGACGCGAAACAGCAAGCGTAGCGAAGCGGCGATAAGCGTGTTGCCTAAGATTCTTTTGGCAGGTGCTTATCGCCCTTCTCATAATATCAGCGTGCGCGTGCCTGTGAAGGCGTGGAATTCAGGAGGGAATAGAATGGCCGAAGAAGTTGAACTCACCCAACCGGATGTCATGAAGTTGTGTAAAGCTTACATGAACCCTGAACACTTGGCATTCGTCGAAAAGGCCTACAAGTTTGCCGCATATGTTCATAAGGATCAGGTTCGCAAATCTGGCGAGCCGTACATTATCCATCCCATTCAGGTGGCAGGGATTCTCGCTGAATTAAAAATGGATCCAGCAACAGTCGCATCTGGTTATTTGCATGATGTCGTCGAAGATACCAATATTACTTTGGGCGATATTGAAGAAGTGTTTGGTCATGATGTTGCCGTCATCGTGGATGGCGTCACCAAGTTAAGCAAAGTGACCTATGTTGCCCATAAAGATGAGCTGGCAGAAAACCATCGAAAAATGTTGCTGGCAATGGCCAAGGATCTACGGGTCATTATGGTGAAGCTGGCTGATCGGCTGCACAATATGCGGACGCTGCAACATTTGCGGCCTGATAAGCAACGACGAATTGCCAACGAAACATTGGAGATTTACGCACCCTTGGCTGATCGTTTAGGGATCAGTACCATCAAATGGGAACTCGAAGATCTATCCTTGCGATATCTCAATCCGCAACAGTACTATCGCATTGCCCACTTGATGAATAGTAAGCGGACTGAACGTGAAGCTTATATTCAGGAAGCCATCGACGAAATCGAAAAGGCCTTGGCTGATTTACACATCAAATATGAGATTTACGGTCGGCCAAAGCACATCTATTCAATTTACAAAAAAATGCGCGACAAGCATAAGCAGTTCGATGAACTCTATGACTTGTTGGCCATTCGGGTGATTACCGAGACGATCAAAGACTGTTATGCGGTTCTTGGCGCCATTCATACTAAGTGGAAGCCGATGCCTGGGCGATTCAAGGATTATATTGCAATGCCCAAGGCAAACTTGTATCAAAGTATTCATACCACGGTGATTGGACCGATGGGTAAGCCGCTTGAAGTTCAGATTCGCACCGAAGAAATGCACCATGTGGCTGAATATGGTGTTGCGGCACATTGGGCTTATAAAGAAGGCCAGACCAGCAAGGTTGAGTACGATAAGACCGGTAAGAAACTCGACATTTTCCGTGAAATTCTGGAGCTTCAAGATGAAACCAGCGATGCTGCCGATTTTATGGAAAGTGTCAAAGGCGATATCTTCACGGATCGGGTTTACGTTTTCACGCCTAAAGGTGACGTCTATGAGCTGCCTAAGGGGAGTAATCCGTTAGATTTTGGCTACCTTGTGCACACCGAGGTTGGTAATCACACGGTCGGTGCTAAGGTCAATGGCAAAATCGTACCGCTGAATTATGTTTTGAAAAACGGTGATATTGTCGAGATGTTAACGGCTAGCGGCAGTGCGCCAAGCCGCGACTGGATCAAGCTGGTCTTCACTTCACGGGCTCGCAATAAAATCAAGCGCTATTTTAAACAGGCTGATAAAAGCGAGAATGCTGAAAAAGGCCGTGATATGCTGGAACGTGAACTTTTGGACGAAGGTTACGTGCCAAAAGATTTCTTGACCAAGGAAAATATGACAGGCTTGATGCAGCGCCTCAATTTTCAAACGGTTGATGAATTGATGAGTTCGATTGGTTACGGCGAATATACCCCGAAAGTCATTGCCAATCGTTTGACGGAGAAATTCCGGCATGACAAGGCTGAAAAAGACCGGAAGGCTAAAGAAGCCGAAATTCTGTCCAAAAATCAAAAGGTTACGACGGTTTCAAGCGACAAACATCAGCAGCCACAAACCCATTCTGAAGATGGCGTTGTCATCGAAGGCGTGGATAACCTGCTGGTGCATCTTGCGAAGTGTTGCATGCCTGTCCCTGGTGACGCGATCGTTGGCTATGTCACAAAGGGTCGCGGGGTCACCGTGCATCGCGCCGATTGCCCGAATGTGCAAAGTTCCGGTGAAATGGCCGGCCGGTTGATTGATGTCCGCTGGGAGAATGAAGAAGCCCAAAAGCAGCTTTTTGATACTGACTTGGAAATCTACGGTTATAATCGCAGCGGTTTACTGAGCGATGTGTTGCAGGTTCTAAATGCCCAGACCAAGGCGTTAAACAACATTAACGGCCGGGTTGACCATGACAAAATGGCTGACATTCACGTGACAGTGGGGGTACGCAATCTTGCTCATCTGGATAAATTGATGGATGCAGTCAAAAATGTGCCGGATATTTATGAAGTAAAGCGTGCCAATGGCTGATTTTAGGGCTGGTTGACGATAAAAATGCTGTTTGCTCAAGACAGGTGGTCAGAAATCTGCTACCGTATTAAGTAAGCAGCTTTTTTTGATCATGCTAAGCAAATAAAGGGGATTGAGTTCATGCGCGCAGTGGTACAACGAAGTCTTGAAGCAAAAGTGACAATTGAAGGCAATACAGTCGGTACAATTGACCACGGGTTTGTGGTTTTACTCGGTGTCGGACCAACTGATACGGAAGCCGACAGTGATTATTTGGCGGAAAAAATTAGCAAGCTACGGGTGTTCAGTGATCCAGTCGGCAAAATGAACTTGGCTTTAGCTGATGTAGGTGGCCAAGTGCTATCGATTTCGCAGTTCACGTTGTATGCTGACACTCACCGCGGCAATCGGCCGAGTTTTACTGGGGCTGCTGATCCGGCACTAGGTGATCGTCTGTATCAGGCCTTCAATGCCAAACTCAAAGCTTTAGGTGTGCCTGTTGCAACTGGTGAGTTCGGTGGCGATATGCAGGTGAGCCTGACAAATGACGGGCCAGTTACGATTTTATTTGATACGGAGGCGAAATGATGCTAGTCAATGCCATCTGGGATTTTGACGGGACCTTGTATGATTCCTACCCGGGGATGATGAAAGCGTTAGGTGCTTTGGTGACAGACAACGGTGGTCACTTTGATTTAGCCGCTTTGTATCGAACAACCAAAGAGACTTCAATCAAACAATTTTTGACGACATTTGGGGCACAGATCGGCCGCAGTGTGACCGATTTGGAGGCTGATTACCACCATCGGGCTGCGGCTTATTTGCAGGATATCAAACCTTACCCGACTGCCTTAGCTGTTTTGCGAGCGATCAAGTCGCAAGGCGGGAATAATCTATTGCTGACGCACCGCGACCACAGTGCTTGGAAAATATTGGCCAAGGATCATGCTGCTGATCTGTTTTTGGGTGGGGTGGATGCCGATTTAGATTTGCCACGCAAGCCGGCACCAGATTCAATTCAGTATCTGCTCAAACGATTTCAGCTAAATCCGGCTGTCACAGCGATGATTGGTGATCGCTCATTGGATGTTGACGCTGGCATTAACGCTGGCGTCAAAACGATCTACTTTAACGTTGACGGCTTGAACGCCGCACCGCAAGCTGATTTTCAGGTGGATCATCTGGAAGAGATCCCGCCATTATTCCGCGTTTAAAAGTTATTATCGACTCTAAAAAAGGTCCTGCATTGAAGTTGTAAACTCAATGTCAGGACCTTTTTTAGTTCATCACTGATGATTGCCTGCCTTAAAGTAGGCGTTTAGGCCATTTACAATATCGGTAGCAATCTTGGACTGATAGCTCGGATCTTTGATTTGACGGAAATCTTTATCGTTGTTGATGTAACCCATCTCGTTCAGAATAGCAGGTTGTTTATTATCACGCAGGACTTCGAAATTGCCAAAGGCGACACCGCGGTTTTCCAGCGGAAGGCCGCTGAAAGCACTGTTGACGGACTTGGCCAAGGCAAGGTCTTTTTTGCTGTCGTAGTAATAGGTGGTGATCCCAGATGCTGAATTCTTGGATGGACTGGAGTCAAAATGGAAAGAGATGAAAGCATCCGCGTGAGCATTGTTGGCAGTATTTGGTCGAGGTGCTAAATCAACGAAAGTATCCGTTGTACGGGTCATAATGACATTGGCACCAGCCGCGCGTAAAGCGTTAGCAACTAAATTGGCCGTCTTAAGCGTGTATGTTTTTTCATAGTCGGTGCCATCATTGGCAATCGCACCAGTGTCGGAGCCGCCGTGACCTGGGTCAAGGACAATCGTAGCCTCTGACAGTTTTGTAGCGGCTTTTTGCGTTTGCCCGTCATTTGGTGCGCTGACGGTCCAGCTCGCAACGTAGCCAGTTTTGCCATCTGGTGCCGTGACCGCATACCAATCATCTTGCTGTTTAGAGACCGTCAGTTCGGTGCCTTTGTCTAGCTTTTCAACCGAAGGCGCATTGATACCGGCAGCATTGCGAAGGTTGGTCATCGTATTGGTTGTTACCTTCAGCGCCGGCGCACTTTTCTCGGTTGCCAACGCCGTTTGCGCAGGCTGGGCTAAATTGGTGGTTTGGCCGGTTAACTGAACGCTGCTGCTGGTGATCCATGCAGCCGTGGTGTTGTACGCAATCTGAGTCCAAGCGCCTTCTTGATAGACGACCTTGACGCTGTCGCCGGCATTTAGCGAACCTAGTTGTTTTGCATTTTGACTGGCATATTCACGGACGTTAACCGGTTGATTAACCGTTGCCACTTTGGCCTGTGAAGTTGCTGCCTCACTTTGATCCACCAACCAAGAGGCAACCCAGCCGATTTTATTACCAGCTAGTCGGACTTGATACCAGGAGTTTTTCGCACCGATAATCGACAGTTCATTACCGGATTTCACTTGTCCCATAATTGAATATGCCAAACCAGGACCTAACCGCACGTTGACGGTATCTGCCTTGACAGTCATGTATTGTGTGTTGGCCATTACACTGGTTGTGGCAACACCAACGCCGAAAAGTAGCGCCACCAGAACGACCAGCGGCCATTTTTTTAATTGTCCAATTTTCTTCATGAGCCCACCATTTTCTGAAGATAGTTAATCCTATTATAGCAAATCGCATTAGAAAAAGTGGCGTAATCACGTTTAAGTTGCGTTAAGGACTAGACAACAAGACAATTCGGAATAACCCTTACCAGTCGGATCGGGCGCTTATGCCAAAAGAAACTGAGTGATTTTTTGCCGAATCGCATCATGCTTGGCCGGGTTGTATTGATATTTTGGATCGTGCCAATGATCCGGGGTGTATAACCAAACAGGTTTAGCAAGTCGCTCCGCGGATTCCGTTTTGTATCGTGGAAACACATGGGCATGTAAAAAATTATCTGTATTACCTAAAATATCATAGTTCACTCGGACCGGGTGACAAGCGGCCAAAACCGCATCGCCTAACTGAGCCATGCTTTGTAAGAATAAAGTTCTTGCTGGCTCTTCGAGATGATTGAGATCGGTAATATTCTGTTTTGGAAGGAGCACACAGTAACCGGGTAAAAATTGAACATCACCAAATACCGCAAATCCGCCGGGTAGCTCAGCCATGACCATTGGATTGGTACCGTCAATGGCTGCTTGGATACGATTATCTTGCCACATAAAGACACTTCCTTGTTTTAGTAGAGTGGGCGCGAAATTAGTAATAGCGTACTGCTGCGGAGCCGAACTGGCAAAGAATTCTAATCTATACGTTTCCCAGATTATTCAGAATCTAATGAATCACAAGTCCAATAAGGAATTATGTCTTATTCTTTTTCGGTCTAAAGACTGACGCCAAGTGCAACTTATGATTGATGTTGCCATAAGTTATTAATTTTAAACTAGTTTCAGGAGGTGCATGTCTCATGTCATTATTTTTGAAAAACGTTGGTCAACGCTTTGGGGATAAACAAGCGTTGACTGGGATAACCGCAACACTTGAAGCCAATGGGGTCATTGGCTTGATTGGACCAAATGGTGCTGGCAAGTCGACTTTACTGAAACTCTTAGCAACCTTGGCAAAACCATCCAGTGGCACGATTTTATTGGATGATGTTGACATTGTCAGGCAACCGCAAAAAATGCGTCAAGTTTTAGGCTATCTGCCACAGCAGGTGCCTTATGATGCACATGTGACCGCATTGGCCTATTTACGCTATATTGCGGCGCTTAAGGGCATTGCTCCTCGCGAGGCGGACCGGCAAATTGTCCAAACGTTAGGACTGCTGCATTTGAATCCCAGCAATTCAACCTTGCTCGGCGATTACTCAGGTGGGATGCGCCAGCGTGTTGGGCTGACTGCTAGTCTTTTAGGTGATCCGCAAGTGGTGATTGTTGATGAACCTACTGTTGGCCTAGACCCAGTTGAACGAATTGCTGTCCGCAATTTATTGAGCAGTCTCGCGCAAACCCGAATTGTCATCATTTCGACCCATATTATTGAAGATGTTGAGGCCATTGCCAGTCAGTTATTATTGCTTACCGATGGACAATTGCATTTTCAAGGCACACCAGCACAATTTCTCGACAAAGCTTCGGGGCACGTTTGGGAATACACACTGCCGCGCAATGCGTCCTTGCCGACAAGTGAGCGAATTAGTGGCATGCAAGAAAGAAGCGATGGTATTCATATTCGCATGATTGCAGACGAGGCGCCGGTGGCGAATGCAGTCATGGTAGCGCCTAACTTAGAAGATGCGACTCTCGATTTCTTTGAAAGTCAGGCGGTGAGGAAAGGATGATGCGACTCATTGCGGTTGATTATCGGGAACGCACCCAACAATTCTCATTTCGCATTTTGGCGGTGATAGCACTTTTTGCTGCTGTCATTCTTGCACCGCGGCCAAAGGGCAATTTTCGGGTATTAGTATTGGATCCACAGTATTTTGCGCAAGCCAATAATCCCACTTGGTTACCAATCGGTGTTGCTTGCGTGTTGTCATTGTTCTTTCCACTTGTGAGCCTTGTGGTCGCGCGCCAAGGTATTCATGCTGATCGGGAAAATGGTGTCCTTACATATTTGTTGACGACAAAATTACGACGTTTCCGTTATTTGGCGAGTCAATTTCTGGTTAGCTGCTGCCTATTGTTCACCATTTTAGTCTTGGTGATGCTTGGCAGCGGGCTAATGCTTTTGATCCAATATCCTGGTCAAGGGTTGAGCTTGAGTCAATTTTTGTCACCTTTTTTTAGTCTGGTGCCTGGGATCTTCTTGATTAGCGGTTTAGGGGTTTTGAGTGAGACATTGCCGGGACTGCGAGGACAACTCGGTACCACCGTGTTAGTGATAGCACTTCTGACGTTATATGCCATGATGACTACCATGACTTGGTACAGCCAACTTTTTAACTTTTCGGGTATTGCGTTCTTGATGGCCATGATCCGCCAGTCCGCCATTTCTGCCGGACATCCGCTTAACATGGTGCTGATGCTGGGCGGCAATGATCATTTGAGTCGGATGGGCACACATCAGCTAATTTTTCAGCCGCTGGCGTTAACACAAACAGAATGGTTGGCAATCGGCGGGACGGTGTTGATGAGCATCGTGTTGGTGTTACTGGCTGCCTTTTGTCTGGAGCACCGGCCACTACACCAAAAAACGAACTCAGGCAAATCAAAATTAACTGTCGAGTTGCCAAGGCCAAAAGATCATCGATTTTCTTCAGCCAGAACGGACAATTTTCGCTGGCAACAATTGCTTGGCCAACAGGCACATCGACTTTTCCATTCTCAGAACAAGTGGTGGTGGCTAGTGGCGATCGGTTTATGGCTTCTTGCTTGGGTTGTGCCAGTTGGCAGCTTGCGCGGGATGATTTTGCCGATTCAGTATTTGTGGGCCATGAGTTTCTTCAGTCAAATTGGTTGGCCTGATGATTTGAATGGTTTATCGGCATGGGAAGGTACCGTGAACCATGCGACTCGCCGCGCCATCAACAGCACTTTATGGTTAAGTGTTACCTTTTCGTTACTACTTTTGCTGCCAACCTTGCTGCGGCAGGGAATCGTTGCGTGGCCGTTACTTGGCTGGGCCATCATGTTACCGGTGGTGAGTCTCATGTTGGGTCAGTTGACCAAATCCGGCCAGTGGAGCCAACTGCTGGGGACTGTCATTTTGTTCCTAGTCGTTTGCGGCCTGACTGGACCACTACCGTTGGCGACAAGCATTGTTGGTATGGTGACAGGTGCCGTTTATAGTTTGATTGCTGTGGACTGTTGGATTGTGATAGAAGTACGCGCAAGGTAACGGCATCAACATTGCAGAAAGGCTTTAGAGAAAATTTGATCCTTAATTCGTATATTGAACAATGAAACGGAGGGGTTTCTCACACGAACAGCGTTTACTTTATTGAAAATTCAAAAAATATTGTCAAGTTAAACTAACGCCACCGTTGAGTCAAAATATTGCTCCATAAAATGAATGCGCGCGGCAATTTCAGCTGCCGAGAAAGTTTCGTTTTCAGTGGTGGCGACCCACTTTTCTTCGTTATCATCCGCTCGGTGAACAACAGCAATCAACTTGCCTTCAAACGATTGCAAGGGTTCATTAATCAGGTCGGAGACAATGTAGACATCTTGCTTTTCGCCGTCGCCACCGGTAACCGTAGGCACATAGCCGTAATTAATCGGATAAGGCGCATGCGACTTGTCTGAAAAACCGATGGGGCGATCAACTTTAACAAAAACTGATTTACTTGCCATTGATATAACGCTCCTTGCCTATGCTTGAACATGACTAACATCTTTTTTCCTCAGTATTATACAATATCCACAAGCAACAGATTTGTTGAAAATGAGCCGTGAAAATCTTGCCAAACGCGTTGACAAAACTTTCAGCAAACCGTATGCTTTAAGCAATAACTAAGACCTGTGACGAAGTAGGATAGATCACTTTAAGCGACCCGGAGATGGTGAAAGCCGGGAACGATCGAAAAGACACTTCTGAGGTGAACAAGTTCCGGAACGCCACCGTTATGGCAAAGAAAAAAACAAGGTGGTACCGTGTCCGCACCCTTCGAGCAATCGAGGGGTGTATTTTTTTAGAGCGCAAAAGGACGCGCTTAGAAACCGGAGTGTAAGTGGCCTTGAGCAGTAGTGACAAAAGTGCAGGTCACTACTGCTCAAGGTCCTTACACGCAGGTTTCTGCGTCCTTTTGCGCGTTTCGGAACCAGCACACTTCCCCAACTAAATCACAGTGCTTAAACCACAGGAGGCAATCCATGAATTATCAACGCCCAAAAGGCACAGCCGACATATTACCAGGCCAAAGCGAACGCTGGCAGCAAGTTGAAGCCGTAGCTCGCAAAATTTTTGCACAATACCAGTATCATGAAATCCGCACACCCATTTTTGAAAATGTGGATGTATTCTCGCGTAGCGCGGGGGACACTAGTGATATTGTTACTAAGGAAATGTATACCTTTAAAGACAAAGGTGACCGGATGATGGCTTTACGCCCTGAAGGGACTGCTGGCGTCGTTCGTGCCTATGTAGAAAATAAACTGTATGGTCCTGAACATGCTAAGCCTTATAAGGTTTACTATTTGGGTCCGATGTTTCGATATGAACGGCCTCAGAGTGGTCGGCAACGCCAATTTCATCAAATCGGGGTTGAGGCATTTGGCAGTGATTCACCGGTGTTGGATGCCGAGACGTTGGCTTTGGCAAAACAGTTGCTGGAGGCCTTAGGCGCCAAGCATCTTAAATTTGTGATCAATTCGTTGGGAGATCCAGCAACCCGCAAAGCCTTCCACGCAGCGCTGGTTGACTATTTAACACCTTTCAAAGATCAGCTTTCTGAAGACTCCAAGGTTCGTTTGGTTAAAAACCCGTTGCGGATCCTTGATAGCAAAGACAAGCATGATCAGGAAATTGTGGCCAATGCCCCATCTATTTTGGATTATTTGACACCGGAGGCACAGCAACATTTTGATCGGGTGAAAACCTTATTGCAGGGATTGGGGATTCCGTTTGAAGTGGATGCCACGATGGTGCGCGGCTTGGACTATTATAATCACACCATTTTTGAAGTCATGTCCGATGATAAGGTGTTTGGTGGCGGCTATACAACGATTTTAGCTGGTGGTCGATACAATGGCTTAGTCGAAGAACTGGGCGGTCCGGAGACACCTGGGATCGGATTTGCCATGGGTGTTGAGCGCCTGATGTTGCTAATGCAAGGCGAATTGCCAACGGCGCAGCCAGATGCGTACATTGTGACCATTGACCAAGGTGCCGATCAAGAGGCCCTGCAAATGCTGACCGCCATTCGTCAACAAGGCTTCACCGGCGAGATGGATTATATGGGACGCAAACCTAAAGGACAGTTTAAGGCTGCCAACAAAGCAAATGCCAAGCTTGTTTTGACGATTGGTGAAAGCGAACGCGCTGCAGGCACTGTTCAAATCAAAAATATGGCCACAGGCGATCAGCAAGCATTCCCCCAAGCTGATGTGCTGGCCGACTTTGGCAAAATCTATACGCAAGTAATGGAGGCAAAATAAAATGAGTAAACGAACCTGTTATGCCGGTGATGTGACCGCCGAGTATGTTGATCAAGAAGTGACACTAAAAGGCTGGGTACAAAAACGTCGCAGTCTGGGTAGTTTGATTTTCATTGACTTGCGTGACCGTGAAGGCATTGTGCAATTAGTCTTCTCTGAAGAATTTGACAAGGATGCTTTAGCTGTTGCGAATTCGGTACGCTCTGAGTACGTCATCGAAGTGCAAGGCGTGGTAAAAAAGCGTAAGCCGCAAGCTGTCAATAAAGATATGAAAACCGGGGACGTGGAAGTTGAAGTTCATACCATCACAATTTTGAACAAAGCTAAAACGCCACCATTTTATATTGAGGACGGTGTGGCCGTCACTGAGGAAACCAAGTTAAAATACCGATACCTGGATTTGCGCCGGCCGGAAATGCAGAAGAATATTTTTACGCGCGCACATATCATGCGCAGCGTGCATCATTTTTTGGACGACAACGGGTTCATTGACGTTGAAACACCGACATTGACCGCCAGCACGCCAGAAGGTGCCCGGGACTATTTGGTGCCGTCACGTGTTTATCCTGGCAGCTTCTACGCACTACCCCAGTCACCGCAATTGTTCAAACAGCTGCTGATGGGTGCTGGGTTCGATCGGTATTATCAAATTGCGCGTTGCTTCCGTGATGAAGACTTGCGTGGTGATCGTCAACCGGAATTTACCCAGATTGACCTTGAAACCAGCTTTCTAACTGCTGAAGAGATTCAGGACATCACAGAAGGCTTGATTGCCAAAGTGATGCATGATGTGAAAGGCATTGATGTCAAGTTGCCATTTGACCGAATTACTTGGCAAGATGCGATGGATAAATACGGTTCTGATAAGCCGGATCTGCGCTTTGACATGCAGATTCAGGATGTGTCTGAACTCGTCAAAGATTCTGATTTCAAAGTCTTTGCCGGCGCTGTTCAAAATGGCGGCCAAGTGCGGGCTATTGTTTTACCAGGCGGCGCTGACAAGTATTCTCGGAAAATGATTGATGCCCAGCAAGACTACATCAAGCGTTTTGGTGCCAAAGGTTTGGCTTGGCTCAAAGTCACGTCAGACGGTATCAGCGGCCCGATTGCCAAATTCTTTGGCGATGGTGCTGATCTCGTGAAAGCTGTTGGCGCTAACGCCGGTGATCTGGTGTTGTTTGTTGCTGACAAGGCCAAGGTGGTCGCAGATGCATTAGGCTATCTACGGACCCATTTTGGCCACGATCTCGGTTTGATTGATGAACAAGCATTTCGCTTTTGCTGGGTCGTTGACTGGCCGCTGTTTGAATACGATGAAGGCATCCAGCGTTGGGTACCAGCGCACCATCCGTTCACAATGCCAAATGAAGAAGACGTTCATTTGCTTGACACTGATCCGCATGCCGCACATGCTCAAAGTTACGACATCGTGCTCAACGGCTACGAATTAGGTGGCGGTTCCATTCGTATTCATAACCGCGAGATTCAGGAAAAAATGCTCAAGGCGCTCGGGTTCACCCCAGAACGAGCCCAAAAGAGTTTTGGCTTCTTGCTAAATGCCTTAGACTACGGGTTCCCGCCGCATGGTGGTCTAGCTATTGGACTCGATCGGTTTGTCATGCTGCTAACAGGCCGCGATAACATTCGCGATGTGATTGCTTTCCCGAAGAACAGCAAGGCTAGTGAACCGATGACCAGTGCGCCATATCCCGTTGCTGATGCACAATTAAAAGATCTCGGTATCGAAGTTCGGGCCGATGTTGATCCTGAAAAGGAACATGAAGGCGACGAAAACCTTACTGAGTAAACGTTACTTTAAAAAATGCCAGCCACAATTAAGTTGCTGACAATTAAAACACCTCCCGCTATAATGAGAACAGCGGGAGGTGTTTTAATTGTCAGATCAATTTGAAAAGGAAAGCAAAAAGGACTTGAAAAAGCGCTTGTCACCAGAGGCTTATGCGGTGACACAGGAAGCAGCGACAGAGCGGCCATTTACTGGCGAGTACGACGACTTTTATCAAGATGGCATCTATGTCGACATTGTTAGTGGTGAACCGTTATTCTCATCGCAGGACAAGTACGATGCCGGCTGCGGCTGGCCGTCATTCACCAAGCCAATCAGCAAACTGGCTGAGCACCGCGACCAAAGTTTTGGCATGGAACGTGTTGAAGTGCGCAGCCCATCTGCCGAGTCGCATTTAGGCCACGTCTTCACAGACGGCCCAGCTGCTAAAGGCGGGTTGCGCTATTGCATCAACTCAGCTGCGTTGCGGTTTATTCCAGTGGCCGACTTAGAAAAAGAAGGTTACGGGGATTATCGACATCTCTTTAAGTCTGTTCATTAAAATGTTTTAAAAAGACCATGGTAGCAATACAGGACCGCCCTTGTTATACTTGATGCGCGACTTATTACGGGTGACAGGGAGCGGTTTTTGTATGGAAGAGATTGATAAGCTGATTAGACGACACCAAAATTGGTCACGGCTATCAGCGGCTTTTTTCTATAGTATTTGTGTGGCAGTGGCGCTGAATATGTTCTGGGAACCAGGTGGGGTTTTTGCCAGCGGGGTCACTGGACTAGCGCAGTTATTGGCAACGATCGTGCGAAAGTGGTTTAATTTCTCGATTGCATTGCCTTTTGTATCGTTATCAACAACAGATCTTTTTTCAACCGGGACGCTGCTTTTCTTCCTGAACGTACCGTTGTTTGTGTTAGCATGGAAAGCCATTGGCCATCGGTTCACTTTTTTCACGTTCTTGGCGGTCATTTTTTCGACCATTATGATTCGGGTGCTCGGTGTGCTGACACCGCTTACTAAAGACCCGATTGTCTGCGGGATCTTCGGAGCGGTCGTTAACGGTCTCGGAACGGGGTTCGCCTTGCGGAATAATATTTCAACCGGTGGGATTGATATCCTCGGCATTGTTTTGCGAAAACGCACAGGCCGAACGGTTGGGACAATCAATATCATGTTCAATATTTTGATTATCTTCTTCGCCGGATTTGTCAATGACTGGCCGCATGCGCTGTATTCTGCTTTGGCGATCTTTATCAATGGCCGGGTCATGGATTCGCTTTATACGCGGCAGCAACGACTTCAAGTTATGATTGTCACGGCCCGGCCGCGACAGGTCGTGAATGAGATTCAGAATTCAATGCGGCGTGGCATCACAATTGTTCACGATGCAGAAGGTGCCTTTCATCACGAGGAAAAGACGATTCTGTTCACCATCATTTCGCGGGCAGAAATGTATGATTTAGAACAAGCCATGCGCCACAGTGATCCTTATGCATTCGTCTCGATCACGGATTCAGTCAAAATTCTGGGTCATTTTTATGAGCCGAAAACGGATTAAGACCATCAGATTTAGCCCGGAGCGATTCCGGGCTTTTTCATTGGCAAGCCGTGCCTGTCGGAATCGTTCAACGTATCCGACATCGGCAGGTCACCTTGTCAAAATCAAAAACGAACAATTAATTAGGAGGGAAACATGTTAATAGGAGCTAACGTCAGTATGAAAGGGTCAAAAATGTTGCTTGGTGCCGTTGAAGAAGCCGCCAGTTATACGGCTAACACGCTTCAATTCTATACCGGGGCACCGCAAAACACGCGGCGTAAACCAACTAGCGAAATGATGATTCCTGAAGGGCTAGCAGCGATGACGAAAGACGGCATTAGTCATACCGTGATTCATGCCCCGTATATCGTTAATCTCGGCAATACCAAGAAACCGGAAAACTTTACATTTGCGGTGCAGTTCATGCGAGAAGAAGTCGCTCGAGCAGATGCTCTTCATGCCTATACCATGCCTTTTCATCCCGGTGCGCATGTCGGCGCTGGTCCGGAAGCAGCGATTAAACAAATTATCAAAGGACTCAATGAGATCATTGATCCTAATCAAAAAGTGACCATTGCCTTGGAAACAATGGCTGGCAAAGGCACGGAGATCGGGCGCTCTTTTGATGAATTAGCTGCCATTATTGATGGTGTGACACATAACGAAAAGCTTCGGGTAACCTTTGATACCTGTCATACCAATGATGCTGGCTATGATATCAAAAACGACTTTGACGGTGTTCTCAACGCGTTTGATCACATCATTGGCCTTGATCGACTCAGTGTGATTCATGTGAATGACTCGAAAAATCCCCAAGGCAGTCATAAAGATCGGCATGCCAACATTGGCTTTGGCACGATCGGGTTTGCCGCCTTAAACAAGATCGCTCATCACCCAGCCTTGACCGAATTACCCAAGATACTCGAAACCCCGTATGTTGGTCCTGACAAAAAACATCAGGTACCGCCATACGGGGCAGAAATCAAATGGCTAAAAACAGGGGACTTTCAGCCCGATGAGTTACGCCACTTGATGGTTTAATGGGTTTCAGTATTATCAAATTCATCGAGACCCATGTGTTCCAAAATAAGCGTTGCTGTTTCTTCAATCGATCGGTGGGCGGTGTTGATCACCATGCAGCCGATTTTTTTGTACAGATCTTCCGCAAACTTGAGTTCTTGATTGACTTGATCGCGTGCTGAATAAGCGGTGTCGGGATTCAAGCCATAGGCAATCATTCGCTGGCGCCGGAATTCCATCAAAACAGAGGCATCTGTGGTTAAACCAACAATCTTCTTCGGGTCAACTGACCAGATCTCTTCAGGAATATGGGCGTTAGGTACCAGCGGCAAGTTGGCCACTTTAAGGTTGCGATTAGCGAGAAACAACGACAATGGTGTTTTACTCGTTCGCGAAACGCCAAGCAAAACGATATCTGCCTCGAGAAAGCCTTTCGGGTCTTTGCCGTCATCATACAGCACCGCGAATTCCATAGCTGAGATGCGGTCAAAATAGCGTTCATTAAGATCATGAACAGCGCCGGGAACGTGATTTGGTTCCTCATGCGTAATTGACTTAATCCCGCTTAAAATTGGCGACATCACATCAATGGCAATCACGCCTTGATCTTTGGCATAATGCGTTGCAAGTTGAGCAAAGCCTGATGTCACGAAGGTCATGATTGCCAAAGCATTTTCCTTCTTGGCCTCATCAAGCGCGCTGTAAATCTTTTCTTCCGTATGAATAAATGGGAACCGCACATAATGTGCCTCAAAGTTGGGAAACTGTGCCGCGACAGCTTGCGCCAACCGCAAGCCAGTTTCGCCAACCGAGTCCGACATAATATATAAATTTAATTCTTGCGTCATACTGCCACCTCATTACTTAGATAACGCTATCATAGCATATTTACCAACTAAACAGGAGCGGTTAGCCGACGACCAATGGTGACAAGCGTGTCTAGACCAGTCAGCTATTTAAGGTTGACCATTTGCTGATGTTAGGGATTTTACGCCAAAAACAACTAAAAAACTTAACAGAACAGGGCAAGTTTATTCAAAAATGTGAAATCGCTTATTGACGCGTGGTTGCTAGTTTTGTATACTAATAAACGAACTATTGGCTATGATATCCGTCAGTGGTTACACAAGTGTCGGAGGGAGGGATATCACATGGCTAAGACAGTTGTTAAGAAAAACGAATCTCTCGATGACGCTCTTCGGCGCTTCAAGCGTACTGTATCCAAGTCGGGTACACTCGCTGAATACCGCAAGCGTGAGTTCTACGAGAAGCCTAGCGTACGCCGCAAGCTGAAGTCAGAAGCTGCACGTAAGCGTAAGAAGTTTTAATTAAAGGACTTGGTGAATAGTGGCTTTAATGGATGAGCTTAACGCTCAGATGAAACAAAGCATGTTAGCCAAGGATAAAGTGACGTTGAGCGTCGTCCGGATGTTGAAGACGGCTTTGGTCAATGAGAAGATTAAACTCGGCCACGACCTTTCTGAAGAGGAAGAAAAGAGCGTTCTTGCGACTGAACTTAAACAGCGCAAGGAAAGCGTTTCTGAATTTACAAAAGGCGGTCGTGATGATCTTGTTCAACAAACCGAAGCTGAAATCAAGGTCGTCGAACTTTTTTTACCAGCCCAGTTAAACAAAGCCCAAGTCGGTGACATCGTTGATGCAACTATCAAGGAAGTTGGCGCCAAGGGTAAGCAAGACTTCGGCAAAGTGATGAAAACGTTGATGCCAAAAGTCAAAGGCCAAGCAGATGGCAGTCTTGTCAGCAGCGTGGTCAAAGAAAAACTTAGTTAACGACAAAGCCGGTGCAATAGCCGGCTTTTTTATATGGGTTTTGTGGGTGAATGGCGTGCGTGGTGATCAGATAAGGGTGCTGATTTTGCTGACGAATGGGTTTGCGCTGAATATCGTCTAACTTTGGTCAGGCGATTGCTTCACGCTTTGCTTGGAAACGCGCGAGCAGGCGCAGAAACCTGCACATAAGGACCTTGAGACTAAATGACCAAAGACCGGTCATTTAGTCTCAAGGCCACTTATGCTCCGGTTTCTAACCGCGCCTGCTCGCGCTCTTAAAATATGCTAAACTGAGAGCATCATTGCTTAATAAATTTGTTAGGGGGCCAATATTTGGCACAAGAAACCTCGGAAAAAATTTTCCGTCTTAGTAATCCTGACATGGCGATTAACCTTGTCGGGATCAATGACGCTAATTTGACATTGATTGAAGAAGGATTGAATGTGCAGATCTCGCCCTTTGGGGATGAGTTGCGGATTCATGGTGATACTGAAGCGGTCAGCTTGACATTACAGTTACTTGAGGCGGCTAGTAAGTTATTAGCTCAAGGCATTAAATTGTCACCGCAGGACATCGCTAGCGCCGTTGCGATGGCCAAGCGTGGGACGCTTGAGTATTTTGCTGATATGTACAGTGAAACCTTGTTGCGCGATGCCAAAGGTCAGCCAATTCGGGTCAAAAACTTTGGGCAGCGCCAGTACGTTGATGCCATTAAGCATAACGATATCACGTTTGGCATTGGGCCAGCAGGCACTGGGAAGACATTCTTGGCCGTTGTCATGGCTGTCGCCGCGATGAAGGCAGGCCAAGTTGAGCGGATCATTTTGACTAGACCGGCAGTTGAAGCCGGTGAGAGTCTGGGTTTCTTGCCAGGCGACCTCAAGGAAAAAGTTGATCCCTATTTGCGCCCGGTATATGACGCCCTTTACGCTGTTTTGGGGAAAGAACACACAGATCGGCTGATGGATCGCGGTGTGATTGAAATCGCCCCGTTAGCTTATATGCGTGGGCGAACGTTGGATAATGCGTTTGCCATCCTTGATGAGGCACAAAATACCACCCAGGCACAAATGAAAATGTTCCTGACCCGCTTAGGTTTTGGCTCAAAGATGATCGTCAATGGGGACATCACTCAAATTGATTTGCCGAACAACGCCAAAAGCGGACTGCTTCAGGCCGAGCAATTACTCAAAGGTATCAGTCACATTGCCTTTACCCAATTTTCGGCACAGGACGTTGTGCGGCATCCGGTTGTTGCAAAGATTATTGAGGCTTATGGTCGACACGACCTGCAGTTGCAGAAGAAGACGAAGGAGTAAGGGATGGACTTAGAATTATTCGATGACGATCAACTGCTGGATGACAAGCACCATGATCTCATCAAAAAATTAGTCGCTTTTTGCGGCAAACAGCTTAAGTTACCTGAAAACACAGAAATGTCGATCACCTTGGTTGGGGATGATGAGATTGAGCGCATCAATCGCGAGTATCGTGAAACCGACCGGGTCACGGATGTTATCAGTTTTGCGATTGAAGAGGGCGAAGACGATTTGCCGCTGCTACCTGGCATGACAAAGAACATCGGTGATCTTTTCATTGATCCACTGACCGTTCGCCGCCATGCCGAGGATTATGGGCACAGCTTTGAGCGCGAGCTGGGTTACACCGTCGTCCATGGCTTCTTGCATCTTAATGGCTACGACCACATTAAGCCAGAAGATGAAGCTGTCATGATCCCGCTTCAAAAGAAAATCCTCGCAGCTTATGGCCTTACCAGATAAGCAAGTTGGCAAGAATAAACATTTCATCCAAAGTGCCCGTCACGCGCTCGATGGGCTGAAGGTGTTTTTTGTCGACGAAAATAATTTTAAACGCGAATTTCTGAGTGCAACTCTGGTCATTGTTGCCGGCGTTGTCTTACAAGTTTCCGCTTTTTCATGGTTCGTGTTAGTTCTGGCAATCTTGTTGGTGTTTCTTGGCGAGTTGTTGAACACGATCGTTGAAAATGTTGTTGATTTTATTGTTGGCGATCAATATGACGCGCGCGCGAAGAAGATTAAGGACATGAGTGCCGGCGCGGTGCTCATCGTGTCGCTGATTGCCGTCGTCGCCGGTATTTATGTCTTTGGGCCGCCACTTTTGGCCCTTTTTAGGAGTTGGTAAGTTGTCAGTTTTGCGTACAGCTGCTTTAGCGGCTCGAGAAAATGCCTATGTTCCGTATTCTCATTTTGCTGTCGGCGCGGCCGTCCGTGTCGGTGATCGCATTTTTTCAGGGGCAAATGTCGAAAATGCTAGTTACGGTCTTAGTAACTGTGCTGAACGCAGTGCTATTTTTGCGGCAGTCAGCGCGGGCTATTCGAAGCTGGATGAATTGCTGGTGATTGCAGATACCAAGGGACCAGTGGCCCCTTGTGGCGCTTGCCGCCAAGTCATTAGCGAATTCTTTGGCCCTAATGCTGTCATCACGCTTGCCAACGTTGCCGGACAGTCAGTTCAAACGACGCCACAGGCTTTACTGCCAGGTGCGTTTTCGAAAGGAGATCTTAACGCTTGAGTGAACATCATTCTGGTTTTGTTGCGATTATCGGTCGGCCCAACGTCGGCAAGTCAACGTTTATGAACCGTATTTTAGGTGAAAAAATCGCCATTATGTCGCCAAAGGCTCAGACGACCCGTAACAAAATAAACGGTATCTACACGACTCCTGACGCGCAGATCGTATTTGTCGACACACCAGGTATTCATAAGCCGAAAAATGAGCTGGATACCTATATGGATAAAGCGGCATTGTCAACTTTGAATCAAGTTGATGCCATCTTGTTCATGGTCGAAGCGGACGAGGAAAAAGGCCCTGGTGATGGCTATATCATGCGCCAACTGGCGGAAGTGAAAAAGCCGGTTTATTTGATCATTAATAAAATTGATCTAGTAAAACCTGACGATTTATTGCCGTTGATTGAAAGCTACCAGCATGACTATGCGTTTGCCCAAGTTTTTCCGATTAGTGCAACGATGGGAAACAATGTCGACGAGCTATTGACGGCATTGACCGATGCATTGCCAGTCGGTCCGCAATACTACCCCGAAGATCAGCTCACCGATCATCCTGAGTATTTTGTTGTCGGTGAACTTATCCGCGAAAAAATTCTCGAATTAACTCGCGATGAAGTGCCGCACGCTGTTGCCGTTCAAGTTGAGCGCATGAAAGATCGGGAAGGCGGTAAATTGCAGATCGAGGCGTATATTATCGTTGAACGCGATAGTCAAAAAGGCATCATTATTGGCCGCGGTGGGCAGATGCTTAAGCAGATCGGCATTCGCGCCCGACGTGACATCGAAAACCTGTTGGGCGACAAGGTGAACCTGAAGTTATGGGTTCGCGTCCAGAAAAATTGGCGTGATAATAACGCTTATCTGAAGTCGTTAGGGTACAACACGAAGGATCTTCGATAATGGTGAAGCAGACTGAAACATTTGAGGGACTGGTTATGTCCCGCCAGAACTATCGCGAATCTGATATGCTCGTCAAAATTTTGACCGATCGATTCGGCAAAAAAATGTTTCTTTTGAACCGGGCCCGCAAGCCCGGTTTTACTTTAGGTGCTGGTATTTTACCGTTTACTCACGCTGATTATATTGGTGAAGTTCGTGAATCCGGTCTATCTTATTTGTCTGCCATCAAAAATGCGACGCAATATCGGCAAATTTCTGATGACATCACCTTGAATGCTTATGCAGCCTATATTTTTGGATTAATCGATCTTGCTTTTCCAGATGGACGGCCAGTCGGATTCTGGTTTAACCAAATCAAACAAGCCTTGTATCTCATTGATTCTGGCCTCGATCCACAGATTATCGCCAACGTGATTGAAGTCCAGATGCTTAAAGAATATGGCGTTGAGCCTAACTGGCTCGGTTGTGTGATTGACGGTCGCGCCGATTTGCCGCTTGATTTTTCCGAAAGTTATGGCGGTTTGCTGTGCCAAAATCACTGGGATAAAGATCCGCATCGACTTCATGCTAGTCCGCGGGCGATTTTTTACCTGCGACGTTTTAGCACGCTTGATCTCAACAAAGTGGAGCGCATCAACGTCAAACCTGATACCAAAGCAGAATTACGACGAATTTTGGATGTTATCTATACTGATATGGTCGGTGTGACCCCGAAAGCCAAACGTTTTTTGGATCAGATGCAGCAATGGCAGGATCGCCTGCCTGATGACTCGGAATGATGGCTGATATCAGTGGCATAATTATTTACTATCAACATATTTTTGACTGGATAACTCTCCGAAACAAACACTGAATTAATTTAATTATCGTAATATGTCGCTTTTAGATGGAATAACGATACTTATTTATTCCTTATTTCTTAATTTATTATAGAAACCATTAACTATCTTCGCCGGCTATGGTATATTCAACTCGTAAACAGTTGACTAGATCATAGCATTTTTTGGTTTTTTGAGAGGAGCGGGCGTCATGGCAAGAACCTTACCGAAAGCTGTGAAAGTATGGGTAGCAGCGAATTTATTGGCAATTGAATTTGATAATGGGCAAACACGGTATATGCGATCACATTTTATTGATCAATATATCTCTGCTTGGTCATTACCAAAAGGCAAGAAAAGACGTAGACTATTGATAGTTGACCCAACATGGGCTTGGTTTGGTGCCAATCCAGTCATTGCCGCTGATGGTAGCTTGACAATCTTTGAAACCGATCGGTACACGCCAGAAGAACTTTGGGGCAATAGCAAGTCGCAGATTTATGAAGTTTCTGGGGTGCATTAATAGCCAGGCGATTCAGAGTTTTCGGATTAAGTAAAACGAATCGTAAATGGCTTATAATGATAGAATGTGATTGTAGTAAGTGCTTTCTTTTAGCACGAAAGGTCATCATCGATTCCATCGCTAACAATACGAGGAGGCAGTGCCATGTCAGAAACATTCCCGAAAGCCACCGAAGTTCGGATGGCTGCCAATTTATTAGCAATCACTTTTGATAACGGTCAGACCCGCTACATGCGCTCCCACTTTATGAAAGATTATTTGGATGCCTGGTCACCTTCACGCGGAAAAGGCAAACGTTCCAATTTGCTCGTTGATCCGGCGTGGGCATGGGAAGGCGCAGATGCAAAAATTGCTGAAGACGGCACCTTAATGCTTTTCGATAAGGATACGTATACACCTGAAGAGATTTGGAAGAACAGTAAGGAAAGGATTGATGAAGTTTCTGGCGTTTAAGCAATTTTTGTACACGACTGTCCATTAATTTGGCCAATAGACAGCCGTTATCATGATTTGAATCAAAAAATAGAAAGCAGAGAGTTAGCGGCGCGGAGATGGGCTCAGTGGTGCCCACCACTCTAGCTGCGCGGTCGCCACCCCGAATCGCCGCGGAGCCAACTCGGAGTATAAGAAACTATCGACCGAGAATAGAAAAATAGTGCTGCCTGCAATTGCTCCAAAAACGCGATCGCCACCCCAGAAACCGGAGTGGCTCACGCTCTTCTCTGCTTGACACGTTTTTCCGCGATGCTATACTAATAAGGAAATTGAATCGGTGATGAGAAAAAGGGTCGCAACGAAACCTATTAAAGCGAGTCGGGGAAAGTGTAAGCCTGATAACGGTTGTTGTGATTGGCGTTTTCGAACCAAATGATGAAGCCGCAGGTAGTTTTTTTCTATCTGAAGTAGGGTGGAACCGCGCATAAGCGTCCCTACGCCATTAATTGGCGTAGGGACTTTTTCGTGTCCCGAAGCCAATCCCACTTCAATTCACCGGGAAAGAGGCAATGATGACAAAAAAGATGGACATCCAAACGATGATCCTAACACTCCAAAAATTTTGGGGTGACAAGGGCTGTATGCTCATGCAAGCTTACGACGTGGAAAAAGGGGCGGGGACAATGAGTCCGTACACTTTCTTACGCGCCATTGGACCAGAACCATGGAATGCTGCGTATGTTGAACCGTCTCGACGTCCAGCTGACGGCCGATATGGCGAAAACCCCAACCGGTTGTTTCAGCATCATCAATTCCAAGTCGTTATGAAACCATCTCCTGAAAATATTCAAGAATATTACTTGGATTCGCTTGCCGCACTCGGCATTAATCCATTGGAACATGATATTCGGTTTGTTGAAGATAACTGGGAAAATCCGTCCATGGGCTGTGCCGGTGTTGGTTGGGAAGTTTGGCTTGACGGCATGGAAGTCAGTCAGTTTACCTACTTCCAAGTGGTCGGAGGACTTGAAGTATCGCCAGTTACCAGCGAAATCACTTATGGGGTCGAACGACTTGCCTCCTATATCCAAGATGTGAACAGTGTCTTTGATCTTGAATGGGGCGACGGTGTTTTGTATGGGGATATTTTCAAGGAACCTGAATACGAACACAGTAAGTATGCTTTCGAAGTCAGCAATCAAGAGATGCTGCTGAAGTTCTTCGACGCCTATGAAAAGGAAGCTTGGCGTTTGATGGATCTCGGTCTGGTTCATCCAGCTTATGATTACATTCTTAAATGCAGCCATACCTTTAATCTTTTGGATGCCCGAGGAGCTGTCTCGGTTACTGAGCGGGCCGGTTACATGAGCCGCATTCGCAAGATGGCTCACAAAGTTGCTCGGGCATTTGTGGCTGAACGCAAGAAGCTCGGCTTTCCATTACTGCAACATCAAACGGAGGTGGAATAACATGACGCATCAATATCTGATTGAAATCGGGCTTGAGGACATGCCGGCGCATGTGGTGACGCCGAGTTTGCAACAGTTTCACGATAAAACCGTCGCTTTTTTGAAAGAAAATCATCTCGATCACGGCGCGATTGACCAGTATGCAACACCGCGGCGCCTAGCATTGCTGATTCACGACCTCGCTGACAAGCAGGCAGACGTCGAAGAAGACGTCAAAGGCCCAGCTAAGAAAATTGCGCAAGATGCAGATGGCAATTGGACCAAGGCGGCGATCGGCTTTTCTCGCGGCCAAGGCATGACCCCTGATGACATTGTCTTTAAAACGATCAAAGGTGTGGATTACGTTTATCTGCATAAGGCAATCAAGGGCAAAACAGCAGCAGCTATTTTACCAGGTATGCTGGATGTCATTAAAAGCCTGACCTTCCCAACCCGAATGAAGTGGGGCGCTTATGACTTCGAGTACATTCGGCCGATTCATTGGCTGGTCAGCTTACTGGATGATGCGATTGTTCCGATGAAGTTGCTGGATGTTGACGCTGGCAGAACCACTCAAGGGCATCGCTTCCTTGGCAGACCAGTGACTCTCGGCAATGCGGCCGACTATGTTGCGGCCTTAAAAGCACAATTTGTGATTGTTGAACCGGCAGCGCGCAAGCAGTTGATTAGCGATCAGATTCACCAAATTGCCGCTGATCATCAATGGCAGATTGATCTGGATGCAGACTTGCTGGAAGAGGTCAATAATCTTGTTGAATGGCCAACTGCATTTGCTGGTAATTTTGATGAAAAGTATCTCAAAATTCCTGAAGCTGTGCTGATCACCTCAATGAAAGATAATCAACGTTACTTCTATGCGCGGGATGCGTCAGGAAAGATGGTCAATGCGTTTATTGGTGTTCGTAACGGTAATGCTGATCATTTGGCCAATGTGATTGCGGGCAATGAAAAGGTATTGACCGCGCGATTGGAAGATGCAGCTTTCTTCTATGCGGAAGATCAAAAGCGCAGCATTGCTGACGATGTTGATCGTTTGAAAGCTGTTAGTTTCCACGATAAAATCAGTTCCATGTACGACAAAATGGCCCGAACAAGGGTTATCGCCGATTTGTTGGCGGATCGTTTTGGCTTATCTGCGACTGATAAGGCTGATCTGGACCGAGCAGCTTCGATTTACAAATTCGACCTTGTCACTTCAATGGTTGGTGAGTTTCCAGAATTGCAAGGTATTATGGGCGAACATTATGCGCAATTGGCAGGTGAGAAACCAGCTGTTGCCCAGGCTATCGCTGAGCATTACGAGCCGATTTCTGCGGATGGTGCGTTGCCAGAAAGCTTAGTCGGCACCGTGCTTGCGATTGCGGACAAATTCGATTCGTTAATGAGTTTCTTCGCGGTTGATCTGATTCCAAGTGGCTCAAACGATCCTTATGCGCTGCGCCGTCAAGCTTACGGGATTGTTCGAATGATCGCCAAACATGATTGGCCATTTGCCGTTGCTGAACTGCAGACGACGATTGCGGATGCCTTGAAGGCAGCAGGAAAAACCAATAATCTTGATTTTGCTGCGCATCAACAGGATTTGAATGCATTCATGATTGACCGTGCCAAACAAGTCTTGCAAGGTCAGAAGATCCGCCATGACATTGTGGATGCAGTGACAGTTCGCGCTGATGCCGATCTTGCCGGTATCTTGGATGCTGCCAAGATCCTTTCTGCGCACGCGGACGATACTGATTTCAAACCTGTCATGGAAGCACTTGGACGTGTGTTGCGGATTACCAAGAAGCAGCAAGTAAAAGTCGATGTGGATACAGCGAAGTTTGAGAATCCGAGCGAAGGTCAGTTGTATGATGCAACGGTGGCGACTGCCAAGAAGTTTGATGATGAACCGACGGAAGCCGATTATCAGGCGCTTAAGGCACTCGCAGATCCAATTAATGCGTACTTTGATGCCACAATGGTCATGGCCGACGATCAAGCCATTCGCCAAAATCGCTTGGCAGCTTTGCTTCAACTTGCCGCATTGATCAAGCAATTTGGCGATGTGAGTCAAGTCATTGTTAAGTAGCCTTGCATTCCAAGCCTAAACAGGCTATACTGTATTTTGTATTATTATGCCGATAGACTATCAAAAAGTCGCATTTCAACTCAGAAGTGCGACTTTTTACCGCTATTTCGGGTAACGTGTGTTGGGCGTCTGCAGGCTGTCAAGCAGCTCTGCGGCACATGTCATGAAAGGGAGTGAGCTGACATCGCCGGAATGATTCCTGAGGCTACTGTCGACAAAGTCCTTAAAGCTGTCAATATTGCTGATTATATTGGCCAATATGTGCAATTACGCAAGACCGGGCAGAATCTGTTTGGCTTATGTCCTTTTCACGAAGAACACACCCCATCATTTTCTGTGAATGAACCTAAGCAGATTTTTCACTGTTTTTCGTGCGGCCGCGGCGGCAATGTTTTTAAATTCGTGATGGACTATGATAACGCCACCTTCCCGGAGGCAGTTAAAAAAGTGGCGGATTTTGCTGGCATGCCACTGGATGTTCAGGTGGGTCATGCAGCACCGGTTGATCCAGAGATCAGCAAGCAACAGCATATTTTGCAAGACACGGCTGATCTATTTCATCATATTTTGATGAATACGGAGAAAGGTCAGACTGCACTTGATTATTTGCACAAACGTGGCTTAACTGATGAAACAATTGAAGCTTTTCAACTGGGGTATGCGCCTGAAGAACGTAATCTGTTAGTAGCGTTTCTTAATAATCGCAAAGTCGACTATCAAGATCAGCGTGCCAGCGGTTTGTTCGTAGAGGATCAAGAAGGAAAATTGTTCGATCGGTTTAACGATCGCGTCATGTTTCCGCTAACGGACAGTCATGGTCAAGTGATTGGTTTTTCCGGGCGGATTCTAAGCAAGGACAAGACCCAAGCTAAATACTTGAACAGTCCCGAAACCAAGCTTTTCAACAAGCGTGATGTCCTATTTAATCTTCATCGTGCCAAAGCCGATTTTGGCCGTGATGGCGGCCCGATTCTTTTTGAAGGCTATATGGATGTGATTGCTGCGTACCAAGCCGGTGTAAAAACCGGGATTGCTTCCATGGGAACAAGCTTAACTACTGAGCAGGTTGACATCATTAGCCACTTAAGCAAGCGATTAACCGTGTGTTACGATGGTGATGAACCAGGGCAAAAGGCGATTGAACGTGCGGTTGCCATGTTGGCTGATCATCCGCGATTACAAACGGATGTGGTCGTTTTGCCAGACGGGATGGATCCTGATGAGTTCATTCGTGCCCGTGGTGCCGAAGCCTTCCAAGCGCAAGTCAAATCCGTATTGACGCCGACCGCGTTTATCCTGCAATTCTTAGCGCGCGGGGTTGACATGAACAATGATCAGGCTAAACTGACGTATCTGAACGCGGCTTTAAAAACCATCGGTAAGATTTCGAATCCGGTAGCGCGGGCAGTTTATGTGAAGCAGTTAGCTGACACGACTGGCGTACCTGAGAGCGCTCTGAATCAAAGCCTGCCAGCGCCGCAGCAAGCCGTGCAACAACAGTCGTCGGCTCCTGTGAGCTATCAAACCGCGCCGGTTAATCAACCAGTTCGGCCAATTGATCGTTACACTGCAGCCCAAGGACAATTACTGTATTATGTTTGGCACGATGATTTAGTGATGCAGCGTTTAAAAAATGCTGCTTTCACATTTCCAGCGCCACATTTTCAGACGCTCTTTACCGGATGGCTAGATTTTCTCCATGAGCAGCCTGATGGCGAGTTAGCTGGATTCCTGGATCGAGTCGATCCGGATCTGAGCGGGGTGGCGGCTTCGGTGGCGATGCAGGTTTTGCCTGAGGCGACTGAGGCAACGATTGACGAGTTGATTCAGACGATCACGTCCGCTTCAACTGTCGAACGGCTGCAGGCCATCAAGCAGGCCATCACAGAGGCACAGCGACTTGGCGATAAGCAGAAACTAGGCGAGTTAACGGTGCAGTATGTGAATCTCATGAAACTTTTGAAACAACAACAAGGCTAGGGGAGGAACTTTAATGGCTGATAAAAAAACAGCAACTGAAGTAGACAAGACCACAAAGAAGACAACGGCTAAGCCAGCAGCAAAAACTGCGGCTAAGACAACCGCTGTCAAGGCGGCGGCAAAAAAGACCACCGCGAAGAAAACTACGGTCAAGAAGACTACCGCTAGCAGCAAACGCACGACCAAAACGACAACGAAAGCATTCGACGATGCTGTCAAGGCCGTGATTAAAGATTACAAGAAGAAGAAACAAATTACTGAAGATGACCTGACCGACAAGTTGGTTAAGCCGTTTGAGCTCAAGAGTGGTGCCATTGACGATCTGATGCAAAAGATCGAGGATAATGGGATTGCTATTGTTGATGAAAATGGCGAGCCAGCAGCGATTAGCTTGAAGAAGCAAAAGAAGGTTTCCAAGAAGGAAATGAGTGACATGTCCGCACCTTCAGGGGTCAAAATCAATGACCCTGTGCGGATGTACCTGAAGGAAATCGGCCGAGTTTCCCTGCTGACAGCTGATGAAGAAGTTGCCCTTGCCTTGAAGATTGAACAAGGTGATCAAGAAGCTAAGCAACGTTTGGCTGAAGCTAACTTGCGACTGGTTGTTTCCATCGCTAAGCGTTATGTTGGTCGCGGCATGCAATTCCTGGATCTGATTCAGGAAGGGAACATGGGGCTGATGAAGGCGGTCGAGAAATTCGATTACCGGAAAGGCTTTAAGTTCTCAACGTATGCCACCTGGTGGATTCGGCAGGCTATTACCCGTGCCATCGCTGACCAAGCCCGGACAATTCGGATTCCAGTGCATATGGTTGAAACCATTAACAAATTGATTCGGATTCAACGGCAACTGCTTCAAGACCTTGGTCGTGAACCAACGCCTGAAGAAATCGGCGCGGAAATGGACATGCCAACTGAAAAGGTTCGCGAAATCCTGAAGATTGCGCAAGAACCTGTTTCCTTGGAAACGCCAATTGGTGAGGAGGATGATTCACATCTTGGCGACTTCATTGAAGACCAAGACGCCACCAGTCCTGAAGACCATGCTTCCTATGAACTGCTCAAAGAACAGTTGGAAAGTGTGCTGGATACCTTAACGGATCGTGAAGAAAATGTTTTGCGGTTGCGTTTTGGACTCGATGATGGCCGGACCCGTACCTTGGAAGAGGTCGGCAAGGTCTTTGGCGTGACCCGCGAGCGAATTCGTCAAATCGAAGCTAAGGCATTGCGGAAGCTCCGCCACCCAAGCCGTTCCAAGCAACTTAAGGATTTTCTTGAGTAATGAACGTTTGTTAGCTGATAAAGCCGTCTGCCTCATTAGTGAGGTAGGCGGCTTTTTCGTACATCATCATGTGCGAAGGCCCTCATTCAGATTCGAATACCGGAAATCTTTGATGTTTCTGAGGACGTAACCCGCTTTTCAGAAAAGTTAACTAACTGTTCGGCGTAGTTTGTTATAATGAAAACTGTTAACGAGATGAGGAGAAAGTATAGTCATGGATCATATTCATTTATCAAAACGGCTTCAGGCCATTAGCAGTTTTATTGAGGCAGGCGAACGGGTAGCGGATATCGGCACAGATCACGCTTTTTTGCCGATTTACTTGGTGCAGCAGCAACGCATCAATTTTGCGATTGCCAGTGATATTGGAGCGGGACCGGTCGCAATTGCCAAGCAAAACGTTGCGGATGCTGGGTTAACTGCGCAGATCAGCGTCCGTCAAGCTGACGGTTTGGCAAGTATCATGCCTGACGATGCCATTTCAACGGTTGTCATTGCTGGAATGGGCGGTCAGCTGATGACGGATATTCTTGAAGCTAGCCAGCCACAACTAGACGGTACCGAAACCTTGGTACTGGCTCCTAATCGACACCAATACGATGTCCGTTTATGGCTTGATCAGCATGGTTATGGCATTATCGGCGAGGACATCGTTGAAGATGAAGGCCATATTTACGAACTGATGGCAGCTGGTCGAACGCGCCCGGATGTGCCTTATTCGGAAGCTGATTTACGCTTCGGGCCGATTTTACGGCGGCAAAAGAGTCCAACTTTTATGAAAAAAATGCACCGCGAAGCTGAGAAAACCGAGGCTGTGCTTGAAGGTTTGGCTGATGCACAGATGGTGCCACTAGAAAAGATTCGCGAACAAGAAAAAATTTTATCATTAATCAAGGAGGAATTAGACGCACATGACGAGCGGTAAACAGATTATTAATCGATTTGAAGACTTTGCCCCCCTGAGTTTGGCATGGGAACGCGATCCAAGCGGGCTGCAATTAGGTAACCCAGATAAACCAGTTAAAACCGTCCTCGTAACATTAGATGTCCGGCCGGAAGTGGTCACTGAAGCCGAAGCGATTCATGCTGATATGATCTTTTCTCATCATCCAGCAATGTTTCGACCAGTGCATAACTTGGATTTGCGGGTTCCGCAGAATGCCATGTACGCCCAAATTCTAAAGGATGACTTGCTGGTCTATGCAGCGCATACTAACCTTGATCGCGTCCAAGACGGGATGAATGACTGGCTGGCAGAAGCGTTGGGATTAAGTCAAGTTGTGCCCTTTATCAATGAAGGTGAAGGCGCCAACATGGGCCGAATTGGCTTGTTACCAGACAAAATTCGCCTTGAGGCTTTTGTTGAACAAGTCAAAGCAGCCTATAACGTTAAAGGGTTGCGCGTGGTTGCCCGCGATCTAGACCGGCTAGTTCAAAAAGTGGCTATTCTTGGCGGTGATGGTGGTGATGCCTTCAACGATGCCAAGCAAGCTGGCGCCGATGTCTTTATCACTGGCGATGTGTATTACCATACCGGTCACGATATGCTAGCCGCCGACCTGCCCGTGATTGATCCCGGCCACCATATCGAGTCGATTATGAAAGGCAAAGTTGCGACTTTGATCAACGAATGGGCCGATGCAGAAGGATGGGATGTCAAAGCCATACCATCTAAACTATCGACTGATCCGTTTACTTTCATGTGATTGGGAAAAATTTTCCAGTAAATGCGATTTTTAAATAGAATTGACAAAGAGCAAAACACATAGCATAGGTGCGAAAATCTTACACTCATGCTAAAATAAAGCAAATTAACCGTCGGCTTTTGCCGCCAAAGGAGCGAATACCATGCCATTAGTTCACATTGATTTGATTGAAGGCCGTTCACCGGAGCAACTGAAAGCCCTTGTGAAAGACGTGACAGATGCCATTGTCAAAGATACTGGCGCACCCGCTGAGCATATTCACATTGTTCTTAACGAAATGGCTAAGGAACATTATTCAGTTGCCGGTGTACTTGCATCAGATAAGGCTTAACGGCTGGCTTTGAGCAATCAGTACCGGGTCACAGAAGGGAAGGGTTCAACGATGGCAGACACCAGCGATCAGGCAGCCTCACAAGATCAGGCTTATTTTGATAAAATGAAACAGCAAATTCTTGACGCTTTGGAAACCGTCATTGACCCAGAGCTCGGTGTCGACTTAATTAACCTCGGCTTGATTTATGGGGTTGATTTAGATGAAAGCGGCAAATGTACCGTTGAAATGACATTGACAACGATGGGCTGTCCTTTGACAGACATGTTGGATGCTGATATTAAACGGGCACTGACAACGATTGACGGGATTACCAGCGTTGAAATTCATTTAGTTTGGTATCCAGCATGGGGGCCAGAACGCCTCAGTCGGTATGCCAAAATGGCGCTGGGCATTCATTAACCGGCGTTTAGACACGGAATGCAAAAGCCGCCGTTTAAGGCGGCTTTTGACTGTCTTTCAGGCAGTCAAAGCGATGGATCACGAGGGTGAACATGGACTATTGGAGCACATTAAATCGGCTGGCCAAACAATATGCGCGCATTGGACCGCTTAAATCACAACTAACTGCCATGAAGGATTGGCAAGCATCTATTGCGGCTGGTGTCTTGCCAGCACATGCGTTACCTTGGTTGGGACTTAGCACGCCGCAAATTGATGCCGCTTTAACCCAGCCACAGGCGCAGCTGCAAGAACTGCTTCAACTAGATCATTTATTGCATAATTTCCGCCGCTACATTGCCTTTCATGATGGCATGTGGTCATTTGTTCATGAAGATCTGTTTGCGACTTGGCATCGACTTTATGGTCCTCAGCGGTACTTGGAAGTGGCAGCTGGTAATGGTTACGTGAGTGCTGGTTTGCGCGCACAAGGCGACAAAACGATCACAACCGATGCGCACACTTGGACGAAAGAAAATGTCACTGGCCGTCAGCCGCTTGTTCCAGTTAAAACCGCCACAGCCAACGCGGCGTTGTTCCTCTACGCCCAACAAGTCGATGCTGTTGTGATGGCTTGGAGCCCAGATAAGGATCCTAATGATGTCCGGTTCCTGCATATTATGCAACACTATTTTCCCACTAAACAATTATTCGTGATCGGCGAACGCAACGGTGCAACCAATAGCCGGTTATTTTGGCAAGAAGCCCGAACCGTTCCGGATCGGCGATTATTCGCGCTTAATCGTGCGTTTGGTCATTTTGATGCGATTCACGAACGAGTTTACCGATTACAATAGTCTCTGTACTGTTGGCAAATGGCCTATTTTGTGCAGGACTTGAGGAGGATGACGTGAAAAAATTATTCTTGATTGATCTTTTATGGATCGGTTTAGCGATATTAGCCGGTTTAGTATGGTCACAGCATGATCAAAATGAATATGCCAGTCAGCTTGATCACCTCGGCATGTCGGAAACGGCTCAGGAATATGTCACGACAAGTTCGCGCAGCATCACCACTGCGATAAGCGAGCTCGATAAAACTGATTTCAAAGGTTATCAGGTCCAGTTTGTTGCTAAACAAGTCGTGTACGTTTATCAGCGTGGCACGGTTGCGAGCCTGCCACTCGATAGTGGTCAGTGGTTCTCGGCTGGCGATTTTGCCTCCAGTCTGCCGGTGACGGTGGTTGGCCGCGATCTTGCCGATAAACTGTATACTGGCAGTAATAATCAGCGTTATTTGCAAGTGAATGGTCAATATGTCCCAGTATTGGGAACGGTAGGCACACGCAAAGGCAGCCCGCTAAATAAAGTTATCTTTCTCAACGCCTCTGCACAAACTACCAATAGTAAGCTGAAACTAAAGCAGGTCAAAATCTATGTTGACGGCGCCAGTCAGCATAGCAAGGCCTTAAAAACCGCTTTCAAAGCAAAAAATATTCATCGGGTCCACTTTAGCGATAGTAATGCTTCGACTTGGTGGCATGCTTATGGTCAAACGGCATTGTTCAGCTTATTCTTATTGCTGGGTGCAGGATTGCTGACGATGCTCATGGTGGTCTTAATGGGGCCGTTGCAAACAGCTGGTTTGGATTTGAATATGCGGGCGCGTTACTTGCGCGGCGTTTTATCTAGCTGTGGTGGTCATATTGGCGTCAGTCTTTTTCTTGGTGGCCTTTTTGCAAACTGGTGGTTCTACTTCACCACGCGAACTAATATTTGGGTCTTTCTTGTCGTTTTGACCATCGCTGCCATTTTCTTCCTCCGTTACTTGATTCACAGAAAGGATAAAGCTAGTGCAACTACCTGAAGCATTTAAGGAAAAATATACTCGTTTGCTGGGCGATGAAGCAGCTGCTTTTTTAGCGACATTTGAAGCACCTGCGGAAAGTGGCTTTCGGCGTGATCCAGCCAAGCCGTGGCCATTGGACGAGTCATTAACTGAAACAATTCCTTGGAGTCCGTGGGGTTATTATGGCAAGGTCGCCGGCAACGACATTGATCACGTTGCCGGACTTGTTTATAGTCAGGAGCCAAGTGCGCAGTTTGTCGGTACTGTTGCAGCCCCAAAGCCGGGTGAACGGGTATTAGATTTGTGTGCAGCGCCAGGCGGTAAATCGACCCAACTTGCTTGTTATTTAGGCGACACTGGGCTTTTGGTCAGCAATGAGATCAATGGTCCGCGGTCAAAAGTTTTGTCAGGCAATCTGGAACGGTGGGGTACTCGGCAGATTTTAGTAACGAATAATGATCCTGACACGTTGGCAAAAGCGTGGCCACAAATGTTTGATCGAATTTTGGTTGATGCACCTTGTTCAGGAGAAGGGATGTTTCGTAAAGATCCGGATGCAATCCAGTATTGGCATGCGGACTATCCTGCGCAATGTGCTGAGCGGCAAAAGCAGATTCTCAAAGCGGCTGTGAAGATGCTAGCACCAGGCGGCACGTTGATTTACTCGACTTGCACCTTTAGTCCTGAAGAAGATGAGCAAATCATTGCCTGGCTATTGGCCAATAACGCGTTCACGCTTACGCCGATTAAGCAATATCCGGGGATGGAAGCTGGGCGGCCAGCGTGGGCCGATGGCAATCCGGAACTGGCTAAAACAGTCCGACTGTTTCCTCACCGATTGCGTGGCGAAGGGCATTTTGTTGCTAAGCTGAAGTTAGCAGGGGCACCAGCATCACATCAACCAGCCCGCTTGCCGCTTAAACCGCTAGCCAAGCCGGCGAAGGATGAAGTTGATGCGTTTGTAGCGACAAGCCTAACCAAGCAGCCCAGCGGCCTATTTTATCGGCATGGCGATTTTCTTTCAATCTTACCAACAACGATGATCCCGTTTGAGCACGTGAAAGTGGTGCGTGCCGGTCTGGAACTCGGAAGTTTCCGGAAGAAACGATTTGAACCAAGTCATAGTTTAGCAACTGCTCTTAATCCGGATGATTTTCAAACTGTGATTGAGGTTGATGCGGACGGTTATGCACGTTATCGGCACGGTGAAACGTTGCCAAGCAAGGTAAGTGGCAAACGTTTTGTCCTGCTGACATTCGAGCATAAGCCATTTGCAATTGGTAAATTGGTGAATGGTACCATCAAAAATTATTATCCAAAAGGGTTGCGTGTTTGATATTTAGTGAAGAAGACTCGGTTCGGGGCATAACTTACATCCGGTGAATGAGGCTGAGCCATTATTTGCTCATCGGACTTGTGAATCATTAAATTCCGAATAGTCGTAGGAAGGTGCTAGGCTAATAGTCCCTTGCCGTGCCAAACTTCGCAATCTCCGGCCAGATGGGGTGGCGACGCGTAGCTAGAGCGGAGACGGCGCTTCGAGCCCGCAAAGCCCGCGGTCTCGAAGTCGCCTAACAACATCAGCTCCGAAAACCGGTCGCTGTGTTGTTTGCACGGCTGAGCCTCATCTGGCCTACGATTGCTCCGCCTTGGCACTACGGTCTTTAAAATCTCAGCAACTAATCTATGGATAGGTAAAAACGAACGATTTTCCGATATTAGGAAAATCGTTCGTTTTTACTTGCCGACTGAGAATTGTGTTGCAACATTATTCCCTTCGAATAAAAGTTCCAGAAGTCAATCATGACTTGGATTGTTTTAGGATCAAATTCCCGGTAAGCCACGAGCCTGACGATAATGCTCCAAATCAGCACTTAACACGATGGGTGCATGTTGCAGCTCCTGCCAATTGGTGACGCCCAATAACGCGTAAAGTTGTCGCAATTGGTGCAGAAAGTTTTGAAAATAAGCCAGCGTCGCTTCATAGCCAGTTTGAATCAGGTGATGAAGCACTAGGCCACTCATACCGACTGCATGAGCGCCCAGCCGCAACGCCTTCACAACATCTAATGGTGAACGAACGCCGCCAGTTGCAAGCATGGTTAGACCGAGTCCGCGCGCTTCAAGCAATGATTCAACCGTTGTCTGTCCCCAGTCTTGTAAATAAGCAAAATCGTGGCCCGAACGACGAGCATTTTCGATCGTGGCAAAGTTTGTTCCGCCGCGACCGCCAACGTCAACAAATTGAACCCCCAGCTGTTGTAAGGACTGAAGATCTTCGCGAATAAAGCCATTACCGACCTCTTTTACGACGATAGGGACTTGGCTAGTCGCAATGATGCTCTTAATGTTAGCCTGCCACATAAAGTCGCGATCGCCCTCAGGCATGACCACTTCCTGAGCAGCATTGAGATGAATTTCCAGTGCATTCGCTTTTAACATTGCCACCGCCGCCTCAGCAGCAGTCGCATGATGACCGGCACCAACATTAGCTAAAATAAACCCGTTTGGATCATGATCACGCAGCGTTGCAAAAGTCGGGACTAGTTGCGGATCACGCAACGCCACCGATTGCGATCCGCTGGCAATCGCCACCCCCAAAGCTTGGGCGAGCTGGCCTAGCTGCGCGTTTAACTTGCCGGTTTGTGGCGAGCCGCCGGTCATGGCATTGATATAAATCGGCCATTGCCAATTAAACGGGAGATCAGGTTTTAGATCCACCGCAGCCATGGTTGTTTCCGGCAAAGCTCGATGCAAAAGACGAACCTGATCGAAACCCGCATGAGCAACAGATTGAAAGTATTTTTCAGCTAGAAAAACATGTTCATCCTTGCGATGCGATTGCTGACTTTGTGTCATCAAATTGCTCCTTTGTGATGATGCTGGCATCCGGACCAAGGCGTGTGCTCAAAATCCGATCACCGAACACAGGGCGCAAGGCGGTTAATAAAATGTCCACGTAAGGTTCAGTAGTCAGAATTTTGACATTTGGTCCTGCATCCATCGTGGCAAACGCGGGAATACCCAAAGCCCGTTGTTCTTGCACTAATTGCCACGCCCGTAATGTTTCCGGCAGAAAGTAGGTGAATGGCGGTTCCTCGGCCATAATCGCCGCATGCATGCGCATACTGGACAATTCTGTCAATTTGCCGATCAGCGCTAAGTCGTCTTCAGCCAACGCGGTAATCATTGGTTCAATTAAACTTTCATTTGAGGCCACCCAGGCATCATAGTAGGGACTTGTGGCCACTGTGTTGGCCATGCCTTTTCGTGAACTGACCGCCTTTTTTTCAGCAGATACCGTGACCACAAGCATTCGTAATGGCAAACTAGGTTGAATCGCGAGTGGTTCAGCGAATGAAGAGGCGTCGTCATGGCCGCGATGCCAGATAACGGCACCACCAAAGATAGAGCGCGTTGCCGAACCTGATCCGCGGCGCGCTAATCTTGATAGTTCAGTCGGAGAAAGGTTTAGACCTGCCGCGCGGCTGGCAGCAGTGGCCAAAGCAGCAAAAGCAGAGGCTGAACTTGCCAGCCCGGCAGCAGTCGGCACGTGATTCAAGGAAGTGACTTGAGCGTACGTGCTAATTTTTCCTAAGTGCCGAACCCGATCCAAAAAGCGGCTGACCGCAACCGGGTTTTGTTCTTCACCGTTAAGCATGAAGCGATCATCATTTAGACTAGGATCAAATGTAACTGCTGTGTCAGTATAAAAGTCATTTAAAGTTAAAGAAATGCTGCTTGTGGCTGGCAGCATCAACTTGCGATTGGCTTTTCCCCAATATTTAATCAGTGCAATGTTTGTGTGCGCGCGTGCATAAGTCGTCATAATAGCCTCATTTCGATTCAAAATGATATTCCCACACTTTAGCCGCATTAGCAGCTTTAAGCGCCGTGGTAATCGCTACCACTTGATCACTGGCTGCTAAAGCAATCATGCAACCGCCCATCCCTGAGCCTGTTAATTTAGCGCCATAAGCACCGTTATCAATCGCCACGTTAATGAGACGGTCAAGGTCAGGACTGCTAACGCCAAGTGCAGACAGATCGGCCTGATCGCGATTGAACAGTTGGCCTAAGGTAATAATATCATCTTGCGCCAACGCCAATGCTGCCTGGCGAACGGTGTCACCGATATCCTTGATGAGCGGCCGGTACATTTTGGGATCCTGCTTTAAACGATCTGCCACTGCTCCAACTGCAATTTTAGTTTGTCCGGCAACGCCAGTATCGGCAATTAGCAACACACCGTTTCGTGGCATCATGATCGAGCGCGGCGCCTTACCACGGACGAACCATTGCGGCCGCTCAGCGCTAGCCGTGGCAGCATCAAGACCGCTTGGATTGCCATGCAAAGCTTTTTCAGAGACAGCGGCCCAGTTCAGTAATGTGTCGTGTGATAGCGATGTTTGAAATGCATCGTAAAAAGCGCGAACAACTGCCACAGCGGTTGCGGCAGATGAGCCCATACCGCGCTCGGAAGGCAAAGCACTCGTGATGGTTAAATGAAATCCTTGATTCTTGGCGTTAAAGAAGATCAATAAACGTCGAATAAGCATGGCAATACCGGCAAAATTGGTCAATTGACCAGCATTTAAATTTCCTGTGAAAAAAGAAGACGTCACAGTTTGTCTGCCATCCGGCTGAGGCGTGACGCGAGCTGACAAGCCGACACTCTTCACTGGCAGTGCAATGGCCGGTTCCCCATACACGACCGCGTGTTCGCCAAGCAGAATAATTTTTGCATAACTTTTTCCCGTCCCGATTTCCATATAAACACCTCGTCAATATTCTTTATTAATGATAGCGCAAACGCCCGTCAGACACTACTTAGATATGCTAGACTAAAGCATAATGTAACAGAGCGTGAGCAGCCGCGCTTAGAAACCGGAGCATAAGCGGCCTCAAGCCTAAATGGCTGGGTTTTGGCCATTTAGGCTTGAGGTCCTTATGTGGAGGTTTCTGCGGCAGCGAACGCGTTTAGACAGAGCGTGAGCTGGCCCGGTTTGAAACCGAAGTGTAAGTGGCCTTGGCCATTGCAGCCAAGGTCCTTACACGCAGGTTGCTGCGCTGGGGAGCGCGTTTAAGGAGGTAGGTAGCGCATGGGGTTGCAATTCATTTTAGGAGACGCAACGACGGATCACGCTGGCACGATGGCGACAATGGTCCAAGCTAATCTGCAAGCCGATTCACAAAACCAAATTTTTTATTTAGTCCCTAATCATATCAAATTTGAAGCCGAAGTCGACTTGTTGAAACGGTTGCGGGCGCAAACAGCAGCTGTCAATGGTGTATATGCGCAAAATCGAGTGCAGGTGCTGTCTTTCTCACGACTTGCCTGGTATTTCCTTAAAAACACCGCGCTTTATCAACAGCCACGACTTGATCGGGCCAGTAACACGATGTTGGTCGCAAAGATACTAGGTGAAAGCAAGGAAGAACTAACGATTTATGCTGGCGAAGCGCATAACACTGGGTTTGTGACACAACTGGCGGATCAATTAAGCGAATTAGTGACCGGTCGTATCACAGCAGAAGATCTGAATACGACAGTAGCCGCTTTAACACCAGGCGATCGGCACCGTGCTAAATTGCGAGATCTGGGGATCATTCTGGATCACTATGAAGCGGAAATCGGCCCTTGTGCCACTAATGCCAGCCTACTAAGTGGGTTGCAACAGGTGATGCGCAATCAGGACCTGAGCCACACATTCATTTATCTCAATGACTTCAACGTCTTTTCAGCTTCAGAGACTGGATTGGTCGAAACAATGATTGAAACGGCTGCTGAGGTGACCGTTAGTTTAGTGCTGGACAAACCATATCCGGCTGCGCCGCCAGTGGCACCTAATTTATTCTTACCTGCAGGCCGGTTGTATCACCGCCTTTATCAAAAAGCCAAAACGATGAAAGTACCGATCCGGCTAGATCGTTTTGCTAAACCGCGTCCGCTAAGCGAAGGCATGAAGCACCTTGCTGATTGGTGGCAAACGAGTACCAATTTACAACCACAGGCGCCTGCACAGACAGCACAGAACAAAGAAGTTGAGTTGGCAGTGGCGACTGATCCATATCATGAATTACGGACGGTTGCCCGCCAAATCTATCAAGCCGTCCGGCAAGGTGCACGTTACCGCGATTTTCTGATTTTAGCCCGTCGCTTGGATCCATACGCAGCGGTGATTCCAGCCATCTTTGAAGAATTCAACATCCCTCAATTTACTGATCTCGAACGGCCAATGAAGGATCATCCGCTAGTCGTACTCATTGAAAGTCTTTTTGCCATACAAGACCACGATTATCAATATCAGGATGTCATGCGCCTTTTGCATACCGAGTTGTTACTACCTGAGAATATGGATATCGCGGCTTTTCGTGATGCTTTAGACACAACAGATAACCATCTTGTTCGCACTGGCATTACCGGCAAAAAACGGTGGACACAGACCGACCCATGGCGCTATTTTCAGCGCAATCCTAACGCTGACGATTCGCAACTTGATCCCGAGGCAGATAAAACTGCCCAAATTAATGCAATCAAGACTTTGGTTGCGGACACGGTTCCGCAATTGCTGCGTCAATGGCAGACTGCCAAAACTGGTCGCGAAGCCGCGGCCAGCTTATATCAATGGCTGCAAACGACTGGTGTGATTGATCAGCTGAATGTGTGGCGACAAACCGCTAACGCTGACGGTGATTTAAGTCGCAGTCAAGCCAACGAACAGGCTTGGGATACCTTCACCCAATTGTTAAATGACTATGCGACCATTTTGGGAGAAGCTGACTTCAATCGTGATCAGTTTCGAGAACTGTTGGCGGCCGGCTTTGCTAGTGCCACCTACACGCAGATTCCGTCGACGCTGGACTCGGTGGTTATTTCCGAAACGGGTTTGGTTCGTTTGGCCAAGGCAAAATACGTTTATGTGATTGGCGCAACAAACACCGCGATGCCTGATGTGCCTAACGATAGTGGTGTCTTAAATAGCGAAGAGCGGCAACTGTTGGCGGCTCAGCTTCCAGATGACCGTTTTTTACCTGAACAAGGTCCGACCACAACCTTAGGCGATCCTTTCATCAATTATCTTGGATTTATGGCAGCTTCTGAAAAACTGACACTTAGTTACCCCATGCAAAATACGCAGGAAAACAGTGAAAATCAAGCCTCGCCGTACTTTAGACAATTAGCCCAAGCACTGCAATTGACACCTGCTACTTGGGCACCGGCCGGGTTGGGGACATCTCTAAAAGCAGTTCTGGGTAGTCCGCGGGCCATGCTCAGTGATTTTGTTCGCGCGGCTGGTGAAGCTCAGCATCAGAAATTGCCTTTGAGTCGAAGTTGGCAAGGCGTTTTGGCCAGTCTCAAACAAACCAAGCTGGCACCGTTAGCTCAGAAGCTAGCAGGCAGTTTGACCTATCAAAATAACCCTGGACGTCTTGATCCGACATTAGCAGTCCAATTGTACGGTCGGGACATGAATGTCTCGGTATCGCGATTAGAGACGTATTATCGTAATCAGTTTGAATACTTTTTGAAGTATGGTTTGCTTTTACAGCCGCGACCTGAATTTGAGTTATCGCCAGCCGATACTGGTAGTCTTTTCCATGCGGTGCTGGATCAATATCTGACTCAGTTGCGCGACGCCGGCCAGACATTGGCCGATGTCACCGCGGCAGATGTCGCGGCGGCGGTCCCGCCATTAGTCGCGGCTATCACGAAGCGCCCGGGTTATGAAATTCTTGGCAGTACCCATCGGATGGCTTATTTGACGAGTCGCTTAAGTCGGTTATTGATCCAAGTGCTAACGAACATGCGCCAGCAGCAACGCCGGACCGGGTTCCGTCCGATGCGCACTGAGTTGCAGTTTGGCCGAATTGGGGATACCAGGGGCTTACCTGGCTTGTCTTGGCCGCTGCCGCATGGTGGTCGCGTTAATGTACGCGGCAAAATTGACCGACTAGATGTCTATCGAGAATCAGATGCGCAGCGATTTATGGTTGTTGATTACAAGAGCACGCAACATCGGTTCGATGACAGTGACGCGTACTATGGCATTGCCTTACAGATGTTGACGTATGTTGAAGCAATGGCAAATGTCCCAGCTGATCCGCCATTTGTGCCAGCCGGAGCACTGTATTTTCACTTACAAGATCCTAAGTTCAAATTCAGTACCGATCTTGACCTCGATATTGATCGACTAAAAGCTTTTAAATATCTAGGTTTCTTGGTAGCTAAAGATGGGGCAGACTTGGCGGCGGTAGACAAAACCATTTCAGCAGAAACCGGTGGACGCAGCATGATGGTGCCACTTGGTTTTAAAAAAGACGGTGCCTTCAATTATAATCAGTCAAACATTCTGACACCAGAAGATCTAAGTGCCTATCTTTTGCACAATCAGGCATTGATTATTGATGCTGCCAGTCGGATTTTAGCCGGGGATATCGCTTTGGCGCCGTTTCAATATGGACAGGAATCCACCGTTATCAGTAACAGCGATTATCAAAGTATTATGCTGTTCGATCCGGCAACCGGGTTTGATCATTACAATCATGTGCCAAAGTTGAAACGCAAAGAGGTGCTTGGCCGCGTCACAACTGATCCCACACAAATTCCGCATCATCGTCAGGAGGATTCGCAAGCATGACCCAATTTACAACCTCTCAACAAGCAGCGATTACCCACGACGGGCATGACGTGCTGGTTTCCGCCTCTGCTGGTAGCGGGAAAACCACCGTGTTGGTTGAGCGAATTATTCAAAAGATTCTCAAACAGCATGCCGACATTACCCGGATGTTGATCGTGACATTTACTCGTGCGGCAACAGCCGAAATGCGAACCAAGATTCAGACGGCTTTGAAGAAGGCACTCACCGAGCGACGACATGAGCTTAGTGGTGAGGATCGGCGTCATCTTGCCAATCAAATTGCCATGGTTAATGCGGCTAAAATCAGTACACTGGATGCCTTTAGTTTGCAAATTGTCCAAACTTACTACTATGTCATTGATCTTGATCCCGGTTTTCGGTTGCTTACGGATGAAACTGAACGCTACATGCTGCAAGAGCGCGTTTGGGACGATTTGCGTGAACAATTATATGCCAGTGACGAAGCACCTGCGTTTGAACAACTCACGGCTAATTTTAGCGGGGATCGAGATGATAGCGGTTTGCAAGACTTGATGTTTGAGTTGATCCGCCAAGCCGGTGCGACAACTGATCCCAAGGCTTATTTGGAAGGATTGGCAACGCCGTATGCACCGGAAAAATGGGAAGCGACCTTTAGCCAACAAATCTGGCCGCGAGTTAAAGGCCAATTGCTGCAAATAGCCACCAGTTTGACTCAGGCGTCAGCGTTAGCCAATCAACTGCCAAACCCAATTTGGTATCAGCAAATTCAGGCTGATCTTGCCCCATTGCAAACACTATTAGAAACAAATGCACCCACATACGATACAGTCCGCAGTGTCTTGATTTCCCATGAATTTGCTGCTTGGTCGCGCATCAGTAAAGGACTGGATGGCGCAGATAAGGACACTAAAAACGCGGCAAAAGATCTACGTGATGCTGCAAAGAAAACTTGGCAGAACAAACTGGCACCAACTTTTGCCTTAGCTGCTGAGCAAATTGGCGATTTGTTGCGGGAAGCTCAACCTTTAGTGGCCACATTAGCTAATGTGGCCTTAAAGTTCGAAGACGCGTTGACCGCTGAAAAGGCCGCTCGGCATGTTCAAGACTATAGTGATATTGCGCATAATGCTTTACGCATTTTGCAACAAAAAGATCCACAAACCGGTGCACCAATTGCCGATAACTATCGCGCGAGTTTCGATGAAGTGATGGTGGATGAGTATCAGGACATTAGTCCGTTGCAGGAGGCTTTACTTGCCGCTGTCAGCACCACTACGCCAGGTGATCGATTCATGGTCGGGGATGTCAAACAGAGTATTTACGGCTTCCGACTGGCCGATCCGCAACTATTTATTCATAAATACCAAACATTTCAAGATGCACCGACCGATCCCGCCGCGCCAGAACGGATTATTTTAGCTGAGAATTTTCGTTCGACCAAAAATGTGTTGGCGTTTACCAATCTGATTTTCAGTCAAATCATGGATCCGGAAGTTGGCGATTTGAGCTATGACAACGCAGCGGCTTTAAAGTATGGTGCGCTTGATTACGGTGATGCGCATCCGGCAGTGAAAGTGTTGTTGTATAGCAAAGCAACATCTGATGAAGATTCTTCTGATGCAAGTGAGTTACCGGGAGATGCTGATGATAACGAGCCAGTGGACATTGCGACTGGCCAAACGCAGCTAGTCTTGGCCGAAATTCAGCGATTAATCAACGATCCCGATGCGCAACTATGGGATCGTCAGTCGCAGGAGTATCGGCGCATCCACTATCGCGATATCACATTACTGACGCGTCAAACCAGTCAAAACAGTCTGATTCAAACACAGTTTGCTGCAGCAGGAGTCCCATTGTTTGTGGCCGATACCAAGAATTTTTTCAAAACGACTGAATTGATGGTTATGCTGGCGCTTTTAAAAGTGATTGATAACCAAAAACAAGATATTCCGTTAGTGGCTGTGTTGCGTTCGCCGATTGTTGGTTTGTCAGCTGATCAGTTGGCACTGATTCGTTTAGCGGCAAAACAGGTGCCATATTATGATGCCGTGACAGCATTTCTACAAGCCGAACCAAAAACGCCACTTGCTCAGCGTACGCATGACATGCTGACGCACTTTTTCAACCAGCTCAGCCATTTTCGCGACTTGGCCCGAGAAAATGACTTGGTCACTTTGTTGTGGGCTATCTATCAGGATACCGGATTTCTTGACTATGTTGGCGGCACCCCAGGGGGCAGTCAGCGCCAGGCAAATCTCCAAGCGTTGATTGATCGAGCCCGCACTTATGAAGCGGGTGGCTTCAAAGGGTTATTTGCCTTTATTCACTTTATTACTTTGATGCAGAAGCAGGACCAAGATTTGGCAATGCCTGCCCAAGTCGATCCAGATAATGATGCGGTGAAGTTGATGACCATTCACAAAAGCAAGGGTTTGGAATTCCCGGTTGTCTTTTTGATGCAGGCAAACAAACACTTTAATATGCGCGATCAAACCGGCACTGCCATTTTGACAAAACAAGGTATCGGTATTAAATGGTTAGATCCTGAAACTCGCGTTGAATATGAATTACCCCAGTATCAAGCTGCCAAAGCTGCACGGCAAAATCAGACCTTGGCTGAAGAGATGCGGTTGTTGTATGTTGCTTTGACGCGTGCGCAACAGCGACTTTACGTGGTTGGCGCAACGATGAGTGGCAATCAGCTGACGTCTGCTGATAAAACGGTCGAAAAATGGGCTGCGGCGGCGGAAGGTGAAGCGCGTGTTTTGGCGCCGCAAGTCCGCAGTGGGGCAACGAGCTATCTCGACTGGATCGGACCGGCCTTGATCAGACATCCGCAGGCCCGTGGGTTAGCCGAAACAACTATCAAACCTGCGCTCGTCGGTGATGAAACGGAGTTTACAATTGAAATTGACGTGAATCCGCAAGTCACACCGACTGCAACTCCGGAAAAAGTTTCTGACGATTCAGGAACAATGGTCGACTTATCTGCGTGGTTTAAAAAGGCCTATCCTTTCCAAGCAGCAACAACTACGACAGGTTTTCAAAGTGTTTCAGAAATTAAACGCGCATTTGATGATCCAGATACCATTGATCTGGTCAATGCAGATCGTTTCCTCGGTCCCAAGCCACCGATGCGGGATTTACCGGCGCCAGCGTTTCTGACCGAAACCCCTAGTGGCATCAGCCCAGCAGCTATTGGGACGGCAACGCATCTATTGCTGCAGCTAGTGGATCTCGCCAAGCCGATCACCATGGCCAGCTTGAGGGCTTTGCGCGATCAATTGACCACCACGCAGGTCATTGCGGTCGATGTGGCAAAGCACATTGATTTGACGGCACTTATTCGCTTCTTTGAAACTGATTTAGGTCGGTTGTTATTGGCTAATCCGCAGCAGGTTCATCGTGAAGTTCCATTTTCCATGCTGCTGCCTGCTGACCAGGTTTTTGAAGCATTGGCCGATGACCCAGGCGAGGACGTCTTGATTCACGGGATTATTGATGGATACGTGAGTGATGAACAAGGCGTCACGCTGTTTGACTACAAAACTGATCATAACCCGAACACGGCCGTTTTAGTGGATCGTTATCGTGGACAGTTAAACTTATATGCACAAGCTTTGCAGGATTTACAACCCAAACCGGTGCTGCATCGCTATCTGGTCTTTTTGCGCACCGGAACCGTTGTCGATCTGGTAGCATCAGGTGCTGGTAAATAGTATGATATGAACAGTATGTTTAGACGGGAATGTTTAAAATGAATGCTGAGACCATTTTTGCTGTGGTCGATTTAGAAACAACTGGGACCAGCGTCAAAGACGGCGACCGGATGATCCAGTTTGGATGTGCCTTAATGCAGCACGGCAAAATTATCCAGACAATTTCTCAGTTGGTGAATCCGGATCGGTCGGTACCAGTGGCAATTCAGCGACTAACCGGCTTGGATCCCAATCGATTAGTCGCGGCCCCTTATTTTGAAGAAATCGCCAAAACGTTGCATCAGCTGTTGACTGATACGGTTTTTGTAGCGCACAACGTTAATTTCGATTATCCTTTTTTAAATGCGGAATTTGAGCGAGTGGGGCTGCCAAAGCTGCAATTAGCTGCGATCGACACGGTTGAATTGGCGCAAATTTTATTGCCTGAGATTAGCAGTTTTCGCTTGCCTGATTTAACGAGTTACTTACAAATTGAGCACGATAACCCGCATCAAGCCGATAGTGACGCAATTAGCACGGCTAAGTTGTTGCGCCAGCTGGCGGCTCGCTTTCAGGCCTTGCCCAGTCCGACGCAACAGGCGTTGGTTGCGCGCGGTAGTGGCTTGTTGCGGGAAACCGGCGATTATTTGAAGGCAATTGCTAAACCGTTGAAACCGTTAAAACGCGGGTTTGTTCAAGTTGGCCCGTTGGTCTTGCGCCGAGTGTCGACAGCAACCCAGGAGACGTTTGCGTCAGCAGCTTATCCGGCAACGGATCTTGAAAAACGGCACTTGCTCCAACCGCGCTATCGCTTCCGCAAGGCCCAGGCGCGGATGATGGATGCGGTTTTTGCACATGCACAAGAGGGTGGTCCCCAGCCACTTTTCATTGAGGCAGGAACCGGTCTTGGCAAAACGCTTGGATATTTGCTGCCTTATGCTTATGTCGCAACCGCCGAACATAAGTTAGTGGTTGCGACATCAACGCTTGTTTTGCAAAGCCAACTAATTCAGACGGCCATTCCGACTTTAGCCGCTGTTTTAGGCAGAGACTTGCCAGCAGTCGAGGTTAAAAGTCCGCAACATTATATTGATCTCAACAAGTTCGCGGCTAGTTTGCATCAAGAATCACCAAGTCGGCAAACGCAGTTATTGCAAATGAAATTGCTGGTTTGGTTGACACAAACAACCACAGGCGACCTCGATGAGTTGCACTTAACAACTTATCGGGCACCATTGTTCATGCAAATTCGGCATACTGGTGATTCAGGCACACCATTTATCAACCCGTATTACACACTTGATTTTTATCGGCGGCTGCGTGCTTCCATTGATCGGGCGGCTATCGTGGTTACGAATCACGCTTTTCTGTCACGCCACGCTGATTTGTTGGACCTTGAGGCGCCATTTCTGGTCGTTGATGAAGCGCAACATTTTGCTGATAATACCGCCGCTGCCTTTGCGCAACGGATCGACTTAGCGCAGATTCGGCGGCAGTTGCGACATTTGTGGCGATTGAGTGATCCCGATGAAGATCGCTCATTGGTTAACGTCTATCAAAATGATCGGCAGATGCTGCCTGTGTTGGCGCAACTTAACGCTCTAACAACAACGGCCCAGGAAACGATTGAAATCCTGCAGCACCAAATATATCGGCATTTCTTTAACGGCAAGACAACGGCTGATCAAGGGTTTGTGAGTCTGAGCTTGGATCAAGCTGCTATTAATTGGTTAGTCACGTCCCAAACAGACAATATTAAGACATTGATCAAAGTCATTGGTCGCATTCAGGTCATTGCGACTAAACTAGATGCAGATTTCAATGGCCGGCAACATTTCTTTTTGAAAAGTGACGGTCAACGATTTCAAGCCTTAGCCGCGTTGACAGTCACCCTGATCGATCAACGTGACCGCTTGAAATTACTGTTAGTGCGCTTGCCAGAACTGGTTGCCGGCCAAACTGCCGTGGCTTCTTTGACGTTGCGGCAAATGCATGATGTTAGCAGTCTTGGCCTAAGTTGGGACATTTTTCAGGTTGGGTCAGCCATTCAGCAGTTGTTACAGCGGTTTACGGCACCGGTGTTTGTCGGGGCGACTTTAACCACTGACCGTTCGTTTGACTTTTTAACCGCTCAGCTTGGTTACCATGATTTACCAGAGACAGTTTTTCTAAAGTTACGCAGTCCTTTTCATTATCGTGATCAGGCAAAAGTACTAGTCGCCACGGACGCTCCTGCGGCTGGTGCGGTGAGTGCAGAAGCCTATGCCGATTATCTTGCCGCGGCGATTGAGTTGTTGGCTGATAACCGACACCAAACGATTGTATTGTTCAATTCACTGGCGACCATTGCCGCGGTTTACCAACGCCTTGCTCATCGACCGATTGCCGATCATAAAGAGTTATTGGCTCAGGGGGTGACTGGTTCGGCGGAAAAGATCGCCAAGCGTTTTGCGGTCGGTGATCAAAGTTTATTACTCGGTGCCGCAAGCTTCTTTGAGGGGATTGATTATCCGGATCGGTTGCTCGAAATGGTGATCTTGACCCGGTTGCCGTTCGATGCGCCCGAAGCCGCTATCACCAAAGCTCGATACGAACGACTTCAGGCAGCAGGCCGCGATCCATTTACTGAGGATGCTTTGCCACGCGCAACCTTGCGATTACGCCAGAGTTTTGGGCGCTTGATCCGAACCGAAACCGATCGCGGTATCTTCGTTGTCCTCGACCCCCGATTCATCACCACACGCTACGGTCGAAAAATGCAGAAATCCTTACCAAATATTAAGCCAATGACGTTGCCACTAACTGACATGCCGGGGTACATTAAGATGTGGCTAGACAGAGCGTGAGCAGGCGCGTTTAGAAACCGGAGCATAAGCAGCCTTGAACTTAAATGGCCGGGTTTTGGCCATTTAAGTTCAAGGTCCTTATGTGCAGGTTTCTGCGCCTGCGAACGCGTTTCAGACAGAGCGTGAGCAGGCGCGTTTAGAAACCGGAGCATAAGCGGCCTTAAGCCTAAATGGCTGGGCTTTGGCCATTTAGGCTTGAGGTCCTTACGTGCAGGTTTCTGGACTGGCGAACACGTTTTAGCCAAAAGTTGCGAGCAGGCCATCTGTAAGCGCCAGAGCTTGATGGCCGAGAAAACTTTGGCCATTACTTCCAAAGCCTGATATGCAGGCTTTTGTGCCAGCAAGTGCTTTTTTAGAAATTTTAATTACCACACGTATCTCGTCAGCTATCAAAAATCATCTGACCATACTTCGAAAGGAGGCACCCCATGCGTCATCGTCGATTTGACTGGGTTAAGTTCTTTGTGATTACTGGATTGATTGTTTTAATTATTGGTGCCATTGGCGTCTACGCGAAAAGCCTCTCACCTTATCAACAACTACGTGGGCAAGCTGAGAAAATCGCGACAAACCGCGCAAATCTGAAAACGATTAACGGTTTTTGGTGGTATAACCGCGACAAAAGTTATTTGACTGTTGCGGGTAATACCAAGAAAAATCAAGCTGTGTACGTTGTGATTCAAGAAAAAACGGGCAAAGTCAATATTTTAAACCAGAAATCTGGCATCACTCGGCAGCAAGCGTTGCAGCAAATTAATCAAAGTGCTTCGCCAAAGAAAATCTTGAATGCTTCATTAGGAAAACGTGGGTCAGAATTCGTTTGGGATATTGGCTATCTGTCAAAGTCTGGTAAACTAAACTACGTGACGTACAGTTTTCGCAGTGGCGAACAGCTGAACGCGATCAAAAACTTATAAATAAAGTATGATTCGGCAGCGCAAACGACTGCCGGAACTGTAGGAGGCGCAGTCGTGCATTTAGCAAAAAGAATCCTCAACGTCGCACCATCAGCGACGCTTGCATTGAGCAATCAAACCAAGGCTTTGAAGGCAAAAGGAGCCGATGTCATTGATCTGTCCATTGGTCAACCTGATTTTCAGACGCCGAAAACGATTGATGAAGCGGCCATTGCTGCCATCCAAGCCGGGAATGCTAGTTTCTATACTGCCGCGACTGGGATCCCAGAATTGAAGCAGGCCATTAGCGACCGCATTTTCGCGCAAGACGGTGTGCGTTATCCAGCTAGCCAGATTGTGGCGACGACTGGGGCAAAGTTTGCGTTATATGCTTTGTTCCAAGTTTACTTAAACCCAGGCGATGAAGTTTTGATTCCAGTACCATACTGGGTTTCTTACGAGGAACAAATCAAACTTGCTAGTGGGACGCCGCATTTGGTCATGCCATCGGAAGGCCACAAAGTCAGTGTTGATGATCTTGAGGCGGCGCGGACGGACAAAACGCGTGCTTTAATTATCAACTCACCGCAAAATCCAAGCGGGGTTGTCTACACGCGAACAGAACTGACATTGATTGGTAACTGGGCACTGCAACATCATATCTTGGTCATCACCGACGATATTTACCGCGATTTAATTTACAACGGCACAACCTTCACGGCAATGATCAGCATCAACCCTGACATTGTGGCCAACACCGTTTTGATCTCTGGTGTTTCCAAATCGTATGCAATGACTGGGTGGCGGATTGGTTATGCTGCCGGACCAGAAAAACTCATGCAGGCGATGGCGACCTTTATCAGCCACACCACCTCAAATCCAGCAGCTGTGTCTGAATATGCTGCAGTGGCCGCATTGACGGGTGATCAGCAGATTGTCGAAACCATGCGGCAAGCATTTGAGGAACGGCTCAACCTTTTTTATGATTTATTAGCCGAAATTCCGGGGTTTGACATGGGAGATAAACCACAAGGCGCCTTCTATTTATTCCCGAACATCAAGCGAGCGGCACAGTTGAGTCATTATGGTACCGTCGATGACTTTATCAGTGCGTTGCTTGCGGAAACCGGCGTTGCAATCGTGCCAGGCCGCGCATTTGGTATGCCCGACCATGCGCGTATCAGTTATTGCAAGGATCTAGACAGCTTACGCGAGGCCGCACGACGTATTCGAGAATTTGTGGGCAAGTAATTATTTAAATTAGAAATAGGGAGTTAACGCATGACGGAACAGATTCGCATCATTGATGCCAAAGAACATGTGAACGAAGAAGTTAAAATTGGGGCTTGGTTGACCGACAAACGCAGCTCAGGGAAAATTGCCTTTTTACAGTTGCGCGACGGTTCAGCTTATTTTCAAGGAGTTGTTTCAAAAGCTGATGTCCCAGAAGAGGTTTTCAGCTTAGCTAAAGAACTGCGCCAAGAGTCCAGTATGTGGATTACGGGTGTGATTCATCAAGACAGCCGCAGCCACTTTGGCTATGAAATCGAGGTTCGTAACATCGAACTGGTTGGTGATTCGCACGACTATCCAATCTCCCCGAAGGAGCACGGCATCGAATTTCTGCTTGATCATCGCCATCTATGGTTGCGTTCTAAGCGCCAATTTGCGATTCAACAAATTCGCAATGAAATGATCCGAGCAACGTTCGAGTTCTTCAATAACGAAGGGTTTATCAAAATGGATCCGCCGATTTTGACCGATTCCGCACCAGAAGGTACGACCGAACTTTTCGAAACCGATTATTTTGACAAAAAAGCTTACTTGAGTCAATCAGGTCAGCTTTATGCTGAAGCAGGGGCAATGGCTTATGGCAAAGTCTTCACCTGTGGTCCAGTTTTCCGAGCTGAAAAAAGTAAGACTCGGCGCCATTTAACCGAATTTTGGATGATTGAACCGGAAATGGCATTCTGTCACCAAGAAGAGAGTTTGAAGGTCCAAGAACGCTACGTTGCCTACCTCGTGCAGTCCGTTTTGGATAATTGCGCCTATCCGCTGCACTTGCTTGATCGCGACCCAGAAGTACTCAAGCAATACACCAAATTGCCATATCCGCGGATCACATATAAGCAGGCCATTAAAATGTTGCAAGATGCCGGTATGGACGTCAAGTATGGTGACGATTTCGGTTCACCGGAAGAAACCTACCTGTCTGATCAATTTGATCAACCGGTGTTTGTTTTGAACTATCCGAAGACGATCAAACCGTTTTATATGCTGACAGATCCGGAAGATGATCAGCAATATGTTTGTGCCGACATGCTGGCACCCGAAGGCTATGGGGAAATTATCGGTGGGTCTGAACGTGAAACCGACTATGACACACTGAAGAATGCTATCGAACATGCTGGACTTGATTTAGACGAATACGAATGGTATCTCGATCTGCGCAAGTATGGGAGCGTGCCACATTCAGGCTTCGGTCTTGGACTTGAACGGGCAATTACGTGGGTCTGCAAGCTGGATCATTTACGTGAGGCGATTCCATTCCCACGGATGATCAACCGTTTGAAACCATGATGACAATCAAAAGTCGGACGCCTGTGCGCCGGCTTTTTTTGGAGGGCAAGCACCATGACGGATTTCAAAACTTATCTTGAGGCAGGGCAGTTCAGTCTGTCGAACCTGCTGTTTGATCACTACGCCACCTTGGGGTTAACCCAAACCGAGTTCATGACTTATTTGTTCATTGATCAGTGGCAGGCAAGCCATCATCAGGCACCGGATTTGAAAGTGTTAGCTGCCCGAATGAACGTTGCCCCAAATGCGATTTATAGTGCCATTGAGACGCTTATTCAAAAACAAGCCATTGCTTTGGAAAGTGTCCCGGATGGTCATGGTCGGATGCGTGATCATTATGATCTCAGTCCAATATTGGCTAAACTGCCAACCTCAGCTGGTGGCACACCAACCCCGGCAACTTCGCAAGCAAATGTTGATGCGCAAACCAATGTATTCAACCAAATTGAGATTGAATTCGGACGACCACTATCGCCAATTGAGCAAGAGACGATTCGTGATTGGCTTACAACCGATCATTATCTACCGGAAGTCATTTTACTAGCTTTACGAGAGGCTGTATTGAACTCGGCTTATTCGCTAAAATATATGGATCGCATTTTGTTGAACTGGGAACGCCGCAATCTTAAAACGCCACAGCAGGTTCAGGCAGATATTAGACGTCATCAGGAGCTGTGACAAAGCCGCAATGACAAGCGCCAGGAAAACCTTATATGAAAATTCACCCATCATTAGCCCAAGAGGAGGCACCATTTGTGACCGATGCTGAAGCCAAACAACTATTTGATCAGATCATGGCACTTTATCCTGATCCGCAACCAACCTTGCACGCCGAGGATCCATTTCAGATTCTTGTAGCCGTCATGTTATCGGCGCAAACGACCGATGTGGCCGTCAATGCGGTCACGCCAAAGCTTTTTGCGGCTTATCCGACGCCTGCTGACATGGCTGCAGCGCCGGTTGAGGCGATTGCTGCGATCATTAGCCGGCTAGGCCTTTATCGTACTAAAGCTGCGCATTTGAAAGCTTTGAGTGATATTTTGGTTAAGGAATATGCAGGTAAGGTTCCCAACAAAGCGGCTGACTTGGTCCGTTTGCCAGGCGTTGGCAAGAAAACAGCCACCGTTGTTTTAAGTGATGCATTCAACATTCCAGGTGTGGCTGTGGATACGCATGTTAGTCGAATTGTAAAGGGGTTGGGACTCGTCCCGCAAAATGCGACACCGGTTCAGATTCAGGCGCGACTGGAAGCCTTGATGCCCCCGTCAGAATGGATTAAACTTCATCGCAGCCTAATTCGTTTTGGTCGGGAGTATCTGCGCGCCCGTGATCCGCAAGTGCCAGCAGGGACGCAATGGGCGTTTTTAGAAACACATTATTTACCTTTAGGGGGCAAATCATGACAGATAGCATTGTGCCATCCAAACGAACCGTTCATCGGGAAAGTTGGGATCAGTATTTTTTGGAGTTAGCGGAGAAGGTCTCGGAACGATCAACCTGTGAGCGAGCCACAGTTGGGGCTGTTCTGGTGCAAGAACATCGGATCATTGCGACTGGCTATAATGGTGCCATTAGTGGCGATCCGCACTGTGATGAGGCTGGCCATTTGATGCGAGACGGCCATTGCATTCGCACAATTCATGCCGAAATGAACGCGATTATCCAGTGTGCGGCTAACGGTGTCAGTACCCATGGTGCAACTGTTTACGTAAACTTTTTTCCCTGTCTTAATTGCACCAAAGCCTTGATTCAGGCCGGTATCAAGCGCGTGGTTTATGCGCAAGATTATCGTAACGATCCATACGGCGAAGCCTTGCTAAAGCAGCATCATTTGGATGTTGTGCGACTCAGCCAACAATAATTGCCATACAAAAATAAGCCTCATTCGATTCTTGCATTGCCGTCGTTAGGCAGGTGCAAGAAGCGGATGAGGCTATTTTTAGGGTTTACTGAAGCAGCTTAGTCGTTATCAGGGGTTGTTACTACCACCGTTGCCGCTACCAGAACCCGAAGGCGTGCTTGGTTCGCTTGAACTGGCACTTGGTTCTTGATTTGAAGGTTGAGAGGAGGCAGAGGCTGATACTACCGGCTCAGAGCTGGAAACTGAACTTGAGCTTTCAATACTTTCTCGTGAAGAGGAACTAACAGAACTGCTTGAGCTCGAGTAAGAGGACTCGACTGCCGCTTTGCGGCTGCTTGGACCGTGTCCGCGGACGTAGAGTTCTTTAGTCGTATCACCAGATCCGCCGGTAATGGCCGTTCCTGGATTACTTCCCTTGAGAATATTATAAGACTCAACTGTATCAGGCTTGGTCCAATCACGATTGGTCAGACTCTGTGACGTATAAGTCATTAGTGCTTTGTATATTTCTTGTGAAATGGTCTGTTCAGCATAGCTAATCCCGTGTGAAGTCGGTTTATCATAACCGGTCCAAACCGAAATGACTCGGCTACGTGTATAACCTGTGAACCAGGCATCTTTGGCAATGCCAGTTGCGTTCAATGCGGGGTTTTGTTGGAGTTCGGCATCACTATAGTCAGTCGTCCCAGTTTTACCAGCTTGATACAGTCCAGAAATAGCCGCCGAGGTCCCGGTTCCCTTGGTCAGAACGCCTTTTAACATGTCAGTAATCATATAGGCGGTACTGGACTTCATAGCCCGGTTGCCTTGACTATTGAAGGTTTGGGTATTGCCATCAGCGGTGACAACTTTGCTAACATAGTACGGTTTATAGTACGTGCCGCCATTGGCAAAGGCGCCATAAGCACCAGCTTCTTGAACGGTATTGACAGAAGCACCGATCGCACTTGAGAGATATTGTTCCGAACTTGGCAAATTGATCCCTAAACCACTGAGGAATTTAACCGCATTCGCCATGCCAACAGTACTAAGGGTCTTGACCGCCGGAATATTTCGTGACTGTTCAAGTGCTGTCCGCATAGAAATGCGTCCTTGGTACTTCTTGTCCCAATCATAAAGTGAAATGCTCGTGCCCGGATACGTGTACGGTTCATCGGTCATCTGCTCGTAAGTGGAGTAATTCAGATATTCAATTGCTGGTCCATAATCCATCAACGGTTTCATGGTAGACCCATTGCTACGTGTATTTTGTGCAGCACGATTATAGGCCAAGCGGACGTCGCCAGTTTTTCGACCGCCGATTTGTGCGAGAACCTGACCATTGTTTGGATCGGTCATCGTGACACCGGTCTGGAAGGCATCATCAGGGAAGTTAACGTATTCGTCAGTGTTAACAATGTCATAAAGCCGACGCTGAGCGCCCATATCGATATTAGTATAAATATCCAAGTTGTCGGTATATGGATTGAGGCCGGTCTTTTTCTTAACTTCGGCAATCACTTGAGTGAGGTAAGAATCAATCACCTTGTCATTGGTTGCGGTATTGGTTTGCTGCTGTTTTGGCTTTAAGCCATCAGTGATTGGTGTTGCTTTGGCTTGTTTAGCCGCCGTCGCGGTGATCTTTTTATCACGCAACATGGCATCAATGACGGCATTGCGCCGTTGTGTTGCTTTTTGCGGATATTCATAGGGATCATAACCGGCTGGGCTTTGCGGCAGGCCTGCAATAAACGCAGTCTGCGCAAGCGTTAAATCCTTCAGTGACTTGTTAAAGTAAAACTTAGCACCCGTGCTCATGCCATATTGACCATAGTTCATGAAAACTTTGTTAATGTAATACTCTAAAATCTGATCCTTGCTATATTTTTGTTGGACCTGCATGGCCAACCAAGCTTCTTGTGCTTTACGCCGAAGGGTTTGGTCGGAGGACTTGGTACTGAAAACCGACAATTTGATCAGTTGTTGCGTTAAAGTCGAGCCGCCCTGTAAACCATCGCTAGTGCCTGTTATATTATTAAACGCTGCCCCGATGATTCGGACAGGATCAACCCCTAATTTCTCATCATAAAAGCGCCGGTCCTCAATGGAGACGACGGCATCTTTTAATTGTTGCGGGATTTCCGAGGCCTTCACATAATCCCGACTTTCCAAACCAAGTGTCGTAATTTCATTGCCAGATCGATCATAAATGGTACTGGAACCGCCTGACTCTAATTTTGCCTGAGTCACTTCTGGCGCGTCTTTAGCGTACCAAGAAAACAGGCCAACGCCGAGAATGAAAAATGCCAGGATCGCGAGCAACGTCCACTTAAGAATTCGTCGCCATAATCGTTTTGGCGGTTTAGGGGCAGATCCTTTCGTGAACTTATCTTCGCGGCGTCGGGCCATTCGCGACATATTTTGATTATCAGCCACGCACATTACCTACTTTCGTTTCAATCAACCAGTCAACCCCATCAAGAAAGGGGATGACCGGCTGTAGTTGTGGATGAAGCTCGAATCCGTTTGTGACAATATCCTTCAATGGAATCGATTTGCGACCGCCGTCTGGTTGTCGGTCCCAACAGTCAATCAGTCGACCAGCAGGGAAAACAAAGAGACGTTTCAGGGTTGCAAACCGAATGACCACAAAACAGATCCCGCTTTGTTTCAAACAGCGCCGAAAATGCTCAATCTGATGCTGATGAAAGTTTTTTAGCGGGAAGCTCGCTTTATTTTTAGTTTCCTTGGCTTCAAAGTCAAGGTAAAATCCACGATAAACACCATTATAATCTGTTGTTGACGGCGTTTTAAAATAGGCCTCGCGAATCACAGCCTGACTTCGCTTAGGGTAGTCAACTTTCACAATCTGAACTGGGGTCGGTTTCTTGTAGACGACCGCTTTATCAATACTGCGGTAATATTGATTACTGATGTTCAATTCTTCTTCCAACGTCATACCGCGTCCACCATAGATAGTTGGACGCGAAATAGCTTGTGATGAAAATTGCGTCCCGTCTTTGTATGGATTACCATTAGGGTAATGAATGGTCATGCGATCACACTCCTTGCGCTATTATACCAATATCAGCCGCTTTGGCCTAATAATCGGAGGTAAGTCATGGTTGGAAAACGATTATGGGTCACGGGGTACCGTGCCTATGAGCTCAACGTTTTTGGCAGTAATGACCCAAAACTTAAGGTACTTAAAACTTCATTAAAAAATACGCTCATGCAGTTTCTTGATGAAGGCTTGGAATGGTTAATTACTGGCGGGCAATTAGGCGTGGAGCAGTGGGCAGTCGAGGTTGCTTTAGGACTCAAACCATTGTATCCAGATTTTAAAATTGCGATGATGGTTCCATTCACAGACTTTGGCAACCAGTGGAATGAAGATAACCAAGGTCAACTGGCGGCCCTACGTGGACAAGTGGACTTTTCTGATGCGGTTTCGCAAGCACCGTATCAACAACCAGCGCAGTTGCAGGGCTATACCCGGTTCATGACCATCCATACAGATGCAGCGCTGCTGGTTTATGATCCAGAATTTCCAGGCAAAGCTAAATGGGATTACCAAGCAGCAGAGGCGATGGCTGACCGTCGTGATTATCCAGTTCAGCTCATTACCATGGATGATTTAGAAGAAACAGCGCAAGCAATGGCAGAAGCTGAAAATGAGCATTTTCAAAATGATTGAGATATGGTAAGCTAATTAGTAGTTTGGTTCCATGAAAACAATGAGGTGTGTCGGAATGGATAGTAACAAAGAGACAAAGTTTAGCATCCAGTACGGGCCTAAGGATATTTTGGACAAAAAGTTCAAAAACAAGGTCCGCGGTTATGATCCTGATGAAGTTGACGAATTCTTGGATGGTATCATCCGCGATTACGAAGCTTTCACCAATGAGATTGATCGACTGAAGGAAGAAAATACCAAGCTGTTTAGCCGGGTCGACGAGCTGACCAAACAGCTGAGTGTTTCCAAGAATGTCAGTGCGCAGACGCCGCAAACCAATGCGGCTGCGACAAATTATGATATTCTTAAACGTCTGAGTAATCTGGAACGTCATGTGTTCGGCTCAAAGCTATCTGATAGCAGTGTTGACAATCATGATGACGGCAACCATTCCGACGTTGACCAATATTAATGATCACATGTAGGTCCTGAGTGATCGCGGTCTGCTTTTGCAGGCTGAGGAAAGTCCATGCCCGCACAAGCTGAGATGCTTGTAGTGTTCGTGCTAAGCCCAATAAGCTTAGGGGCCGTGTAAACGGCTACGGCGGCCAAACGCGCTAAGGCGTCAGCTATGCGCTAGTAGGTCTGAAAAGTGCCACAGTGACGAAACGATCAGGGAAACCTGAGCGGTGGAACGGGTAAACCCCGCGAGCGAGTAACCCAAACTTTTGGTAGGGGCGTTTTGCCAAGCAAATTGAAGCGACGGCAATACAGCGGTAACGCTGAGATAGATGATGACTGAAGGAGCTTGTGCCTGAACAAGTTCTGGAACAAAACATGGCTTATAGGGATCTACATGCAGGCACAGCCCGGGGAAACCCGGGCTGTTTTTTTAAGAGCGGAAACAAAAGCGTTTAGAAACCGGAATGTAAGTGGCCTTGACCCTAATGACCTTACGTTGGTCATTAGGGTCAAGGTCCTTACGTGTAGGTTTCTGCTTTTGTTTGCGCGTTTCGGAGAGCCAACAGAGGTTTTCCACACGCGGGCATTGTCTTGCTTCAAGGGTCCTTACACGTCAGTTTCTGCGCCTTTTTGCGCGTTTAAAAGAACCACGAATTTTTTACCTTCAAATTCCTTACACAAAAATTCCTGTGATCATCACGACCACTTTCTAATCACCAACTCAAGTACCATTTTCCCCCAAACCATCTCAAAAACTTGTAAACTAAAACTAACCACTAAAAACGCTGCATGAATGAAAGGAAAACCCATATGAGATATCAACTTGTTGCCACGATGGCTGCCGGACTTGAATCTGTGACAACTAAAGAATTGAAAGCCCTTGGCATTCAAACCCGAACAGAAAATGGTAAGGTTTATTTTGAAGGCGATGATAAGACAATCGCGCTAACCAATGTTTGGTTGCGTAGTGCCGATCGAATTAAAATCGTTGTTGGTCAATTCAAGGCGCTGACTTTTGATGCGCTTTTTGAAGGCGTTAAGGCGTTACCTTGGGATCACTACCTACCGCTTGACGCAGCGTTCCCGGTTGAGGGCCGAGCAGTTCGTTCGCAATTACATTCAGAACCGGACGTTCAAGCCATCACCAAAAAAGCAATTGTTGAAAAAATGTCTGCGGTTTATCATCGCACGACGCGGTTACCGGAAACTGGCGCGACTTACCCGCTGGAAGTTTCGATTTTAAAAGATATTGCAACATTGACGCTTGATACGACTGGATCAAGTCTGTTTAAACGCGGGTATCGAATTGCCAAAGGTGAGGCGCCATTGAAGGAAAACTTTGCGGCCGCGTTAATCATGTTGACAAACTGGCATCCGGATATGCCGTTTGTCGATCCAACCACTGGTTCCGGCACAATTGCGATTGAAGCCGCTTTGATTGGCCATAACATTGCACCGGGTCTGCAACGCCAATTTACTTTTGAGAACTTTGGCTTTTTTGACCAGCCAGTCTTACAAACCGTCAAAGATGAAGCGATGGATCAAGCTGACTTTGATCGTGAATTAGATATTCAGGCAAGCGATATTAACGGTGACATGATTGATATGGCCAAGTTGAATGCGCAACAAGCAGGCTTGCTGCATAGCATTCAGTTTAAACAATTGGCGGTTAAAGATTTTTCGACGAGCAAAGAAAACGGGGTTATTGTTGCCAATCCACCTTATGGGAAACGGCTCAACGATCAGGCCATGGTTCGACAATTATACGCAGAAATGGGCCAAGCATTTGCGCCTTTAACCACTTGGAGCAAGTACATTTTGACAAGTGACATGGGCTTTGAAAAGGCTTATGGCAGCAAGGCAACCAAGCGCCGCAAGCTGTATAATGGGACTATCCGAACCGATCTTTTCCAATATTGGGGCAAACCTAACTGGCACCATGATAGAGCGTGACCAGGGGCGGTTAGAAACCGGAGTGTAAGTGAGCGGCCTTGGCTGTGATGGCCGAACTTTGGCCATTGGAGCCAAGGTCCTTACACGCAGGTTTCTGCGCCTACGTACGCGTTTTTTGAAAAGGAGTGCGACATGATGAAGATTCTAAACAGCTTTAGTCTGAAGCCAGAGCAGCGCCAAACACTTGAAGCAGCGGGACACACCGTCATCGATGCTGACAAGCTTGATGATGCCACGGCTCAACAAATTGACGTGGTTTATGGTTGGAATGCTGCGGCTACCCGCGTGAACTTTGACCGACTTCAGTTTGTGCAGGCGATGTCCGCTGGCGTTGATTATTTACCATTGGCTGAGTTGGCTAAACACCATGTCTTGCTGGCTAATACAAGCGGCATTCACGTCGAACCCATTGCGGAGTATGTGCTTGGCGTCTTGTTTACGATCAGTCGCGGTATTTTGCCAGCCATTCGAGCAGATCGCGACATGTGGACATTACGTCAAGAGCGACCGCCAATGACATTGCTTAAGGGCAAAACAGCAGTCATTTTTGGCACCGGTCATATTGGATCAACGATTGCGACCAAACTCCAGGCATTGGGCTTGCACACGATTGGCGTGAGTGCACATGGCCGTCCGGCTGCAGGATTTGACCAAGTGATGACGGATGCGGCGACCCATGAGGCAGCAGGGCGAGCAGATGTCGTCATCAACGCGTTACCATTAACGCCAGATACAAAACACTTTTATGATGAAGCATTCTTTGCAGCCGCTAGCAAACAACCGCTTTTCATTAACATTGGCCGTGGTCCGTCAGTTGATATGGCTGCTTTGACGCAGGCATTGAAAAACAAGCAAATCAGTGCTGCTGCCTTGGATGTGGTGGATCCGGAACCACTGCCGCAAGACTCACCATTATGGGGCATGACGAACGTTTTGCTCACGCCGCATATTTCGGGCACGGTGCCGCAATTACGCGACAAAGTTTTTAAAATATTTAATGATAACCTCAAAACCTTGATATCAAGCGGCCAATTGGCAAGCCATCAAGTTGATCTCACGCGCGGATACTGAAATTTTTCGACACAACCGTTATACTGAAACTGTAACCGATTTCAGTCACTGCATCGTCGCTGACTGATGTTCACCGCGGCTAGCAGCGATGCGCATTGAGATATCTGCGGACAGGTTTTTCGCTCGTCTGCTCTTAGATGAAGGAGGAATTGCTTATGGCACAACGCCCGGAAGAAATTACCAACTTGCTTCAAGATGCATTGCACACGCAGCATGAGGTCGCGATCAATACGATTGATCGCCATCGGTTCAAGGGACGCGTGGTCGATATTGAGGCCGCGACTGTCAAACCTTATAATGAACGCGGCGTGATCACCGTGGCAACAGGTCGGGGAGCGAAAAGGATTCAGGCGTACGCCATTAGTCAAATTAAATATAATTGAGCGATCAATCGCTGATCGATCGAAGGACAGCCTGTTAAAGGTTGTCCTTTTTGCATGAAAAAAGGCGGCACAGCATTTGGCCGTGCTGCCTTAAGTTCTAAAAACTGATGCGATTATGGTACGAGCAGGTTAACCACATCGTCCTTAGGAATATTGGTGAAGTACTCATTCGTGTTGATGGCATCTAAAGTGTCTTTAATGGCTGCTGACGTGTAAGGCTTGCCTTTTAACGCACCGGCAACATCCGCAACATCCTTAGGACCAAAGAAATCACCATAGAATTTGACGTTAGCAATTTTGCCTTCCTTGACATCGAAACGAGCATCAATCGTCCCATAGTCAAAATGCTTCCGCTTCTTGGTGGTGAATTCCGGGCTATGGCCATATACCCAATCCCAGTTGTTGTAAACATCATCGTAAATCTTTTTAATTTCGACTTCGTCTTCTGGGGTGACGTGATACTCTTTGTCTTTGATTTCAGCGACGTCATCAACGCCGAACAACCGAGTCAAAAGAATATCGCGGAATTCAGGAACAGTGAGGTTTTGATACTTTTTATCTAGATAAGGCCGCAAGTTCGTCACACGGCTCTTAACAGATTTAATGCCCTTACTCTTGATCTTGTCTTCTGGGACATTCAAGACGTTAGGAATCACACTCATGTCAACATCCAGCATCAAAGTACCATGGGAGAACGTCTTGCCGTTACGTGTATACATAGCACTGCCAGAGAACTTTTTACCGTCGACCAGCATGTCATTACGGCCAGAAACTTCAGCGCTAGTCGCCCCTAAAGTATGAATTGCATCAACAATCGGCTGTGTGAAGGACTTGAAGTCACCAAATTCTTCAGAGTCACTGTCAACCACAAACGAGAAGCACAAGTTATTGAGATCATGATAAACTGCGCCGCCACCGGATAACCGCCGCGTCACAACAATGTTATGATCCTCCACGTATTTTTGATTCAACTCTTCAAGCGTATTCTGGTTTCGGCCCACAATCACACTCGGCTTTTCATAGTAGAACAGCAGTAACGGTTCATCAAATTGTTTCGAGTTCATGAGATATTGTTCTGTTGCCAGATTCTCACGAATATCATGAGACTTCATAATGACATAATACATTTTCAATCCTCCTGAATGATGACTGCCATTGACGACTAGCCATCGATTTGACTTCATGCTCCATTTTAGCGGGTTAATCATTAAAAAGAAAGCGATTTCGATTGTGAACAATTGACTTAATCAGTTCTTCATTGTTCTCAACTAAAAGGAATATGGATGAAAAGCGATTCAACCGTGCACGCAAATGAGAAGTGCGTTAAGATTATGACATATCTGTTCATATTGAAAGGGGCTTTTTAATGACTAGTGAAGTGCGCTACCAAGATGATCTGTACCGGGCAGTTAACGGGGCTTGGACGGATCAGGCAGTCATTCCTGATGACAAAAGCAGTACTGGCGGTTTTCAGGACCTTGCCGATGAAGTCGAAGAAAAAATGATGGCTGATTTTTCAGCGATTGCTGACGGCAAAAAAACGGCGCCAGACAAGTATTTTGCATCTGCGGTGACGCTGTACAAACAAGCCAAGGATTTCAAGACCCGAGACGCAGCGGGCTTTGCACCAGCCTTGCCGCAACTACATTTGGTTGCTGGCATTAAAGACCTTGTGGATTACAATCAACGGGCAGCCGAACTGCTTCAGGAGCATCTGATTGACCCGCCATTTAATTTCTACGTAGATGCTGACATGAAAGACACCAGCAAAAATGTGATTAATTTGATGGGTCCACGAACCATTTTGCCGGATACCACATACTACGCCAAGGGCAATCAAAACGGCGAACAATTGATGACCATTTTCAAAGATATGATGGCTAAGCTTTTAGCTTACACAGATCTTGACGCTGCTGCGCAAAAGTCGACTTTAGCTGGCGCCTTGGCCTTTGATGCAGAAATTGCGAAACATGTTAAGAGTTCTGAAGAGTGGGCAGATTACCCTAAGGCCTACAACCCGATGCCGACAGCGGAGGTTGTTGAAAAACTCAAGCCATTCAAGTTTGCTGACTTCTTGCAAAAAATCTTTAAACAGGTGCCAGAAACGGTCGTTGTGAATGATCCGCGGTTCTTGGATGAGTTTACGCAGTTGTTCAACGAAGCTAACTTCAGCAATTATCGCGACTGGTTGTATGTCACCCGGCTAAACAGTCTTGTTAGTCTTTTAAGCGAACCATTGCGCCAATTAGGCGGTACTTTTAGCCGTGCGCTATCCGGTGCGCCCAAAGCACCGGATCAAACCAAACACGCCTACCGATTAGTCAACGCTTTCTTTAGCGAACCAATTGGCATTTACTACGGCCGCACTTATTTTGGCGAAAAGGCGAAGGCTGATGTAACACAACTTGTCCAAAAAATGATTGCCACTTACAAACGGCGACTCAGCAACTCTGATTGGTTATCACAACCGACCAAGGACAAGGCGATTCTTAAGCTCGACAAGATGGTGCTCAAAATGGGTTATCCCGATAAACCTGAGGCCGTCTACGATTTGCTGCACGTTAATCCGGATAAGTCACTGATCGATAATATCAACGCGATGCAACTTGTTGAGCTTCAGTACAACTTCGACAAGCTCACCAAGCCTGTTGATCGCACCGTCTGGAATATGCCAGGTCACTTGGTCAATGCCAGTTATGATCCTTCCAAGAACGACATCACTTTCCCAGCCGCCATTTTGCAGGCGCCGTTCTATTCCCTGAAACAAAGTGCTTCCGAAAATCTGGGCGGTATCGGCGCGGTCATTGCCCATGAAATTTCCCATGGTTTTGACAATAACGGTGCTCAATTTGACGAACTTGGCAATATGGTGAACTGGTGGCAAAAAGCTGATTATGCCCACTTTAACAAGCTCACCGAAGCCATGATCCAAGAATTTGACGGTCTTGAAACTGAAGCGGGTAAAGTTAATGGCAAACTCGTTGTTTCTGAGAACATCGCTGATGCTGGCGGCTTGGCTGCGGCTTTAGATACAGCCAAGAGAGAACCGGACGTTGATCTGCATGCCTTCTTCATCAACTGGGCAAGAATTTGGCGTTCAAAGTCTCGCCTCGAACGGCAAAAAATGCTACTAGCGGTTGATGTGCATGCACCACACGAATTGCGGGCGAACATTCAGCCACGCAATCTTGATGATTGGTACACAACTTTTGATGTCCAACCAGGTGATGGGATGTATTTGCCACCGGAAAAACGTGTTCAAATTTGGTAATCCTTTAGCATCGGCTCATTTGCAGCCGGTGCTTTTTTTGAATCAGGCTGGGATCTTTTGCAAGAGATGCGAGTGACTAGATTTAAATAAATTACCCGTGGCGAGCGTGACTTACAAAATAGTTGCATCCTGCTGTGTGAAAGGGAATACAATTGTTGTCGGATAGGGTATAATTGTTATAGGAAGCCGTTTGCGATAAACAAGGCTGATAGGAAGTAGGGGAGTTTATGGAACTGCAGACGTTGCGCAACTTCATTGAAATTGCTGACCACGGCAGTATTACCGCGGCGGCACGAACGCTGGGCATTTCACAACCCGGACTATCGCGCCAATTAAAAGACTTGGAAAAAGAGCTCGGCGTTAAATTGCTAGTTCGTGGTAATCGACGTGTGACGCTAACTGAAGATGGTACCTATTTGTTAAACCGGGCACGTGAACTCACCGCAATTGCCGAGCGCACAAAGAATAATTTGCAAAGTAAACATGCCCTTGGTGGTGACCTTTACATTGGTGCAGGCGAAACCAGCGGCAAACGGTTGGTTCTTCATGTTGCCCAAGAATTGCGCCATCAATACCCCGGTTTGCATGTTCATGTTACCTACGGCTCCGATGAAGGGCTGGTGGCCAATCTTGAGGCCGGCATGTATGATTTCATACTACGGCCTGGCAAGCAGCAGACGCAGTATGAAAGTTTGCTACTGCCAGTTCGTGATGCTTGGGGTATTTTGATGACCAGTGATGATCCGTTAACTGATAATTTATTGATGACACCAACGGACATTGGCGACAGTGAATTAATCCTGCCACGGGCCACGCACGCACGCAACACCTTTGAACACTGGTTAGGCCAAGGCATGGATCCGGCTTACATTGTTGGGACTTATGACCTGACCGTCGATGCGCTTGGGATGACTGCTGTCGGCTTAGGACGAGCCTTGTGTCTTGAATATTTGGCCACTCAAAGTCCTAACACATCATTGACCTTCCGACCATTAGCACCAGCATTAGCGGACCCAGTAGCGCTTGTCTGGAAACGTGATCGCGAGTTGTCCAGAATCGCGCAACGTTTTCTTAGTATGATGAAGCAAACCATTAAAGACAGTGAATGATCATCGTCCTAATCAGACCAAAACAAAAAAGCCACCGCAAAACATTGCAGTGGCTTTTTTTGTTGCCGCGATGGCTTTATTTGTCGTGGTCTTCATCTTCAGTTGAGAACAGATAATCATCATCTTGCATCGCTTCAACTTGACCCAGCCGGTAACCATTACCAACTTGTGAGAAGAAGTCATGGTTGGCGGTAGACGTTGAAATCCCATTCATTACGATTGGGTTGACGTCATCAGCCGTGTCAGGAAAAGCCGTTTCCTGACCTAAGTTCATCAAGGCTTTGTTGGCGTTATAACGCAAGAAAGTCAAAACTTCATCCGTCCAGTTGGTCTTCGCGTAAAGATCGTTAGTGTACTTTTCCTCGTTTTCATACAAATCGAACAACAAGTCGTACATCCAATCCTTCAATGTTTGTTGTTCAGCTTCCGGTAACTCGTTGAATCCGAGCTGGAATTTATAGCCGATATAAGTGCCATGAACACTTTCATCACGAATAATCAGCTTAATGATTTCTGCCACGTTAGTTAGCTTATTGTTGCCCAAGTAATACAACGGGGTAAAGAAGCCTGAATAAAACAAGAAGGTTTCCAAGAAAACACTGGCAATCTTTTTCTGCAACGCCGAACCGTTATGATAAATATCATTAATTTTGTTGGCTTTGTATTGCAGATGCTCGTTATGATTGGTCCAATCGAAGATCTCATCGATTTCCGCTGGTGTGTTTAGCGTTGAAAAAATCGAAGAGTAACTCTTTGCATGCACACTTTCCATAAACTGAATGTTGTTCAACACAGCCGTTTCTTGCTGGGTGCGAATATTCTGCCGCAAACTTGCCATGCCGTCCTGACTTTGCAGGGTATCCAGCAAGGTCAAGCCACCGAATACGTGGCCGACAACCCATTGCTCGTCATGATTGAGAGATCGCCAGTCGTCCAAGTCGTTGGACAGCGGAATCCGGGTGTCTAACCAAAATTGTTCCGTCAATTTTTCCCAAGTTGCTTTATCAACTTCGTCTTCGATCGCGTTCCAATTGATCGCAATGTACTGTTTTGCCATGTTTACGCTCCCTTATGTAAAAACAGGGGAAACTCCCCCTGTTAAAAGATTATCAGATTGAGCAGCTTTCACAAGCATTGCTGCCGATTTCTTCTTGATCATCCGTGTAAGTCCGGATGTAGTAAATCGACTTGATGCCCTTATGATGTGCGTAATTACGCAAAATATTTAAATCACGGGTGGTCATTTTATCGGTTCGGCCATCTTTCCAAGGATAAAGGCCAGCCGGAATGGTACTGCGCATGAACAACGTCATGGCCATTCCTTGATCGACATGCTGCTGGGCAGCAGCGTAAACGTCAATCACTTTACGCATATCAATATCATAGGCACTTTGATAGTAAGGCATCGTGTCATTAGAAAGATCTGGGGCAGGGTAGTAAATCGTGCCGATCTTCTTTTCTTGCCGATCTTCAATGCGGTTAACGATCGGCTGTAATGATGCACTGGTGTCGTTGATGTAACTGATCGACCCATTTGGCGCAACAGCCATACGGTTCTGATGGTAGAGACCATCCTTCATGACACTGATCTTCAGCGCTTCCCAATCAGCCTGCGTCGGAATGTGAATGCCATCAAACAGCGCGCGAACCTTGTCATACTTCGGTGCCCATACTTGCTCGGTGTACTTATCGAAGTAGCTACCGTCCGCATACTTGCTGTTTTCGAAGTTGTGGAAGCTTTCGCCGCGTTCTTGGGCAATTTTATTGGATGCCTTCAAGGTGTAGTAATTCAGCAAAAGGAAGTAAATATTGGTGAAGTCCAAGCTTTCAGGCGAACCGTAGAACATATGATTTTTCGCAAAATAAGTGTGCAAGCCCATCGCACCAAGGCCAATGCTGTGAGCCTGGTGATTACCGTGCTGGACGGAAGGTACAACGTCGATGTTGCTGTGGTCCGTGACATAAGTCAAAGCACGAACCATTGCTTCGACACTGCGGCCAAAGTCGCGGCTATGCATCAGGTTGGGAATATTCGTGCTACCTAAGTTGCAAGATACATCAGTACCCAGCACTTCATATTCCTGTTTATTGTTCAACTTGGAAGGCACCTGAACCTGCATGATTTCCGAGCACAGATTACTCATGATGATTTTGCCTTCGATTGGGTTGGCGCGATTTGCCGTATCAATGTTGATAATATAAGGATAACCAGATTCCTGCTGAAGTTTGGAGATTTCGTTTTCTAGATCACGAGCCTTAATCTTGTACTTCTTAATGGCCGGATTGGCAACCATGTTGTCATATTCCTTGGTGATATCAACATAAGAGAACGGCTTCCCGTAAACCCGTTCAACCGAGTAAGGGGAGAAGAGGTACATATCGGCATTAGCCTTAATGAGGTCATAATACTTATCCGGAACGACAACGCCAAGACTGAGTGTTTTAACCCGGTACTTTTCGTCCGCGTTTTCCTTCTTGGCACCTAAGAAACTGATGATGTCAGGATGGAAAACGTTCAGATACACAACACCGGCACCTTGTCGCTGGCCCAATTGGTTGCTATAGGAAAAAGAGTCTTCCAACAGCTTCATGACTGGCAAGACGCCGCTAGCGGCACCTTTAATGCCCTTAATCGGGGCACCGGCTTCACGTAGGTTGGACAAGGTGAGGCCAACGCCGCCACCAATTCGGGACAATTCCAAGGCCGAATTGATCGCCCGGCCAATTGAATTCATGTCATCAGTGATTTGCAACAAAAAACATGAAACCAGTTCGCCACGGCGGGCCCGGCCAGCATTCAAGAAGGAAGGGGTGGCCGGTTGATAACGTTGATGAATCATTTCATCAGCAAGGTCAACTGCCAAGTCCTCGTTACCGTCTGCAAAGAAAAGTGCGTTAGCAAAAACCCGATCTTTAAAATCTTCTAAATACTGGGTACCGTCATCGGTTTTCAAGGCATACTGTGCATAGTATTTGTAGGCGGCCATGAAGGATTTGAACTGAAAATGCTGCGCTGAAAGAAATTGATCCAGTTTTTCCAAAAAAGCTGGCTGATACTTGTTCAAAAAGTCGGCTTCATAATAGTGGTTATCGACTAAATACTTCAGTCGATCAGCCAGCGAATCAAATTGCATCGTATTTGGCGCTACATTTTCGGTCAAAAATGCCTGCAACGCTTCCTTGTCTTTGTTCAACGGAATCTGATCATTCACAGGAATGTTGATCTCGTTGTTGAGCGCGTAATAGGTGACTTGATCCGGACTAATTGTTTTTAATGACATGCTAAACCCTGCTTTCGCTGCGTTTTATAATAGCTGGTTGCGTTGTGATGCGATAAAAAAACTGGCTGATCAAACAGCCAGTTGCTTCAAGGCGTCCGGTCGGAACCCGGAGAATGAATCGAGCCCATCCGCTTCGAGAACAGGAACCTGCTGGAACCCCTTTTGTTTTAAGTAATCAATGTATTGCGGCTCTTCGTTGATGTTGTGCTCCGTGAATGGAATTTTATGGGTGTCAAGGTAGCGCTTGGTCATCCGGCATTGCGGGCAGCCATTGCGTGTGAATAAGGTGATGTTACGCATAGGTATCATCCTTTCTCGTTATCTTATGTAGCTTAGGATACTCAATATTGGGGTGTCTGTCAATTAAAAATACCATATCTTGGGGCTATTTTTTTGAATACCCCAAGTGTATGGTATTGGCTGACACTTTTGCTTACTTTTAGTATACCAAGTTCGTATGGCGAAAACCAGTCGCAACCGTCAACTATTTGTTGAAGCTGAAGAGCAACTTTGTATCAACGTCACGGTATTGACGAAAAAACCCGACCAAAAATATTTGCGATAAAAATCAGTTGAGACCGTGAAAAAAAGCTTAAAAAACCATGAGCATATCTTATCGGGTTTTTTGCTACCTTTGCTATACTGTAGCAAACGCTTTCGAGGAGGCCTTCTTTATGGTCTTTGATGAATTATTTCTCGATCGGGAAGAGCGAGATCGCATCAATATCTACAGCACGTTGTGGGAGGCCCCAGGGCACCGGCTGGATATTGCTGCCACCGCCATAACCCGTGGTGAGAGTTACCGCCAACTCCGACGCCGGATGGAAAAAATTGCCGCAGACCTGGTCACGATGCAGTCAGACGCTGCACCATTACTGCGACGCGGCGATGGTAATATGATTGCACCACCATCAATCAGTCTAGATCGTTATCGTATCTTTCTATATAGGCGGTCCTTGCCGGGACAACTATTGATTCAGACGCTGAAGCGGCCTCAATTGACACTGCAGATGCTTTTGGATGAAACCGGGTTTTCACGAGCCGCTTTTTTCCGCCGAATCTCGGCTTTGCGCCTTTATTTGCGGAAAGCCGGCGTTACCATCAGCCTAAATCCTTTAGCGCTTATGGGACCGGAAGCCCGCGTTAGACAAGTTTACCGGCAATTATTGTGGCAGTTTGTCGACTTTGCCCATCCCTTGTTTTCGGAAATTTTGCCGCAGTCGCGTCAATTAATGCGCGAACTCGACAAAGCTGGTCTGATCCAATCAGATTTTTCGCGGGCGCAGCTTCTATTCGCAGCTAATGTTCATCTACACCGATTGTTAGCGAATCACTCCATCGTTGGTACCCTTGATTTTGACGAATTGGCACCTCGGCCAACACTAACTGCAGCACTACCGAGTGCGTTTGATAATCTGCCGAGAAAGGCTGCTGAGGATGAAACATGGCATCTTTTTTTAACTCAGTGGCGCGTACCTCGGTTTCACTCGGAACAACAATTTGATGCCGCTACTCTAGTTGGCTATCACGCAGCGCGTAATACACCTGCATGGCAGTTAGTCGAGAAAATCCGCAACGAGTTCAGTCGAACAGTTGTCGGGATTGCCCCGACAGTAACAACAGATCTAGCGTTGGCAGGGAATCTCTTGAAGATTTTAATCAGCGAGCGCATTTTCCCCGGTGGCGCCTATATTGATCTCACGCGAACAGCGAGTCCAATGCGTGCTTTTTATCCGCGATTAGAAGCTGCCTTGGAGGCTTTTTTCGCTCGCGAAGCGCCATTGGAAAATGCATCAAAAGAGATCATTGACGGGTTCTATCAACTGCTGTGGCCATTTATGACGGACAGTGCGATTGCTGATAAGCTCAAGGTAGCACTTGATCCTTTAATGCCGCAGCCGTTATATGAAACCGTTCGTCTCAACTTGACTCAGCCTGCGTATATTCGGCTAGTGACGACTGAGCAACAGCCTGATCTTGTTATCTCGGCGCAAAATCTTGCGCCTGGAGAAGAACCTATTGTACCAGATACACCAGTCTTTTATCTTGCCAGTGATCGGTTTGAAAGCTGGTCACAACTTTATCAGGAATTATTCGCGCGTTCCCGTAAATTAATAGCCCACTGAAATAATTAATTTTTGAAATGTTCAAGTTTGCTTTGATGCCTAGCACCAGCCTGACTACTTTTGATAGCTAGTAGCACATAGCAAAGGCACTACGATCAGCTTTAAAAAATGGATTAGCAGGCGCATACTTGTTTTATTGGGAGATGACAAAATGAAACGAGACAAGCAAGCCGATGAAGCCGCCGTTGTGGATATGAATGACACGCTCATGGACTATGCGCATAAACGTCAGCCGCATGTCGACGATTTGGCCGAAGAATTGGCTAAACGGGCGAAAGATAATATCAACGCGATTGACGATTATTTAAAAGATGATGGTGAGGCGCGTAAAGAGTATCAGGCGATTGCCACCGGCTATTTGCGTGATAAATATGACCTTGAAGGTGACGATCTCACCGCTGCCCGTGACGACCTTGTTCATGCCGCGATTCATTACTTAGTCGGCCACACCAAAGTCTTGGACGACTGGCAACGTTAATGAAGCTTTATATAGTAAAAACTGGCGCTTTATTCTGACATCATTCAGAATAAAGCGCCAGTTTTTACTTAAAGAATAGGTGATAATAACCGCGAGAAGTCTTGTTTAAACCGAAGCCAACTGCTTTGTTTGGCGATTAGCTCAGGCGTCAGTAAGTAACTGCGCGCCATATCAGCCTCGAAAATCTGGCCCAAGCTACTGGCCACTTTACGATCATAAATAAACGCATTAATTTCAAAATTCAGCTTAAAACTACGAATATCGAAATTTGCCGAGCCAACGCTGGCGATGGCATTATCGACAACCACCGTTTTCGCATGCATAAAGCCGTGTTCGTAATGGTAGATTTTCACGCCAGCGCGAGTCAGATAATTCGCATAGTATTGTGTCGCGCGGAAAATGAACGGGTGATCAGGCATGTCAGGAATCATGATGCGAACATCAATCCCTGACATGGCAGCGGATACTAAAGCGTCGATCACAGTATCATCTGGCACCAAATAAGGGCTTTGAATCCAAACAGATTTGGTGGCACTGGTGATTAACTTGGTGTATCCCAACTTAATTTGTTGCGTTGGGCGGTCAGGTCCGGAAGCAACGATCTGGATAGGCGTTGCACCGGCTGTCAAACTGTCGGCAGTGACACTATCGGCACTATCTTGTTCAACACTATAAGCAATTTCGTCTTTTTTGCTGACTGTTGCATTCCAATCCATGGTGAAGCGAATTTTTAAAGCGTAAATCGTATTGCCGATAATGCGCAAATGTGTGTCGCGCCAATAACCGAACTTAGGTTTGCGGGAGACGTATTGGTCACCAACATTAAACCCGCCGATATACCCGACGTGGTCATCAATGACAACGATCTTGCGATGATCACGATAGTTCAAACGAAAGTCAGTGATGGGATGCTTGGAACTAAAGTAACTTTCGGCTTGCCCGCCAACGTCGGTCAGCCGGCGCCACCACTTTGCTGTAGCGCCCATGGAACCCCAAGCGTCATATAGGACCTTTACAACAACGCCTTCCTTAGCTTTCTTGATCAGCAGTTGCTGGAATTGATTGCCTAATTCATCATTGTAAATGGTGTAGTACTCAACATAGATATAATCTTTAGCGGCCTCAATATCGCGGAATAACGCCGCAAACTTTTTCTCGCCATCCGTGTAAAGTTGCACTTGGTTATGGGCAAGGACCGGTGCTTGCGCGGTATTCAGAAAAAAGGCGGTTAAAGCCTTGGCCGCTGGCGTGTAATCAGTCGGTGGCAATAACTTATTCCGGGCGTTTTCGTGCTTTTGTAGTGAGACAAATGCTTTTACGCCAGACTCATATTCGTGTTGAATCCGTTGCAATTTTTTCGTTGATAAGCCGCGGCCAGCAAATAAATAAAAACCAAACCCGACGATCGGTAAAAAAATAAGCACTAGCAACCACGCCCAAGTCGTTGAGATATCTCGGACCTCGCGTAGAACCGTGAAGATTGCCCCGAAGGTGTTTAAAACCAAAATAATAAGAATAAGCCAGGTAATCAGCGACATACCGCACCTCCAAGAAGAATAAGTTCATTGTACTCAAGCGAAGCGAGGCTGTCACGTTGGAGGGGCAAATAGGAGGATTTGCGAAATATTTGGGTAGGAGGAAAGAAAATGTTGATATTTGGGGTTTACTTACTTTTAGTCAGTTGGTAGAATGATACTTGTTCTGAAATGCGTCTGCAGGCGCAGAAACCTGCGAGTAAGAATCTTGGCGGCAATGACCAAAACCTGGCCATCACCGCCAAGACTGCTTACACGCCGGTTTCTAACTGCGCCAGCGCACGCTTTAATTTATAAAAAGGTGGTTTTCTCGTGAATCAAGACTTACTGAATCTTTTAAAGCAACGCCGCTCAATTTATGCACTTGGCAAAGATGTTAAACAGAATCCGGATGACTTAGTGGATTTGATTGAAACCGTCATTCAGGAGACGCCGACTGCGTTTAATTCACAAACGACGCGCGCGGTTTTTCTGTTTGGCGAGCAGCATGACAAGCTGTGGGATATTGTCGTCAAGCGGCTGGAGAGTGAAGTGCCGACTGAGCAGGCTTACGAAGCAACCAAGCAGAAAATTGCCAGCTTTAAAGCAGCTTACGGTACCATTATGTATTTCACCGATACTGACGTTGTAAAGCAATTGGAGAATGATTTCCCATTATATGCGGCAAACTTTGCGACTTGGGCAGAACAGGCGCAAGGTTCCGCACAGCTCAACACATGGGTCACCTTGGCGAACAATGGCATCGGCGCGAATCTGCAGCACTATAATCCAATCATTGATGATTTAGTGCGTGAAGCCTTTGATATCCCGACCAACTGGAACTTACGGGCACAAATGCCATTTGGTTCCATTGAAGGTTCAGCAAAAGATAAAGATTACATGGATCGAAAAGATCAGTTTAAAGTTTTGAAATAAGCACCCATCAGCTTAATTTAAAATTGTCGTGATGAGACGACAAGGTTGGGATATTATTCACAACCATTAATAAAGGCAACCGTTTCCGTTTACAAGGAAATGGTTGCCTTTTCTTTTCTCAGAAACAAGCTTTTGTTGAACTTAATGATCACGGCGCCAGTACCGACGAGAGTGGCGTCTGGCAAGAAAAATTGCTTTTTGCCTCGATTGTTCTAGTCATGACGCAATTTTGCCGAAAATTTATATTTTAGTTTCAGATTGGCGCAACCCTTGCTGAGCTAACATATGGGCGCCGCGATTGGCCCGGTCAGGCAGCCAGTTTGGCAATACTAAAGGAAATTGACCGATTAAGGTCAGCAAACGGCCTGCTAGGTCGGGATAGTGCTTAGCGTATTGCTTTTCAATCGCCTGAATCACAAGCTTGGAATCACTGTAGAAGGCGACCGGTGTTGTATTTAAGCCGGCTTGGATCAGCAGTTCAAAACCAGCGATTGCGGCTGCAAACTCGGCTTCATGATTACTCATTGCTGGCAGTGCAGCATGTTTTTGAATTTGATGGGGCAAGCCACTGACCAAGATGCCGATCCCAGCGGGTCCTGGGTTGCCTTTTGTCGCGCCATCTGTGTATAGTTTAAGCATAATTTCTCCTAAGGAAGTGTCAAAGTGCCAGAATACCGAACTCATTATCAACCTGCCTGGATCGATTTTAGCATGTTTTGGAGTATGATCGTGATCGGGATCAGCCTTGCCACGATTGTTCAGTTAGAAAGTACCAAGCCATCGCTGTTAGCCATTGGCATTGCCGTAGTGACAGTGCTTGTTGCGATCATTCAAGTGCTGCTTCATCGTCTTGTTGTCCATGAACAAGGCCTAAAACTGGTTAGTCTTTTTAAGAGTAACACCTTGGAAATGACTTGGCCGGAAATTGAGGGGTTTACGTTTGGCCATTTGACAGTTATTCTTAAAACCAAACGATATGGTCAAGTGACTTTTGTTTTGTTCGGTAAAAAAAGAAAACAAAAAGTAGTGTCGTTGATCCAAAAAGGGCTGAAAGAGTCCGCCAAATAAGGAGTGTGTTGTATGTCTGATATTGAAATTGCACAAGCCAATGAAGCGACGGCAATGTGGCCGATTACGAAAGTTGCAGCTGGTTTAGGTTTATCAGAAGATGATCTTGAACTTTATGGCAAAGCCAAAGCCAAGCTTAGTTTTAGTGCACTTAACGCCTTAAAGGATAAACCTTTTGGCAAACTTGTGCTGGTAACGTCCATCAACCCAACACCAGCTGGCGAAGGTAAGTCGACCATCACCGTTGGCTTAGGGGATGCGCTGCAACAACGTGGTAAGCATCCTGTGATTGCTTTACGCGAACCGTCTTTAGGCCCGGTAATGGGTATGAAAGGCGGTGCGACTGGCGGCGGTTATGCGCAAGTAGTTCCAATGGAAGACATCAACCTGCATTTTACAGGAGATATGCATGCACTTACCACGGCGGTGGATACCCTAGCCGCCTTGATTGACAATCATTTGCAACAAGGCAATACGCTCAATATTGATCCACGGCGGATTTTATGGAAGCGTGCTTTAGATATCAACGATCGCGCTTTGCGTCATGTTACGATCGGTTTGGGCGGTCCCACAAGCGGTGTGCCGCGCGAAGATGGCTTTGATATTACAGTTGCTAGCGAATTAATGGCAGTATTGTGTCTGGCGGAAAACATTGCTGATCTAAAGGCGCGTATCGGCCGAATTGTCATTGGATACACTTATGACCGGCAGCCGGTCACCGTGGCCGATTTGAAAGTCACCGGTGCGATTGCGATGCTATTGCGAGATGCCTTGAAACCTAACTTGGTTCAGACATTAGAACATACCCCGGCATTCATCCACGGTGGTCCATTTGCCAACATTGCGCACGGCTGCAACTCGGTTTTGGCCACGCGTACGGCTTTGCAGCTCGGGGACATCGCGATCACCGAAGCCGGCTTCGGTGCGGATCTCGGCGGTGAAAAGTTTATGGACATCAAAACACCTGTGCTCGGCAAGACGCCTGACGCAGTCGTCATTGTCGCAACCGTGCGTGCCTTGAAGTATAACGGCGGGGTCGCGTTAAAGGACCTGCAAACGGAAAATGTCGAAGCCTTGGCCCAAGGCTTCGGCAATCTCAAACGCCACATCCACAGTATGCAAAGTTACGGTGTGCCAGTTGTAGTTGCGATTAACCGATTCACTAGTGATACCGATGCCGAAATTCAGTTTTTAATTGATGCTTGTGCGAAACTAAACGTTAAAGCCGTCACCGCCACCGTTTGGGCTGACGGCGGACGCGGCGGATTGGCGGTTGCGGATGCTGTTTTGGCGGCACTTGATCAACCGGCGCATTTTACTCGCTTATATGATCCGCAAAGCGATGTCAAAACCAAAATCAAGACGATTGTGCAAAAGATTTATGGCGGAGCTGATGTCGATTATGAAGGCAAAGCAAACAGTGCCTTGCGCACGATCGTTAAAAACGGCTGGCAGGATTTGCCAGTCTGCATGGCTAAAACGCAATATTCGTTAACGGATAACGCCAAAACGTTGGGTGCACCGGAAGGGTTCACGATTCACGTTCGCGACATCATCCCCAAGTTAGGCGCCGGCTTCCTTGTCGTCATGACTGGCTCGGTGCTTACCATGCCCGGCTTGCCAAAAGTGCCCGCAGCCTTGAATATGGATGTTACCGACGATGGCAAGATTTCCGGCCTGTTCTAATTTTGTGTGGTTTTTAATCAGCTCATGCGTAACCGCCATTTTTAAGATGGCGGTTTTTCTTTGACCGCGGTACACTAGAAAACAAACGCTTTTACTCAGGGGGAACTTCTGTGCTTATTTATCTCATCATCGCCGCTGCGCTCGTATTAATTGATTTTCTGATTAAGGCGTGGGTTACTGCTCACATTCCATTAGGCGAAAGCCAACAACTGATTCCAGGCGTGATTGATCTCACGCACATTCGCAATACTGGCGCAGCTTTCTCCATGTTTGAAGGCAAACAATGGTTTTTCTATATCACAACCTTACTCGCATTCGGGGTTGTTGCCATGCTGTGGCGCGACAGTTTGCACAAACCGATCTATCGCCTAGGACTAACCTTGATTACTGCCGGGGCCATCGGTAATTTCATTGACCGCTTGCGGTTTCAATATGTGACGGACATGTTTCACCTTGAGTTTTTGGATCAGTGGCGCTTTAATGCCATTTTCAACTTTGCAGACATGTGCATCACATTTGGGGTTATTTTAGTGCTAATTTTTATCCTGTTCGATCATGATAAGGCGGTGGCGTGATGACTAGCACCTTTACGATCACGACCGAGCAGGGGCGCATCGATAAGGTTATCACGGCGCATGAAACCACTCACACGCGCAGTCAGGTGCAAAAATGGTTGCAAGATGGCTTGGTGACGGTCAATGGGCAGCCAACCAAGGCCAATTACAAAGTTGCTAGCGGCGATGTGATTGCTATCTCAATTCCTGAAGCCAAGCCGCTGGAAGCTATTCCGGAGCCGATCCCGCTCGATATTGTGTATGAAGACGACCAAGTCATTGTCGTCGACAAACCGCAGGGCATGGTGGTACATCCTGCACCTGGTCATCCAGATGGCACACTGGTCAACGGTTTGTTATATCATACTGATTTGCCGGGCATCAACGGTGTCATTCGTCCCGGCATCGTGCATCGCATCGACAAGGACACCAGCGGACTACTGATGGTTGCTAAAACCGAAAAAGCGCAACTAAGTCTTTCCGCACAATTAAAAGCCAAAACATCGATTCGTGAGTATTTAGCACTTGTCCATGGCACGTTCAAAGAAGATGAAGGCACAATTGATGCACCATTGGGTCGTGATCCCCGCGATCGTAAACGTCAAGCTGTCGTGGCAGACGGTCGCCATGCTGTTACCCATTTTCAAGTATTAGAGCGTTTTGAACATTACACGTTCATTAAATGCATTTTAGAGACCGGCCGCACGCATCAAATTCGCGTGCACATGGCATACATTCATCACCCTGTGGCCGGGGATCCACTTTACGGGCCAAAACGCACCCTGCCCGGCAAAGGCCAATTTTTGCACGCGGCTAAACTGGGATTCGTTCATCCGACAACCGGTCAATTGCTCGTCTTCGAAGCACCAGTACCGCCAATTTTTGAAAAAACCTTAGCCGATCTACGTGCAGGCATTGACAAGACCCGCAACGTTCGGTAATCTTAATGCAATCAAACAAGCACCTTTAACTAAGTCCAGTGAGGCTTAGAAGGTCCATTCCGCTGCGGCGGATTATTCAGGCTACGGTCGCCTTCTATCCTAAATTGGATTGAAGGCGACTTTTTTTGTAGAGCGCGAGCAGGTTTCTGCGACTGCGAGCGCGTTTAGGAAATGCCAGCATCGGAGCGTAACACCCGCATCACTGTTCACTTCCAAAGCATCAAAACCGCAATACATATAAGAAAGGGTGGCACATCAATGGCACAGTCAAAACAAGTTGTAGACGAGGTAACCATGAAACGTGCATTAACACGCATTAGCTACGAGATCATCGAGCAAAACAAGGGACTCAACGATCTCGTTTTAGTCGGCATCAAAACCCGCGGGATTTATTTAGCCCATCGGATCGCCAAGCGTCTCGAACAGCTTGAAGGGTTACAGGTTCCGGTTGGCGAATTGGACATTCAGTTTTACCGCGATGACGTCCATAAGATTGATCATGATCATCAGCCAGATGTTGAAGGTGCACAGTTACCGGTTAATATCACCGGCAAACATGTCATTCTGGTCGATGACGTCATCTTCACCGGCCGCACCATTCGCGCTGCTTTAGACGCCTTGATGGACGAAGGCCGGCCTCGCAAGATCAGCTTGGCTGTATTGGTTGATCGCGGACATCGCGAATTACCAATTCGTCCAGATTTTGTCGGTAAAAACATTCCGACCTCATTGGACGAACAAATTCAGGTTCAAGTTTCTGAGCTTGACGGTAAAGACGGGATCAGCATCGAAAGGATGGAGGGCTAAGATGGCATTTCACAACGACGAAGCCGTTTTAGATATCGGCGACAAGCCAAAATTCGGTCAATGGGTTGGCCTTTCTATTCAACATCTGTTTGCGATGTTCGGCTCGACAGTTCTTGTGCCGATCTTAGTTGGACTCGATCCTAGCATTGCCCTTTTTTCAAGTGGGGTTGGGACGTTAATGTATATCCTGATCACGCGCGGCAAAATACCGGCTTATATGGGATCAAGCTTTTCTTTTATCACGATCATGCAGGCCTTGATGAAAGGTGCTGGCTATCCGGCCATCGCTCAAGGCACCATCGCGGTTGGGGTTGTGTATCTCATTGTGGCCTTGATCGTAGCGCGCAGCGGGTCAGCATGGATTGACCGGGCTTTGCCGCCAGTTGTGGTTGGCCCGATTGTGATGGTTATCGGCCTATCCCTTGCCGGCACTGCTGCCACTGATGCAACGATGCGGACCATCAGCGCCACCAAAAGCGTTTATGACTTGCGTTACTTCGCAGTCGCAATGATCACTTTAGCCTCTGTCATTATTTATAATATGTACCTCAAAAAATTCATTAGTCTGTTGCCAATTCTACTAGGCATTATCACTGGCTATCTTGTTGCTTTGCTCTTTGGCATTGTTGATTTGACACCAGTTCAGCAGGCTGCTTGGTTCGACCTGCCTAAGTTTGAAATTCCTTTTATCAGTTATCAGCCGCAAGTTTATTGGGGCGCGATTCTCTCCATGGCACCAATTGCTTTTGTCACTATGACCGAGCATATGGGGCACATCATGGTGCTCAACAAGCTGACTAAACGTGACTTCTTCAAAGATCCTGGTTTAAACCACACCCTAGCCGGTGACGGTACCGCATCCATTATCGCCGGTCTGGTTGGCGGCCCACCTGTCACCAGTTATGGTGAAAACATTGGAGTTTTGGCGATGACCAAGGTCCATAGTATCTATGTGCTAGGCGGTGCCGGGTTCTTCGCCATCTTGTTTGCCTTCATCGGTAAGCTTAGCGCCTTGATCCGTAGCATTCCCAGTCCAGTTATTGGCGGGATCAGCTTTCTGTTGTTTGGGGTGATCGCATCCAACGGCCTGCGCGTCTTAATTGACAACAAAGTCAACTTTGATCAGAAGCGCAACTTGATGATTGCTTCAACCATTCTCGTGATCGGCATCGGCAATGCCAGCCTACAGTTCTCCGGGTATCAATTCTCAGGACTGGCCCTGGCAACTGTGATCGGGATCTTCCTGAACTTTGTCTTACCTGAACACGCCGCTAATGAAGAAGAGGCAGAAAAAAATGACCTTATCTAATTTCACAGATACATCCTTTCAAGATTTTGTTTCCGCTGAACAAGTTGATGACAAAAGCGCCATGGCTTTGATCAATCGCGCCGAAGATTTTAAAGCTGGTCAAACCGTCCATTTTCCAGAGCCGATATACGCAGCTAACTTATTTTTTGAAAATAGCACGCGCACCCACACTAGTTTCGAGATGGCTGAACGCAAATTAGGTCTGACTGTCATCCCATTTGATCCGGCACATAGTTCGGTTTCAAAAGGGGAAACCCTTGAAGACACCATTAAAACGATTGGGGCGATCGGAGTCAACATTGCGGTGATGCGACATGCACAAGATGGCTACTATAACGATCTTTTAGGTGCATGGCCAACGACAGCGATTGTCAATGCTGGTGACGGTGCCGGCCAGCATCCTTCCCAGATGATGCTGGATCTGATGACGATTCACGAAGAATTCGGTCATTTTGACGGCTTGAGTATCGGGATTGTTGGCGATTTGAGTCACAGCCGGGTTGCGCGCAGTGATATGCAGATGCTGCATAAACTCGGAGCCACGTTGCACTTTGCCGGTCCAGAGCAATGGTACGATTCTAGTTTCGATCAATATGGTGATTTCATCACCGTGCCTGAATTGGTCAAGCAGGTGGATGTCTTGATGCTGCTGCGCGTTCAGTTGGAACGCTTCAACGCCGACCACCGTCAGGCTTTCTCAAAAGAAACCTACCATGCAAAGTACGGCATCACCGATGATCTTGCTAAGACAATGAAACCTGGCGCGATTTTCATGCATCCGGCGCCAGTCAACCGCGATGTTGAGTTAGCCAGTGATCTGGTTGATGGCCCGCAGTCACGCATTTTCACTCAGATGCAAAACGGCGTCTTCATGCGGATGGCCATGCTTGAGGCCGTCATTAATGCCCGTCATTTTGGAGAGGAGTAACCCATGCTCATCAAACACGCCCATATTGTCAGCGATACTGAATACACGGCTGACATCCAAATTACCGATCACATCATCTCGGCGATTGGTCAATCGCTGGCGCCGCGCGATCACGAACAGGTGATTGATGCAACTGGTGCCATCGTCATGCCGGGATTAATTGATGTCCATGTGCATTTTCGCGAACCCGGCTTCACTGCTAAAGAGACGATCAAAACTGGCGCTGCGGCGGCTGCTCACGGCGGTTTCACAACTGTTGTCGCCATGAGCAATCTCAAACCGGTACCAGACACTGTCGAAACCTTAAAACCACTGCTTGAGAAAAATCAAACTGATGCGAAGATCACGGTTTTGCAGTTTGCACCGATTACGCATGACCTGCATTCTGATCAGGTCGTTGATATGGCAGCCTTACAAGCTGCTGGAGCGCTGGGTTTTTCCAACGACGGGGTCGGGGTTCAGGATGCCGACACCATGTTTCAAGCCATGCAACAGGCTGCTAAGTTGCATGCGCCCATCGTTGCCCACATTGAAGATGCGAGCCTGATGCATGGCGGGGTGATCAATGCCGGCCCAGTTGCCAAGAAACTTAATTTACCGGGGATCATCAATCAAACCGAAAGCAGTCAGTTAGCGCGCGACCTTGAACTTGCCGCTGCAACCGGCGTGCATTACCATGCTTGCCATGTGTCGACTCGGCAAAGCGTTGACCTAATCCGCGAAGCTAAAAAACGCGGGGTAAACGTCACCGCTGAAGTCTCACCGCATCACCTGCTATTGGATGAGAATAACATTCCGGGCGACAATCCAATGTTTAAAATGAATCCGCCGTTGCGCTCACGTGCCGACCACTTAGCCTTACTTGAAGGCTTGCAAGACGGTACGCTTGATATGATTGCGACTGACCATGCACCACATACGGCTGCTGAAAAAACCGGTTCCTTCAAAACAGCGGCATTTGGCATTGTTGGGTCAGAAACGGCCTTTTCAACGCTCTATACCAAGCTGGTTAAATCAAAGATGTTCACGCTAAAACAGCTGATCGCACGCATGAGCACGATTCCGGCTGAGAAATTTGATCTGCCAGGCGGCCATATCACAGTCGGTGGACCTGCCGATTTAACCATTATGGATCTCGATACGCCTTACACCATTGACCCAGCCGACTGGTTCTCCAAAGGCAAAAATTCACCTTTTATTGGCGATAAAGTCAACGGTCAAACACTGTACACAATCAGTCAGGGGCAAATTGCTTACGCAAGAGCGTGAACCAGCTTGGGCTTCTAGCTGGCAAGCACGTTTAAAAAAGCGTCAGCCAGCCCTTAAGAAAGTATGAACAAACGCGATTAGCATCAGGCAAACGGGTTTAAGCAAAGCGCTCACCAGATCGGCTTCTGATCTAGTGAACGCCTTTAGAGGAGGACAAGCATGAAGCGCTATTTAATTCTTGAAGACGGCAGCGTTTTCCCTGGCGTCGGTTTCGGTGCGGAAACTGTCACAACGGGCGAAATCGTTTTTAACACCGGGATGAGTGGTTATCAGGAAACGATCACCGATCAAAGTTACAACGGCCAAATCATTACCTTCACCCAGCCACTGATAGGCAACGTCGGGATCAATCGTGACGATTATGAAAGTATCGATCCAACCGCAAAGGGGATTGTGGTCCGCGATGTTGCCCGAGTGACCGGCAATTGGCGCAGTCAAATGACCTTAGATGAATTTCTGAAACGCAAACACATTCCTGGCATCAGTGGCGTTGATACCCGCGCCTTAACTAAGAAGATTCGTGAAGTTGGGGCAATGAAGGCTAGTATTGTCGACGCAGCCGATGAGCACGCATTCGATCAATTGAAAGCCCTCGTGTTACCTAAAAATCAAGTCCAGCAAGTTTCTACCCAACAGGCTTACCCAGCTCCTGGCACAGGCCGCAACGTGGTCGTCATTGATTTCGGACTCAAACATAGTATCTTACGCGAACTTGCCAAACGGCAGTGCAATGTTACCGTGCTGCCTGCCACCACCACCGCCTCAACAATCCTCGAATTAGCGCCAGATGGGGTGATGCTCACCAATGGCCCTGGCGATCCAAAAGACGTTCCTGAAGCACTGGACATGATTCGTGGCGTGGAAGGCAAAATTCCGCTGTTCGGTATCTGCTTAGGGCATCAACTATTCGCACTCGCCAATGGCGCCAACACTTTTAAAATGAAGTATGGCCATCGCGGTTTCAATCATCCGGTTCGTGAAATTGCCACCGGCCGAATTGATTTTACCAGTCAAAACCACGGCTATGCGGTTGATCCTGACAGCATTGATCCAGATACTTTGTTGATCACCCACGTGGAAATCAACGACGGTACAGTAGAAGGTTTGCGGCACCGATTGTATCCGGCCTTTACTGTCCAGTTCCATCCAGATGCCGCTCCTGGCCCACACGATGCCGATCATCTTTTTGATGAGTTCATGGAAATGATGGATGCATTCTCAAATCGCACGCAGAAAGGATAATCATGCCAAAACGTCAAGATATTCATAAAATCTTAGTGATCGGCTCCGGTCCAATTATTATCGGTCAGGCCGCGGAATTTGATTACTCTGGTACGCAAGCCTGCCTTGCTTTACGCGAAGAAGGTTATGAAGTGGTTTTGGTCAATTCCAATCCAGCAACCATCATGACCGACACGGAAATTGCCGATCGCGTCTATATTGAACCCTTAACCGTCGAATTTGTGAGCCAGATTCTACGTAAAGAGTTACCTGATGCGATTTTACCAACCATCGGCGGCCAAATCGGCTTGAATTTGGCGATGAAACTTAGCAATACTGGCATTTTGGATGAATTGGGCATTGAATTGCTGGGCACTAAGCTGACGGCCATTGATCAAGCCGAAGATCGTGAATTGTTCAAAAACCTGATGCAAAAATTGCATGAACCGGTGCCAGAATCAGCCATCGCTAATAACATTGAAGAAGCACAACAATTTGCCGATAAAATCGGGTTTCCGGTTATCATTCGACCGGCCTTCACCATGGGCGGCACCGGCGGCGGGATTGCGAACAACGAAAAAGAATTGGCAGAAATTGCGGAAAACGGCCTCAACCTAAGCCCCGTGACGCAGGTGTTGGTTGAACGCTCCATTGCCGGCTACAAAGAAGTCGAGTTTGAAGTTATGCGCGATGCAGCGGATTCTGCAATTGTCGTCTGCAACATGGAAAACTTTGATCCTGTCGGTGTCCACACCGGAGATTCGATGGTCTTTGCGCCAACCCAAACGTTGACCGATAAAGAAGTCCAGATGTTGCGCGATGCTGCTTTGAAAATCATTCGCGCGTTGAAGATCGAAGGCGGCTGCAACGTCCAATTTGCCTTGGATCGTAACAGCTTCAAGTACTACGTCATCGAAGTCAATCCGCGGGTGTCGCGCTCCAGTGCACTGGCTTCCAAAGCTACTGGTTATCCAATTGCGAAAATGGCTGCCAAGATCGCAGTTGGCCTGCACTTAGACGAAATCAAAAATCCGGTCACGAAAAAAACTTGGGCCGAATTCGAACCGGCTTTAGACTATGTTGTCACCAAATTGCCACGCTTTCCGTTTGATAAGTTTGAAAACGGTGACCGCACATTAGGCACCCAAATGAAGGCCACTGGCGAAGTCATGGCAATTGGCCGAACGCTTGAAGAAAGTCTGCTAAAAGCGGTGCGCTCATTAGAAGTTGGACTAATTCATCCAGAACGGCCAGCTTTTGCCAAGTTGAGCGACGATGAACTGAGCAAACAGATCATTCAAGCCAACGATGAACGACTTTTCTATCTCGCTGAAGCTTTCCGTCGCGACTACACCATTGAAGAAGTCGCCGAGTTATCGAAAATGAACCCATTCTTCCTCGACAAGATCAAACATATTGTGGAATTAGAGCGGGAACTGGCGGCACATAAAGCTGATCTGGGGTTGCTCGCCGAAGTAAAGCGGTACGGTTTTGCCGACGAAGAGATTGCCAAACTCTGGGGCCTGCACGCTGACCAAGTGCGACAGATGCGCAAGGAACAAAAGATACTACCAGTTTACAAAATGGTCGATACCTGCGCCGGTGAATTTGCCAGCGACACGCCGTATTACTACAGCACCTATGAAAGTAGCACCGAAAGCGTTAAAAGCGACAAGCCGAGTGTGCTCGTGATTGGCTCAGGTCCGATTCGGATTGGTCAAGGGGTGGAGTTCGATTACGCCACTGTGCACAGTGTTAAGGCCATTCAAAAAGCCGGCTATGAAGCGATTATCATGAATAGTAATCCGGAAACGGTGTCGACTGACTTTTCGATTGCTGACAAGTTGTACTTTGAACCATTAACCCTTGAAGATGTCCTCAACGTCATTGATCTGGAACAGCCAGAAGGGGTCATCGTCCAATTTGGCGGGCAGACCGCCATCAACTTGGCTGAACCGTTGGCAAACCGTGGCATTAAGATTCTTGGCACTTCAGTTGAAGACCTTAATCGGGCCGAGGATCGTGACTTGTTCGATCAGGTGATTAAATCACTTAAGTTACCACAACCAGAAGGCGGTACCGCCACGGATAAGGCCGGTGCGTTAGCGGTCGCTGATAAGATTGGTTATCCGGTTTTGGTTCGGCCTAGCTACGTGTTAGGCGGACGGGCGATGGAAATTGTTCACGACGCAACTGAACTTGACAATTATATTGATCGGGCGGTGTCCGTTTCACATGATCATCCTGTGCTGATTGACCACTATCTAGTCGGTAAGGAATGCGAAGTGGATTGCATCTCTGATGGTGACACCGTTGTTTTGCCAGGGATCATGGAGCATATCGAACGCGCTGGCATTCATAGCGGCGATTCGATGGCTGTTTATCCGCCGCAGACCTTTAGTCAAGACATTATCGATCAAATCACCGATGCCACGATTAAATTGTCGCGGACACTAAACTGCATTGGCTTGATGAACGTTCAATTCATCATTCACGATGGTAAAGCCTACGTCATCGAAGTCAATCCGCGCGCCAGTCGAACCGTGCCGTTTTTGAGTAAAGTGACCAACATCAAACTGGCACAAGTCGCAACATTGGCAATTCTTGGTTTAAGTTTGAAGGAACAAGGTTTTGAAACAGGCTTGTTGCCGAATCAGCCAGGTATTCACGTCAAATCACCGGTGTTTAGTTTTTCGAAGTTGAATCACGTTGATAGTCTGCTTGGGCCGGAAATGAAATCGACCGGTGAAGTCATGGGCAGCGACACCACCCTTGCGAAGGCGTTGTACAAAGCTTTTGAAGCGGCTGGCATGCACTTGCCACAATTTGGCCGGGCATTGATCACGGTTAAAGACGCTGACAAGGCTGAAGCAACGGCACTAGCAAAACGATTCCGCGAAGTTGGTTATCAACTAGTGGCAACAAGCGGCACTGCTAAGGCCTTTGAGAAAGCCGGTATCACAGTGTCAACGATTGAAAAACTTGATAGTGGCCAGGAGACGATTCTTGAAGACATTGCCAATCGGAAAATTCAATTAGTGATTAACACTATGAGTGCAGATAAGAAGGTTTCAAGTGACGGTTTCCGAATTAGAGAAGCTGCCATCGAACATGGCGTGCCATTGATGACCAGTCTAGACACAGCTGGAGCCATTTTGAAAGTTCTAGAATTACAAGCATTTTCAATATCGCCAATTAAAAGTTGAGCGCCTTGCCATACAAAGTGATTTTTACAACACTATCTAGGTATGATCACCATCAAAATGCTCGTTGCGTTATTAACGCTGTTATTTCAGCTTTTATAGCATGACGGGCACGCTTTAACGCACTTGCAGTCGCAGCAGCCTACACATAAGGAGGTACCACATGGCCATTCAATTGCCGGGTTTCACGATGAAAAATCCGTTAATGCCCGCGAGTGGGACGTTTGGCTTTGGCGAAGGTTACGCCAAAGAGTATGATCTCAATTTGCTAGGGGCGTTAGTCACAAAATCGACGACACTCGCACCGCGCATCGGCAATCAAGGGACTATTTTTGCCGACGGCCCTGACAGTACTTTGAATGCAGTAGGTCTAAAAAATCCCGGTTCTGATGTCGTGCTGCACGAAAAGCTGCCGTGGTTGGCCACGCAGTATCCTGACTTGCCGATTATCGCTAGTATTGCTGGGGTGGATGTTGCCGAATACGCAGCAGTGGCGAAAAAATTGAGTGCTGCTCCTAATGTTAAGGCACTAGAAGTCAACATCTCCTGTCCGAATGTCAAGCAAGGCGGGATGGCGTTTGGAACAGACCCAGAAGTCGCTGCGGCCGTGACGCGTGCGGTTAAAGCCGCGAGCTCGGTGCCGATTTTCGTTAAGCTGACGCCGAATGTGACTGATATCACTGCCATTGCTGAAGCAGTCGAACAAGCGGGGGCCGATGGTCTTTCACTGATCAATACGTTTGTCGGCATGCGGCTGGATATTGCCACTGGCAAACCGCTTCTCGACAATGTGACTGGCGGCGTTTCAGGTCCTGCTGTGCTGCCAATGGCACTCCACATGGTTTATCAAGTGGCTCATGCCGTTCGCGTCCCGTTGATTGGAATGGGTGGGATCAGCTCTGGCCATGATGCAGCAGAAATGTTGGCGGCCGGCGCCACGGCACTTGCAGTTGGTTCAGCCAATTATTATCAAAAGCGAGCCATTCCGAAGATCGCGGCTGAATTGGCAGCCATACAGGAAGGACAGACAGTTTAATGACGCCTATTATCGCACTGGATTTTAAAGATAAGACCACAACTCTTGATTTTTTAAGCCAATTTCCAAAAGAAGAACATTTGTTCGTTAAAGTTGGCATGGAACTTTTCTATGCTGAAGGCCCAGCGATTATCACCGAGATTCAACAAGCCCGACCGGTGTCGATTTTTCTCGATTTAAAACTTCACGACATCCCTAACACCGTGGAAAAAGCGGCGTGGCAGTTGGGTAAACTAGGTGTGGCGATGACCACTGTCCACGCAGCAGGCGGGAAAGACATGATGATCGCAGCCAAACGCGGGCTATTGGCTGGCGCAAAGGCAGCTGGTCATCCAGCACCAAAAATGCTTGCGATCACGCAGCTAACTTCTACAGATCAGACGATGCTGACAAATCAGCTTTCGATTGAGATTCCGATCAGTCAAGCGGTTCAGCATCTTGCAGCCATCGCGCAGGCAAGTGATGCCGATGGCGTGGTGGCAAGTGCTTTGGAAACACCACTCATTCGAAGTGTGACGCGACCTGATTTTCTGGTAGTCACCCCGGGAATTCGACCGCATGGTGCGGCAGTCGGCGACCAAAAACGAGTCGTGACCCCGGGCAGAGCCAAGCGTTTAGGCAGTTCAGCGATTGTTGTTGGCCGGCCGATTACGCAGGCTGATGATCCGGTGGCGGCTTATCAATCAATTAAGGAAGCGTGGGAAACAGCACATGACTAAATTAGAAACACAAATTGCCAGCGACTTACTCCGTATTCAGGCCGTCACCTTGCGTCCTGATGCACCGTTCACTTGGGCCAGCGGCATGAAAAGTCCAATTTATACCGATAATCGCTTGACCATTGGCTACCCAGACGTTCGCAGTAAAATTGCAGCTGGTTTGGCGCAGCAAATTGTGGCTCACTATCCTGATGTTACCGCGATTGGCGGCGTGGCTACTGCTGGGATTCCACATGCGGCTTTGGTAGCAAACTTGTTGAACCTACCGCTGGTTTACATTCGCAGTAAGCCTAAGGATCACGGTCAAGGGCGGCAAATCGAAGGACATCTGCCAGCCGATGCTAAGCTGGTGGTCATCGATGATTTGCTCTCAACTGGCGGATCAGTCTTAGGCGCGGTTGCAGCCGCTCAAAAAGATGGTGCTACAGTTTTAGGCGTCGCTGCAATCTTTAGTTATCAACTAGCCGCGGTCAAAACTAATTTTGCCGATGCTGGCTTACCGTTCTTCACATTGACAAACTATACGGCTTTGATCCAAACAGCCGAGGCACAAGGCGCCATCACTAGTACGCAACTCGCTTCACTGCATCAATGGCGAGAAGATCCGGTCAAGTGGGGCGCACAGTTTCAATAAGCCGCCCCAATTGAGTCCCATGTTCAAATCGAAAAAGCCAAGCACGGTTACTTCAAAAAATATTTTGAAGTAACCGTGCTTTTTTGTCCTTGCCGATGACGTGAAGCTGCATTCGTTAATTTATGGGAACCAAGTCGCATTGGTGAGCAATCTAAGCAAGCCATGAGGAAATGAGAATTTCAGAATATGATCGTTGATTCACATAGTGGCAAATAAAAAAATTATTTTGACTGATATTGGATTAATTAAGCAGTAAAATCCATTTTAAACTGATTTATTAGAAAATGATTTGATTGCATTTATATGCACAATGCGTTGAATTCAGGTTTCATCAAAATAGCTTCATGAGAATTCAGGAAAATCGAGCCGCGTTTTCTTGCTGTATCGATACCAACTGTTATACTACAGATAGGGGCAATTAAAGCTTATATACTTAGTTTCATTAATTTATGAGTAAAATTTATGGAAAATAGACGTCATCCAGTTAATTGTTATACAACAGTTGTTCACAATTTAAATGGCCACTGGCAAGATACCGTTTATCAACTTTGGAGGTGAAAGGATGATCACAGTTGCTATTCCAATGGGTTCGCAACCAGACATACTAACCCTTGTAACTCGTGCTCGCAGTGAGCTCGCTTCGACCTTGGCGGACAAACTGCAATTTGTTGTGTTTGATAGCGGTTCGAACGTTGACCAAGCAGACACTTGGACGTTTCATCAGGCGCGCGATGAAGCGGACGCGGTGACGCAAGCGGTTGGTTTAGTCGCTCAAGGTAAGGCCGATATTTTACTAAAAGGCATTGTGCAAACGCATACATTACTGAAAGAACTGCTTCGTCCTGACTATCAACTGCGGCTTCAGAAAGTTTTGTCTCATGTTGCGATTATTCATCTGCCACAACTAAACCGGCCGCTTCTTTTGAGCGATGCTGGTATGAATATTGATCCCGACGAAGACAGGCTGGCCGCCATTGTTGAAAATGCAGTAGGCGTTGCGCATCAAATTGGTTTGCCAAAGCCAAAAGTTGCGCTACTCAGTGCAGCCGAGAACTTTAATCCGAAAATGCCTTCCTCAGTTTTGGCGCAGGCGGTCGCAAAACAGTTTGAAACGCGCTCAGATGCCGTGATTGCCGGCCCAATCTCGCTTGATCTGGCATTATCACCAGCATCTGTGGCGCATAAACATTATGAAGGCGTGATTCAAGGTGATGCCGATGTGTTAATTGTCCCAACCATTGATGTTGGCAATGTTTTATATAAGGCGTTGATGCTATTCACGGATGCTCGCTCAGGCGGCACGATTGTGGGGGCCAAAGTGCCGATAGTTTTAACTTCGCGCAGTGATTCCGTTGATAGTAAACTAACGGCGCTGGCATTCGCGATTGCACAACTGAAAGGCGGTGCCTCATGACCATGCATCCAAAACGCGATGTTGTCATCGTGATTAATCCTGGCTCAACTTCGTCCAAAATCGCCTTATTTAAGGCTGGTAAAATGGTCGCCGAACGCACACTTAACCACTCCTTAGCCGAGCTAAGTCAATTTGATTCCGTTATTGCACAAAAAGATTTTCGGATGCAAGCCATTCAAGAATTTTTAGCCGATCAGGACTTTTCAGCAAGCGAAGTGCTGGCAGTCGCTGGACGCGGAGGATTGTTAAAACCAATTCCGGGCGGTACGTATGCTGTCAATGAGGCGATGCTGGATGATTTAACCGCAGCCAAACGCAACGAACATGCAAGTAACCTCGGTGCAGGACTAGCACAGCAAGTCGCTGATCAATATGGCGTCAAGGCATATGTGGTGGATCCACCCGTGGTAGATGAATTGCAACCGCTCGCTCGTATCAGTGGTTTAAAAGGAATCGAGCGACACAGTGCGGCCCATGTTTTAAATCAAAAAGCCATGGCCCGCCAAGTTTTGGCTACTATGGGCAAGACCTATGCCACAAGCCGTGTGATCGTCGCGCACATCGGCGGGGGTCTCAGCATCCATGCACATGAAAACGGCCGCATGATTGACGGCAATAACGGCATTGATGGTGAAGGACCGTACTCACCCGAACGAGCTGGCTCACTGCCACTAGTTGATTTTGTTGCCAAAGTGTTAGCTGAGCGGCTGACGCTAGACCAAGTCAAAAAATTATTGGCTAGTCAAAGTGGTTTGCGCTCATACCTAAACGATATCAGTATCAAAAACATTGTCACTCGGATTGCTGAGGGTGACGAAACCGCTAAGTTCTACTTAGATGGCATGATCTATCAGATTAAAAAACAGATCGCCGAAATGGCGGGCGTTTTAAATGGTCAGGTTGATGTGATTATTTTGACTGGCGGCGCTGCTTATGCCACTGCTGTGACAGTCCCGCTGCAACATGATTTAGCCTGGATTGCACCGGTGGTAGTGCGACCAGGAGAAATGGAAATGCAGGCACTCTATGAGGGGGTGATGCGCGTTTTGAATCATGAAGAACCCGTCCGCGTTTATCAATCAGACGCGTCAACAATCAAAGGGGGAACTGGCAGATGACAATGAACACAGATCTGGTGGTCCTGGGTGGCGGACCCGGCGGTTATGTTGCCGCCATTCGGGCCGCACAGTTAGGCATGCAGGTCGTTTTGGTAGAAAAGGCAAAAGTCGGCGGCATTTGTTTGCACAAAGGCTGCATCCCTACCAAATCACTGTTGCATAGCGGTGAAACACTGCGACTGATGCAATCAGCTGCGACATTTGGCGGGATCATCGAAGGCAAAGTCGGCATTGATTTTGCTAAGATTCAAGCGCGTAAAGCAACTGTTGTGGACCAGCTTTACCGCGGGGTTCAAGGATTGATGAAGAAAAATAAGATCACCGTTCTTAACGGAACTGGCGCGGTTTTAGGCCCATCGATTTTCTCACCGGTATCTGGAACTGTCTCGGTAACCTTCGATGACAAAAGCAAAGAAGACGTGATGATCGTACCTAAACACGTCATCATCGCAACTGGCTCTAGTCCAAAGACTTTGCCGAGTCTGCCAATTGACGAAAAGATGATTTTGACCTCCAACGGCATGCTCGAACTCACGGCTTTACCGAAGAAAGTCGCAATCATCGGAGGCGGTGTCATCGGCGTCGAATGGGCTTCTCTGCTTAATGACTTTGGGGTGGATGTCACCATCGTTGAATTTTTGGATCAATTGGTGATCAACGAAAGTCAATCGATTGCCCGTGAATTACAGAAACAACTCGAAAACCGCGGCATTCACATCCAACTCGGCGCCAAAGTGGAACAGGCAACGATCAAAAATAAGCAGGTGGCACTGACCATCGCTGAACAAACCGATCCCTTAATCGTTGACAAAGTCATGGTTGCGATTGGCCGCCAGCCAAATGTTGAAGGCATTGGACTACAAAATACCTCGATTAAGTATTCGGCAAAGGGCATCACCCACAATGCGTTTTATCAAACAACGGAAGATCACATTTATGCGATTGGCGATGTCATCGATACCCTCCAGTTGGCGCATGTGGCGATGAAAGAAGGCATCATCGCGGTGGAACACATGGCCGGTCTACCAGTTGCACCGCTTAATTACAATGATGTACCGCGTTGTACGTACACCGATCCAGAAATTGCCAGTGTCGGCTATACCTCATCCAATTATCCGCAAGATCGCGACGTGAAAATTGGCCGGTTCAACTTTAATGCCAATGCTAAAGCGATCATTTTGGGCGATACAGCCGGTTTTGTCGAAGTGCTGCGAGATGTGGTAACCGATGACATTATCGGCGTCAGCATCATTGGTGCCCACGCCACCGACATGATTGCCGAAATGAGTGACGCGATGTACCTCGATGCTTCTGCTACAGAGATTGGTGATGCCGTTCATCCGCATCCATCACTATCGGAAGCCATTCAAGAAGCAACTTTAGATACCCACAAGATAGCCATTCACAAATAAGAAAGCGAGTGAGTCTGATGCAAAAAATGAAAACGACAGGGAAACTGGAAACGACAGGATTGAGTCGCGAGACCATTCTTGACGTCTATAAGGCCGTCATGCGTGGCCGCCGCGTCGATGAACGTTTATGGCAACTGACCCGAATTGGTAAATTCTCGTTTAACATTTCCGGACAAGGTGCTGAAGTCGGGCAAGCTGCTATGGCGCTGGCGTTTGATTATGACAAAGATTATTTTCTGCCTTACTACCGGGATCTCACCGCAGTGCTCATGTGGGGGATGACGACAAAAGATATTATGCTGGCCGGTTTTGGGAAAGAAGCCGATCCAGCTTCACATGGTCGTCAAATGCCAAGTCATTACGGCAGCAAGGCGCATAACATTGTGAGTCACTCCTCGCCAGTCAGCACCCAGTATCCAATTTCCGCGGGGATTGCCTATGGTGCTCAGATGCGTGGTGAAGACTATGTCACCGTGGTTACCACTGGGGATGGCTCCTTTAGTCAAGGTGAATGTGCAGAAGCCATGAACATCGCAGGCGTGCACAAGATGCCAGTAGTCTTCGTCGTTGAAAATAATGGATACGCTATTTCGGTGCCAGACAAAGAACAATATGCCGTTGAAAAGTTAGCTGATCGCGGCCCGGCATTCGGTTTTAAGGGGATACGAGTCAACGGCAGCGACTTTGCTGAAACCTATCTGGCTTTCAAGCAAGCAGTGACGGATGCGCGTCAAGGCAACGGTCCGACCTTGATTGAGATCATGGTTGAACGACTCACCAGTCATTCTTCCGACGATGATCAGCGGGTATACCGTAGTGCCGAAGAACTTGCCGAAATCAAAGAAAACGATCCGGTGAAACTTTTCCAACAACAATTAATCGACGAAGGGTACCTGAACGAAGCCGACATTGATCGCATTGAAAAGGAACTTGAAACCGAGATTAACCAAGCAACCGATGAGGCAGAAGCCATGCCTGATCCAGATCCAGCCAAGATCACCGACCAGTTGTACGCAGAATAGGAGAGCGCGAACTGCCACGGGTAGAAACCGGAGTACAAGTGTCCTTGGACGTGGATGGTCGCACTTTGACCATTGCGACCAAGATACTTACACGCAGGTTTCTGGGCTGGTGAACGCGTTTAAAGGAGGATGAAGAACCATGGCTGAATTAACTTATTTAGAGGCGATCCAACAAGGTATTGACGAAGAAATGGCGAAAGATGAAAACGTCCTTATTTTCGGGGAAGATGTCGGCGGTGACAAAGGCGGGGTCTTTGGCGTCACGAAAGGCTTGGCTGCCAAGTATGGCGATAAGCGGGTTTTCAACACACCTTTAACGGAAATTGCTATTGGTGGTATGGGTGTTGGCCTTGGACTAGTTGGCTTCCGGCCAATCGCCGAATTCCAATTTGCTGATTATATTTTACCAGCTGTCAACCAGCTCAATTCCGAAGCGGCCCGCATGCGGTACCGCAGCAAAGGCGACTGGACCGTGCCGGCAGTTTTCCGCGCTCCATATGGCGGCGGCGTGCGCGGCGGCTTTTATCACTCACAATCAACGGAAAAGATCTTTGCTGGGCAACCAGGTTTGCGGGTCGTCACCCCGTCAAATCCATACGACGCAAAAGGCATGATTAAAACCGCGATTCGTAGTGACGATCCGGTGATTTTCTATGAACACAAGCGTCTATATCGCTTGCTAAAAGCGGAAGTGCCGGAAACGGATTACACCGTGCCAATTGACAAGGCTAATGTGATTCGCGAAGGTGACGACTTGACCGTGATTGCATATGGGGCGGTGCTCCAACATGCCTTAACTGCTGCGGAGAAGCTGGCCGGTGAAGGCGTCAGTGCAGAAGTCGTTGATGTCCGCTCACTTTATCCACTTGATCGGGAAACCTTAGTCGCAGCAGCAAAGAAAACCGGTAAAGTTTTATTAATCACCGAGGATAACAAGGAAAGTACCATCATGAGTGAAGTTGCAGCCATGATTGCCGAGGATGCCCTTTTCGATCTCGATGCACCAATCAGACGGTTAGCAGGACCTGATGTGCCGGCAATGCCATATGCTGTTGGGCTGGAACGAGCATTCTTAGTTAACGAAGAACAAGTTTACAACGAAATGAAAGCGCTCGCAGCATATTGATGAAGGGGGAAAATAGCATGGCGATCGAACAAATCTTACTGCCCGGTTTAGGCGAGAGTGTTCACGAAGCGTCCATCATTAATTGGCTGGTCAAACCAGGCGATCATGTCAAAAAATACGATCCCTTAGCTGAAACCGTATCAGATAAAGTGACGACCGAAATTCCATCGAACTTTGCTGGCGTCATTAAAGCCTATCTCGTTGACCTTGATAAAGAGGTTCCAATCGGTACACCGATCATGAGCATCGAAGTTGAAGGCGCAGCAAGTGCACCTGAACCAGCTGCCGCCACCAGTTCACCGGCTGCACAACCGGCATCGCCACCAGCACCAGTACCAATTCCGGCAGCGCCAAGCAAACCTAGTGCCACTGGCGGCAAGCGTTTTTCACCAGCAGTGTTGGCTTTAGCTGAAGAAAAAGGCATCGATCTTAATGATGTCATCGGCACCGGTAACAATGGCCGAATCACCCGCAAGGATGTGCTCAATTACACGCCTAGCGCCAGCGCGCCAACCTCAGTGCCTGAGCCTTCAGCTCCGGCTCAAGCAACCACCCAAGCGCCAACCGCACCGCCCGCATCAGCAATACCGGAAGCACCAAAGCCAGCACCTGAAACGATCAACTTTGAACCTGGCATTCATGATCAAATTGTCCCGGCTGATGGTATTCGTAAAACAATTGCTCGTCACATGGTGCAAAGTGCCACCGAAATTCCGCATGCTTGGATGCTAGTGGAAGCAGATGTGACGAACATGGTTAAACTGCGTAACCGCATGAAGGACAACTTTAAACAGCAGGAAGGCATTTCCTTATCTTACTTCCCATTCTTCATTAAAGCCGTCGTTCAAGCCTTGAAGAAACATCCGAAGATCAACACTAGCTGGCAAGACGGGAATATTGTTTATCATCAGGATTTCAATATCTCAATTGCCGTTGCAACCGATGATTATCTTTATGTACCCGTGATTAAACATGCCGACCAGCTGTCCATCACCGGGATTGCCAAAGAAATCAACCGTCTAGCGCAACTCACACGCGCTGGAAAACTGACGTCGGCTGATATGGCAGATGGCACCTTCACCGTGAACAATACTGGATCGTTTGGATCAGTTGCCTCCATGGGAATTATTAATTATCCGCAGGCAGCGATTATGCAAGTCGAAAGCATCAACAAGAAACTGGTCGTCACCGATGACGGCATTAAGATCGCTGACATGGTCAATCTGTGTCTGTCGCTGGATCACCGTATTCTCGACGGCCTGCAAGCCGGACGATTTATGAACGATGTCAAATTGAACTTAAGTCAATACAACATCGAGTCGGATCTTTACTAAAACACAGTACGACATGTTTGCGTTGAGAACATTGAATTTCCACGGATTTTCAAAACAGCTGTAGAGATGTGCCATGACAGGAGGAAAAAGATCATGAAAATTACAATTGCTGGTGTCGGGGCCATGGGTGGCCGCTATGCATTGATGCTCAGTCGCGCAGGCAACGATGTCGACGGTATTGACGGCTGGGCTGACAATGTGAATGCCATCAATGAGCATGGCCTGCAGGCTAACTTCGATGGCGAACAAGTTGTTGCTAAGATCAAAGCCTATGAACAAACCAAAATTGATCCAAGTGCAGTGGCTGATCTCGTCATCCTCTTCCCGAAATCCATGCAACTAGACGGTATGATGCAGTCATTAAAGCCGGTGATCACTGACCATACTAAAATTCTGTGTTTAATGAATGGTATCGGTCATGAAGAAATCATCGAAAAATATGTCACACGCGACAATATTTTTATTGGTAATACGATGTGGACCGCCGGAATGGAAGGACCAGGCAAATTAAAGCTATTCGGCAGCGGTTCAGTCGCCTTGCGCAACGTCGAAGACGGCGAAGCAGCAACCGCAGCTGCAAAAAAGATCGTGAAATTGTTATCAGACGCTGGACTAAATGCTGAATACTCTGATAATATTCTGTATACGATCTACAAGAAAGCAACGGTCAATGGCACAATGAACGGCTTATGCACGATTCTGGACTGCAATATGAGTGAATTTGGCAGCACCTCAACCGCTGAGGACATGGTTGTCGCAATCGTCAAAGAATTCTCGGCAGTTGCCGCAAAAGAAGGCATTGATTTGAATGTGCCTGACACGGTGGACTACATCAAAACAACCTGGGATCCAAACACGATCGGCCATCATTACCCGTCCATGCATCAAGACCTGATTACCAATCACCGCTTGACTGAGATCGATTATATTAACGGTGTGATTGATCGGCGCGGTAAGAAGTACGGTATTCCGACCCCATACTGTACCTTCTTAACCCAACTAGTCCACGCCAAGGAACAGTTGCTGCACGCAAAATAATGAAGGGGTGACACATGATGGCTGATTCGACGAACAAGGAGATGACCCATGCGGCTGCAGATGCACTTGTAGACGAACAAAAGGGGAAAGCAGGCGGGCTTGTTGAAGACAACAAAACACCTGAAAAGTCCCAGAAAATGACGCCACGCGTTTTTCTTAATAAGGTTTTATCAGGAACGGCCTTGGGCGTTATTATCGGCCTCATCCCCAATGCTGTTCTATCTGGCATTCTGAAATACTTTGGCACGAACACGTTTGCGGTCACGTTGACGCAAATTGCCGTGATTTTTCAACTTGCGACACCGTTGATTATTGGCGGTTTGATCGCCTTGCAATTTGAATTCAATCCGATGCAGATGATGGTGACGGCTGGTGCTTCCTTTGTTGGCTCGGGAGTTGTGAAATTTAATCCGGCCATGAAAGCCTATGTCGGCGCCGGTACCGGTGATTTGATTAATACCATGATCACCGCGTCAATTGCTGTGCTGGTTCTGATGTGGGTCAAAGATAAATTCGGCTCCACAGCAGTGGTTGCCATGCCGATCTTGGTTGGGTGCGGGGTCGCCTATATCGGGGTCTTGCTGTTGCCGTTTATTGCAGCATTTACCGCAGCGATTGGCGATGTAATTAACAGTTTTACGACCTTACAGCCGATTTTCATGGCAATCTTAATTTGCTGCTCCTTCGCCACGATTATCATTAGTCCAATTTCGACTGTTGCCATTGGCCTAGCCATCCAACTGAACGGGGTTTCGGCTGGTGCAGCGGCGATGGGGGTTGCAGCAACAGCACTTGCGCTTGTCGTTTATTCATGGACCGTGAACAAATCTGGCGTGACCTTGGCAATTGCTTTAGGTGCCATGAAACTCATGATGCCGAACTTGTTCAAATATCCGATTATCTTAGTACCGTGCTTGTTCACCGCGATCATTTCGGCAATTCCAGTTGCACTGCTTTCTATCAGCGGTACGCCGCAATCTTCTGGGTTCGGGATTGTCGGTTTAGTCGGACCGCTGGCATCCATGGAGGCTGGCCTAGCGATCCCGCTGGTTGTCCTTTGCTGGATCGTGATTCCAGTTGCAGCAGCCTTGCTAAGTAAGTTATTGTTTGAAAAAATGCTCAAGCTTTTCGATAGCAATGTTGTGTTTAAGTTCCAAGGTTAAACAGCATCAAAAAAGCTCACGTTTTGCGACGTGAGCTTTTTTTGGTGCCGTCAAGACAAGTTATTCAAGATGTTTATGGCCTTGCGCATCGTACACGCGGTGGTCGTTAATGGCGACTTTCTTGTGGACGGCTTGGGCTAAATCAACATCTGTCATCTCGGCAATGCCAAGTAGATAAATGGTGACATCAGCCAACTCTTCAGCGATATTGGCGTGATCGTCCTTTAATAATGCCGTCGTTAATTCAGCCATTTCATGGTAGGCCAATAACATTTCGAAATTTGTATCAGTGGTGTTCCAGCCATGTTTGATTTTGTTAGCTAATATATGCGTCTGAACGGTTTTGGATGAAGGAATGTCTGATGCTTTCATCGTTCTGATTGCCCCCTAGACACTGACATCAATTGAACCTGACGATTACTTGGTAGGCGGGTTGCGTAACTTGTCGACCAGCTCGACGTCAGGCGTGACAGCGACCGTCTTTTGCCCTTCATAAACCACAAAACCTGGCTTGGCGCCATTGGGTTTACGAATCTTTTTGACTTCGATCCAGTCCACCGGTACATTAGCACTGTCACGGGCTTTTGAAAAATAGGCGGCCAACTTAGCCGCTTCGAGCAACGTTTTCTCACTTGGCTGATGACTATCGATGATAACATGGGAGCCTGGTATATCTTTCACGTGCAGCCAGATATCGGTTTTCTTAGCGGTGTGCAAGGTCAATTGATCATTCTGCAAGTTATTCTTGCCCACCCAAATTTTGGTGCCATCGCTGGCATAAAATTGATCAGGTTTTGCGACCTTTTGGCGTTTAGCCCCTTTTTTGTTGGTCTTTTGCTTGCGTAAATAGCCTTGCTGCTGCAGTTCGAGCCGAATATCGGCCAAATCTTTCGGGCTAGCGACGTCGATCTGGGCCATGATACCTTCAAGATAATCAATTTCTTCCTGATTTTCCTGCATTTGTTGATGGACATGGGCAACGGCATTACGCAGTTTTGTATATTTAGCGAAGTACTTCTGAGCATTTCTAGACGGCGTCAGTTGGTTGGATAGTGTGATTTTGATTGGCCGATTATCATCATAGAAATTAGGCAGCTCGATGCTGGTCATGCCGCGTTCGACCTGACTTAAATAAGTCGTCAACACTTCGCCCCGAATTCGGTAATCATCGGCCTTTTCCGTTTCCTCTAAGGTCCGCTGCAACTTACGCTGTTTTTTGCGATCTTTATCAAGGACGTTCTTGATGACGTGGATCAGGTTCCCACCTTGCTGCAAGACGCGATCGTGCTCCGCCTTTTGTTCATAATAAGCATCCAACATCGTGCTGAGGGTCGGATATTGGCTTTGCTCACCAGTCAATGACAGGTAGGGGATTGCCGTGAAAACGGCCTTTTTACCTTGTGCCGTGATGGTCGGCACGGGTGTCGCCAGTGCGGCAAAGAAACCATCCCAGCCTGCATCGCCTTGGTTGAGTCGTAACGCAAGCTCAGTAGCCGAATCTTTAGCTAAGCCTTGATAATGCTGTTGTAACAGCGCTGCGCGACTTAAGGCGGGCGTGACCTCGCGTTCTAATGCGTGGTAACGCCGGTCTGGATCGTGAAAAGGATCGGTTTTGTCTTGCTTAGGCGGTTCAACGTAAGGGGCACCTGGCATCAGGGGACGATAACGATTTTGATCGGCCGACACATGCCGAATGAGATCAATAATTTTACCAGTACGTTCACTGACAAGGAAAATATTGCTGTGGCGACCCATCATTTCGATGATCAACCGCAAGCCGAGTTCGTCGCCGAGTTCGTCACGGGTTGAGAACTCAAAGTGGAGCACCCGGTCATTTTGCACCTGATGCACGGCAGTTAAGGTGGCCGCATTAAAATACTTCCGCAACGTCATGGTGAATGTTGCGGGAACATCAGGGTTCGTGAATGGAATATGCGTGATCTGAACCCGCGCATATTGAGGGTTGGCTGACAGAAGGAGGGGATGATTCTTTCGTCCCGCTCGAATAGTGATCACAACTTCATTTTCATAAGGTTGTTGAATTTTAGCAACACGGCCGCCGCTTAAAGTTGCATTTAGCTCGTTGGCCATGGCATGGGTAAAGATTCCGTCAAATGACATGTTGATCCGCTCGCTTTCCAATTGTACCAATCATTTTACCGGTTTTTGGGTGGCATAGCAAAAAGCGGGTGGTGGGGGACTGCGCACCCGCTACATTTTTGTTTTTTATGGTATGATGTAGACAATCATTTTTGAAAAAGTGGGTGTCTGTACATGAAAATTGCTATCGTGACGGATAGTACCTGTTATCTGCCGCAAGCCGAAATTGACAAACATCACATCACTGTGGTGCCGATTCCGGTTATTCTTGACGGCGCGGTTTACGACGAAGGCAAGGATATCACCACCGAAGAATTCTATGCCAAATTAAAGACTGCCAAAACGTTCCCCAGCACCACGCAGCCGCCGCTGGGCGAGATGCTGAAGCTTTACGAGAATCTTGCTAATGAAGGCTATGACACCATCATCAGTATTCATCTGGCCAGCACAATTTCCGGTTTTGTGAATACATTGAAAGGTGCCGTAGATGAGGTTCAAGGCGCAAAGGTTTATGTTTATGATTCACAAATTACCGTTATTTTGATGGGTTGGCTGGTTTTGGCAGCAGCACAAATGGCCGAAGCCGGTGATGATCCTGAGGCGATCTTGGCTCGATTAGATAACTTGCGCACAACCATGGGTGAGTATTTTATCGTTAATGATCTGCAAAACCTTGTTCGCGGCGGCCGACTCAGCAATGCCTCGGCTTTTATCGGTGGCATGTTAAAGATCAAGCCATTGTTAACGTTTGACGATCAAAGTCACAAGATCGTGGCGATCGAAAAAATTCGCTCCATCAAAAAGGCTTACTCTCGCGTTGAGACTTTGTTTCAAGAAGAACTTGATCGAGTTGATTATCCGGTTCGCGCGGTTGTTATCCACGCTAATGATCCAGACGAGGCCAATCGTTGGTTAGCAGATTTACAGCAGAAGTTTCCAACAGTTCCATTCGAACTATCTTACTTTGGCCCAGTTGTCGGCACCCACTTAGGTGAAAAGGCAATCGCCTTAGCTTGGATGAAGGATTTTACGAAAGCATAATCAGAAGTCGCGTTTAGGCGCGGCTTTTTCAATTGAAGGAGATGCCTATATGTTTTTTGATCAACCGCTAGCAAAAGGGAAAATTCTGAGCGAAACCCCGCATTATCATGGGCCGATTTTCGATGTTGTGACGCAACATATTAAAACGCCTGATGGCCTCACAGTTGAGCGTGACTTGATTCGCCACGCCAATGCAGTGGCCATGTTGGCTATGACCGATGATGGGCGCGTGCTAATCAATCGCGAGTATCGAGTTGCGGTAAACAGTGAAGTCTTTGGCTTACCAGCCGGTTTGATGGACCCGGGTGAAGACTGGCAAACCGCCGCAAGCCGGGAATTGCGCGAGGAAACCGGCTACGTGACGCACGATTTGCAGTGGATGACCGCTATCCGTTCAAGTGAAGGGATGACGGATGAAACCGTCAATCTGGTGTTGGCACATCTTGACTTGGCTGATAAAACAAAACAAGACTTCGATCAAGACGAATTTGTAACTAGCCGATTAGTCCCATTTTCTGAATTAGTTGCGGGTGTCAAAGCTGGCAAAATCCGTTCGGCGCAAACAGTTTCGGCTGTGACTTATTATTTGGCATTTATCGCCAAAGATTAAAATATTGATTAGAGGTTGGGGCTGAGCTGTCATTCTTGCATAGAATTCGTGATTCACTAGATTTCGAATAATCCGGGAAAAATCTAGGCTAAGGGTTCTTTGCCGTGGCAAACTCCGCAATCTCCGGCCAGATGGAGCTGGAACGCGTGACGGCGCTTCGAGCCCGCAAAACCCGCGGTCTCAAAGTCGCCTAACAACATCAGCGACAAAGCCCGGTCGCTGTGTTGTTTGCACAGCTGAGCCCCATCTGGCCTGCGATTGCTCCGCCTTGGCACTGATTTCTTCAAATTTTCAATAAAAATTATCTATCTGAAAAAGGTCAACGTTTTTCCTTTGTATGGAAATTGTTGCCTTTTTTTGATGACTTCGCGTTATGGTTTAACCTGATTATTTGCTTAAGAAAAACTACTCAGCTTAATTAAAATAACTAGATTTCTCCGTGCTTGGTCAGCAATAGCAAGCCAATACTTTGACTCGACGCTGATCTTATGAATATTTATGCATAATATATTTACTTTTCAAGCAATTGCGCGTACACTCGAAAGCAATTAAGAAAGCAGGTGGCGTGATGTTACGCAAAAGTGTTGCCAAGCTGCCGGACTATGTTTCGGACAGCACACCGGAGCGACTGGCGAAAGCAGCGGGACTTGCCAAGCTGACGCGTTTGTCATTCAATGAAAATCCGGTTGGCACATCGCCCAAAGTGAAAGAAGCGCTCGCAAATTGGGCGTTTTCGCAAGGACGCAATTATCCTGATCCAGATGCACTGCCATTACGAACAGCCGTGGCCGAACGACTACATGTAAACCCCGACCAGCTCCTTTTTTCCAGTGGTTTGGATGAGATGATTGCCTTGATTTGCCGGACATTTTTGGAAGTCGGGGACGAAAGCCTTCAACCGTGGCCGACTTATCCGGAATATCAACTACAGGCAGCTATCGCGGGTGCCACAACGGTGAATGCTGCCGTAACGCCGGCAACCGGACTTATTGATCTTGATGATTTAGCCGCGCACGTTACGGCCAAAACAAAAGTGATTTGGTTGTGCAATCCGAATAACCCGACCGGTACTTATTTACCAATTTCTCAGATCGCCCAGTTTATGAAGCGGGTGCCTACGGATGTGCTAGTAGTGGTCGATGAAGCCTATATTGATTTTGTCGCCGACGTTCCGAATCCGTCTGCGCTGTCACTGGTTACCCAATTCAACAATTTACTAGTCATGCGGACATTTTCAAAATTGTACGGTCTAGCTAATTTTCGCGTCGGGTTTAGCATCGTTCCGCAGCGAGTAATTGCTAAAATGCAGAATGTGCGCTTGCCTTACAACATTAGCGGTATTAGTCAGACCGCGGCATTAGCAGCTTGGCAGGATCAAGCCTTCACTCAAACCGTGAAACAGCAACTATTGACAGCACGGCAGCAATGGTCAGCTTTTTTTGAGGCCAACCACATTCAGCACTATGCCAGTCAGACCAACTTTATGTTGTATCAAGTCGCCGATCCCCAAGCGCTTGGCGCCTTTTTAAAACAGCATGGCTACTTGGTTCGCGACAGTATGGTACCCGGCTGGATTCGCCAAAGTTTTGGAACACCTGCGCAAGATGCAGAGATGCGACAATTACTACTGACGTTTCTTAAAACGGATACTGAGGTCCCTAATTAGTGGACTGATTATGCAAAAAAAGATGTTTACTTTCAAAATAATAATTTGACCAAATATTCATAAAAAAACATCATTGATGCTGGCTGCCGCACCTTTTTATGCCACAACTTGTGGTGGCATTATCCGCGCCGAATTAAAAAAAGGTTGACAATGGCAAAATGATGGCTATTATGAAAGTCACATTAACAAACATGAAGTTGTGATTAGAACAAGTAAGCTGATCCTGATCAACAGAGAGCGTCTATTGCTGAAAAGACGCGATTAGCCAGCTGAACACACATCTATGAACTTGACGGCTGAACTAAGTAAGCTGTCACGCATCCGTTGCGTTATCACTGCTGCCAACTGCTGTTCGCAATTGCTGACAGTTACTTGGCAGGTGAGGTTTAGGTCGCAAGAGCTAAACAAAATTGAGGTGGTACCGCGGTCAAAAATCGCCCTCGGAAACGTTTTTTCGTTTTCGAGGGCGATTTTTTTTAGGCGCGACCAGGAGCGCTTAGGTTTCTGCGACTGCGAGCGCGTTATCGCGAGCACCAAGCCAAACTTCATGTCAACGAAAGGAGCTAACTCATGTCAAATCGGCATCTGCCTATTGGCACACGCGACGAATTCGGGCCGCGGGCCATTCGCAAAGAGAATCTCATTCAAACCATTAGTCAACAATTCATTCAAGCCGGGTTCGAGCGGGTCAAAACCCCATTGTTGGAATATCGAGATGTGTTTAAACCGTTAGCTGTCAGTGGCGAACAACCTTATCAAATGCTCGATGATGCTGGCGAATCAGTGGTTATGCGGCCTGATCTGACTTTACCGCTTGCGAGATTGCTTAGTACCACGAGTATCGTGCCGCCAGTGCAATGGTGGTATGTCGGCGACATTTTTCGAGTTAAGAAAAGTCTAAGCGGTACTTATAACCAGATCACCCAAGCAGGTATTGAGCTTATTGGGTATCGCTCCCTCAAAGCCGAGTGGGCATGTCTCAGCGAAGCAGGAAAAATTTGTCGCACGCTAGGATTGACACATCTCACGTTAGAGTTATCTGATGCCCAGTTCGTTCCGCAAATCTTACGAACACTTCAACTGAATGATGCCGCGGCTGATGCATTTCAAACCGCTTTCTTTGCTAAAGAGCTAAGCACCTATCAAGACCTGATTGCGCCGCTTGCTACAAACCCACTTTATCCATTTCTTCAACAGTGGCCATGGCTTTTTGGCGATAGCGAAACGATCTTTGCCGAATTGAAACGGTTATTGCCGTCGAATGTGATTACGGATCGCTTAGCCCCACTTCAACAAACGGTGGCCTTTCTCAAAGATCAATTTCCGGAGTTGCGCGTGACGATCGATCTCACCAGCCGGCCACCACAATCTTATTACACCGGCATCTTCTTCCATGCTTACGTTGATGGCGGTCACCAATATCTTTTTAGCGGCGGTCGCTATGACAAATTGCTGGCAAGTTTTCAACAAGAATTGTTGCCAGCGGTTGGCTTAGCTTTTGACATTGATGCCGTGACTGATCAATTGCCGAATGCGCCTGACCAGCCCCTCACATTTGTCTATGGTCTGCCATCGCAATGGCAAGCCGCAGCAGCGATGGTTGCCACCACCCCGAATGCAAGACTGTGTCTGGTCGATACTTTGGCAGAGGCTCAAGCTGCAGCGACAAAACAGCATGCTAACCTGATTGATCTTTCCCCAAAGGAGGCGATCCTATGACACTCACCATTGCGCTCACTAAGGGGCGAACTGAAACGCAAGTCTTACCCTTACTCGCGGCTGCCGGGATTCACTGTGAGGCCATTCAAGCCAAAAGCAGACGGTTGATTTTTGCCGATGATCCGAATTTTCACTTTATTTTGGTTAAAGCCCCGGATGTGCTGACCTATCTCAATCATGGCACCGTCGATATTGGGATTGTCGGTTCGGATATTCTGGCTGAGCAAGGGCATCGCCAGTTTGACATGTTGGATCTCAACACTGGTCGTTGCCGCTTCATTCTTGCTTCAACCGCAGACTTTGATCCAAAGCAGACGAAACGCAAACTCATCGCGACCAAGTACCCGCACATTGCGCAACAGTATTTTCAAAAGCAAGGCGAGGACGTTGAAATCATCAAAATTGAAGGTTCTGTCGAATTAGCACCACTCACTGGTATGGCCGATGCCATCGTTGATATCACCGAAACTGGCACGACCTTACGCGAAAACCACCTCAAAGTGTTCGCCGAACTCGCGCCTGTCTCGACACATCTCGTTGTCAATCGCTTGGCCCTGAAACAAAAACGCACAGAGATTTATCAGCTTATTCAATCTTTACAAAAAGTTCGCCCTCAGGAGGCATCGTTATGAAAATTTTAACCGGCACGTTAAGCCAGCTTAAGCAACAAGTCGACATTCGGCGCACCGCCGTTGCCCAAAATACAGATGTACAAACGATTGTTCAGGCGATCATCGCGAAAGTCAGAGCAGAAGGTGACTCAGCTTTGCGTACTTATAGCAATAAGCTCGATCACGTTACCGTTAATGACTTTCAGGTTGACCAAGCGCTCATCGATGCCGCACCCGCCCAACTGCCGGCAAAACTATTGAAAGCTTTGCAGTTAGCGAAGGCCAATATCACAAGTTATCATCAAAATGAAATCGAACGCGGTTTCGTCGATACGCCAAACCCTGGCATCATTCGTGGACAAAAAATCACCCCGTTGGCTGCAGTCGGCCTCTATGTTCCCGGCGGCACAGCTGCTTATCCGTCCACCATTTTGATGACCGCTATCCCCGCTAAATTGGCCGGTGTCAAAAAGATTGTGATGGTGACACCGCCGCAGCCAGATGGCCTTAATCCAGTTGTACTAGCAGCGGCTAGCCTCGCTGGCGTAGACGCTATATATCAAGTCGGTGGCGCCCAGGCAATTGCTGCTTTAGCTTATGGCACCGAAAGCATCCCCCGCGTTGACAAAATCATGGGCCCAGGTAATCGCTATGTTGCGGAAGCTAAAAAGCAAGTTTTTGGCAACGTCGCTATTGATATGATCGCTGGTCCTTCAGAAATCGGCATCATTGCCGACGAGTCCGCCGATCCGATTCGATTAGCTGCCGATCTTTTATCACAAGCCGAACATGACCCCAATGCGCGCGCGATGATGGTAACCACAAGTGAAAAACTGGCTTCGGCAGTCAGCGAACAGATCGATATTCAATTGCCAACCTTACCTCGAGAATCGATCGCGCGAGCAGCAATTGAAAATCAAGGATTCATTGCGATTGTAGCAACCATAAACGAAGCCTTTTCATTGATGAATACAATTGCACCCGAGCACTTAGAAGTTCAGTTGCCTGATCCGATCACGTATCTAGCTCAGATTCAAAATGCCGGATCCGTTTTTCTTGGTCAAAATGCTGCTGAGCCGGTCGGTGATTATGTCGCGGGACCCAATCACGTTTTGCCTACCGCTGGATCAGCACGGTTTTTCTCACCACTGGGGGTCTATGACTTCGTTAAGCGTACCCAGTTCATTCAGTACAGCTCAGAAGCACTAGCAAGTCAGGCAGACGCGATCGTCACCTTGGCACAAGCAGAAGGGCTAGATGGCCACGCTGAAGCCATCATCAAACGTGTCCCTGCCGCAAAGGAGGTTTAACTTATGCGTACAGCTACCATTACCCGAACTACCAAGGAAACAACGATTACGATCAGTCTCAACCTTGATCAGCAAAGTGGCATTCAAATTGCTACTGGCATCGGTTTTTTTGATCACATGCTGGATGCATTTGCTAAACATGGTCGATTTGGCTTAACTGTCGATGCGCAAGGTGATTTGGATGTTGATCCGCACCACACCATTGAGGATACCGGCATCGTGTTAGGTGAATGTTTTAAGCAGGCGCTTGGCGATAAAGCCGGGATTGAGCGTTTTGGCAGTGCTTTTGTGCCAATGGATGAAAGTCTGGCGCGAGCGGTTGTCGATCTTTCTGGACGCGCGTACCTCGTTTTTGATGCCGAATTGACTAATCAGCGATTAGGCGGCTTTGATACGGAAGTCACAGAAGATTTCTTCCAGGCGGTTGCCTTTGCTGGTGAATTCAACCTGCATGCCAGCGTTCTGTATGGCCGCAATACCCATCATAAAATTGAGGCCTTATTCAAAGCACTGGGTCGTAGTTTACGAGCTGCAGTCGCCATTAATCCTGAAGTGCGAGGCATCCCCTCAACAAAGGGTGTGATTTGAATGATTGTGATTGTTGATTACGATACAGGCAACACCCGCAATGTTAAAAAAGCACTTGATTATCTGGGGGTCAACAATCAACTCTCAGCCGACCCCGCGATTATCATGGCTGCTTCCGGTTTGATTTTGCCGGGTGTCGGCGCTTTTAAAGAGGCGATGAAAGCCTTAAATCAACGACAACTGGTGCCTGTCATTCAAGCGTTTGCTGCTACTGGCAAGCCTTTGTTGGGTATCTGTTTAGGGATGCAGTTGCTATTTGATCGCAGCTTCGAGTTCGGCGAAACTGCCGGTCTTGGCCTCATTCCCGGCGAAGTCGTTGCCATCCCGACTGACTCGGGATTAGCCGTCCCGCACATGGGTTGGAACACCAACAGCCTCACGCAACCCGATTTATTTGCTGCGGTATTTGCCGATCAAGCGACTTATTTTGTCCATTCCTTCTATGCAACAACGCTGCCACAATTTACGCTGGCAACCACTGATTATGGACAACCTCTGACTAGCATTGTTCGTCGCAATAATGTACTTGGGACCCAGTTTCACCCAGAAAAAAGTGGCGCGATTGGCCTAGCCGGCTTGAAAAAGTTCAAGGAGATGACCGAAGATGAAGCTCTATCCCGCGATTGATTTGCTCAATGGCAAAAGCGTTCGCCTCACGCAAGGTGATTACGATCAAGTGAGTTTAACTGAAGACCCGCTCTATCAGGCACAGCGGCTGACAGATGCCGGATTTGCCCATTTGCATCTCGTTGATCTTGACGGCGCACGGGCACAACGTCCGATCAATCGAACGGTCATTACTCGCATTCGTGAACAAACCTCGGCTTTTATTGAACTTGGTGGCGGCATTCGAACACTGGCTGCCATGGAAATTTATCTTACGATAGGCATTGACCGGCTTATTTTAGGATCGGCAGCTGTTTCCGATCCTGATTTGGTCGAACAAGCTATTGCGAGATTCGGGTCTAATCGAATTGCGGTTGGCATTGATACCCGCGCCGGGAAAGTGGCGACAAACGGTTGGTTAACCACCAGCCAGCAGACGGCTAACGCCCTTCTAACCGCCATGCAACAACGCGGCGTCACCACATTTATCGTGACCGATATTGCCAAAGATGGGATGATGCAAGGCCCGAATGCCCAGTTACTTGCGGACTTGCAACAGGCGATGCCCCAAGCCACGATCATCGCCAGTGGCGGCATCAGTTCACTAGCTGACTTACACCGCTTGCAAACCGCTGGCATTCAAGCAGCCATCATCGGCAAAGCATGGCAAACAGGCGCTATTGAATTAGCAATGCTCAAACAAATGGAGGGTTAAGATGCTGACAAAACGCATTATCCCATGTCTAGATGTAGATCACGGTCGGGTCAAAAAAGGCATCAATTTTGTGCAGTTAAAAGACGTCGGCGATCCTGTCGCTATTGCTAAGGCTTATCAGGAGCAAGGCGCAGATGAACTGGTCTTCTTAGATATTACCGCGACCAACGAAGCGCGCGGCACCTTGGTTCAAACGGTCGAAGCAGTGGCCAATCAAGTCTTTATGCCGCTGACAGTTGGCGGCGGTATTCAATCGGTCGCGGATATGCACGCTTTGTTGCGAGCAGGTGCGGACAAAGTCTCATTAAACTCAGCCGCAGTCGCCGATCCAAGTTTGCTCACAGCCGGTGCCGAAAAATTTGGTCGCCAAGCGATTGTTGCCGCGATTGATACACGTTGGCAAGCTGATCAAAATCGCTATCAGGTCACGGTTAACGGTGGCCGAACGCCAGTCGATCTCGATGCGATCACTTGGGCGAAACAAGCAGTTGCCGCAGGAGCAGGCGAATTACTCGTCACTTCGATGGATGCGGATGGCACTGAAAGTGGCTTTGATTTGCGATTGTATCAACAACTCACTGCCGCCGTTCAAGTTCCGATCATTGCGAGTGGCGGCGCCGGTTCGACAGCAGACTTTGTCCAGTTGTTTACGCAAACCACGGTGTCGGCTGGCTTGGCAGCATCTATTTTTCACTTCGGCGAATTAACTGTCCCGCAAGTGAAAACCGCTTTAAAACAAGCAAAGGTGGCGGTTCGATGATCACACTTGACTGGGAAAAAGCCAATGGCCTGATCACCACAGTCGTTCAGGATGCAACCACCAAACAAGTGTTGATGGTCGCTTATATGAATCAAGAAAGTTTGGCAAAAACGATGGCAACCGGTGAAACTTGGTTCTGGTCGCGCAGTCGCAAAACATTGTGGCATAAAGGCGCCACCAGTGGCAACATTCAAACGGTTAAAACAATTGCAGTTGACTGCGATGCGGACACCTTGCTCGTCACCGTTGATCCCGCCGGTCCAGCATGCCATACCGGCCACATCAGCTGTTTTTATCGTCATTATCCGGAAGGGAAGGATCTTACATGACCCAAGCAAAGCAAAGTATTCCAGCTTTATATGATTTCATCAAAGAACGTCAAGCAAATCCAGTTGCCGGTTCGTACACGGATTATCTTTTCACCAAAGGACTCGATAAAATTTTAAAAAAAATCGGTGAAGAAAGCACTGAAGTGATTGTCGCCGCCAAAAATCCAGATGATCCGGCGTTTATCCTTGAAGTGGCCGACCTCACTTATCACGTCCTGGTTCTTATGGTTGAACGCGGTATCACGGTTGATCAAATTGCCACCGAATTGGCTAGTCGCGAAGGAAAGAAGAGCCGACTGCAAGAACGGTCAAAAATCGAGAAATATTAATGCCTTGAAGAGGGCATCGTTAATAGACAAAGCGTGAACAGGCTAGTTCTGAGCCAGCAAACGCTTTTAAGGAGGACGCCAACATGCTAAAACATACCGTCACTCATTTACAACCTTACATCCCCGAAAAACCCTTGGCAGATTTGGCGCAAGAACGCGCATTGCCGCATATTGTTAGAATGTCAGCAAACGAAAATCCTTTTGGCACTAGTGACAAGGTACAAACAGCGATCAAAAACTGGGACTTCACCCAAAGCCGTGACTATCCTGATGGCAATGCTAGCCGTTTACGATCAGCGGTCGCAGCTGAACTGCGCGTCACTGAAAGCCAACTTGTATTTGGTAATGGTTTGGATGAAATCATTGAGCTCATTGCCCGTACTTTTTTAGAGGCTGGGGATGAAGTGGTTGAGCCGTGGCCAACTTTCTCCGAATATCAGTTGCATGCCCAGATTGAAGGCGCCAAGGTTGTTAACGTACCGGTACAAGCAACGACTGGAGCATTTGATCTCGAGGCGCTGGCTCAGGCAATTACCCCCAAAACCAAACTGCTTTGGCTTTGCAATCCTAATAATCCGACAGGCACCTTGCTGTCACTGACTGAGCTAGAACAGTTCTTACAGCAAGTGCCACCAAGTGTTTTGGTTCTGATTGATGAAGCCTACATTGAATTTACAGACGATTATCCGGCTACCAGCGCACTCAAATTGTTACCAAGCTTTGCTAATCTGGTTGTCTTGAGAACTTTCTCAAAAATATACGGCTTAGCCAATTTTCGAGTCGGCTTCGCCGTTGTGCCTGAGCAACTGGCAGCGACCATGCAAACCGTCCGTCTGCCATATAATCTGAGCAGTGTGGCCCAACTAGCAGCTTTCACTGCCCTTGGCGACCAAACATTTGTCCAGACAACCCGTGAACAGGTTCGGCAGGCACGAGAGGACTGGGAACGATTTTTAACGAAGGCTGGTCTGCCACATTATCAAAGTCAAACGAACTTCCAATTTTTTCAGGCACCGCAGAAGCAAGCGGCCGCTTTGAAGGAACAGCTCTTGAATCACGGCTTTTTGGTTCGTGATGGCTTAAAGCCAGGATGGTTACGGATCACTTTTGGTACCACAGCGCAAAATATAGCCGTACAACAAATCATGACTGCGTTTCAGCAAGCAAAAAAATAGCGAGAACGAACCCGATCCGACCCTTTCAAGCATGTGCATCGCCACCAGGGGATCAAATGCTTATTGACCTACCATTTTTTCAACGTTGTTATTAGGCGCATCGTTGCGGTTACGAGATGACATTAGCAACAACTAATCATGGACTAAGCAGGAAATGTCACCGCTTCCATTTTCCACATAAAACCTATACCATTTTGAAAAACAGCTAGGAAAGCGCCCACATTTGGCGTATTCTGAAGATGTCCAAAAAATCTAAGAGGTGAATTTGATGTTGGAAAACAATAATTTTGATGAAGTTGTCCTTAAACGCCACACCGCCCGTGAATTTGATCCGGAAATCACCATTAGTAAAGGCGAGTTGTTACAAATGATTACTTATGCGACAAAAGCGCCCAGTGCCTTGAATATGCAGCCAACGCGGTTTGTCGTCGCACAAAGCAATGCGGCCAAGGAAAAAATCGCCGCAGTTGCTGGCACCAATGCACCGGAAATTTTATCCGCGTCCGCTGTGGTACTTATTGGTGGCGAAACCGACTTGGGACCATTTGAGGAGGATCTCTTCAAACGGGCGGAAGCGGCTGGTTTATTGACTGATCGTGCGATTGAGCATCAAAAACCAATGATTGAAAATCTTGTTGCCACCTTTAAAGAAAACCAACAGGCATTACGCGAATTTATTATTCAAAACAGTAGTCTTGCGGCAATGTCGTTCATGTTGGCTGCCCGCGCCTATGGCTATGAAACAGGTGCCATGACAGGTTTCGATCACGAAAAAATTATTCCGGCACTTGATTTGGATCCGAATCATTTCTTGCCGACATTGCTGATTGCTGTTGGTAAACCAAAGAGTGCACCGGACTCACTGTATCGGATTCCAGCAAGCAAAATCACTGTTTTCAAATAAAGTGCTACGACATTGCGCAACTCAAAGATGATCGCCGTCAACGATTTCAGCATCAAGTGGGTGCGTGCGTCATCACAAACTATTTTGCTGGACGTTGCCATGATTACCAAAAAGGCCGCTTGTTTACGCGGCCCTTTTGGTATCGTCAACGCTAGTCATTGCTTTTTAGTTTGAGAAATGCCACAGCGAAACGAGTTTTCACAAAAAGGAGTTGGGCTGATTGCCCTATACCATTAAAATTAATGCACCGTTAAGTGTTCAACAGGTCCATGATTTGTATCAACAAACACATTTCAATAAACCGATCAACGATCCGACCCGCTTGCAGACGATGATTGACGAAACACCCCTTGTTTTGAGCATGTGGGATGGCGCAAAGTTGATTGGCTTTGCGCGGTGTCTGACGGATTTTGAATATTGCTGTTACCTAAGTGATCTTTTAATTTTGCCTGCCTATGAAGGTCATCACCTTGGGCGTCAGCTCATGACAACTTTGCAAGCTTATATCGGTCCGCGGGTCACGCTGTCATTGAAGGCAGCAGATTCGGCGATCGGCTTCTATGAACGCATCGGATTGCTAAAAGCCGATAACATGTTTCGAATTGGCAGGGAGGGATAACCATGATTAAAATTGCAACTAATCAGGCCATTACCGCTGACCAATTCATTCGTGTCCTAACAGCATCGGGCATCAACCGACCGACTGAGGATCGCGGCCGCATGCAACGCATGCTCAACAATGCCAACGTTTTATTAACAGCGTGGGACGATGAACAGTTAATCGGCGTTTTACGCGGCGTGTCAGATCGCTCCTATTGTACATTTGTGTCAGAATTAGCTGTAACGAAGGATTATCAACATCAAGGCATTGCCACCAAGTTACTTCTCAAATTACGGACAATGCAGGGGCCAAATGTCTCGATCATGCTGTTATCAGCGCCTAGTGCCATGACTTTTTATCCAAAAGTCGGCTTTGAAACGGTGCCAACTGGGTTTAAGGTTCAACGCCGGTATTAATCGGCCGACTGAGGATGTGCATCACGGGCAGCGACCATATAAAAAAGAATGATTGGCCGTCTTTAGGAAAATCATTCTTTTTTTCTTGTCTATAATCTAATAGGGCTTAAGGATCGTCATGGCAAGGCAGAGCCGTCGTAGGCCAGATATAGCTAAAAATGTCGACGTTTGGCACCGATCTTGTTTTGAATTTTGGCCCATTAGCGCTGCTAGCGGCAACTAAAGAACAGAATGGCTTACCACGAAAGTTTGCGCAGCCGGTGCCAGAACCAGTAAGCAACACCAATGAGCAACAAGCCAGTGACCACAAAAATGCGGCCAATTGGCACCTGATCTGCCAGTGGTCCATAGACCAACATCGCTAATGGATAAATTCCTGTCGATAGGATGGCCCAAAGCGAAAATACACGACCTAACTTATCAGCAGGGACATTTTCCTGAAGATAAATGGTTTGACCGGCTTGAATCAATGGGTAAAAGATTCCGGAAACAAACATAAACAGTAAATAGAAACTAAAAGATTGCGGCAGTCCCATCTCGGCAAGGCAAGACCACTGCCGGCAAAGCCGATGGCAATCAAGCCAAGTTGATCGCGAAAATGTTTGTGACGGGCGATATAAAGGCCGCCAAGTCCCGCGCCAATGGTCCAAAACCACTCATTAAACGTCAAATGCCAAACTTCTGATCCAAATGTCCGATTAACATACAATGTTGATAATTGTGATGAAGGGGCAACGAGGATAAACGCCAATCCAGTAAAAAGCATGAAGGCCAGCAAAATCGGTGTTCGTCTGACATATTGCAACCCGGCGAGAATCCCATCGGCGCGTTTGGCTGCTCGATCATGACTGGCACTCGGCGTTGGTACGTGCACCACACTCAAAAACAAAATGGCCAACGCGGCAGATAAGGCGTCTACCACAAAAATCCAAAAAATCCCAAGGTCACTTAAAATATAACCAGCCAACAGCGGCGACATCACGAGCATGGCCGCCATCAGGATTTGATTGTAACCATTTACCCGCGTGAGATGCTTGGCAGGGACCAGTTGTGGCAACAAGGCATTCGCTGCGGGATTTTCTAAACCGTTGCCAAAACTACGAATCACAGCAATCACGAGCAGCAACCAAAGATCTTGTGCCATAAAAGCAAAGAAAGACGCAACTAATAATGTCAGTAAGGTGACAACAACCGCCGAGAGCACAATTAACATTTTACGATTATAGCGATCGGCCAACACACCAGCCGTGAGCGAGATTAAAATCGCTGGCAACGCGGTCGCCAGCGAGACATAGGTCATCCATGCCCCTGACGACGTTTTTAGCGCAATATCCCACAACACAGCATAGAACACGGTCGAACTGCCAAAAACAAATAAATTTTGACTGAGAAGAAATGCTGCTGTTTGCGCTTGCCAACCTAGATTTTTATGTGACACTCTCAACACCCGAAATCAGTTAGAATAGAAACTGTCCTTAGTGTAAATCAAAGTGATGTAAAAACCTATGATCTAGCCCAGACGAACTATTAGCACGTTTGAATGGCAGTTTCTGACTCACAAAACAAGTTGAAGATACCCAAGGGGATGTATACGAGATGACACAGAAAATTTTTATTGTCGAAGATGACGCGGTGATTGCCAAAACGATTAGTGATTACTTAAATCGCTGGGCGTTTGCCGTCAGCACGGTCACCAAGTTTGACCAAGTTGACGCGGAAATCTCAGCGGCGGCACCAGACCTAGTCATCATGGACATCAGTCTGCCATATTTTAATGGTTTTCACTGGCTAAGCGAGTTACGCAAACATAGTAAGGTACCGGTCATCTTTTTAACAAGTTCTGGGGATGATATGAACCTTGTCATGGCGATGAACTTAGGAGCCGATGACTTTCTGGCTAAGCCGATTGAATTGCCGGTGTTGCTGGCGAAAATTCAAGGGATGCTGCGGCGCACTTATCAATATCAGCAAATTGACACCAATTTATCGCACGGCGCCTTTACGCTCGTGCCGACCGATAATCAGCTAAAAACGGCTAAGCAGGTTGTTGCTCTGACACCGACTGAGACAAAATTGCTGAGTCTTTTGTTCAGCGCTGATGGCGAGGTGGTGTCGCGCGAAGCGATGATCGAAAAGCTTTGGGAAGGCGACGACTTCATTGATCGCAATGCTTTAGCCGTGAACATGAACCGTCTGCGCAAGAAGGTCACTTTAATTGGTTTGGCGCAACTAATTGAAACGGTGAAGGGCAAAGGGTACCGGTTGGCAAGTGAGGGGACAAAGCCATGATGAAAGCTTATTGCCGCTCGCGTTGGGCAATTTGGTTATTGCTAGCGACCTTACTGGCAACAGGTTTTTTGGCCAGCTGGTTGTTGGCCAACTCCTTTGAGATTGTCCTGAATATGTGGTTTTTCGCGACAGCGCCACTGGCAGTGATTGTGAGCATTGATTATTGGCGTTTTCGCCGTGAATGGCAGCAACTGCAAGACGATCACCCAATTGATCCTGTGCAGATCACTGATCCATTAAGCCTGGCTTATTATCAAAAAATCCAAACGCTGACGCAAAAGCTGCGCACAACCAGAGATACTGCCCACGAACAAGAACAAGAAACGCTCGACACGCTGCAGCTATGGACACATCAAATCAAAACGCCGCTGACCGCGTTAGATCTTCTATTGCAAGTCGAACCTGTTAACGCCAAAGATGCCCGACTTGAAATCAGCAAAATCGATCGGTATCTTGCGGTCATGTTGAACTATCTGAAGTTGACAACATTAAATACCGATCTTGTTTTAACTGAACTGCCACTCAAACCGTTAGTCAATGAGACCGTCCGTGACTTGGCGAAGCTGTTTATCGCCAAGGACCTGACCGTGACTGTGGGGCCATTGCCAACTGTTATTAGTGACAGTCAATGGCTGCATTTTATTTTTGAACAATTGCTAACCAATGCCATTAAATATACCCCGCACGGTTCAATTAAGATTTATGCCAAAGGCGATGCTGTCATGGTGGCCGACACTGGTATCGGGATTTTGGCCGAAGATTTACCGCGGATTTTTGAACAAGGTTATTCCGGCTACAACGGCCGCGCAAATCAGAAAGCTAGCGGTTTGGGGCTATTTTTGAGCAAACAAATCGCTGAAAAGCTTGGCCTGACGCTAACTGTCACCTCAGAAATTGGGCAAGGCAGCACATTTGCCATTCATTTTCCCCAAACGCGGTGGCAAGTGGAGTAAGCTACCTTACCAGCTTGTAAGCAACTACGAGTCACTGTAAGTAGGCATGGGGCATCATCCCCGCTAAGCTAATAAATGAAAGGGGACGATCACATGTCAACATTACTTAAATTAAAAAATATCGAAAAAACTTATACCAGTCGCGGGGCTCAGCCGGTGCGTGCCTTGACGAACATCAGTTTCACTGTTGAAGCCGGTGAATTTGTGGCAATTATGGGTGAATCAGGTTCTGGTAAAAGCACCTTGCTAAATCTGATTGCAACGCTGGACGATCCAACCGGCGGCGATATTAGTCTAAACGGACAGGATCTGAGCAACGTCAAGGAAGGCGCCCGGGCTAAATTTCGCCGAGAACACCTCGGTTTCATCTTTCAGGATTTCGACTTGCTTGACACCTTCAATGTTCAAGACAACATCTTTCTCCCATTAGTCCTTGCCAAGAAGCCTCTCGAAATTATGAGAAATCGGCTAACTAAGCTCGCTCCACGACTAGGCATCGATGCCTTGCTGAAAAAATATCCTTACGAGCTTTCCGGCGGCCAGCAACAGCGCGTGGCGGCAGCACGCGCGATGATCACCGAGCCAGAAATTTTGTTGGCTGATGAACCCACTGGCGCCTTGGATTCCAAAACTTCTACAGAACTGCTTGATCTGCTCACAGATGTGAATGCCGAAAACCGGCAAACGATCCTCATGGTAACGCACAGTGCTGTGGCGGCCAGTCACAGCCGACGAGTATTATTTATTCGCGACGGTCAAATTTTTCATCAACTTTATCGTGGGGATCTCGATCAACCAGCCTTTCTAACCCGTATCAGCGAGACGATGACCGCCATGCTGACAAAGGCAGGCGATGGACAATGAAATTCTACTTTAAGCTCGCTGCAAGTAACTTGAAAGCCGATCGCCGCCTGTTTGTTCCGTTTGTCACCACCACTAGCTTCCTGATGGCCGTCAACCTAATCATGCTGAATGCTTACGCCAGTAGTGATGTCTTGTTTAAAAAGCTGGGGGCAGCCGCTGGCAAGTCACTGTTCATGTTCGGCACAGATGTCATCGTGATTATCTCTGTGATTCTCGCCATCTACGCAAACAATTTTCTGCGCAAACAGCGTATTCGTCAGTTAGGACTTTACAACATCATCGGGTTTGGCAAAGGTGAACTCGGCAAAATGATGGCAGTGGAGAAGCTGCTGCTGTTACTAACCACTTTACTGTTCGGTGGTATTCTCGGTACCGTCCTTTCCCGCATCAGCTACCTTGCGCTCGCCAAAATGCTCAAAGTTGACCACAATCTTGACTTTGGGTTAAGCCAGCAAGCCTTCAGTATCGCCGGGATCATTACCATCGGCTTATTCGTTGTTTTGCTGTTAGTTGATGAACTTTGGCTCATTCGCAAACGGCCAATCGAAATCGTGCGAGCACAACGAGCAGGTGAGCGGGAGCCCAAGACAAAGTGGGTGACGCTAATTGTTAGCCTTATCGCCTTAATTGCTGGCTACTATATCGCGGTCACGACAACTAATCCACTACAAGCAATGAGTATGTTTTTTGTTGCCGTGATCTTAGTCATCTGCGGCACTTATGGACTGTTCACCGCCGGATCGGTCTTCGTCTTAAAATGGTTGCGAAACCGCAAAAATTACTATTACAAACCCAAGCATTTTATTAATGTAGCTAATTTACTCTATCGTATGCAACAAAACGGCGCTGGCCTTGCATCTATTGCCATTTTGGTGACGATGACCTTGATTACGCTCGCCAGCACGGCCACGTTGTTCTTCGGTATCAATGAAGTCGTCAATACGAATACGCCGGTTGATTTGTCATATGTTCTCAAGGCAAACGACACCACTGCACCCGGCAAGGTGGCACGGATGGCTAGCGCGAATCATGTCATCATCAAGTCGCAACACACTTTTGTTGGACCTTCCAGTACGATGGCTTTACTTGATGGCAATCGTCTTGAATCGCAGGCCAATGTCAATGGTCCGTTCAGTATGGGCAATGCGCGCTCGGTGCAATTGATGACCATTGAGAGCTACAACCGTTTTACCGGGCATCATGCCCGCGTTAAGTCAGGGGAAGTGTTGATCTATACATCCAAAAATTTTCCTAGCAAGACCATTCGCATTGGTCAAAAGACTTACAGGATCGGAAAACGTGCAGGTAGCTTTCCAAATGCACAAGCGACTTTTATCCCCAATCTTTTTATTGCCTTTCCTGAAGAGAAGCAAATGATCGACGCCATGCAGCATCTGAGAAATGCACGCTATCAAAACGCGGCTGATGCGCAAGCTGATATCACCACAAGTCAAGATGTGATGTTGCAAGGAAGCCATGCCAATCAGCTTAAGCTCTATGAAGCGGTGGTCAAGAGTCGTATCGCTGAATCGGCCTCAGTTCAATCGAAAGCCGTGAATTACGATGAGACCATGAGTATCATGGGCAGCTTTCTCTTCCTCGGCATCATTTTCGGCGTCACCTTCATTTTGGCAACCTTATTGATCTTGTATTATAAACAGTTATCTGAAGGCTATGCCGATGCCCGCCGCTACACAATCTTACAACGCGTCGGCTTAAGCTTGCGAGAAGTGCGCGCAACCATCAACAGCCAGTTACTAATGCTGTTTTATCTGCCATTACTCGTGGCAGGGATTCATGTCGGATTTGCATTGCCATTCATTCAACGCATCATGATACTGTTTGGCTTACCGAATTGGCAGTTCTTCCTGACTGTCTCACTCATCACACTAGGTATCTTCGCGATCATCTATGTCCTCATGTACAAGCTCACCGGTAACGTGTACTATCGCATCGTCTCGCGTCGCCAAGCTACCAGTCGCAGCTAACTAAAAAAGCGTCGAGCGACAGTATTTTTACTGGCGTTTCGACGCTTTTTTTCGTTGATGCCAGCAATTAAGCCGGCTGCAGTGCCTTGATTTCATCAATGATCTTCAACAACGTTTGCTCAGCTGTTTGATAGTCCGCCATTTTATCGGCAAACTGCTCGTCAAAACCAGCCAACCCGCCAGCAGCAAAGGCATACTCATAGGCATACACCGCTTCATAGGCGGCCGCAAACCGCTTTAACAAATCATGATATTGTTCGCCGCCAAGTTGCAGCGCCATCTGAATCACGCGAAAGTCCGTATACGCCATCTCAAATTGAACTGCCCATGCCCGCATAAAATCATGTCGGGCCTGAATATGCAGGAAATGATGCTCCGTTGTCCATGCTAATCGGTTCACTGAATCTTTAACATCTAACACAATCAATCCCACCTTTCCGTTTCGATCTGACTCGATTATAGGCTGGTCTGGCGAAATAAGCGTTCAAAAGACTCGATGATCAACTTCAGTAACCATCTCTCGTCAATTAAGCTTGTTCATGCCCGCGATCGGTTGCTTTTGCGGCCGTTTCAGAAACCTCACGCAAGGCTTCTTTACCGCTTTTATCACTGAGATTGATATACAGATCTGTTGCACTTGTGGTCGTCTGACCGAGCTGATCCGCAACCTGCTGTACATCCTTGGTGACCGTATAAATATTGGTTCCCAAAGTGTGCCGGGCCTTATGTGGTGTTGAGGGCCGACCATAATCGGTTGTATAACGCTTGAAAAAGGCTTCGATTGTATTTTGGCGAATCCGATTGATTTTTTGGCCGACAACTGTCACAAACAGGGGAGAAGTCGGCTTTTGATAACCGATAATAGCCGCTCGCTGCGTTAAGTAAGCCTGAACATACGGATCAATCCAGTCTGCAAAATTGACGCGATCCTGAAAGTTGCCTTTGCGAACAACTTGGACCGTATGCCGATCCATGTTCAAATCTTCCAGATTCATATTCACCAATTCGCTGACTCGAACTCCTGAGCCAAATAGTAAGGCAATCATGGCCAAGTTGCGCACTTTTGTCGCCTCAAAATAGCGCCGCGGCTTGGCTGGCAGTTGTTGCGCATAACTTTGATCCAACCACTGTAAAAACTTAGCATCTTCACCGTCCACAAACAGCATTTCCTGTAGCTTGTGGTTTCGGTAACTCGCAGTTTCAGTATGGGTTTTAAGTTTTACCTTGTTCCAGACATTCCGATAGAAATAAGGTTCGCCATCTGCATGGGGTTCACTTTCCTCCGTCAAAAATCGATAAAGCGCCTTGATCCCGACTAAGCGCAAAGCGACACTGCGACGCGTCATTCGCTTGTTGTGGTGCGTCTTGGAAGGCCGTTCAAGCAAATACGCCATAAATGCCTGGGCATCACGCAACGACAAATGTTCTAACACGGTCAGCGGGACGGTTTGCGGTGAGGAAGCGGTCGTCGCACCACTGTTAATCAGCCAGTTCAGAAACTCTTGATAAAAATGTAAATACTGATAAAGCGTCGAATCGGCGATCGGGATCGCTTTTTGGCTCTGATAATAGTCCTGAATGTAATCCGGCAGGGCAGGTAGCATTGTATGAATTAATTTCGAATAATTTTGTGTCGACACAGATTTCACCTCGAACATATGTTTTCTTTTAGATAATGTTAGTATACGCGAAAACAACTGTCCTTGGCGAGGGCTAGTGTTGATGAAAAATGAATGGTGGTGCTGGTTCAGCCATTGTTCTGCCATGTGAAGCAGAATTGAATAAAGTTTTAGCTTTATCCAAAGGTGAGCAAAGATGTCAGCAAACGCCTGTTGGTCAGACAAATTTTAGCTGGCATAATTCTGGCATGAATTCGGCTATTAAATGAGTTCACTTCGGTCAATCATTCAGCAAACTTATTTTGGCCATTGGTCAACAAAATAAATTTGCTGAATGGTTACGTGACCCTCAATTGTTGTTGAGTCAATTTCAAACTACACAACTCAAAACAACTCAAAAAATCATCAAGCAACTCGAAGCCGGCTAACTGACGAGAATCTCACAACATCATGAAGCTTGAATTGATATGCATTTTTCTGGTTTTGGCTAGCATGACATTTTCAATCAAACAAATGCATGCAACTCAGCGTAAACGCAAAGATCCAATTCATAATTGATTCCCTTGGTAAAAAATGCAATCGCCACCACCAACATTACGTCTGGGCCACAAATTTTTGACAGCCATCTGAAAGAGGGGACACCCAGATTCGCAGATCAAGTGCCAAAGCCAATTATTTATATTCTAGTTTACATAATATATATTATGCGAAGTAGTGTTTGAAGAGACGGCATCGTGCCATTCTCGCAATATTTACGTTGGCGATTATTTGATTCGCAATTTCATACAGCACCCGATAGTCGCCTCATTTTTTGAACCGCTGCTTGCAGCCAAGTCTTTAAAAGCTTCTACAATCATTGGATATTTTTTGCTTGAGTTTTTTTCGTTAAGTCACTTGCGACGAACAACTTATCAAGTTGAATTCCCGAACTCGTCTCAGAATGCGTCTCTCAGCATGCCTCAAAATCATCCAAAATGACCCATGACAACTTGCTGTTGATTCGACCCGCGAATTGCTACACGAATTTCAAATTCACGCATCACAAGCTGCGAGCCAGCTTTATATTTAACAGATTTCGCAAAAAGATGGCTAGAGACTTTTTGCAAACAAAAAAGCCGCAACTAGCTAGCTGCGACTTTCCTTAGAACAATAAAACAATTGTGTGCAATTAAAGATGAAAGTTAACCTTCAAACATGCTCTGCATTGGCGGAACGACCTGCTTTTTGCGAGAAACAACCCCAGGCAATGCCAAACGCGCGTCCTTGTCGAACTGTTCGTTGAAAGCACTGGCGATTTTATCGCGGTCAGCACCGACTGCGAAACCAGTTGAATTGCTGTCCAAGATGTCAGTGGCAATCAGCAGGAAATCATCGTAGCCTTTCGCCTGCGCCTCTTTGGTCATGGCATTGATCAATTCGTCCTGACGTGCGTAAATGTCGTTCAGATCGACGGTATTGACCTGTCCGATGCGAATAGACTTGCCGCCCATGGTGAAACTCTTAGCATCGCCTTCGATAATGTCCATATCTGACTTGGCGGCCAAATTAGTACCTGCCTTCAGCATGGCAAGACCATATGACTGCAAATCAATTCCGGCAATCTTCGCCATTTCTGGCAAAATCTTCTTATCCTTGTCGGTTGCGGTCGGCGACTTCAACAACAGCGTGTCTGAAATCAAACCAGAAGCCATCAAACCAGCCAATGTTGGCGAAATTTTGAAGCCATATTCTTGGAACATCTCAAAAATGACGGTATTGGTGCTGCCAACCGGTTCTGCTCGGTAAAACAGCGGCGCTGCCGTGTGAAAGTTAGCGATGCGATGATGGTCGACAACAGAATCAATCGTCACGTCTTCGATATCACTGACACTTTGTTGAAATTCGTTGTGATCAACCAACATGACATGATCCGTCTCGTTGGCTGCCGTCTTGATAACCCGCGGTGCCTGAACCTTGAAGTGATCAAGGACGAACTTAGTTTCATCGTTCGGTTCGCCTAATGCTACCGCCTCAACATCCGTGTTGCCTGCCTGTTTCTGAAATTCTGCCCAGCTCATGGCACTCGTAATCGCGTCGGTGTCCGGGTTCTGATGCCCAAAAATCAAAGTCGTCATCTTATCTGATCGCTCCTCAACTGAATAATTTACTTATCAAGTTTAACACGGTTTTCACTGACCCGCGACAAGTAATCTTTTTCCTTCAGATAATCGTCAAAGGTCTGGAAGAAGTTCGAGATCCGCGGAATGTCAGCTTTCTCTTTGCGATAAACAAAAGAAATCTCAAAGCGAATGGCCGGATCAAACGCAATAGCATAGGCCTTGATTTGATCAGCGCGTGCCCGAACAAAACTGGTTGGTAAGGCCGTGTTGACCCCTGACAAGTTAACGAATTGGGTTAACTGATACGGCGTGGTGAAATGTGCGACCACGTGCGGGAAATCAACCATTTGATTCTTGTACGCCTCACGCAGAAGTTGTCCAAGGAAATAGTCGTCAGGATAAGTTGCCCAAGGTTCAGCTAAAGTATCTTTGAAATGGATTCGCTTACGGTTAGCCAAGGCGTCATCGTGGTGCAAGAACAGCAATTGTTCATCAATAATTTTCTTGCTGGCGTATGGTTTCCAGTTCTTAATGGTTTCATCTGGCAGATTCATGATAGCCAAATCAATCTGGTTGTTTTCCAATGATTCCCAAATTTCGTGACGGGTCATCATCCGCAGCGTTACTTCAACTTCAGGATTCAGTTGATAGTAATGAGCAATGAACGCAATAAAGGCGCTATCCTCGATTGAGCTTAATAACCCAATATTGATTTTTCCGACGGTTGCACTGGTTGTTTGTTGAATTTCGTCGGTTGTCTGGTTCAAGATCTCGTAGATTTCATGGGTTGACTTTAACATGGTCTGACCAGCGTCAGATAAATGCAGTTTCTTCCCGACAGAATAAAACAGCGGTGCCCCCACCGTCCGTTCCAATTTCTTGATCTGCTGTGTTAAGGCTGGCTGGGTAATGCCAAGCAATTGCGCGGCTTGGGTGTAGTTCATGGTTTCTGCCAATTGCAGAAAATAAGTTAGTGTCTTTGAGGAAAAAATGCGCTCTTGTTTCGTTTTCATAGGGCGGCTTCCCTTTCGTTTATAATTTAATAATATCGTTCAACCATCATCATAAGTGGCAATGAAAAAAAACGCAACGAATTTGCCGCGTTTTTAATCGTTACGTTAAGTTCTAGCTAAAAATTCAGTTGCTCGCAACTGGTTTCGGACGCCAGCTTTGCCATCCGGTATAATCCTTAACGTGCAGCAGATTCTCTGCATTCTTAACGCGATCGGCAGACGGCGGTTCGATGCCTTCAAGCGGGTACGTAATGCCAAGCTCGTGATACTTTTTAACGCCTAACGTGTGATACGGCAGAATCTCAACTTTTTGGACCACGTTTTTGTCCAATGTCGCAATATAGTCCCCTAACCGTTTGAGATAAGGGTCAAAGTCAGTGCGTTCCGGGACCAGAACGTGGCGAATCCACATGTCATCACCATGCGCCGACATATACTGCACCATATCCAAAATATTTTCATTAGGAAAACCGGTGAGCTTTTTATGCTCGGCCGAATCAATGTGTTTTATATCAACTAATGAGATGTCAGTAACAGCCATCAGCTTTTCAAACTGGCCAAACCACGGTTGGTCACGCGTGAAGGGGCCGCCTGACGTATCGAGGCAAGTCGAAATTCCCAGTGCCTTAGCCTTGGTGAAGAGTTCGAGAATGAAATCGATTTGTACCAAACTCTCACCGCCACTGCAGGTAATACCCCCTTGGTCACCCCAGAAAGCTTTATAGCGCTGGGCATCCGCCAAAATTTGATCGGCCGTCATTTCTTCACCAACCCCAATGTTCCAGGTGTCAGGGTTGTGACAATACTGGCAACGCATGCGACACCCTTGCATAAAGACAACGAAGCGAATACCAGGGCCATCGACCGAACCAAAACTTTCGACCGAGTGAACATACCCTTTGATCGGGCCATCATGATCCTGACCAACTTGTTCTAAGATATTTAATGGGCTTTGTGACTGATCGATGAGTTTCATCTTATTGCCTCCACTACAACATCATGTGTCGTTTTCAATTGATTTTCATTTCATTCTGCCAAAAAACGGCAACAGCATCGTTGCCGTCTTTTGGCAAAACAGGAATGACTTCCTGTCTTGAGTTAAGCTGCTTACATTTCTTCGAAGAAGGTCCGAGCAATGACATCGTCTTGTTGTTCCTTGGTCAAATCTGCGAAGTAGACGCAGTAGCCAGAAACCCGAACGGTCAATGTTGGGTATTCTTCTGGGTGCTTCTGAGCATCAATCAGGGTCTCCTTGTTGAAGACGTTGATGTTCAAATGCATGCCGCTGTTTTCCATATAGCCGTCAACCATGTGAACCAAGGTATCCTTACGAGTTTCATCATCGTGGCCCAGTGTGTTCGGAGTAACCCCAAACGTATTACTAATGCCGTCAGTTGCGTAATGATACGGAATCTTGGCGGTGGACATCAGGGATGCCAATGCGCCGTTCTTTTCTGCGCCGTATGCCGGGTTGGCACCTGGTGAGAATGGTTCGCCTTTTTGACGACCGTTTGGTGTTGTCCCTGTATTCTTACCATAAACCACGTTGGAAGTAATGGTCAGGACACTGGTACTCAACTTCGCGCCGCGATACAGATGATGCGTGTTCATCTTGTTATAGAAGGTCTTAACCAACCACTTAGCGATGTCATCAGCGCGATCATCGTTGTTACCATAGCGTGGATAGTCATCATTGTCAGCAACGAAGTCAACTGCAACACCGTTTTCATCGCGAATTGCCTTGACATGACCATACTTGATTGCACTGATGGAATCAACTGCGTGTGACAGGCCGGAAATCCCGGTTGCGAAGGTCCGGTTCAGTTGGGTATCCTTCAATGCCAGCTGTGCAGCTTCATAATAATACTTGTCATGCATATAGTGAATCACATTCAAAGCATTGACATACGTGTCGGCCAGCCAGTCCATCATCTTGTCGAACTTATTCATGAATTCTTTGTAATCAATGTAATCGCTGGTGATCGGTGCATATTCAGGCCCTACTTGCGCTTCCTGAATTTCATCTTTCCCACCGTTGATCGCATACAGAACTGTCTTAGCTAAGTTAGCACGGGCACCAAAGTATTGAACGCCATCAGCAATTGGTTGTGCCGAGACACAGCAAGCAATACCGTAGTAATCGGTACCCCATTCGTTGCGCATCAGATCATCATTTTCATATTGAATGGTTGAACTTTGGATGGATACTTCGGTTGCATAGCGTTTGAAGCCTTCTGGCAAGCGTTCGCTCCAAAGCAAGGTGATGTTTGGTTCTGGTGCTGCGCCCATGTTGTCCAAAGTCTTCAGGAAACGGAAAGCCGTCTTGGTAACGTGGTGACGGCCATCATTGCCCATTCCTGCCAATGACAAGGTTGCCCAGATTGGATCGCCTGAGAACAGTGAGTTATATTCTTCAGTCCGGATGAAACGAACCATCCGCAATTTCATAACCAAATGATCAATCAGTTCCTGTGCCTGTTCTTCGTTCAATTTGCCTAAGCGCATATCGCGTTGGATATAAGCATCAATAACCGTATCGATCCGGCCAACGGACATTGCGGCACCGTTTTGCGTCTTAACAGCAGCCAGATAGCCAAAGTAGATCCACTGAACAGCTTCTTGCGCATTAGCTGCCGGACGCGAGATGTCATAGCCATATTCCTTGGCCATCTTCTTCATGTCGTTTAAGGCACGATATTGTTCATTGATTTCTTCACGCAGTTTGATCACATCGTCAGTCATTTCGCCGTCGCCAGTCAAGTTATAATCCTTGAACTTCTCGGCCATCAAACGATCGATCCCGTAAACAGCGATCCGTGGGAAATCAGAAACAATCCGGCCACGGCCGTATGCGTCTGGCAAGCCAGTCACGATCTTGTAATGGCGAGCCTTTCGCATATCAGGAGTATAAGCATCAAAGACACCTTGGTTATGGGTCTTACGATATTCATTGAAAATCTTGTGTTCTTGAGGATCTGTCTTGAAGCCATAAGATTCCAATGCATCTTCAGCCATTCGAATACCGCCAAATGGCATGAATGCTCGTTTGAATGGCTTGTCGGTCTGAACACCAACAATCTTTTCAAGATCTTTGTTCAAATAACCAGGTCCGTGTGAGGTGATCGTAGATGGAATATTGTTGTCAGCATCCAAAACACCGCCATTTGCACGTTCTTGTTTCTTTAAATTTAGAACCTGATTGTTCAGGACTGTTGTCGCTTCAGTGGGGCCAGCAAGGAAACTTTCGTCCCCGTCATATTGGTTCAGGTTATGCTCGATAAAATCGCGCACATTAATTTCTTCTTGCCAGTCGCCGCCGTTAAAGCCTTCCCAATAATTAGGAACTTTGGTTTCGTCAAGCTGTTTCATAGTTGTTTGCCTCCTAAAGTGGATTACAGATGTGACAGTTCTTACAAACACAGTATAACACGCCGCCAAATCTATGCAAGCGTTTTATTGCCCATATAATAGGCGTTATATTGTTTTTTAAGTGTGCTTCGTCGCTTCTTTTCGCCCATGATTTCGTCATTTTGTTAAATTGTGCACAACTGATCTGTCCTATAATAATCAAAAACGCCGCCATCTGTATTAGTACAGACGGCGGCGTCAATGATCACCATTTATTCGACTTGATCTGCTGGTTCTTCTTTGGTTTGAACAAAAACTGGCTTGCCAAGGACATCAGTGTCAATGACAAACGAACCATTCGAATAGCGGTCACCTGCTGGATGTTGTGCCGGATTAAGGGTCGTTACCTTACCCGTATCGGTCAAAACATTCAGGCGGGTAGCGTCATCGACTGACATCATCGCGACAATCCGATGCGGATCACGCTTAAGCTCACGCAAGACCAGTAAACCACGACGGGCACGACTCATTTCCCCGACTTCGCTTAAGGCCATCTTTTTGAAGGCGCCACGTTGGGTCAAAATACCGACCTTAGCCGTAGTTGGATCCTTCACTAGAATGAAATTGACAACCTCATCGTCTGGCTTTAGATCCATACTTTTAACGCCGGTTGCCCGGGCACCGACAGTTGACACATCGCTTAACGGGAATGTCAGTCCGTAAGCGTGGCGGCTGACCACAAAGACATCCTGTTGCTGATCAGTCGTGAAGTATGCATTGGTGACAATCGCGGCTGGGTCTTTCAGCTTCATCGCCATCATCGGCTTACTCTTGTACGTCCGTTGCGGCTGCAAATCACTTAAGGCAGTTTGTTTGATGTACCCATCACTTGACCCTAACACAAAACTGCCAGCGCCATCGAGTTGATCAAAAGCAAACACTGCCAAGACTTTTTCGTCAGTGCCAAGGCCAACTGTTTGGCTTAAGTGTTCGCCGGTGTCTTTCCAACGCGCATCACTAATTTCATGCACTGGTCGATAAATGACATTTCCGGCATTTGTCACGATGTAAAGATGCTGCAACGTACTCAGTTCGCCAGTGAAAATAGCAAGATCATTGGCCTTCAAACCATTGTCGGCCGGATCAACCGCCTGATAACTGCGCAGTGAACTGCGTTTAACGTAGCCATCACGAGAAACCTGCACCATGACGGTTTCATCAGCCACCGTCACCGTTGTCGCCACTTCAAGCGTTTCAATTTTGGCTTGAATGCTGCTGCGACGATCATCCCCGTACTCCTTGGCAATCCGCTTCAACTCGCCTTCAATCACCCGATCGCGGGCAGCGGGGCGGGCCAAAATATCTTGATACTCGGCGATTGCTTTCGCCAATTGTGCTGCTTCTTTCTGTAAAGCCGTGATATCGGTATTGGTCAATCGATACAGCTGCAAGGAAACAATCGCTTCCGCCTGAGCTTCCGAAAAGTCAAACTTCTTGACTAAGTTACGCTTAGCATCTCCTTTATCCTTGGAAGCACGAATCGCGGCGATGACCTGATCCAAAATCGATAGCATTTTGATCAAGCCTTCGACAATGTGCTGTCGAGCAGCGGCCTTGTTGAGGTCAAAACGCGTTCGCCGAGTGACCACATCGCGTCGATGTTCGACGTATGCTTCCAACATGGCCTTGAGTCCTAGTAACTTCGGCTGCATGTCGGCAATAGCGACCATGTTAAAGTTGTATGCAATTTGCAGATCGGTATTTTTAAATAAATAGTTTAAGATGCCATGTGCATCGGCTTCTTTTTTTAATTCGATGACAACGCTAAGCCCAAAACGGTCGCTTTCGTCACGGACTTCGGCGATACCGTCCACTTTTTTGTTGATGCGTAATTCATCGATTTTTTTAATCATCTGCGCTTTATTGACATCATACGGGATCTCGGTGACCACGATCTTCTCACGACCGCCACGAATGGTTTCGATGTGTGTCCGAGAACGAACCACGATTTTACCGCGGCCGGTTTCGTAAGCTTGCTTGATACCATCAAGCCCTTGAATAATCCCACCTGTTGGAAAATCGGGACCCTTGACGTATTGCATTAAAGTATCTAAATCAGCAGTGGGATGCTTCAGCAAATATAAGACCGCATTGATCACTTCGCGCAAGTTATGCGGCGGAATTTCGGTCGCGTAACCTGCAGAGATGCCCGTTGCACCATTCACCAGCAAATTCGGAAATCCTGCGGGCAACACAGTTGGCTCCTGTGCCGTGTCATCAAAGTTCAACACCATATCGACGGTTTCCTTATCGATATCGGCCAGCATTTCCTTGCTGATTTTGCTTAAACGCGCTTCCGTGTATCGCATTGCAGCTGGCGGATCACCATCCATGGAACCGTTATTCCCGTGCATCTGAATCAGTGGGGCCCGTAACTTCCAATCTTGGCTCAGCCGAACCATCGCTTCATAAATGGAGCTGTCGCCGTGGGGATGATAATTACCCATGACATTCCCGACACTTTTAGCCGACTTGCGGAAGCCCTTATCATACGTATTGCCATCTTGGTTCATCGCAAATAAAATGCGACGCTGAACCGGTTTAAGGCCGTCACGCACATCAGGCAGCGCCCGTTCTTGAATAATGTATTTCGAGTACCGGCCAAACCGGTCGCCCATGACCTCTTCTAAGGTCAGTTCTTGAATCTGATTGGCCAATGGCTTTTACTTTCCTTTCTTGTCCAGTTGTTTGACGATTTGCTTGGCACCAAACTGTAATTTTTCGTGATTAGCAGTCGGGGTTTCCAAAATACTGCCGTCGTCATCCATATCAAACTTGACGTTATGCTCAATCCATTCACGACGCGGCTCAACGCGATCACCCATCAAAGTGGTCACGCGTCGCTCCGCCAGCTGAGCATCGTCAATCCGAACCCGGATCAAAGTCCGCGTCTCAGGATTCATGGTCGTTTCCCAAAGCTGGTCGGCATTCATTTCCCCAAGTCCTTTAAATCGGGTCAATGTGTAACCCTTGCCCATGGCCTTGGTCTCTTTGGCCAACTCTTCATCGGTCCAAGCATAACTGATCTTGGTTTTGGCACCGGCGCCTTTTTGCAGCCGATACAATGGTGGCAAAGCAATGTAAATTCGGCCTGCGTCAATCAGCGGCCGCATGTAGCGATAAAAGAAGGTTAGTAGCAAAATCTGAATATGCGCGCCATCAGTATCCGCATCAGTCATAATAATGATTTTGTCGTAGTTGGCCTGCTGCAGATCAAAATCCGCACCGACACCAGCGCCGATGGTGTAAATCATCGTATTGATTTCTTCGTTTTTAACGATGTCCTGTAACTTGGCCTTCTGGGTATTCAGTACTTTCCCTCGCAATGGCAAGATCGCCTGAAACTTACGGTCTCGGCCTTGTTTAGCTGAACCACCGGCAGAATCCCCTTCGACGAGATACAATTCGTTACGCTTAGGGTTCTTGGTTTGCGCCGGGGTCAATTTACCGGAAAGCAAACCTTGGTCCTTCTTGCGCTTGCGTCCCGTCCGGCTATCGTCGCGCGCTTTTCGAGCCGCTTCCCGCGCATCACGGGCTTTGACGGCTTTACGAACCAACTCTTGCGACTCTTCACCGTTTTCCATCAAAAAAGTTGACAGCTTGTCATAGACAATCCCATCGACCACAGTGCGGGCTTGCGGCGTACCAAGCTTACCCTTTGTCTGGCCCTCAAATTGCAAAATTTCTTCTGGAATGCGGACACTTAAAATACCTGCAAAACCTTCACGCACATCACTGCCTTCAAGGTTCTTGTCGCGTTCCTTCAGCAAGCCGACTTTTCGGGCAAACTCATTGAATGCTCGCGTCATGCCGCTGCGCAAGCCAATTTCATGCGTCCCGCCATCACCAGTGCGAACGTTATTAACAAACGAAATCAGGTTTTCAGAATAGCCATCGTTATATTGGCCGGCAAAATCAACCACGATACCGTCCTTTTTGCCTTCAAAATTGATCACCTGTGACAATGCGTCTTTGCCTTCATTAAGGTATTTAACAAAACTGACCAAGCCATCAGGATAGTGATAACTGTCATGCTTGCCGGTGCGTTCATCCGTCAGATTAATCGTAATATTTTTCAGTAGAAAGGCTGATTCGCGCAAGCGTTCGGCCAAGGTATCATAACTGAAGACGGTGGTTTGAAAAATAGTCGGGTCCGGCTTGAACGTGATGGTCGTGCCATTAGGTTCATTAACTTTGCCCAACTTCTGCAAACTGCCATCAGGATGACCGCCATTGATAAAATGCTCCTCAAATGCGTGCTTATCCCGCACAACTCGCACAGTCAATGACTCCGATAAGGCATTGACGACGCTTGAGCCAACCCCATGCAAACCACCAGAAGTTTTGTAACTATTTTGGTTAAACTTTCCGCCGGCATGTAGCACGGTTAAAATGACTTCAATCGTCGGTTTGCCACTCGGGTGCATCCCCGTTGGCATCCCGCGACCATGATCCTGTACGGTCACAGAGTTATCGGCGTGAATCGTCACATTGATCTCATCCCCAAACCCCGCGAGCGCTTCATCGACAGAGTTGTCCACGATTTCATAGACCAAGTGATGCAAACCGCGGCCATCGGTGGAACCAATATACATCCCCGGACGCTTCCGCACAGCTTCCAAGCCATGCAGCACCTGAATGGATGAATCATTATATGCTTGCGTTGCTTTATCCATAGTAAACTCCCTTTTTTGAACAACTAAGTTATAGAATACACCACGCGTTGAGATTTCAGAAATAAAAAATAAGAGCGCGAGTCAGCCCGGTTAGAAACCGGAGCATAAGCGGCCTTGGGTGCGATGGTCGGGTTTTGACCATTGTGCCCAAGGTCCTTATGTGCAGGTTTCTGGGCTGGCGAGCGCGTTTCAGTAGAGCGCGAGCAGGAGCGGTTAGCAACCGGAATGTAAGCGGCCTTGGACGTGATGGTTGGGTTTTGACCATTGCGACCAAGGTCCTTACACGCAGGTTGCTGCGACTGCGAGCGCGTTTCAATAGAGCAGCCCGATTAGAAACCGGAGCATAAGCGGCCTTGGGTGCGATGGTTGGACTTTGACCATTGCACCCAAGGTCCTTACACGCAGGTTGCTGCGAGCGCGTTTAGGCATCAACACCATCAACAGCAGACCTCACCATATTGCTCTCAGGACTCCTGTTTTCTCCTCAAAATCGACCCAGTTGGCTAATACCATCATTGTTCATTTAAATTTTATTAGCCGTGTCAATGTCCCAAAGCTCAGCAGAAAACCGCATTTCCCTAAGCATGGCACATAACTATGACTTCTTGACGTGAAATTCATCGCCCGCTGGCACCATATCTACGCTGTGCCCCGCCATGATCCTTGCACAAGACGGCACCAAATCGCGCCACAACCCGCTTCACAGGTTTTATTCGAATGTACGTTCGTTTTATTCTACTGACGTATCACTCAAAAGTCAAAAATGCTAAAATAGTTTCTAGTTTGAGAGGAGGGGCACATTTGATACTTGTGCTTTGTTTTATACTCGCGTATTTCATAGGCGCCATCCCGTTTGGTGTGGTCATTGGTAAACTTTTTTATCACACCGATATCCGCAAAGGCGGGAGTCACAATATTGGCACCACAAATGCTTATCGCATGTTAGGGCCAGTCGGCGGCTCAATTGTCTTGGTGCTGGATATCTTAAAAGGCACGTTGGCTGCCAGCTTACCCATTCTCTTTGGCATCGAGCATCATTGGCTGGTGCTGATCGTGGGTTTAGCGGCCGTATTCGGTCATACATTTTCGATCTACATTCGCTTTAAAGGCGGTAAGGCGGTGGCAACTAGCGCTGGCATTTTACTTGCATATAATCCGCCATTTTTTGTCATTGCATTTGCCATCTGGTTTAGTTTGATCTTGCTAACGTCCATGGTCAGCGTTGCCAGCACACTGGGTATGGTGTTGATCACAGCTTGGTCGCTTGTTTACCATGATTGGTTGCTGACAACTGTTGCCTGCGGGCTGCTGGTTGTCTTTTTGATCAAACATCGGGCAAACTTCAAACGCATCAAGGCCGGAGATGAAAATATGGTGCCCTTTGGCTTAGGCCAATATCTTCGTCAACACCGGGGCCGCTCCTAGTCACCTTTTGATGGTAACCAAAAAGACATCCGAAACTGGATGTCTTTTTTTCGTGTACCTAATCGACAAACTGATGACACCTTAGAAAATGCTGATCATGTAACCCTTCTCAAATGCCGTGCCAGGTTCAAGTCGATTGATCCCAAGTTTGCGCGTCAGGTCGCCAGTGCTGCCAATCGTGTCGGCGATGCCCCACCAAGGTTCGATGCAGACAAAGTCGCCAGTGGTTGGATACGGACTCCAAACGCCCAGATATGGGGTATCGGTCATGGTAACGCTGACACCATGTTTCGTCTTGTCAGAAACCAAGTTGAAGGTTGTCTTACCAAGCAACGCGAAAATTAAAGCATCATGATCAAATGTTTCGTGCGTTAAGGCCAAATTGGCATCAGTTGCAGCCAAGGTCCGGTGCGTGTAATCAATGCCTTCACCAGCAACCAATGGAATCTGAACAAGCGACTTACGCGGTTTGAAGTTCAAATAATAATCGGAGAATTGAGTATCCGGCGTCATTGGGACCTTGAAGCCCGGATGGCCGCCGATGCTAAAGAACAGTGGCTCACTTTTGTCCGGATTGTCAACGTGATACGTGACATGTAGATTGTTATTTTCTAGTGCAAACGTGATGATTAAACGAAAAGCGAACGGGTACATCGCCCGCGTTTTGTCATCATCCTTCAGAACGAAGCTCGCTTTAAACGGTGTCGCAGAGAGCACCGTGAAATCACGATCACGGGCAAAACCGTGCTGGCCCATGTGGTAAGTCTTGCCTGCGTAATGATATTGATTGTCAGCCAGCGCCCCAACAATCGGGAACAAGACCGGGGCGTGGCGACCCCACACCGCAGGATCTGCTTGCCACAGACGCTCCCTGCCTGTCAGGTTATCTTTGATACTGGTCAGTTCAGCACCATGCCGACTGATTTTAACTGTCAAAAAGTCATTTGCAATCGTTACCATACATCCTCATCCTTTACCTACAACATTATTGTTAACTACAAAATATACCGCGTCATGTTTGAATCAGCCGCAATATGGCCAATCTTGTCATCCACATATTGCTGGGTGACGGTCACAGCGCCCATCGCCATATCTGGACCTTCATAAAGTACGTCTTCAAGCAGTTTTTCAAGAATGGTCGCCAGTCGCCGTGCCCCAATATTATCAGTGTCGTGGTTAACCTGAGTCGCAATCTCTGCAATTCGATCAACCGCTTCCTTCGTGAAGGTGATCTTCACGCCATCTGCACCAATCAAGGCGATATACTGCTTGATCAAAGCATTGTCTGGCTCGGTCAAGATCCGCACAAAGTCTTTTTCGGTTAAGTCCTTCAATTCAACCCGAATTGGAAAACGCCCTTGAAGTTCAGCAATCAAATCACTAGGCTTAGCCTCGGCAAACGCACCTGAGCCAATGAACAAGATGTGATCCGTATTGATAGGACCATACTTAGTGTTAATCTGCGATCCTTCTACAATCGGTAAAATATCTCGCTGCACACCTTCACGCGAAACTTCGCCGCTATTATGCTTGTTTCCCGCAGCAATTTTATCGATTTCGTCGATGAAAATGATCCCGTTATTCTCGGCACTTTGAATGGCGTCGTGATAAATGTCGGCATGATTGACCAGTTTGTCAGATTCCTCTTTGATGAAGATTTCGCGAGCTTCTTTGACGGTCATGGTCCGCTCAACCTTTTTCTTAGGCATTAAAGCGCCAATGGTGTCGCTTAGATCAATGCCCATCTGACCGTACATGTCACCCATGCCACCGCCTTTTTTCTCATCATTGACAGCAACGGTGATTTCATGATCTTCAAGTAATCCTTTTTCCAGTTGCTCTGCCACGCTTAAACGCTTATTGCGAATATCATCGGTCACTTCGCCGTCTGCGTCTGCATCATCGCCAGCTGGCATTTTGCCATTTTGCATTCCTTGCAACATGCTCATCATCTCGGCCATCGGATTGGTATTCTTTTCCTTACGAATGGCCGGCACTAAAATTTTAACCAAACGCTTATTGGCTTCTTTTTCGGCACGTATGCGAACCTTTGAAAATTGCTTCTCTTCTTCCATGGCAACGGCAGTTTCGGCAAGATCTCGGACCATGGATTCGACGTCACGGCCAACGTAGCCAACTTCCGTAAACTTAGTCGCTTCCACCTTCACAAATGGCGCCTCAACTATTTTCGCCAGTCGTCGTGCAATTTCGGTTTTCCCGACACCGGTTGGTCCGATCATCAGTAAGTTTTTCGGGGTAATCTCTTCTTGCATTTTTGGCGATAATTGCATTCGCCGATAACGGTTATACAAGGCAACCGCGACGGCCCGTTTTGCATCATCTTGTCCAATGACATATTGATCGAGTTTTTCAACGATCTGTTTTGGGGTTTGTACTTCTGCCATCATAAGCCTCCTGTAGGTCAATGTAATTGCCGACGGTTACAAACTAAAAGCTTTCGACAATAACATTGTGGTTTGTGAAAATATCGATATTTCCTGCGATATTCACTGCTTCTTTGGCAATGTCAGCTGGTGTCATATCTGGGGCATGCCGCAGCATCGCGATTGCCGCGGCTTGCGCAAAGTTGCCGCCGGAGCCGATCGCTACCACGTCTTCATCTGGATCTATCACTTCGCCAGATCCGGATACGAGTAACAGGTCATGCTCATCCATCACGATCATCATGGCCTCAAGTTTCTGCAAGGTCGGATCCTTGCGCCAATCTTGAGCCAGCGCAACTGCGGAACGTCGCAAGTTGCCCGCATAATGCTCCAGCTTCTTTTCAAACCAGTCTTGCAGGGTGAAAGCATCTGCCACCCCGCCGGCAAACCCGATGACGACTTGATCATGATAGATCCGGCGAACTTTCTGCGCGTTGCCTTTCATGATGACCTTTTCGCCAAGGGTTACCTGACCGTCACCGGCCAAAGCGGTCACACCATCTTTTCTTACTGCTGCAATTGTTGTCATAGTCATGCTCCTTTTTAAGTGAGCGCGAGCAGAAGCGCTTAGAAACCGGAGCATAAGTGGGCCGGAAGCCTAAATGGCTGAATTTTGGCTATTTAGGCTTCCAGGTCATTATGTGTAGGTTTCTGCGACTGCGAGCGCGTGATCTGCGTATCTCGTCGGATAAAAACAGCTAAAGTAGCGATTAATCTGTTATCGCCAATGTTCTTAGCTTAAAAAACTCAGACTGCTTTTGCATCATGCTTTAGTCTTAATTATGTTTCGGATAATATTTCATATACTCATTTTTTAAATGTGCCATGGTGACATGCGTGTAGATTTGTGTGGTTGATAAACTTGCATGACCCAGTAGCTCTTGAACAGTTCGCAGGTCAGCACCATGATCCAGCATATGGGTTGCAAAACTATGCCGCAGCATGTGGGGATGAATGTTAGCTGTCAGCGTCGTCTGCTTGATGAGCTGATCCAAAATATATTCAATGCCACGCGAGGTAATCGGACGCCCATACTGGTTCACAAATACATATCGATGCTGTCCCTGACTTTTAGCCATCAAAACTTGTCGACCATCTTTTAAATAGGTTCGTAGTGCTTGCTGGGCGTACTGTCCAAAGGGCACATACCTATCTTTGTTGCCTTTACCATGAATCAACAGTAATGCCGTATTGAAATCGACCTGATTCAATGTCAGCTTGGCACACTCGGAAACTCGAATACCGGTGCCATACAAAACTTCCAACAAAGCGCGATTACGTTGATCCAGCGGGGTTTTGCCAGCAACTGTCTTGAACAGTTCCTGAATCTCGGCTTCATAGAAAAATTGAGGTAAATGATGATGCTGCTTTTTTAATTCAACCAGCTCAAATGGGTTGCGTTTGACGACATCAATTCGTGTCAAATAACGGTAAAAGCTTCGCAAACTACTGATTTTTCGGGCAATCGATGTCCGTGCCAAATCCTGTTTGTTAAGATCAGTCAAATAAGTTTGAACGTCTAAATCATCCACATGCCGAAAATCAGTAAACCCGCCGTTGGCCTTGAGAAACGCCTGAAATTCTTGAAGATCACTCAAATAAGCCGTCACTGTTTCCGGTGAATACTGCCGTTCAACTTCAAGATACTCTTGAAACGCTGCAATTGGCTTCATTGAATCCCTCCGATAATACATTAACATAAAATGCAGCCATTGTTGACGCTTTCAGTGCATCAACACCATCAAGCCGCCGAAATACCAATGAAAAAATCCCGGTAACCCGAGATTTTTTGCGTCCTTAAACTTGTTCAATCCGATTCATACCTGCTTGGAAAGTAGCTAAATCTTTTAATGCACGATCGGCTAACTGCTGATTGCGTTCTTTTTTATTGCGTACTTTGACTGTTAACGCTGGCATGATGCCAAAGTTCGCATTCATCGGCTGGAAGTGATGGGCGGATGTGTGAGTAATGTAATGCGCCATTGACCCCATCGCTGTAGTTTCGGGAAAAATCAGCGGGGTTTCTCCAAGCGCCATACGGGCCGCATTGGTACCCGCAATCAGACCGCTAGCGGCGCTTTCAACATAACCTTCCACCCCAGTCATCTGGCCTGCAAAGAACAGATCAGGCCGGCGTTTGGATGCATATGTTGGTTCCAAAACCACTGGGGATTTCATGAAAGTGTTGCGATGCATGACGCCGTACCGGACAATTTGCACGTTTTCAAGTCCAGGGATTAGTCGGAAAACCCGTTTTTGCTCGCCCCATTTAAGATGAGTTTGGAACCCGACCATGTTATATAAACTTGCTGCAGCGTTATCTTGACGCAACTGGACAACCGCGTAAGGTTCCTTACCTGTCCGTGGATCTTCAAGGCCAACTGGCTTTAGCGGGCCAAACAACATAGTTTTAATACCGCGTTTGGCCATGACTTCAATCGGCATGCAGCCTTCAAAAACCGTCATCCTTTCAAAATCATGGCCTTCAGCTACTTCGGCCGAAACGAGCGCTTGATAGAACGTCAAGAATTCATCCTTCGTCATCGGACAATTCAAATAGGCGGCTTCACCACGATCATAGCGCGACTTTTTATAAACAATGTCCTCGTTGATCGTACTCGCATCAAGAATCGGTGCGGCTGCGTCAAAGAATGACAAACCGGCCTCGCCGTTCAGATCAACAATTGCCTGTGCTAACCCAGGCGTTGTTAGCGGACCGGTAGCCACCACTGTGATCCCATCAGGAAATGCTGACAATTCCTCATTCACCACATGAATATGCGAATTGCTCGTCAACTTTTGGGTCACTAGCTCGCTAAACGGTTCGCGATCCACCGCCAAGGCACCGCCAGCAGGGACAGCGGTGGCGTCAGCACTTTGAATAATGATTGAATGTAACTGACGCATTTCTTCCTTTAATAGACCCACCGCATTGGTGATCTGGTTGGCGCGCAGTGAATTCGTGCAGACAAGCTCAGCAAAATTGCTCGTGTGATGAGCAGGCGTCATTTTAACGGGACGCATCTCGTATAAGTTGACATCTACCCCGGCCTGAGCGATTTGCCAGGCTGCTTCTGATCCGGCTAGTCCGGCACCAATGACATTAACTGTTGGCATGAGTGATTCCTCCTTGTGGTGGCGCGGCGCAATTAGTTCGTTCAGAGAAAATGTGAGTTTTGCGGCACGTGTATTTTTGTGGCTTGCTGATGTGGTAGCGACTCAGCTTGCTATTGTGGGCAGACTGAATCTTTGAGCAAGCTTTCTAAGGCGCGATCAGGCGCAGAAACATCCGTGTAAGGACCTTGAAGTCTAAATGGCCAAAGTTCAGCCATTTAAACTTTAAGGCTGGTGATGCTCCAGTTCCGAAACGCGCAAACAGGCGCAGAAACCTGCACATAAGGACCTCAAGCTTAAATGGCCAAAGCCCAGCCATTTAGGCTTGAGGCCACTTATGCTCCGGTTTCTAAGCGCGCCTGTTTGCGCTCTGCCCAAGTTTACCCGAAAAAAACAGTGAGTACAAAGATAACATACTCACTGTTTTCTCAAATTATGCTTTTTGTAAGGCTTCTTTATAATCGTTATTTGGGCAGACGACTTGGGTGCCAGCTTTGCTCTTTTTCTCAACTAAGAAATGTCCGCAGACCGGGCAATCGCGGCCGACTGGTTTGTCCCATGAGACAAAGTCGCAGTCTGGATAACGCGAGCAACCATAGAAGACGCGGTTACGCTTGCTCTTACGTTCAACAACTTGACCGATATGACATTTCGGGCAGACAACCCCGATCTCTTTGACAATGGCCTTGGTGTTGCGGCAATCCGGGAATCGGGAACAGGCGTAAAACTTACCATAGCGACCCATTTTGATAACCATCGGCGCACCGCAGATGTCACAGTTGAAGCCGGCTGGTTCGTCTTTGATTTGAATCTTCGCGATCCCAGTTTCGGCATGAGCCACTTCTTTTTCAAATGGCTTATAGAACTGATCAATCACCTTAACCCAATCAGCCTCGCCGGTTTCAATCCCATCAAGTTCAGATTCGACGTTCGCCGTAAACTTGATATTCACGATGTCCGGGAAGAATTCAACGATCAAGCTGTTGACGATCTCACCTAATTCAGTCGGTTCAAACCGGCGAGCATTCAGTTTCACGTAGTAACGTTTCTGAATGGTTTCGATAGTTGGCGCATAAGTTGACGGACGACCAACGCCATTTTCTTCAAGCGCTTTGACAAGGTTTGCTTCCGAGTAACGGGCTGGCGGCTGTGTAAAGTGTTGAGCCGGATCGGTCTTCAACATTTTGACATCATCACCAACTGCAAGCGGTGGCAAAATATTGTCCTTTTGGTCGCTGTCACGTGATGAGACATACAACTTGGTAAACCCTTCAAACTTAGTCTGACTACCGTTGGCGCGGAAAGTCACACCGTTTTGGTCTAACGTCACGGCCACAGTGTCAATAATCGCCGGGGTCATTTCACTGGCAACAAACCGACTCCAGATCAGCCGATAAAGTTTCATCTGATCCTTGTCCAAAACTGCCGTCAAACTATCCGGTGTCCGTAATGTGCTGGTTGGCCGAATGGCTTCGTGGGCATCTTGTGCCCCTTCCTGCAGTTTACCTTGGCGAATTTTGACAGCAGCATAAGCTTCGCCGTATTTCTCATGCAGGTAATGGCTGGTTTCAGTTTTGGCAACATTTGACACGCGAGTCGAGTCGGTCCGCATGTACGTGATCAGCCCAACGGTGCCTAACTTACCACCTAAGTTAATTCCTTCATACAGTTGCTGGGCCAACATCATGGTCTTTCGGGTGCGGAATCCCAACTTACGGTTAGCTTCCTGCTGCAAGGTACTGGTTGTGAACGGCGGGGATGGGAAGCGTTTGCGTTCCTTTTTAACAACATTCGTCACAGCAAACGGCTTAGTTTTGTCCACTTGGCCCAAAATCTTTTGAACGGCTTCGTTGTTCTTTAAAGCCTGCTTTTTATTCTTCAGGCCATAGAAACTAGCACTGAACTTTTTACTACGGCCCTTTTGGAACTCAGCATCTAATGACCAGTATTCTTCTGGCGTGAAGTTTTTGATTTCATTTTCGCGATCAATAATCAGCTTTAGCGCAACACTTTGAACGCGGCCAGCACTCAGGCCTTTTTTAACTTTCTTCCATAATAAAGGACTGATGGAATAGCCTACCAGTCGATCCAAAATCCGCCGTGCCTGCTGGGCATCTACAAGATCCATATCAATGCCACGAGGGGTTTTGAACGCATTTTTAACGGCATCTTTCGTAATTTCGTTAAAAACGACGCGATTTTTGGCTTTTGGATCCAAACCTAAAATGTGACTGACATGCCATGCAATGGCTTCTCCTTCACGATCCGGATCGGCTGCGAGATAAATCTTGCTAGCTTTTTTAGCATCTTTTTTAAGGGATTTAATCACATCGCCTTTGCCGCGAATCGAAATGTACTTTGGCTCGTAGTCGTTATCGACATCGACCCCCATCTGACTCTTAGGTAGATCGCGAATGTGCCCCAAACTTGCAACAACTTTATAGGTTCGACCAAGATACTTTTCAATAGTCTTGGCTTTGGCTGGCGATTCAACAATGACTAACTTCTTGTCGGCCATGAACGCGCTCCTTCCGGTGGCATTGCCTAGTAGGCAAGCCCTGATTAATTTGTGCGATGCTGACGATTCGTCGTCAGTAATTGATGCGTCCTAAGGCGGCAATGGATCATCTACCACCGGCGCGACCATCAAAGCAATCGCAACTGGTGCCAGTCTAATGGTCAATGCCACCTGCTGACTCAAAACAGTTGCTATCATAAGCTAGTCATTTTGCTCTTGTCAAATCAAAAGAAATTTTTTCTACTATAAAGTAAGCAAAAATGTGCACCTCAAGGGTAAAAATTCAAGTTTTCTACCAATGTCTCTGGACCAGTCACCAACGCCGCTCCTGCCTGAATCAGCGCATTTGTACCTGCTCCCAAAGGCGCATCAATTCGATTAGGCAACGCAAAAACTTCGCGATTATGTTGCAAAGCATAGTTAGCCGTGATGAGACTGCCGCTTTTCATCTCCGCCTCAGTTACCATCACACCATGGGCAATACCGGCAATAATCCGATTGCGAGCGACAAATTGAAAACGCTGCGGGCCGGTTGCTGGTGGATACTCACTTAAAACAAGCCCAACATGCGCAATCTGCACCTGCAAATCGCGGTTCTTGGCAGGATACACCTGATCAAGGCCGTTGGCAATCACTGCAATCGTTGGCAGTCGGGCACTGAGGGCTGCCTCATGCGCCATCGCATCAGCTCCTGCTGCTAGTCCACTTGCAATCACCATTGACGGTAGTTGCGGCAATAACTGCGCCAGCGCCGTTGCTGAATAGCCGGTTGCACGCCGCGAACCAACAATCCCTAACGTTAATTGATTCAACAGACCTAACTGCCCACGATAAAAAAGCACCAACGGCGGCTGCGGAATTTCCCGCAATCGTGGTGGATAAGCAGTATCAACATACGTCATAAACGGCACGTGTTTGGCAGCAATTAATTGTTGACTATACTGGTCAGTCAAACGTTTCTTGAGCTCTTCCTGAAACGGTGCGAGATCATCTTTTCCTCGGATAGCTTGTTCTAAAGCAACTGCCATCCGCGGATTTTGGCGTGTGGCAATGTGCCATGCTAGTAAAAAATTGCGCAGTGTCATTGTTGGTCGTCCTCCCGCAAATAAACTACGCAAACACGACATCGACACACTCAATGAAGCACTAAGAGCGCAGTCGATCACGGACAGGTCCAAAACTGCGGCGATGAATTGGGGTAACGCCGTGCGCCGCCAATCCGGCAAGATGTGCCTTTGTCCCGTATCCCATGTTGTCCTTAAAATCATAACCAGGATAAATTTTATCGTACATCATCATAAGCCGATCACGAATCACTTTAGCAACAATACTGGCCGCAGCGATGCTGATGCTGTTGGCATCGCCCTTAATTAAGCGTTTTTGCGGTAAGTCGACTGGCACGTGCATTGCGTCCACTAACAAACATTCCGGAGCGACTCGCAAATGGTCAACGGCTTGAGCCATCGCCAATTCAGTCGCATGGTAAATATTTTCACGGTCAATCGTCCGATTATCAGCCACGCCAATGCCAACTGCAATCGCTTCAGTTAAAATATGCGGGTAAAGCACATTGCGTTCATGTGCGGTCAGCTGTTTCGAGTCATTCACCGGCCACTGAAAATGGTGCGGCAAAATCACCGCAGCCGTCACGACAGGGCCAGCAAGTGGTCCCCGCCCTACTTCGTCTAACCCAGCGACATACTCATAGGTCCCCCATAACTGACGCTCATACCTGCTACGATAACGTAAAGCCACCTCTTCGGCTGCTTGATGGGCCTGTCGCCGTTGATACGCTGCCAGTAATTTGCCAGCACCGATGCGACTGTCTTCTTTAAGTGCCGCCAAAATAGCCGGTGCAACTTCGTCAGCAGCCAGCAATGCTTTATACTCACTCAGCGTCGGCATCTGTCTCACCAGGCTTCTCGAGGGTAAAACGTCCCAATTTCCCTTGTCGTGCATCAAAAATCAAGCGCTCAGCCATCCGATCGTAAGCCTCAGCGAAGCCTTGTGATTTCGTCAACTTAACCAGCAGATCATGGGGTGCTTCATTTAAATCATCATCAGTGACATGGTATGCCTTTTTCAAAGCAGCTGGATAATGCGCCATAAAGTAAGTCAGCCCATACAAGCCAACCATGTCTTCTTGGAAAACTGCATCGGCAATTGCACCTGTAAAGGCTAACCGCATCCCAATCGTTTGTGAGGCAAACTTCGGCCACAGAATCCCAGGGGTATCAAGCAATTGAAAGTTATCACTGGCCTTCAACCACTGTTGATTCTTCGTCACGCCTGGTTTGTTGCCGGTCACCGCGATGTTACGCCGAACCAGACGATTTAACACCGTCGACTTGCCGACATTGGGGATGCCAATACACATCGCCTTAATCATCGGATTACGAATGCCGCGCGCCTTTTTCCGGGCAATCTTTTCCGCCATCAACTTCGTCGCCAATTGCGGAATTTGCTGCAACCGCTTGGCATGCTGGGCATCAATCGCAATCGCCGCAAATCCTTGATCCTGATAATATTGAACCCACGCCGCCGTCAATGCCGGATCAGCCAAATCCTGCTTATTCAACACCATAATGCGCGGCTTATCAGCCACCAGCTCATCCAACATCGGATTGCGCGACGATTCCGGTGTCCGCGCATCGACAACTTCAAGCACGAGGTCGACTTGTTTAATCTTTTCTTGAACTTGTTTCCGGGCTTTGGCCATGTGACCGGGAAACCATTGAATTTGTGCCATTTTTGTAACTCCTTTAGTACTAAGACAATTAAAATCTCAGTATGAACTATTTCCTAACGACTAGCATACTGTATTTATGTGAAAAGTAACAACTGCCTGTTTTTAACCTCGATAGCTACAAAAGACTTGTTGGTACGCTCAGTCACATACTTTTTAGTCGTTAACCATCTCGCCAAGCTTCTTTCGAGTTTCTTCATCCCCTGGCAGTTGCACGCCGATAATATTGCCAGCCCCCAAAAGCTTCAGAAAAGTCTCAATCAAATAGAGTTCGTATGCATTAGGAACGTTGAGCAGCAACCGTTCTTCTCCTAACTCTTCGACCTTTAGCTGATCCCCACGTTTGCTTAAAAACGGGATCATCCTTCACCGCAGAATAAACTTCAAATAAGGCCTTTGAATCCAGCGTTCGACTATATAATTGGCGAAACTTTGCGGTAAGTGCACTGACATAATTTTCCCAGTCAACCATGACAACACGAAAATGCGGATCATTGAACGTGCGAAAAAAACGCGTACACACCTCCTAAAAGGCATATACGCGCATATCATAACCTATTTGATTTTCACTTGGCTACTGCATCCACAGCCGCCTTCATCATCGGATCATCCTTGGTCAACTGTGCACTCAACTTCTGCGCGAGGGCTGCCAACGTATCCTGATCAGCCGTTCCTGTTGCGTCAAGCTTATTTGCTTGCTGGAACGTTTTGACAGCGGCTTGGGTGGCATCGTCGTATTGACTATTGACAGTGACGGAGCCGACTTTAAGGGCCGTGAGCATTTGTTGCAAGGACTTCACATCGCTGCCTTTATCGCCTGGTTTGAGCTGAGTGGCGTTGATCAAGGTGATCTTCGCCGCGGCTGGGTAGTCGACCTTGATATCAGGTGTCAGACCTTTGTGGTTAATCCAAGTGCCGTTTGGCGTTAACCATTTAGCGATGGTCAGCTTGAGTTCTTTGTTGCTGCCCATTTCGCCGACATTTTGGACAGTGCCTTTGCCGAAACTCTTTTCACCGACAAGCGGAATGTTGCTGTTTTGGTGAAGTGCTGCAGCGGTGATTTCACTGGCTGAGGCCGAATTACCATCAATTAAGACCGCCGTTTTTTCAGTGACTTTAAAGCCGTCATCAAGTTTCTTGCCAGCCTTATAGACTTCCTTGGCACCGTTGCGGTCTTCGACTTGCAGAACGGTTTGGCCGTTTTTAGAGAACATGGAGCTGATGGACAAAGCCGCACTCATCATGCCGCCCGGATTTTGCCGTAAGTCGAGGACAAAGGATTTGGCCCCTTCTTTGCGTAATTTCTTAACAGTGGCCTTGAATTGTTTGACGGTTGGTTCGCTAAAAGTCGAAATAGTAATGACGCCGACCTGTTTGTTGGCCGAAGCAAGTTGGCCAGTGACAGTGTCAACCGTGATTTTCTGCCGTTTCATCGAGAAAGTCGCTTGTTTGCTGCCGCGCTTAACGGTGACGGACACAGTGGTACCGATTTTACCGCGAATTTTGGCAACTGCCTTGCTAACGGTTTGTTTGGAGACATCTTTACCGTTGACCTTGAGCAGCACATCGCCGACTTGCATGCCTGCTTTTTTGGCGGGCGTATCAGGTAAAATGCTGGCGATGGAAAGACTGTCATGATTTTGCTGGATGGTGGCACCGATACCGCCAAATGAAGCCGAAATCGTGTCATCAAGATTGGTTTTATCGTTATTCTGCAAGTAAACGGAATATGGATCATCTAACGTTGCCAGCATACCTTTAATCGCGCCATCGGTTAATTTGGTCGTATTGACGCTTTTATAGTAGTTATTGGTAACCGTCTCATAAGCAGCAATAACGGGTGCTAGTTCCTTGGGGACACTTGTTTTCAAAACACTTTGTTGCGCTTGCTGATAAGAAAGCGCGTAACCGCCTGCGACACCACCGCCAAGTGCGACGATGACAATTATCAAAACGGCCCACCACGGTAATCTACGTTTATTGATACGAATCGCCTCCTGTGCTTTCACTCGCCTCATAGGCGCGATACGTTTCGTCAAAAACGGCCATGCTTGGCAAATAATTGCCGTTTAGTTCCAGATAATCGCTTAGTCGATGGTAATCCTTTTCTTGCTTAGGAAAGCTTTGATCCAAAAAGGCATTTTTCGCAAATTCAGCAATTTCACTATGGTCATTGGGGTTACGCAGGGTCATGAGATATTCGTAAAAAGTCCGATGCATTATTGATCCTTCCATGTTTTGTCGATAAAAGCCTGCCGTTGTGCATGTTCTAATGCATAACGGCGGGGATTCTTAGCATAAAACTGTTGGTGCTCAGGCTCAGCCGGATAAAACGGCTTGGCAGCTTCGATTTGCGTCACAATCGGATCACTGAAGCGCCCACTAGCAGCTAAGGCCGTTTTTGAAGCCTCTGCAGCTTCGCGTTGGGCATCATCCTTCACGAAAATCACCGGTCGATAATTATCGCCGCGATCCTGAAACTGACCCATAGCATCTGTCGGATCGGTTTGCTGCCAATAGATGTCCAACAACTGCGGATAGCTAATGGTGTCGGCATCGAAGGTGATTTCTACAGCTTCAGTATGTCCAGTGGTGTGAGACGAAACCTGTTCATAGGTGGGGTTGGCGACATGGCCGCCAGTGTAGCCGGACACTACATTCAAAATGCCCGGCTGCTCTTCAAAGGGTTCAACCATACACCAAAAACATCCCCCAGCAAAAATAGCTGTTTCTTTTTTCATAAAATATTCAGCTTCTTTCCAATGATCACTGATTATCCGGGAGGTAAACTGCGAACTCTAAGTCATCGTTCGTCGGATCTAGTTTAGTTGCCCGAAGCGTCATGCCATTTTGGAGTTTAAATTGGCTCAATTTTAGCACAACGTTTCCTGCCTTACTATCAAGACTGACCCAGCTAGGAATTTTATAACTATGCCCAATATAGCTCATTACGAAACTAATCGGGACTGGCAATGTACCAACGTTCAATTTCTTTGACTTTAGCAAAACATCGCCATTTTTAAGTACCAACGGATCAAAGGTCAACTGGAACTTGACATTATTGCCAAGAAATTTGAACGAACCATTCAACGCCGCCTCATTATTGCCAAGGGTGACGGCGTATTTAATTGGGCTGTCCTTCAGATAGGTTTTTAAATAATGTGCCATGATTCGGTTGGCACTACTCTTGGTGACTTTAACCGTGAAAACCGGGTCGTTTGAAATCGTCTTAGTCTCTGTGGCTGTGTTCAGTGAAACCGGCGCTAAGACGGTTTTGGTAAACCAAATTCCGCTACCCAAGATAAGGCCAATCAGGATTAAAAATGCCCATTTCCACCAGTTAATCATTGACCAGCTGATCGATTTTTGTTTGCGCTGCCGTTTCTTTTCTGTCACCCTAATCACTCCCAATCTTTCTTTGTGGCTGTTAGTTTCGTCATCAATTGTTTAGTCATTTGCGCATAACCGGCATTATTAGGATGAAAATGATCTTGCGAAAAGATCAGCGGGTTGCCATCTCCAGATGTTGCTTCCTTCAAAGCCTCTTTTGCAGAAGCCTTGTTGGCGACAGTTTCCCCATTTGATAAGACCTTATCGATGTCAATGTAATAGACACGTTGGAAGCCTTGCAAGGTCTTTTGCGTTGCCTGATTCCACGCGCTCACGCTATTAGTCATCGCTGTCATTTTTGGAAAATAAACATAAAACGGATTATAGATGCCAAAAACATAAATCGGTGCCGTTGCGTTCTCCTTACGAATAGTTGTGAGTAAGGTCGTTAGATGTTTCTGAAAAGCCGTGCTACCAGCAGTGATCTCTTTTTCAGACAAGCTAAGAAAATGTTGCTGCAACACATGCATCAGATCATTGCCGCCTGCCGTCACGGTAATGATATTGGCTTGCTTCAAATCTGTACGAATCTTCGCCTGTTTATTGATGCGACTAAGAATCTGGGTGCTGGTGTTACCACTAACACCATAGTTTTTCGTCGTGACTTGATATTGGCCGGTAGCTTCCAAATCGGCCTGAGTGAGTCCAACAAAACCACCGTTATTCGTGGCATCGCCAACGCCGTATGTCAGCGAATCGCCAACCGCCGTCAGCTTGAGTTGCTTCGGCTGATCAGCCGTCAGTTTGACTTGACTGGGCGCAGCGGCAGGGCCGAATACTTGCCAGCTTAAAAAAGCCGCTATACCGGCTAGCAAAATGACGCCGAATGAAATAAGAAAACTTTTTAACTTGGCCATGGTGCCTCCTGTGTTTCTGGTCAAATGACTGGTATTAATAGGCTATTGTACTTGACGTTGTACAAATTAACAAAGGCGCTCCGTCTGAATGATCATTGACAATGACCAAAAACAGTCGACAAGGGCGCCCAGTTTGATTCAAAAATGGTGCCGGCTTTGCTTCTCTCTAAAATCAGGGCACAAGTAGCCGCAGATGCCCGCCTAACCGTTTTAGGCATCACCAGCTGTCGTTGCCTTGATCATGCCTGAAACCGTGCATACGGCGTTCTCAAGCCACAAGTGTTCGTGCTTTAAAAAAGCCGGCGCTTCCGCCGGCCAGTTAAATTTTATTAAAAATTAATCAACGTAGTACGTAATTGCAAACGCGCCTGGCCCTGTATGGGTTGCAATGACTGGATCAGTCGGTCGCACCAGAATCGGGACACTCGGTAGCACTTCTGCGATGCGCCGACCAATGTCTTCACCTAATTCCTTAGCGCCGGCCGTTGAAATACCAACACTTTTGATGTTGCTGAGTTTGGCCATTGTAGCAATTGTTTCGGCGATGAAATTGTTAATCGTCTTCATCCCCCGACCTTTGCGTAAGGCTTTCAATTCGCCATTTTGCAGTTGCAGAATGACCTTGATGTTCAAAAACGATGAAATTAAGCCTGAAACACGACTAAGCCGGCCACCTTTGACCAAATTGTCTAAATTCGTTACGCCAAGGACCAGTGTCGTGTTGTCCCGCACTTGCTCAAGCTTATCAAGAATCGTTTTCATATCTTTGCCGGCTTCGGCCATTTCAGCAGCGACTAAGACCTGAAAAGCCATCGCTCGGTCCGTGAACTGCGAGTCAATCACCGTCACTTTGCCTTTCGCAATTTGAGCCGCTTGCCGCGAAGAATTCACCGTTCCGCTGATCGTTTCAGTCATATGAATTGCCAAAACTTCGCTGCCGTCTGCTGTCAGTTTGTCGAAAACATCGGCGAACGTGCCGACAGCTGGTTGCGAGGTTTTGGGCAGGTTTTGCGCCGCAGCCATTTCATCCATAAAATCATCCCGTGTGATGGTTTCGCCATCAATATAAACGGTATTATCAATCATAATGGTCAGCGGTACAACCGTAATGTTATGTTGGCTGATCTCTTCTGGAGTCAGTTGAACGGAAGAATCCGTGACGATCTTGATATTTGCCATGTCTGAGCCACGCTTTCTGTTAGGTTCGTTTATCGAACTCATTATAGCAAAGTCCAGAAATATTGTCAGTACATATTATCTAGTTATCATAACTAGATCAGGTTGTATTGTGAAACGTACCATGCTAAAATCGTAAGTGAATCGAAGCGTGCCCGGCAATTCTCGTAAAGAAATCTGTACCGGTTGCACCAAGGAGGTAGAAGATGCGCGTGGCAAAATCAAAGCATTATGAATTTAATAATGAAATGTTTAGTGCGATAACCCATGCATTTGCCTTAGGGCTGGCAGTGGTTGGCACGATTGCGTTGGGTATTAAGGGCACCAATAGTGGCAGTCAGCTTGAGTTAATCAGTTACTTAGGATTTGGGATCTCCCTCATCATCTTATATACGGCTTCAACGGCGTTCCACGGTTTCTATTTTAGCAAGGCGCGCCATGTCTTACAGGTCCTAGATCACTCCGGCGTTTTCATATTAATCGCTGGCTCTTACCTGCCTTACTGTTTGGTCGCGATTGGCGGACCATTAGGGATCGGCCTGCTAATTGCCATCTGGGCGCTTTGCTTTGGCGGCATCCTCTACAAGCTGTTCTTCTTGAATCGCTTCAAGCATCTGGAAACCATGATTTACGTCATTCTCGGCTGGCTCTGCTTAATCGGCATGGTGCCACTGTGGCATCACTTAGGACCGATTGGCTTCTGGTTACTGGTTGCTGGCGGGTTAGCATACACAGGTGGCGCTATGCTGTACCTGCAAAAAGGCATCCCCTACATCCATGTCATCTGGCACCTGTTTGTCATTCTCGGCAGCCTGTGCATGTACATTTCAATTTACCTTTTCGTTTAATGCTAACTATATAAAAAAGATCGGCTCGCTCCGTCAGACGGAGAAGCCGATCTTTTTTGCACATGAGTCAATTTTAGTTAAAAAAACGAACTAGAAATGCACATAACTATTTAAGTTCCTTAAAAAATTTCTTTAGCTGCTAAACGCGTCAGATCATTTTTGCTTTTGCCAAACTTCATAAGTATGCGTCAAAGCGGGGTTTTGATCTTCGACAGTTCGGCTTGAGGTTTTAGTAAACGCATCCCAATCTAGTGGAATCATTTTAGTGTCACCTGCAAAACTGCCAGCTAGACGGGTCACGAGCAAGGTATCAACCATGTCTTTAAAGGCGCTAAAGATTTGAGCACCACCGGCGATGACTAATGCCTGATCTGCATGTTCCTTCGCATAATCAAGCACTTCAGCAACCTGATGCAAGACAATCGCGCCTGGTGCCTGGTAATCAGCCTGGTGCGTCAAAACCACGTTCGTACGATCTGGTAATGGCCGTTTTGGAAAACTTTCGTACGTGCGACGCCCAACCACCATCATTTTCCCTTCAGTCTGAGTCCGGAAATAATGCAAATCATCTGGCAAATGCCATGGCAAATGGCCGTCTTTACCGATTACACCATCCCGATCCTGCGCCCACAAAAATGCTACCATTTAAAATCCCCCTCGTTTTTGATACGTCTGATGGTACTGCAATCAGTCAGAACCGTCACTTAAACAGCTTCGATATCGCCAATAATAAGCTTTCTCGCCGACAAGGCAGCCCAAGCACGTGCTTCGCTTAAACGGCAACTGGTGCTTTAATGGCCGGATAAGGATCATAATTCAACAATTTAATATCTTGCATATCAAAATCAAAAATATCGTGTTTATCTGGATTCAAGACCAAGGTTGGCGCCTGCCGTGGCGTCCGCGTTAATTGTTCTTTGATTTGGTCCAAATGATTGACATACAAATGAGCATCGCCAAATGTATGAATGAAGTCCCCGACTTGCAACCCGCATTCATGGGCAACAAGATGGGTCAGCAAGGCATATGAGGCAATATTAAACGGCACGCCAAGGAAAATGTCCGCAGAACGCTGATACAGTTGCAAGGAAAGTTTGCCATCATTGACATAAAACTGGAAGAGGGTGTGACAAGGCGGTAACGCCATGGTTGGCACATCTTCTGGATTCCAAGCGGATACGATCAAGCGTCGCGAGTATGGATGCGTCTTAATCTGCTCAATCACATCCCCCAGCTGGTCGATGGTGTCACCACGACTGGTATGCCACGCCCGCCATTGCGAGCCATAAACCAATCCTAAATCACCGTATTTAGCTGCAAATGACTCGTCAGTGAGAATACGTTCGTCAAACTTGGCCATCTGTTCACGATAACTGGCGGCAAATTCAGGATCTTTTTGGCTGCGATGACCAAAATCGGTCATATCCGGACCATGATAATCGGGGCTGGCAACCCACTTCTCAAAGGCCCATTCATCCCAGATGTGATTTTTGTGCTGCAATAGGAAACGAATGTTGGTGTCGCCACGCAAGAACCAAAGTAACTCGCTTTTAATGAGACCAAAGGGCACCTTTTTGGTTGTTAGTAAAGGGAACCCTTCGCTAAGGTCAAACCGCATTTGGTGACCGAAAATACTGTACGTGCCTGTATGCGTGCGATCAGGCTTGAAGTGGCCTTCATCTAATACTTTTTGGGCAAGATCGAGATATGGCTGCTCTAACATTGTCTTCTTCCCTCCAGTGGGCGTGTGTTCAAACATACTGATCCAGTTCGGCAAATCGGTCGAATTTTTTATCAATTGTTTGGTTGATCTCGTCAATTTGGGCTTGTAAGTCACCTAGTTTGACATAATCTTCGCCGTTGACTTCGGCCATAGCTGCCTTGACTTTAGCGAGTTTATCGTCCAACTCGTCAAGCTCATTTTGGAGTTTATCATACTCTATCTGCTCAGCATATGTCAGTTTTGTTTTCTTCTTTGGCGCGGCTTTTTTTGGTACAGCGTCAGCAGCTGATGTTTTTGGTTTGGCTGCTGGCTGCTTGGTTTGTTGCTGAGCCAGATAATCAGAGAACTCGCCTACCGCTCGGTCAATCTGCGCGTTGCCATTGAAGATCAGTAATTGATCAGCCACTTTGTCCAAAAAGTAACGGTCATGTGACACGGTGATGACGGTGCCTGGAAATTGATCCAGATAATCTTCGAGTACGGTCAAGGTGGCAATATCTAGATCATTGGTCGGCTCGTCCAAAAGCAAAACATTAGGTTGACGCATGAGCACCTGTAACAAATAAAGCCGGCGTTTTTCGCCGCCTGACAAGCGACCAATCAGCGTACCATGCATACTGCGCGGAAAAAGAAACTGTTCCAGCATTTGGGTCACTGACACGCGTTGACCATCTGCTTGCACGACTTCTTCGCCAACCTCCTGCAAGTAGGTAATGATGCGTTTGTTCGGATCCAAATTGGCACTCATCTGGGTGTAGTAGCCCAAATGAACGGTCTCGCCTAATTCAATAGAACCGCTGTCCAATTTTTGTTTGCCAGCAATAATATTCAGCAATGTTGACTTGCCAGCGCCGTTTTTGCCGGTAATCCCAATGCGAGTGCCTGGTTGAACCAGCCAATTAAAGTCTTTTAGAATCGGCTGATTGTCAAACTGCAAACTGGCATGATGCATTTCGATGACTTTTTTGCCTAAGCGGGCGCTGGCAATCTGAATGGGATCCAACTGCTGGTTTGCTTCCGGTGCCGCATCTTTGGCAGCTTGCAAGGTCTGAAAACGGTTGATGCGCGCTTGTTGTTTCGTTGAACGTGCCTGGGCACCAGCATGCATCCAAGCTAGTTCCTGCTTGTAAAGCTGGGCCTGCTTGTGATTAGCCGACTTTTCGGCCTCCAATTGCTCAGCCTTTTTGGCGACATAAGCCTGATAGTTGCCTTGATACTGGAATAAACGGCCGCGGTCCAATTCAAAAATCCGGTTCGTCACGCGATCAAGAAAATAACGATCATGCGTTACCACGACCAAAGCGCCGCGATAATTGCTGAGATACTTCTCAAGCCACGCGATTGAATCGAAATCCAAGTGGTTCGTCGGCTCGTCCAACAGCAATAAGTCCGGCGATTCGATCAGCACTTGGGCCAGACCGACACGCTTTTGCTGACCACCGGAAAGATCGCCAACACGCATGCTCAAATCATCAATGTGCAGCTGCGTCAAAATTGTTTTGATATCGGTTTCTGCAGACCAGGCATCTTCTTGCGTCATGCGGGCATCTGCTTTTGTATAAGCGGCAGTTTTTTCCGGATTCATAGGATCCTTGGTATATTCGGCTAGTGCTTGTTCATATTGGCGAATCGCTTGAAAAACCGGTGAGTCACCATGATAAATGGCATCCATAATCGCCAAGTCAGGATCAAGATCGGGAATCTGAGCCAGATAGCTGATGCGATATTGCTTGGGTGTTTTAATTTCACCAGCATCAACTGAATCAAGTCCGGCTAATGCGCGAATAAGCGTGGTTTTCCCAGCACCATTCACCCCAATTAAGCCAATTCGCTCGCCTTCGTTAATTAAAAAATCAATCTGATTGAATAATTGTTTGTCACCATATGCCTTACTCAGGCCTTGCGCTGTTAGCGTCTGCATGTTGTCCCTCATTTCACTCGTATCGTTGTCCATCTTAGCAAGAAGCAGCGCACAAGAAAAGGCCGACATCAATGCCGACCCGTACGTGATCACGATTAGATCCGCGGATATTCATCATCCACGGTATGTTTTTCATCGATCACAATATAAAGATGACCGTTTGCTGCAAGCTTGCTACTCTGGTACTCGTTATCAAGCCCGCTTGGATCCTTTTGCTTGAATGGGAAGTAGATTTGAACGCGCTTTTTGTCTTCCGCGTTAAAGACCAAGTCCATCTTTTCAATATCTTGATACTTAGTGGCGCGACCAAACATCCCCATCTCCAGCGAACCGGTGTTGATATCGCTTGACTTGACGTGGTCAGCTTCAGGCAAAATCTCAACCTTAAAGCTCTTGCAAGGATGAATCTCTTGAATCTGACCGCCGTGAATGCGTCCGTAACTCGTGGTTACTCGACTGATCCAGACGTCCGCCAGTTCATCATGCTCAACAGTCCATTCGTCACCGTTACGAAAATGAAAAATCAATTGCTCAAAAACATGTTCTGCCATTGGAAATCCCCCTTCACTGTCATGCAGAACGGGTTGGAAACGCATTGGTGGCCAACTATGCTATTTTAAAGCCGCCCAGCTGATCAATCGTCCTGTTTGACGTTGTTGAATGTGCTTACATGCTCATCATAACACACTCACAAACGATCTTGAGACATTTCAGTTGCGATCGGCAACAACTTTTTTAGTTCATTTGGCAAAGCTCCAGCGACGACACGCTGCTCGATTTGATTGAGTGCTTTGCCCATCGCTGGCCCGGGACGGACCCCCGCTTTAATCAAATCTGCACCGGTCAGCGCTAATTCTTTTTTACTATGAATCGGTAAGGCCGCGTAAGCCTCAGCTAGCTGCTGCTGATCAAAGTCAGGCGTCAGCAGTTTTTGAACCTCGCTAGCCGTTGTCACGGCCGCTTCACCAGCTTGGTAAAGATCCCAAGCAGTCGGATTCGGCATCACCTGCAGTAGCTTGACAGTTTGCGTGACCAAGGTGATCAGCTCATTGGATTGCTTCCAGGCCTTTAGCATCACCAGCGGCTGTGTTCTTAAAAGGAAAATCAATGCCGCCCAGCCGCTTGCCAAACTGGTCAGCTGCGTATCAGGCAACTGAGAAAATTGCGTTAAGGCTGTTTCATGAGCCGCCATTTTCGGGGCGTAGGCAAACAAGCGAGTCTCAATAAAATCTTGCAAGCCAGCACGTCGATCAATCCCAGTCAGCAACCGATTAAATTCTGCGGCGACTCGTTCTACAGAAATGTGCACTAACAGTTTGGCATTGTCGGCGATTGCCGCTTTGGTGGCTGGCTCAATGCCGAACCCCAATTGGCTCTCGAATCGAACTGCCCGCATCATCCGCAAAGCATCCTCGTGAAACCGTTCATGAGGATTACCCACTGCCCGCAGCTGGTGGTGCTGCAAATCTTTCAGGCCGTCAAACAAATCAATGATCGTGCCATCATGCCGAACAGCTAAAGCGTTGATAGTGAAATCCCGACGCTTTAAATCTTCTGCTAAGGAGCGCACAAAAGTCACATGATCAGGCCGGCGAAAATCCTGATAGCGCGATTCGGTTCGGAAAGTTGTCACTTCATAGCCAGTCCCATGATCAAGCACCATCACTGTGCCATGCTCGATGCCGGTATCCGCTGTCCGCTTGAAAATTCGCTTAATTTCTGCCGGATACGCCGAACTGGCAATATCCACATCGTGAATCGGCAGCCCCAGTATCGCATCACGAACACTGCCGCCAACAAAATAAGCTTCATAACCAGCAACTTCGATTTTTTTTAAAATCGGAATCGCTGCCTTAAAATCTGGCTGGGTCAAATCTAGTCGCATTTCAAACTCCTTTTTCCAAACCGGCAACCACCATTACCACAATTAAGCCGAAATATGACATTTCTGTTAGAATAAGCTTAAATTCTTTTTTGGGAGGCGGCCTATGTCACGCACCACGCGTACTTGTTGGGATCTTTTAATGATTGTTCTTGGTTGTGCTTTATATGGGTTCGGGCTTGTTTATATTAATATTGCGAATCACTTGGCTGAAGGCGGCGTCACCGGGATTACCTTGCTAATCCGCTATTGGTGGCATCTCGATCCGGCATACAGCACGATTCTGCTGAACATTCCGTTGCTCATCGTTGGTTACAAATTTTTAGGCAAACGCGCCCTAGCTTACACTGTTTTTGGCACCTTGATGCTTTCTGCTTGGCTGTGGATCTGGCAACGGGTACCTTTAACCATCAACCTCGATCATGATCTTTTTATCTCCGGGGTTTTAGCTGGACTGTTTGGCGGTTTTGGCAGCGGCTTGATTTACCGCCATGGCGGGACCACCGGCGGCACGGATGTTGTTGCTCGGATAGTTGAACAACAGACCGGCGTGCCAATGGGACGAACCTTGTTGGTTTTCGATGCCGCTGTGCTAACGATCTCGTTGACGTATCTGAACATCGAACTCATGATGTACACTCTGCTTGGTGCCTACGTGTTCTCACAAATTGTTAACTTTACGCTGGATGGTGCATACGCGGCGAAGGGCCTTTTAATCGTCTCTGACAAAAGCCAAGAAATCGCCACTGCCATTATGAACGAATTGGAACGTGGGACAACTTTCTTACATGCTGAAGGCGGGTTCGCCCACGATCGCAAGCAGGTCGTCTATGCTGTCGTTTCGTCAACTGAAATTGCCCAAACAAAACGGCTGATTGAGGCCATTGATCCGCACGCCTTCATCAGCATCCTTGATGTCCATGAGGCCTTGGGCGAAGGCTTCACCTACCAGAAAAAACGCCGCCGACTACTATTTGGTCATTGATTCGCAACGATTAATCCGTCTCGGCGTTGAGTTCATCCAAACGGGCCTGCATCTCGTCGTCAGTAGGTACCAGTTTCAAATATCGCACTAAAGCGGCTTTCAATTCGGCGCGAGCACCAGTCGACTGGAAGAAATCAATGATATCGTGGAGAAAGTCCGGGGAATCCTGAAAGCGATTGAACGCTAAAAGGTAATTCTCACGGGCTTTTTTAATATTCTCCAACCGATCGTAGCTTTTAGCCATATTCCAATAAATTTGTGGGTCAACATCACCACTACGATCGATTTGGTCAAGAAAGTCAACATTTTCTTGATCACGCTCTTCCTGCACCAAAAAGTTGCTCCAAGCGAGCATATTACCTTGATCTTCCGGATCAATCGCCAAAGCCTTTTGTAAATACGTCTCGGCTAATTTGACATTGTCTTCACTAAGCGCTAATTTGCCGCCTAAGGCATATAGCGTTGGGTTCGTATCATCGACCATGACGCCGGCTTGAACCGTGTCTAAGGCCTTGTCAGGCTGATTCTGGGCCTCATAAGCACGAGCAAGTGGCAAATACGCATTGGCGTAACTTGGATCACTGTCAATCACGGCTTGAAGTTTGGTGATCGCTTTAGCCGGATCATCAAGTTGTAAATACAAACCACCTAATTCGAACCGGCCATTGAGATCCAGTGCATCAACACCGACATCTTCATAAGCAGCCACTGCGTCTTCATACTGCCCTGTTTGCGCTAAACTGGCCGCCAACCGTGCTTCGATGTTAACCCCAGCAAGTTCAGTTGTACCGGCCGCTAGCAGCTCGTTATAAGCACTAATGGCCTCGGCAAAATGACCCCAGTCAAAATAGAATTCGCCTAAAGCGAAGGTCACCACCGGCTCGTCTGGCGCCAAACGCTTCGCCTCAAGCAGTTTTTGCTCACTAACCTCATATAAACCAAGTGTTTGATAGACGTCGGCAGCGCTCACCAGACTTTGAACATAGGCAGGATCACCTGGCTGAATGCGACTAAGATAATTCAAGGCAGCGTCTGTATCTCCGTCAGAAACTGCAATATCAGCTAAAGCCGTCGCCAGATCGCCTTGGTCAGGGTATCGCCCTAGGAGCCCCTGATAAAGCCGCTTAGCCTGACCGTTAAACCCAAGCGCATACAGTTCTTCGGCAAGGTTGTATTGGGTTTCGTCGTCATCGTGGGCCAATACTTGGGTGAATAGCTGCTTCGCCGTTTCCATCTGGCCAGCTTCAATGGCATCAAGCATTTCTTTTGCGTAACTCATGGCTGCCTCCGTTGATTTCATTTTATAAAAAGCCTAAAGATTGTCGTTACTGCTAGTTTAACATTGCGTTTTACTGATTCCGAACTGATGAGCATCAAAAGCTCTCCAGCAACACTTGACTGCGCATACCGCTATTGTCGCTCGTCCCGCCCCTAGTCGCTGGCGAATGACGCCAAAACGCGCAAAAACCGAGTCCAGATAGACTCGGTTTTTGGTTGTTTCATCATTGCCTCAGGTGAACCGCTTATTTAACGGCGTCCTTGAGTGCTTTACCAGGCTTGAATGCTGGTACCTTGGATGCTGGGATCTTGATCTCGGCACCGGTTTGTGGGTTGCGGCCCTTACGAGCGGCACGCTCACGCACTTCGAAGTTACCAAAGCCGATCAACTGAACCTTGTCACCCTTTGAAAGGGAGTCTTGGATAGAACCGAATACTGCATCAACAGCTGCGGTTGCATCCTTCTTGGTCAAACCAGTTGCGGTTGCAACACTTTCGATCAATTCTGCTTTGTTTGCCATGAACATTTCACCTCCATATTGATTAGATGCGTTAACACCTAAACATGCCCATTCCTGACCTCTCAGGAATGAAGAAACAATGATAATATGTATCACCATTTCAGGTTTAAACATAGCATAGCAAGCCCGTTGTGACAAGGTTTTTGCCAAACTTTTTGCTGTCTGATCAAGGATCGGTTATCGAAAATCACGATTTTTGACATATTTTTTTAAATGAAAAGACAATATTCAGCCATCGCCGAACTACTTGCGTTTACGTGCGATGATGTGAATCGGTGTACCGGAAAAATCAAAGGCCTGTCGCAATTGGTTAATCAGGAATCGCTCGTACGAGAAGTGCAGCAGGTCGGGATCATTAACAAAAACCACGAAAGTTGGCGGTTTGACAGCAACTTGCGTCATGTAATAAATCCGCAAGCGTTTTCCGTTAACTGTCGGTGTTGGTGTAACAGTAATGGCATCCATTAAGACATCATTTAGGACACTGCTTTGAATTCGCCGAGTTTGATTTTCTGAAACTGCCACAATCATGGCTGGCAAGCTCTGTAAACGCTGTTTCGTCTTGGCAGAAACAAAAATAATCGGCGCATAATCCAGATATTGGAATTCCTGACGAATCAGGTTTTCAAAATCCTTCATCGTGTGATTATCTTTCTCAACTGTATCCCACTTGTTGACGACGATGATGATGCCACGACCGGCCTCGTGGGCATAACCGGCGACCTTTTTATCCTGTTCGCGGATACCTTCTTCGGCGTTGATGACAAACAAAACAACATCCGAACGATCAATCGCTCGTAATGCACGCATGACCGCGTATTTTTCGGTGTTCTCGTAAACCTTGCCACGTTTACGAATCCCAGCCGTGTCAATCATCGTGAAGGTTTCGTCAACTGCTTCGAACTTCGTATCAATCGCATCCCGGGTCGTGCCTTCGATTGGACTCACGATGACCCGATTTTCACCAAGAATGGCGTTAACTAAAGACGATTTACCGACATTTGGCCGACCAATCAGGCTGAACTTAATCGAATCGTCTTCAACTGACTTATCTTCGGATGGAAATGCTGCTAAAACAGCATCCAAAACATCACCAAGGCCAATCCCATGGGTCCCAGAAAGTGGATAGGGTTCGCCAAAACCTAATGAATAAAAATCGTAAATATCTTGGCGACGTTCAGGGTTATCAACCTTATTGACTGCCAGTACGACCGGCTTTTTAGCCCGATAAAGAATCTGGGCAACCCGTTCATCTGCATCAGTTACCCCGCTTTCAATATCAGCGAGAAAAAGGATGACATCGGCTTCATCGATGGCAATTTCAGCTTGATCCTTAATTTGCGCCAAAAAAGGTTCATCGCCTAAGTCGATCCCACCGGTGTCAATGACAGCAAATTCTTTACCAAGCCATTCACTCGTGCCATAGATGCGATCACGCGTGACCCCGGGCGTATCTTCCACAATCGAAACCCGCTCACCGAGAATACGGTTAAAAATGGTTGACTTGCCCACATTCGGACGGCCAACGATTGCTAATGTTGGTAAGACCATAAAACGGCCTCCTTTCTGTGACGGCGTCATGGGATTTATTTCCCATAAAAAAAGTTGAGCCAAGGCTCAACTTTTTAGGTTCAAGATGACTACTTGTTATCATCCTGATCATCATTGCCCTTAGCAGCATCTTTCAAGGCATCGCCTAAGATGTCGCCAAGTGAGAAGCCTGAATCATCTTGCTGATATTCAGCAGGAATCGACGTGGATTGATGACGATCATTGCCACGACGAGGACGTGAAGAACGACGACGATCGCCACGGTCGCTATTGTCACGACTGCTGTTGCCGCCTTCATGAGATTCTTCTTCAGAGCCTGCTGGACGTTCCTGCAAAGCCTTGATGGACAAAGCAAGACGATGTGCATCGGGGTCAACGGAAAGAACCTTGACCTGCACTTCTTGGCCTTCCTTAAGGACATCCGCTGGGGTTGCTACGTGTTCGTGAGAGATCTGGGAAATATGAACCAAACCTTCAACACCAGGGAAGACTTCAACGAAGGCACCAAATGTGGTCAAACGTTTAACTGTACCAGTCAAAACAGAGCCGGCCGGTGCCTTTTCTTCAATGTCGTCCCAAGGTTGTGGCAACGTTGCTTTGATGGACAAGGAAATGCGGTTGCGATCAGGATCAACGTTCAGAACCTTAACCTTGATTTCTTGACCAACCTTCAGAACATCGCTTGGCTTGTCAACATGATCAAACGAAATCTCTGAAACGTGAACCAAACCATCAACGCCGCCAAGATCAACAAAGGCGCCAAAGTTGGTCAAACGAGCAACTTTACCTTCAACGGTGTCGCCAGGTTGAATCTTCGCAAAGATTTCCTTGCGTGCTTCAGCCTTGCTGGCTTCAACAATCGCACGATGTGAAAGAATCAGACGATTTTCACTTGGTTCGATTTCAATGATCTTGAATTCAAGTTCCTTACCCTTGTATTGGCTAAGATCTTCAACAAAATGATCTTCAACCATGGATGCAGGAACGAAGCCACGAACACCGGCATTAACAACCAATCCGCCTTTAACGACGCTGGTAACCGGAGCGGTGATGGTTTCACCTGCTTCATACTTAGCTTGGATTTCTTTCCAAACCTTTTGCGCTTCCAAACGGCGCTTGGACAGCAGGAACTGCCCATTTTCTTTATCTTTGCCAACCGTTGAAAGCACAACTAAATCAAGCTTGTCGCCGACTTTTGCAACATCGTGAATGTCATCGATTGGCTGAGTTGATAACTCCTTGATCGGGACCACGCCTTCGACGCCTGTTCCTTCGATCCCAACGATCAATTGTTTATCTTCAACGGCAAGAACGTCTGCCTTGACGGTATCACCAATCTTTACTGTGGTGACACTCTTAAGGGCGTCCGCCATTGTTTCGGTGTTCTCATTAACGTTATTATCACTCATGCCAAAAAATCCTCCTATGCAGCTGTATACTGGATCTATTGTACTTGAAAACGAACCAAATTACCACCTATTATTTTAAGCCCTTGACTATTTCGTCTTTACTTGGCCTATCAGGGATAAAATTCGTTCCACCACTTCATCGATGGTCATTGATGTCGTATCAATTCTAATCGCGTCAGAAGCCTGACGTAGCGGGGAAACGGCCCGATGAGAGTCCTTGCGATCGCGTTCGGCAATCTCCTGTTCGAGGGTAGCTAGTGGTGTCTCAATGCCCTTTTGAATATTTTCTTTGTAGCGTCTTTTTGCCCGTTCAGCAACTGATGCCACCATATAAATCTTCACTTCGGCGTTAGGTAAAACGGTGGTGCCAATGTCGCGACCATCCATGACAATATTGCTGGATGCTGCGATATCCCGCTGGCGTTTCACTAGTTCAGTGCGTACCTTAGGCAACGCTGACACTTGCGAAACATTGTTGGTCACGTCTGGTTCGCGAATGGCTAAGGTCACATCTTCATCATTCATTAAGACGCGCTGTTCAGGATCACCCGGTTCAAACCGAATCGTCATGTTGGCGAGATGCTGCATGATAGCCGCCTCATCGCCAAAGCCCAGCTGGTCTTTAATGGCCATGTAGGTCACGGTGCGATACATCGCGCCAGTGTCACAATAGATAAACCCTAATTCCTTGGCGACTCGTTTCGCAATGGTACTTTTCCCGGCACTGGCCGGGCCGTCGATCGCAATTTGCATACTTTCCTCCACAACACACGACCCTGCTCATGCCTATACGCATGCAGAACAGGGTCGTGTCATGATTATTTCACTTTCAAAACCGTGCCCGGTGCAATGCTCGAACCCGCACTCATACCGTTCATCTGGAGCAACTCATCTAAGGTCATTCCATGATTGACAGCAATTCGATAAAGGTTATCGCCTGCTTGAACGGTATATGAACTGCCAGCCGTGCTGGCACTTGCTTGCTCGCTAGGCTGCGCTGATGCACTGGTCTGTTCTTCTTGTTGGGAAGTAACGCTTGGTGTTTGACTAGGCTGAGTCGACGCTGCCTGTGACGAGGCCACTGAAGTCTTCGACGCTTTGGAAGCCTTCGATGATTTCTTTGATTTTGAAACTTTACTACTCTTTTTAGTACTTTGGATCACAACGCGATCATTAGAAAGGTTAGCGCCATTGCGGCTTTGATCACCAGAAATTTTGACATAAATAATTGGTGCCAAAACCACAAGAATTAACAAGATCGCTAAAATCCAGGTCAATTTTGAACTTCCTTGCCTTTTTTTCTTGGTGGCAACGCGGCTCAAATTACCTTGATCATCACGATCATCGTCAAACAGCGTTTCCCAAGGTTTACTTGGATCCTCACCATTGGTGCGCTTGTGATCCTCATTGTCATGTTGGTGTTCATCTTTTTCCGCCATCACGATCCCCCTCACTACTGCGCTTATTGTATCATATTGACCAGCGTCAGGGCGTCGGTTATCTAAAGATTTGGTGAAATACTGCCTGCCAAGAAGCTAATTTTGGTTGTTCTTGTGGCACTTCAGGCTGTAGTTGGCGCAATATCGTAGTGGTGATCTCGCCACAGCACAAAGCCGTATGCGGTTCAATTGGCGAATCAAAATGTTGCAGCAGAACAGCACGACGGCATTCTGATTCATTAACAAAAGCCGCCATCGCTGCGAAACTAGCCTGTTTCTCAGTTAGTCTGTGCTGTAATTGCTGCTGCGTAGCCTCTACCGAAAAGCCAGCGTCTACATACGCTTCGATCAGGTTGATCTGCGGATCGTCAAAAGTGCGATACGCCTCAGGATGCGCATAGATGAGCCGAATCAATGCCGCATCTGGCAACATCCCCGCCAAAATAGCGCCGTGCTGAACATCGTGATCGGTCACCAAAAGCGCCGCTAGACTCTGCTTGCCATCACGGCCGGCTCGTCCGATTGCCTGATAATAAGCTTCAAGCGATTCCGGCACATAGGTATGCACGACGAACCGTACATTTGCCTTATCGATCCCCATGCCAAACGCACTCGTCGCACAGATAATCTGCAACTGATCCGATTGAAACTGTCGCTGGATTAGATCGCGTTGGTGCCGATCCAACCCAGCATGATAAAAGGCCGCAGCATGGCCGGCTTTTTGCAATCGTATCGCTAACGTCTCACACGCGGCTCGGGTAGCACTATAAATGATCGTTGGCCCCACCACCTCGTGCAATAACTGATCCAGTCTTAAAGCCTTTTCCTTCTCTGTTAAGCCGGTCTCAACGCCAAGGAAAATATTTGGTCGATCGACTGACCCAGCCAAAATTGCTGGCGATTGCATGCTTAGATGTTGGACAATGTCACGGCGAACGGGCTCCGGTGCGGTTGCGGTTAAGGCAAGAATCGCATCTGCTTGCAATTGTTGGCGAACTTGTCCCAGCTGCAAATAAGCAGGTCGAAAATCTGGCCCCCACTGTGAGATACAATGCGCTTCATCTACCACAAATAAGCCTAGGGCCAGTCGTTTGAGCGCCATGAGCACATCAGCGCGTTGTAAAATTTCTGGTGAGACAAAAATATAGTGGTAACTTGCCAATCGTTTGAGAATTTGGGTAAAAGCAACCGGTGGCATTTGCGCTGACAAGGCAATGACCCGTTTTTCTCCAGCTGCTTGCAAACGACCAACTTGATCATTCATCAAGGCAATGAGCGGTTCAACAATTAAACTTGGCTTGTTACTGATCAAAGTCGGCAATTGATAACAGAGTGATTTCCCGCTGCCAGTAGGTAAAATTCCCAGCGTGTCATGTCCATCCAACACCGATTGGATCAAAGCCTTTTGTCCAGGTCGGAATTCTTGAAAGCCAAAATGTTGTTGAAGTTGTGCTTCAAGTTGTGACACGCGGCCACCTCCCTTGAAAACTTAGAATCTGGAATAATCGAATCTGGAAAAAAGTACTTCCAGGAATGGCTGCCAACAATGCCTGATGATCGTAGATTTGCGTCACCCGATCAAGTGCACGGTGAATTTTAAGCGGCACCAAATGCTCAATCGGCAACGTTTCACCCATAATTGCCGCGAGCAACAGATGTTCAGTAATCGTGCTTTGCTTACGGTGGCTGCGATGAGCAATTGTTGGCAACGCCATGCCAGCGCGTGCTTGCGCCAAGGTCTGCTGCGCCGGTCGCGAAACGAAATCGCGGGGTCCGCCCCACAACGCCGTCCACATACTCCTAGTATTAGCGAGTTGCTGAACCAGTGCCGCTAGCGCATCAAGTCGTTCAAAGTGAGCCTGCAATGTTGCTGGCATCAGTTGTCCGGCGTAGTCATGGCCAATCATGTTAGCCGCTAACGTGTCAGCTAATTCAGTCGGCAGTCTTTGAAAAAGGCTGCTTAATGTTATAACGGCAGCTCGATAATCGACCTGCTGATACCACTGCTTCACAACTTGCTGTGTCGCCCAATTAACACTTATTGGTTGATAAGCACGGTTCGCATAACTCGCCTCAGAAAGCACTTGCACGCCTAAGAAGAACCGCGGTGCGAACACCGGTAAGTTCATCCACGGTTGATAATGTGTCGGTAACGGTAACTGGGTAACTGCTGCTTGCTTGAGATGCTGCCCTTTTTCCGTTAAAATCAAGCCGGTTTCAGTTTCACGCAGCATTCTTTGCACTTTCAACGTCGTGATGGCCGCTGAAAAAGCTTCTTTTGACAGACTTGGATAAAGATGCAACCATTGCAGTTGTTGGTGAATCAAGGCGGCGTAAAGGATTGAAATGGTCTGCTTACCAGTTAAGAGTCCAAAAACAGCCCGCTCACGCCGCGGCTGCTCACTGAAAAATTGAATCACAAAATCGGTCAGCAAAGCTTGTCACCTCATTTCTCAACATTGCTGTTTAAGTGTTATGTATCGTATAAAGGAGTTTGAATATGGCTTTATATGGCAGAGTAGAACGTCCAGAGTGTATTGCTTGCGGCTTGTGTCAGATGTTGGCACCTGCCCTTTTTGATTACGATCAAGCTGGCATTGCTTATTATAAACCAGATCGCAACACCGGCACTGAGCCTTTAAATGATCAGGCCACGATCGACTTTCGATTGGCCTACCAACGCTGCCCGACCCACGCTATCAAACGTAGCGATCACCCGTTCAACGCGCGCCCGTTTTCTGAGACGGGGAAAGCTTAACTGCTATAGTTTCAGATTACGCGAACCAATAGCACGTGATCCGAAGATTGACGTGATTCGTCGCAAGACAATCGATTTTACGCTAAAGAAAAACATCCGTCGCTTAACAAAGCTGACGGATGTTTTTTAGTTGATTGATTAAATCATTAATGACTAGGTTGAATCTCACGCCGAGCTAACCACGGTGCCAAGGCCTTGGCGATCGCGAAGAATGCAACCGAGACCACAATTCCTTTAATTAAGTTGAATGGTACCACGCCGATTAAAACGTAACGCGTCAGCGACATACCAAGGTTAAAATTGAAGACCGCCATGTACATCGGTGTGATCACCAGCCAATTGAGCACACTCATGACAAGTGTCAGGCTTGCGGTACCTAGTACCAGACCTTCAATTTGCCGCAACAAGCTGTGCTTGCCACGAATCGTGTAAACAACTGGAAGCAGGAACCCAACGCTCGCAATGAAAGCTGCCAGATCACCAATTAAATTGACGACCCCGCCGCCTGTTAAAGCAAAATGCACAAGACTCCGGATAAATGCAACGCCGATCCCGCCAGCCGGGCCATATAATAACCCACCAAGCAAAACAACCAGATCTGATAGATCAAGCTTCAGGAACGGGAAAGCAGGAATGATCGGAAATGAAAACATCATCAAAACATACCCGATCGCCGCTAACAACGCGATACCAACCAAACGGTGAACCTTGGAACTACTTGCCATAAAGCATTACCTCCGTGAGGCCGTCTTCCGGAACTTAAAAAGACCTATTCCTCCTTCAGGGGGAATAGGTCTTGATTGAATGTAGATTCAAAAAAGCCCCATCTTCTTCCATCTAGACTATCACTATCGGTACCGGAGTCACACCGGTTCCACCGCATAAGCGGGTCGCGGACTATACCGCCGGTCGGGAATTGCACCCTGCCCTGAAGACGAACCAAGATTATTTAATTAACAGCTTTACTTTAGCAAAGGCACCGGAAAAGTTCAAGCGTTTGCACTGAAAACGTTAACAATTTCACCAACTACTTACTTTCCGATTCACCCGCTAGTTTTCGCAAGGCTTGCAGTTCTTGCGGCTTGATTGGCCGATGTTCACCTGGCTGTAACCCCACCAAAGTTAAGTTGCCATACGCTTCCCGAGATAGTTTTAGAACTGGGAAGCCGACTGCTTTAAACATCTTTTTAACCTGATGATTCATGCCTTGATGAATGGTCAAAGATACGATCGCCGTTTTTTTAGCCTTATCAGTCGAGATAATGTCTACTTTAGCAGGCGCAGTCATCTTGCCATCAACCTCGACACCTGTTTTGAGCGGAGCCAAGGCAGGTCGATTCGGTACACCTTGAACCTTGGCTACATATTTTTTCTCAAGCGCGTAACGTGGATGCATCAAATGGTTGGCTAAATCGCCATCGTTTGTCATCACAAGTAAGCCGCTTGTATCGTAATCTAATCGGCCAACTGGATAAAGACGCTCAGCAATATCCTTAAAGTAATCGGTGACGACATCACGTCCCTTATTATCTTGAACAGCACTAATCACGCCGCGCGGTTTATAAAAGAGAAAGTAGCGCTTAGCCTCTTTGCCAATCGGCACGCCATCCACTTCGACTTCATCATGCGGACCAATCTTGATGCCCATTTCCGTTTCAATTTGGCCATTAACTTTGACATGGCCAGTTGCAATCAACGTTTCCGCATGTCGACGCGAAGCAATACCGGCATTTGCGATAATTTTTTGAAGCCGTTCAGTTTTGGTTGTCATGTTGTTGATTTTGCTCCATTTTCTTTTCGTCTATAGTAGCTTCTTCTTGATCATCATCGTGCCGAAATGCCGTAAACAAATCAACCTCACCTGTATCGGCAGGCGCATCAGCTAGCGGTGGTAAATCAGCAAGGCGGTTCAACCCAAAATAGTCAAGGAAAAACTGAGTTGTCGCATATAAAATTGGTCGACCAGGGGCTTCTTTTCGGCCTGCCTCTTTGATGAGTTGTCGCGCAGCCAAGGTAGTTAATGCGCCTGAGCTTTGAACACCGCGAATTTCGTCAATTTCAATCCGGGTAATCGGTTGCTGGTACGCGATAATCGCGAGCACTTCCAACGCAGCCTGCGATAATCCCGCAGCTGGCGGCCCGGCAAAATATTTCTTAATTGCAGGGGCGTACGCTGGTTTGGTCAGTAAATAATACCGGTCCGCAAACTGCTGCAATTGCAGGCCACGCTGATCATCAGCAGCCAGCCGTTGTCGATACGCGTCTAATTGCTGTCGCATCGCGCTTTCGCTGATTTCTAAAATGCCGGCCAGCTCGCCCAGCGTCACGCCGCTTTCGCCAGCTGTGTAAAGGATTGCTTCTAGTGCTGGCTCCATTAAGCAGCCTCCTTCAAGGTCACTGTGATTGGATCAAATGGCGCCTCTTGTTCACAAATAACCTGATCATTTTTCATCAATTCAAGCAAAGCCAGAAAAGTCGTCACAACCTGCTCAACCGACTGAACCGACAGTAAATCAGCAAAGAGACATTGCCCGCCTTTTTGCAATGTCTGTAGCACTTCGCCGATTCGTTTTTCAACGGATACAGGTTCGGTTTCAATGTGGGCAATGGTTTGGCGAGTGGCTTGTTGTGCCTTCATCACACGCGCCATGGCCGCTTGTAAATCAACTAATTTCACTGAACCTGGCGCAAGTGGCACAGCCATTTTGGCGTCTGGCAATGTGGTTGGCTTGGCATAGGCTTGTGCGCGTTTAGCCTCGCGTGCTTTCAAATCCTTTGCTGCTTCTTGGTAGACTTGATAGGTCAATAATTGTGCCACTAAATCTGCTCGTGGATCTGGCGCCTCATCAGGAGCCATCGTTTCGGGTTCAGGTTGGGGCAACAAAAGGCGACTTTTCAAGACCATCAAATTAGCGGCCATGACAAAATAATCGCCGGCCACGTCCAGCGCCAGATCCTGCATTTGATGCAGGTAATCTAGGTATTGAGCGGTGATCTCAGCGATCGGAATGTCGTAAATGTCAACTTCATTCGTCCGAATCAAGTGCCAAAGCAAGTCTAACGGTCCGGAGAAGTCATTCAGCACGAGTGTCAGTGCCATGGTCATCCTCTTTTCGAAACTTGTTAAAGGCGGCGATTAGCGGTGCATGTTCAAGGGCACCCATCAATTTCTTGTTTGGGAAAAGTTCAGTCAGTTCAGTCAACGCGGCAAATGCCGTTGCTTGGTCACGAAAATTAGGTGAAAAGCTTAAATGCCGCACCAAAACAAAGTCAGCACTTAGTTCAATGCCAACGACACCAACAAAATCATTCTTATGTTTGTATAGATACAACGCATGGGAATCATCTTCGGTGTACATCTTGAGTTCTGTCTTTAAATGCCCGACATCTTTCAGATCCGGAATAAAAGACAACAATCCCATCGCGATCTTCTCATAGTCGTTTTTGTATTTAACCAGCATGTTTGCCTCCAAGAGATACTCTCGTAACACTCTATCATAGAAACGCGGCAGTAGCAAAGGGCAGAGCATGAACGTATGTGTCAAGTTTTTCTCGGTTCTACGCTAATCAAGTTTAATTCTATTGTCCGATTTGGCTCCGCCAACGCTCTGCCTTCTATCTTAGTATTCGAGCTAGACTGCCCATGGCAATGCTGATGACCACAATCTCTTAGTCATCAAATATATTCTTAGAAAGGACCACCCTGTCAAAATAGCTACCCGCGCGGATGCGTTTTATGATAGACCGCAACCAGATGTTGATTGCTTAAATGGGTGTAAATCTGGGTCGTGCTGATGTCGCTGTGGCCGAGTAGTTCTTGAACCACGCGCAGGTCAGCACCGTTTTCGAGTAACCTTGTCGCAAAGCTGTGACGAAGAGTGTGCGGTGTGACATCTTTTTCAATGCCGATACTTGCAATATATGCTTTGAGGTTCTTCCAGATCCCTTGGCGAGTCATTGGCCCACCGTGAAAATTGACAAAAACGTTTTTAGGTTGTACTCGTTTGAGTAATTTGGGTCTGGCCTCTTGCAGATAGCGATCCACCCATTGTGTGGCTTGCGGACTAATGGGAACCAGTCGTTCTTTGTCCCCTTTACCAGTCACTTGAAGTAGATTCATTGCCAAATGCAATTGATCAAGACGTAAATCAACAACTTCTGAAACCCGTAACCCAGTGGCATACATCAACTCAAAAATAGCGCGATCACGTAATCCCAATGGCTTGTCGGTATCTGGTTTGGCCATCAAAGCATCGACTTCTTGACTCGACAACGTTGCTGGTAAATGTTGGGCACGTTTTGGGGTGTCAATCTTGGTCATTGGATCAGCTGAAATTGCCCCTTCACGCAGTAAAAACCGATAAAACTTGCGTAAAGCAGAAATCATGCGGCTAACTGAAGCAGGCGCCTTGGTGGCATTCTGCTCCTTTAAAAAGGACTGGATGGTACCGAACTCCTCAGGAAATGTCCTTCTTTTTCGGGCCGCTAGCCAAGCCGAAAAAGTGATCAAATCCTGCTGATAGCTAGTTTGGGTGGCTTTTGCCAATCCGCGTTCAACATTTAGATAATGAATAAAATCCGCGATCAACCCATGCATGATGTTACTCCCGAGACGCCTTGGCTGCGGCCGTCAAAATCGTATACCCAGCTTCCTCTTTCACTAAGCCAGCCTTCAACAAATGGCCCAGTGCGCGCTTAAAGGCGCCTTTACTGATGCCAAAGGTTTGCTTAATCGCTTCAGGATCGCTCTTATCCGTATAAGCAATTTTTCCTGAAGGATCATGCTGCAAAACTGCCAAGATCATGCCAGCATCATCACCGATGGCCTGATAGGCACGTGGTTTTAGCGACAAATTCAGCTCGCCATTGGCACTAACCCCGATCACGCGAGCATGCAAAATTTGCCCAAGTCGCGGTTCAGCATCGCGCTCACTTGGATGGATAAAACCCAAATAAAAATCATCGGTCAAGACACGCGTTCCAGCCATCTTCAACCGATAAGCCGTGGCAGTAACATCAGCATTCATCTGCTCAGGCTTCGCGCGATTTGCAACCGCGTGGATGATACTTTCATCAGCCAGATTGCCCCACATCCGGTCTTTTTTGTCGACTGTTAAGGCAACCATCAATTGATCGCCTTTTTGCGGCCATAAACGGCTGATTTCAGGTAACTGGTCTTCACTAACCACAATATCTTTGTCTGGTAAGCCGATGTTCACAAATACCCCAAGATCCTTACGCACTTCGACTACTTTCGCAAAAGCGTAATGGTCGCGGCCAACTGTCGGAACTTTTGTGGTTAACCGAGCCTGCCCTTGCTTATTTTCATAGGCAAAACCCTCAACATCACTGCCAACTTCTGGAAGTTCAGCCAACTCACTGCGATCAATGGCCAAAGTGACGCCATCATGCTGAGCAAAGACTTCCGTGTCATTGTGATCCGTCACTTGTGCGGTGACAATACTGCCATTAAAATTCATTTATTTTTCTCCTTAAACCAGCGCCATAGTTGCCGGTCATTAATGTCCAGGAACAAGATTAAAAACGGTCAAGATAACATAGGTGAGGCCACTGGCGATCACCGGTCCAGCCGCAATGCCCTTTAAGAACACGACGCCAATAATTGTGCCAAAAACCAATGCTACAGTCATTTCCGGGCTCATTGCCAGCAGACCGACACCCTTTGCCGACAAAACAGCGACTAAAACGCCGCACCCGATCGCAATCCAGCCAGCCGGACTTTTAATGACATTAAGAAGCTCTTTAAAGCCGATCTCACCCGTTGCAATTGGCACCATGATAGCGGCTGAAATCACAGTCACGCCCCAATTGATCCCTTGCGTCTGAAGCAATTTCAAAAAGTTTTGAGTTTGCGGGATCAGCTTGAGAACCATCACAGCACTAACCCCAATTATCAGGCTTTTATTTTTGCCGACAATTGCAATTGCTAAAATACCTAGTAAAAAAAGCCAACTCTCCACAAGTGTTCCCTCCATCATGATGCTGACCAAACTGCCAGCGTTATCGCTTACGAGATTGCATACTGTTTCTTATTATAAGCCACTCGCACGCACCTGACGACCTCTGCTCATACATTTATCAGTAAGTTGCTCAAAACAGGTAACGCTACTGTTTTTTTGGAAGAAAAAAACTCCCAAGTTTCCTTGAGAGTTTTTCCTAACCTTTAACAGGTCATTTTGAAGATTAAAGGGCGTTGGTAGCACCTTTGTAGATGATCCCACGACGGGAGTCAACAGTAATGATCTGGCCATCGGAGATGACGCTGGTAGCATTTTCAGCACCAACAACAACTGGGATACCCATAGCAATACCAACAACAGCTGCGTGACTGGTCAAGCCACCGGTTTCAACAACCAAGGCAGCTGCTTTTTCGATTGCTGGCAAGTAATCTTTGTCAGTCGTCTTAACAACCAGAATGTCACCCTTTTGCATCTTAGCAGCAGCTTCTTGAGCGTTGCTTGCGATGACTGCCTTACCAATCGTGGATTCGTCGCCGACACCTGAGCCTTGAACCAGCTTGGAGCCAATGAGTTGAACCTTCATTACGTTGGTTGTGCCAGATTCACCAACAGGAACACCGGCAGTGATCAAGATCAGATCGCCTTCCTTAGCAAAGCCAAGGTCTTGGGCCTTCTTGGTTGCCAAGTCGAACATAGCATCGGTGTTAGCAGGCTTTTCAGCAATGATTGGATAAACGCCCCAGTTGACCATCAGGCCGCGTTGGGTCTTTTCGCTGAAGGTAATGGCAAGAATGTCAGCCTTCGGACGATACTTAGAAATCATGCGGGCAGTGTAGCCGGATTCGGTCGCAGCAACAATGGTCTTAACCCCTAAGTTGCGAGCCGTGTGTGCAACACTTTGGCCAACAGCTTCGGTGACGTTCTTGTTACTGTATTCCTTCAATGCGAAGGCATCCTGATCCATCATCGCTGCTTCGGTGTATTCGTCAATCCGAGCCATTGCAGCAACGGATTCAACCGGATAGTCACCATTAGCAGATTCGCCAGAAAGCATCGTTGCATCGGTGCCATCAAACACGGCATTGGCAACGTCGTTTACTTCGGCACGGGTAGGACGTGGGTTTTCTTGCATGGAATCCAACATTTGTGTAGCCGTGATAACCGGCTTACCCAAAGAGTTGCACTTCTTGATCAAGCGCTTCTGAACGATCGGAACATGTTCAAATGGAATTTCAACACCCATGTCGCCACGAGCAACCATTAAGCCATCGGAAACCTTCAAGATGTCATCAATGTTGTCGATGCCTTCTTGTGATTCGATCTTAGGGAAGATCTGAACATTAAGTGCGTTCTTTTCTTCAAGGAGTTCACGAATGTCTAAAACGTCTTGAGGCTTACGAACGAAGGAAGCAGCAATGAAGTTGATCCCGTTGTCCAAGCCGAAACGAATGTCATCGGAGTCTTTTTCCGTAATCCCAGGCAAGTTGATGGCAACACCAGGAGCGTTGACACCTTTCTTACCACCAAGGACACCGTCGTTTTGAACAACGGTAACGAGTTCACGGTTCTTTTCGTCCTTTTCGGTGATCTTCATGTCAATCAAGCCATCATCAAACAAAACATGGCCGCCAACGTGAGTGTCATCATAAAGGCCAGGATAGGTAACAGCAACTTTTTCCTTGGTGCCTTTCAGACTTGCATCCATGGAGATGCGAACTTTGTCACCGGTGTGAAAATCGATCTTACCATTCGGGGTATCTTCAAGAGTTGTCCGAATTTCGGCACCCTTCGTATCCAGCATGATACCAACGGTCTTACCCGTGATCTTTTCAGCTTCGTGAACCATGTTCATCCGTGCCAAATGCTCTTCATGATCACCATGTGAGAAATTGAAACGGAAAACGTTGGCACCCGCTTCAATCAACTTAACGATGATATCAGTGGTGTTACTTGCAGGTCCAAGCGTGCTGACGATCTTGGTTTTTTTCATAAGTGAAATCGCTCCTTGAAATTATTTAAACAGACGTTAATGTCGTTTGTTTACGAGATTAAAATGTTAACTCTTCCGCTAAGGTGTAGAGCGAAAGTTCTGCGTGATGCTTGGCATCAAACAAGGTCCGAACATCATGTGCCGTGATCTTGTTATTCTCAATGCCGACAGCCAAAGCGCCTTTGCCTTGCAACAAAAGTTCAACCGCGTATGAGCCCATTTGTGAAGCCAAAACGCGATCACGTGCGGACGGTGCACCGCCACGAACAATGTGTCCCAGAACTGTCGAACGTAATTGGAAATCGCCATGTGCGGCTAATTCCTTGGCAAATTGATCAGCGTGCATCACGCCTTCTGCCAAAAGAATGACCGCATGCTTTTGACCACGTTCACGAGAACTTTGCAACTTCGACGCAATTTTCTTAACGTCAAAGTCGTGTTCTGGAATGATGACATCCTCGGCACCACCGGCGACGCCCGACCAAAGGGCAATGTCCCCAGCTTCACGACCCATGACTTCAATGACAAAGGTTCGTTCATGCGAAGCCGCGGTATCGCGAAGACGGTCAACAGCTTCCACAACTGTATTAACGGCAGTATCAAAGCCAATCGTGAAGTCCGTGTAAGGAATATCGTTGTCGATCGTTCCTGGCAGGCCAATGGTGTTGAAACCGTGACGCGTCAAAGCTAGTGCACCGTGATAAGAGCCGTCTCCGCCGATGACGACCAACGCCTCGATGCCAAACTTGTTTAATTGTTCGACCCCGCGCAACTGGCCTTCTTCTTGCGCAAATTGTGGATAACGTGCGGAATATAACATGGTCCCGCCGCGTTGAATCTTATCACCGACAGTTGATTCATTCATTTTGAAAATGTCGCCGGCAACTAACCCAGCAAATCCATAATTGATGCCATATACTTCAAGGCCTTCGTGCATCGCCTTGCGAGCAACAGCGCGGACCGCGGCGTTCATGCCAGGCGCATCCCCGCCACTGGTCAAAATACCAATGCGTTTCATTATTTCACCTCATGCATATTCTTTTGCGATTTGTCCCATCACAAATACTCATTGAGTTTACCACTTTTCAGAAACAAAGTCCCTGAAAATGAGAACATTTTACAATTTTCTCTATTCTTCTTGTCGTTTTCGCAACACCACATTCGCCGCACCAAACCGCGATTCAAGATCAGCCATCAAGCTGGTGTCAGCAGTGACCCAGTATCGCTTATCTAACAAAACACTCTCCTTGCTGGTCGTGTCGACAGTGATAACCGGAATTGGTCCATGGGCAGTTTGCAATTTTTTCAGTAAATCGGTCCTGGCGTCAACATTATCCGCATCCAAGCGAATAAATAACTGTGCTTTTGGTAAGGCCTCAAGTAACGGTGCGGCATCTTGAATCCGGTTCACAATGAGTTGCAAGTCGTCATTGCGTTTTTCAACTCGCCCGTTCACTAGTACCACCATGTCGGTCTCAATTTTTTCTAATGTTGGATATAGATTGGGAAAAACCGTCAGCGAAACGGTGCCAGTCGCATCCTGTCCATCCACAAACGCCATAGGCTTCCCAGTTTTGGTCCGGATCCGCTTAATGTGTCGAACCAGCAGCAAAATATCAACCGTGCGACCTTCTGCTAAATCCACCACATTGACTAATGTGTATTGCGTTTTCAAAGGGGCATATTTGTCAACCGGATGACCAGAAAGGTAAACGCCTAAAACATTAGCCTCTTCTTCAAGCCGTTCGCCTGCCGGCATTTCCGGCACCACAATCGGTTTAGGCGCTAGCACTGAAAATAACCCAACATCATTGCCAGCAAGTTTAACCGAGTTGATTAATTCATCTAAGTTCGCAATTGTCTGTGCCCGATTATCATCAAAGCTATCAAAGGCACCGGCAAGAATCAATGGTTTGAAATTATCTGCCTTTAACCACTTCGGCTCGAGGCGCTGTAGTAAATCGCGAAAATCTTTAAACGGGCCATTTTTACGAGCGGTAAAAATGGCTTCGGAAAAGTCACGGCGCATCCCTTTGACAGACAAAAGTCCAAAGCGAATCTTCCCGTCGCTCAACTTAAAGCCACCATTGCTGGTGTTGATGTCAGGACCTAATAAAGCTACCTGACGCGCTTTGGCTTCTTGTACGTAAGTCCGGAGCTTCGGCAAATTATTCATACTAGCATTCATCAATGCCGCAAAAAAGGCGGCTGGATCATGCACTTTTAAATACGCTAACCAAAATGCGACCATACTATAAGCAACTGCGTGAGAACGATTGAAGCCGTAATTCGCAAATCGATCAATATAAGCATAAACCGTTTTGGCAGTCGCCTCAGGGAATCCTTGCTTGACCGCACCTTCAATGAATTTATCCTGTTCGGCTGCCAGCACTGATGATTTCTTCTTACTCATGGCCCGCCGCAACAAATCCGCCTCGCCAAGACTGAACCCGCCCATGACACTGGCCACCTGCATGACCTGCTCCTGATAAACCAAGACACCATATGTCGGTTTCAAAATCTTCTCCAAGGCCGGATCAGGATAAGCAATCGGTTCTTGCCCATTTTTGCGGGCAATGAACGTGTCGATGTTTTCCATTGGACCTGGACGATACAAGGCATTGACAGCCACAACATCTTCAAAATCAGTTGGCCGCAGTTTTCGCAAAACATTTTTGATACCAGCAGACTCGAATTGAAAAACGCCGTTAGTATCACCGCGGGCAAACAAAGCGAGTGTCGGTTGATCATTCAGCGGAATCTGTTTTGGATCAAACGTCCGGCCAGTATCACGGGTGACAAAATGACTGGCGGCGGCTAAAATATTGAGGTTTTTCAAACCCAGAAAATCCATTTTAAGCAGCCCAAGTGCTTCAACATCATCTTTGGGTACCTGCGTCTGTTCAAGACCATCGCCACTGGGTTGCAAGGCAACGGTGTCAGTTAGTGGTTCTTCAGAAAGCACTATCCCGGCTGCATGCGTGGAATAATGTCGCGGCAACCCCTCTAATGCTAAAGCGGTTTGAAACAGCATGCGATTTTTTGGTGAATCAGCCACCAAATTTTTCAACGGCTGACTCTGATCGTATGCTGTTTTTAAATCCATGTGCAACAAGTTTGGAATTGCTCTGCTCCAAGTATTACTTTCAAACTGACTCATGCCGAAAACGCGTGCCACATCTCTGATCGCCTGTTTCGCGCCGAACGTCCCAAAAGTAATAATCTGGGCCATGTGATTTCGGCCATATTTGTCATGGACATATTGAATCAGCTCGCCACGGCGGTTATCAGGAATGTCCAAATCAATATCAGGCATTTGCGCTCGAGCAGGATTCAGAAACCGTTCAAACAGCAGATCATAAGCAATCGGGTCGACTTCTGTAATAGCCAGCGCGTAACTGACCAAGGAGCCCGCAGCTGATCCTCGCCCAGCCCCAGTCATAATATTGACCTTGTGAGCGTAATTCATCACATCCCAAACCACCAGAAAGTAATCAGCAAATCCCATTTTGATAATGACATCCAGCTCATATTGCAAACGCTGCTGATAGGTTGTCGGAATCGGCTGATCGTGAAAACGGTTAGCGAGGCCTTCTTGAGCCAGTTTGGTCAGGTAATCTTTAGACGCAAGCTGATCTGGCGTTTGGTAATGAGGTAGCTGCGGCTGCTTGAACGTAATCGTCACATCCGTTTGATCCGCTATCTGAGCCGTGTTGTCAACTGCCGCCTGTAGTCCAGCAGCAACAAAAGGTGCACTTGCATCTGCTGGCGGTTTTAACCACCATGGCCCAGCATCGGTTAAAACTGGGTCACGAAAATTCAACTGACTGCCATCACCAATCGCTGCCATCACTTTTTGCGTAAAAGCATCAGTCGGATCACGATACAGAACGTTGCCTAACGCCATTAGGTGAAGTTGCTGACTAGTCGCAAATGCCGGCAATGGCGTATCTAAATGAGCCTCATCCAGACCAACATACACCGCTTCCGGCTGTTTATTATCAAGCTCCTGTAAAAAAGCGACAGCTCTGTCGTGATCGTTAGCAACAACTGCCGCCGAAAATGGTGAATCCGGTAAGGTGATGGCGACTAAGCCTGTCAAAGGCAATAAGTCCGCAAAGGCCACCGGCGAAGTTGCTAGCATAATCTGCGTGGAGATCTTAAGTAACTGATGGTAGCCCTGATTATTTTTGGCAATCACTAAAAGTTTGGCATCATCAATCGCAATCTGCATGCCTAATAGCGGCTTCAAGCCAGCCGCTTTCGCCTGTCGATAAAACTCGACTAAACCATAAACAACATTAGTGTCCGTTAAGGCAATGGCCGAATAACCGCGTGATTTTGCTGCGCTGATAAGATCCGACAGTGCCAACGGGCTGTGTAATAAGGTATAATTGCTATGAACCTGTAATTGGGTAAACGTCATCTTGCCACCTCGCTTCTATTATACCGGAAATACTCACAATTTCAGTTGAATTCGCTTGTGGTCGTGGTAAGATGACGACAGAAAAGAGGGATTCCATGCGTTATCTACCTACTATTATCTGGGGCGTGATCCTCGGCCAAGTTGTCGGCTTCCTGATCAGCGCCTTGAGCGGCGGCAGCTACGACCCGAAGACAAGCGCGATTATCAGTGTGATCTTCGTTGTCATTTTATTCTTCTTCCCGCCAATCATGCAGCATTTTGCAAAACCTGCGGAAAAACCAGAACATTAATTAAATCGTCAATGACGTCAAAGTGCCCGATTATTGCTAGACTGGCATGTCTAACAATAACCGGGCACTTTGCATGTGCTGACGTTTTTGGAATGAGTGACGCAAGCTTATTTTGTCACATACAGGTAAAGTGCTGTGGTGGAATAACCAACATCAATTTTGACGCCGTGACTCTTGATTGTGCTAATGGTCGTCGCATTGTTTTTAGACTTAGCATCCTTCGTCAATTTCTTAAATTGCGAGAAAACTGACTTAGCATCAGCACCGACCGAAGTTGTGAGTAACCCGAAGTCAGTGGCAAACGTCTGCATCTTCTTGCTGTTTTTCAAAACTGATAATGGTACCACAACGGCAAACCCCATTGCCTTGCCATCAACAATACTTGCGCGATAATCGCCGCTTGCTGATTTTAAGATTGAATGAATGCCCGTCTTCGCCGTTGCCGGCAGTTGGGATGCTTTGGTATTGGCATTGGCCTGAGCCATCAGTGTCTTCAATTGCTGTGCTTGCTGAGCCATTGCCATTTTCTCAGTTGGACTCATGGTCGCAGCGTTCTTTTGAGCATTGGCACTTGCAGCCTGTGCCTGTTTTAGCTTGGCTTGATCCGCTTTAGGTAGACTGGATACCGCCAGCATTTGATTAAACTTTGCCGCAATCGTGCTATAAGTTCCGAGCGATTGACCGGCTTTCACCGTGACGTTAGTTTGCATGCTACCGGCTTTTAGGTTCACCTTTTGAGCCACATCGCTAACGGGCACATTGACCACAAACGTGCCTGAATTGACTGGCACACTGCCTTTTCCGGCATCACTTGTATAACTGACGCGATCCACACCGCGGGCCGTCCCTTTAACAATGGCGACCAGTCCGTCACGCCCATATGAGGTTTTGGTAGTGCTTAATTGTTGGCCGCAACCTGCTAGCACGAATGCCAATAAGCCGACCATGGTATATTTCCAAATTTTCATTAAACCGAACAATCCTTTCGCTATGCACAATTCAATAACGACCAACAGCATAAGCGTTCCTTGGCTGCTTGACAAGCGAAATATGACTCACTGTCACATTGACGGTAAAACATTAAAGTTTTGGTCAGCAGTTGCCTTGATTAATGGGTGTTCCTGCAAATAATCGGCAATCAATTCGGTCATATCTTTTTGATTTTCTCGGATGACTTTATCAGGACCAAACATTTTAAAATTACCGCCACCAGCCGCACGGTATTGATTAACCGCCACATCATAAGTCTGAGTGGGCTGTACTGGCGCACCGTGATAAAGCAGCCGAGTTACTCGACTGCCCACGGGCTGATGAATATCCAAAGTATAATCAATGCCCTGATACATGTCATAATTGTAATGCTGAGGTTTTGGCCGCTCAAATCGGGGCGTCACCGTCAACTTGCCATCAGCATCTAGTGAAAAATATTCGGCGCACTGTTCCAGAGCTGCTTTTAAATCAGCGCCGGTTAACCGCAACACAGCTAGCGTGTTGGGATAAATGTAATTCGTGACGACATCCCGCATGTCGATAGTTTCGCCAAACCCTCGCCCTTCATTGTTAAACAAAGCGGTGCCCGAAATGTCAGTATCGGTGCTGGCCATTTGGACTTTTTGAATAAACTCAATGTACGGCACCTCATGAACCCGCGCAGCAAATGGATCCTGAATGCGCATATCCCCTTCAACATGAGCTAATGGCTGGTCTAACCAAGTTTCAACAGTTTGATTCAGATCAGCCGCTGACTGCAAAATGGTTGGGCTCGCAATTGATCCGCCTGTTTTGACTAACACGGCTTTGCTAGCAGTAACTTGGTAACCGCTCGCTGTCTGATTTAAGTCAAGTGTGATCTTACCGATCGCTTCCCCGCGGTAACCTGGCTGAGTGATCGGCACACCGTTAACTAATCCGGCCAATTGTCGATGTTGATGACCCGTGACTAAAGCATCAATCCCCGGTACTTGGGTCAGCGCATAACCGACATTTTCGCCGGTTAATGGCTCAGTCGGCTGACCGGTCTGCAAGTTACGCTCAAAACCGCCATGATAAGCAACAATCACAACGTCAGCTTGTTGACGCAACAATGGGACATAGTGCTTGGCAGTCGCTACCACATCTTGAAAAGCCAAACCGGCAATATGGGCCGGTGCTTCCCAATGTGGGATGTAGTTCGTTGTCAAACCCAGAATGGCAATTTTGACCCCTGAGCGCTCAATCAATTGATAAGGCGCCCCAAATGCTGGTTGGCCATTTTCGGTGATATTAGCGTTGATGGTTGGATAGGTCAATGTCTTCAACGCTTGCCGCAAATAGTCGCTGCCGTAATTAAACTCATGATTGCCGATAATGCCGGCATCATACCCAACCTCGTTATACAGTCGCGTCAACTGATCTGGCTGCTTGCTGATCTTCGCAACGTAATAGGCCAGTGGTGATCCTTGAAGCCAATCGCCATTTTCAATCGTCACAACTGGTCCTTCAGCTGCTGCCTTCTGAGCATCAAGCACCGTTTTGGCCTTGGCTAATGAAAAAGGCAAATCCTGATCCCGTTTCACATAATTAGTTGGCAAGACAAAACCATGCGTGTCACTTGTCGATAGAATGGTTAGTTTCATTTTTTCCCTTTCTTTTCCGAATCATCAGCAGCCAGATCAATCATTTTTTCAACTAACAGTTTTTGTAAAACAGCATTAATGGCCATTGTCACAATGGCATGCTGGGTTGTCGTCATATCTGGTTTATTGACGCGGCTAATGGTTAAGCCATCGCTAAAATCCGAATTTGCCTGCTCAATTGCGCTGCTAAAAGTGAGAATAAACGCATCGTAAGCTTGCGCAACCGGCCGATTGGCAAGTGAAAATTGAATACCTGCCGCAATAGCATCCAACGCAAAAACTGGCTTTAGCATCGCAATGACTAAAATATTGGCTAATTGTTCTGGACGATACTTTTTCTTAAGCGGGGCTTTAATAACCCCCTTTTTAACATAATTATTGACCATCGTGGATGTGATCTCGCCAAACCCCAGCGGTGTGACAATATCATTGACATACTGGATCACTTGATCCATATACAAGTCAAATTGGGGCAGATCAGTCCAGCGCGGAAACTGCGCCTCTTGAAGTTGCCCTAGATAATCGGCAAATTGTTCGTTATCAGCCATATGCTGCCACCTCTTTCAAGAAGAGTATACCATGTGAGCTAGACTTGATAACCATTCGTGGACCGATTGATGCTAATATTTTACCTAATGATCAAAGTACAGCCTTCATTGGTAAGGTCGCTTATGTTCCGACTTCTAGCTGCTCGTACTCACGCTCACCATAACGCGCTCACCTGCCCAGAAACCTACTCCGTTCACCATAACGCGCTCGCCAGCCCAGAAACCTGCGTGTAAGTGGCCCTGAACGCCGGTTTCTAAACGGGCTGGCGAGCGCTCACACAAAAAGCCAACACCTAAGATGTTGGCTTTTGATTATGCATTTGCGTTATCGTCGGACTTCTTAACCACTTGTGCACCCTTGTAGTAACCCTTAGGTGAAACGTGGTGGGAAATGCGGTATTCGCCGGTCGCTGCGTCGAATTGCAAGTTAGGCACATTCAACTTGATATGACCGCGGCGCATACGCTTCTTGGTCTTTGACGTTCTGCGTGCTGGAACTGCCATGAGCGGAAAACCCCTTTTTTAGTAAGATTTCTAAACAACTTTATACGGTTGATGATCAAAATGCAAGTCCAATCATCATCACGCGTGGACAGAATGCTATCTGTCACAGCAACGATAATCATACATGAAAAGGTGCGTCAAGGCAAGGGTCTTTACAGAAAAAATCAGTTGTCAGCCGGTTTAAGCTTTGACCGGTACTGTTTTTGCCTTAAATTGCAACTGATCGTCCGCAACCGTGATGACGACTTCTTGACCCGGCATCACAGTCCCGCGAATCAATTCTTTAGCCAGCGGCGTTTCAACCGCACTCGTAATTAACCGCTGCAGTGGCCGGGCACCAAACGCTGGCTCATACCCTTTATGGGCCAACCACTCCTGCGCTGCCGGTGTGATATCAAGCGATATCTGTTGATCGGCCAACCGCGTGCCTAATTGCTTAAGATCCTTCACAGCGATCTTTTCAACATCTGCTAATGATAGTGGGTTGAACATGATAATATCATCAATCCGATTCAAAAATTCAGGCTTAAAGGCTTTGCCGACCAATTGCCGCACATTATCCTTGGCTTGTTGGCTAACGGTACCATCTTCTTGCACACCGTCAAGCAGGTACTCGGAGCCCAAATTGGACGTCATGATGATAATCGTATTTTTGAAATCGACGGTACGTCCCTGACCATCTGTTAAACGACCGTCATCTAAAACTTGTAGGAGGATATTGAAAACGTCCGGGTTAGCTTTTTCAATTTCGTCTAACAAAACAATGGTATATGGGTTGCGGCGAACTGCTTCAGTCAACTGGCCGCCTTGTTCGTAGCCGACATAACCAGGGGCCGCCCCGACTAATCGCGACACACTGGCTTTTTCCATGTATTCGGACATATCAATTCGCACCATGTGTTTTTCTGAATCAAATAAATCTTCTGCCAATGCTTTAGCAAGCTCTGTTTTGCCGACACCAGTGGGACCAAGGAACAATAAGCTGCCAAGTGGCCGACTTGGATCTTGTAAACCGGCCCTGGATCGCAAAACAGCGTCCGAGACAGCGCTGACGGCTTCATTTTGGCCAATGACACGTTGGTGCAGATTATCTGCCAAATGCAATAACTTCTGGCGGTCACCTTCAACCAACTTCGCTACTGGAATACCGGTTTCCCGCGAAATCACCGCAGCAATTTCATTGGCTGTCACGCTTTCTTGAACTAGCCAAGATTGCGGACGATCGCTGTGTTCCATCGTCTGCAGCTCTTTTTCCAACTGTGGAATCGTGCCATGTTGCAAGCGTGCAGCAGTTTCAAGATCGTAGCGACTTTGGGCATCTTCCAATTCATGCTTGGCTTTATCAATCGCCGACTTCTTCTCGTTAAGTTGACGAATATCTTTCTTTTCTGCTTCCCACTGAGCCTTGAGCTTATTTGTTTTCTCTTTTAAGTTGGCCAATTCAGCGTCAGCATCTGCTAATCGCTTCTTGCTGGCAGGATCAGTTTCATTCTTCAGTGCTTGCTGTTCAATTTCCAACTGCATCTGTTTGCGCTCTGCCACATCCAGCTCAGTCGGGCGGGAGTTCATTTCCACGTTAATTGTGGCACAAGCCTCATCCACCAAATCAATCGCCTTGTCAGGCAAAAACCGATCCGTGATATACCGATTGGACAAAGTAGCTGCAGCGACCAACGCGGTATCATGGATCCGAACTTTATGAAAAATTTCGAATCGTTCCTTCAGTCCCCGCAAAATACTGATCGTATCTTCAACACTAGGTTCCTGAACCAGCACCCGTTGGAACCGACGCTCAAGGGCTTTATCTTTCTCGATGTTTTCCCGGTACTCGTCCAGTGTCGTGGCACCGATCAGATGCAATTCACCACGGGCCAGCATCGGCTTCAGCAAGTTACCAGCATCCATGGAGCCTTCTGCCTTACCAGCACCGACAATATTGTGAATTTCATCAATAAAAAGAATGATTTGGCCTTCACTCTTTTTGACTTCTTTTAAGACCGCCTTCAAGCGTTCCTCGAACTCACCGCGATACTTCGCACCGGCAACAAGACTTCCCATATCAAGTGAGATGATAGTTTTATTCTTCAGATTGTCAGGTACATCATTTTTGACGATCCGCTGGGCTAAACCTTCTACAATGGCGGTTTTGCCGACCCCCGGTTCACCAATCAAAACTGGATTGTTTTTAGTTTTGCGACTCAAAATACGAATGACATCGCGAATTTCTTCATCACGTCCGATGATGGGATCCATCTTGCCACTGCGCGCTTCTTTTACAAGATCGGTACCGTACTTTTCCAAACTCTTATAAGAGGCTTCGGCATTTTTGCTGGTTACTTTTTCACCACCGCGCAGGTTCTCAATCACCTGTCGTAATCGCTTTGCATCAACCTTGGCATCGTTCAACAAGAATTGGGTGATCGGGTTGTAGCGTTGTTGATAAAGGGCGAGCAAGACTGCTTCTGTAGAAATATAGGTATCGCCAAATTCATCCTTCACGCTGTTGGCATCTGTCAGTAACTGCGACAGGTTTTGGGACATGCTTTGTCCGTATGCGCTAGCGCCTTCAACGACAGGCTCTGCTTCCAGTGCCGCATCAATCGCAGCATTCAAGCCCTGCACATTCACACCGGCTTCACGATAAATCTGTTCAGCCAATTGATTAGGCTGCACCAGGCTTTTCATGACATGTGGGATGTCAATTTCTTGATGACGGCGAACTTGGGCAATTTGTTGTGCCGCGCCAAGTGCTTCGGCAACGGCTTGCGTAAAATTATCTGGGTTCATGAATACGGATGCCTCCCTGAAAAATATCGTCTTACATTATAGTTTTCATTTTCACAATACGATATTGGTCAGTTAAGGTCAAACTATTTTTTAAATTTCATGATGATTTAAAAAAATCGTAGGAAGCCCGTCGCTGTGTTGCTTGCACAACTGAGCCTCAGGTGGCCTAGATTGCTCCGTTTTGGCACTACGGTCTTTAAAATCGCATTAAATAATCTATGCGAAGGCAAAAAGGAACAATTTTCCAATCGTACAATCGAAAAATTGTTCCTTTTATTTGTTTATTTGTCTGACTGAGAATTTTGTCACGGGCTACTCTATTGACAGCTAGGTACGACAGTTCAATCCTCAAAGGTCTACTTTTTGGTATCCGTCGCATCCGTGGACGGTTCCTCTTTTGGTGCTTGAACTGGCTTAGGGGCTGGCTTGTCAGTTTTATTGGATTTTGTCAGCTCCGTGATCCGCTGTTGCAACTCACGAATCTGTTTTTTAGCACTCGAAACGGCACTGGTTGAGATCAACCAGGTCACAACGGCACCTATCAACACGGAAACCGCAATAATCACTATCAACGGCCACTTTAGCTGAATACCGAAGAAATTAACCGAAACGTCTTGCCCATTCAACAAGGCAAAAACAATTAAAATCAATGCCAGAACTAACCCAATAATAAAACGTTGTTGACCCTTCATACGACCTACCCCTTTACTTCTTATTAAACATACCAGCAGCTAACCAATCGCCCAAATGCGGGAACAAGGTATAAAAATCTGCGCCAAGATTCATAAACCACGGTGCATTGATTTCCCGAACTGGTCGACCAAATGTCGCTACAATTCGCCGCGCTAATTTATCTGGATCCAAAACCAGCCAAGAAACGCTAGCCAAATAGTCTAACGCATTGGCTTCGCTAAAGAAATTCGTGGCAATTGGTCCCGGATTAACCGTGGTCACCTTAACACCGAATGGCTTCAATTCAAGACGTAAGCCATTACTATACCCAAGCACCGCAAATTTGGTTGCTGAGTAGATAGCTGACTTAGGCGTCGCCATTTTTCCAGCCATTGAAGCAATGTTAATGATTTGTCCTTGCTGACGCGTGACCATATCGCGACCCAGCAACTTCGTCAGATACATCATCCCCAGCACATTCACCCGAAACATGCGCTCTACTACCTGCATATCGGTATCGAAGGCTGTTTCAAAATGACCAAACCCAGCGGCATTCACCAGAATATCAACTGGCCCAACCGTTTCGTGAATTTGATCAACGGTCGCTTCAATTGCAACTGGGTCAGCAACATCAACAGGGAAAGCATAAGCTGGTCGGCCGGAAAGCGTGCTGGCCTCTGCCTGTGCTTGACGTAATTTCTCCCGCCGCCGCGCCAAAAAGACAACGGTTGCGCCTTGCTTTGCTGCCTCAAGTCCAATCGCCTTGCCTAAGCCTGACGATCCTCCAGAAATAACCACCGTCGGATGTTGGTTCATCATGATTTCCTCCTCTGTTTTGATATTCACTTGCTACCGCTGAGCTTTATGATTTAACTGTGACAGCAGGTTCCGATTGTTCACTCCGAAATGGAATGTTAATTTCCTCGAAGTCTTTGACAACATGCGTATTTGGAAAAATCTGCCGCGCCGTTTTTTCCAACATCGCTACCCCGGGACTCAGATATCGTGCCGAAATATGGTTCAGCAAGAGCCGCCCGACACCTGCACGTTTAGCCAACGCCGCTGCTTGTACATTGGTCGCATGATAATACTGCTTAGCCAATTGGCTTTCATCCGGTCCAAAGGTACTTTCGTGAACCAACACATCAGCGCCTGCTGCTAAAGGCAGCGCGCGATTGCACATGCGGGTATCCCCGAAAATGGCAACCGTTCTGCCAGGTTGCGCAGGGCCAATGAAATCGTGGCCGTCAAAAATCCGGCCATCTGGCAAGGTTACAGTTTCGCCGGCCTTCAAAGCCGCATAAACCGGTCCAGAAGGAATTTTAGCGGCACGTACCTTATCAATCAACAACTCGCCAGGATGCGGTTTTTCTTCGATCCGAAAACCAAAGCTCGTAATTCGATGATCCAAGCGATCAAAAGTGACTTTGAAAGTTTGATCTTCAAAAGCCACGCCTGGATGCTGTAATAAAACAAATTTTAACGGGTAACTGAGATGACTTTGAGAAACCTTCAAACTGGTTTTTACAAAATCCTCAATGCCAGAAGGCCCGTAAATCGTCAACGGATCTGTGCCGCCTTGGTTGGAGCGACTGGCCAAAAACCCTGGCAAGCCAAAAATATGATCCCCATGCAAGTGAGTAATAAATACTTTGGCAATTTTTCGTGGTCGAATAGCGGTTTGTAAAATCTGATGTTGTGTGCCTTCCCCGGCATCAAACAACCAAACCTCATTGCGCTCATCAAGTAATTTTAAGGCTAAACTGCTAACATTCCGGGACTTGGAAGGCGACCCTGCGCCTGTGCCCAAAAATTGAATTTCCATACCATACTTCCTATTCTGTCGAACTTCACTTTGTAGTCTACCACAAGTTCCTCGCCATTTTCGCGGTTTCAATGTTGGTAAGCCGAGATTTGCAAGGTTTAAAAAAGACGAAGGTGGACGGCTAACCGCAACCGCTAATAAAAAAACTGAGCGACTTGATGCCGCTCAGCCTCATGAAATCAACCGACATATTTGTCTCATCAACGCAATCAATCAGCTGTCGGAAGCTTAATTTTTCACCTTGTCCAGAATCGTTTTCGCAACTAATGCCGCATATTGTGGATTGCCATTCGGATTCATATGAACCATGTCGTTGTAGAACCAATCAGGATGACCATTAGACTTGTCATACCAATCAATCACCGTCAGATTCTTATACTGCTTCTGGGCTGCGGCTAATTTGCTATTAACATCATTCTGCCAAGCGCGCGTTGGTACACGTACATTAATCCAGAAGACTTGCCGATCAGGACCGATGGCTTGCATCATTTGCGCTAGCTGATCATCTGAAAATGGGCCGTTAGTTCCTAACCCAATCAGAACGATATTGCCCAGCACACCGCGGTCAGCGTAACTGCGGACCAAATCAATACTATTGATCATTTGCCGAGAAACAGCTGCGTCAATCACAGCTTTAGGGAACAGCTGTTGAAGCCCATTTTCACCGTCAAGCATGACAGAGTCGCCAATAGCAGTGAGTCCAATATCTTGTGCCTGTTGCAATTGAATCTGGGTCAAGCCGTATTGTTCATACTCACGATTGACTGGATGCGTTTTAGCTTGAGAAGCATACTTGGCTTCTAGCGCCTTGGAACTTGATTCTTCGGCCGCTTTATTCTTGTCAGCCTTCTTTTGTGCAGCAATACTGGAACGCATTGCTGCCAACCGCTTTTCTTTCTCTTTAGTGGAAACACCACGCTTCTTTAACTGCTGTGCTAAAGGCGAGTTGTCACCTTCTGCTTTAACAGAAGGCGCTTTGGCTAATCCAACACTGCCAATAGCTAAGATAATCAGCGCCACATAACTAACCCAGCGCGTTTTCCCCATACGAATTTTAGGATTAGCTAAGCCCTTTAGGAATGCCCAAGTCTTGTGATAATTAAAATGTGCCGCCGGTTGTTCAATGAAGCGGTAAGAAAGTTCGGTGATAACAACAATTAGCACCACTTCAATCACCGGATATAATACTGGGTGATCCGCAATGTTACGAAAACGATTCTCCCAAAAGATCATGACGGGAAACTGATACAAATACAAGCCATAACTACGGCTGCCGATATAGCTGAACAACGGATTACTTAACAATCGGTCAAAATGAGCTGCCGGATGCGCTACCACTGCCACCAAAATCGTTGTCACAATTGAGAACAATACCATTCCGCCTTCATAAAGAAAGCTGCTCTGGGCATCAATTGTGAAGACCATGACTAGTAAGCCGAGAAAGCTGGCAGTACCGAGAAGATCAAGCCCAATCACCCATTTTTTACCTAAGTGTTGCGAAAGCCGGCCACTTGGCCAAATAAAGGCCAGCTCTGCTCCGAATAGGATTGAGAATGCACGGGTATCAGTGCCGTAATAAAGCCGACTTGGATCAAACGCTGCTGGCTGTACATGGGCAATGGTCATCATATACAAGATTGCCATCCAAGCGCCACTGGCAGCCGCAAGAATCAGCACAATGTTCGCAATCTGATGCCGGCTCTTAACCAATAGTAACAGCGCCAACACAAGAAAAGGCCAAATGAGATAATACTGACCTTCAATCGACAACGTCCACAAATGCGTAAATGGGGATTCCCCATTTGCATATCTAGCAAAATAGGATTGCCCGTTCAAAATCTGCCACCAATTGTACACATAAAGTAAATTGGTCAATACCATCATGTGCAAATTATGCAGCAAGTTTTGCGAGAATAACGTGATATAGGCTGCTGTCCCAAAGAGGACGGTAATTAACCCAGGATATAGGCGTTTAAATCGTCGAATAAAAAAACTTTTAAAATCAATCCGATGATTGCGGTCAAATTCGATCAACAACCCATCCGTTATCAAATAGCCGGACACGACCATGAAGATCGGTACGCCTAAATATCCGCCCCGAAACAACTCGGGGCGTAAATGATACAAAATAACACCAATAACCCCGATTGTTCTTAAACCATCAAATCCATGAATGTACCGGCGCTTTCGTCCACGCGTCTGTTTCAATTGCGGCCCCACCATTCTGTCTAAAAATAACTTCCCCAGCCGTTCAGCCGAAGATCATTCAACGAACTCAAATGTAAAATCATCAATGGCGACTAAATCGCCGCTTTCAGCACCAGCATCACGCAAAGCATCATCAACCCCCATGCTGCGTAATTGCCGAGCAAAGCGCATCGCACCATCTTCATGATCAAGATTGGCCATTTTAAACGCCCGCTCAATCTTGTCACCAGTGAGCACAAACGTCCCGTCACTATCGCGGGTTACTTTCAAAGCCGGCTCTGGTTGATACTTATAATCAGCCGTTTTAACCGCCGCTTGTTTCGGCTCAAAATGCGGTGCTGTTTTGAGTACTTCGGCTGTCTTGTGCATGAGTGGCGTCACGCCACGATGCGTCAGACTAGAAATTTCAAAGATATGATCCGCCGCGACGCCACGAGCAAGTAACGCTGCCTTAAAATCAGCAAATCGTTCAGCCGCGCCGGGCAAGTCCATCTTGGTCGCGACCACGAGTTCAGGCCGCTTCAAAATGTTATCGTCATAAGCCCCTAATTCTTTACGAATTTGATCGTAATCATCAAGCGGCTCGCGTCCATTATCAGGATCCATCTCAACTAGGTGCAGTAGCACACGAGTGCGTTCAACATGCCGCAAGAACTGGATGCCAAGACCGACACCTTGTGAAGCCCCTTCAATCAAACCGGGCAAATCAGCCATCACAAAATCGGTACCATCATCTAATTGAACCATACCAAGATTGGGTACTAACGTCGTAAATTGATAAGCCGCAATTTTTGGCTTGGCTTGGGTTACAACTGATAACAGTGTCGATTTACCGACAGAAGGAAAACCAACCAACCCAACATCCGCAAGCACCTTCAGTTCCAATTTGATGAAACGATGCTCGCCCGGTTCGCCATTTTCGGAAATTTCCGGCGCCGTATTTTTGGGCGAAACAAAGTGCATATTACCGCGACCACCGCGGCCTCCTTTAGCAACAACCAAAGTTTGACCCGGCTCAGTTAAATCGCCTAAAACCTCGCCTGTGTCAGCATCGGTAACTGTCGTACCAGCCGGCACTGCAATCCGCCGATCTTCAGCAGCGCGGCCATACATTTGCTTGCCTTGGCCATTGCCACCAGCTGACGCTTTAAAATGCCGTTGATAACGGAAATCCATTAACGTGCGCAAACCTTCATCAACGTATAAGATGATGCTGCCGCCATGACCGCCGTCACCGCCGGCCGGGCCGCCAAACGGTACAAATTTTTCGCGCCGGAACGCGACCATACCGTCGCCGCCTTTGCCCGCCTGAACCTCTACTTGAACCTGATCGACAAACATTGGCGATCTCCTTTCAGAAAAACATGTCATTTGATTATACGCGATGTTTATATTTCAGTACAGCGTAACGCATACCTCAACTATTTTAACACGTCCCAAGCCGGTACTCACCCTTCATGCACAAGAATTAGAAAACATTGCCAATATGCCGCGTCAGTTGGGGTACTGACAGTTGTTGAATGTTTTTGCACGTTTTAGGTTGCTTTTGACGGTTTCATCAGTATAATGAAGAACGAGGTGAAACGAAAGTGCTTACAGAAGAACGTCGGCAATATATTCTTGCCCAATTGCAACAGCATACCGTCATCAAATCTAAGGCACTTATGGCTGCTCTTGATGCTTCTGAATCCACGATTCGCCGCGACTTGGACGAGCTAGAGGCAGCAGGTGAGCTCAAACGCATTCACGGCGGCGCCAAGCGCATCAATGGCCTCGGCGATGAACCGGATGTCGCGAGCAAATCTGCGCAGAATTTGCGCGCCAAGCAAACGATCGCGCAGGCAGCCGTTCGTCAGATTGAGCCCGATGATCTGATCTTTTTAGATGCTGGAACCACAACAGCACAATTAATTCCTTTTTTGGCCGACATTGGTGTCACAGTCATTACAACGGGGGTTGATAACGCTTCTTTGTTAGCTGATTATCAAATCTCTACACTCATGCTGGGCGGCATGGTCAAGCCCACAACCAAAGCGTTGATTGGCGCCACGACGGCTGAAGCCTTGAACCATTATCGGTTTGATGTTGCCTTTATTGGAACTAACGGCGTTCATCCTGAGTTTGGTCTCACTACGCCTGATCCAGAAGAAGCTGTGATCAAGCGATTGGCCATTCACCAAGCCAGTAAACCTGTCATTCTGGCGGATCCAAGTAAATTTGAGCAAGTCAGTTTCGTCCGTTTTGCTGATATCTCCGATGCCACGATCCTGACAAGTTCATTACAAGGACTCCCAACCAGTTATCAGCGATTTGAAAATATTAAGGAGGTTCATTCTTGATCTATTCAGTAACGCTCAACCCTTCGATTGATTATGTGATCGAGTTACCGGAACTTGAACTTGGCGCTGTCAATCGACTTACGCACGCCGTTAAATTACCAGGCGGCAAAGGCATCAATGTGAGTCGAATTTTGCAAACATTAGGCCTGCCAACAACTGCTTGGGGCTTTTTGGGCGGTTTTACCGGTACCTTTATCCAAGATCGGCTCGATGCGATTGACATGCCTTGTGACTTCACAAAAACTGCTGGTGATACACGAATCAACGTCAAACTTAAAGCAGCATCCGAAACTGAACTCAATGCAAGCGGTCCTACCATTGACGCTGCTGAAATTGCCGCCTTCAAAAACAAATTAGACAAACTTGAAGCCGGCGATGTCGTCGTCATGTCTGGCAGTTTACCAAAAGGCTTGCCTAACACTTTCTATCGGGATCTGATTCCGGTGATTCATGCCCACAAGGCTGATTTTGTCATCGACACCACTGGTCAAGCGTTACTCGACACATTGCCTGACCATCCCCTTGTCGTCAAACCTAATCACCATGAATTAGCAGCATTGTTCGGCGATCCAGAATATACAAGCACAGATGCCATCATCAAAGCTGGTCGCCGCCTACTTGGTCTTGGCGCTCAGCATGTCTTGATCTCCATGGCGGGGGCCGGGGCCTTAATGATCGACCAAGATCACGCTTGGCATGGCACCGTTCCTAAGCAGCCAGCGGTTAATTCCGTCGGCGCAGGCGATAGTATGTTAGCTGGTTTTACCGGCACATTTGCGCAGACACATGACACGTTGGAAAGCTTTAAAGTCGGCATTGCCTGCGGTTCCGCGACCGCTTTTTCTGAAGATCTTGCCACCGCTGACAAAATCGCTGAAGTGAAACAAACAATTAGTATAACTGAAGTTTAGGAGGACAAAATGGACATTCGTGATTTACTACTAAAAAATGTCATGATCATGGACCTCAAAGGAACGTCCAAAGAGGCTGTGATTGATGAAATGGTCGCTAAATACCATGCAGAAGGTATTGTGACCGACGAAAACGAGTATCGCCAAGATATTCTGAAGCGTGAAGCCGAATCAACTACTGGGATTGGCGAAGGCATTGCAATGCCGCATGCCAAAGACAGTGCGGTTACTCGAGCAACCGTTCTTTTCGCCAAAAGCGATCAGGGCGTTGACTTTAACGCCTTAGACGGCCAGCCGGTTCACTTATTCTTCATGATTGCTGCCCCTGAAGGTGCCAACAACGAACATCTGGCAGCACTTGCAGCATTATCTTCCCTGCTCATCAACCCGAAGCTCGTGGCAGATCTTAAACAAGCGAAGACACCGGATGATGTTTTAGCCTTGTTTGGTAAGGCGCAAGCTGAAAAAGAGGCTAAAGATAAAGCTGAAGAAGCCAAGGAAAAGGCTCAGGAAGAACAAGAAAAAGCTGACAAGCAAGCGGAGTTCAAGGCAGAAAAGCGCCAGGAACGGCCATTTATCGTAGCGGTCACTGCTTGCCCAACAGGGATTGCCCACACCTACATGGCTGAGGCAGCCTTGAAAGAAACAGCGGAAAAGCTCGGTGTCGATATCAAAGTCGAAACAAATGGCTCTGAAGGTATTAAGCACAAACTGACCGATTCCGATATCAATCGAGCAGCTGGTGTCATTGTCGCTGCCGACAAAAAGGTAGCAATGGATCGGTTTAACGGCAAAAAGTTGCTCAATCGGCCGGTCATTGACGGCATTAAAAAGCCTGAAGAATTAATTGAAGAAACGCTTCAAGGCAAAGGCCAAGTCTTTCATGCTGCAGGCACCGATAACAGTGATGCGGCCAGTGAAGAAGCTTCTGGCGGCACTTTATGGAATCGCATCTACAAAGACCCGATGAATGGTGTTTCAAACATGCTGCCATTTGTTGTCGGCGGTGGGATTATCATGGCGATCTCGTTCATCCTCGAACAATGGCTGGGCAAGACATCGATGTGGTTCACCTTCACCAACAACTTGGGAACCTTTGCCTTTAGCTTCTTAGTACCCGTTTTAGCGGCCTATATTGCTGAATCAATTGGCGATCGGCCTGCGTTGATGCCTGGGTTCGTCGGTGGTTATATGGCCACGGTTGCAACGGCCTCCGTTGTGAAGGCTCAAAACCCAGCTGGCTTCTTAGGCGGTCTGGTTGCTGGGTTCGCAGCTGGTTGGATGATCGTTGGCTTGAAGAAGCTGCTCAGCAAAATGCCACATTCACTTGACGGTATGCGCACGATCCTGCTCTATCCAGTCATCGGCCTTGCCATCATGGGTCTGCTGATGTTCTTCATCATCAACCCGATTTTCGCCGCTATCAATGGCGCATTGATCAGCTTCCTTGAAGGCATGGGTACTGGTAATGCGATTCTGATTGGCGTCATTCTAGCCGCCATGATGAGTATCGATATGGGCGGTCCTTTCAACAAAGCCGCTTATACATTTGCCATCGGTGTCTATCAAGCATCCGGCTTTAAAGATGGTCGGTGGATGGCCGCGGTTATGATTGGTGGCATGATTCCACCTTTGGCCATTGCGGTTGCTTCAACCTTCTTCCCGAAGAAATTCACCTTGCAAGAACGCAACGCTGGTCTTTCTAACTATGCACTTGGCCTGACCTTCATCACTGAAGGCGCGATCCCATTTGCTGCTACTGACCCGCTGCATATCATTGGCAGCTCAGTCATCGGCTCAGCTATTGCTGGCGGTTTGACCCAGTTATGGCACGTCAACGTCCCTGCTCCTCATGGTGGCGTTGTTGCCTTGCTGCTAACCAACCAGAAACTTGGCTTCATCATGTCACTTCTGATTGGGACCATCATTGCCGCCTTAATCCTCGGCTTCTGGCGGCCAGCCGCAAAAGAAAATAAATAAGTAAGCAAAAAGCTTGGCGATCAATGTCGCCAAGCTTTTTTGTGCTGTGAGACCGAACCGGAATTCCACATAAGAGCTTGTGGTGCGTTAAATTCCTAGCCAAAAAATTCGCTTGCCGTGCCAAACTCCGCAATCTCCGACCAGATGAGGTGGCGACGCGTAGCTAGAGCGGAGACGGCGCTTCGAGCCCGCAAAGCCCGCGGTCTCGAAGTCGCCTAACAACATCAGCTCCAGAGCCCGTCGCTGTGTTGTTTGCACGGCTGAGCCCCATCTGGCCTACGATTGCTTCGCCTTGGCACTAGATCTTTAAATCTCAAGATTGTTTGTTCTTACTGATGGTTATGAACGATGTCCTAAACGCTCCTACGATTTGATTAAACCCGCCGCGCTGGTGTCGGCTCTGCCGTCAGCGACAGCTTCAATGCCTGCGCAACTTTTTTAGAAATCCCTAGCTCCTGAATATCTTCGAGGGGAGCTTCTTTAATCTTATTGATCGTCTTGAATTTCCGTAACAGCTTCAGCCGCGTCTTGGGTCCGACCCCCTTGATACCTTCTAATCGAGAGGCCAACGAGTTCTTAGCGTGCAGCTGCCGATGGAAGGTAATCGCAAAACGATGCACCTCATCCTGAATCCGTTCAAGCAGGTAAAAGCCTTGCGACTTAGGATCAAGATTAATCAGCTGATCAGCATTGCCAAATAACAATGCTGCCGTTTTATGCTTATTATTTTTGACCATCCCTGCCACGGGAATATCAAGGTTGAGTTCGTTTTCCAAAACATCCTTAGCTGCGTTCATTTCAATCTCGCCGCCATCCATCAAGATCAAATCCGGTAACGGTGCACGCTCCTTTAACAACCGGGTATAGCGCCGGCGAATGACTTCGCGCGTATTAGCCGCCTCATCTGCGCCATTATGCGTCTTGTCAGCATCCAACTTGTACTTTCGATAATTGTTCTTAGCTGGCTGGCCATCCACAAACTGCACCATCGCCGACACCGGATCAGCTCCTTGAATGTGACTGTGGTCGAATGCCTCAGCCACATGCCCCATTGGCAAGTTCAAAGCGGCCATCAGCTCTTTCATCGCGCCAATCGTGGTACGATTATCCAATTCCATCAAACGGAATTTGTCTTCAAGCTTAATTTGACTGTTCTTAGCAGCCAAGGCCATCAAGTCCCGTTTTTCACCGCGCTGTGGCGTTCTAACTGGAATCTCTAGGATATCTGCCAGTACTTTATTATCAAGCCCAGCAGGTACGAGAACTTCGCGTGGTTTCACATTATTCTTGCGGCTGTAAAACTGTAAAATAAATGATTCGAATTCTTCTTTGGCAGTATTCACCACTGGAAAAAGTCGTGACTCACGTTTCATTAAACGTGCTTGACGAATAAAGAAGACCTGGATACTGATCCAGCCCTTATCCATATAAAAATTGAACAAATCACGCGTTGTATTGTCGTGTGAAATAATTTTCTGCTTCTCCACCGTCTGTTCAATATAATGCAGTTGATCCCGAATTTCTGCGGCTCGCTCAAATTGAAGATTTTTCGCAGCCCGCTCCATTTTAGCCGTCAAACTGGCTTTAGCCTTGCCAACGTTCCCATTCAAGAAGCGCTTAATACGTTCAATTTGGTCCGTGTATTCCTTTTCCGGAACAGTCCGGAAGCAGGCACCCAGACACTGACCCATGTGATAATACAAGCACGGTCTGCCTTGATAGCCATTACAGCGCCGCAATGGATAAACCTTCTGGATAAAATGCATGGTTTCTTGCGCCGCATAGACATTTGGGTATGGCCCAAAGTAATAACCGCCATCTTTACGGATAGTACCAGTGATTTCAATCTTCGGATCGCGTTCATGAGTAATTTTAATGTACGGATAGCCAGTCCCTTTTTTCAACTTAATGTTGTAATACGGCTGATATTTTTGAATCAGCGTAATTTCGAGCAAAAAGGCTTCTTTGTCAGTTGAAGTCACAATGAAATCAAAATCCGCTACCTGTGACACCATCGCCGCAACTTTACCGTCGTGTGAACTCTTGAAATAAGACCGCACCCGATTTTTCAGGTTTTTGGCCTTGCCGACATAAATAATTTTGCCGTTGATATCCTTCATTTGATAACTGCCAGGCAGATCTGGCAGCAACGATAACTTGTGTTCAATGTGTGCTGAGGCCATCGTAATCTCCTTATAAAACAAATGTTCGCCTAACATTATAAAGATTCTAAAAATAGATTGCAAGCAAGCGGCTTTGATCAGTGACGGCATGACTGCCCCAATTTAGCAATGGTCACTTCACACCAAAAACACCTCAACCAGTGCCGCTTACCAGCTGCTGGTTGAGGTGTTTTTGCTTATTGGGCAAGAATCTTGGATAGGAAGTCTTGTGTCCGTTCTTCTTGCGGGTGTTCGAACAGTTGTTCCGGCGTTCCCTTTTCAAGGATTTTGCCGCCATCCATAAACCATACTTCATCGGCCACACTACGGGCGAAGCCCATTTCGTGGGTCACAACAACCATGGTCATCCCGGTTTTAGCCAAATCCTGCATAACTTTCAGAACTTCGCCAACCATTTCAGGATCCAAGGCACTGGTTGGTTCATCAAACAGCATGACATCAGGATGCATCGCTAATGCACGAGCAATGGCGACACGCTGTTGCTGACCACCGGAAAGACTGGATGGATAAGCATCTGCCTTTTCGGCTAAGCCAACTTGATCCAAGATTTCTTTGGCTGTTTTGGTTGCTTCTTCATCGGTCACAGCTTTGACTTTAAGTGGTGCGAGTTTAATGTTTTCCAAAACTGTCATATTGGGGAACAAATTAAAACTTTGGAACACCATTCCCATTTTTTCTCGGACATTATCCAGCTCTTTCTCGCTCAAACCAACTAAATCAGTACCTTCAAAAAGGATTTCCCCTTTTGTTGGTCGATTCAGTAAATTCAGGCTACGCAGGAAGGTACTTTTCCCACCACCGGAAGCACCGATAACAACGATCACATCGCCTTTGTCAATGGTTTCGGTGATATCGTTCAAAACAACATTGTCGCCAAACTTTTTGGTGAGGTGATTGATTTGGATTAAAGGTTTATGCTGCATGATTCATCTTCCTTTCAAAATGACTCAAGAGCTTGGACAGCCCGAATGTCAGAACAAAGTAGAGGACCATCGCGACAAGGATTGGTTGAACTCCCTTGTATGTCGCGGTTTGGACAACCGTTAACTGATAAATCAGATCGGTAACCCCGATAATGGAAACAATCGAGCTTTCCTTAATCAAGGAGATAAATTCGTTACCAAGCGCTGGCCAAATATTCTTGATTGCTTGTGGTAAAACAACGCTTATCATCGTCTGCCGCTCTGACAGGCCGAGCGAACGGGCAGCTTCTGTTTGCCCCACTGGAATGCTATCGATCCCGCTACGGATGATTTCAGCCACATACGCCGCCGAGTTCAAGGAAACAGCAATCAACCCTGCAATTAGCGCAGGAATATCAATGAAGATCCCTATACCGAAATAGACAAACATGACTTGAATCATCAGCGGAGTGCCACGAACGAACTCAATGTATGACACACCTATCAAATGTGACAGTTTATTCTTGCTCAACCGCAGCAAGGCGAAGATCGTGCCGAGTAGAACCCCGAAGAAAGCACCGATAGCACTAATCAACAGCGTATACTCGACCCCTTTTAGGAAGTAGGTCCAGTAATGGATCATACTGGTATCTTCAGTATTGGTTTTCATGTAACTGCCAGCAGTTTTGAGATACTGGTTAATTAAACCTTTTTGCTTAATCTCTGCCAAGCTCTTGTTGGCGGCTGCCACTAATGAATCAGAGTTCTTAGCAAACCCTATCGCGGTACCGACTGTGTCGCTTGATAAGTTGAAGTGACCGGGAATCTCAACTAACGAATCATCATTTGACGTGTAAGCCTTCGCTACCGCACCTTCAGCGACAACACCAGCTACCTTATGTGTCTTCAACGCCAAAATCAGGTCGGTGACCTTAGTCAAGCCCAATGTGGAACTCGTCTTCATCTGTGTTTTCGCTAACGTCTCTTGCAAGCTGCCATTCTGGACGCCGACTTTCTTGTTCGCAAAACTTTTATGATCTTTGTAGATCTTAGCATCCGTTTTGTTGACCAAAATGTCTTGTCCAGACTTGTAGTACGTATTTGAAAAGTCAACTGACTTCCGTCGGGCATTCGTCGGTGACATCGCCGCCAACACCATGTCGACCTTACCCGTTTGCAAGGCGACCAGAAGTGAGTTAAAGTTCATCTGTTTAATGACCAGCTTTACACCCAGATCCTTGGCAATCTTACGCGCAACTTCAACATCCATGCCAACAACTTGATTCTTGCCATTCTTGTTGACTAAAAATTCATACGGCGCATAATCAGGGCTCGTGCCCATCACCAACGTACCTTTTTGTTGAACCTTGGCCAAGCTGTCATCAGCATGGACCGTTTGCATATTCAATGTCACAACAGCCGCAAAAACAGCGACTAAAGCGATTAACCAGCGTCTCAAATGCTTCATAATACCCTCCTTGATTACAAGAGTGTACTATACACTTAAATTGATTTTTATGCAATATGCATTCATATTTTTCCGGATTTTTTTGTTCAGGCAACTTACCTAGACGCGCCCCAGTGTTGATGCTATACTTTCAGCAAGGAAAGGGGTGGCGTGCATGGCACTGAAAATCAACACACAAACCAACCTGAATGACATGTTCGATAAGTTTGCCAGTCTGCCTGGTGATAAGGAGAACGCAACCGGGCCAGATCCAAAACACCACGACAAGTTGGCCAAGAAAGCCAAAGAAAAAACAGAAAAAGAAGCAAAGAAATAGCGAAGTGCCCACGCACTTCGCTTTTTTCATACCTAGAAACCGATTATTTTTTGGCTTGTGGGTAGCGTTTCGCCAATTCCTGAAGGTTACTCGTTGCAACATCATCAAAATCAATGTCTGCCCACAAAGCAATCTGTGATAAATACCACAACACATCGCCTAGCTCATGTTGCAGCTTGACTTTATCAAGATCCTGTCCCTGAAATGTATATTTCTTGATTAAATCGATCGCTTCGCCGCTTTCACTTGCCAACCCTAATGACAGGTTAGTCAAAACGTGTTCATTGCCAGCTAAGGTGCGATTTGCTTTTTGCTGATAGTCATTGAAATTCATGCTTTATCTTCCCTCCAAGCCAGCCGTTTGTTCAAGCCAAGACCAGACAGCCTCATAACCTTCACCAGTTGTTGCCGAAAATAGAATCACATCGTCGGTCTGATTCAAATCAAGTCGCTGTTTGATCTGTTTGGCCACATGCAGCCGTTTACTTTTTGGCGTCTTATCAATTTTGGTGGCCACTACCAGTGTTCTGAGCTGATAATATTTTAAATACTGATACATACTGATGTCATCAGCAGTAGGCTCATGCCGACTGTCGACCAGCAAAACAACACCGCGCAATGGTTGCCGCGTCGTCAGATAAGTCTCAATCATGGCGGCGAACTTCGCTCGTGCGGTTTTGCTGACCTTAGCATATCCATATCCGGGTACATCAACAAAAAAAAGTCGACTATCAAGATCATAGAAATTCAATGTCTGCGTTTTACCTGGCACACCAGAAGTGCGTGCCATGGCTTTGCGCTGAATCAGTTTATTGATCAGTGATGACTTGCCGACATTACTGCGGCCCAAAAAAGCGATCTCTGGATGACCGTCCTCGGGATACTGAGCGGCCGCAACCGCACTAATAGTTAATTTGACGTCATGCACGTCCATCTCAAACGGCCTCCTCTTGGCTTTACCTCAACGTGATGTCTAAACACAACACCGCTTCAAATAGTTTAGCATATTTTACGCAGCCTCGCCGGAGAAACCGGTCGTGATTCGGGTGACACCTTATCCGCAAACACGGCCGTGGCTAACCTCAAAAGAATTTTTTAATAGTCAAAAAAAAGCACCAAGCTTTTCGCTTGATGCTTTCATGACAGTTGCGTTTTAAGAAGCTTCACGGCCCTTGGTTAAGACCAGTTGTGGCTTAGCCTTACCTTCAACAGCTGACTTGGTCACGACAACTTTGTCAACATCGCTGCGGCTTGGTAAGTCAAACATGGTATCCTGCATGATGGCTTCCATAATGGACCGCAAACCACGGGCGCCAGTGTCGCGCACAATTGCCTGATGGGCAATCGCCTTTAAAGCATTCGGGGTGAATTCCAAGTCGGTATCATCCAAGCTCAGCAGCTTTTGATACTGCTTGACCAAGGCGTTCTTCGGTTCGGTCAAAATCCGTACCAGATCGTCTTCATTCAACTTCTCAAGCGCGGCTAAAATCGGAATACGGCCAATGAATTCTGGAATAATCCCGAATTGCATCAAATCTTCTGGAATAATTTGCTGCATCAGTGACTTATCCGGATCAACTTGCTCGTTTGAATCCGTTCCAAACCCGATCGTCTTTTCACCAATCCGGTTCTTGACGATGTTTTCGATACCATCAAAAGCACCGCCAACAATAAAGAGAATGTTAGTGGTATCGATCTGGATGAACTCTTGCTGCGGATGCTTTCGGCCACCCTGCGGCGGTACGTTGGCAATCGTGCCTTCTAAGATCTTCAATAAGGCTTGCTGAACCCCTTCACCCGAAACATCACGGGTAATGGAAACATTTTCTGCCTTCTTAGCGATCTTATCGATTTCGTCAATATAGACGATCCCTTTTTCAGCACGCTCAACATCATAGTCTGCATTTTGAAGCAATTTAAGCAAGATGTTTTCAACATCTTCCCCCACATAACCAGCCTCGGTCAGTGTGGTGGCATCGGCAATTGCAAATGGCACGTTCAAAATTTTGGCCAATGTCTGGGCAAGGAAAGTCTTACCGGAACCAGTTGGCCCGATCAACGCAATATTACTTTTCTGCAGTTCGGTGTCATCTTTCGTTGCAGTCTGCATTTGGTTAACTCGTTTATAATGATTATAAACCGCAACCGACAAAGCTTTCTTCGCGGCATCTTGACCAATGACATACTCATTGAGCGTCTTCATGATCTCGACTGGCTTAGGCACTTCAAGCAGATTCTGATAGGCTTCTTCTTTAAATTCTTCATCAATGATCTCTTTGCAGAGGTCAATGCATTCATTACAAATATAAACCCCAGGGCCAGCAACGATTTTCTTCACTTGATCCTGTGACTTGCCACAAAAAGAACAAGTAACTGGACCCGTCGTTTCGACGTTGTCAAACATCTGATTCAACCCTTTCTTGATACCTTCATTCTAACAGAAGCGTCAAGTGCCGACTAGCGGAAGCACACCCACCGTTTTGTCAAATAACTTGCCTTTCTTTCTGCTAAAAGAATAACGTCAAGTATACGCTAAAAACGCGTTCATACAACAAAAGAGACGATCGGGGATCGTCTCTTTTACGTGGAAACGGCAAACTATTTGTCAGCCTTGGCGTCAGAAGCTTCTTTGTCAGCATCATCTTTAGCTGATTCGACTTCTTTTGCACTGTCCGTGATGATATCAATGGCTTGTTTGACACCAATATCATGTTTGAGCATATCTTCACTCAAAGCCTTACGAACGGCCTTTTCGTCCATGTTGTATTCAGAAGCCAAGTTTTTGACTTCTTCGTTCACTTGGTCTTCGGTTGGCTGAATATCTTCGGCCTTCACGATGGCTTCAAGGACTAAGTTTGTCCGAACACGCGTAGCTGCATCAGCCTCAAACTGCTTGTGCAAATCATCCTCTGATGTACCAGTTAATTGATAGTACATTTTTGGTGAGATCCCTTGGCGTTGCATGTTGCCAAGATATTGATCCATCTGATTATGCACTTCTTGCTCGATCATCGCATTTGGCACTTCTTTGATCGTCGCATTGTCAGTAGCTTCCTTGATGGCAGCTTCCTGAACGGCATTCTTTGCAGCTTCCTCACGCTGATCGGTCAATTCCTTCTTGATTTTTGCTTTCAATTCATCAAGGGTATCAACATCATCATCAAGATCCTTCGCAAAGTCGTCATCCAATGCAGGCAATTCCTTAACTTTGACTTCATGGATCGTGGTCTTGAATTCGGCTGCTTTACCAGCTAAATCAGCTGCCTTGTAGTCTTCTGGGAAGGTGACATTAACGGTCACTTCATCACCAGATTTGTGACCAACAAGTTGTTCTTCAAAGCCAGGAATGAATGAGTTTGACCCTAATTCCAAGCTATAGTTCTTGGAAGAGCCGCCGTCAAATTCCGTCCCGTCAATTGTCCCGACATAGTCGATCACAACGGTATCGCCATTTTCAGCTGCTTTGTCGTCTTTAACAACGAGTTCAGCCTGCTGTTCGCGACGCTTTTCCAATTCAGCGTCAATATCCTTTGCAGAAACTTCAACGTCCTGCTTTGGCACTTCAAGACCCTTATACTGGCCAAGTGTGACTTCTGGCTTAACCGTAACGGTTGCCTTGATGACCCAAGGTTTGCCTTCGTCCATAGAATCAACGTTGATTTGCGGCTGGTCAACCGGATCAATACCGGATTCCTTAACGGCTGCTTCATAAGCGTCTGGCAGCAAGATGTTCAAAGCATCTTCATAAAGTGCAGCGTCGCCATACATCCGTTTGAACACGGTGCGGCTAACTTTGCCTTTACGGAACCCAGGAACCGTCAAGTTCTTGCGAACACGTTGAAACGCTTGGTCTAAACCTTGTTGAATTTGTGGTAAATCGATTTCAAAGGTGAGCTCACCATCATTGGTGCCCTTTTTTTCCCATTTTGCAGACATGCTGTACCTCCGACAATTAGTCTCGCAATTTCACATTGCATACTTAATGTATGATACCCGAAACCCACTTGAATGTAAATGTTGTGGCCAAAAAAGGCGACATCAGCGTCGCTTTTTTTCACATTCCCCCGCCCTGAGAGCTTTGAAGCGATAGATTCCGATTTTTAAGCTTTCCAGCTAACTGCAATTATCAAGTAAATTGCAAATCATAAAGTTCTTTATAACGACCGTTTTGCGCCATCAGTTGGTCATGCGTACCAGATTCGACAATCTCGCCATGTTCCAGTACGAGAATATTGTCCGCATGCCGGACGGTTGACAGACGGTGGGCGATCACTAATGACGTACGATCCGCCATCAACCGATCAAAACTAGCCTGCACAAATCGCTCTGACTCATTGTCTAGGGCAGCCGTGGCTTCATCCAAAATAACAATTGGCGCATTTTTCAAAAAGACTCTAGCAATGGCAATTCGCTGCTTTTGACCGCCTGATAAACGAATCCCCCGTTCACCAACTTGAGTGGCAAGACCATCAGGCAATTCGCGAATAAACGTTGCAATGTTGGCGGCTTCGGCGGCTTGCCAAATAGCCGCTTCACTAGCATTTGGTGTACCGTATTCAAGATTCTCCTTGATCGTACCATCCAATAGAATCACATCTTGCGAAACAATCGCAATCTGTTGCCGCAAGCTCTCTAAGTCAGCTTGGCGAAGATCGACCCCATCAAGCGTAATTTTCCCTTCTGTCGGATCATAAAATCGATCCAGCAAGTTCGTAATGGTCGTCTTCCCTGCACCTGAAGATCCGACCAATGCAATCACCTGTTCTTTAGCAAGTGAAAAATCAATATTCTTAAGCACAGGTACTGACGGATCATAGCTAAAGCCGACGTGATCGAATTGAATGCGATCATGAAAACGCGCTAACTTGATCGCATTTGGCGGAGATACCACCCGCGGCACCGCCGCCTGCAGTGTTTCAATCCGCTCAAAAGAAACCGTTGCTTGCTGCAATTGTTGAATCAAGCCGGTCACTTGGCGAATCGGTGCTTGAAGAATACCCAGATAAGCTGTATAGGCGACAATTAGCCCGACTGTGAATTGCCCATGCATTACCTGAAATGCACCAAATCCTAAAATGATCGCCGTACCAAGATAGTTAACGAAGTCAGTGATCGGCGAAAAAGTTGCTCCAAGACGTGTTGCTGTCAGTTGATTATCGCGGTTCTGCTCATTAACGTTTTCAAAGGTATTCGCGGTTGCTTTTTCAGTTGTGAAACTCTTGATAAGCCCAATGCTCGTCAAAGCTTGTTGAATTTGGTTATTCATCACACCCGAACTGGTCCGCACCCGCCGATAAGCAGCGCGAATTCGGCGCACAAAAATATTATTCAAAACGAACAAAACAGGAAACGTGAGCAAAATCAGCGCTGTGAGCTGCCAGTTTTGAATCAGCATCAACACCAGCACGACAAAAAAACTCAGCATACTTCCGAACAGGCCCAAGGTATTGCTTGAGATTAAACGCTGCAAGGTGTTGACATCACTGGTTAAAACCACCATTAAGTCCCCGGTTTTACTTGTCTCGAAATAATGCATGTCAAGTCCCAACGTATGCCGAAATAAAGCGTCACGCATACGGGCGATCGCGCTTAAACTAACCTGTCCAATCCAATATGTGCTGAGCGCATTCAGCAAGCCAGCCAAAGCAGTCAGGCCTAAAGCCAGGAAAATTGTGAGCACCAGTGTTGAGACAGCCCGGCTCGGGATCACGCGGTCAATGACATACTGTGACAGGCGTGGAATCGCATATTGTGCACCGGCAACGCCCACTAGCGCCACTATAATTCGAATCAATTGACGCTTCATATCCGCAAGTTGACGCCAGAAAAACACCAACATGCGCCATGTGGTGGATCGTTTCATAGGTGGCTCCTCCTTAAATGTGCTCACTGGTGCGAATACCTGCCCATAAGTACCTTGAGTGTCATGACCCAGGCCGCTTATGCTCCGATTTCTGAACACACCAGCTCACGCTCTGTCTTTTCGTGAACATCTATCATATAACAGTCGTCATGTTTTGGCGATGAAAAAGCTTGGTCACTCATCGTATGCTAGTGAAGGTCCAGTGCCGGCGTTGACCGCGGTTGACTGGAGGCTTGATCAGTCAGGATAAATGACCATATTTGTGTTTTTGATCGCGTTTCGCCTAGTGGCTTGGTTCAGCTTTGAATTTGGATCTAGCGGTACTCAGTCATGGGCCTGGATGACCTTACATTGCAGAAGCGCGTGAGAAGGCCCAGAAACCGAGCCTGCTCAGGCGCTTCTGCACGAAAAAACCCGCAAGCAAGCTTGCGGGTTCATGCGTATATTCAGAAATTAGTCAAGGATTTCGGAAACAACGCCGGCACCAACAGTACGGCCGCCTTCACGGACGGTGAACTTGGTACCTTTTTCGATAGCAACCGGAGCAATCAGGTCAACTTCGAAAGTAACGTTATCGCCAGGCATAACCATTTCAACGCCATCTGGCAATTCAATCACACCGGTAACATCAGTGGTGTGGAAGTAGAACTGCGGACGATAGTTTGAGAAGAATGGCGTATGACGGCCACCTTCTTCTTTTGTCAAGATATAAACTTCACCCTTGAACTTGTTGTGCAATTGGATTGAACCTGGCTTTGCCAAAACTTGGCCACGTTCAACTTGTTCGCGGTTAACACCACGAAGCAAGACACCAACGTTATCGCCGGCTTCACCAAGATCCAAGGTCTTACGGAACATTTCAAGACCAGTAACGGTAGACTTGATAACATCTGGCTTCAAGCCGATGATTTCAACTTCGTCACCAATCTTAACCGTCCCACGATCGATACGGCCAGAAGCAACTGTACCACGACCAGTGATGGTGAAGACATCTTCAACAGGCATCAAGAAAGGCTTGTCTGTTTCACGAACAGGTGTTGGGATATATTCATCGATGGTATCCATCAATTCCATGATAACCTTTTCCTGTTCTGGATCGCCTTCAAGGGCCTTCAGAGCAGAACCACGGATAACAGGAATATCATCACCAGGATAATCGTATTCGCTGAGCAGTTCCCGGACTTCCATTTCAACCAAGTCGATCAATTCTGGATCGTCAACCAAGTCTGTCTTGTTCAGGAAAACAACGATGTAATCAACGCCGACCTGACGAGCCAACAAGATATGCTCACGGGTCTGTGGCATTGGGCCATCAGTTGCCGCAACAACCAAGATCGCACCATCCATCTGTGCAGCACCGGTGATCATGTTCTTAACGTAGTCAGCATGCCCTGGCGCATCAATATGTGCGTAGTGGCGCTTTTCGGTTTCATATTCAACGTGGGCGGTGTTGATTGTGATGCCACGTTCCTTTTCTTCTGGAGCAGCATCGATAGAAGCGTAGTCTTGCGCTTTGGCAAGGCCCTTTTCTGACAATACCTTAGTGATAGCCGCGGTCAAAGTAGTCTTACCGTGGTCAACGTGCCCGATCGTACCAATGTTTACGTGGGGCTTTGTGCGTTCATAGTGTTCTTTTTCAGCCATGAAAAAACGAACCTCCTGTATTTTTCGTAAGAATACAGGATACCTTGTGTACCCTGATAATCCTTTACGTTTAAGTGTACTACATTTGAGCGTAAATACCAAAACAAATATCTACGCTGGAAATGAATTCCAGCAATGAGTATACATGGTCAATTTCACTTTGTAAACAGATAGCGTCAAGTTTCTTTCATTTACAGTGAAAACGTATCGTTACGCCTGTTCCGACAATTTTGCCGTTTCGGCGGTCTGCCATGCAAAAAGTTGATCAAATACCGTGCTTTTACCTTGGTGATGATCCAAATAAGCTTGGACGAATGCAGCTGGATCTGGAATCAGACGGTCAATATCGGGATAGAGAAAGGCAATTTGCACCCGCGCCATCTGAACCAATGCCGTCCCTAGTTCCTGATCATCATCGCCCAAGGCAGCTTGCAACTGCGTCAAAATGGCCGGTCCGCTTTTTTCCTCCGCCATTCCAGGCAACTCATTTGGCACAAGGGTTTCAATGCGGTCATATGCCTGATATCTGACAGGTTGGTTATAACTGATACTTGTCAACAAATCTAGCAAAGACACGCGCATCGCAACAGGAACCGTTTGATCGGCCAAATTAGGCACAGCTGCTTCAACTAACGCCGCTTTTGGCAAAATGCCAATTTGGCTGAACAAATCTTGCTGCTCCTGCCGCGAAAAGCCGCCGAGATGGCTGATTTTTCGCACCAATGAAGCAATCTGTTCACCATGGCTACTTAAAGCAAGTGCCTCGGCAGCGTCAATTTGTCGGTCAAAAGTAGCGCGCCGCACCGCATCAAAATGGCGCAACATGCCACGTGCCATGACAAAATTGAGTGTCCCTAACCAAGCATCCAACATTAACTGAACGTCTGCGTCTGTCTGCATGAAAGCTTGATAGTGTGGCAACATCACATTTAAGCTTTCGTGAAACTGCTTCAAGCCATTCAAACTTGCGGCCAACGGTTGGGCAATTGCATACGATTGATCTGCTTCATAGGCTTTTTCAAAATGAGCCGCTGCCGAAGCATAATTGCCCTTCTGCAAAGCTTGCTCGCCGATGTCAAAATGACGTTTTTCATTATCCGGTAATGAAACCATTTTTGCCATAAGAACCCTCCTGTCGTGCTGTAGAAAGCGTGTCATCACTGCAAAAATAAAAAATCCGGAAATGGTGATCCGAATTTTCTTTTTGATTATTGGCGCTTGGCGCTATTTTGATTAACTTCCATAATGACCGGCAGGATAACTGGGCGGCGTTTCGTCTGTTCAAACAGAAAACGGCTAAGTTTATCGCGGACATCCTGCTTCAAATGTGTCCAGTCGAATTCTTTGTTGTCCAAGTTCTTTTGGACCGTATCAGTCACTAGTGTGCCGCTTTCGGCAAGCAGATCACGACTGGTCTTCAGATAAACGAATCCGCGACTCGTGACTTTCGGCTTTGATACGACGCGTTTTTTCTTGCGATCAATCGTCACAACTGCAATGAAAATGCCGTCTTCCGCAAGCATTTTACGATCTCGTAAAACGATATTGCCAATATCACCGACACCGATCCCGTCAATCATGGTGTTACCTGCATTGACATGACCCGATGCAGTCATTTTACCTTTTTCATAACGTAAAATGTCGCCCATTCCAACAATAAAGATATTGGCAGTTGGGATGCCGGCTTCATGCGCAATCTCCGCGTGAGCAGCCATCAGACGGTATTCGCCTTGCACTGGCACAAGATATTGAGGTTTTAACAAGTCGATCATGAGCTGAAGATCGTTTTTGTAGGCGTGGCCAGATGAATGAATATCATCCCCAAGCACTTTCACATCTCCGCCAGCACGATAAATCATGTCTTTCGTACGTGCTGCCATGGTTTCCATTGCATGGGCGATGGTGGTCGTAATAAAGACTAAATCACCTTCATGAATGTGAATCAAACGATGCCGAGAAGTCGCCATGCGTTGCAAGGACTTCATCGGTTCACCCATACGACCAGTTTCCAAAATAACCGTTTTTTCTGGGGCAAGCGCTTTGAGTTCCTTGGTTTTAGCAAGGACGTCCTCATTCGGCAACTTGATGTAGTCCATGCGAATCGCAGTCTTGACTACTTTTTCAACATCTCGGCCGGTCAAAACGACGCGTCGTCCGAGCGAAGCGGCCGCATTAATAACCTGCTGAATGCGCTGAATGTTGCTGGCAACACCGGCAACAATGATCCGGCCATCCTGATACTCGAATGTTTCTTTAATGTGATCATAAATTTCATGTTCATTAGCATTTGGATAAGGAGATTCCGCATTGGCCGAATCCGAAAGCAAGGCCAATACCTTTTTATTCCCAATCTGTGCCAAGCGCGCCCAATCAGTTTGATACATCGGTGTGGCACTGGGATCAAATTTGAAATCACCGGTATAAACAATCTGACCTTCGCTGGTTTCAATATCGATCCCCAACGATCCGGGAATACTATGTGTTGTCCTAAAGAAGGAGACAGACACATCGCCAAAATCAATGACCGACTTCTCATCAATCACATGAAAGTCTTTGAACTTTTTAGCCTGAGCATCATGTTGCATGAATACCTTGGCCATCGCGATCGTCAATTCCGAGCCAAAAACTGGCACAGGATGTTCAACCAAAAAATATGGTAAGGCACCAACCGCATCCGCATGTCCGTGGCTCAGGAAAATCCCGGCAATCCGATCAGCATTTTCAGTTAAATAACTAAAATCAGGGATAACGACATCAATGCCAAGTAACTCATTATCAGGGTATTTTAACCCAAAATCGCATACAAAAATTTGGTCGTCAACTTCGACGGCGTACATGTTTTTTCCGTTTTCACGTACCCCACCAAGAGCGACCAGATTGATCTTCGTCATGGTTTCACCTCGTGGTTAATTTATGGAAGCGCGGCAATGATGATCACTCAAACCCGCTTCCGCCGAATAAATTCTTATACAAGTGTACCACATGACGGAAGGAAAACCTATAGAGCGCAATTGGATGCATTTCAAAGACTTCATGCCAAATGAGCCTAAGTACAGATGTTTCTTTCTAAACGTGATTCTCAAAGAAACGTTGCACAACGTGGTGATTTTGTTTGGCCGCTGCAACGGCTGTCTGATAGCCAGCATCACTCGTCTGTGCCGCGTCAAGATGATAGGCCGCTACTTCATGATCCGCCATTAAAACGACTGCAACTTCTGATGAGCAACCAGCTGCTAGATGTTTGCCATGGTCGTTGGCTAGGATCGCCAACGCTGCTTGCCCGGTTACTGGGCCGAAGCCCATGCCATGAGCTTGTGGTAGGATATTTTGTACCCACGCTTTCAAATCTATCGGTTGCAAGCGATCATCCGGTACAGTTAAAAACGCGGCATCACCAGCAAGCCAAAAGTCCACCGTTGTACCAGCCACTTGAGGCATGATCGTCAGTCCTGTCGGCGTTGCTGTCATTAGCAGTTCACGATTTTGTAAAATAGTGGTTACCGTTTTTTGCAACTCTGACGGCAACAACGATAAGGTTGGTGTTTTACCAATTAAGCCAATCGCAATCGTCTGCACTAATTGCTGAAGAGGCAGCGCAATGCCCTCTGCGGCGGTCTGCACTGCTCCTTTTTTAGTAATCCCCGCAGCGGCCCACTGATCAGCAGCCATTGCTGCAAAGACAACCGTTATCTGATGTGTCACTGCTAAAACCGTGATTCTCAACAAATGATCCTCATAACGTTGACGGTATTCCGCTCCCATGATGCTTACTCCTTTGTCTGGCATTCCGGTTTTCATAACGCGCTCATAGTCGCAAATAGTCTACACCTAAAAGGCTTGAACACAATGGCGTTTCCCAGACTACATTTAAAAGCCTTTCACACGCCGCTTTCTAATCAGACTAGTTTGTAACCATCAAAAAAAGGCCGCCAAGGCGACCTTTCAAAGTTAAATTAACGACGCAGACCCAATGCTTTAATCAGATCACGGTAACGCGTAATATCTTTGTTACGTAGATATGCAAGCAAGTTACGACGATGACCGATCTTCTTCATCAAACCAACGTAACTATGATGATCCTTCTTATGAACGGACAAATGGTCATTCAAGGCCAAAATTTCTGCAGTTAAAACTGCGATTTGGACTTCGGGTGAACCCGTGTCCCCATCATGCCGTGCATACTGCTTGATGATTTCATCTTTTTGTGTTTGTTCAATTGCCATTGTGTGTACCACCTTTCTGAGTATTGCCTGAAACTGAGTAAAGCGTCGGTGGTTCGCTAAACTAAGTATCAGGTTCAAAAGTACTTACTTACTTTACCGGAGCTGCCCAATGATTGCAAGTCTTTTTGCCTATCAAGCATTTTCCCTTTACAACTTTTTATTGCATTGCCCCCAAGCCTTCTGTATAATAGCGACTGTTGAAACTTATGCAGTTTTATCATAATCCACTGTTGGAGGTGAACATCTCATGCCACAAATCAAATCTGCAATCAAGCGCGTTAAGACGCAAGAAGCTGCTCGTGTACGTAACATTGCGCAAATGAACGCAATGCGTACCGCTGTTAAGAAGTTCAAGACCGCAACCGAACAAAATGCTGACAACAGTCAGGATCTTTACAAGGCTGCTGCCCGTGCTATCGACATGGCAAACAGCAAAGGCCTGATCAAGAAGAACAAGGCCGGCCGCGACAAGAGTCGTCTTTCTGCACTACTTAACAAGTAATTAAGGCGTCATGCCAAATAAAATCCCCTCGGGTTTCTATCCGAGGGGATTTTTGCGTCTAACGATCATTTGCAATCCGCACGATGTTGCTTAACCGCGCACATGCTTGCCAGACTGCTGTCCTGTGTACTTTAGCATAAATAGTTCAAAAGCCAACGCCTTATCGATAGTTCCCGTTTTCATTGCTGTTTCAGTATCAACCAAGCCACTGTAGGCAGTCGCGAGCTGCTGATAAGGTAAGCGATCCACTTGCCGCATGGCTAATTTAACTCGATATGGATGGGCCTTGAGGGTGCCAGCAATATCGCCTTGACTATACCCTTTTTTTGCTAATAATTTCACCTGCAGCAATAGTCGAAACTGGCCTAGCATCAATGCGTTCAAACGAATGGGTTCTTCACGCTGAGCCAATAAATCACGATACAGCGCCAAAGCGGCCGCAGCATTTTTGCGCAAAACATCAGTCACCAAGTCAAACACCCGATCATTGAGCTGCTTAGGTACTAGGGCTTCGACCGCTGCAACGGTCAGCGGGCTGCCATCACTGGCATAGGTCAGTAGTTTGCGAACCTCACCCATCATGATCGAATACTGGCCGTTAGTGCGCTGCACAAGGGTATCCAATGCCGGTGCATCAATGGTCACTTGGTGCTTCTTAAATGTTTGGGCTAAAGCAGCACGCGCCTCCCGTTCATCAAGCGGTGCTGCATTCACAATGAGCGCCGCCTTTTTCAATGCCTTGGTCAACCTTTTCCGTTCATCAAGTTTCTTATAAGGCGCGATGATGACCATCATCGTTGACGGTACTGGGTTCTCAAAATAAGCCTGCAAACCAGCAAGATCATGATCGACTTTGTCGGCATTTTTTTCGCCTGTCAAAAAATACGGATCGTCAATAACGACTTCCCGATAATCCCCAAAAAAGGGCATCGAGGTCGCATCATTCAAGGCTGCACCAACAGGCGTTTGCTGCATATCATAGCGGCCAAAGTTCATAGCCTGTTGATCTTCCGGAATCATGCTGGCTATCGCGTGTTGTGCCTGCTGACGCAATGCGGATTCTTCACCGAGAATCAATGTCAGCGGCGGTCGTTCGCCATTCTTAAGATGTTTGATAAAATCACGGACCTGCATTGCTGCTTTGCTCCTTTGTTGGTAACCAGCCAAAAAGCTGATCTTCCTGTTTGTTTTGCCCCGGCTCAACCCACAGCATTCCTCGCTCGCTAGTGCTAGCCCATGGAACGTGGGCTGCAGCCAACGTTGCAAGGGTTTCTGGATGGGGATGACCATACCGATTATCGACACCGGCGGAAATAAGTGCTGCTTTTAAATGCAAGCTATTGATCAATGCCGGGGTACTTGATGTTTTCGAACCATGATGGCCGACTTTTAAATAATCGGCCGTTAGCTGACGCGGCATGATATTCTTTTCTTCCGCTTCTTTTTCGGCGTCGCCAGTTAACAACCAACTGCTGTTGCCTATTTTACCATAGAGCACAATTGAATCGGCGTTTGTCTTGGTAGGATCGCCGGATGTCTGCGCTTTCGGTGATACGACCTGAAATTTAGCGGGTCCAATGCGCAACCAGTCATCAGCCGCCACGAGCTGCACATGTTGCACTTGCTTGGCAACTTTTTGAATCATTTGATGCTGAATGCTTGTCGCTGTGGTGATCAGTCGACCGACTGGCATTAGCTGAGATAGCAACGGGGCATCGCCAACATGGTCCATATCCGGATGCGTCAGTAATAAGGTATCCAGCCGAGCATAGCCGCGAGCATGCAAATATGGCACAATGGCTCGTCGGACAGGTGGATTGGTCGTCTTCCCGAAAATTCGCCCACCAGTATCAATCAACAAAGCACCTTGATGAAAAGGGGTTTCAATCAAAATTGCGTCCCCTTGTCCAACATCAAACATGACCACCCGATAATTTGGCTGATACCAACACCAGCCAAAGACAGTCACAAACCAGCAAGCCGCCGCCAACCAGCGTTTAGCAACAATCACCGTCAGCATCACGACAACACCGATAAGCGCTAACCAACTTGGAAAAGCGCCAGTGACTATTTGGCCAGGTACACGGCTTAAACTAACTAAGCCATTTTCCAACAATTGCAAACCATCGTCAAAAGTGGCTGTCAAGGTGGCGTGTGGCAAAAGCAACGCGATCGCAAGCCCTGGCATGACCCCAAGTTCAAAGATCGGCATTAACAGCCAGTTAAAAAGAACCGTCAGTATATTGAAGCTGAACGTGTGCCAAGCAATCACTGGCATACTGGCAAGTACCAGTCGCCAGTTGAGCTGCCACGAACGCATGGCAGGAAGCGCCACTAATAAACCGGTTAACAGGTAAGTTAGTTGACCACCCATGGTTAACAAAACCCGCGGTTGCCAAAATAAATTAACCATTAAAACGAAGCTAAATAAGTCAAGCCCGCTGAAACCAAGTTGCAAATGATCATTCACAATACCGGCCAATCGCATCCAAACTGCGCGCCACAATCCAGCACCAAGTGGCAATAGGAGTAACAACAACGGCAGCAGGACGATTAGACTCAGATCAACTAACCCTTGAGGCACTCGCAAGCGCGCCGCAAACCAGTATAAACCGGCAATAATTGCAAAAAGATGCATCCCTGAAACAGAGAAAACGTGAAAGATCCCTAAGTCAACGAAAGCTTGCCGCTGAGTCAAAAAGTCTTCATCAAGTTGGCCTAGAAATAGGCCTTTTGCATATTGACGAACTTTTGTTGGCAATTGCTCAAAATAGTCAAATAAATGAACCCGCCAACCATCAACTAACTCTGCTATATTTTGTGGCGACCTTGACTCGAAACTCAATTGCGGTTTCACTAACTCGTAGGCTAACTGCTGTGTTTGCCAAACATAAGTCGCGTAATCAAACTCAAACTGATTTCTTGCCGGCGCTAGACGTTTTATTTGATGCTGACCGTGCAGCACGAGTGGTTGATTATTTGATTTTAATCGGGCAGCGACGGCCTGATTGACGCTGCCGCGACCACTAACAATCACCCCATTAGCTGCTCGACCAGTAAAACTTGCGTAACCTTCTTTAAGCTTGAGTGCTGTCGCAGGGATCACAATTGATCCTTGGGGAACAGGCGGTTGCCGCCACTGCTGGGCATCAATCAAGCCACGTCCTAACCCAACGAGAATAGCCAAACTTACGACTATGACCAGATTGCGAGTCGTTTTAACGAGTAGCCAAAGCAACAATAAACAAGCTGGCAACCATCCCCCAATGCCAATCAAGATACCAGCAAGCAAACCTGCTGCCATTAAAATAAACCGACCACTCATGGGCCAACCGTTAGCTGAGGTGCTAAAGTCTCAAACGTTTTATCGCCAATGCCGTGAACCTCTTTTAATTCGGCCACATCCTTAAATCCACCATGACTATCGCGATAACTGATAATGTCAGCAGCTTTTTTCGGACCGATGCCGCTGATTGTCTGGAGTTGGCTAACATCAGCCGTGTTTAGATTCACAACTGCACGACTACCAGCCGCCGCATTTGTTTGGCCAGCAGTGCCGCCAGTGCTGGCAGTCCCTGAAGCTGGCGCGGTGGCAACAGCGCCACCTTTCTCTGGAATCTGAAGACTTTCTTGATCCACCGCTAGCTTGGCTAAATTCACCTGACTGATATCAGCTTTGTCTGTGAGCCCACCAGCGGCTTTAACCACCGCATCCCAACGCGTATCAGCACGAACCGGATATAACCCAGGCTTTTGGACTGCTCCTTTGATATGTACAAATCCACGGGTTGGTCGGCTGGTACTGCTTCTTGTTTGCCTACTGGACGCTATAGTGGTCGACTGACCATGAACATTAGATGCATGACTGCGAGTGGTGTGAACACTAACGGCCAGCTGGGATTGTGCTGGTGCTGCCTTAGTTTGCTGCCAGAAAAAGAACCCGCCGACAAGCGCCACCAGCGGTACATACCAATAAGTTTTCAACCAAAACATAAGTGTCGTCATCTCTCTCACCTCACCAACACATTACGCAGGCCAAGAAAAAAAGAACTGCCTTGGTTGGCAGTTCTTCATCATCACCATCTCTTCATGCCAATGTTCGATCAACTGGCAAGCGCTTATGATGCCGATTTTGCATAAGCTTCCATGTAACGGATGACATCTTGCAATGTTTTGGCCGGGACAATCTTCATCTTGGTCTTAATCTGCTTCGCTGTTTCGACGGCTTCAGCGTAGTTGTTGACGTAATTGGGATCATAATGTTTTAGCTTTTTTGTAGCTGGCTGATTGGGGGCAAAAAAGAGTTTTGCGCCTTTGGCATCGGCAGCAACCACCTTCTTATCAATCCCGCCAATTTGTCCCACATTACCATCGCTATCGATCGTCCCGGTACCGGCAATCACTGCTCCCCGCCGCAGATTCTGGTGTGTAATTTGCGTGTAAATCTGTAAGGCAAACATCGTACCGGCACTCGGTCCGCCGATGTTACCGGCATCAATAGTCACTTTCGGTTCACTTGTGACCGCGGTGTTCTCCGTCAGTGTGATACCAATACCCGCCCGTTTTGTTTGCGGTAACCGCATCAGCTTGCCAGTTGCTTGTTTGGTCTTTCCCTTGTGCTGGTATGTCAGTGTCAGACTTGATCCGACCTTCTTAGATTTGATCGCATTGACATAAGCATCAGCGGTTGTATAGTGCTGGCCATTCAATTCGGTAATCGTGTCTCCTAACGCCAGCTTACCTTTGAATGGCGACTGCGGCAGCACGGACATGACATAAATACCCAGATGTTCCGTTTTCACTGGCATTTTGGCCGCTTTGAATGCTGCCGCAACCGCGTTATTAGCGGCACTTTTCATATAGTAGGCTTGCAGCTGATCATACTCAGCGCTACTATCATTGCCCATCAGATCCTGTTTCGACACAATATCGGTGTGCGCTTGCACCTTACTGAGCAGAAGTAATGCCGGAGATGCTGGCCCTACGACACCCACTGTCGTCAACATATAGGCACCCTTAGCATCATCTTTATTGCCACTGACTTTAACGTACGGCTTCAAAGATTCCGCTGAACCGGGCACTTCTAGATAGTAATTGGTTGGGATCAAAAAGAAGACAGCCAACAAAACGACTGCTATTAACAGTCCGATAAGCCAACGCCAGCGCCGACGTTTCTGATTACTTGGTTTGATGAGCGTCACCTAGTTTCGCATACAAAGCTGCTTCGACAGGCGCAGGCACAAAACGATGAACGTCACCGCCAAAGGCCGCGACCTCTTTGATGATGGTACTGGATAAGGCATCATATTGCTTGTCTGCCAGCAAGAAAACTGTTTCGATTTCAGGATCGAGATCATGATTCACCGTCGCAATATCAGCCTCGTAACCAAAGTCCGCGACATTGCGGATACCACGAATCATAAACCGGGCACCGATTGACCGGGCAAATTCAACTGTTAATCGTTTAGGCGCTGCCATGGCTTTAACATTTGGTAGCCCAGCGGTGCTTTCACTGATCAGCGCCAATTTCTCTTCACTGGAAAAAAGCGGCTTTTTGCTCGTGTTGGTCATGGCTGCTACAACCACTTCATCAAACAACCGACTAGCTCTTTTGACGGTATCAAGATGACCGTTCGTGAAAGGATCAAAACTACCGGGAAACACTGCAATTTTTTTAGTCATTGTTTTCCTCGCTTCGCTCTAAAATTAAGACCTGCGCCACCCCATAGGTTTGGCGCCGTAGCTTGATGTAGCCGGGGATCTCATCAGGATAAGTCACATCCATACCGGTTTCAACTAAAACACGTGCGCCTGGCCGCAACAAATTAGTACTGATAAACGCCGCAAGTTGTGCCAATACTTGCTGTTGCGCATAGGGTGGATCCATCATGATTAAGTCAAACTGTTGGCCAGCTTCCGCAAACTGGCGGATAGCCTTATTGACCGGCTGCTTCAAAACGGTGAAGTGCTCAGGCTGTTTGGTTAGTGCAAGATTGGTTTTGATCGTTTTGATTGCGGCGTACTGCCGATCAACCAACGTCGCGTGAGCCATACCACGCGAGACTGCTTCAATGCCCAACGCACCGGTGCCAGCATACAAGTCGAGTGCCTGTCCGCCGTCAAAGTACGGTCCCAGCATGTTAAACATGGATTCCTTGACTTTATCTGCAGTTGGCCGGGTTTGGTTACCTGCCACTGCCGTCAGCCGCAATCCCCGAAATGCTCCACTAATGACGCGCATCGTGATCACCTACTGATGTCTCATCGCCAGCCGAACTTGGGCGCAAGCGACGTTTTGGCTTGGCTTTCACCTCAAGATCCTCTTCAGTCGGCTTAAATTGGCCGATGTTGCTACCGAATTCAGTCGCCAATTCTGGCCGATGGGAGGGTTCAACACGTTTAACAAATCGTAATTTACTGAGTTTGGCACTTGTCTGAGCCAACTCGTCTTGATCCAAATAAAGATAAACATACTTCATGCGGCGCGAGACATACATAATCGTGCCATATCGACGCAGCGTTTTTAATTGTTTGAGGGAATACACCCAAACGACAAGTCCTTGCCGCTGTTTGATAGCAAACATTTTTTCACCTTCCAAACTCACTGCTTGGTCACACCGGGTTGAAGCTTGGCCAGCAGTTCCTGACTCTTAATTAAGGCGCCTGCCTCCACGTAAAGATGAGTGACGGTACCTGCAAATGGCGCATGAACCGTCGTCTCCATCTTCATGGCTTCAATGACAAACAAGGCATCCCCTTGTGCCACTTCTTGACCGGACTTAACGGCAACTGAAACAATTTTCCCTGCCATCGGTGCACCAATTTGATTACGATCAGTCGGTTCCGCCAACTGATGCCGCAACCCCGCGCTCTTCTGATGCGCATCGCGGATTTGAACTTCCTGCTTTTGCCCATCAACAGTAAAGTACAGCGTCTTCATACCACTTGCATCCGCCTCGCCGATCGCGTTGAGCTGGATAATCATTGTCTTACCTGCTTTAATCGGCACAGACACGGTTTCGCCTATCCGCATTCCTTGGAAATACGATGGCGAATCCAACTTCGTCACCGGTCCAATCTGCCGTTGCTTGCGGGCGTATGCATTAAAGACATCCGGATACAGAATTGCACTCAAAACGTCTTCTGTGCTGGGTTCATTCATCCCGGCTTGTACTAACGCCGCGCGAACAGCCTTCAGGTCAGCCGGCTTCGCCAATTGCCCTGGACGTACCGTCAACGGTTTTTGCCCTTTCAGAATTTTTGCTTGGAGCAATTTCGGAAAACCACCAACCGGCTGCCCGAGATCGCCTTTAAAGAATGCCACGACCGAGGCCGGAAAATCATATTGCTCACCATGCGCCAACACTTCATCGGGTGTCAAGTGATTTTGCAGCATGAACAACGCCATATCACCCACCACCTTTGAGGATGGCGTTACTTTGATGATATCGCCAAATAAGGTATTTACCTGAGCATACATCGTTTTAACGGCCTCAAAATCCGTTATCCCCATGCTACGCGCTTGTTGCTGCAAGTTACTATACTGGCCACCTGGCATCTGGACTGTATAAATATCCGTTAGCGGACCCGTCACACCATTACTAAAATCGGCATAGTAAGGTCTGATTGCCTGAAAATAGCGATTCAACTTCTGCGCCTTTTCAATGGCAATATCTGGCTGTCGCTGATTGCCACTTAATGCATAGTAAAGACTTTCTAGACTAGGCTGACTGGTCGTTCCGGAAAAACTGCTTTGCGCCACATCAACGATATCGACCCCAGCATTAGCAGCGGCTACATAAGTCGCGATACCGTTACCAGTGGTGTCATGTGTGTGCAAATGAATCGGCACACTGACCGCATCTTTGAGCGCCGTTACTAACTCTGTCGCCGCTTGCGGTTTCAACAAGCCGGCCATGTCTTTAATCGCAAGCATATCGGCGCCAGCTGCAACTAATTGTTTGGCCAGATCAACATAATAAGCTAGCTGATACTTAGGGTGGGCATGACTTAGAATGTCGCCTGTGTAACACATCGTCGCCTCAGCAAGCTTACCTGTTTGTTTGACGGTATCAATACTGAGCGTCATCTGTGGCAACCAGTTCAAACTGTCAAAAATTCGAAAAATATCAACGCCATCATCAGCTGCTTTTTGAATGAAAGCTTTAATCACATTGTCCGGATAGTTTTGATAGCCGACCGCGTTACTGCCACGGAATAACATCTGTAACAAGGTGTGCGGCAAGGCTGCCCGCAATTTTTTCAAACGGGTCCACGGATCCTCGTTCAAAAATCGATAAGCGACATCGAACGTCGCGCCGCCCCATACTTCCATGGAAAAAAGATTTGGCAAGCCATTGCCCATATCCTGTGCGACCGTCAACATGTCTCGAGTGCGCATCCGGGTAGCAAAAAGACTTTGATGGGCATCACGGAAAGTCGTGTCCGTTAACAGCAACTGGTTTTGTGCCTTAATCCAATCAGTAACCCCTTGCGCACCGTCAGAATGCAGCAAGGCAACTAAATCTTTTTGCGGCTTGGCAGCAGGAAAATGAACATCATAGCGCAATTCAGGGTAATATTTTTGTGCCTGTCGTTCAACACCTTTGAACCCATTAACCGTCACATCACTGATGTACCACAGTAACCGCGAAGCCGTGTCGGGCTTTGCCTGAACTTGCAAGAGTTCTGGATGGGCATCAATAAACGCGGTTTCTGCTTCACCCGTCCGGAAAGTTTCTGTCGCTAATAAGTGCTCAAGGAAAGCAACATTGGTTTTGACGCCGGTGATTTGAAATTCATGTAAAGCGCGTTGCATTTTGGCTACGGCAGCGGTGAAATTCGGTGCGTGAACACTGGCCTTTACTAATAAGGAGTCGAAATAAGGACTGACAACTGCCCCAGCATAGGCATTCCCAACATCAAGGCGGATCCCGAAGCCGCCTGGTGACCGATAAGTATTAATGGTGCCTGTGTCTGGCATGAAATTGTTTTCAGGATCCTCAGTCGTAATCCGGCACTGGATCGCCGCGCCATTTTCATGCAAATCTGCCTGCTTTGGCAAATGCAAGTCTGCAAAAAGATCGGCGCCTGCTGCAATCTTTAACTGTGACTGCACAATATCCACATCGGTAATCAGTTCGGTGATCGTGTGTTCCACTTGTACCCGCGGATTAACTTCAATGAAATAGTACTGGTCGCCATCAACCAAAAATTCAACGGTACCGGCATTTTCATAGTGCAAGCCTTGCATTAAATCAACAGCGCTTTGGCAAATTCGCGCCCGCAAGGCTGTTGGCAATGCCACAGCTGGGGCAATTTCAACCACTTTTTGTTGGCGGCGCTGTACTGAACAATCACGTTCGAAGAGGTGCAACAAATGGCCATGCTCATCGCCAAGAACTTGGACTTCGATATGTTTGGCGGAGGCAATGTACTTTTCAACGTACATCCGATCATCGCCAAAACTAGCTTTCGCTTCATTCACCGCATTTTGATACACGGCCTCAAGTTCAGCTTCAGAGTGAACGATTCGCATGCCTTTCCCGCCGCCGCCTGATGCTGCTTTAAGCATCACCGGAAAACCGTGTGTGGCTGTGAAATCCTGAATTTCGCTAAAATCGCGCGTTGGTTCCGGCGTGCCGGGAATAGTCGCCAAGCCTGCCTTGTGAGCAGCTTCCTTGGCCGCAACTTTATCGCCAAAAATATCGAGTAATTCCGAACGCGGGCCAACAAAAATGAGGCCGGCTGCCCGAACTTTCCGGGCAAACTCAGCATTTTCTGAAAGCAGGCCATAGCCCGGGTGAATCGCGTCCGCGCCGCTTTGCTTGGCAATTCGGATAATATCGTCCATATCCAAATAGGCAGCGATAGGCGCTTTTCCTGCTCCGACCTGATAACTTTCCTGCGCTTTGAATCGATGAATTGACAAAGCGTCCTCTTTAGCAAAAATACCGACTGTTTTAAGACCAAGCTCTTCACAGGCACGAAAAATCCGAATGGCGATTTCGCCACGATTAGCGACTAAAACTTTATGCATGCGTCTTCTCTACCTTTCGTTGCGTACGTTCACTATGATAACTGATATTTAACATAATGCCGATCGCCATTGACAGCACGATCATACTCGAACCGCCGTAACTGATAAACGGCAGCGTCACCCCGGTAACTGGCAAAACCCCAGTCACAGCACCAACGTTGAAAACGGTTTGCACCAGCATCATCGTGGCAATGCCGTACGCGATCAGCGTGTGATAGGTGTTCTTGGAACGAATTCCGATCAGATAAAAACGCATGATCAGGAAAAAAAGCAAACTCAATACGACAAATGTCCCAACCAAGCCAAGTTCCTCGGCAATCACGGCCAAAATAAAGTCAGTATAAGGCTCAGGCAGATAGCCTAACTTTTGGCTGCCCATGCCTAGTCCAACACCAAACAGCCCACCGTGATTGATCGCATACAAGGAGTTAACAACCTGATTGCCAACCGTATTCGCTTTAGCAAACGGATGAATGGCGGCCACTAATCGTTGATAGCCGTAATTCTTCTCCAATCCGGGAAAATGATAATGCGACACGATGTAGTAGCCCAGTGCTGTGATCGCGATCAACATCAAGACCCACAAAAAACCGTAACGCATCGGTATCCCGCTGGACATAACCACGACCAATGTAATCAAGAAAAGAATGGCAAATCCACCGGTATCTGGTTCGACAAAAACCAGAAGCATGATCATACCAGCGACAAACAATGGCTGCCACATCTGCCTTAGCCGAAAGTCCTCTTGTTGAAAGCGATCCTCGCGCGATGTCAGCATGTGCGCCAGATAAAAAATCAAAATCATTTTAGCAAATTCTGATGGCTGTAAGCGAAACCCGCCAATCGTGATCCATGCAGCGGCCCCGTTAACGGCGCGGCCGTGCACAATGAGATAGATCAGCATCACAACTAGTCCGGCCATTAAAGTCAACAGAACCCAACGATTGTGGACCACCCTCAAGGACATATTATAAAAGAAAAACACAGTCGCGATACCGAGCAGGACAAACAGTGCTTGTTGAATCAAGTATTTCGTTTCGGCAACGCCATATTGCCGTTGAACCCAATAAGCGCTGGCAGAGTACACCATGACAATACCGATCGCACATAAAACGAGGTACGGAACTAATATGAAGTAATCCACGTGCCGTAATTTATTCATCAATGAAAACGCGGCCTTTCAAGCAATTAATGGACTAATTATAGCATATCGCCTTCACGCTCCAAGCCGTGTTCTGCGGTAATCACTAAAAACTGTTTTTTCAGGCGGTCATTCACACCAATACATGCTGATTTAACAACCGCTCAGTCGACAAGTTAAGCCTTGTCTAACAATCACAATTATTGTGATCAAGACATCAAAAAAGCCGCCTTTTACAGACGACTTTTTGACCGACTTATTTACTTGGATGCGGCAATTTTCTTGCGCTTAGCCGCTTTTTGACGTTCGCCTGTGTTAAGGATCTTCTTACGCAAGCGAATGTTCTTAGGGGTAACTTCGCAGTATTCGTCATCATTCAAGAATTCAATGGATTCTTCAAGCGTCATATCTTTTGGCGTCTTAATGGCTGCTGCGTGGTCTTTCCCGGCTGCACGGGTGTTGGTCAAGTTCTTACCTTTGGTGACATTGACTGCAATGTCATTTTCACGCGAGTTTTGACCAACAATCATGCCTTCATAAACCTCGGTGCCGGCATTGATAAACAACTGGCCACGGTCTTCAACGGATTGCAGACTGTACGTCGTTGCTGAACCAGCGTTGATGGAAACCAAAGCACCTTGTGTACGGCCTGGTTCCCAATTCTTGATAACCGGAGCGTATTTTTCGAAGGTATGGTTCATGATGCCGTAACCACCAGTAGCAGAGAGAAATTCGGTTGAGTACCCGATCAGACCACGAGAAGGCGCCAAGAATGTCAAACGGGTTTGACCGTTGCCTTCGTTCTCCATGTTCTGCATTTCGCCCTTACGTTGGCTCATCGCATCAATGACTGTCCCAGTATATTGTTCAGGAGTGTCAATTTGGACGCTTTCGAACGGTTCCATCATGACACCATCAATGTCACGATAGATAACTTCAGGACGACCTAATTGCAATTCAAAACCTTCGCGCCGCATCTCTTCAACCAAAATTGAAAGATGCAATTCGCCACGACCGGAAACCATCCAGGCACCTGCCTGATCAGTGTCGTCAACGCGCAGCGACACATCTGTCTGCAATTGCGACTTCAGACGCTCCTCAAGTTTACGAGCAGTCACATTTTTACCTTCACGACCTGCAAATGGACTGTCATTCGCAACAAACATCATCTGCAAAGTTGGTTCATCAATCCGCAAAATCGGCAAAGCTTCCGGCGTATCAGCTGCCGTCACCGTTTCACCAACGAAGATGTCATCCATCCCAGAAACCGCGATCAAATCGCCGGCTTTAGCAGAGTTGATTTCGGTTCGGGTCAAGCCAAAGAAACCAAAGAGTTTTGTCACGCGGAAGTTCTTTTGAGAACCATCCAGCTTCATAACGGTAACATTGTCGCCGATTTTAATCTTGCCGCGGAAAATCCGACCAATCCCAATTCGACCAACGTAATCGTTGTAATCAAGCATCGCAACTTGGAACTGCAAAGGTTCGTCACTGTTGTCGATGGGTGCCGGAATGGTTTTGACGATGGTCTCAAACAACGGGGTCATGGTGTGCTTTTGCGTTGACAAATCGGAATCCATGCTGGAAGTGCCATTGACAGCGGAAGCATAGACAACTGGGAATTCCAGTTGTGCATCATCAGCGCCCAATTCAATGAACAATTCGAGAACTTCATCAACGACTTCTTCAGGGCGCGCACCTGGACGATCGACCTTGTTGATGACAACGATCGGTGTCAAATGCTGTTCAAGCGCCTTTTTCAAGACAAACCGCGTTTGCGGCATTGGGCCTTCAAAAGCGTCAACGACAAGCAAAACGCCGTCAACCATTTTCATAACCCGTTCCACTTCACCACCAAAGTCAGCATGCCCCGGGGTATCGAGGATGTTGATGGTCGTATCGCCGAACTTAACTGCCGTGTTTTTACTCAGGATGGTGATCCCACGTTCTTTTTCAATGGCGTTGGTATCCATTGCCCGATCCTGTAATTGAATGTGTTGATCAAGTGTATCTGATTGTTTAAGCATTTCGTTAACCAATGTGGTCTTACCATGGTCAACGTGGGCAATGATCGCAATGTTGCGAATATCGTCACGTGTTTTCACGATTTATACTTCCTTTCTGCTGGCACTACTGGCCGCCTACCGCATTAAAAAAGTGCCAGCAACTGACACAGTTATACGATTTGAAATTATAACACACAATGACAAGTCTGTCTGGATTTTCTGAAAAGTGAAGTGCTTCACGCAATCACAGACCTTGCATTTTCTTATAAAGCGGGCTATCACGCGACCCTTTTATTAAGAAAAAAACTGGCGCCACTTAGTTTGCGCCAGAAATCATGATTTGTCTATTGGTTTAGCTTAAGCCTCTTTGCCGCCATCCGCCATCATCGTCAAAATCGTTTGATGTGCCTTTGGTGTAGCAGCAACCACAACGCCTGGTTGCTGCAAGTTGATTGGTGCGCCATCTTCACGGCTGAAAACAACGCCAAGACCCTTAGTAATCGCCATTCCAGCCGCTACGTCCCACGGCTGTAAGTAAGACACATACCCGATCTGTCGACCCAGCGCAATTTCGATGAATTCCATTCCTGCACTGCCGCTCATTCTAGCGCCAGAACTGGTCAACGCGATATCGCCTAGATGCAACCGATTCTTAATCGTCATCGGGCCATTGACACCTAACAAGCCATCTTTAAGCGGCAAGTCTGGCAAAACCTTCACTTGTTGTCCAGCATGGGTGACGGGAATCATTGGGCCCCCGCTAAGCACTTCATTTCGCATGACGTCCATAATCGCGCCGACAACAGGTTCACCGTCCTGATAAACACCAATCATAATGGCAAAATGAGCTTGTTGTTTGACGAAATTCATGGTGCCGTCTATTGGATCGACAAAGAAGACGAGACCAGCTAAATCAGTGTCATCGTGCTCATGTCCTTCTTCGCCAATGATACCGGCTTCAGGATACGCCTCTCTGATTTTGCCAATCAAAAATTGTTGATTCGCCTTGTCGACATTGGTGACCAAATCGTTGCGATTACTTTTGGTGGCAACATCTAATGGGGCAGCCATTGCGGTTAGAATTTGTTTGCGACTAGCAGCAAACCAGCTAATAATCGTTTGCCGCAACATTTCTGGATCTTGTGTCATGGTTAACTCACCCTTACCCTAATCTTTTGGCTCACGCCTTTGCGGGCCATCTGTATAACAGTATACATGGAATAACCGGACAGTGCTTCAAACTCCCGATCTAATTTGCGCTCGGTTCCTTTATCTGGCACAACTTCCTTAAATCCACGGTACGCTGCAAGCAGATTATCACGATCAACACCGTGTTCATATGCATCTTCGACTAAGGTATAAAAGGTCGTGACTTTTACTTTTTCGGCAGTTGTCCAGTCAATGTCGAGTGGATAGGCATAATTAGGTTTCATGTTTACTAGCTCCTTGTTCTATCGCCTTAATTTGATCCTGTACAGTTTGTTTCGTTTGACTCAACGCAGCTTCCTCATCATCCGAACCAGCAACTGTGGCGAGCGTCACAACGCCGCTATCATTCAAGAGGACTGGCGAACTATAAACCTGACCTGTGTCATCCTCTACATCCATCAGATGCGTCAGCGTGCCAATCAAACTATCGCCACTATACGCCGCAATAATCGGAATCACCAACCTGCCAAGCAAGACAGTCAAGGGACTCCTCAAAAAGCTTCGAACCGCATCCAAGCCATCAGTAAAAATCGTCTGATCATTTAATAAGCGCAAAACCGGCGTTGCACCAACGTAAGCTCGGCTCCAAATCAACACTGGGGCTTGTCGCGTACCTACCACATAAGCCGTCACATGTTTCGCCGGTACTGCCAACCTAGCAGCCAGAAATTGTTCAAATCGCCACGTTGCACCGAACGTACCAAGTCCAATAACCTGACTTTTATTCACTCCGGAAAAACGTTGCGCAAAATACGTAAAAAGTTCATCACGTGTCATCGCAACAATGATTCTACCTGTGAAGCCCGCCGCCATCGCTGAATTGAGAACTTTGCGAATTGCCGCAATATTCGTCTCAATAAAATCATCGGCATCAGGTGACCCCGTATCGGTCAAGATTAAAATATCCGCCGCTTTTAAAACTTTCGGCGTGACTTTTGCAAATGTGTTTTGACATATTTGACTTAAAGCTGTCAACCCAACCATATCAATCAATGATTCATCTGGTTCATAACAACCCACCGTCAACAGCAACTGTGATGCAATTAATGTTTCTAAAAGCCCTTGGGTCCCGATACTGGCACCGCTCACCACGACTCTTTGCATGAAAACCCTTCCCCTCCACTCCATTAGTTACATTTTAACGGAAGCAGAATCTTAAGACAAAATTAAAAAGGGGTTTAGACGCAATTGTTAACTAACTGAAATATTAGCCGTTTCTCATCTTTTTGTAAAAATTAGCTGTTGCCATGCTCACAGCATTCGCCATTAGCGATAACCAAATGACACAAAAACAGCCTGATCAAGGAGATCAGACTGCTTCATGACATCTCTATCAGATACTAAATATTGATTGGGAGTCCCAATGCAACTTCAGCGTCATCCATGATAACTTCACTCAGTGTTGGGTGCGGATGAATGGTCAAGGCCAGATCCTCAACGTTCAAACCGCCTTCAACAGCAACGGTCAGTTCTGAAATCAAATCACTAGCACCGGCGCCAGCAACTTGGCCGCCGATAACCGTACCGTTTTCATTAGTGACCAAGCGGACAAACCCTTCTGTCTGGGCAAGACTGAGGGCACGACCATTGGCAGCAAATGGGAACTTGCTGGCTTTAGCCTTGATCCCTTTATCCTTCGCCTCGGCAACTGTCATCCCAGTTGTTGCAAGTTCAGGGTCCGTGAAGCAAACGGCAGGCATCGCTTTGTAGTCAACCGCACTGGCTTTGCCGCTGATGGCCTCAGCAGCGACTTTACCTTCATAGCTAGCCTTATGCGCCAATGCTGCACCTGGCACAATGTCGCCAATCGCATAGATATTCGGTTTGTTGGTCCGGCCTTGAGCGTCGACCTTGATTAAACCGCGATCAGTTGTTTCGACCCCGACAATATCGAGACCAAGATCGTCAGTATTTGGCCGCCGTCCGACCGTCACCATAACATAATCAGCGGCAATCGTCTGTTCCTTACCATCGGCCGTGTACGTCACTTTGACACCTTTGCCAGTGTCTTCAGCTTCTTTAGCCATCGCATTGGTAATAACTGTTACGCCACGTTTTTTGAAGGAATTCAGAACTAGCTGAACCATATCCTTCTCAAAGTTTGGCAGAATCGAACTTGTGCCTTCAAGAATCGTGACATGCGCGCCAAGATTAGCGTACGCACTCGCCAACTCGGAGCCGATATAGCCGCCGCCAATGACGACAAATTCTTTTGGTACTTCAGGAAGATTCAGCCCCCCCGTTGAATCTAAAATGCGCTTGCCAAACTTAAAGCCTTTAATTTCGATTGGCCGGCTGCCAGTCGCAATGATCAGATTCTTGAACGTATAGGTCTGAGCTGAATCTTTTTGCATCACGCGCAGGCTATGGTCATCTTTTAAGAACGCCGTGCCCATAATCGTGTCGATCTTGTGTTTCTTGAATAGCATCGACACACCGCTTGTCAGCGTATGCACAACCTTATTTTGCTTCCATTCCTGGGTTTTCGTGAAATCAAGGTCAGCACCTTTGGCATGAATGCCAAACGTACTTGCTTCCAAAGCGTCTTGATAGCGATGACCTGCGTTGATCAAAGCTTTTGATGGGATGCAGCCGACATTCAAACAAACACCGCCAATGAATGTGCTCTCAATCACGGTCACCTTTTGACCCATTTCAGCTGCGCGAATCGCAGCAACATAACCGCCGGGGCCGGAACCAATGACGACGGTATCCAAATCGATTGCAAAATCGCCTACAACCATGCTTATCCCTCCATCAACAGCAGATCAGGATCTGCCAACAATTTATCCATCAGATTCAAGGCGGTTTGTGCTAACGCGCCGTCAATCAAACGATGGTCATAGCTCAAACTTAATTTCAACATGTTGCCAACCACAATTTCGTTGTCTTCGTTGACATAAGGTTCCTTAGCAATTTTGCCCACTCCGAGAATCGCAACTTCAGGTTGATTGATCACTGGGGTGAACCAGCCGCCGCCAATTGACCCAACGTTACTGATGGTCATGGAGCCACCGCGCATTTCATCCGGCTTTAGTTTGCTGTCATAAGCCTTCTGGGCATTTTCACTAATTTCCTTAGCAATTTCAAACATACTCTTTGCATCGGCATTCTTGATCACAGGCACATACAAGCCGTGATCCGTATTCGTTGCAATCCCAATGTTGAAGTAATGCTTATAGACAATTTCATCCGTTGTATCATCAATGGACGCATTGAATTCCGGATATTCACGCAACACCGTCACAAGTGCTTTGACGATATACGGCAGGAAGGTTAACTTGATACCTTTATCAGCTGCGTATTGCTTGTACTTCTTGCGATGAGCCATTAACTTAGAAACTTCAACGTCATCAAAACTCGTCACATGCGGGCTACGTTGCTTAGAAGCAAGCATCGCCTTAGCAATCGCTTTCCGAGTTGGGGTCATCTTTTCACGGGTTTCAAGTTCAGCTTCATTACCACTCGAAACGTATGGTGCAACTGCTTGCGGCTTTGGTGCTGCCGGTGCAGCTGGCTTTGCTGTGGCTGGTTGCGGTTGTGCCTGAGCAGCAGGGGCTGCTGGCTGTGCAGATGCAGCTGGTGCGCCCGTCTTGAATGCATCGACATCAGCCTTGGTAATCCGGCCATGTTTGCCGGTTGCTGGCACTTGTGAGATGTCAATGCCCTGTTCGCGTGCATACTGACGCACAGATGGCATTGCTAAAATTTCCCGGTTCGGATCGGTGATGGCCGGCACGCCACCCGCTGCTGGTGCAGCTGGCGTCGCAGCCGGTGTTGCAGCAACCGGCTGCGGTGCAGCGCCAGCCTCAGTAGCAACCGATGTGTCATTATGACCCAGTGCATCAATATCAACCAGCGCTTCACCGACTGTCGCGGTTTCGCCTTCTGGTACCAGAATCTTAACAACCGTTCCGGCAACTGGAGAAGGAATTTCTTCGACACTCTTGTCGCTTTGAACTTCTAACAGCGTGTCGTCTTCTTTGATTTGATCGCCAGGCTTGACTGACCATTTAACAATTTCGCCTTCTGCCAAACCTTCGCCTAATTCGGGTAACTTAAACTGATAAACCGATTGCGCAGGTGCAGGTTGCGCAGACGTTGCTGGAGCGGGTGTCGCAGGGGCTGCTGTTGCAGTCGCAGGTGCAGCCGGTGCAGCTGCCGGTCCGGAGCCATCATCGATTTCAACCAATAGATCACCAACTGACGCGGTTTCCCCTTCTGGAACAAGAATTTTTAAAATTTTGCCGGAGACCGGGGATGGAATCTCTTCAACACTTTTATCACTTTGAACCTCAAGTAAGGTATCGTCTTCCTTGATGTCATCACCAGGTTTGACGTCCCACTTAACGATTTCGCCTTCTGCCAAACCTTCGCCAAGTTCTGGCAGTTTGAATTCAAAAGCCATGTTGGCACCTCTTCTTTCTAGAAATTAACGGTTTCCCGGACTTTAGCTTCAATATCCTTAGCATTTGGCAGCCAAATGTTTTCAGCTTGGCCAAATGGGAACGGGGTATCCGGAGCGGCAACCCGACCAATCGGTGCCTCAAGCGACAGAATCGCCCGTTCGGAAATCTCACTGATCACCGTTGATGCAACACCGGCCATGCGTTGTGCTTCTTGCACCACAACAACCTTATGCGACTTTTTGACCGAATTGATGATCGTTTCGACATCAAGTGGCGCAATTGTCCGCAAGTCAACAATTTCAGCCTGAATGCCATCTTTGGCTAAATTATCAGCAGCTTTCAGCGCTTCGCGAACCATCGCACCATACGTGATGATCGATACATCTGAACCTTCGCGGGTCACCGCCGCTTTGTCCAACGGTACCGTGTACGTGCCCTCTGGAACATCTTGCCGGAAGGAACGATATAGTTTCATATGCTCAAGGAACAAGACAGGATCATTGCTCCGGATCGAACTAATCAGCAAACCTTTGGCATCATATGGATTGCTTGGAATAACGACACGCATACCAGGAAATTGCGCAATTAACCCTTCAAAGTTGTCACTGTGCATTTCCGGAGTGTGAACACCACCGCCAAAAGGCGCCCGAATCGTGATCGGCATTGAGCGAGTGCCGCCCATCCGGTAACGCATCCGTGACATCTGACCACCAATGCTGTCCATCGTTTCAAAAACGAATCCGAAAAACTGAATTTCAGGAATTGGCCGCCAACCGGTCAATGCCAACCCAATCGACAAACCGCCGATGCCAGATTCCGCTAGTGGGGTATCGAAAACCCGATCCTCACCGTATTTTGCTTGCAAACCATCAGTTGCACGGAAAACACCACCGTTTTTCCCAACATCTTCGCCGAATACCAAGGTCTTAGGGTCGTTCGCCAACTCAACATCAAGCGCATCCGTGATGGCTTGGATCATTGTTTTTTGTGCCATGGTTACTTCGACTCCTTTCCTTGAAATTCTGCCAGCTGTTCAGCAACATTTTGCGGTGCGGTCTCGTACGTGTCCTTTAGGAAGCGGGATACCGTCTGCTGTGGTGCCTTATCAGCTTTGTTAATTGCGTCCTTAATTTCATCCTTAACTTGATCAATTAAGGCGTCTTCCTTGTCTTTGTTCCAAAGTCCCTTATCAGTCAGGTAGTTCCGCATTCGAATTAACGGATCGCGCTTTTGCCATAACTCATCTGTCTCCTTGGAACGATAACGCGTCGGATCATCGCCAGATAACGTATGTGGCCCATAACGATAGGTCAGCGTTTCAATCAAGACAGGGCCATTACCAGCGGCGGTCCATGCCCGCGCTTCTTTTGTCACTTCATAGACAGCTAGGGCATCCATACCGTCAACTTGCACACCTGGAATACCAGCAGCAACTGCTTTTTGCGCTAAAGTCTTCGCAGCCGTCTGACTGGCCCGCGGTACAGAAATCGCAAAGCCGTTATCTTGCACAATAAAGATTGCTGGGGCTTTGAAATGACCAGCAAAGTTGACACCTTCGTAGAAATCACCTTGTGACGTGCCGCCATCACCGGTATACGTGAAGGCCACTTCATCACTGCCATTCTTCTTTAAGCCGAGTGCAACGCCGGCTGTTTGGACGTACTGCGCACCAATAATAATCTGAGGCGGTAACGCGTGAAAATCTTCTGGGTATTCATTACCGGCAACATGACCACGAGACCATAAGAATGCTTTATCCAGTGGCAAGCCATGTTGAATCAACTGTGGCAAGTCACGGTAAGCAGGTAACAACCAGTCCGTTGTTTTCATGGCCGAATGGCTGCCAATCATGCTGGCCTCTTCACCAGCGCTTGGCGCATAAAAACCTAATCGTCCTTGCCGATTCAACGCGGTTGCTCGTTGATCAAGAACCCGCTGCCAAACCATTTTGGACATCAAGTCGACCAACTGATCATCACTCAGATCGGGCATGATATCAGGATTGACGACCTTGCCCGCTTCATCCAGAATTTGGATGGTCGGCTTAAAATCGGCATCTTGATTTTCCAACAGTTTCTTGAAATCAACTGCAGCATGCTGTTTTGCCATAATCAGAACCTCTTTCCATTCCTGTTGTCATTAACGCAGGAAAACTGTACTAATGAAAATCTTTACAAACCAAGCGTAACATTGCGGTTTTATCCTTGCAAGCGTTTTATTTCAGCACTGGCGGGAATCCTTTTCCGAGCTTGTTGTGCCTCATTTTTTAACGAATGGGACTATAACAGAACCTTATAAAAAATAAGACACAAAAAGAGCACGTCGCTTCACAAGCGCGTGCCTCTTTTAATGGATTCATTCATCGTGCTTCACGAGACCGGATCTTGGTTGTGCCGAAAATCACTTGTTTTACTGTGATGTTTCATGGCGCCAACCAAGGTGGCGTGTTGGGCAAGGTCGGCATGTAACCGAACCTGCTGCGCACGATTTACTTGTTTACTTCTTAACAATTCACTTGCCAGGAGTGATACAGCAATGCCGGATACCCGAAAAATCTGTTTTAGCGCAAGGACAAAACCAACTGCCGCACTCGTTACAAGTGAAGCTGGCGCATGATTTTCCGTCTTTCCGTTCAATTGTGCAAAGGCATGGTCGACAAGACCATCACGCAAAACCGCCGTGACGGTTGCTTGGGCATCGGTCGCCATCACAGCGCCAGCAATGCCTACCCCCGCTGGTACCTGCCGACCAATCAAAGCCAGCAGCCCGGCCAAATCACTTGGCAAGGAAACGTGTGCATCGAGAGCCAACGCAACGTCAACAGGCAGTTTTTCTCCTGTCGTCAACATCAGCACGTCACCGACGACAAGGTCATTTGCGCTCACTTGGCGAACCAAGCCCTCGCGTACAACCAAAACCGTCTGTTTGGGATCGCCCTGATGTCGGGTAGCAGCTGTGAGCAGATAAACGATCACAGCCATCATCATACTAAGCAACACGCCGATAACAACTGTAAGAAGCCAGTTGCGAGTGATCACACTGATCAAGCCACTGACACCGGCAGTCATGATCAACAACGGTAAGAAGAGACTTGCCTTGTTGATCGTATTAGGACGTGGTGTAACTGTTTGTTGGGCCTTTTGCGCTTCGTAGCGTGACAGGCCACTCGAAACCATCATCAACATCGACAAACTCCTTCCCGTTTCCCGAGAAGGACCGCGATGCTGCCAAATCCATTAATTTCACTTAAGAGATCGTAGCGGCAGCACAATGGGCCTTCCGGGATCAGCTAAATCGCTACTACTACCGCTACTCTTTGAAGATTGTTCCATTATGCTCACCACCTTTTCCTCAGCTTTTCATTAGGCAAAAAAATTGCACGCCGATTGAGAGCGTGCAGAAAAAGCATCCCAATCGTTTAGTTTTAGCACTATACGCCTAGAAGCGAGCTTCAGCTGCATTAGCGTAAGCCTTAATGGGCAGACGCAGTTGACTCAATTGGCATCTCTCGATGTTTCTGAGCAGCAGCATTGTTCGTATAGGAGCCTCACCTAACGGAAAGCACCGTATTTGTTTAACCTTCTATATAGTAGGGTAAAAAAAACCGAATGTCAAATGTTTCACCGAATCGAGCACAGCTGAACAATCATGGCAATTCAAAAAGGTTGTTGGTTAGAACATAAAACTTGCGAATCATCAATTAGACAAAAAACATTTTGTATTTGTCTTTGTAAGTGATACAGAGCTATTATTTTTTCTGTAGCTTTATGAATCGAAATAGCGTGAATTCCTTGAAAATGAGCAAAGCTTCAAAAATAGTTTTTTTCTTGCTTATCACCCAGACACAGAAAAAGTTTCTGCTATTGCAGCATTTAAGGCAAACCTCTTGCACGCGAAGCTTTTCAGCCTTCTGGTCCTGTGCTAATCTAGTAGAAGAAATGAACGGAGGTACAGATTGTGTATTTGATGAAGGATATCACGCGCGATGGGGCCAAGGTCCTGCGTGAAACGGCAAAGCCAGTCACGTTCCCACTTTCTGACGAGGACAAGCAACTGGCGCATGATATGATGGCTTACTTGGTCATCAGCCAAGATGAAGAACAAAACGAAAAGTATCATTTGCGTCCTGGCGTTGGACTAGCTGCGCCACAAGTCGGGCAAAGCAAGGCGATGGCTGCTGTTTTGGTTCCCGGTGACGATAATGAAATCCTCTTTAAGGAAGTTTTGATTAATCCGCGGATCATCAGCAACAGCGTTCAACATGCTGCTTTGGCTGAAGGCGAAGGTTGCCTGTCCGTTGATAAGGATGTTCCCGGATATGTCGTCCGGGCTGATCGGATTACCATCAGTTATCAAAATGAAGCCGGTGAACATAAAAAGATTCGTCTGAAGAACTATCCGGCTATCGTTTGCCAGCACGAAATCGATCACTTAAATGGCGTCCTGTTTTACGATCATATTAATAAGGAACATCCTTTCACCATCGACCCGGATGCCGTCATTATCAAGTAAAATACGCTTGTACTAAAAAGAAGGCTTAAAGCCTTCTTTTTTTGACACTATTTTTCACCCAACTTACGATTCTTTATACACAAATCGTTGTCCCTGCAACCATGCCGTTAAGTCTTCGTACTGTCGTCGCGATAAGCGGGTGTCCCGCCATGTTGTCAAAAGTGCTTTAGCTGCCGAAAAGCCATTTTCCTTCACTTCGGTTATCAGTTTTGCTTGATAGCTGGCCAAGCTGACTTCCGCATCGTGGAAAACGACGACTGGATCATCTGGGCGTCGATCTTTCTTACTCATCGCAGCGCCTAATCCTTGGGCAAAACTTTTGATCTGACGCATCAATAAATCCTGATCATCGTTCACTTGAACCCCTCCATTCGGCACTTTCTAAAATTAAGCAACGCGATTCACATCGCGGACATATTCTATGGTAGCCTCATTAGCAATAAAAGCGAGATCAACATGTTGCTGCCCCTCTAGTTCAAAGTAATCCGTGATCACAAAAGGCGGTAATGCCGGATCGGAACTGGCAATATCCAATTCTTCAGCCGCTTTTTGCAAAGCGTCGGCTAATTGATGCTGATCAATGGTGGAAAAGCTCTTGGGGAAAATATAGGAGAACGCCATTACACCATGACCCCAAATGTCCGTAATTGGTTTTGAAGTCAAAGGTTCTTGGACAGGGATTTTAAGTGATGTTAAAGCAGCATCCATGACCTGATCACTTAGTCGCTGGCTATGATGAAGCAGAATTTGGATTGCTTTATTACGCCGCCAGCGCTTCCTGAGCACCCACAAAACGATGAGCACGATCAGAACTAGAACAACGATAAGCCAGACCATAACGTCCACTCCCTTCAAAAGCCAATATGTTATTGATTCTTACCTTTATTATACCCAGAACAACCACGCTATCGCCAATGTGATTCTTGCAATCGGAAGTTAGCTTGACAATAATAGCTGGTCACAAACTCGTGAGCATCATCTGGTTTGATTCCTAAGAGAGTACTAGGATCAGTGTGCCAGCCGCATTAGCACCAAAGGATAGACCTTACAATTGCCGCATAACCGCGGTCGCCAGTTCAGAAACCTACGTATAACAACCTTGAACGCAATGGCCTCAATCCGGACATCACGTTGAGGAGCACTTACACTCCGGTTTTTCTAACCGGGCTGGTTCACGCTCTGGTCTGTTCACACCGTTTCAAATATGATAGACTGTTGCTAGCTGTTGTTTTCACAACAAATCGATCGGTCATAAAGTATTTAGGAGTTGTGACAGAAATAGAACGACGAAATAGCGCAGGTATGCCTGTTTTCGGGTTCGAACGACGAGAAATATCGGCCATCCCAATAAGATAGACCATGTCTGTTGTGGTTTTCCATCTTGATGGTATGTCCTTTTTTTCGGAAGCCGTTTTGTTGCACTTCCTTTCTTTTTGTACCACGGAAGGAGTCCATCATGATCTACAAAGTCTTATATCAGAAAGACAAGATTCAAAATCCACGACGGGAAACAACCCAGACGCTTTACCTCGAGGCGCCATCTGCGGTTGAAGCGCGTGCGCTTGTTGAAAAGAACACGCCTTATAATATTGAATTCATCCAGGAATTATCCGGAAACTTCCTGGAATACGAGGAAAAGTCAGCCAACTTTAAGCTGACAACTTTCTAATTATATGAAATTAAATATTAAGAATAACGAAACCGCCGTCTTTGCTGTCGGCGGTTTAGGTGAAATTGGGAAGAACATGTACGGGGTTCAATTCCAAGATGAAATCATCGTGATTGATGCAGGGATCAAGTTCCCTGAAGATGATCTGCTTGGGATTGATTATGTCATTTCCGATTATTCCTACTTGGTTCAAAACAAAGACAAGATCAAAGCACTGGTTATTACTCACGGACATGAAGATCATATTGGTGGTATTCCCTACTTCTTACAGCAGGTACCGAATGTGCCAATTTACGCTGGTCCGTTAGCAGCAGCTTTGATTCGTGGCAAACTTGAAGAACACGGTTTGTTACGCACTACCAAATTAACTGAAATTAACGAAGACACCGTGTTGAAGTTCAAAAAACTTAGTGTTGAGTTCTTCCGCACGACCCACAGTATTCCGGATACGCTGGGCATCGCGGTTCATACACCGCAAGGCATCGTCATTCAAACCGGGGACTTCAAGTTTGATCTCACGCCGGTTGGCGATCAGCCATCCCCTAACTTCCAAAAAATGTGCCGGTTCGCCGAAGAAGGCGTGCTGGTACTGATGTCGGATTCGACCAACGCGGAAGTACCAACATTTACTAAGTCAGAACGATTTGTTGGCAAGTCAATTCGCCACATTTTTGATCGAATTGATGGTCGCATCATATTTGCCACCTTTGCGTCAAACATTTCACGGATCGCCCAAGCAGCTGATGCGGCAATGGCACACGGTCGTAAAATTGCTGTTTTTGGCCGTTCAATGGAAACTGCGATGGTCAATGGCCGCGAACTTGGCTACCTTAACATCCCTGATGACGTCTTGATTGATGCCCATCAACTTAATTCGATGCCAGCTGATAAAGTGATGATCCTCTGTACCGGTTCACAAGGCGAACCAATGGCAGCGCTGAGCCGAATTGCTAATGGCACGCATCGACAAATCAGTATTCAACCTGGGGATACCGTCATCTTCTCCAGTAATCCGATTCCCGGCAATACTGTCAGTGTTAATCACGTGATCAATCAGCTAAGTGAAGCTGGTGCCGAGGTCATCCATGGCAAGGTCAACAACGTCCACACTTCCGGTCACGGCGGTCAAGAAGACCAGAAGCTTATGTTGCGGCTAATCAAGCCAAAATTCTTTATGGCTTGCCATGGTGAATATCGGATGCAAAAGATTCATTGCGAACTTGCCCAACAATGCGGCGTCCCTGAAAAGAATTGCTACATTATGGAAAATGGCGATGTATTAGCTCTTACGCAAGATAGTGCTCGAATTGCCGGTCACTTCCCTGCTGGCGATGTTTACATTGATGGCAATGGTGTCGGCGACATCGGAAATGCTGTCATTCGTGATCGGCGCATGTTGTCTGAGGAAGGCTTGGTTGTGGTCGTTGCTACGATCAATATGCAAAAACAAGCGGTCTTAGCTGGTCCTGATCTGCTTTCTCGCGGCTTCATCTATATGCGTGAATCCGGCGAGTTGATTAATCAGGCTCAGCGGCGCGTCTATCGCACCATTAAGTCAACCTTCTCAAGCAGTGAAAAGGTGACGGAAGCTAGCTTAAAAGATGCAATCACCAGCAACTTGCAAGAATTTTTGTTCGACAAAACAGAACGACACCCGGTTATTTTACCGATGCTGATTTTGCTCTAAATTCCGGTCAGATAGCTGGCAACGTCACTCATTAACTGAAAATGATTAACAGTCACGCGACAACCACTTAGGTGCTTGTCGCGTGGCTTTTTTATTGGCATCTATTGCCAAAAATCATGATTAAAATCCTGTTACCGCCTTGCTAGGTGCTGGACCGACACTTTGCTGGTTTGTAGTCATCTGCCTCTTCAAAAAATGTTCGTTTGATGACAATAAGGTCGTCACTGTTCCATTGTTTTTCGCCTTATTTTCGGTATAATTGAGTGCGTGTCTATTAGGAGGAAAGCTGATGACGGCTGTTTTTTATTATATTATCTATAATCCGGCGGCTGGCGGTGGTTCGTCGATTCCAATTTATAAACAAGTGAAGGCCGTTTTGGATCAGCGTCATTTGGCTTATGCCATCAAAACTTCCCGCTATCCCGGACATACCAACGTGATCACAAAGCAAATTGGTGATTTCAATCGACGTGAGCATCCGGTTTTGTTAGTCATTGGCGGGGATGGCACCTTGAATCAAGCGATCAATGGGTTAGCTGGCACACGCCAGTCAGAGATTCCTGTTGCTTACGTACCAGCCGGATCGGGTAATGATTTCGCTCGCGGTATCGGTATGTCTGAAGATCCGATGCATGCGCTGGAACAAGTATTACAGGCTACAGAAGCGGTTACGATTGATATCGGGCGATTTCATGAACGCACCCGCGGCGAAAGTGGCTATTTCGTGAATAATATCGGTATTGGCTTTGACGCTGCCGTTGTTAACGCTGCTAACCGCAGTGATAGTAAGCAATTGCTCAATAGGCTGCATCTTGGTAAACTCACCTACTTATTTCATGTTGTCGGTATGCTGATGACTCGCCGTCCCTTCCCGGTTGCCGTCTATGAAAAAGGCGTTCGCCATTTTTTTCATCGCGCCTATATCTGCACCACCACCAACATTCCTTATTTTGGCGGCGGCATTCGTCTTTACAAACCGGCTAACCCAACCGACGGGAAACTTGATCTCGTGATTGTTGAATGGTTTAATATCGTCTCATGGGCGTTGGCGATGATTCAACTCATGCGTGGTAAAAAACCGACAAGTCGGGCTACTCACATTTTCCACGCAGACAAGTTAACAGTTGAGACCAGTTCGCTCGAGTTTGGTCAGATGGATGGCGAGGAAATGGGAACACGGCCGTTTGAAATCGACTTCTCAATGGCCAAACAAAAATTTTGGATTGATCGCAGTATTTAAACCGATCAAAAAGCGCTGTACCGCCAGTTTTCTTCTGGTAGGTGCAGCGCTTTTCTGTGATTGAACATGACGATCAAAAATAATCTGAAAAATAAGGTTCTTCCATTGGAATGGCATTTTCCAGCAACTTAATCGCATGCTTACTAGCAAAAAGTCGTTCAATCTGGGCCAAATACGATGGCCGCCGATAACTCATCAACATGGTTGTTAGGGTTTGGATATCAGTTTTTATCTCTTCACCCACCGGTCGGTCAGTAATTTGAACTTGATTTTTTTCGTCCCAATAAACCCCAAAGGTCCCATTGTTCCACGGCGCCAAAGGATCAGTTACGACAAAATGAAACGACTCAGGCGTTTCAGCCGCAAACGGATACTGCTTCAGAAAAGCCTTCACATCCACAATCCGGGCCATAAAGTATGGTTTGATCGTCTGATAGATATCACCATCATCTAACAAAAAGTGCAACGGTTCATTTTTGTAAATGTTACCTTTAACGTGCGTCACCATTGAAAAATGAGCACTAATAAAGTTCCATAAGCCGACTCGGGCTTCTTGGTTGGTGTAAATCATTTCCTTGACGTGGAAAACCTCGTCGGCAATCCAATAAAGAACATAGCCTTGTGGTTCATCGTTGGCGTCATAATAAACACCAGCCGTACGCTCCTCCTCGTTTTCCCAACGCCAGTATTCGTCCCAATTCAACTGGTTGCGGATCATCGCCCCATGATTTTTCATGGCGAAGCGATTATACGTTTCAATTACATCAGGATCATCGATTTCCAGACGCTCAACATGTCCGGGCACATTCACCTGTTTAGGTAATTGTGTGTCTTTCACGTCAAAAGTGAGATGATCGGACATGATTTCCCATCCCTTTTTTCGGTAAAAAGGGATGCTGTAAGGATATAAATACGAAATCCACTGCTTGTGGTCACGCATATGCTGCAAGCCAAGTCGGACAAGATCGTGCATCAAACCGTGGCCGGCATACTCTGGATACGTGCCAACCCCTGTCAAACCAGCCATTTTGTATAATGTGCCGTGAATATTCACTGTGCAAGGATAAATGGCCAGTGAACTGACAAGCTCATCTTTGTGAAACCAGCCCAAAACATCCGATTTCTCTAAAACTGGACGCTTAGCTCGTTCTAACTCCCCTTCCTCATAACCGGATTGTTCCAAGTCCTTTTGAGTCACTTGAAACACATAAGTTAATAGATCGTTGAACTGCTCGAGATCCTGAGGCGTCACTGGCTTAATCACCAGTGACTTGCGTATGTTGTCCTCCATAGCTAGTTAATTCTCCTTCGTCATAAACATTTGCGGAGTGATACCATCCATCCCAATCATGGGATCGATTCGTTGAGAAGCCACCAAGGCAGGCGTTAATTGGTGCGCTGCCGGTGGTTGTTGTTTAACTTCATTATCCAAGTCAAGTGCAGTTGTGTCAATTTGCGGCTCACTGGGACTTGCTGAAATATCCTTGGTTGCTGAAGCATCAGCAACCTGAGGGGCAACGGTTTTGCCAAATACGGTCATGAGCCGATCGACCAGCCCAGTATGTCGATTAACGGCTACTTCACTGACCGCTTCCTGAAAGGCTGCCAGTTCGCCAACCAAAATCAAAAATGATTTAGCCCGCGTAATGGCGGTGTACAACAAGTTACGTCGCAACATCCGGCGGCTTTGCAAAGTGAGCGGCAAAATCACCATCGGGAACTCACTGCCTTGGGCTTTATGAATCGAGGTGGCATAAGCAAGCGTAATCTTATTAAAATCACTGCGTTTGCAAGTGATTTCATTGCCGTCAAAATCAATCGTTAATTCGTCCGTCTTGCTTTCGGCTTCCTTGCCCAAAGTAATGCCGACAATCTGACCGATTTCACCGTTAAAAACATTTTGGTTGGGATCATTGACCAGTTGCAACACCTTATCACCAATTCGATATTCCGTTTCTCCAAACTGAATTGCTTTCGTTCGGGCACTGCGTTTTGGATTCAAAATGTTTTGCAGTAACGGATTCAAACGATCAATACCAGCGGTTCCGCGGTACATAGGTGCCAACACTTGAATATCCGCGATCGAGAATTGTTTGACTGCGGCTCGTTGCACCACTTGTCCGACAACTTCAGGTACCTGACTAGGCGCACACGCCAAAAAACTGCGATCAACTTGCGGCTTGGTAAAATCATCCGGCAACTTGCCAGCATTCACTGCATGCGCTAGCGGAATAATTGAACTGTCGGCATCCTGACGATGAATATGCGTCAGCGCTGTTTGCGGCAGCACGCCGCTGCGCAATAAATCAGCGAATACTTGTCCGGGACCGACACTTGGTAACTGGTCTTTATCGCCAACCAAGACAATTTTCATTCCGGGATGTAATGCCGTTAAAAGCGTCCGGAACAAGTAAGTGTCAACCATTGACATCTCATCAATAATCAACAGGCCATTTGGTAACTCATTAGGTGCAAATTCTTGCGTGTCAACACCTAAACCGAGCAGGCGATGAATCGTACTGGCTGGCAGTTGGGTGGTTTCACTAATCCGTTTCGCTGCTCGCCCGGTTGGCGCTGCCAGCATGATTGGAAATGGCTCGTCAGTCGTATACTGATCAAGATCCAATGAAAGGTCATGCAACCGTGCATACGTCCGCACGATACCATCTGTTACTGTGGTTTTCCCAGTACCAGGTCCTCCAGTCAACAGAAAAATGGGCGACTGTAACGCCGTGACAATGGCTTTTCTTTGCGTCGCATCATACGCAATACCGGTATCCGCCTCGACCGCCGCTAACGTTTTTTCAATCTCAGCCAATTCAGGTTCAGTAGCCGTTGCGTCTGCCTCTGCCAGTCCTTTTAGTTGCCGACCAATCTGCCATTCAGCATCATATAATCGTTTCGGGAAAATGCGGTCGCCTTCTGCAATCAGGGCATTGTCTTTAGCCAGCGTCACAATTGCCTGTCCTACTGCGTCTGGCGAAACGGCAACGTTTCTCGCCCGTTCCAATAAATCAAGTGTCTGAGTGACCAATGACTTCAGCGTCACATAGGTATCACCTTCGCCATCGGTCAACCGTTGCAGGGTATCCATCACTGCACCGCCAAGACGAAGCTGCGAAGTCGGGGCAATCGCCAATTTTGCCGCAATCTGATCAGCCCGAGTAAAGCCGATACCATCAATATCGTTAATCAATTGATACGGATTGTGCTTAATCACATCTAAGGCGTCATTTTGATATTGTTGGTAAATACGACCTGCCATATTGCTAGTAAAGCCGTAATCGTTAAGACCAATAATAACCCGTTCCATGCCTTGATTCGATTTCAGATTTGTCGCCAACATATCACGCTTGGCAGCTGTCATGCCTAAGCCTGCCAAAACCTTCGGATCATCCAGAATCTTGTCAATAGCATCCATACCCAAATGATCGATAATTTTCGTTGCCGTTTTCGGACCGATCCCCGGGAACTTATCTGAGCTCAAATAATCGACCAGCCCACTTTTATTCGTCGGCTGATCCGCATGGTAATTGTCTGCTTGAAACTGCTGCCCATACTTAGGATGATCCACGACATGCCCAGTGAACGTGTAGGTCGCATCTTCCTTAATATCACCAAACGTTCCTGTCACCACAATATCTGACTCTGTCCAGGTGATAGTCGTCGCAGAGATTTCGATCAGAAGAATTTTAAAAAAATTTGTTGGATTCTGGAAAAAGATACTTTTGACCCGACCGGTGACAGTCTCCTCACGCGTGTCCATCTTGACCCTCCTGCAATCGCAAGAATCGGTTGATATCAGCGACAATGTTAGCTTTTTGATCATACCCTTTTGGATCGAGTGCCTTGGCCTTGTTCAAATAATGACTGCCATCTTTACCAGCGGCGCTCAGTGCCATGCCGTACGTGAACAGAACCTGTGGCTGTTCGGTTGCCAACAATGGTTTCAACACTCGGGCTGCTGCATCAAATACATCGTTTGCCATCAGCAAATCAGCTGCTAAAAGGGCGGCATCGAGCTGCTTTGGCGCCAAGTCATGCGCCGTTAATGCAAACGCCAATGCCTTCGTTGGCTGGCCAGCTTGTTGGTAGCTTAAAGCCAACATGTAGGTAGCATCATTTTTCAAAGTCTGGTCGGTTCTAACCTTGGCAAACCATGAGACTGCAGCCGCAAAGTCCGCTTGAGCATACGCAAACAAGCCAGCGGTGTATTGCAATTCCAGATCCTCTGGAAAAAGCTGGCGCGCTTTGGCCAGCAATTCACCGGCCTGATCCAGCGCTTTGATACTAATCAGCATTGTTGCCAACATCGCATAGCGTTTCGGATCATCAGGGGCAGCATCAATGGCTTTGACTGCCGCTTGAATCGCCTCCTCATGCTTGCCTTGGTTGAACATGGTTAAAATTTTTGAATCCATTTGACCCTCTTATCTCGTTGTTGACAGCCGTAGCAACTCAAATCGTATCCGTTGCTTTTGGCGGTTCCGGTAAGAAACTGGTTTCATTCCAATCCAGCAAGGTAAACGGCAAGGTCGGTCCATCTGCGTGCAAAATGGTCACACTGCTATTGGTCAAACCTCCGTCTTTGCGAATATCCGCCAGTGGTGTGCCCAACAGACTTTGAATCACCGCAGCGAGTGCGGCCCCGTGGCTGACGTACAGCAAATTAGCCTCACCAGTGCGATCCATGGCCACAGTCGCCACGATCGCCGGAATAGCCCGATTAATCAGTTGTGAAAAAGATTCCCCATGTATTTTTCGTGGATCATAGGCTGCCGGTTCATGACGAAAGGCATGCAGCTCCTGAGGAAAATGCTTACCTACATCAGTAAACGTCATCCCTTCCATTTTACCGAGATTGAACTCCCGCAAAGCTGGCATAATGGTCAACGGAATTGACTCATCCAAATCTTTAATCAAGGTTTGGGCAGTTGTTCGTGCACGCTTTAATGGACTGACATAAGCATGCATAAAAGGAATTCCTTGCAAATAACCGGCCAACGCCTTAATTTGCGCATAACTCTCCGGCAATAACGGCGAGTCCCCATTAGCTCCTTGATAACGTCCTTGATTATTCCATTCTGTTTTGCCATGACGTACAAAATACAACTTCGTCACAAGTCAATCCCCTTTAGTCACAGCCAATGATTCAAAAGTCCCAATCAATGACCGTACTATCCTTTCGCATCTTAACTCTTTCATTATCGAGATTTTGAAGGAAAATTTCAAGCAGAGCGTGAGCCACCCCGGTTAGAAACCGGAGTGTAAGTGGCCTTGAACGTGATGGCCCGGGTTTGGCCATTGCGGTCAAGGTCCTTACACGCAGGTTTCTGGGGTGGTGATCGCGTTTCAAGCAGAGCGTGAGCAGACGCGGTTAGAAACCGGAGCATAAGCGGCCTTGAACGTGATGGCCCGGGTTTGGCCATTGCGGTCAAGGTCCTTATGTGCAGGTTTCTGCGCCTGCGAACGCGTTTTCAGACAAGAGCGTGAGCAAGCGCGGTTAGAAACCGGAGCATAAGCGGCCTTGAACGTGATGGCCCGGGTTTGGCCATTGCAATCAAGGTCCTTATGTGCAGATTTTTGCGCCTGCGAACGCGTTTCAAGCAGCAATCAGCCGCCGCTATGTAAAAAAGCCGACATAATCGCCGACTTTCTTTTTGCACTCAGTTTAATTAAACGTACTGTAACTCATTCGTGTGTGCGTATGCAGCATCTATGGTTCCACCACCCAAGCACTCGTCGCCGTCATAAAAGACAACCGCCTGACCCGGTGTGATTGCGCGAACTGGCACGTCAAAGTCAACAGTGGCGGTGCCATCATCATGATAATGAAGCGTCACCCCTGTATCCCGCTGACGATAACGGAACTTGGCCGTCATGTGGGTGCCTTCTGCCGGTGCCTGACCAGTCGTCCAGTTAAGGTTAGAAGCGCTCAAGCTGGTGGCCATCAAGGCTGGGTTGTCAAACCCTTGGCCGACATACAAGATGTTCTTGTCTAAATCTTTGCCTACCACAAACCATGGCTCAGAATTATCTGAGTTACCGCCTATGCCGAGGCCTTGGCGTTGACCGATTGTGTAATACATCAAGCCATCATGGGTACCCATCTCGACACCATCCACCGTCATCATTTTGCCCGGCTGAGCTGGCAGATACGTGCTCAAAAACTGCTTGAAATTGCGCTCGCCGATAAAGCAAATACCAGTCGAGTCCTTCTTCTTTGCCGTTGCCAGTCCCGCTGCCTCGGCGATTTTACGAACCTCGGGTTTCTGCAAATGACCAATTGGGAAAAGCGACTTCTTAAGCTGATCCTGCGAAAGCTGGCTCAAAAAGTACGTTTGATCCTTATTGCCATCAGCGCCGCGAAGCATGTGCACGATCCCGTTTTCGTCTGTCTTAACCTGCGCATAGTGACCCATCGCAATATAATCCGCGTTGAGCTGATCAGCGTAGTCCAAGAAAGCCTTAAATTTGATCTCCTTGTTGCACATCACGTCAGGGTTTGGTGTGCGGCCAGCCTTGTACTCATCGAGGAAGTATTGAAAAACCCGATCCCAATATTCCTTCTCAAAGTTAATCGAGTAATATGGGATGCCGATTTCACTAGCAACCTTGGCGACGTCCTCATAGTCCGTTGTTGCTGTACAGACGCCATTTTCGTCTGTGTCGTCCCAGTTCTTCATAAAGACCCCGACGACATCATAACCTTGTTGTTTCAGCAACAGCGCCGTGACACTCGAGTCCACGCCGCCGGACATGCCGACAACAACACGGATGTTGGAATTGTCCAAAACAATCACCATCATTTCATCAGATTCTGGAGATATCCGATTTGAAGGTCGAATTCCAGTAAAAACCATTATAACAGTGAATGATGAGATAGCAACTGTTAGAGCGTGAGCAGGCGCGGGTAGAAAGCGGAGCATAAGTAGCCTCAAGCCTAAATGGCTGGTCTTTGGCCATTTGGCTTGAGGTCCTTATGTGCAGGTTTCTGCGCCTGCGAACGCGTTTCATCAAGAGCGTGACCCACCCCGGTTAGAAACCGAAGTGTAAGTGGCCTTGGGTGTGATGGCCCGGGTTTGGCCATTGCATCCAAGGTCCTTACACGCAGGCTTCTGGGGTGGCGAACGCGTTTTAGCCAAAAATAACAAGCTTGCCAATAGCGATCTAGACATAAACAGCCGCCAGTCCAAATAGCTGAGCTTTGGCTATTTAGGCTGACGGCTGCTTACGCGGAACTGCAAACCATCATTTTCTGGTCTATGCTATATGCTAGTTTAGTTTTTCTCTGATGATCCAAGCAAACAACAAGTCACCAGCTCATTCTTGCTTCAGTGCAACGTGACGCAGAACGGTCAATACAAATAAATCAAGTTTGGCGTCAATGCCTATTATTTTGTTGCCGTTCCGGCGCCTGATTGTATTGTTTCATGGCTTGTCCCGTTCGTGATTGTTTGACAGTCATGCTATTTTCAGGTGTCCCCGTATAGCGGACTTGACCACCATAGATGCCAGCGTCTGGACCCATGTCAATGAGCCAGTCTGCCTGACTAATGACCTCTAAGTTGTGTTCAACGATGATCAACGAGTTGCCATCTGCGACAAGTTCGTCAAATAGCTGAATCAACTTTTTCACATCTTGCAAATGTAGGCCAGCGGTTGGCTCATCAAGCAAGTACAAGGTACCGGTGCGGTTCAATTCGACAGCCAACTTTAAACGCTGCTTTTCGCCACCGGAAAGTGTGGTCAATGGCTGCCCAAGTGTTAAATAGTCGAGGCCAACCCGTGCCATATTTCGCAAGGGTGCGGCAATAGCTGGTACATCCGCAAAAAAGTTTTGTGCTTTTGTAATCGGCATGCGCAGCACGTCAGAGATATTTTTATCATGATAAGTGTAGCTCAGCGCCTGATCATTGTAACGTTGTCCATGACATTGTTCACAAGTCTGTACAACCGGATCCATGAACGCCATATTGGTAATGGTCACGCCTTTACCCTTACAACGTGGGCAAGCGCCGCGACCGTTGTAACTAAACCAACTGCTAGCCACATGATTCGCGTCAGCAAAGACTTTGCGAATCGGATCGAGGATTGAGAGATATGTGGCAGGCGTTGAGCGGATATTAGCACCGATATCGGCTTGTGCCAAATCAATATATGGTGCGGTTAACTGATCACGTAAAGCAGATACCAACGTACTCTTCCCGGAACCAGCGACCCCGGAAATCACAGTTTCAATGCCCAGCGGCACTGCGACACTAACATCTTTTAAATTATGTCGATGAATATGCTGCAATGAAATCGTTGATGTGGCTGGCCGCGGCTGGCGAAAAGTCAATGGCTGTTTCAACAGTTTTCCTGTCAAAGTGTCACTGTCTAAAAGGGCTTGGTAGGTACCTGTAAAGGTGATATGCCCGCCCGTTGTCCCCGCTCCAGGACCCACTTCGACAATATTATCGCCAATCGCAATCAGTGCCGGATTGTGTTCAACGATTAAAATAGTGTTGCCTTTCTCCTTCAAACGCAAAATGGCACGCTTGATTAATTCAATATCATGCGGATGCAAGCCAACACTGGGCTCATCCAAAATGTAAACCATATCGACTAAGGCACTAGTCAAAAACTTAGCAATTTTAATGCGCTGGGTTTCGCCGCCCGACAATGTCTCAGTCGGTCGATCAAGGGATAGGTAGCCTAACCCAATGTCAATCAAAGAATCGATTTTTCGTAACAGCTCACGGATCACGTCCTGAACAAGTGGTTCTTGAATGCCATTCAGAAAATGGCGAACCTTGACGAGATCCATTTGCAGCACTTGAGCAATATTCGTTTGATTGATGAGACAAGTCAAAACCTCTGGCCGCAAACGTGTTCCATGGCAGGTTGGACATGGCATACGGGTGACAATTTCTGCCAATGCCGTCTTATGATGTTCAGCCTCTTTCTTACCAATAATGGACCGCCTGATTCGCGGCACAACGCCTTCGTACAAAGCTGTTTTAGGCCACTTTGTTGGCGCATGATCTAGTGTTTGCTGCGGGGCATACAATAAGGTGTCCATTTCCTGCTTTGTATAGTCGCCCAATCGTTTGTCATTATCAAATAAACCACTGTAAGCGTAGCGTTTCCACCGCCACGTGTCTGGTCCAAAACTGACAAACGTAATCGCGCCCTGATTCAACGATTTGTTCGGGTCAATTAACTTTTTAACATCAATGTCATCCACATACCCGAGTCCCTGACATGTCTTGCACATTCCCTGTGGCAGGTTAAAAGAAAAAGTGTCCGAATAGCCAATAAACGGCTTGCCAGCTCGTGAAAACAACAACCGCAACAAGGAATAAATACCCGTATAGGTGGCAAGCGTTGACCGCGCATTTTTACCAATGCGCTTCTGCTCGACAACAATTGCCACTGGTAAATGGTCGATTTGGCCGACATCCGGCTGACCATATTTAGGTAGATACTGTTGGGTAAAACTCGGAAAAGTCTCATTCAGTTCGCGGCGGGACTCAGCGGCAATGGTATCAAAAACTAAAGAAGACTTGCCTGAACCTGATCGGCCGACGAAAACACTAATCGCATCCTTAGGAATCTTTACGTTGACGTGTTGCAAGTTATTTTGGTTAGCATCGTGGACCTCAATGAAGCCGTGGTCAAACATATTATCCCTCCATTTCTTCTCTTCGTTAATTTCAGCTTATCACTTTAGCGTTTCTGATAATCATAAAAACCAATTTGCTACAGATTGACATTTTTACTGTGAATAAGATCGCTTCGTAAGGCTTGATCTAATCAAAGAAAGCAAAAAAGCTGCTAAGCTGTCAGCCTCCCTGAGGCCGACATCGTGGCAGCTTAATGTTAAAGCGCGGCATACATCCTATTTTGCTTCAATCACACCGCGCTCAATCAAATTATTGATCCAATATTGATATTGCTCGACATTTTCTTTTGTGGCATCGGTTTTGAAAATGTTAATCGCTTTAAGACCATTGCCCGTTGTGACATCGAGCTGGAACTTATCTAAATTCTTTGCCACCGTCATTTTCAGCTTGTTTGCCGTTGTGTACGGTGAATTTGGATCAAGCGAGCGTTGCAGTTGAAAATTGCCGTTCTTAGTTTGAACAAAGCCTAAATCTATCAAGGTAAATCGTTTCAACGTTGACCCGATTTGATAGGTTTTCGGATCGCCTTGTGCGGATCCGGTTGCTGCTAGTGCCATACAAAAACCTCCCCTAAACAGTTTCACCAGCAAAAAGGTGGTGAAACTGTTTTTATTTCAGCGCATGCGAGGAACACGCTTAACTGTTTATAAGTTTAGCATATTGGTCGCAACACTGGGGAGGTTGATAAGGATTATTAGGTGGTGACAGACAATTTTGAGCTTTTTAACTGTTGAGACGCATGGTAACGGGTCACTCGCAAACCAAACTTATCGCGCCGATTGTTTTGCCTGAAGCCGTTGCACGATTGGTAACAGGGCATCAATAAAGGCCTGAATGTCTGCTTTGGTTGTCTGCGCGCCAAATGACAAACGAATCGACTCGCCAAGCCGCGGGCTATCAGCGCCAAACATGGCAGTTAAAACGTGTGAAGGCTCAAGTGAACCAGCTGTGCAGGCAGAACCACCAGAAACTGCAATGCCAGCCAAATCAAGGTTGGTTTGCAAAGCGTATGTTGAGATCCCCTTCAACCAGATATTGAAAACGTGATTGACATTATCTGGCCGAATATCACCATTAACTGCATAGGGAATCTCCGCATCATCCAATGCACCCATAATCTGCTGCTTAAAACCAAGATACTTTGACTGCCGCTTAGCCTTCTCATCAGACGTGATCAGACTAACCGCCGTTGCAAACCCGGCAATGCCAGCAATGTTTTCTGTACCAGCACGACGTTTCAACTCCTGCTCGCCACCTTTCAACAAAGACGGGAACTGAACCTTAGGATCGCGGTAAAGAAAACCGATGCCTTTGGGTCCGTTAATTTTGTGCGCCGAAACACTTAACATATCAATGTGTTGCGCTTGAACATCGATGTCTAGTAAGCCAAAAGCCTGGGTTGCATCTGTATGAAACCAAGCTTGATGATCGACTAGTCGCGCACCAATTTCACTGATTGGCATCCGACTGCCAACCTCATTATTGCCCATCATGATGGTCACTAAGATAGTGTCATCGTCCAAAGCCGCGTCAAAATCAGCTAAACTGATTCGGCCATTTTCGTCGACTGGCAGATACGTCACCCGAAAGCCTTCCTTTTCCAAGGCTTTTAGCGGCTGCAAAACGGAGGGATGTTCAATAGCCGTTGTAATGATGTGCTTCCCCAAACTAGCGCGCGTATGCGCCGTTTGAGTGATCGCCGTATTGTTACTTTCTGTTGCGCCACTGGTGATCACCATATTTCCGGGCTGCGCATGGATTGCATCGGCCAAAATTTTGCGACTCTTGTCCATGACAGTATGAGCTGTTCGGCCAAACCAATGAGTCGAACTGGCATTACCAAAATCGTGCTCCATTTGGTCCATCATGGTCTGAATCACTTCTGGGGCCATGGGTGTGGTCGCCGCGTTATCAAGATAAACATGTTGCATATTAACAATCAACTCCTAAGACTGAGGTGATGCCTGTAGGTGAGCAAAAAAGCTAAGAAGCATCGCGGCACTTTGTTCGCCCGCCTTGATCACAAATTTGTCAAAATCCACTCCGGACTGCTCGTCAGCGACATCGCTCATTGCCCGGATGACAACAAACGGGGTATGGAACTCTTTGGCCACCTGACCGATAGCCGCCCCTTCCATTTCGCTTGCTAACGCCTGCGGATAGATTTTCAGAATTGCCGCAATCGCATCCTGACCGTTAACAAACTTGTCGCCTGTCACAATGAGGCCAACCTTTGACGTTAAACCGGTTGTGCTGGCTGCCGCCTGAATTTTAGCCACATAGTCTAAACCGGCTTCAAAAATTTGCGGCTGTTGCGGCAACTGCCCTGGTAAGTAACCAAAAGCCGTTGCATCCACATCATGATACGCAACCCCGCTCGAAATAACAACATCACCGATCGCCAGACCTTGACCAATACCACCGGCACTTCCGGTGTTAATCACAACATCCGGTTTAAAAGTTCCCAACAACAACGCCGCCGTCATGGCCGCCTGAACCTTGCCAATACCAGACTGAACCAAAATCACATCAATCCCGTCAATTTGGCCCTCAAAATAATGTTGACTGGCAATCACCGTTTCATGTTGCTGAGTCTGTTTGGCCAGTAAGGTCCTGATTTCTTCTTCCATGGCACAAATAACGCCGACTTTTATCAAAATATCGCTCCGTTCTTTCTTCTATAATATGAGTGAATCAACTTTCTTCCACTGCGCTTGCGCTACAGTAACCATTTCTGGTAAGTGCCAAGAATAGCTAGCTTACCCAAAATAGAGTACCAGAAAAACAATCACCAACAAGCCAAAGACAATCCCGATGGCCCAATTCAATCTTTTTTTGAGACTGTTGACCTTCCTGAAGGTCACTTCGTCAAAACGGGCATTCTTGATTTCGGGTTTGCCTTTGGATTTGCGAGCATAGTCTTTTTCAACTTCAACTCGTTTGGCCTCGCGGGCGCGCGCCGCGTGTTGTTCTTTTTCCTGTGCCTCACGATATGCTTTGCGCGTGTTAACTTCCGCCATGTTGCCCTCCTTTAACGCGTTTGCCAAGCCAGAAGCCTGCGGATAAGGATCATCATTGCACTCGTCAAAAAATGACCATCACACTTATGACCTCTTATATACCAAGCCGGTTCACGCTCCTATTCCTTGCTGCTGCCAATAAAGTAAAGCCAGCAAGGTTTTGCTATCGCAGATGCGACCGTCATCGACTGCTCGCCAAGCTTCTGGCAGTGTCAACCATTCGCCTTTGACGAACTCATCCGGATCCTGATGCAATTGATTGGTTGCCAAATGCAGCTCGCTGGCCAGAAACAAAGCCATGGTCGCATCAGAAAAACCTAGTGACTGAAAGTAACTCGCCAAAGGTTGCCACTTCATCGCCGTCATGCCGGTTTCTTCATTTAATTCCCGGCGTGCAGCTGTGAGCGGTGCTTCTCCTTGATTGATTTTACCTGCTGGAATCTCTAATGTCATCTGACCGATTGTTGATCGAAACTGGCTGACAAACAGCGCCTTGTCGTCTTTTAAGGCCAAAACACCAGCAGCCGGTTGGGCGCGTACAATTTCTCGCTGTGCGGTTGTGTTGTTTGGCAACTTAACTGTGAGTTCATCCACAGCAATTAATTGCCCAGTAAAAACGCGTTGCTGAGCGATCGGTTCTTCGTCCACTTGATTTTCCCTCCTTAACTGCATTCGCAGGCGCAGAAATCTTCACATAAGGACCCCGGCCATCATGACCAAAAAATGGTCATCACCGCCTAAACCCGTTTAAGTGCTGGTTTCTAACCACGCGAGTCCATGCTGGCCTCTAAAGCTTCAAAATGGCCAAACAACCCTAATTATCAGCTTACACCAGCCAACCTACAACCGTGCATCCTTAATAAAATAATTACTAATATCCAACTTCCGGCTGATAGTCAAGCCGCGGGGTTGTGCTACACTAAATGCAAACGAAAGAGGAAGTGATCTCGTGGCCACAAGCAAACGTATTCGCATATGGCGAATTATACTCTGGGCCGCCATGGGTGCGGCAATAGGTGCACTGTCCGGACGTTGGGTGATCGCCTTGGCCATTGGTGTGGTCTTTGCCTTCGCCCGCTATATCGGTGAACTAAGCCGGCCTAAGCCAAAATCAACCAGTCTCCCGTCACTTGATCCGAAGATGGCTGAACATTATGCTGCATCCGGTTTAAGTGATGAGGAAATCAAACTTTTTAGAAAAACAATGGCCGATCTTGCCGAACAAATTCGAACTATCGAGGCACTCACAAAAGAAGTACCAAAGTTGCGTGCGCTCACATTAAATACCGATTTGGTTGACCTGCTGCATGCCTATTTTGAGGCACTTGTTCAAGCACCACAACGCTTAACCGATGCCGGCACGTTCGTTTATCAGCAGGTACCTAATTTACTGGATCTGATGCAAAAATATGCCCAGATTACGCATCACGAGGTTAAGACGGCAGATACGTACGAAACCTTAGACAAAGCATTTTCGACCATGACTTCTATGGCAGGCAAAATCAAGTCAGACTATCAAGCTTTCATTAAAGATGATCTTGATGATCTCGATAGCGATGTTCGTCTTGCCAAAAAACACCTTGATCCAGATAAGGCGCATGAAACGGAGTGAATAATGTGAATGATGACAAACAAACCAATCTGACAGATGATTTATTGGCCGATCCTTTCAGTACGTCAGAAGCTTCAATGACCAACAACAATTCGGCTGAGGCTGTTCAAGCAGCGGCCACAGCGAGGCCAAAACTAAGTGCTGAACAAGAAGCAAAAGCACAAGAATTAGCCAGCAAAATCGATGTGACGAAAGGCGAAACTGTTTTGAATTATGGCGCTGATGCCCAAAAACAACTTGGCGTCTTTTCACAAAACATGTTAACTAAAGTTCAAAGTCAGGATACCGGCGCAGTCGGTGATGCCTTGACAAGTCTCATGACGAGATTGAACGAGGCTAACCCAGACGAATTAAAAGCTGAAAATAATAATATTTTCCGCAAATTATTTGGCCGTGTCAAGCGATCAATCTATGAAATCACTGCGAAGTATCAAAAGATCGGTGCTCAAATTGATACGATTGCCAATCGCCTTGAAACATCACAACGCGGGTTACTCAATGATAACAAGCTGTTAGACGAATTATATGATCAAAACAAAGCTTATTTTGATGCTCTGAATATTTATATTGAAGCGGCCAATCTTAAGTTGCGTGAACTCAATGACAAAACCATTCCTGAAGCGGTGAAAGCAGCCGAAGCAGCCAATGACCAAATGGCAATTCAGCAAGTCAATGATCTGAAACAATTCGCGTCACGTTTGGATAAACGTGCTTACGATCTGCAATTGGCTCGACAAATTACCATTCAACAAGCACCCCAGATTCGCCTGATTCAAAACACGAATCAGGCTTTGGCCGAAAAAATTCAAGCCAGCATCAACACAGCGATCCCACTGTGGAAAAATCAAGTGGCCATCGCCCTTACCTTGTTGCGGCAAAAAGATGCTGTCACGGCCCAGCGACAAGTCTCGCAAACCACCAATGACCTGTTAAAGAAGAACAGTGACATGTTGAAGATCAGTTCGATTGAAACTGCGAAGGAAAATGAACGCGGTGTTGTCGATATTGAGACGTTAGCGCAAACACAAAACGACTTGATTGACACTTTGAAACAGACCTTGCAGATTCAACAAGACGGTCGGGTTAAACGCCAAAATGCCGAAAAGCAACTGGTTCAAATGGAAGGCGAACTGAAGGAACAACTGCTAAATTATACGCACGGTGATATGAGTCATCAAGGCCCCAAAGACGTCACACCAGACAACTGATCAGTCAGTTATCTGCTATAAAAACACTTCGCCAATTAAAAAAGCATCCCCGCAATGAAGCTAAAAAAGCAGGGATGCTTTTTTTATGTCTTTCACTTAGACAGCTGCCTCATGACGTACCTGCCACATGCGATAGCCGGTTAAAATCACCGCTAGTATGCACAACCCCGTCGCAACCCAAAAAGAGACATGCATACCAGAAATGAAAATGTCCGGTTGCCCAGTCAGATAAGTGGTTACTTTTTTCCCAGCAGTATGACTCATGGAAGAAAACAGCACTGTGGTGGCCGTTGAGATGCCGACGACCATTCCTAAATTACGCGCCAACGCATTCATACCGCCAGCAATTCCTAAATCACGGGTCGGCACACTCGACATCACCACAGTATTATTTGGTGCTTGAAACAGCCCATTGCCAAATCCAACTAAGCCGATCATCAATGCAACAAACATAAACGATGTCTGCAAATTGAAGAAAGCATACCCAATCTGACTGGCAACAATGATCAACAACCCTACCATTGTGATGCGATAAGGACCGATGCGATCAGCAATGCTACCCGCCACCGGAGCCACAATCACTTGCACAATCGGAAAAATCATCAATAAGTACCCAGCTTTTTCTGGTGATAATCCCCGCGCATTCTGAAGATAAAACGGCGAAATGACGTTGAAGAAAAAGTTCGTGACGAAAATAAAAAACGCAGACAACAAACTCAGGGTAAACGCACTGTTTTGAAAAATCTTGAAGCTGACCAATGGATCGGTTTTATGATTTTCAATATGAACAAAGGCAGCGAACGCCACGATAGCTAATGCAAACAGCCCAAGAATGAAGGGATCGGTAAAGCCGCGTTCCTGTCCCAAAAAGATCCCCATAAAAAGGGACAAGATCAAGGCTAGAAACGTCACAAAACCAGCCCAATCAATCGGCACGCGCCTGCTGGGTAGATCTTTTGGCAAAACAATCGTTCCGAGGATCAAAGCGACAATCCCAATCGGAATATTGATCCAAAAAATATACCCCCAAGGCAACTGGCCTAAAATCAAACCACCAATCCCAGGACCAGCAATTGCGCCAATCGAAACAAAGGAACCGATCAGACCCAAGGCGCGACCACGTTCATTCATTGGAAAAATCTCCGTTACGATCCCATTATTGTTCGCCATGGTCATAGATGCACCAGTAGCTTGAACAATTCGCGCAGCAAGCAACAAGGCAAGACTATTGTTGAAACCGGCAAAAAGCGAACCAATTAAGAATAGCACCATCCCAACTCGAAAAACTTTGATTTTGCCAATTGAATCACCTAGCCGGCCAAAAAACAGCAACAAACCACAGATCATCATCAGATAAATCGAAACCACCCACTCCGCTTGATTCATTGGAATATGTAAATCGCGACTCATCACTGGCAAAGCAATGTTGACAATTGACCCATCTAGCGTCGACATAATTGTAAACATTCCGATGGCAGTTAGGATCCACCACCGATTTTTCTGAACATTTTTGTCCTCAATGTAATTTTTCACGTGTTCCGCTCCTTTAATAAAGCCTATCTGCGTCATTATACGCCGAGTGTTGTCGGCATTTCAAAGGAACCGTTACAGCCTTTACAAAAGTAAAACGTATTCTTTACAGCAACGTGGCGAAGTCTTTACACAGCAACCTTATGCTTAGGTTATTCAAGTATTGGAGGGAAAAGTAATGAAGCATTCGAAATTGTTCGTCGGTTTGACCGTGGCCTTAGCCGCCACCTTAGTATTGGCAGGCTGCGGGTCCAAATCCGCCAGCAGTTCAAGCAAATCCAGCTCTGCCCCAATCAAGCAGAGCAAGATTTTGGCAGTTGGTTCAACAGCTTTACAGCCTTTGGTTGAACAGGCAGCTAAGCAATATCAAACAGACAATCCTAAGGCAGAAATCACCGTGCAAGGTGGTGGTTCAGGCGCCGGTTTGAGTCAAGTTGCAGCCGGTTCAGTTACAATCGGTAATTCAGACATTTTTGCCCAAGAAAAATCTGATTTGAAAGCTGATGATCTGGTTGACCATCAGGTAGCCGTTGTTGCGATTGCACCAGTTGTCAACAAGGACGCCGGCGTCAAAAACATCTCCACGCAGCAATTAGTTGATATTTTCCAAGGCAAGATCACTAACTGGAAAGAAGTTGGTGGTAAAGATCAGGCCATCGTATTGATTAACCGCGCACAAGGTTCCGGGACACGAGCAACGTTCGAACAGTTCGGGATCAAGACAAATAAAGTTAAAACCAGTCAGGAACAAGATTCTAGCGGTACTGTTTATCAGATGGTTTCAACAACACCGGGTGCCATCAGCTATCTCGCCTTCTCAGCAATTAAAGACGGTGTTCAAAAGCTTGCCCTTAATCATGTCCAACCAACGGACAAGAATGTGACCACCAACACTTGGAAGATTTGGGCCTATGAACATATGTACACCAAAGGCAAACCAAACGCCTCCACAGCAGCTTTCATCAATTATATTCAGTCAAAGAATGTCCAAAAGACATTGGTACCAAAGCTCGGTTACATCCCCGTTACTCAGATGACCGTTGCCCGTACGCATGACGGTAAGATCGAAGAAATCAACAAGTAATTTAAGTCTAAAAACTTGCACCACAAAAACTGAATGCTGTATACAAAAACACCGCGATTTGATCTCGCGGTGTTTTTTACTGTCTAGGATTTACGTAAGCGCCCTATCGCCAGCCGACAACGGGGCGTCAAAAAGTCTATTGCGGAGCACCATCCTCAGACCGATGAACCGTCACATTCGCTGCTTGTGGACCCCGAGGCCCTTCAACAATAACGAAATCAACCGTTTCACCGGGCGTCAGACTTTTAAATCCCGGTTCATTAATCGCCGAAAAGTGAACGAATATATCCGGTTGCCCCTCAGCTTCAATAAAGCCATAGCCTTTGTCAACGTTAAAGTTTTTAACGCGTCCTTGCATGTCTTCACCCGCCTACTTATCAAACCCGTTGGTGACAGCATCTGGGAAATTAGCCTCAACGATAGCTGCACACCGGCTGCACAATTGCGGCAACTTTGGATCTGTACCAATATCTGTACGCACCATTCGGCAGCGTGGGCAAACTTCGCCGTCAGCATGTTTTACAACAACAGCCATGTCATCAAACTGTTCGGCATCGGCCGGTGCCTTTGTAGTTGCAGGCGCAATTTCGAAGTGACTTGTGATCAAAAGCTGCATCACATTGGCATCGACGTCATCCAGCATATCGCGAACAGGTTCAGAAGGATAAACTGTGACTGCAGCTTCAAGCGACTTCCCGATAACTTTGTTGTCACGAGCAAGTTCCAAAGCCTTTTGCACTTCAGAACGGAAGTCCATAAAGCCTGACCAGATATCTAACAATTGGCTTTCATCATCAAACTGTTCTGCTTCTGGCATATCAGCCAAAGCAGCATAGGCTTCTGGCTGCTTGAGATATGGCCAAACTTCTTCTGCTGTATGCGGCAGAATCGGCGTGATCAACTTAGTGAGGGCCAATAAGGCGGCAAACATCACGGTTTGCATACCACGCCGCTTAGGATCATCTTTCGCCTCGATGTACACAACATCTTTAGCGACGTCCAAATAGAAAGCACTCAGATCATTGACAAGGAAACTGCTGATAGTCTTTTCGACGGTCGCAAAATCATACGCATCATAAGCTGTTTTGACTTGCTTGATGATTTGGTTTAAGCGAACCATCATGTAACGATCAACTGATCCAAGTTCATCATAAGCAACCGTATCTTTTTCAGGATCGAAGTCGCCTGTGTTAGCTACCATAAACCGCATCGTATTTCGAATCTTTCGATAAGCTTCAGAAGTTTGGGCAAAGTTATCTACAGAAACTCGCACATCAGAGGAAGAGTCAACCGTTGCGACCCACAGCCGGATGATTTCAGCCCCAAACTGCTTTTCAATCGTGGCCGGGACAATCGTGTTACCTAGGCTCTTACTCATCTTGCGTCCTTTGCCGTCCAAGGTGAAACCTTGCGACAAAATACCGCGATAAGGTGCGACACCAGTGGCAGCAACGCTGGTGATCAAACTGGAATTAAACCAGCCGCGATACTGATCAGACCCTTCCAAATACAAATCAGCTGGGAAACTGAGCTCTGGACGAGCCGCCAAAACAGCCTGATGAGAGGAACCGGAATCGAACCACACGTCCATGATGTCTTTTTCTTTGGTGAATTGACCATTCGGGCTATGCGGATTCGTATAGCCTTCTGGCAACAAGTCCTTAGCCTCTCGTTCGAACCACACATTTGAGCCATATTTTCCGAACAGATCAGCAACGTGATTAATCGTCTCTTCTTCAATAATCGGTTCGCCATCTTCAGCATAGAAGATCGGCAACGGCACGCCCCATGCGCGCTGACGGGAAATAACCCAATCGCCGCGATCACGAATCATATTGTACAGCCGTGTCTTGCCCCAGCTCGGCTTAAAGTCAACCGTATCAATAGCCTTTAGAATCTGATCACGGAAAGCATCAATTGACGCAAACCATTGTGTCGTTGCCCGGAAAATAACCGGCTTCTTTGTCCGCCAGTCATGCGGATAGCTATGGGTGAAGAAATCAAGCTTCAGCAGGGCGCCTTTATCAGCCAGTGCTTGGGTGATCTGCTTGTTGGCATCATCATAAAAGACACCTTCAAAACCAGGCGCATATTCATTCATGTAACCTTTGGCATCAACCACTGAGACGACAGGCAAGCCGTATTTAACCCCGACTTTGTAGTCATCTTCCCCATGACCAGGCGCTGTATGGACAAGTCCAGTCCCAGCATCCAACGTGACATGATCAGCATTCATGACAAGACTCGTGCGATCATATAAAGGATGCTGAGCAGTCATTTTATCCATATCCGTGCCCTTAAAGGTTTTCAGGATCTTCGGATTTTCCCAGCCAATTTCTTCAGCGACGCGATCAAGTAATTCGGCAGCAACCACGTACTTTTTGTCGCCAACTTGAACCTGAACGTAATCGAACCGCGGATTAACCGTAATCCCATAGTTAGCCGGAATGGTCCAAGGTGTGGTGGTCCAGATGACCAGATAGGTATCAGTGTCAAGTAAGCCCTTGCCATCCACCACTTTAAAGGCGACGTAAATGGATGGTGATTTATCATCGTGATATTCAATCTCGGCTTCGGCCAGAGTCGATTCAGATGACCATGACCAGTAAACCGGCTTCAAGCCATGATAGATGTAGCCCTTTTTCGCCATGGCACCAAAAACCCGAATTTCACTGGCTTCATAATGATGCTGCAGCGTAATGTAAGGATGTTCCCAGTCACCCATCACGCCTAGGCGTTTGAAGTCAGTGCGCTGTTTGTCGATTTCCTGCATGGCAAACTGCCGACAAAGTTCACGATAATCGGTCATCGACATTTCCTTGCGCTTCACACCTTGTTTCGCTAGTTGCTGTTCAATCGGCAACCCGTGAGTATCCCAACCAGGAACGTAAGGCGCCCGGAAGCCATTCATGGATTTGTAGCGAACAATAATATCTTTACTGATCTTATTCAAGGCGTGACCCATATGAATATTGCCATTCGCAAATGGCGGGCCATCATGTAGCATAAACGTTGGCTTGCCTTCATTTAATTTTTGGCGTTGCTCATAGACGTGGTCCTCATCCCACTTTTTCTGCCAAATCGGTTCATTCTTCGGTAAACCAGCGCGCATTGGGAAACTGGTTTTACCCATGTTCAAGGTATCTTTAATTTTCACGTGACCCGCTCCTTTATTAATTGAAATCAAAAAAGCCCGCCCTAATATTAGGACGAGCAAACGTGGTACCACCTAACTTCAGGGAACAAGTCCCCCTCAGTGATTGACTAACGGTGATCAACCGGTCCCGCTTACCAACTTCGGCAGGACAACTGTGAACTGATATCGTTCAGCGGTACTTGTCAGGCTCACACCTACTTCCTGACTCGCTGCAAAGGGAACCACCAAACGACGCGTGTTCATACGTTATTGAGCATCATGATCGGTTGCAGACTCAGAATCATTGGTACTGTCATTTGTCGATTCTGACTCAGCCGCCGCCGAACTAGCCGGTGTATCTGCTGCTGCTTGCGAGGCTGGTGCGCCACTTTGATCATCTGGGAAAATGATCTCAGTATAGGTACCATCAGCGCCGGAAACTGCTCCCTCTGAGTTTACGAAACCCTCGTGGGCATTGTCAAGCGAATCTTGACTCGGATCGGTCGTATCGGCAGCTTCAGGTGAACTGGAAAGCAATTCCTTCCACTCTGGACTCTTCACAACTTCAAGCTGTGACTCCAACATCACTTGCAGACGTTGGCGGAAGACCCGGCTTTGTCGCTTGAGATCTTCAGTTTGGACAGAGATATTCTGACGTTTCAATGCGGCATCGTGCAAGGTTTGTTCCGTTTGAGCTTGAGCTTGATGCAACTTCTGGTCAGCATCTGCTTTGGCCTTGCTCAAAATAGCCTGACCATCCTGCTGCGCCTGCTGTTTAATCAAATCAGCTTCCTGATGCGCGCTATTTTTAACCTTTTCAGCACTTTCCTGAGCGACAATAATCGATTGATTCAAGGCTTCCTTCATATCCGTGAAGTACTGAACCTTTTCCTTGGCATCTGCCAATTCTTTTTTCAGGCCCTCGTTGTCCTTGATCAAGCCACTATAATCTTTAACGATCTGGGCAAGGAAGTCATTGACCTCGTCCTTATCATAGCCGCGCATTTTGCTGCTAAATTCTTTATTGTGAATGTCTAGTGGACTCAAAGCCATTGATAGTCCTCCTCATCAATTCGTTTTCTGGGACAATTGTTGAACTCGGCGGTGTGACTACTTATGAATCACAGCCGCTGAGACCCTTAGTTTACCTTTTTTACTCTCTCCAAGAATCTCATCAAGCCGCAAGCGGCCAAACCCTCGAACAGAGATAATATCTGATGTTGCAATTTCAGCATCCGGTGCATCCGATTCACCAAAGTTAAGACGCACCTTACCGCCTTGAATTAAGGTTTTGGCACGTTGACGCGAGATGTTAAAGCCGTGGGCCACAACTGTATCCAAGCGTAAAGCACTGACTGAAAAATTGAGCGGCTCCCAGTCATTTTCCGGTGTCACATAATCCGCCAGCGGATGTTCAGTGAAATGAACACCCACGCGCCCGATTTTATCAACATTGCTTGTGACCCAATCCTGCATGTGCGCGGCCACAAAGAACTGCCAAATGTCACCATCCGTGATGATGTCACCGAAAACATCACGATCAAGGCCTGCGTTCAGTAGGGTGCCTTGCACTGTACTATGGTGCAGTTCGGCGAATTTCTCCGGATAAATGATCTGTAACAACCGAATATCAAAATCAGCCGCCGTTGCTGAGAAATAGCTCGGTGCAAAGATGATTCGTTGCCGCTCAGCGTGGGGATACCCGCCAAAATGTACGAGCTTAATATCGTCATCGGCGCTTACTAAACTGGTTGCAATCAACCGTTGACGTGGATCTGTAAAGTCTGTCAGCACTGGCCGGTACTCCGTTCGTGCGGTTTCAATTATTTCCGCAAAATGGTCGATCAGTGCCGCTTCGTCTTTTCGAAAATGCTGATAGATGGCATCCATAAGTTGTCACCCGATTACAAGCTTCTGGACTAACATGATAAATAATTTCGCCCAAGCCATTTTAATAAGTGAAAGTACAAAGAATGCTAGGATTGGTGAAAAATCAATCCCAGCCAATGGTGGGATGAATCGCTGAAAGATGCTCAGAAACGGATCAACAAATCTGCTTAAAAAGCGATCCAGTGCTGAGCCTTGAGCATTGGGAAACCAAGATATCAAAATGTAAATGAAGACCATGATGATATAAAGGTAAATTGCCCAACTGCCCACCTGATAGATTGCATTGAGTAAATTGAACACTTGACACCTCGTTAATGTTGCGAAGAAAGGTTCAAACCGTCAGAGTCAATGGTGCTGGCGAGTGACCCATCAATTTCAAAGTTAGCAGGGGTCACGAGGAAAATCGACTCGCCCACCCGTTTAATCTCACCATTAATGGCGAACACAGTGCCTGTCAAAAAATCGACAATGCGCGTCGCATCATCGGAGCCGATGCGATCAAAGTTAATGACAACCGCCCGATTGTTCAATAAATGCGACCCGATTTCTTTGGCATCAGAGTACACTCGCGGTTCATAAACCACGATCTTCGCTGTCTTACCAGCGGGCGTTGCCATTGAAACCACCTTGTTGCTGCGATAATGATTGTCCACCGGTTGTTCTGGTGCGGGTTGTTGCGCCTGTTCGTCTTCTTGGTCTTGATAATCATCTTCATTGTCCATGGCAAAGAAGTTGCTAAATTTTTCGCCTAACTTTTCAAACGCCATGTATCATGACCTCCTGACTATTGACGCCGACGCTTGAAGAATGGTGGCTGATCATCGCCGCCAGCATCGTCTGCGTTAGTTTGATTTTCAAAAATGTCGAAATCTTTTTTCTTAGCGTTGCTCATATCATCGCCGCTTGGTGCCTGACGCTTGCTTGGTTCGCGCCGCAAGTCCCAGTTGCCAAACGGATCATCGCTTTTTGCCTGTCGATTCTCGTTGGCGTCACTATCAGCATAGGCTGGGCGATAACCGCCGCCTTGATTATCTTGATCCGTTGTGCGGTTCTTAGCAACGTTGCGACGTGAAGGTTCCTGACGGGGATCTTCTTCGATCCCTGTCGCAATCACCGTCACGACGACTTCATCGCCAAGTTCCTCGTTGATGGATGTCCCGAAGATGATATTAACATCATCTTTAGCCGAGTCAGCCACAATCTGGGAAGCATCTTGAGCTTCGAACAAGCTCAAATCTGGACCGCCAGTGATGTTTAACAGTACCTGTTTGGCACCGCTAATATTCACTTCAAGCAGTGGACTTGAGATGGCTTTCTTAGTCGCTTCAACGGTACGGTTTTCACCCGTAGCACTCCCAATCCCCATCAAAGCAGATCCTTGGTTAGCCATGACTGTTTTCACATCGGCAAAGTCCAAGTTAACGTAACCAGGGCTGGTGATCAGATCGGAAATACCTTGAACACCTTGGCGTAACACATTATCAGCAGCATGGAACGCTTCAAGCATCGGCGTCTTCTTGTCGACAATCTCAAGTAGACGGTTGTTGGCAATAATCACCAAGGTATCCACATGCTCTTTCAGTTGTGCAATGCCCTCTGTCGCATTCTTTGCGCGCTTAGGGCCTTCAAAAGTAAAGGGACGGGTAACCACGCCGACAGTCAAGGCACCTTGGTCTTTGGCAATTTTGGCAACAATCGGCGCTGCTCCTGTGCCAGAACCACCGCCCATACCAGCGGTAACAAAAATCATATCTGCACCTTGCAGCGCAGCACCGATGGCTTCTTCGCTTTCTTCAGCAGCCTTTTGCCCGATCTCCGGATTGGAACCGGCACCTAGGCCGCGGGTCAATTTAGGCCCGAGTTGGATCTTGGTTTCAGCGTTGCTGGCATTCAAAGCCTGCAAATCAGTGTTCGCCGCAATGAACTCAACACCTTTAACATCTTCGGCGATCATGCGATTAATCGCATTGCCGCCTGCACCGCCGACACCGATTACTTTAATGTTGGCGCCTTTTTCATTTTGTGCGTCCATTTGAAAATCCATTCGTGTTCCTCCTAGGATCGAGATTTATTCAAAGAAATTGCCAAAGAACCGGCGTAATGCTGAAGGCTCCTTGGATTTTGGTTTATCCGGTTGTTTTTCCTGCTTGCGCTTAAGTAATCGCTGATTGCCTTGGTCCACAGCGGCAGCCGGTTGCTCTGGCTGCTTACTTTGTGGTTGTGGACGGACATCGGCGCCATCAACCATGAATGGTGTCGGCAAGACGCTGGAGACCAGCATTTCAATATCTGTCATCTGGGCAGCATATTTGATAAGGGCAAGCCCTTCAGTAAAGGATGGGTGACGCAACCCCATATCATCGGGAATAAACCGTTTGACCGGTCGGCCGAAAATGTCCTGAGCCAATTCCGTCACGCCTGGCAACGCCGTAGTGCCGCCAGTAATCACAATGCCACCGGGTAAATCAAGCGCATTGACAGCGTCCAACGCTTTGTTCAGACGTTTAAAGATTTGCGCCACTCGCGCCTCGATAATCTCGGAAAGGTATTTTTCAGAGATCATCGCTGGCTCGTGTTTGCCAACAACCGTTACAGGAAAAGTCTCTTCCTCACTCGTTGCCAGTGAATCAGCATTGCCATATTCACGCTTGAGTTTCTCAGCGTCCGTAAAACTCGTGTTGAGGACAACTGAAATATCCTTAGTGATATACTCGCCGCCTTCTTGATCCACCGACGTAAACTTAAGCTTACGGTCATGGATCACTGCAGCGGTGCTTTGACCACCACCCATGTCAATCAAAACGGTGCCAAAATCTTGTTCACCATCGGTTAAGGCCAAACGACCAATGGCCAAAGGCGAAATCACCAAACCGCCAACTCGAAGACCCGCCTTTTCAATGGCTTTCTTCGTGTTATGAATCACGGTCTTAGGAACAGTTAACATGATGCCACGCATCTCAAGCCGAACGCCCAACATACCACGCGGATCTTTAATATCATCAAAACCATCTACGATAAACTCGGTCGGGACTAATGATAATGTTTCACGCTCTGGTGGTAAGTTGCGGACCAATGCTGCCGCTGCCACGCTGCGAACATCGTTGTCGGAAATTTCTTTATTCTCTTCACCGACCGCGATCATCCCGGAAACTTGTTCAATCTGCAGCATGTTGGCGGGAATGCCAGCAACGACCCGATCGATCTTGATATTTGCCTTGTCTTCAGCTTGGGCAACGGCCGCACGAATGACGGCAACTGCCTTATCGATATCAACGATCACCCCGCGGCTCACGCCTTCCGATCGCTGACTTCCCACACCAATAACATTCATTTGTCCCTTTACTGTTTCGGCAACAATGACTTTTATTGAGGTGGTTCCGATATCAAGTCCAACGTAAATACCTTGATTATCCATGTATCGGGAACCTCCTTGTGTAACGTTTAATAGGTTAATTTCATAATTGAATGGTGCCATTATCAGTGTAACACACTCGATTTGCCTTGAGAAAACAAACCTTACAAAATCAGTCGTTTGACGACTTTTCCGCACTTGAGTATGCCCGCCAAAATGCCCCAACTTCTAAATCGATAACACCTTTTTTCTTAACCTGTGAAACAATTGCCGGATAATACTTGATTTTGTTAGCAATTGTTCGCGAATCGGCAATCACGCGATAACCGTCGTTCATGTTCATCGAGATCTGGTAAGGATTTGCGTCACCACGACTAGCATCAATTTCGGAAATGTCTCGCTGAATGGCCTTCGGAAACTGCTGCAGCAAGGAAATCATCTGCGGCAATTCCTTCGCTGTAAAGCCTGAAAAAACAGGGTAAGTGTCAACTGGCGTCTGCGTCCCATTCTTCAGCACTTTGCCAGTTATCAAAATCTTGTGATAAGTATGCTTCTGATAGACGTAACCGATCGTCTCATACTCGCTGGTTTTGATAACAATATGATTCAAGCCGGTAAACGTCAGACTCGCTTGTTTAATTTCTGGTAAAGAATCTTGAACACGTTGAGCGATCGCTTTTTTATGCAATATAACGCTTAACATCAAATCATCATCCGACAATTTTGTGGCATTAATCACCTGCTGATCAGGCACGGTCCGCACACCCTGCACACTCACAAGCCCAACCTTAGATAGCGGACTAGCAAAATAGCCAAAAACCCCCAGCAATATCAGCAGGGGGAGCAAAATCAACGTGAGGTTTCTAACCAGCTTACGCCGCCGTAAGTTCTGTACTTTCGGCAGATCGACATTCAATTTTGGCTTCTGGCGCCGATCATGTCGCGGCGTCTGCTGCTGGCGCGCCTGGTATTGCTGCCACGGTGTCAGCGGGTCAGGTTGCGGTTTCTTTTTTCGGGGCCAAGCCAAAGTTATCACCTACGTTTCGAAAGTAGCGTCGTCATCACTGCGATCAATTGATCACTTGCATCTGGGACACCTAATTTTTTTGATGCCTTAGCCATTGCGGCACGTTTTTCGTCATCTTCCATCAAGGTCACAACCCGACGTGGAAAATGATTGTCTAATTCATCTTCTGTAATTGTGATCGCTGCCCCTTGTTTCGTTAGACTTTGGGCATTTAAAAATTGATGATGATGAGTCACATTGGGACTGGGAATCAGAACTGCCGGAATCCCAAGCGCCGTGATTTCTGCCAAAGTCGTCGCCCCTGCCCGACTGATCAATAACCCGATATCGGGTAAAATGGATGGCATATCATCAATGTACGGGACCACTTTAATTGTCGCTGGCAACTCAGGCAATTTAGCCTTAATTTGATCGTAATGCGTCCGGCCAGTGGCAAACAGCACTTGAAAATCTGCTTTCGCCCAAATTGGCAAGGCCGCCACAACCGCATCATTAATCCGTGGCGCCCCACGAGAACCACCAAAGGCTAACAAAGTACGAATATGCGGATCAAGGCCGAAATCACGGAGCCGATCGTTCGGCTTCAAACCAGCAACTTGTTGGGCCCGCGGATTCCCTGTCACCACCACTTTATCGGCTGGAAAAGCCTTAGCAACTTCAGGAAAAACGATGGCCACGCGATCAACGAAATGACTCAGAAACTTGTTCGTCACCCCAGCCACCGAATTGGATTCATGAATCACGGTTGGAATATGCAATCGTGTCGCGGCAAATAAGATGGCACCGGAAACATAGCCACCGGTACCAACCACAATATCAGGTTGAAAATCCTGTAGCAATTTTTTTGCTTCACCCAAGCTACCAAGAAATTTCCGGACTGTTGTGAAATTACTTAACGATAGACTTCGCTTGAAGCCTTGCAAATCGAGCGTCGCAAACTTAAGTCCGGTCGCTGGTACAATCCGACTTTCCAAGCCCCTTTTCGTGCCAACGTAAAGCACATCGTCAAGTTTTCCTTCCGCTTTTAAGGCTTCAATCAACGCCAGTGCCGGATAAATGTGGCCACCAGTGCCGCCTCCAGAGATCACCAGCCGCATTTACTTATCCCCACTTTCGACTGTTGCTTTTAATTGATTGACAGCTTTAATGAAATCATCGCCGCGAACTTCAAAATTAGGATATTGGTCCCAACTTGCGGCCGCTGGCGAAAGTAAGATGACATCACCAGGGCGACTGACTTCATAGGCAAGTGGCACCGCAGTCATCACATTCTCAGTCGTTTGAACTGGTACCCCGGCATCTTTAGCAATCTTGGCCATCAAGGGTGCTGTTTGACCAAAAACAACCATGCTTTTAACGTGTTTCTTAACCAGTGGTGTCAGTGCATCCATTGGCAATCCGCGATCCAAACCACCTGCCAGCCAGACAATCGGTTGGTCGAATGCATTCAAGGCAACGGTGGCTGCCTCAACATTAGTCGCTTTTGAATCGTTGTAGACCCGGCGGCCATCAATGGTTTCTAGATATTGAATCCGATGTTTAACCCCGGAGAATGTTCGCAGCACTTCGCGAATAGCATCGTCGCCGACCCCTTCGAGTTTCACGGCAGCGATGGCAGCTAACGCATTTTCGATATTATGTAAGCCGGGGATCTGCATCTCGCTGGCCTTCATAATCCGATCGCCATCAAACGTCAGCCAACCATCGATTAACTGAGCTCGAGCGCCTTCCGCGTTCTTTCTTGAGAACGGGACGATTTGTGCCTTGCTCTGTTTCGCCAACTCATGCATTTCTGGCAAATCCCAGTTCATGATGAAATAGTCGTCTGGTGTTTGATTCATGGTAATTCGCATTTTGGCCGCAACATAATTTGCCCGGTTGCCATGCCAATCCAGATGAGCTTCATAAATATTCGTTAGAACGGCAATATGTGGATGCAACGTTTTGATGCCGCACAGTTGAAAACTCGACAACTCAGCCACAATCGTATCGTCTTTGCCGACTTTTTGAGCGACTTGACTAACGGGAATGCCAATATTGCCCGCATCAAACGCATGATGTGGCCGCTGCTGATTCAACATCAAGCCAATCAGCGTGGTTGTGGTCGTTTTACCGTTTGTCCCAGTAATCCCGATCCATTGAGCTTCCGAAACCTGATAAGCCAACTCGGGTTCAGTGATAATTGGCATATGTAACGCCTCAGCCCGCTTAACCATCGGATTACTGTATGGAATGCCAGGATTTTTGACCATCAACTCGAAATGCTCGTCTAAGAGCTCAACCGGATGCCTGCCGGTAATGACCCGCATACCGTCTGCAAGCAGTTCCTGAGCGTCTTTGTTGTCGTCAAATTGTTGTTTGTCATTGACTGTCACTAAAGCGCCCAACTTATGTAATAGGCGTGCCGCATTCACGCCACTTTTCGCTAATCCCAAAACAAGCACTTTTTTATTGCGATAATCCGAAATATTCTTCACGATTTATCCTTCTTTGCTTATGCCTTAATTTTAAAGAAAAAATGCTAAATAGATGCCACTGCCAATTAGCCCGACCAACCAGAACGTCAGATCAATTTGCCACTCAGACCAGCCCTTCATTTCAAAATGATGATGAATAGGTGACATGAGAAAGATTCTTTTGCCGGTTAACTTAAAAGAACCCACCTGCAAAATCACGCTGGCTGTTTCGGTGACATAAATAATCCCAATCAACAACAATGACCATTCGCGGTGCAGCAAGATAGCAACCACTGCCAACATGCCACCCAGCGCTAATGATCCAAGATCACCCATAAAAATCTGAGCAGGTTTGTGATTGAACATCAAGAAACCAAGCATGGCACCGATCGTCACCAAACAAACGATCAAAACATCAGTCCGACCGTCATGTGCCGCGATAATCGCGTAAGTGCCAAATGAAATTGTTGTTTGACCGGCAACCAAGCCATCCAAGCCGTCCGTCAAATTAACAGCATTACTGAAGCCTACCAACCAAACAATGACAAAAAGAACGTAGAACCAAGTGGCACTGACATTGCCAATAATTGGCACCCATAGTGTGTGATCAAAGCCTTCATGGAAATAAGCGATTAGGAAAATAATCGCACCCAGAATCTGACCGGCTAGCTTTTGCCATGCCTTAAGTCCTTCATTGCGATGATGAACCAGTTTCTCAAAATCGTCATAGAAGCCAAGCAGTCCATAGAGCACCAAAATAAACAAGGAGACCCAGACACTGAGCGTCAGTTGATGCTGCCAAATACCGACCCAAATGGCCGACACAATGATAGCAGCAATAAAAATCAAACCACCCATAGTCGGTGTTCCTGACTTCTTCTCGTGCCAGCTTGGACCCTCTTCGCGAATCACCTGACCTTCTTTTTTGTAACGCATGTAGCCGATGAACAATGGCATGAACATAATGGTAATTGCAAATGCCGAAACCATCGGGATGAGCATCTGAGCAAGTTGCATGACTATCCCCAATTCTATTGTTGTTTAAATTTAATGGTCCCGCTAGTATCGCCTAACAATGTGCCTGCAGCGATACTTTGCTGGGTCACAAAACCATCACCGACAAGTTTGAATTTCTTACCGGTCAGTTGTACAAATTTTAACACATCAGATTTTGACCAACCAGTTAAGTCAGGCATGGTCATGGCCCCGTTCGTCAAAAGTAAAACTCGGGAACCGTGCAGTGCCTTGGTACCGCTTGTTGGTAATTGTTGCACAACTTTATTACCTGTACCCACAGTTGCCACGTCGAAATTGGCTTGCTTCAAGCTATCTTGAGCCGTTGTCAATGCCGCGTTAGTGACCGCTGGAATGGTGGCCGTATTGGTATCATCAGTAACCGCACCATTAGCAGTTGTATCCAGTGCCCGCTGCATCATCGGTTTAAAAATGCTAGCCAAAATGGATTCGGCCGGTTCCGTCATTTTTTGCGGTTGTTTCATGGCCAGATAAAGGACGTACTGTGGATCAGAAGCCGGCGCAACCCCGGCAACACTGAAGGTATAGTTTGAATCACCTGTCAGATAGCCACCTTGTGGACTGGCAATTTGCCCCGTCCCGGTTTTCACAGCCAAATCAACACCGGGCATCTTGTATGCGACACCGGTGCCGTCTTCATCGTTAACAACATGCCGCATTGCATCAATGACTTGGGCCGCAGTTTCCTTTGAAATGGGTTGCCCAACGACTTCCGGTTTATAAACTTTGGTTTTGCCGTTCTGAGAGATGACTTTAGAAACGATCTGCGGTTTCAACATTTTGCCGCCATTGGAAACGGCACTGATCGCCTGCAGCATCTGCATCACATTGACCTCAATGCCTTGACCAAATGAGGTGATTGCTTGGTCGAGGGGCCGTTCAAAACTAATGTGCCCGCTAGTTTCACCCGGCAAGGTGATGCCAGTTTTCTGGCCGAAACGGAATTTATCCAAATACTGCTTCCAGATGCCAGCCCCCATTGCCTGTTCAATCTTAACCATCCCCACGTTACTCGACAGAGGAAAGGCTTTGCTTAAAGGAATGGATCCCCAGCCGCCGGTTCGCCAATCATTAACAGTACCACCATCCAATTTGATAGATCCTGATTGATAATAATCATTTGGGTGATACTTGCCACTTTGAATCGCAGCCGCCAGCGTCACAATTTTCATGACCGAGCCTGGTTCATAATTATCTTCAACAAGCGAGTCACGCCACATGTCGCCTAAGCCTTCACCCGTTGAGGCATCAAACGTTGGTCGTTGAGTCGCTGCCAAAATCTGTCCAGTTTTAGCACTCATCAACACTGCCGTCATGCCTTTTGGTTCATATTTATTTTGCACGTCGGTCATCAGTGTCTCTAAATAGGCCTGCAAACCACTATCGAGCGTTGTGTAGACGGTACCGCCATTAACAGGCGTTTTCAGATTCGTCTTTGCGTTAGGCAGCTTATAGCCATATGCATCAGTCTGGCTGCGACGATAACCATTCGTACCGGCTAAAACCGTATTGAATTGCTTTTCAAGCCCCATGACGCCTGTCAAGCTGGTACTTTTGCCTTGTGCCTGAGCCAGACCAATCACGTGACTCGCAAAGACGCCATTTGGATACAGTCGCGACGGTGTTTCACGAAAATGGATGCCCGGCAGTTTTTCAGCATCAATTTGTTTCTTGATCGCCAAACTCAATTTGGTGCCAGGTGTGCCAAATTCAACCTGATACATATTTTTACCTGGCGTTAGTCGCGCCAAAATTTTTGCTTCTGACATCGCCAAATAACGGCTCAGAATCTTCGCCGTTTTTGCTTTATCAACCACATAATCAGGTTTATTGTTGCTGTCTTTGCTTTGCTTGTCCAAAATCGCAAAAATGGTATAAGTATTGGAATCTTCTGCGATCACATTGCCAGTTTTATCAAGAATGGCGCCGCGCTTAGCCTGCAAGACAGTATCAGTTTGATATTGTTTTTGTCGCTGCTTCGCCAGATTGTTAGAATCAACCTCGCCAACAGTCGCCACAAAAGAAAAACGAAGAACGAACCCACCAAGGATCAGGAGTGTGACCCCGATCATCCAGATGCCGAAAATTTTACGGTTTCGGGCAGGATGTGCATTCGTTGATCGTTTTGATTTGAAAATTTTCATTTATTATCAACACGCTTTATGTTGCCGTTGATAACCTTAAAACCGTGTGCTTTGGCAAAGGCATCAAGGCGTTCTGAATTTGAAAGTTCACCAATCTCCTGCTTGAGATTCGCAGTCGTCTGGGACTGTTTGGCAATCTGCGTCTGCAAATCTTCATACTGACGCTGTGTATTGCTCAACCGATTTTGCATAAACAAACAGACTACACAAACCACGGTCGCTAAAACACCACATGCAAACATCAATGTCCTTTCAAACCCGCTAAATGCAATATGTGTGTTGGGCGCAGGTGTGGTGACAGGTTTATGTATTGGCGGTGTTTCCGGCTGCTGCACTAATGGTCTTGCTGTACTCTCAAGCATAGATTGTACCCCCTAATCGTGAATTTTTTCAATGACTCTCAATTTGGCACTATGAGCGCGGTGATTCACCGCAAGCTCCTCTTCACTTGGTAAAATTGGTTTTCGATTTACTAGGCGATAATTCGGTTGTGCAGAGGCCGGAATGACCGGCAAGCCACGCGGCACATCCTGAACCGAAGAAACTTCTTTAAACATCGTTTTGACGAGTCGATCTTCTAAAGATTGGAACGTGATAACGCTGATGCGTCCCCCGACGTTGATCAACTTCAACGCTTGTTCTAAGGACGACTCAAGCGCTGATAGCTCATCATTAACCGCGATCCGAATTGCCTGAAAAACTTTTTTAGCTGGATGACCGCCTGTTCGCCGAGCCTTTGCTGGAATGCCTGCTTTAATCAACTCAACCAATTGGAAGGTCGTTGTAATCGGCTGGACTGTTCGTGCTTGCTCAATGCGTCGAGCGATTTGTTTAGAAAAATGTTCCTCGCCATATCGGGAAAAGATGCGAACTAAATCGGCATAAGGCCATTCATTGACAATTGTTTTTGCATCGAGCGTTTGACGCTGGTCCATGCGCATATCGAGTGGCGCGTCAAAGCGATAGGAAAAGCCGCGCTTTGAATCATCAAATTGTGGTGACGAAACGCCGAGATCGTATAAAATGCCATCAACTTCAGTTATTCCCAGCGTCGTTAATGCATCGGTCAAATCTCGAAAATTTCTATGTACCAAAGTGAGTTGTTTTGGCAATGTTCCAAAATCGGCTGTGACCGTTGCAATCGCCGCCTCATCTTGATCAAACGCAATTAATCGACCAGTTGTCAGCTGATTGAGAATCTGTCGAGTATGGCCACCGCGGCCTAACGTTGCATCAACGTAAGTACCAGCAGGTTTAACCGCCAATGCCGCCGTCGCTTCTTTTAATAGAACTGTTTCATGTTTAAATTCTGTCATCGCTATAACCCAAAGTCCGTTAGATTTTCAGAAATATCATCAAAGTTTTCTTCAGCGGTTTCAGCAAACTGTTCCCACCGTTCGGCATCCCAAACTTCGATACGCGTGTTCACGCCGACTAGTACGCAATCTTTTTGCAAACCAGCATGTTTGAACAACGGTTTTGGGATGTTGATTCGTCCCTGCTTGTCGATATCACATTCCGTTGCGGCAGAAAAAAGAAATCGGGTAAAGGTTCGAGCATCTTTTTTTGCCAATGGTAAAGTTGCAAGTTTGGTCTGGAGTTTGTCCCATTCAGCAATCGGATAACCGAAAAGGCAGCCATCCATCCCACGGGTGAGCACAAAAGAGGCGCCCAGCTGATCGCGAAACTTAGCTGGAATAATTAAACGCCCTTTTGCATCAATACTGCGTTCAAATTCACCCATGAGCATGGTTGACACCTCCCTACTTTTTTCAGTCTACCACAATGACCCACTCTTCTCCACATGTAACCACTTATGAATGAAAATTGGGTTATTTAATAAGCTAATCATTTTGAAGAGCACAAAAAAGCCCGTGATCACAAGGATCACGGGCGATAATGAGTTGTGGGAAAAAAGTGGGGAATTAACCCAGAAAAAAGATTAAAACACCCGCCATCCACCAACATGTGGTGGCTAAGGCTAAAACACGGGTCAACATGCGCCAATATCGACGAACGATTAGGTCATATTCACGTACCACCTGCCAAATGACCAAAATCAAGGCAATCACCATCGTGGTAAACAAAATGACCCAAATAAAATTTGGTGTCTTGGTAAAGGTTAGTTTAAAAATAGCCCAAAAATTAACGATTGCGAGTAAACAAAACCACGAACCGCCATGAAAATCGAATTGAACGACAGCCGCAACGACGACCAGCCATACCAGAATGGGCAAACCCATCGCAAGCAACACCATGATGATTCCCTCCAAAAGCAGCAACCGTCTTCGGTGCCGCGTATTGATACATCTCTCAATTAACCCTAACCAAAGCTCCGTGGAGCGTCAAGCTTTGCAAAATAATTGCGTGGTAAAGTTGCCTGCTTTTTTGAAAAAATTTAACAAAAAATTGAATAACACCCTGTTAGCTGGTCTATTAGGCTTTTAAAGAATGAAGCCTCCGATATTGCCGCAGTACTTGACCACAACTAATACTGCCTCGCCGACCTAGTCGCTAGAAAAGACCACAAAAAGCAGCGATTATCTTGCCGATACCGGCAAAAACCAGTACAATGATAGCCAGCAGAACAACAAAGGTGGTGTTTTCGGTGCAGAAAAAGAAAAAAAGCAAGTTCCAGAAGATGACCATCATCAGCGCCTGGGTCATGATCATCATTACCGTTTTAGGCGTTGTTCTGGGTGCCCTAGCAAGTTTACAATTGATCTAAACCGATCTCACCTTATACTTAAAGCCGCTGTGTGTCAGCGGCTTTTTATCTGCTCTTTTTCAACTCAGCTTCATGGCGCGGCGATTACAGAATTGGTGCTAGTAAGCGGGAGAGTTCTTCACTGAGTTGCTTAGGCCGCGTTTTTGCTTTGATCACTTTTTGCGTGTAAGGCATTGCCCGTTCCATGTCCGCTAAGAACAGCTTTTGGAAAGTCCTCCCAATCCGATGGTCGTAAATAAACGCCGCAATTTCAAAGTTCAGTTTAAACGAACGGATATCGAAGTTGGCAGTGCCAGTTGAAACGTATTTGCCGTCAACCACAATCGTTTTAGCATGTAAAAAACCTTCTTCATATAAAAATGCCTGTCCACCATTTGCCACAACCTGATTAAGATAAAACAGCGAAGCCTTGGCCATCAAGATCTGATTGGCTTTCTTGGGAATCATCACTCGAACATCCACGCCGGCATTCGCCGCAATGGTTAGCGCATCCAGCAAACTGTCATCTGGGACGAAATATGGCGATTCGATCCAAATACTTCTTTTTGCCTGATTAATGAGGCCAAGATAGCCTAGTTTGATTGCTTCAACCTGCTGCTCTGGTCCGCCAGAGACAATTTGCATCGTCGTGTTCCCAGTGACAACCGGTTCTCTAAACAGGACATCAACATTTTTTGCTTTTTGTTGCTTGCTCGTTCCGTTCCAGTCCATCAAAAAGCGCGCCTGGGCCACGGCGACCGCCTTGCCCTGAATTCGTAACTGAGTATCGCGCAACATTGGCAATCCGTGGTGTTCCTTGCCGAGGTTAAAACCGCCCAGATAAGCAAGCTGTCCGTCGATAATGATCAGTTTACGATGATTACGGAAGTTGATTCGCGGATTCCAACGCCCCAGTTTCGTAGCGACAAACCGCTCAACCTGACCGCCAGCTGCCGTTAATTTTTTCCAAAAATTGTTTGGTAGGTCGTGGGAACCAAATGTATCGTAAAGCACGCGTACGGTGACACCGGCGTGGGCTTTTTCAATTAACAAGTCGCGCAACTGGTGGCCAATTGCATCAGGCCGAATAGTATAAGCTTCGATGTGAATATGTTCCGTTGCCACAGCAATATCTTCGAACAATTGCTTAAAAAAGGCTTCACGCAATGCTAAGACTTGCACATCATTGTGGGTGGTTACTAGCGCGTCATCAGCACGCAATAAGGTGCGGACCAGTTCGGAAACACCGCCACTGCCAGGCGTTCCAATCAACGGTTGGCCGGCTGCCAGGGCTTGCTGCTGCTGATCAACTAAATCGTCGATGCCCAGCAAACGCTGCGTCATCAGATCCTGCATGCGATTAGCCCGTAACTTGCGGCCAAAAACAAAATAGATCAAGAAGCCGACCACCGGCAACAGTAAAAGCACCAGTAGCCATGCCCAAACTGCAGAAATATCACGATGCGAACGAAAGACCGTGATGATCGCTGTCAGTGCGTTGATGATGTAAAGAAACCCAAGGACCAACCAGATCCACATAACATTTCCTCCCCGTAACTGCCAGCAAATTTTGAGCCTACAAGTGGTTTCATTGGCGAAGGTTACTTAAGTATCATAACCTAATTAGCCCAGCTATGCCTTTAAAAAATCCATTTCCATACTCACCCAAGTGGTCCCGAAATTCCCTTTTTAGGTGCCTCTTGACGAAAAAAGGTCATGCCCTGACAATTGCCAGCGGCACAACCTCATTTTTTCTTCGCAAATACGCTGATTACTCCTCGACTTTGCCAAACCATTTTTTCTGCAACTTTGCTACGGTGCCATCAGCTTTAAGTGCTTTCAAACCGGCATTAATCTTGCTGCGTAAGACATTGTCTGACTTGCGCATGCCAACCGCAAAGTTTTCAGGTGGAAAGTCGTCGCTGGCAATGCGATAGCTGGACGGGTCCGGTTTGTGGGCAATGTAATAGCGAGCGTAGACTTCATCCATTAAAATTCCTTGAATGCGTCCTGCATCGAGATCAATGAAAGCATCGTTAAAGGTGTCATACAGAATTGGTGTTTTGTTTGCAATGAAATTCTTCAGCAATTTTGGCTGGGCACCGAGATCAAAGGCGCCACTTGACCCAGTTTGGACACCCAAGGTTTTCCCAGCCATATCTTTGATCGTTTTGATATTACTTTTGGTCTTGGTGACTAAAATTTGGTGATTAATCAAATAATTATCAGAGAAAGCCACCTTCTCTTTTCGTTCCGGTGTCACCGAATAACCATTCCAGATCAAGTCAATCGTTTGATTTTTCAGTTCGGTTTCCTTCATTGACCAATCAATCGTTTGAAAATCGACATTGATCCCATAGCGTTTGAATACCGCTTTTGCCAGATCAATGTCATAGCCAGCCAGTTGACCGTTCTTTTGACGAAATCCCATTGGAACAAAGGTGTCATCCAAACCGATGACGACTTTTTTGGTTCGTTCGATCCGTGGCCAGGAATTGCCGACGGTTTCGCGCGCACATCCGCTAATGACGGTGCCTAGCAATGTGACGAGTAACATGAGTGCCAGTACGATTCGGCGTTTCATTGACCGTCACCGCCTTTGCCAACGTGATAAGTCGTGTCAGCCACGCTTTCGGCAAAGTCCATGTCATGCGTGACGACAACCTGCGTCATGCCAGAAGCTTTGAATTGGTTAACCAAGGCAGCCACATTTTCCCGCAAAAGCGGATCAAGCGCACTGGTGGGTTCATCGTAAAGCAAGATCTGCGGATTCAGTGCCAACGCCCGAGCAATAGCTACCCGCTGCTTTTGACCGCCTGACAATGAATACGGATAGGCATTTTCCTGAGCGACTAATTCAAGCCGATCTAGCAACTTCTTGGCCGTTTCATCAGCTTTCTTCTGATCAACGCCTTGCAAGGTTGGTGCAAGCGTGATGTTGCGCATAACGGATAAGTTCGGAAAAAGTTCGAAGTTTTGGAATACAACGCCAATGACGCCTTCTTTGCGTAATGCTTGCGCTGTCGTTGGCTGACCGTTCCAGATCATCGTCCCGGAATCTGCAGTTTCTAGTCCACTAATGATTCGCAACAATGTTGTCTTCCCAGCACCGCTTGGTCCAACAATGGCTAACGTTTTGCCATCTTCAATCGTCACATTGATATCCACCAGGACTGGCTGGCCATTAAATGATTTATTAATTTGTTTGAGTTCTAACATAGGTTGCCCCTCCTAGCGATAATATGAAAATGCACTTTCGATCCGTTTTTGTAAAAATGTCAGGATCAGTGTCAACAACAGATAAATGATCCCCACAAGTACCAGTGGCACCAAGGTAACATCACGAGCACTGGCGATATTACCTGCTCGCAGCAAGTCGCCCAAGCCAATGACGTACACCAGGCTGGAATCCTTCACCAAGTTGATGACTTCATTACCAATTGATGGTAAAACAATTTTGACCACTTGAGGAATCACAACGTACCGCAGCGCCTGCCAACGCGTCATGTTCAAGACGGTGCTGGCTTCGAATTGGCCTTCATCAATTGCCCCGAAGCCGCCACGGAAAATTTCGGCAAAATAGGCGGCATAATTTAAAATGAAGGCGACCAGTGCGGCGGAGAATCGATCAAATACCAATCCAATAATCGGGAGTCCGTAAAAGATAAACATTAACTGCAGCAGTAATGGCGTGCCGCGGAAAACCCACACATAACCTTCAAGCAGCCCTTTCCCTGCTTTACCCAGTATCGATTTTGGCTTTGGAATCAACCCAACCGATAGAATCAAGCCTAACGGAATGGACCCAATCAGTGTGATAGCAAAAATACCCAACGTCATTTTCACACCAGATAATAATGCCGGTAAAATCTGAAAAATATAGCTCATGGTGTTTCCTCCTCTAAATGCGTTCACTGGTGCAAAACCCCTGCTGATAAGGACCTTTGTCGCTTACGCTCGGGTTTCTAATCACACCAGTTCACGCCCTTTTCGTATTCAAGCCTAATGATATTCGTTTCAGCGCTGTGTCAGTGTGACTGATGGCGTTCGCATAGCTGGGACTGTTCGCGCCAACTCGTCAAAAAAGCGCCCCCTTGCATGCTGCTGCAAGAGGACGCTTTTGCGTGGTACCACCTCAGTTTGCTGATTGTTCACACAATCAGCCTCACGTGGTTGAAAAATCATGTCCAAGAAAGATGTCCGGTAAACAAAAAGCCGTCCTCCTACAGCAAATTGCTGTAAGAGGACGGCTTTTACCGCGGTTCCACCTCAGATTTGTTAACTGCTCACACAGCTAACCTCATGTAGTTATCTCAACCACGGCGATAACGAGCCCAACCGAGACGACCTACTTCGTTCAATCGTCCACTCGTGGATGTGTGATCAATGGATGTCTATCCGGTTCCCATCATCCCGGACTCGCTTCAAGACATGACCATTCATCGATTCCACTCAACGCTTTAATGAATTGTCACTAAATTACACCGAATCTTAATCAATGTCAACTAGTTTCTGAAAAGTTTCACCGATTTGCTGTCACGCCAGCACGTATTTCAGTCGTGACGATGGAACAGTTTTGACCAAAAGCCCTGCTTTTTTATCCGAATATCCATCAATGGAACGCTGTCGCCTAACAGCCGGCGAGCAATGTTACGATAACCCTTGCTGGCAAGATCGTCTGGATTCATCACAATCGCCTCACCCTTATTCGAGCTTGCGATCACACCATCATCGTCCACGATAATCCCGAGCAGATCGAGTCCCAGATGACTCGTAATTTCATCAATATCCATGGAGCGCCCATCGGCTAACATGTTTTGGCGAATGCGATTAATGACCAAGCGCGGTTTTATTGGCATTTCACGTTGTTCAAGCAAACCAACAACACGATCTGCATCACTGACGGCAGAAATTTCTGGTGTCGTCACCACAATCGCACCATCAGCAGCTCCAGTTGCATTTCTAAACCCTTGTTCAATACCGGCTGGTGAATCAAGAATGATAAAGTCAAAATCAGGCCGTAATTGCTCAACGATTTCAACAACCTGTTCTGGTTCCAAAGCATCTTTTTCCGCGTTTTGCGCAGCCGGCAGTAAGTACAACAAGTCATCAAACCGTTTGTCCTTGATCAAAGCCTGATGTAGTTTAGCGCGACCGGTTGCCACATCGACAATGTCATAGATGATTCGGTTTGACAAACCCATCACGACGTCCAGATTTCGCAAACCAATATCAAGGTCCAACAAAACGACCCTTTTTCCTTGCAGAGCCAAAGCTGTCCCGATATTAGCAGACGATGTCGTTTTGCCGACGCCGCCTTTTCCTGATGTGACAACTAACGCAGTACCCATCTACATTGCCTCCATTTGCTTGAATAATCGCGGTCGAATGCTGGCCAGATCCGCTAATCCCGCATGTGTCATCGTATGTAACTCATTCAGATAAGCCACTGGTCGGTCAGGATCGTAATGATCTGCCACAATCTCCACGACATCAGCAATTCGAATCTGCCCCGCACCTTTCAAATCACCGACAACAACGGCACGAGCATCTCCTTGACTGCCGGCTTGAACCACGCCGCCAACCTGACCCATCACAAAGATATTACCAGAAGCACACAAGGTAGCACCAGAATGAAGGTCGCCGAGAAAAAGCACGTCGCCCATCAAATCGATGGTTTGACCAGAACGAATAACGCCACCGATGCGATGGGTTGTTTTGGCTGCAATCATTTCGTTAACAACCGTTTTGTCGATCACCGCACTGACAACCCCATTAATTGAAAAACGCGGAAAATCAGCAAAAATCTTTTGAATATCGGCTAACTGCTCCTCGGTCAGCAAACGGTTTCCGGTTTCAAGTCGGTAACTGACATCACCAGTTGGCGTTTCTTCGTAAAGTTTGCCTAGTAATGTTTTCAGTGTGCGCATGATCTGCTCAAAATCTGCTGTATCTTGAAGCTGCAGCGCCAGACCATCGTTACGACCTTTTAAGACGACACTGTCCACATCATCACCCCAACTATTCTTCAGCTAAATTGTCTAACAAACGGTGCAACGGCCCATATACAATGACAAACAACGCCAAGTTGACTGTCAGACCAGGGCCGAGGTGGTTTGCAATAAGCATCACGACATTTCCAGTACCGAAACCGATGAACCGATTCATGATGTAGTTCGCAATGCCATACAGTAATAACCCAATAATATAAACCATACCGACAAACACCGGTGTTCGCGGAATATACGGCCGAATCTGTCGAATGGTATAAATGACTAATGGAAACAGCAGTGCATTGACCCCTAAAATGCCAGTATAAAACGTATCAAACAAGAGTCCAATGATCGCAGCAATCCAAGTAATATACTTTTCCTCAGGGACAAATAACGTGATCATAATGAGTCCAAGTAATGTCAGCTGCGGCGTGCCCATAAAGTTCGGGCGCATAATCCATTGGGCTAATACCGATGCCAGACTACCATCAATCAACATCAGCAGCAACAACAGGAGAACAACCCACCAATGACCAGTAAAGTGTTTTTCATTCAGCATCTTAGTCACCTGCAATCGTGCGCGAAATGACGGTCACCACAGTAACATCATTCAGACTGGCGGCAGGCGTTAGGTAAACACTGTTGGCCAAACCATAGTCATCTTTTTTGACACTGGCAACTTTCCCGATGAGTAAGCCTTTCGGGGTCATACCGCCTAAGCCGCTGGTGACAACATCGTCGCCTTTTTTAATATCAGTATCAGTATTCAGCTCACCCAAAATGAGATCACCGGACTTCTCGTCGTAACCAGTAATGATCCCGTTCACTTCTTTATCGCCTTTAGTTTCAACAGCGGCGGCGATGCGATCACTAGACTTGTTAGCCGTCGACAACATCTCAACCTTGGCGTTCGTCCGATTGACTTCAACAACTCGACCAATCAGTCCCGAACCGGCCATAACCGGCATACCTTTCTTGACACCAGCAGCGCTGCCTTGATTAATCACAACCATGTTGCGCCAGTCACTTGGTGTCCGTAAAATCACCGCGGCACTAATTTGAGAATAATCGGTCAAGGTGCCGTTTAACTTCAACTGAGTTTTCAGCTGCTTGTTTTCCCGCTTAAGTGTCTGCACCTGAACCTTCGTCTGAGCTAAATTATCCAGCTGACTTTTTAGCCGTTGATTCTCCTGAAAGGTATCCAAAAGATTGTTGATGTCATCCAAGCCATTCCGAGCAAAATCCCCAGGAATGGCAACCAAGCGACCGCCAATGCCCACGACATCGTTGGCAATCCGTTGAATAAATGGCGGGGTGTTACGATTATTACTCGCATACATCGACCCTGCGATCAAACCAAGACTGACCAGCAACGCGATCATGAGGGCGATCAATTTTTTATTGGAAAAGAATTTCTGCATTGGTTCCTCCGTCATACTCGCGAAAAAAGGCCAGGATCAAATCATCCCAGCCTCTTGCCACACACGAACCATCTTCATTTATGGGCTGTTAACGCTTCTTTAGGACATCAATATTCTTCAATGACTCGCCAGTACCGATGGCAACACAATCCAATGGATCTTGGGCAATGAAGACCGGTACCTTGGTTTCATCCGAAATGACATCCGGCAAGTGCTTCAATAAGGCACCGCCACCTGTTAAAACAATCCCATGATCAATGACATCGGCAGCAATTTCTGGAGAAGTTTCTTCAAGCGTCTCTTTAATTGCTGTAATGATATCAAGAACATTTTCATGAATGGCACTGGCAATGTCAGTCGCTGAAATTTCGATTGTCTTCGGTAAACCACTCAACAAATCACGACCGCGAACCGTCATGCCGTCAATATCTTTTGCCTTTTCAACAGATGCTGAGCCAATCTGAATCTTCATGGCTTCAGCTGTTCGCTCACCGATTAACAGGTTGAAATTCTGCCGTAAGTGATTGATGATCGCTTCATCAAACTTGTCACCGGCCACTCGAATAGAACGACTGGACACGATACCGCCAAGTGAGATGGTCGCCACGTCAGTCGTGCCGCCGCCAATATCAACAACCATGCTGCCGGTAGGATCCATAACTGGCAAGCCAGCACCGATCGCAGCAGCATAAGGTTCCTCAATGACGAATGCATCGCGTGCACCAGCAACTTTAGCCGCATCAATCACGGCGCGTTTTTCAACTTCGGTCACACCGCTAGGCACACAAATCATGACCTGCGGATGGCTACCGTTGCCGAGCGCCTTTTGCATGAAGTATTTCAACATGGCTGCCGTTGTATCGTAGTCAGCGATGACCCCATCTTTCATTGGGCGGATCGCCACGATATTGGTCGGGGTACGACCGATCATGTCGCGAGCTTCTTCACCAACCGCAATGACTTCTTCCGTTTGGGTATTCTTCGCGACAACGGAAGGTTCGTTTAAAACGATGCCTTTACCGTCAACGTAAACCAAGGTATTTGCAGTGCCAAGATCGATCCCGATATTTTTTGATCCAAATCCAAACAAGACGTTCTCCCCTTATGCTGACTCATTTCGTATAACTCCATGCATTATAGCATATTTATTTCTGTGACAAAATGTGAAACTACCCGATTTTCATGCCAGATGGGCAATTTGAGAAAAGCTTACAACTTTGTTCCCCTGCCTAATTGAACTCCGGATCATCGCGCGCGAATGAATAATAGCGTTCCCCACCAACAATGAGATGGTCAATCAAATGCATGCCAAGCAACGCGGCGGCCAACTGAAACCGAGTCGTGGTGTCCCGATCCGCCTGACTTGGCGAGGGATCACCACTGGGATGATTGTGTACCATAATCAGGTTTGTGGCGCTCAACTTTAACGCTTCTCTAAAAACAATACGCGGATCTGCCATAGCTGAATCTACTGTACCAATTGCAGCAATCTGTTCAGTAATAATCTGATTCTTAACATCTAAAAATAAAATCAACATGGATTCCTGATTCACACCAGCAAACCGAGAAATCATCGTTTTGCCTAACTGTTCGCTATTTTTGATTTGCCCGTAGCGAACCGTCTGCCGTTGCATAGCCCGCCGCCCCAATTCCACCCCAGCTAAAATACTAGCTCGTTTGGCAGCGCCCAGTCCCCGAATATGCTCAAGCAACCCTTGATCCCCTTCTGCCAAGCCCTGAAGTTTCGGATAAGTCGCCAAAACTTCACTCACGATCTGCTTAACCGGATAATGTTGATTTCCTGCTCGCACCACCAGCTGCAAAAGCTCAGCATCCGTCAAAGCCTGCGGACCATGCGCTAATAACCGTTCACGTGGCAATTCTGTTGCATCTGCCATGAAAATTCCCCCTGTTGGCATTTTCTCACTTCACCGATCAGTTATCGGTGTCATTAGAAAATTACGCAAACGCAGGCTGATTTTTCAACCAAGCTGGTAATTCGCTGATTGATGACATAATCGCGGTCGCTTTTGAATCGGGTTTTTGCGCAATACCAGGAATCATGACCACTGGCAGGCCAGCCCCAACAGCCGCTTCAACACCAACATGGGTATCTTCAACGACAACAGCTGGTACATTTCCCAGCTTAACTTTCATTGCTTCGTACATCTCAGGATCAGGCTTATGCGCCTGTACATCGCTACCAGTCAAAATCGGGTGAAACTGCTTCTGCCAGCCGGTTGCTGCCAAGACAACATCCACATAATGCCGCGGACTACTCGTCGCCAGCGCCAATGGATAACCTGCCGTTGTCAATGCCGCTAAAGTTGGCTGTACATTTGGCAAAACAAAATCTGCGCCGCCTTGAATTTGATCAAGAACATCCGCCGTCGAAAACTTTTGAAACCAAGCAGCATGTTCGGCGCCAATCATGTCGGCAATCACTTTGGCCTCGCTGGGGCCGGCTGCACCCACTAACGGCCGAAAATCAGCCTCAGTGCGATGCAATCCCAGTTGAGCGGCAGCTTTGACATTGCTTTTGAGATAAAGTGCCTCGGTGTTCACCAAAGTGCCATCAAGATCAAAAATAATGGTAGTCGTCATGGTCTCCTCCTTAAAGTCGCTCGTGACACAAAAAAAACTGCTCACGCGCTGTTCTAATTGAGCTGGTCTCGACTCTTCTGAAACGCGTTCGCAGGCGCAGAAACCTGCACATAAGGACCTTGAAGTCTAAATGGCCAAGGATCAGCCATTTAGACTTCAAGGCCGCTTATGCTCCGGTTTCTAACCGCGCCTACTCACGCTCTAAACGCAATGGCCAAAGCCCTGCCATCACGTTCAGGTCCGCTTACACTCCGTTTTCTACTCGGGTTGGCTCACGCTCTTAAAGTTTGTCGAACATCAGCGGCCAGATAAAGCGAGCCGGTTAAGATGATTGGCTGGTCCGGATCGTCAGCAAGGCTCGCGGCCATTGCTTCTTGCCAGGAGTCCTTTAATTGGCCTTCATGCAAGGCTGCATACCCAGCCTCAGGCAAAGCCCGGGCATTGCCTGGTACCGGTACGAGATACACGGTATGAAATGCCTTCGTTAGTGTATCGGCCATGGTGTGATAATCCTTGTCAGCCAAAATGCCAGCAATCACTGTCACCGGTTGTTTAAAGAGCTGATGCAATGCGGCAATTAATCCCTTGATGCCGTCCGGATTATGGGCGCCGTCAATCACAATCAGTGGTTCGTCACTTAACTTCTCTAATCGCGCCGGCCATCGACTGGCCGCTAGCCCTTTGCGAATCTCCTGCGACTTCAACGGCCAATTCGTTGCAGAGGCATAGACTTTTGCCGTCTGAATCGCAATTGCCATATTTCGCTGTTGGTAATCACCAACCAGCGGTATATCTATGTCTGTCAGCTCACCATCCTTGTCGGCATAAGTCAATCGCTGACCCCAGCCATGCAAGCGCGCTTTGGGAACGGAAAAGTCGCGGTCAAATCGCAACCACGTGCTAGCTGTTGCTGCAACCTTTGCCGCCACAACAGCATCAGCATCTGGTACCAAATTGCCAGTCACAACCGGGACGTGCGGTTTAATGATGCCAGCTTTATGCGTTGCAATCGCAGTAATCGTATCGCCAAGCAGTTTTTGATGGTCTAAAGCTACCTCAGTCAGCACACTTACAACCGGCGTGATCACATTGGTGGAATCCGTGTCGCCACCAATCCCCACCTCAATCACTGCCAAATCCACCTGTTTTTGATCAAAATACCAAAAGGCCAGAGCCGTGATAAATTCGAATTCCGTGACCCCGAAATCTGGTGTCGCTTGCCGCAGCTGGGTTAAGGCCTGTTGTCCGACAGCGACCGCTTTAACAAGCTCAGCATCAGGAATGGGCTGATGATCAATCATCATGCGCTCATTAAACCGCATAATGAACGGTGATGTATACAAACCGACACTCAAACCGCTTGCTTCAAGGATATGGGCAATGGCATTGGCGGCTGAGCCCTTACCATTTGTCCCAGTGACATGAATATAATGGCCTCGTTTTTGCGGGTCACCCAAGGCATGCAACAAGGTGAGAATGCGCTGATGGTCGCCAGTTTTGGCCAAGCGCGGAAACGAATGAATATACGCGACACTTTCGGTGTAGTCCATGGTTAACTTCTTTCCTCAGGGCATGAACGCGCCCGGTTTCTATGCCAGCGTGCAAGTGCTAGCTTCATAAGTTTCATGATACCAGAAATTCTGGAGAAGTTATGATGTTTACCCAGTGATTTTTGAATGATAACTAGACGCAACCTTGTGCCAAAAGCGTTTAAACGGTCAGCCGTCTATAGGCAAACAAAAAGGACTGGCCATGTTACGGGGCGGTGCCCCGTCAAGTGGACAGCTCAAATATTAAAAAGTTGTTCTCGTGTTATTTCCAAGTTAGGGACAAATTAATCATTAATTTTGGCAGTCCGCCTGGGCTGCCATTTTTGATCCAAGCACTTTCCTAATC